>Ga0102590_1000439_pt1 | contig 94684 bp, 86 predicted proteins | sample AraplaMF_Col_mMF_FD_76859 | JGI IMG/M metagenome (GOLD analysis project Ga0102590, IMG submission 76859) | Arabidopsis root microbial communities from the University of North Carolina, USA - plate scrape MF_Col_mMF | ecosystem: Host-associated > Plants > Roots > Endosphere | place: USA... | reverse complement strand
GAAATAACCGACGGCCTTGGCGAGCGTGACGGCCTGTTCGCCCATGGCCTTGCGGGTTGCCGCATCGAGGAAGGGTGACGGGGCCTCCTCGATGACCTTCTGGTTGCGGCGCTGGATCGAGCATTCGCGCTCGCCGAGATAGAGCGTGTTGCCATGCTGGTCGCCGAGCACCTGGATTTCGATATGGCGGGGCTGGTCGACGAATTTTTCGATGAAGATGCGGTCGTCGCCGAACGAATTCTTCGCCTCGTTGCGGGAGGACTGGAACCCTTCCCGGGCCTCGGCGTCGTTCCAGGCAATCCGCATGCCCTTGCCGCCGCCGCCGGCAGACGCCTTGATCATGACGGGATAACCGATCGAGGCGGAGATCTTTACCGCTTCCTCGGCATCCTCGATCAGCCCCATATGGCCGGGCACGGTGGAAACACCGGCTTCCGCGGCGATCTTCTTGGACGTGATCTTGTCGCCCATCGCCTGGATGGCGCCGACCGGCGGGCCGATGAAGGCGACACCCGCCTTTTCGAGCGCTTCGGCGAAAGCGGGATTTTCGGACAGGAAACCGTAGCCCGGATGCACGGCATCCGCGCCGGTCTTGCGGATCGCGTCGAGGATCCTGTCGATGACGATATAGGACTGGGACGACGGCGCGGGACCGATATGGACGGCCTCGTCGGCTTGTCTCACATGCAGCGCCTCCGCATCCGCATCGGAATAGACGGCGACCGTCGCAATGCCCATCTTGCGGGCCGTCCTGATGACCCGGCAGGCAATCTCGCCACGGTTGGCGATGAGGATCTTGTTGATCGCGGCCATCAGACTTCCATCACGTCTTCGAAGGATTCGGGAAAGGTTCTGCGCGCGACCTTCTCGTCGATCCGCAGCAGCGCGTCATAGGAGGTCGGGTCGAAATCGTCCTGCGCCGGCACCACCTCGCGGCCGAAGAGGAGATTGAGCCGGCCGGCATCGAGATTGCCGCGCTCGAACGGTTCGGCTCCGAAGTGATGCCAGAGCGCATGCAGGAACGCCGCATCCACCTTGTGCTCGATCGTGCCGGGGCGGGCAAGGCGCTGCAGGACCTTGAGCGGCGTCGCGCCCTTTTCGTTCGCCCGCCGGATGGTGAAATGATGGCCATGGCCCGGCATGCCGGAGGGAAAACCGCGATGTTTGGTCATGTCGGGCGGTCTAGGCATTGCGGATCCTCTTGCATTCATGTCTGGCAGCCAAGCGCGTCGAAACAGGCATTACGGGCGGGCTTAAAGCGGAATCGTATCGTGCTTCTTCCAATGCGTCGTCACCTGCTTGTTGCGCAGCGAGGCAAAGGCCCGGGCGATGCGGCGGCGCGACGAATGCGGCATGATCACCTCGTCGATGAAGCCGCGTTCGGCCGCGACGAACGGATTGGCGAAACGTTCCTCATATTCCCTGGTGCGGGCGGCGATCTTTTCAGGATCGCCCAGTTCGGAACGGTAGAGGATTTCGGTCGCGCCCTTGGCGCCCATCACCGCAATCTCGGCGGTCGGCCAGGCGTAGTTGAAATCGGCGCCGATATGTTTCGAGGCCATGACGTCATAGGCGCCGCCATAGGCTTTTCGGGTGATCAGGGTCACCATCGGCACGGTCGCCTCGGAATAGGCGAAGAGCAGTTTTGCGCCATGCTTGATGACGCCGCCATATTCCTGGGCGACGCCCGGCAGGAAGCCCGGCACGTCCACGAGCGTCAGGATCGGGATCGAGAAGGCGTCGCAGAAGCGCACGAAACGCGCCGCCTTGCGGGAGCTATCAATGTCGAGGCAGCCGGCAAGCACCATCGGCTGATTGGCGACGACGCCGACCGTCTGGCCTTCGAGACGGATGAAGCCGGTGATGATGTTCCTGGCATAGGCTTCCTGGATCTCGAAGAAATCGCCTTCATCTGCGATCGCCAGGATCAGTTCCTTCATGTCGTAGGGTTTTGCCGCACTGTCCGGGATCAGACTGTCGAGGCGGTTCTCGATGCGGGCCGGATCGTCGTGGAAGGGCCGGACCGGCGGCTTTTCGCGGTTGTTCAGGGGCAGGAAATCGAAGAGCTGGCGAACGGCCTCGAGCGCCTCGATATCGTTATCGAAGGCGGCATCGGCGACCGAGGATTTTTTCGTATGGGTGCCGGCGCCGCCGAGCTCCTCCGCCGTGACGATCTCGTTGGTGACGGTCTTCACCACATCGGGGCCGGTGACGAACATGTAGGAACTGTCCCGCACCATGAAGATGAAGTCGGTCATGGCCGGCGAATAGACGGCGCCGCCGGCGCAGGGGCCCATGATGACGGAGATCTGCGGCACGACGCCCGACGCCTCGGCATTGCGGCGAAAGACTTCCGCATAACCGGCGAGCGAAGCCACGCCTTCCTGGATGCGGGCGCCGCCGCTGTCGTTGAGGCCGATCACGGGTGCGCCGACGCGCACGGCCATGTCCATGATCTTGCATATCTTCTGGGCATGGGTTTCGGAGAGCGAGCCGCCGAGGACCGTGAAATCCTGGGAGAAGACATAGACCTGGCGGCCGTTGATCGTGCCCCAGCCGGTGACGACGCCATCACCCGCGACCTTCTGCTCGGCCATGCCGAAATCGACCGCGCGGTGGGTGACGTACATGTCGAACTCCTCGAACGAGCCCTCGTCGAGCAGGACCTCGACGCGCTCGCGCGCCGTCAGTTTGCCCTTGGCGTGCTGCGCCTCGATGCGCCTTTGCCCGCCGCCGAGCCTTGCCTCCGCCCGCCGCTTTTCGACCTCGCCCAGAATTGCCCGCATGTCCGCTCCTCAAATTCCCGCTCTTTTATCGATCGACACGCCCGGAGAAAAGCGTTGAACGGGTGTGATTGTGAAAGTATATAAACGTGTTTTTAAAATTGCAAAGTTGTGAAAATGGCGGTCGGCAAGCTCTTCATCGGACGCAAGGTGCGCGAATTGCGGATGGCCCACAACGCCACCCAGAGCCAGTTCGCGGAGCGGGTAGGGATCTCGACCAGCTACCTCAACCAGATCGAGAGCAACCAGCGGCCGGTTTCGGCGAGCGTCCTGCTTGCGCTGGCCGACAAGTTCCAGCTGAACATTTCCGAGCTCTCGACCGGCGAGACCGACCGGCTGGTCTCCGCGCTTCTGGAGGCTCTCTCCGATCCGATCTTCGACGCCTATGCGCCAAGCCTTCAGGAACTGAAGCTCATCACCCACAACGCGCCGGGTTTCGCCCATGCCCTGATCGCCTGCCACCAGGCCTATCGCCGCAACAGCGAGCAGCTGGCCAGCATGGACGACCGGCTCGACCTGACGGCGGCCGTCGAGCTGACGCCCTATGAAGAGGTCCGGGACTTCTTCCATTTCGTCGACAACTACGTCCACGAACTCGACGTGCTCGCGGAGAAACTCGCCCACGAACTCGGCGACCGGAAGGACGACAGCTACGCGACGCTGACGGGTTTCCTCGACCGCCGGTTCGGCGTTCGCGTGGTGCACGGGCAGGACAAGAACGAGCTGCGCCGCTACGACCCCGCGTCACGCCTGCTGTCCATCAACCCCTATGCCGCCGCCCACACGCGGGTCTTTCAGATCGCGGTCCAGATCGCGCAGCTCCATGCCGGGGAGGTCGTCGAAACGATCGTCCGCGATGCGGGCTTCCGGACCGAGGAGGCCGCCGACATCTGCCGGATCGGGCTGCACAACTATTTTGCCGGCGCGCTGCTGATGCCCTACCAGACCTTCCTGCGCACCGCCCGCGAACTGCGCCACGATCTCGAACTGCTCGCCGCGCGCTTCGGCGCCTCGCTGGAGCAGGTCTGCCACAGGCTCTCGACCCTGCAGCGGCCGGGACTGAAAGGGGTGCCGATCTTTTTCGCGCGGATCGACCGGGCCGGCAACATCACCAAGCGGCACAGCGCGACGAAGCTGCAATTCGCCCGCTTCGGCGCCGCCTGCCCTTTGTGGAACGCCCATCAGGCCTTCGAAACGCCCGGACGCATCATCCGCCAGCTTGCGGAAACGCCCGATGGAGTACGGTATCTCTGCCTCGCCACATTGACCAGCAAGGGCATCGGCGGCTTCCGCACCGCCCAGTCGAGCTATGCGCTCGCGATCGGCTGCGAGATTTCCTATACGGATGAATTCGTTTACGCCGATGACCTCAACGTCACCCAGAAGACCAGCTTCGAGCCGATCGGCATATCCTGCCGCATCTGCGATCGCGCCAACTGCGCGAGCCGGGCCGTGCCGCCCCTGAAACACAAGCTCACGGTCAATCACAACCAGCGCCTGCCGCTGCCCTACGAATTGTCCTGACCCCAATGCGGCAGGCTCTGCCGAGCCCGCCGCCCGGGAACGGGTCTCAGGACGCCATGCTTTGAGCCGCCAAAGCGACGTCGAAGGGCGCCTCGGTCTTCCCCCTGATCTCCTCGACGGACACGCCGGGCGCCGTTTCGATCAGGGTCATTTTCGGCGCGCCGTGGCGGGCGACGGTGAAGACGCCGAGATCGGTGATCACGAGATCGGTCACCCGCCGGCCGGTGAGCGGAAGGTTGCATTCCTTCAGAAGCTTCGGTTCGCCCTTGGCCTCGTGCTCCATCACCACCACGACCTTCTTCACCCCGGCGACGAGGTCCATGGCGCCGCCCATGCCCTTCACCATCTTTCCCGGGATCATCCAGTTGGCGAGGTCACCGCTTTCGGAAATCTGCATGGCGCCGAGAATGGACAGGTCGATATGGCCGCCGCGGATCATCGCGAAGCTGTCGGCCGAGGAAAAATAGCTGGTTCGCGGCAGCTCGGTGATCGTCTGCTTGCCGGCATTGATCAGGTCCGCATCCTCCTCGCCCTCGAAGGGGAAAGGCCCCATGCCGAGCATGCCGTTTTCACTCTGCAGGGTCACGTCCACCCCGGTCGGGATGTAGTTTGCCACCAGTGTCGGAATACCGATCCCGAGATTGACGTAGAAGCCGTCTTCAATTTCGCGGGCTGCGCGCGCCGCCATCTGTTCGCGAGTCCAGGCCATATCAGGCAAGCTCCTTCTCGGTCTTTGAGCGGGTCGTGCGCTGTTCGATGCGTTTTTCAACGTCCTTCACCTCGAGCACGCGCTGCACGAAAATGCCCGGCGTATGGATATGGTCAGGATCGATTGAGCCCGCCGGCACCAGATGCTCCACCTCGGCAACCGTGACCTTGGCCGCCGTCGCCATCATCGGGTTGAAGTTCCGCGCGGTCTTGCGGTAAACGAGGTTGCCCTCCGTATCGCCCTTGAACGCATGGACGATGGCGAGATCGGCAAAGAGGCCCGTCTCCATCACATAGTCGTCGTCGCCAAACCGGCGCACTTCCTTTCCTTCGGCGACCAGCGTGCCGACGCCGGTCTTCGTGTAGAAGGCCGGGATGCCGGCGCCGCCGGCGCGAATGCGCTCGGCAAGCGTGCCCTGCGGATTGAATTCCAGTTCCAGCTCGCCCGCCAGAAACTGCTGGGCGAAAAGCTTGTTCTCGCCCACATAGGACGACACCATCTTGCGGATCTGCCGCGTTTCGAGAAGGATCCCGAGCCCGTATCCGTCAACGCCCGCATTGTTGGATATGACCGTCAGGTTCTTCACGCCCGCGAGCCGGATGGCTTCGATCAGGCTCATCGGTATGCCGCAGAGGCCAAAGCCCCCGGACATGATCGTCATGCCGTCGAACAGCGTATCCGCCAGCGATTCCGCCGCTGTCTTGAATACCTTCCTCATCAGAATTTCCTCCGTCCAGCTTCCCCCCGGAAGCTTTCATGCCACGGGAGAGTAAGTCTTGATCGCCTCGCCCGGTTAGCCGTATAAATACGGCATTTCGTGCGAGAAATGGATATTTGGATGACGGCGAGCCCGGACAGTTTTCGTTTCCTGCTGTCGGAACTGCCGGTGCCGCTCGTCTATGCCACGCATCGTATCATCCGCGACTGCAATGCGGAATTCGCGAACCTTTTCGGTTATGCCCGCGAAGAACTCGTCGACCAGAGCTTCGCCCGCCTGTACCCGAAACTGTCGGACTTCGTGCGCACGGGGCACATGTGGCAGACCCACCTGCCCGGCGGCCGGGTCTATTATGACGAGCGGATCATGACCGCCAGCGACGGCAGCCGCTTCTGGTGCCGGGTGCGCGGCCGCAGCCATCATGCCGTCAACCCCTTCGCCGAGGCGCTCTACTGTTTCGAACCCATGGCCCGGCCGGTCGCAAGCCGCAGCGTCGCGCTGACGGACCGGCAACGGCAGATCGTCGCCCTGGTGACCCAGGGCAAGAGCAACGCGGAAATCGCCGAGGAACTCAACCTGTCGAAAAGGACCATCGAGTCCCACCGTGCGCGTCTCATGCGCGCCTGCGGGCTGCGCAATACGGCGGAACTCATCGTCTGGTTCACGAGCGGTGCGGACGACGCGAGGTCGCCCGCCGAGAGTTGACCGCCGGAAGTCGGCGTCAGCCGGCCCGGGGTGCCGACGAAGCTGCGCCGAGACCGCGTGCCGCCTCGGCGATCGGCCTCACCGCCGCCTCCATGCTCGACGGCGTCGTGCCGGTGACGATGACGCCGAGCAGCGGCGCGGCGATGCCGGCTTCCTTCAGCCTGGGCATGTCTTCGGCGGTGAACCGCTTCTGGCTCGGCGCGATGACGGGGATGCCCGCCTTGGCGGTTATATCGCGGTAACGCGCGAGATCCTTCTCGTTAAGCGGCTTGCCGTAATCCTCGAACGAGGCGACGGATGCTTCCATCATCGCCCCTGGAATATCGAGGATCTTCCGCAGATCCTCGTCCGTGCTCTTTTCGCCGAGTGCCGGCATCGGCCTCAATCGCGACTGAAGAAGATGCGGCTGCATCTCGCTGAAGTAGATGTTGAAACCCTCGAAGCCGAGGTCGGCAAGCGCGTCCATCTCTTCTGCGCTCGGCACCTTTTCCTGCCCCGCCATGACCAGCAACGGCACCCCGAGCGTTGCAAGCTGCTCGAAAAACGGCCGCTCGTCTGAAAAGCTGCCGAAGGTCGTGCCGGTCGCGCGGTGGTAGGCGTTGAGATGCACCTTGATGGCGAACGCCCCTGCCCCGATCGCCGCCCTGGCGAGATCGAGATCATGGCGCGCCAGCGAAACGATGACCGGGAATTCGCCGCCGCGCAGCGCTTTGATGAGCCTGGTTTCAGGATAGTTCGGCATGGCGTGCCTCAGTTCAAACGCTGGCCGCCATCGGCGGCGAAGAGATGGACATTATCGAGATCGGGCCGCACCCGGATCGTCGCACCCGGCGACAGCGAAACCCGTTCACGGAAAACGCCGGTGGCAAGCGTTTCGCCGAGCTTCATCGTCACCTGCGTCTCCGACCCCATCGGCTCGACCAGAATGATTTCCGCCGGCACACCGTTTTCGTCCAGGGCGAAATGCTCGGGACGGATGCCGTACACCGCCTTTCGGCCCGTGTGCACCTGCGCTGCCGCAGGCAGCGGCAGCACGATTCCAGGCGCTGCGAAACCTTCGGCCGTGATCGTCCCGTTGAGGAAATTCATCGACGGCGACCCGATGAAGCCGGCGACGAACTGATTGGCCGGCCGGTCATAGAGTTCGAGCGGCGCGCCGATCTGCTCGACCCGGCCGCCGTTCAAGACGACGATCTTGTCGGCCATCGTCATCGCCTCGACCTGGTCGTGGGTGACGTAGATGGTGGTGGTCTTCAGCCTCTGGTGCAGGCTCTTGATCTCGCCGCGCATGACGACGCGCAGTTTCGCATCGAGGTTCGACAGCGGCTCGTCGAACAGGAAGACCTGCGGGTTGCGCACGATCGCCCGGCCCATGGCGACACGCTGGCGCTGGCCGCCGGAGAGCTGGCGCGGATAGCGGTCGAGCAGCGGCGCAAGACCGAGGATATCGGCCGCCCATTTCACCCGTTCGGCAATCTCCGCCTTGCTGCCGCCGCGGTGTTCCAGCGAAAAGCCCATATTGGTCGCGACCGTCATATGCGGATAGAGCGCATAGTTCTGGAACACCATGGCGATGTCGCGGTCCTTCGGGTCGAGATCGTTGACCACCCGCGGGCCGATCCTCACCTCGCCACCGGTGATCGTCTCCAGCCCGGCCACCATTCTCAGCAGCGTGGACTTGCCGCAACCGGAGGGCCCAACGAGGACGACGAACTCGCCATCGCTGATGCCCAGGTCGATGCCGTGGATGATACCGACGGCGCCATAGCTCTTGCGGACGTTGGAAAGGGTAACTTCAGCCATAGGAAATCCGGTTCTTCAGCCCTTGAGGCCGGTATGCGCGAGCCCTTCGACGAATTGCTTCTGCGCGATGATGAAGACGATGAGGACGGGGAGCGCCGTGAGCGTCGCCGCGGCAAGCTGGATGTTCCACATCGGGCCGCCATAGGCGTCGGTATATTGCGTCAGCGCCTGCGGCAGCGTGAATTTGTCGGCACTGGACAGGAACACGATCGGCTCGAGATAGAGGTTCCAGGAATGCAGGAAGGTGAAGATCGCCACCGACGCGAGCGCCGGCCTTGCCAGCGGCAGCGCGATCTTGCGGAAGATCTTGAAGCGCCCGAGGCCATCGACCCGCGCCGCCTCTTCGAGTTCGGCGGGCAGCGCGATGAAGAACTGCCGCATGACGAAGGTTGCGAACACGCTCGGCGCGCCAAAAATCGGCACGAGGATGAGCGGCCAGTGGGTGTTGACCATGCCCGCCTTCAGGAACATCTGGAACAGCGGCACGATCGTCACTTCCGAGGGGATGAGCAGCCCGAGCAGAACGACCATGAAGATCGCATTGGCGAACGGGAACCTGATGCGCGCGAAGGCATAACCCGCCATCGACGAGACGATCATCGTGCCGACCGTCACCAGCGCCGCGATATAGGCGGAATTCCAGTACTGCTTCACGAAGGGCTGCAGTTCGAACACCTTGGAATAGGTCGTCCAGTCGTAACTTTCCGGCACGAGCTGCGGCGGAAAGGCGAAGATGTCGCTGATCGGCTTGACCGACGACGTCACCATCCACCAGGTCGGAAAGACGAAGGGGATCAGGAGAACGCAGAGCAGGCCGTAGAGAAAAACTTGTCTGCGCGGGGAGAGCTCAGCTTTCATAAAAGACGATCCTCTTGCGCATCTGCCACTGGGCGAAGGTGAGCACGACGACGATCGCAAACAGCATGATCGACAGCGTCGAGCCGTAACCGAAGAAATGGAACTGAAAGGCCTGCTGGTAGAGGTAGTAGACCAGCACAGTGGTCGTCAGACCCGGCCCGCCCTGCGTCAGCACCGCGATCTGCGCAAACACCTGCAGCGAGCCGACGATAGTGATGATCGAGGTCAACAGAATGGTCGGGCTGATCAGCGGCAGGGTGATGCGGCGGAACTGCTTGAAGCGCGGGGCGCCGTCGATGCGGGCCGCTTCGTAAAGCTCGTTCGGCACGCCCTGCAGGGCGGCCAGGAACAGGATCATGTTGAGGCCGACATTCTTGAAGACCTGCACCACGATCACCGAGATCATCGCGGTTACCGGTTCGCGCAGCCAGTTCGGCCCCTCGATGCCGAAAACGAGCAGCACGCCGTTGATGCCGCCGTTCTTCTGCAGAAGAAAACCCCAGACGATCGTCCAGGCGACCAGCGACACGACGACCGGCGAGAAGAACAGCGTGCGGAAGATGGTGATGCCGGCGAGTTTCTGGTTGAGCAGGACGGCGAGCAGCAGCGCCAGGCTGAGGTTGAAGATCACCAGCCCTGCCGAAAAGACCGCGGTCGCGCCGAGCACCGAGGGCAGGTTCGGATCCTCCAGCAGCATCTGGTAGTTGGTGGCGCCGGTATAGGTGAAGGTATTGGCGAGCACGTTCCACTCGTGCAGCGAATACCAGAAGACGAGGCAGAGCGGGATCAGCACGAACAGCGTGATCCCGATCAGCTGCGGGGCGATGAAGAGAAAGCCGGCGAGGCTGTCGCGCCGCGCGACCGTCCAGAACGACGATGAGGAGCGGCCTTCCGGACGGGCGGTTTGCGGCACGACAGCCATCGACTATTCCCTTAGCGCTTCAGAAGCGGGCCGATCTGGCCGCAGATCTGCTGGAGGGCTGCCGGGATATTCGCGTCCGGGCGCCAGACGGCATCGAGGCCGGAGCGAACCGCCTGCTGGATCTGCGCAAAGCCGGTATGGCCCGGAATAACCTTGCCGGTGGCGATGCCGGAGATCACGACCTTGTCGATCTGCTCCTGGCTGAGCAGCGGGTTGGTCTTCTTCAGGACTTCGGCGTTCAGCAGGGATTTGCGGGCCGACGGGAAGAACTGGCTGAGCTTGGCCGAGTTTTCCGGGTTCGTCATATAGGCGACGAATTCGGCGGCCGTCTTGGCGTTCTTGCCCGCCTGCATGACGCCGACGCCGGCCTGGCCGATCAGGGCATAGTCACCCGCCGGACCCTTCGGCAGCGGCACGAGATCCCAGGCGAACGGCTTGTCCTTCGGCAGAAGCGAGGCGCGGCTGATCTGGGTGATGGTCATCGCGGCATTGCCGGCGAAGAAATCGACGCTCTCGCCGGGACCCGGCATCGCCTTGTTCTTGAAGGCCGCCTGGTGGATGAAGGTCAGCGCGTCGACCATCGGCTTTTCGGTCATCGTGCAGGTCTTGCCGTCGGCGCTCCAGGGCGAGGCGCCCCAGCCGTTCCAGACGGAGGCGAGGTTCTGCCAGGTCTGGTAGTTGAAGTCGCGAACGATCAGGCCGCCCTTGCCCGGCACCTTGCCGACGGCGGATGCCGTGGCGATGGCGTTCTCCCAGGTCCATTGCCCGGCCGCGATCAGTTCCGCCGGCGTCTTGGCACCGGCTGCCTTGATGATGTCGTTGTTGACGAACATCGCAAACGGCGAGGTCGAGAAAGGATAGGCAAACAGCTTGCCGTCCTTGGTCCAGCGCTCGGCAGCCGTCGCGCTCAGCTCTTCCGCGTTATAGCCCTTGGTGGCCTTCAGCGTGTCCGTGAGCGGAAAGAGCGCACCGGAATTGACGAAGTCATAGGCGGCGGTTTCGAAGATCCAGGCCATGTCGGGCGCATTGCCGCCGGCGATCTGGGTCGTCAGGGCCGTCGTATAGGTTTCGAACGGCAGCGACTCGTAGGCCACCGTGACGTTCGGATGGTCCTTTTTGAACCCGGCGGCGATGTCGTTGAAGAGCTTCAGATGCGCTTCGTTGGCGCTCCAGATCGTCATGCGCAGGTTGACCGCATCCTGCGCGCTGGCGATGCCGCCCGCAAGCGGCGACATGCCGAGCGGCACGGCCACGGCCAGCGCCGCGACCGCGGATTTCAGTGTCCGATGATAGTTCATTCCCGTTCCTCCTCCAAAAAAGGTTTAGACAGACAGGCCGAAGGCCGTCCTCAGTAGGCCGCGATATCCGGCCAGCGCATTTCGATGCCTTCGCGGCCGAGCTCTCTCTGGAAATCGTGGAGCTTGCCGTCGTTTTCCTGGACCTGATGCGGCGTAAGACCCTTGTCGAGGCAATGGGCGGCGAGCATGCCGGCGACTTCGCCGATGTTCCACTCGACCGGGTGCAGCCGGTAGCAGCCGTTGGTGATATGAGTGGTGCCGATATTCTTGCCGGCCGGGATGAGGTTCTTCACCCGCTGGGGCAAAAGCGCGCCGAGCGGGATCTCGAACGGGCAGGACGGCACGTCGATATAGTTGTCCCCGCCGGTCGAGGGATGCAGGTCGATGCGGTACATGCCGATGCCAATACTGTCGCGGTAATTGACCGCGCCCTTCTCGCCGCGCACCGAATAGGAAAGGTCCTGCTCGACGATGCGGGTGACCGGCTTGATGCGACGGCTCTCGCGGATATAGGGGGCCATGGCAAGCCCGTGCTCGGTGCCGGTAATGTCGCCGCGCAAGCGAAGCCCCGGAAAACCCTGTCCGCCATCGACACGCGGCGCTTCGGTCTGCAGCCAGTAGAACAGCGAGTAGGAAAGGTCCGCCGCCGATTTGAGCTGCTTCGCCTTCTCCTCTTCGGAGAGGTCGATGATCGTGCCTTCCATGTAATCGATCATCGGCCAGTTCACGAGGCAGATATCGGAGGCGTAGGCGCCGGGCACGAAGTTGTTGCGGGCCGCGATACGGCGGAAGATCCAGAGGTTTTCGTCGCCGCCGCCCTTGCGCTGGTCGGCATCGACGGCGAGCGGATCGTCGTTCGGATTGGGCGTGAACGAGCGGGTGGTGAAGTCCAGCGTGCGCGGATGCGGCGCCGTGAACCCGAGCAGCGGACCGCCCCAGAAATGCGGCTGGTACTTGCGCCAGTAATCGTAGTTCTCCGGCTTGTCGATCGTCTGGTCGCCGTCGACATGGTCGATCGCAAAGCAGATCGATACGGCCTGGACATTGTCGGGCTGCGCCTCGGAAGGCGCGCTCGGCTCGCCGGTATCGGACTGGGCCTCGAAGCCTTTCACATATTCGGTGCCGGTCATCGGCAAGAGGTCGCCAAGTTCGGTGGCATCGAGGATATAGGCGGCGGAAATGGTGATCTCGCGGCCGGTATCGCGGTGCCGAACGGTGACGGAGCGGACCGTATCGCCCTCGACGTCAGCGGCAACCGGACGGTAGGGCTGCAGCACCTTCAGTTTGCCGGCGCCGCGATAGGGCATCAGCATCGCTTCCATGACGGCGAGGCTGACACGCGGTTCGGCGCAGATGCGGCTGACCCAGCCGGCGCCGGGATTGAGGTCGCCCCAGGCCCGAGCGCCCTCGGTCAGCGGGTAATGATCGCGGTAATAGCGGCGGATGCCTTCCCGCAGCTTCCGGTAAGAGCGGGTGATGCCGAACTGCTCGACCCAGGTATGTTCGTCCGACGGCACCGCCTGGCTGGTCAGCTGGCCGCCGATCCAGTCGAACTCCTCGGTCATGATCACGCTGCGGCCCGCCCGGCATGCGCCGAGTGCTGCCGCGACGCCGCCGAGACCGCCGCCTACCACCAGAATATCCGTATGCATCTCTGTCACGTTGATCATGTCCGTCTTTTTGCAGGTCCGAGGGTTTCGCCCTCGACCGGTTCACAGGTCAGAAGAATTTGGCCGCCGGCATCGCCGCTCTCGATGCGACGCACCAGCATGGCGGTCGCCTGGCGGCCCATCTCCTCGCGGGGAATGTCGAAGGCGGTGAACTGCACATGGCTGCGCTCGGCGCGGATATGGCTGCCGAGCACGACCGCCGAAAAATCGCCGGGAATGGAAAGGCCGCGCTCGCGGGCGGCGGCTTCGACGCGCACCGCATCGGCAAGTTCGACGAAGAAGGCGACGGTGGCGCCGCTGGCGAGCAGAGCATCGAGAATCTCTCCAGCCGGCCGGCCGGCTGCCTCGACATGCAGGACGAGTTCCAGCCCCTCGCCAAGAGCGGCGGCGAAGCCGTTCCAGCGATCGGCGGTCGATTCAGCCGGTCCCGGCGGGCCGATATAGGCGAGCCTGGAATGCCCCAGCGCCCTCGCCTTCCCGACGAGCGCCAGGGTACCGTTCGCATAGTCGCCGCCGACATAGGGAACCGGCCCGCCGGCATCCTCGCGCCGGCCGATCGCCACGAACGGATAGTCGCCGGCCACCAGCCGCGTCAGTTCGGCGCGGTCGAATTCGCGGCCAAGCACCAGGCAGCCGTCGGCGATCCTCAGCCGGTTGCCGTCGGCAAAGATCTTGCGGTCCTTGCCGACGCCCGCACCGGTCAGGAGCAGAAGGTCGTAATTCTGGATCTGCGCCTCTTCCTCGATACCGAGCAGGAAGGGCGTGAAGAAATCCGCCTGGGCGCTCGGAAACGCCGGCTCGTAGGTGAACACGCCGAGAATCCGGTTCAGCCCCTTGGCCATGCGCCGCGCGATCGGATCGGCGACGTAGCCGGTGGTGCGGATGACCTGCTGGACCCGTTCACGGGTTTCCTGGGGAATGCGCGCCAAAGCTGTCGGCGCACCGTTCAGCACAAGCGAAACGGTCGCCTGGCTGACGCCCGCGAGTTTCGCAATATCATGCTGGGTCAAGCGCTTAGGCGTAGCCACGCAACATCCTCCCGATCCCTCTTGACTGCTAATGCGTATTAGCAGCTAATACGTATAAACAGGATAAGCCCGATCCTTGTCAAGCGGGAAAATGAAGGAGACCTGATGACCTTTGGGGAGCATCTGAAATCGCTCGGAATTTCCGGTACCCGCGTTTTCGGCGACAGCATCACCGCCGGGTTCAATGCCAGCCGGTCCGAACGTGCCTGGCCGGCGCTGTTCGCCGAAACGGTCGATGGCTTTCCGATCCGCAATCACGCAATTCCAGGAACCGTACTGCAGGGGTCGAGGCTCGCCGACGGAAAACCGAGGCCGGACAATGGCGTCGGCCGGTTTGCCGCGGCGCTTCTCGATCGGCCTCACCAGGATGCGATCCTGATTCTCTACGGCTATAACGACGCCCGATACACGGCGGCGCCGGAAACGATGAACGTTGCGGGGTTCGTGCGAGACTACACCAGGATACTCGAGGCCCTCGTCGCGGCCGGCCATCGCGGAAGGATCGCGATCGGCAGCCCGCCCTATGTCCCCAACGCGGGTTTTTCGGTCGGCAGCGCCGGCTTTACAGGTCAGACGCGGGAGGGATTCGAGGCTTATGTCGGAGTGGTAAAAGAACTCGCAGAGCGGTTTTCGGTCTTCTACGCACCGGTCTACGAATCGATGATCGTCTTCGGCGACGGCGCCCTCGCCTCCCCCGATATCACCCACCCAAACGACGAGGGGCATCGGGTGATTTTCGAGGCGTTCCTTAAGGCCGAAAGCCTGTAGCGCGGGCACGCGCCCGCTGGCCCATGCCAGGTGGCGCCTATTCCTCCGCCTTCATGCGGGAACCCGTCGGGGCCGCTCGGGCCCCTTCGCCCGGAACCGCATCGCCAAAAGCCGCAGCGGAAGGCGGCTCGCTTACCTGATCCAGCCTCCGCAAGAGATCATCGAAGACAGTTTCGGCTGGATCCTCGAACCGGTACATCGACTGAACGCGATGCTGGATCTGGCCATCGGCATAATAACGTTGAAATGAGCGAAGTTCGTCGTAGTCCTTGTGCAAATCCTGGTCCATGAATGTCTCCAAAAATGCTCACCCGACAAAACCTGCGAGCGTCCGGGTCGTTCCGGCGGTCTCGGCTGTGTGTCGGGCGCCGTCGTGTATGGAAGACACCACGGCTGCGCTGTTATCGGTTGAGCGGATCCTCCGGATCACGCCTGCATACCCGCCATCGGGAAATCCCGGGCGCCCAGAACAACGCCGTGGCGGCGGAAAAGCTCCAAGATTTTCTTGCATTGAAAGAACGCGGGAAACATGATGGGTGCCATTGATCGCATCAGGGGACGAGGCACCGCTCCGGCAACGGATCATGCCCGCAGATATCCGGGCAGTTTTCGCAACGTCGCTTCATGAACCCGGCTCGAATTGAAAGAAGACCCTGTTGAAAGCCAAGATCGGCTTGAAAGATATTGCCCGGGACGCCAACGTTTCGCTCAGCACCGCGTCACACGTCCTTAACGGCACTGCCCCCATATCCGTGGAAGTCCGAGACCGGGTGCTCAGCTCCGCCCAAAGGCTGGGCTATCTGGAAAAACGCCGGAGCCGCGCCACGATCGCGACGCTTCGCACGATCCTTCTTGCCGTCACCGCCGAAGCGGCGGCTCACAGCGACATCAACCTGGTGAGCTGGACGATGCTGAACGGCCTGCGCCAGGAATGCGAGCGGCTCAGCATCCGCATCGTCCCCTTCGTCAGCGCCGGCAGCCGGATCGACGCCGGCGAGGTGCGCCGCATGGCCCAAGCCGAAAATGTCGACGGAATAGTCGTCCTCAACGACGACCGTCCCGAATTGATCCGCGCGCTTGCCGGCGGGCGCACGCCGCTCGTCATCCTCAACGGCGAGGATCCCTCGATGCTCGTCGACACGGTGACCGGCGAAAACCGCTTCGGCGCCCGGCAGGGAACCGAATACCTGCTGTCGCTCGGCCATCGCCGTATCCTGCACCTCACCTGGAAAGGCCGGACCACCATCCGCCGGCGATATGACGGATATGCGGACGCGCATCTTGCGGCAGGACTTGCCCCCTTGCCGGAGATGATCGTCGAGGCGGAGGGATACGAGCCCGCGCAGGGCGAGCAGGCGGTTCGCCAGCTCATTGCAGAAGACCGGACCTTGAGGGGCGCGACCGCCATCTTCTGCGCCGCGGACAATCTCGCCCTCGGCTGTCTCAGGGCGTTCGCTGCTCTCGGCATCCGCGCGCCCGAGGACATTTCCGTGCTCGGCTTCGACGATATCGTGCCCGGAGAGTTCAGTACGCCGCCGCTCTCGACGGTGCAGTTACCTACCGACCGGCTGGGGGCCGCCGCCATCGGCCTGCTGGAGCAGAGGCTGCTTGCCAACGATCCGTTGCGGCCGGCCTACCGGCTGGAGCTCGGCTGCAAGCTGGTGCTGCGGGGCAGCGTCGCGCCGCCCCGCAAGTGAGCTATTTCATGCCCGTGCCGGCAATGCCGGTGGTGATGTATTTCTGCAGGAACAGGAAGACGAGGGTGACCGGAGCGAGGCTCAGGAAGGTCATGGCGAGAATGTAGTTCCACTGCACGGAGAACTCGCCCTGGAAGGCATTGAGGCCGACCTGCAGCGTGAAATTCTCGCGGCTGCTGAGCACGATCAGCGGCCAGAGGAAATCGTTCCAGCGCCACAGGACCGAGAAGATCGCCAGCACCGCGAGCGCGGGCGCCGTCAGCGGCAGGATGATGCGCCAGAAGATCCGGAATTCGCTCGCCGCGTCGACGCGGGCCGCCTCGATGAGTTCGTCCGGGATGGTGAGCATGTACTGGCGCAGCAGGAAGACGCCCGTCGGCGAGGCGATCGTCGGGATGATGATGCCCCAGAGACTGTCCACCAGGCCGACTCCGACGACGACGAGATAGGCAGGTACCATGACCACCGTCAGCGGGATCATCAGCGTCGAGATGATCAGCACGAAGATCGCCTTCTCGCCCCGGAACCGGTATTTCGACAGGGCGAAGGCGGCAAGCGCGTTGACGATGAGCGTCAGCAGCGTCGCGACGAAGGTCACGAAGACCGAGTTCTTCAGGAAGGTGAGAAAGTCGAAGCGGGTCAGGGGATCGGTGTAGTTCTCGGTCGCGACGGTGAGCCGCTGGACCGGGGACATGCTTTTCACGTCGACGCTGACCGGCGTTCCCGGGTTGTTCGGATCGACCATCTGGGCCTTCAGTCCGATGCGGCGGATCATCGCCATCTCGCGCGATTGGCCGTCGACATTGACGGTCCACAGGCTGAGCGGCGCATCGAAGCCCGGCACGGTCTGCTGGACCGCCACGCGCGGCAGCAGCGTCGGCGGGAAGCGGGTGATCTCGGCGGCCGGCTTGAGCGATGAAAGGCCCGCCCAGACGACCGGGACGAGCACCGCAAGCGTGCCGAGGATCAGCCAGGCCCAGGAGAGAATGTCGGTGAGCCCGATCCGCCCCGGCCGGCGGGTGCGGGTCAGGAAGGCGATGGGGGAGAGACCTTGCGACATGTCAGGACTCCATCTTGCGGCCGAGCCGCAGTTGTATGAGCGTCAGGGCCAGCAGCACGAGGCCCATCAGCACCGAAGCGGCCGAAGCCAGGCCGAACAGGCGCAGATCGCTGCCGAAGGCCATCTGGTAGATGTACTGCACGATGAAGCTGTTGGCGGTGCCGGGCCCGCCGCCATTGGTGAGCACCCAGGCTTCGTCGAAGATCTGCACCGAGCGGATCATCAGCAGGATCAGCACGACGAGCAGGTTCGGCCCGAGAAGCGGAAGCGTGATGCGGAACAAGGTGCGCCGGGGCGAGGCCGCGTCGATCGCGGCGGCTTCGTAGAGATCCTTCGGAATGGCCTGCAGGCCGGCGAGAAGGATCAGCGTGTAGAAGCCCATGTGGAACCAGACCGAAACGACCACCACGAAGAAGCGCGACCAGCCGACATCCAGCAGGAAGATTTCCGGCGGCACGCCGAGCATCTGCAGGAAGGCGTTGAGCAGGCCGTTGCGATCCAGGAACCATTTCCAGATCAGGCCGATGACGACAGGCGACAGCAGGACGGGATAAAAGAACATGGCGCGGAAGAAACCGCGCGCGGCCATCGCCCTGTTGAGGATGAGAGCCGTCACCAGGGCCACCAGCAGGGTCGCCACGACGTTGAAGCCGACGAACCAGAGCGTGTTCCAGATCGCCGTCCAGAACAGGGATTCGCGGCAGCTTCCGGGACGGAGATAATCCTCGCACTGCAGGAGCTGGCGGAAATTGTCGAAACCGACGAAGGGCCGGTCCGAGACGAAAAGTCCGGTGCCCCCGGTGAAGGCATAACCGACGGCGATCGCGATCGGCAGGAAGGTGAAGATCCCGAAAAGAACGAGGTTCGGCGCGAGGAACAGATAGGGCATCCTTTTCCTGCCCATCAGCCGTTCGAACCCGTTGATCGGCGCCTCGACGATGCCCATCACGAAATCCAGCGCGCGGCCGCCGAGATCGGTTGACTTAGGCGTGCTCATGGGCCGCACTCCGTTCCTCGATGGCGCGCGGCAGGGCAAGGCCGCTGTCGGGGTCGAAGACATGCATCCGGCCTGGCTGCGGCATGATCCGCAGAAGGGCGCCCCGCTCCGGCGCGAAATGGCCGGCCTGGTGCACGATGACCTGTTCCTCGCTCCCCTCGAACGTTCCGTAGACATAGGTCTCGGTGCCGAGGCTCTCGTGATACTGGACGACGAAAGGCAGCCCCTCGCCGCCGCCGACCGCGAAATGGGCGGGCCTTACGCCGAGGAGCACGGCCTGCCCGACGGTCACCGCGGCAGGATCGATCCGGGCCTGGAGCGGCACGCCGTATCCCACATCGACCGTCACGCCTGTTTCGCCGACGGCCACCACCTTGCCCTTCAGAATGTTCATGCGCGGCGAGCCGAGGAAGCCGGCAACGAAGAGGTTTCTCGGCTTGTCGAAGAGCTCGAGCGGCGTCCCCACCTGCTCGATCCGGCCGCCGTTGAGGACCACGATCTCGTCGGCCATGGTCATCGCCTCGACCTGATCGTGGGTGACGTAGATCATCGTCGTCTTCAGCTGGCGGTGCAGCCGGGTTATTTCCGCCCTCGTCTGCACGCGCAGCGCCGCGTCGAGGTTGGAGAGCGGCTCGTCGAAGAGGAAGATATCGGGATTGCGCACGATGGAACGGCCGATCGCGACGCGCTGGCGCTGGCCGCCGGAAAGCTGGCGCGGCTTGCGGTCCAGATAGGGCTCGAGCGCCAGCATGCGCGCCGCCTCCGCGATGCGTGCGTCGATCTCGCTGCGCTTGAACTTCAGGTTCTCGAGCCCGAAGGCGAGGTTCTTGCGCACGCTCATATGAGGGTAGAGCGCATAGGACTGGAAGACCATGGCGATCTTCCGCTCGGCCGGCGACAGGTGGACGACGTCGCGTCCGCCGATCTCGATGCCGCCGCCGCTGATGTCCTCCAGCCCCGCGATGATCCGCAGCAGGGTCGACTTGCCGCAGCCGGACGGGCCGACGAACACCACGAACTTGCCGTTGTCGATCGTCAGGTCGATGTCATGCAGCACGGTCAGCGCGCCGAACGACTTGGTGACACTCGTCAGTTTCAGATTTCCCATTCCCTGCTCCCGTCAGGTTCGGTCCATGTCGTGGACGACGGCCTCTGTGTTCCAGCCTGCCGGAACCGGTTGCGGCCGTTCAAATTGTGTCTCTTCGATCGAGATCCCCTCGATGCCGGCGGTAAACAGCGCCGGCATGCCTCCCGGGTAATCGACCAGGCCGATCACGCGCCCGTCGGCCCCCTTCGTCCATGCGTTCGCCCGGCCGGCGGCCTCGGCGCTCGGCGCGATGTCCGCCTGCGTGGGCCGCAGATCATAGCGAAGTCCGGTGCCGAGCGGGCCCTTGCGCTGGCGCAGCCGCAGCCGCGAAAGCTTGACGCCGTGGATCCCCGCCGCCGACGTCGAGACGAGCGCGATCGCGCCGTCCATCTGGCCGTGCAGGTCCTCGACGAGCAGGTCGCGGACGGCGCCGGCCCGGCGGGTGGGGATGCGGTCGACCACCGTCACCGTCAGCGCCTCGCCCGATCCCCAGAAGCCGTCGAGCGTCTCGTGGCAATCGACCTCTATCCGGGAGAAGCGGATATCGGTCATCTGCCCGCCGTCGCGTGAAAACAGCCCCAGTCCCCGGTTGGAATCGTGGACGCGGCAGTCCTCGAAGACGACGTCGATGAAATCGCCGAAGGATTCGGTGCCGATCTTGAGCGCGCAGCTTTTGCTTTCGACCGTGCAGCGCCGCACCCGCACGTTTTCGCACTCGCCGATCGCCCGGCCGTCCGGCCCGGCGCTGGTCTTCAGGCAGATGCCGTCATCGGCCGTCGATATGACGCAGTCCTCGACCACCGCATGCCGGCAGGCATCGAGCACGATGCCGTCGGTGTTGGGCATGCGCCGGTTGTTCGACACCTTCACGCCGCCGACATAGACGTTGTCGCAATTGACGAGATGCAGCGTCCACATCGGCGAATCGACGATTTCCAGCCTTTCGACGCGGACGCCGCGGCAGGATTCGAAGACCACCACCCGCGGGCGGAATTCTGCCGGAACGAGCGTGCCCATCGCCTCGTCGGCGCCGGCGATGAAATGTTCGCCTCCCGCCTCGATCCGGCCGGGACCGGTCAGGGCTATGTCCGTGGCGTTTCTGGCGACGATCATCGCGCGGTTCGACTTCTCGGCAACGACCGAAACCGACGTCTCCGCGTAGGCTCCGTAGTCCGGCACCGGCCGCAGGATCGCGCCCTTCGCCAGATGAAACTCGACGCCCGATTGCAGTCTCAGGCCGCGGGCGGTGTGGACGCCTTCGGCGAGTTCCACGCAACCGCCACCGCGCGCGGCCGCCTGATCGATCGCGGCCTGGATCAGCGCCGTCCCGTCCTCCTGCCCGGGCTCGATGACAAGAGAGGGGAAGCGGTTCATGCTCTGTCCCCCTCTTCGAGCAGGACTTCCGTCAGCAGCAGCATCGTCAGCGCCTGGCCGTAGGGGGTCGGCAGGTTCGGGATGCGGCGGTAGAAATCGAGGTCGTGGCCCATCGGCGTGCCATCCGAAACGCCCTGGACGACGCCCTCCTCGTCGACATGGGAGAGCACGGCCGAAAGCGCCCGTTCCGCGTGAACCCGGTGCGACGTATCGAGGATGCCCGCATCGATGCCGCGCAGGATGCCGTAGGCGATGCCCGCCGTCGCCGATGTCTCGAGCGGCGACGTCGGGTCGTCGAGAAGCGTGTGGAACATGCCGTCGGGCCGCTGCAGCCGTTTCAGGGAGCTCACCTGGCTCGCCAGCACGGCCGAAAGGAAACGCTTGTCCTTTTCGTCCAGGTCCGGAACGAGTTCGAACAGTTCGGGAATGGCGACCGTGATCCAGGCATTGCCCCGCGCCCAGAAGGCTTTCGCAAAATTGTGCCGGCCGACGAAGGTCCAGCCGTGGTACCAGAGGCCCGTGACCGGATCGGACAGATAACGGGCGTGCACCATGAACTGGTAGACGGCCTCGTCGATCCAGTCGCGGCGCCCGCAGGCGACGCCCGCCCGCGCCAGGAACAGGCCGGCCATGAACAGCGTGTCGTCCCACAGCTCGCCGTCGTTCAGGCGTTCCTTGACGACGTGCTGGAAGCCGCCGTCCTCCGTCTTCGGGAGACGGTGCACCAGCCAGTCCGCCCAGTCCTCGACCAGCGCGCGGAAATCCGGCCGGTCGACATGGTCGATGAGGATCGCGAGCGGCAGCATCGGCGCCGTGCTGTTGATCTGCCGCGGCGGCAGGCCACGGCCGATCTGCCGGCCGTACCAGGCGACCAGATCGTCGATCGCCCGGCGGTCGCCGGCGGCGAGCGCACGGCGCAGGAACCCGTAGAGGCCGACGCCGACTTCCCAGTCCCATTCGTCGAACTGGATGCCACCGCCGGCATCGGCTCCGGCCAGGCCTTCCTTGATGCCCTTGAGGCGGCTGAACGCAACCGCGACCTGATCGATCGTCTCCTGCAGGGCCGGTTTGTTGAGGGTCATCGAATCCATCGCTCGGTATTTCCTTTATGCATAGAAGGGACTGTCGCCGCCCGCGGCCTTGCTGTCATAGGTCAGCGTCGGCACGGGCTGGTCGTGGATGAAGGGACGCGGTTGTCCGCCGACGGTGAAATCGCCGGCATAGGAAAGCGCAAGCGTCTCGCGGTCCGGCGGAGACAGGCTCAACACCTTGCTCTCCGGGTCGAACGAGACCGATGTGGCGCGGATGCGCTCCGCGAAACGGCGGAAAGCGGCCTCGTCGCCCGCCCCCACCACGGCCGCCCAGCCGGTCAGCGCACCTTCGGAACGAACCTCGCGCCCGGCCGTCGCTCCCTCGGTGACGAGTTCGAGCCCGTTCGTCGCATGGAGCGCCGCAAAGCCTTGGCCCGAGCGGACCAGAAGCCAGTTGCCGTCCACGATCACCTCATCGAGACCGTCGCGGCCGAGATAGGCATGGGTCCAGGCATGGCGCGTGCCTTCCGTGTCGGCGATCAGCAAGGCGACGTCGCGATACTGCATGACGCGCGGCAGGACGCCGTTTCCGGCCCAATAGGACGGCCGTTGCGTTCCCCAGGGATCGTCCTCGCCCGGATGATTGACCCAGAGCCTCGCCATCGGATGGCCCGCAAGCCGGATATCGAGCACGTGCTGCTGGTGACCCCGCCGGCCGGTCTTGTGATCAACGACCGTAGAGAGCTGCGAAGCCTGTGTCTTGAAGAGCACGAGCTTGCCGCTTTCGAGCCCCTGGGCATAACGCGCTTCGATCGAGCGCCCCTGCACCAGCTGGGCGTATTCCGGCAGGTCGGCCGGCGGGGTGTAGGAGCCGGCGCAGAACATCGGCAGGGAGGCGACGCCGCCGTTCAGCCAGCCGCTGCCGAATGCCACGCGGGCAAATGGCGCCAGTTCCGTCAAGGGTCCGGCTCTCAGCTCCTTGTCGTAGGCGCGTCCCTGCGAGCCTGCGGGAACACCCGCCAGCGTGTGCAGCGCGATCATCCGGAAGATCAGATCCAGCTGATGCCGGGCGCGGGGAGCGATATCGCCGCTGCCCCAGCGTTCGAGGGCAAGCAGACCTATGAAATCCACCGGATAATAGGCTGCCGAATTCCACTCCGCGAGACCGTGCGCCTCGACGCTGTCGAACCAGCGGCGAAGCCGCTCCTCCGCCAGCCGCGCCTGTTCGCGCCCCGTCCTGCCCGAGGCGGTGAACACGGTATCCGGCATCAGGCTGCCGGCGATGAACTGGCTCGTATGGAAGCACAGGACATGGTTCTCGCTCCAGAACCACATGACGTCGTTGCCGGGCTCGTCCACCCAGTAGCGGTAGCCGGCGACGGATGCGCGTACTCTTGCCGCCGTCTCGGGTGAGAGGACATGCTCGTATTCCCCAAGGAGCCAGAGGAGCGGCACCATCACGAAATCGGAACAATCCTCGCGCCGGTCGATGACTTCGAGGGTGGAGGCGATGATCCTGTCCATCGCCTCCCCCTCGATCTCGCCGACTGCCGCCATGGCGAGGACTCGGCCGATGCGCTCGGCACCGAAACGGGCGCTGAAGGCGAGCGCTTCGCGCTTGCGCTCGGCAAGCGTTGCCGCGGCCTGCGGCAGGGCGAGCCCGCTCATGAAGGCCGCGTCGATGTGGCGGGCGACGACGGCGGCGCCCGAACCGATCTTCAGCCTGATGCCGTGATATCCGTCCGGCAGCCCCTTGATGTTACGAGCGACCAGCCGTGTCTCGCCGGCGCCGAGCTTCAGGTCCGCACGCGCCAGCACGGCCCGGTCGTGACCATGGCTGTAAACCTCGATACCGACGGGCAGATCCACACCCGGCGGCGTATCGAAGAGAACTTCCAGCGGGCGGTCGACGAAAACGTCGGCGGCGGGCCGAATGGCGCGCGCAAGGAGTTCGAGCCGCCGAACCTCCTGCCGGTCCAGTTCCGTGGGCAGGGCGATATCCAGCGGCCTGGCGTCGGCCAGTTCCAGTTCGAAGAACCAGATCGTGTCCCGCTCCGCGAGGTCTTCGGTCAATAGAAGGATGTCGTTGTCGCCGGGCTTCAGCGCCAGGACGATCACCGTCTCGCTTTCGACGTTGCGCCGGAAAGGCTCGAACCGCACCTGTTCCTCGCCATTCACCCAGATCCGCACGCCGCCGCAGGTTCTCAGCCGCATCGGGACGTGGCGGACCGCCTCGGCCCGGAAACTGCCGCGCAGCCAGCGGCTGACATGGGTGGGCACGTGCCAGAAGCCCGTGAACTCGACGCGGCGGTTCGGCCCCGGCAGGTTCAGGGAGGCCGGTTTCCAATCGTGTTCGGGACGGATTTCCCGCCCGATCATCTGCGCCTGGAAGGCTTTTCGGCAAGGCAGGTCGCCGACATCCACGAAACCGTTGATGAAGCGGTAATTGACGCGGTCCTCCGCCGGAGCCGGTTCACCCGGAAAATACGTCTGGCGCAGATCGGAGACGACCCACGCGGTGAAGGTTTCGCCGGGGGCGACGTGATAACCGGCGATGCGCGAAGGGCCCGCGGCTGTAAATGACTGCTCCATGACTGCCTCCCAGATCATGAAAATATTTTTATTATTCGAACTTCGCCTGCTCCGGCTTTGTGAGTAGTTTCGAATTTAGCCGACAAAACAGCTTGACGTTTGGATTGTCAAGCGTCAAAAAAGAGAAATTCGAAGGCGAAACTCCGAAAGGGAACCTTCCGAATTGTGAAAATATTTTCATTGGGAGGATGAAAAATGCAGAGACTTCTATCAGGGATAAGTGCACTCGTATTCTCGGCCTTTGCCCTGTCGGGCGTGGCCATGGCGGACGCAAAGACGATCACTTTCCTGTTCACCGACGACGACCAGGGTTATGTCGAGCGCATGGCCGCCTTGAGCAAGGAGTTCGAGGCGTCGCATCCCGACGTCAAGGTCAATTTCGTATCTTCCGGCTATGATGCGGTGGTGAAGCAGCTGCCGGTGCAGCTGGCCGCAGGCAAGGGACCGGACCTTGCCAAGATCACCGACTGGCAGCTCGCGCCCTATTACCTCGACATGCGCAGCTACATGAAGGACCCCGACACCTTCGCCAAGCTCCACGGAGACAGCCTCAACCAGCTTCGCCTGCCCGATATCAACGACCCGAAGTCGATCAACGGCTATGTCGCGTCCCAGACGCTGAACCTGCCGTTCGTCAACAAGACCCTGTTCGAGCAGGCCGGCGAACCGCTGCCCGGGCCGAAGGCGACGCTCAAGGAGATTGTCGAGGCCTCCGCCCGCGTGGCAAAGGCGACGGGCGCGCAGATCCCCTTCACCATGGACCGTTCCGGCCACCGCTTCTCCGGCGGCGCCTATTCCTACGGCTCGGTCTATGTGAAGGACGGCAAGTTCAGCTTCCCGGATGCGGCCGCCCGCAAATATATCGCCGACCTCTATTCCTGGACCCAGAACGGCAGCTTCCCGAAGGAAATGTGGGGCGCGGCCGGCGGCTCGCAGTACAAGAACATGGGTGACGAGTTCGTCAACGGCAATGTCGTCACCTATCTCGCCGGCAACTGGATGGTGAACCCCTTCCAGAAGAAGATCGGCAATGCGTTCCAGTGGACGGCCATCAATGCGCCCTGCGGCGATGCAGGCTGCTACGCGATGCCGGGCGCGACCGCGATCGTCGGCTTCAAGCGCACCGAACATCCCGAAGCGGTGGCCCAGTTCATCGAATTTCTGGGTTCCGAGAAGGTCCAGCGCGAGATTGCCGAAAACTACGTGATCCTGACGGGAGCCGACATCAAGAACCCGCAATACAAGATCTCGAGCAATGACGCCAAGGCGTCCATGGCAGTCTTTCTGGACAACAAGAAGAACGTGCCGCAGGTCGCGCGGGATTTCGAACGCCTGAAGGGCGGGACGGCGATCTACCAGCAGATCGTCCAGCGCATGAGCCAGCTCATCGTGGGCGAACTGAGCCTGGAAGAGACCTACAAGAACCTTGAGGCCGACGCCGCCAAGATCAACGAGGCACTGGCGGTGAAGTGACGATCAGGCGTGCCGGGCGGCCATGCGGCCCGGCACGCCCCCCGAGGGCCGGCCGCAAAGACGGTTGACGATCTTTCGCAATGTGCGCTGCTCCCGTCTTCCGTGTCGCAAGACAGGGCCCGCCCCGATACCGGTTTCCGATAGGCCCGCAAGACGGGCCATTGCTTATGGCGGAATGCCCCGGCGGTTCACCCCGCCGCAGCACCGACGGCTGTCAAGCCGACCGCCAGCAATGCCGTGATGATCAGCAGCCAACGCGCCTGATACACGCTCTCTTCCATCCGAACCTCCTTTTCCCGAAACGCCGCGAACCGCGCCACTGCCGCTAAGTTCCCGTTATTCGGACCTTTTCTGCGCGCACCGGACCTTGGTCGGTACCGCGCACGGCCTAAGGTCTCACCCCAATCGGACTGAAGCCCCTGAGCGGGAACATGCTTTGCCGCGAGCCAGTTCTTTTCGCAGCTTCGGAAACGCTGTCGCGATCGGAAGCATGTGGAAACTCAAGGAGATAAGAGATGAACATCGTCACACGCGCGGCCTTCGCCGCGGCGCTTCTCGCGGGTACAACACTGTCGGCCTTCGCCCAGACCAGCAGCACCGTCGGGACCGGCGGAACCAGCGCCGGCGGCGGCACATCGAGCAGCACGGTGGGCACCGGCGGCAGTTCTGCCGGAGGCACCAACTGCGCACCGGGCACGACCAATTGCGGCTCCGGCTCGGCCTCGACCCTTGGCACCGGCGGGTCTTCCGCCGGCGGCGGCCAGTCGAGCAGCTCGGTCGGCACCGGCGGGTCCGCTGCCGGTTCAGGCAGCGGCTCCGGCTCCGCGTCGACGCTCGGCACTGGCGGCACGTCCGCAGGCGGTGGCCAATCCAGCAGCTCCGTGGGCACCGGCGGTTCGGCGGCAGGCTCCGGCAGCGGGTCGGGCTCCGCATCGACGCTCGGGACCGGCGGCAGCTCGGCCAAGGACGGCACCTCGACCAGCTCCGTCGGCACCGGCGGCAGTGCGGCCGGCCTGGAAAATGGACAGGGCAAGAAGGCATGTCCTCCGGGCCAGGCCAAGAAAGACGGCGCGTCCTGCTAGTCCCACCCATCGGACGGGGGCGGTTCGTTCCGCCTTCGTCCTGTTCATAGGAGAGCCGAAATGACCTCGGCATCATTCGCATACAAAGGCACGTTCGCGCTGCCGCTGATATTGGCGACCATTACCGCGATCTCGGCCTTCGCCACCGAGACCGTCAAGCTCGACGACGGCACGACCTGCACCGTGATCGAGAGCACAGGCTCGACCGGCAACGGTACCTCGACATCCGTAACCGCAGGCGGCGGAAGCGTTTCTTCCTCGACGACAATCGACGGCAAGACGACCACCATGAACTCGGGCGGCGGCTCGGCTTCGTCCAGCGCCGGCTCGTCCGTCACGACCGGCACCGCCGGCAATCAGGCATTTTCGACGGCAAGCGTCACCAGGCCTGACGGGACCGTCATCACCCGCCGGTCGGACGGCACCTGCGACATCACCAAGCCTCAGAAATGAAGGAGATAGACATGTCGAAGACAATATCGCTGGCGGGCCTCGCCCTTCTGGCCTCGGTTGCCGCCACGCCCGTGCCTGCACAGGACTGCACCGCGGCCGGTACGGTCGGCTCCGGCGGCAGCGCGGCGGCCGGCGGCACGTCGGCAAGCACGCTCGGGACCGCCGGCGCCTGCCGGACCGACGACGGCACCACATCCTCGATCGGCTCGGCAGGCAGTGCCGCGACGGCGGATGGCAAAGCCAGGAGCCAGACGAAGATCAACGAGAACCCGAACCAGCTGAAGGCCCAATCGAAAGCCCAGGCGATGGACCAGGGCACCTTCAGCAAGTCGCAGACCAAGACCAGGGTCAAGGGCGACGAGCTGGAGAGCAAGACGCGCAGCATGTCCCACGTCCCGGGGCAGAAGCCGGTCAAGAGCACCACCGACAGCAATGTCGTCCTGCCGCAGAATTGAACCGGAACGGGCAGCCGGTTCCCACGTCGGCCCTGGCGGGGGATCCGGGCCGCCTCAGCGGCATCCTCTGCCGGTCACCATCTTTCCCCCGCCGGCCGGGAACTGAATCGCGGCTGGGCGCTTTCAGAAGCATGGACTTTGGAGAATGATGATGAACGAAGACACGTTTTCGCAGCTCAGCGCCATGAGCCAACACCTGCAGGAGCGCGCCCGTGCCTTGTCCGGCCAAGGCAAGGATAGCGACCTTGCGACGCTGATGTCGGCGCAGGCTCTGACGATAGAGGCCCTCAAAGCGCTCGGCGAGACTTTGAACAAGATCAACGGGCCGCTGGGGCTTGGGGCTGCGGGCGACTAGGCGGGACCGTCCTCCCTTCCCGGCTCACGCGCCCGGTTTCGGCGGCATCAGCAGCCGGCGGGAACTTCAAGGAGGATGGGAGGTTCGGTCCGCAGGAGGAGAAAGAGATGCATCGCAAACATGACCATCCGCACGAATTGGCGTTCTATATCGGGCTCAACGCAGCGCTCGGCTGCCTGATCGCCATCTGCATCCTGCTTGCGGCAGCGGCCTGACGAGCACCTGACGCCGACGGCCGGCGCCAGGCGATGATCATCGGAACCAGCCGCTCAATTCTATCGTTCCGGGTGTCCGTTCGGTAACCATCCAACCAGCAAAACCCGCCGGCCGTTCTTGTCATATGCTAATTGTGGCAGAAGTTCGCTTCAGAACGATACGCCGAGGAAGCCCGAAAATGCCCAACCGAGTTCAGGGATACGGACGCACGCCCGCCACCGTGCATTGCTGGTCGGACGACGTCCCCAGCCAGACCTTCGGCTCGCTGGATAAAGCCCTGGCCTATTGCGAGAAGAACATCGGCGATCTTCCGGCCATCGAGGTTTTCGTGCATTGCGGCCAGGTGCCGGAGCCGATCATCAGCGGCGATGAACTCGAGGCGCTGATGAAGAGGAAACGGCGCAGCCTGATCTGACCCCGGCACGCCCCCGCGCCAAGGCAGGCGGCACGGGGTGGCCGGCAAGCCTGTTCCCGGGATTCGGCGCTCCCATATTAAAGATGACTGAAGTTATCTTGTTATAACGAGCGGGAACGGCTATTCGCCATGTCCCGACCTTGAATCAGGACCTTCCATGCTCACGTTAAAATCCGCCCTGACCGCGCTATCGATCGCCACAGTGTCCAGCCTGACCGTCTCTTCGGCATTCGCAGCGACGAAATACCCGCTCACCCTCGAAAACTGCGGCGTGCAGGTCAGCTTCCAGAAGGCACCCGAGCGGGCGATCGGGCTTGGCCAGAACAGCGCGGAAATCCTGCTGCTGCTCGGTCTCGAGGACAAGATGGCCGGCACCGCTTTCTGGCCGAGCAAGGTGCTGCCGAAGCTTGCCGAGGCCAACGCCAAGGTGAAGCTGCTGTCCGTGGAATTCCCGACCTTCGAATCGATCCTGGCGCAGGACCCGGACTTCGTGGCGGCTGCTTTGCCGAGCTTGCTCGGCCCGAGCAGCAAGGTCGCCAAGCGCGAGGATTTCGACAAGGTCGGCGTCCCGAGCTACCTCTCGCCCAGCACCTGCCTCAGCACCAAGGACGTCAAGGACCAGTACGGCAGCCGCGCGCAGCTCTGGAACATGGACCTGCTCTACAAGGAGATCGACGAACTGTCGCAGATCTTCGACGTCGCCGACCGCGGCCAGGCCCTGATCGCCGATTTCAAGGCGCGCGAGGCGGCACTTCGCGCCGGCGTTTCCAAGGATGGTAGGAAGCTCTCCTATGTCTTCTGGTTCTCCAGCCCGAGCCCCTCGGCGGATGCCTATCTCGGCGGCAAGAACGCCGCTTCCGGCTTCATCGCCGACGTGCTTGGCGGCCATAACGCGGTGACCGCCGAAGCCGAATGGCCGACGCTCGGCTGGGAAAGCATCATCGCGCTCAACCCGGACGTGATCGTCATCGCCAATCTCGATCGCAACCGGTGGGAACTCGACAAGCCGGAAGCCAAGATCAAGTTCCTGACCACCGATCCGGCCGTCAGCCAGATCGCCGCCGTGAAGAACAAGGCGATGGTTGTCATGGACGGCCAGGCCATGAACCCGACGGTGCGGACGATCTACGGCGCCGAACAGGTGGCCGAGCAGCTGAAGGCCCTCGGTCTCCTGAAGTGACCGGGGCACACAACTCCCTTCGGCAGTTTTTCGCCTTCGCGGCGGCGGTGGCGGCCTCGTTTGCCGCCATCGGCCTTGCCGTCGGCGTCAGTGTCGGGATAGGCGACCTGCCGATCCCGCTCGCCACGACCTTCTCCGCCGTCACCAACCGGCTGGGATGGACGGCGGTGGCGCTCAACCGCATCCATGAAACGGTCATCTGGGATTATCGTCTCAGCCGGGCGCTCGTCGCGGCCTTCTGCGGCGCGGGCCTTGCCCTGTCGGGAGCGGTCATGCAATCGCTGCTGCGCAACCCGCTGGCCGAACCCTATGTCCTCGGCATCTCGGCCGGCGCGTCCACCGGCGCGGTCTCGATCGTCATCCTCGGCCTCGGGGCCGGCACGATTTCGCTGTCGACCGGGGCTTTCGCGGGCGCCTTCGCGGCCTTCTTCTTCGTCGCGCTGCTGTCGAACGGCACGCGCGGCGGCGCGGATCGCACGATTCTGGCCGGCGTCGCCGCCTCCCAGCTTTTCAACGCCTCGACCTCCTACATCGTCACCACGTCCGGCAATGCCCAGCAGGCGCGCGACGTGATGTTCTGGCTGCTCGGCAGTTTCGGCGGCGTGCGCTGGCCGGAACTGGCGCTGGTCTCGGTCATCGTCGGCATCGCGCTGGTGGCCTGCCTGCTTTACGCCCGCGTGCTCGACGCCTTCGCCTTCGGCGACGAAGCCGCCGCCGCTCTCGGCGTCAACGTGGCCCGGGCGCGGATCGTACTCTTCGCGCTGACGGCGATGATGACGGCGACCATCGTCAGCATGGTCGGCTCGATCGGTTTCGTCGGGCTGGTCGTGCCGCATGTGGCGCGTTTCGTCGTCGGACCGCTGCATGTCCGGCTGCTGCCGGCCTGCGCGGTCGTCGGCGCCATCTTCATGGTCGTGGCGGACATTGCGTCCCGCACCCTCATCCCGCAGCAAGTCCTGCCGATCGGGGTCGTGACCGCCCTGGTCGGCGTGCCTTCTTCTCCATCATCCTCTACCGGTTCCAGCGCGCGTCATGACCATCAAGGCCGATAACCTCACCTGGAAAATTGGCAGGAAGACCATCCTCGACGAGGTTTCCTTCGTGGCGCAGCCGGGCAAGATGCTCGGCCTGCTCGGGCCGAACGGCTCCGGCAAGACCTCGCTCCTGCGTCTGATCGCCGGATTGCGATCGCCGCATTCCGGCTCGATCATCCTCGAAGGCAGGGATCTGAAAACCATCGGCCGGCGCGCGATCGCAAGACGCGTCGCCTTCGTCGAACAGCACGCCACGACCAATGCCAATCTGAGGGTGGTCGACGTGGTGAAGCTCGGGCGGTTTCCGCACCGCTCGATGTTCTCCGGCTGGTCGCTTGCCGACGACGAAGCCGTCGAGACGGCGCTGAGCCGTGCCGGCATGGCGCACAAGCGCAACGACCGCTGGCAGTCCCTGTCCGGCGGCGAGAAGCAGAGGACCCATATCGCAAGGGCGCTGGCGCAATCGCCGAAGGAACTCATCCTCGACGAGCCCACCAACCACCTGGATATCCAGCATCAGATCGGCCTGATGCGGCTGGTTTCGGGGTTGCCGATGACCAGCATCATAGCGCTTCACGACCTCAACCACGCCGCGATGTTCTGCGATCATCTGATCGTCATGCAGAACGGCAGGATCGTTGCGTCGGGGACGCCGGAGGACGTGGTAACCGAAGTCCTGCTGCGCGACGTCTTTTGCGTCGAAGCGCGCGTGGAGGCCTCGCCGCATCATGCGCGGCCGCATATCCACTACCTCGCCCGGTAAGGCCGCCTGCGGCCGGCCTACCGGCCGGAGCCCGGGTTCAGGGATTGTCGCGTCTGAAGATCCAGTCGTGGTCCGGGTGGTTCCTGAACCGCCATTTGCGGATCGGGCCGGCCATGACGTTCAGATAATACATCTCATAGCCATAGGGTGCGCCGCAGGGATGATGCCCTTTCGGTACCAGCACCAGGTCGTGGTCCGAGACGGCCATCGTCTCGTCCAGTGAACCGTCCTCGGTGAACACCCGCTGGAAACCGAAACCCTGCGCCGGGTTCAGCCGGTGATAATAGGTTTCTTCCAGATAGGTCATGTCGGGGAAATTGTCCTCGTCGTGCCGGTGCGGCGGATAGGACGACCAGTTTCCGGACGGCGTGAAGACTTCGGTCACGAGCAGGCTGTCGGCGACGTCCCTGTCTTCCATGGCGATCGGGAAGATGTAGCGCGTGTTGGCGTCCTTGCCGCGGGTGTTGAGGGAAAGCCCTTCCGGCCCGATCACCGCCGCCTCGCGGCCGGGTTTAGCGGGCGCCGTGCACACAGCCAGCGTGCAGTCCGTGGTCGCCGTGGCGCTCCAGTCGGAACCCGCCGGGATATAGACGCAATGCGGGGGCTTGCGCTCGAAGACGTTCATCCGGTCGCCGAGTTCGCCGAAAACCTTGCCGCTGCCGGAAATCTCCGCCTTGCCTTCGACAAGCACGAGAATGACTTCCGTATCGCCGGTCTTTTCCGCGGCGCTTTCACCGGGTTTCAGCCGGTAGAGACCGAAGCCCACATAACCCCAGCCGGCATCCTTGGGCGTGACGTCGTGCACCTTGCCGGAAGAGCCCTTCGGCTTGCGCAGCAGGCTGGTCATGCCTTTGCTCCCTTGTCGAGGCCGGCCGCCTGCGCCATCGCCTTCAGCGAGGAAAGACCCATGCTCTGGTATTCGAAGGGATTGCGGACATCCGGATCCTGTTCCGCCTCGATCACCAGCCAACCCTGATAACCGTGCTCGGCCGCGATCTTCAGCACCGGCGGGAAGCTGACCCCGCCTTCCTTGTCGCCCGGCACCGTGAAGACACCGCGACGAACGCCTTCGAGGAAGGAGAGGCCTTCGTTGCGCACCTGCGCGGCGATATCGGGCCTTACGTTCTTGGCATGGATATGCCCGACGCGGGCCATGTGATTTTTCGCGGCGCGCTCGGGATTGCCGCCGCCGAAAAGGCAATGGCCGGTGTCGAGCAGAAGCCTGGCATGCGGGCCGGTATTGGCCATCAGCTTGTCGATCTCGTCCTCGCTTTCGACGATCGTGCCCATATGGTGGTGGTAGACGAGCGTGATGCCCTGCCCCGCCGCGAACTCCGCCAGCGCCTCGACGCCCGCGCCGAAGGATTTCCACGCGTCGTCGGCGAGTTTAGGCCGGTTGTTGACGGGCTTGTCGTCATCGCCGTGGATCGCGTTCGAGGTCTCGCAGACGATAATGACTTTGGAACCCATCGCCTTCAGGAGATCGAGCGCCGGCTGCATCGCTTGTCTCTCCTCCTCCAGGGAGTTCGTGAGAAGGTTCAGCGAATGCCAGCCTGAGACGTAACGAAGATTACGCGGCTCCAGCACGGCTTTCAGCGCTGCCGGCTCCTGCGGGAACTTGTGACCCTTCTCGATGCCGTCGAAACCGATCTTCGACGTTTCGTCGAGGCACTGGTCGAGGCTGATATGGGCGCCGAGCGTGCGGTCGTCGTCGTTCGACCAGGCGATGGGATTGGTACCGTAGAGAATCATGTCAGCGTCTTTCCTTGAGCGCCGTTTCATAGGCGGCGCGAGCCTTGTTGACTTCCGGCCGGACGGACACTTCCGGCACCGCGACATCCCACCAGAAGCCGCCGCCTTCGGGCGTCGGATAGGGATCGGTATCGATGACAACAACCGTTGCGACCTTCGCCTCCCCCGCGCCGTTCAACGCCGCTTCCAGATCGGCGATCGAGGACACCTTGCGGGCATCCGCACCCATCGCCGCGGCATGAGCGACGAAATCGATCTGCATCGGGTTTACCTGGTTGGTGTGGGCGTAGAGATTGTTGAACTCGGCGCCGCCGGTTGCCATCTGCAGCCGGTTGATGCAGCCATAGCCGCGGTTGTCGGTGATGACGACGGTGATCTTGACGCCCATGGCGACGGCGGTCGCAAGCTCCGAATTCATCATCATGTAGGACCCGTCGCCAACCATGACGATCACGTCGCGGTCCGGTTCGGCCATCTTGATGCCAAGCCCGCCGGCGATCTCGTAGCCCATGCAGGAGAAGCCGTATTCCATGTGATAGGAGAGCGGCCTGCCGGCCTTCCAGAGCTGATGCAGCTCACCCGGCATGGTGCCGGCGGCGCACATGACGACCGTGTTGTCGCGCGATGCACGCTGCACGGCGCCGATCACCTGCATATCGGTCGGCAGCAGGTTTCCGTCTTCCGGAGCCGCCGTGACGGCATCCGCCTTGGCGAACCATGCCTGTTTCAGACCGTTGTCGGACGTCGCGAAGCGATGATCCGCCAATGCCGCACCAAGCAGTTCCAGCCCCACCCGGGCATCGGAGACGAGCGGTATCGCCTCATGTTTTGCGCTGTCGTAAGGCTGGACATTGAGCGACAGGATACGCCGGCCTGGATTTTTGAAGAGTGCCCAGGAGCCGGTGGTGAAATCCTGGAAACGGGTGCCGACGCCGATCACCAGGTCGGCATTCTCGCAGACCGCATTGGCGCTCGAAGCCCCCGTGACGCCGACCGGGCCGAAGTTCGAGGCATGGTCCCAGGGCAGCGCCGACTTGCCGGCCTGGGTCTCGACGACCGGAATATTGTGCCGGCTGGCAAAAGCGGCGAGCGTTTCGGTCGCACCGGAAAAATGCACGCCGCCGCCGGCAACGATGACCGGGTTGCTTGCGGCCTTGATGGCCTCGACGGCGCGCCTGAGTTCGTTCTCATCCGGCCGCGGCCGGCGCCAATGCCAGATTTTCCTGTCGAAGAAGCTTTCCGGATAGTCGTAGGCTTCGGCCTGCGTGTCCTGGCAGAAAGCCAACGTCACCGGCCCGCAATCGGCCGGGTCGGTCAAAGTCCGCATGGCGCGCGGCAGCGCGGTCAGGAGGTGTTCCGGCCGGCTGATGCGGTCGAAATAACGGCTGACGGGCCTGAAGCAGTCGTTGACCGACGCAAGGCCGTCGCCGAAATTCTCGATCTGCTGCAGGACCGGATCAGGACCGCGACTGGCGAAGACGTCGCCCGGAATGAAAAGCACCGGCAGGCGGTTCACATGCGCAAGCGCTGCCGCTGTCACCATGTTGACCGCGCCGGGGCCGATCGAGGAGGTCACGGCCATCGCACGGCTGCGGCGGAGCTGTTTCGAATAGGCGATCGCCGCGTGGGCCATCGACTGCTCGTTCTGGCCGCGATAGGTCGGCAGCTCCTCGCGGATGCCTGCCAGCGCCTCGCCCATGCCGGCAACATTGCCGTGCCCGAAGATCGCCCAGACGCCGGCGATGAAGGGAACCCCTTCCTCCGTCATCTGGTTTGCGAGATAGCGCACCATCGCCTGCGCCGCGGTCAGTCTCACCGTTTTCATCGGCCGTCTCCTCCGCTCCCGGCTCTGGCACGGGCCGTGTCCCAGGCCGTGCAAAGCTCTCGATATTTATGCGCCATGTCAGCGACCGCCGCGTCATCGTCCATCCTGCCGGCAAACCACTGCCGTGCGGCATCGGCGAAGATGGTCCGGCCGACCGCAAACCCCTTCACGAGACCAAAGCGCGCGGCCGTGACAAAGCTTTCCTCCAGCTCGGCCATCGGCGCATCCAGCCCGAGCACGACGATGCCGCGCACATAGGGATCATGCTTCTCGATCGCCGCGCAGGCATTCGCCCAGGCGGCTTCGCTCTTCATCGGCTCGAGCTTCCACCAGTCGGGATAGACGCCGATCTCGTAGAACCGCTCGATAATGTCGGAGACGGTCCGGTCGCCGGTCGGGCCGACCTTGGACGGGATCACTTCCAACAGCATTTCCAGCCTGTTGCGGCGGGTCGCGGCGAACAGGCGCTTGACCACGTCCTCCTGTTTCTCACGCATTTCCGGCGGGTCGTCGGGATGGTAGAAACAGAGAACCTTGGCAACGTTGTCGACCGGCCATTCGGCGATGCCGCCGAGATCGGGGCCGAGTTCCGGCTCGAGCGTCAGCGGGCGGGAGCCCGGCCATTCCGCCGGCCGGCCGATCCAAAGCCCGGTGCCCGTCGCCTTGTAGAGCGTCTCGCGGCCGAGCCGGCCGTCGCACAGAATGCCATAGCCATGCCGATCGCCGGCAACGTCGAGGGCGGCCTTGAGGCAAAGCGACTTGAACGCGTCGATCCGCTCCGAGCTTTGGCCTGCCTCTTCGGCAATGACTTCGAGCTGCATGCGATGATCGAAGGCGAAAACGCGCATTTCCGGCCAGTCGCCGGTGCGGTTCGTCGACCAGTGCACCTGTTCCAGTGCGGCATCCTTGCGCAGCGCCCTGTCGCGAATGCCGGTGCGGAAGAAATACTGCAGCTCTTCCCAGCTCGGATAGGCCGGCGTGCAGCCATGCCGCGACACGGCGAAGGCGCCGCAGGCATTGGCGTATTTCAGCGCCGTCGGCCAGTCCTCGCCGGTCAGCCAGCCCTTGAGCAGGCCCGCCATGAAGCCGTCACCCGCGCCGAGCACGTTGAAGACCTCGATCGGGAAACCCTGACCGGTCTGGCCCTTGTCGAGGCTGTCGGGGATATCGCCTTCGAAGACGACGGCGCCCATCGGACCGCGCTTGCAGACCAGCGTTGCCCTGGAGACCTTGCGGACCGCCCTCAGCGCCTCGAGCGTGTCGGTCGAACCGCCGGCGATATAAAACTCCTCCTCCGTCCCGACCAGCAGGTCGAAGAGATGGAGGGTGGATTGCAGTTTGGCGGTCACCTTGCCGGACTCGATGAACCGGCTTTCACCCGCCTCATGGCCGGCAAGCCCCCAGAGGTTCGGGCGATAATCGATGTCGAGCGCGGTGCGGGCGCCGTTTTCACGGGCGAGCCGCAGCGCCTTCAGCACCGCCGCTTCGGTATTGGGATGGGAAAGATGCGTGCCGGTAACGCAGACGCAGCCGGCTTCGGCGATGAAACCGGGATCGATATCCTCTTCGCAGAGCGCCATGTCGGCACAGTTCTCGCGATAGAAGATCAGCGGGAACTGATGCTGGTCGCGGATGCCGAGAAGGACCAGCGCCGTCAGGCGTTCCGGGTCCGTCTTAACGCCGCGCACATCGACGCCTTCCCGGATCAGCTGCTCGCGGATGAACCGGCCCATGTGCTCGGCGCCGACGCGGGTGATCAGCGCCGACTTCAGCCCGAGGCGCGCCGCGCCGGCCGCGATATTGGTCGGCGAACCGCCTATATACTTGTTGAAGGAGGCCATGTCCTCCAAGCGCCCGCCCACCTGCACGCCGTAGAGATCCACGGATGAACGGCCGATCGTGATGAGATCGAGTGACGCCAAGATTTCCTCCCTTTCATGATGGCGGCGACCTCCGCTGCCGTACCGCCATGCCAGAAATAGATCATAAATTCCATTTTCTCAATTTTCAATATAAAAATTCAAACTGCGACCGGTTTGGTGGTCCCCACACTGACCGCCAGCGCCGTGGCGAGACAGAGGGTGGCCGCCGGAGACCGGAAGGCGCCAAAATCGACTTCCGAGACCAGCAGCGTGACCGGCCGGAATTTCGCAAGCGGGCCGATCGCCGAATCGGTCATCGCCACGACGGGGATGTTGCGTGCGGCCGCGTTCTCGACGAGATCCAGGGTGGGCGACGAATAGGGCGAGAAGGTGATGGCCAGAAGAACGTCGCCATCCCGGATGGCGTGCCGGTTGTCGAGCTTTCCGAGCGACGTATGCAGCACGCAAGGGACCTCCATCTTCTCGAAAATGTAGGCCATATAGGTCGCCGTCGAGAACGAGCGACCCAGACCGACGACATGAATGACATTCGCCGCCGAGAGCAGGTTCGCTGCCTCTGTCAAGGTTGCCGGATCGACGGTGTTCAGCAGGCTTTCCAGGGATGCCCGGCCAGCATCGACGAATTCGCCGAGAAGCGCGGAAGGGCTGCCCTCCTGCTTCTCCCGCAGGTGCTGCAGCCGCGTCGAATAATCCGGCCAGCCGCCGACATAGGACTCGCGAAACAGCCGCTGCATTTCGGAAAAGCCCGAAAAGCCGAGGATCTGGCAGAAGCGCATCAGGGCAGACGGCTGGACGCCCGCTCCTTCCGCCATTTCCGCGACGGTCGACACCGCGATACGATCCCTGTTGGCGGCAACATAGTCGGCGCATTGACGCAGCCTTTTCGGCAGGTTTTCCGAAACTTCGAGAAGCCTTTCCTCGAACGCCTTCAAGCTCGCCGGCGATGCGTTTTCGTCCATAAAGGCCTCTTCGTTCCTGCTTGACACACCCGAAATCGCAATCTAGCAAAATGGAATAGATATTCCAATTCTGATCTGGACGAACCACAGCAATCGAGGCGCCGCCGGGAAACGGACGATAACGTCAGGTGCCGGCGGGTTCACAGCAGCCGATCGACTGCATCATCATGGGAGAACATCATGGTCACGAAACTCGCGCTTCTCGGCGCAGGCCGCATCGGCAAGGTCCATGCCCGCGCCATCGCCGAGGACAAACGGGCGAAGCTCGTCGCCGTCGCCGATGCCGTGACGGACGCGGCACAGGCGATCGCCGACAGCACCGGCTGCGCGGTCAGCACCATCGATGCGATCGAGGCCGATCGCGATATCGATGCCGTCATCATCTGCACGCCGACCAATACCCATGCGGACCTGATCGAACGCTTCGCCAATGCCGGCAAGGCGATCTTCTGCGAAAAGCCGATCGATCTCGACGTCGAACGCGCGCGGGCCTGCGTGGAGACGGTGCGCAGCACCGGTGCCAAGGTGATGCTTGGTTTCAACCGCCGCTTCGACCCGCATTTCCGCGCCGTGCGCCAGGCGATCGACGACGGAAGGATCGGCAAGGTGGAAATGGTGACGATCACCAGCCGCGACCCCGGCCCGCCGCCGGCCGAATATATCAAGGTCTCCGGCGGCATATTCCGCGATATGACGATCCACGATTTCGACATGGCGCGCTTCCTGCTCGGCGAGGAGATCGACACCGTCATGGCGTCCGGCGCCGTATTGGTCGATCCGAAGATCGGCGAACTCGGCGATTACGACAGCGCGAGCCTGATCCTGACGACGAAAAGCGGCAGGCAGGCGATCATCTCCAACTCCCGCCGGGCGAGCTACGGTTATGACCAGCGCATCGAGGTGCACGGATCGCTCGGCTCGGTCGCGGCGGAAAACCAGCGGCCGGTGTCGATCGAGATCGCCAACAAGGACGGCTACACCCGCCCGCCGCTGCACGACTTCTTCATGACGCGTTACACGGCGGCCTATGCAGCGGAAATCTCCGCCTTCATCGATTGCCTCGAAAGCGGTTCGGCTCCCTCGCCTTCCGCCGAAGACGGCGTGATCGCGCTGGCGCTCGCAGACGCGGCCCTGCTCGCGGCTACCGAGGGCAAGGCCGTCAAGGTCTCCTGCTGAGCCACCTCAGCCGCCCCTCACCGATCCGCGCCAGACGAGTTCCGCATCAAGCCTTCGGGAATTCGTCTCGGCCGGCGTGACCTGATCGAGCCAGGTCACGGCCTCGGCCGCGATCTGCTCGACCGGCTGGGCAAACGTCGTGAGATTGTAGGACGACCATGACGCCTGCTCGATATCGTCGAAACCGACGACGCAGAGTTCCGACGGGATCGCGAGGTTGAACTGGTGCCGTGCGGCATCCATCAGCCCGCAGGCAAGCAGATCGTTGACGCAGAAGATCGCGTCGGGCCGATTCTCGCGGGTGAGCAGCCGCTGCGCCAGCACCACCCCGCTCTGATAGGTGGTCGAACCGAAGCGCTCGACGGTGACGTCGATGCCGTGATCACAACCGGCGGCACGAAATGCGTCTTCGCGGGCAATCAGGCTCGGCGTCATCGCCTCCGAATTGGCGAAGGCGAAGTTGCGGCAGCCGGCGCGCAACATCGCAATGAACCCGCGCCGCGCCGCCTCGCGATCGTGGAGATTGATCATCAACGCGCCGTCCCGGTCCTCGTCCCGGTTGATCAGCACCAGCCGCTGGCCGCTCTTCAGGCATAGATCGGTGATCGACTTGTCCGGCATGCCGGACAGGATGATCGAGGCATCCGCCCGGTAGCTGATCGCCTGGCGCAGCGCCTGGTCGACGCTGTCGTCGGAGCGATCGGTATTGATCAGCATCGCGATCTTCGAGGCGCCCTGAAGCTGGCCGGTGAGCGCGCGGATGAGGCTGGCGCGGTAGGGCGTGTCGAGTTCGGAAACGATCAGGCAGACGATGCCGCTTTCGTTGCGCATCAGCCCGCGGGCCAGATGGTTGACGTGGTAGCCGAGTTCCTCCGCCGCCTCGATCACCCGCCGCCTCGTCTCTTCGGAAACGCTCGCGCCCGGCGTGAACGTACGCGAAACAGCCGACCGGGACACGCCGGCCCGGTCGGCGACTTCCTTGGCGCTGACGAAAATCTTGCGGCTCATCGCCCTCTCCCTTGCCTCAATCAATGCCCAGTTTTGCAAGCGAGTGCAACAGCAGGATGACAAGCACTGTGGCGAAGCACCGAATTCTTTAGCGATTTGTTATTGACAACATCCACAACTACGTGAAACCATTGCACACGCTTGCAAAGGCGGGTGATGTGGAGGCGTCACCATAATCTGGGAGGATAATCATGCGCCTGGCTTTGACGGCCGCCGCTCTCGCGGCCGGCTTGACTATGAATGCATCGGCATCTCGCGCCGCAGAAGAACTCAACCTGATCTGCTCCGCCGACGTGGTGATCTGCGAGATGATGCAGCAGATGTTCCAGAAGGAAACCGGCATTCAGGTGAACATGGTTCGCCTGTCGTCCGGCGAGACCTATGCCAAGATCCGCGCCGAGGCGCGTAACCCGAAAACGGATATCTGGTGGGCCGGCACCGGCGATCCGCACCTGCAGGCGGCCTCCGAAGGGCTGACCCAGGAATACAAGTCGCCGCTTCTCGGAGAGCTGAACGACTGGGCGAAGAAGCAGGCGGAAAGCTCCGGCTTCCGTACTGTCGGCGTTTATGCCGGCGCGCTCGGCTGGGGCTACAATACCGAACTCTTCAAGCAGAAGAACTACAAGGAACCGAAGTGCTGGTCAGACCTTCTGGACGCCTCGTTCAAGGGCGAGATCCAGATGGCCAACCCGAATTCGTCCGGCACCGCCTATACCGCCCTAGCGACGCTCGTGCAGATCATGGGTGAGGACAAGGCATTCGACTACCTGAAGAAACTCAACGCCAACGTTTCGCAATACACCAAGTCAGGCTCGGCGCCGGTCAAGGCGGCCGCCCGCGGCGAGACGGCGATCGGCATCGTCTTCATGCACGATGCGGTGGCACAGACGGTGGAGGGTTTCCCGGTCAAGTCGATCGCGCCGTGCGAGGGCACCGGTTACGAAATCGGCTCGATGTCGATCGTCAAGGGCGCCCGCAACCTGGAAAACGCCAAGAAGTGGTATGACTGGGCTCTGAAAGCCGACGTGCAGTCGCACATGAAGGAGGCGAAATCGTTCCAGCTGCCGTCGAACGCCAAGGCCGAGGTGCCGAAGGAATCGCCGAAATTTTCGGACATCAAGCTGATCGACTACGACTTCGCCAAATACGGCGATCCCAATACCCGCAAGAAACTGCTCGAGCGCTGGGACAAGGAGATCGGCGCCAACGCCAACTGATCCCGATCGCCGTTGTCGCGCTGCGGCTGGGCTGTAGCGCGACCGAACTTTCCATGCACTCGATGAGGTTCCCGGCCGGCCATGGACAATCGCAATCGCAGACTTGACCTCGTGCTTGCCGTCGGCGCGGCGGCCATGGTCCTGTTGCCGTGGTACCGGATCGAGAAGGGTTTCCTGTCGTTCTCCTGGCTGGGGGACTTCCCGGGGGCGGTTTCGGCCGCTCCCGGGATGCTGCAGATCTTCATGCATGGCCGCTTCTGGCTGCTTGCCGCCTTGCTGGCACTTCTCGGCGCGCTCGCGTCGCGCTTCGTGGCAGACCCCATGCGGCGCGGCGCGCTTCTCGCCTGGTCGGGCGGCTTCGGCGTCGTCTTCCTGGCGCTCCAGGGACTTGCGATCGGCAGCACCGGCTGGACCTGGACAATCAGTGAAACGCTGTTCGGCGCGCTTGCCGACGGCCAGCCTTCGATGGGTGCCGGCGCCGTCCTCACCTCCGCGGTCTTCGTTCTCCTGTTTTCCTTCGGCCTTGCCGAAAGGGGCGTGATGCGCGGCGATGCGTTTGTCGTCTCCACCATCTCGGTGCTGATCTTCCTGGTCGCGGTCTTCGTCTTTTATCCGATCGGCAGCATGTTCATCGGCGCCTTCCAGGATTTCGACGGTTCGGTGAACTTCGACGGCTTTACCCGCAACATCCTCGACACCTCGATCTGGAGCCTCGATTGCGTCATCGGGGGTGCGCGATGCGGGGTTGCCTGGCGCACGCTTTTCCTGGCGATCATGACGGCTGCGGGCTCTACCCTGCTCGGCCTCGCCTTCGCGCTGGTTGCCACGCGCACCCACTTTCCCTTCAAGAAGGGCCTGCGGCTGCTGACCGTGCTGCCGATCATCACGCCGCCCTTCGTCATCGGCCTTGCCCTGACGCTTCTGTTCGGCCGCGCCGGCGTCGTCACCCAAGGCCTGTCCTCGGTCTTCGGCGTCGAGCCGAGCCGCTGGCTCTATGGCCTCACCGGTATCTGGATCGCCCAGGTCCTGTCCTTCACGCCGATTTCCTTCCTGGTGCTGATCGGCGTCGTCGAAGGCGTGAGCCCCTCGATGGAGGAGGCTTCGCAGACATTGCGTGCAAACCGCTGGCGCACCTTCTGGCGCGTTTCGCTGCCGCTGATGAAACCCGGCCTCGCGAACGCCTTCCTCATCGGCTTTATCGAGAGCATGGCGGATTTCGGCAATCCGCTGGTGCTCGGCGGCAGCCACGGCGTGCTTTCCACGGAAATCTTCTTTGCCGTCGTCGGCTCGCAGAACGATCCCGCCCGCGCCGCGGTGCTCGCGATGATCCTGCTCTGCTTCACGCTGTCTGCCTTCCTCGCCCAGCGCCTCTGGCTCTCGGGCAAGAATTTCGCGACCGTCACCGGCAAGGGCGATAGCGGCGCCCATATCGCGCTGCCCCGGCCGCTGTCGATCGCCGTCCATGCGATCGTCATCCCCTGGATGATCTTCACGCTCGTCGTCTATGGCATGATCATCTTCGGCGGCTTCGTGAAGACCTGGGGTCTCGACAACACGCTGACGCTTGCCCACTACGCCAAGGCTTTTTCCGTCACCATCCGCGATGGTTCGCTCATCTGGACCGGTGTTGCATGGAACTCGTTCTGGACGACCATGGAGATCGCGCTGATCTCGGCGCCGCTGACCGCAGCCGTCGGACTTGCGACCGCTTATGTGATCGTGCGGCAGAAATTCGCCGGCCGCGAACTTTTCGAATTCGCGCTGATGATGAGTTTCGCCATTCCCGGCACGGTCATCGGCATCAGCTACATCATGGCCTTCAACCTGCCGCCGCTCGAGATGACCGGCACGGCGCTGATCCTCGTCGCCTGCTTCGTCTTCCGCAACATGCCGGTCGGCGTGCGCGGCGGTATTGCCGCGATGAGCCAGCTCGACAAGAGCCTCGACGAAGCCTCGATGACGCTTGGAGCGACCAGCTTCCGCACTATCCGCAAGGTCATCCTGCCGCTCCTGAGGCCGGCGATCACCGCGGCGCTCGTCTATTCCTTCGTGCGCGCCATCACCTCGATCAGCGCCGTCGTCTTCCTGGTCAGCGCGCAATACAACATGGCGACATCCTATATCGTCGGTCTGGTGGAGAACGGGGAATACGGCGTGGCGATCGCCTATTCCTCGATGCTGATCGTGGTGATGATCGCCGTCATCGCCGGTTTCCAGCTGGTCGTCGGTGAACGGCGGCTCAGGCGCGAAAACCGGATCTCCGCCTCGCGCGCCCGCGTTCCGACCTCCCTGCAGCAGGAGAAAATCGCATGAACCCCGCCCAGGCCGGATCCGTCGTCTTCCAGAACGTTCGCAAGACCTTTGGCGCCTTCACCGCCATTCACGACCTGTCGCTGACCGTCGAGCCGGGCACGCTGGTGACATTGCTCGGCCCCTCCGGCTGCGGCAAGACCACGACGCTGCGCATGCTCGCCGGCCTCGAACATCCGAGTTCCGGCCGCATCCTGATCGGCGGCAAGGACGTCACCATGCTGCCGGCCAATGAGCGGGACGTCTCGATGGTCTTCCAGTCCTACGCGCTTTTCCCGCACATGACGTCGCTCGACAATATCGCCTACGGGCTGGAGTCGTCCGGGCTGAGCAAGAAGGAAGCGCGTCAGAAGGCCGAGCATGGCCTCGAGCTCGTCGGCCTCGCCGGCATGGGACGCCGTCTTCCGGCCGAACTTTCCGGCGGTCAGCAGCAGCGCGTCGCGGTGGCCCGCGCGCTGGTCCTCGAACCCCAGGTCCTGCTGCTCGACGAGCCGCTGTCCAATCTCGACGCCCGGCTGCGCCGCCGTGTGCGCACCGAAATCCGCGAGCTTCAGCAGCGCCTGCAGTTCACCGCCGTCTACGTGACCCATGACCAGGACGAGGCGCTGGCGGTTTCCGACAAGATCGTCGTCATGAAGGATGGCGGCATCGCCCAGGAGGGCAGCCCGCGCGACCTCTACGAGGCACCGGCCTCCTCCTTCATCGCCGACTTCATCGGCGAGGCGAATGTCGTGCCCTGCGAGATCATCGACATCTCGGGCACACAGGCGACCGTCGGCATCGAGGGCCTGAGGCATGTCGTGCCGGCGCGCGGCGCAAGGCCCGGCCGCGGCAAGCTTGCGGTGAGGCCAAGTGCGATTACCGTCGAACCGGCCGAAAACGCTGCTTTTTCGGGGAGGATCAGGCACGCCGCCTATCTCGGCGATCATATCGAATACGAGGCGGAAACGAGCGGCGGGACCTTGTATATCGTAGACCCGTCGGTCGACCGCCCCCTTCCGCCCGGCACGCAGGTCGCCATCGGCCTCAAGAGCCGGGGCATCGCCATCATCGCGGAATGACCGATCCGCAGACAGGGATATATTTCTTCATGAACGACAACGAGCAGCAAATCAGGGATCGCCACGCGCTTGCCGAAAAGATCGCGCGGGAGGCCGGGAAGGTCGCGTTCGACTATTTCACCCGGCGTGAGACGTTGATCATCGAAACCAAGGGCGATCCGCAGGATGTCGTCTCGATCGCCGACCGGGAAGTGGAGAACCTGATCCGCGACCGCGTGTCCGAAACATTCCCCGACGACGGGTTCCTCGGCGAGGAATACGGGCTTGCCGAGGGCAGTTCCGGTTATACCTGGGTCGTCGACCCGATCGACGGCACCAGCCCCTTTGTCAGCGGCATGCCGAACTGGTGCGTCTCGATCGCCGTCCTCCATGACAAGAAGCCGGTCGTCGGCGTCATCCATGTGCCCTGCCATGACGAGATCTATTCGGCGGCGGCCGGACGGGGCGCGACGCTGAACGGCAAGCGGCTTTCTCTCGATGCGAAGAAGACGATCCGCAACGGCCTGACCGGCATCGGCGCCAACCACCATGTCACGCCGGCGGCCGTCGCCAAGATCGTTGGCGATCTCCTGGAAGGCGGCGGCAATTTCGTCCGGCTGGGTTCCGGTGCGCTGATGCTCGCTTACGTCGCCGCCGGCCGGCTGGTCGGTTACTACGAGCCCTATATGCACGCCTGGGACTGCCTCGGCGGCTATTGCATCGTCGAGGAGGCGGGCGGCTGGTTCCTGCCCTTCCCCACGGAAGGCGGGCGGCTCACCAGGGGCGCGCCGGTGCTGGCCGCCGGCCCGGGCGCAGTCGGCGACCTCAAACGCATCGCCGGTGTCAACGGAGGAGATTCGGCGGCGGCATAGCCGCTGCATGCGCGCGGCCCGGATTGCTGTTCGGGCCGCGTGAAAAGGTCCTGCAAGGGACCTGTTCTGTTCATGGGAAAGGGAGGAAAACATCCATGAAGATCGTTCTTACTTCGGCAATTGCCGCAACCACATCACTGCTGATGGCGTCGAGCGCCATGGCAGTCACCGAGATCCAATGGTGGCACGCCATGACCGGCGCCAATAACGAGGTCGTGGAGCAGCTTGCCAAGGAATTCAACGACAACCAGAAGGACTACAAGATCGTCCCGGTCTTCAAGGGCAGCTATCCGGAAACGCTGAATGCGGGCATCGCCGCGTTCCGCGCCAAGCAGCCGCCGGCGATCATCCAGGTCTTCGACGCAGGCAGCGGCGTGATGATGGGTGCCCAGGGCGCCATCGTTCCGGTCGCCGACGTGCTGACCAAGGGCGGCTACAAGTTCGACAAGTCGCAATACCTGCCCGGCATCGTCGCCTATTATTCGAAGCCGGACGGCACCATGCTGTCCTTCCCCTACAATTCCTCGTCGCCGATCCTCTATTACAACAAGGACATCTTCCAGAAGGCCGGCCTCGATGCCGCCAAGCCGCCGAAGACCTGGCCTGAAGTGTTCGAGGCCGCCAAGAAGATCAAGACCAGCGGCGCTGCCCCCTGCGGCATGACCTCGACCTGGCTCACCTGGATCCAGACCGAAAACCTCGCCGCCTGGAACAACGTCTCCTACGGCAGCAACCAAAACGGCCTCGCCGGCGTCGACGTGAAGCTCGCCTTCAATTCCGACTTCTTCGTCAAGCACTTCCAGTCGATCGCCGACCTCGCCAAGGACGGCACGTTCCGTTATGGCGGCCGCACGTCGGAAGCCAAGCAGCTTTTCACCTCGGGTGAATGCGGGATCATGACGGAATCCTCGGGTGGCCTGGGTGACATCATCAAGACCGGCATGAACTACGGCATCGGCCAGCTTCCCTATTACGAAGGCGCCGGCCGGCCGCAGAACACCATTCCGGGCGGCGCCAGCCTCTGGGTCTTCGCCGGCAAGAGCGACGCGGAATACAAGGGCACCGCGGAGTTCTTCAACTTCCTGTCGCAGACCAAGATCCAGGCCCGCCTGCACCAGGTTTCCGGCTACATGCCGGTGACGATGGTCGCCTATGAGGAAACCAAGAAGTCCGGCTTCTACGACAAGAACCCCGGCCGCGAAACGCCGCTCCTGCAGATGATGGGCAAGGCGCCGACCGAAAACTCCAAGGGCGTGCGTCTCGTCAACCTGCCGCAGGTGCGCGACATCATGAACGAGGAGTTCGAGGCCATGCTCGCCGGCAAGCAGGACGCCAAGACCGCCCTCAACAAGGCCGTCGAACGCGGCAACGCCGCGATCCAGCAGGCTATCGGCAAATAAGCATCAAATGCCGCCCGCGTCTCCTCGACGCGGGCGGCACCGTTCGCATCCCAACGGAGCCCGCCCCGTGCAAAGCGTCGTCTTTCCGAACAAGATCCTGCCCTACTTCCTGGTCGCGCCCCAGATCATCCTGACGATCATTTTTTTCTTCTGGCCTGCAAGCCAGGCGCTCTATCAGTCGGCCATGCGGGAAGATCCGTTCGGCCTCCAGAGCAATTTCGTCGGGCTTGCCAATTTCCGGCTGATTCTGTCGGACGAAAACTATCTGCATGCGCTGCAGGTGACGATCATCTTCAGCGTCGCGACCGCCCTGCTGTCCATGGGCCTGGCGCTGCTTTTGGCGACGGCGGCGGATCTCGTGGTGCGCGGCAAGGGTTTCTACCGAACCCTGATGATCATTCCCTATGCGGTGGCGCCGGCCGTCGCCGGCATGTTGTGGCTTTTCATGTTCAACCCGGCAATGGGCACCCTCGCCTATATCCTGCGCCGAAACGGCATCGCCTGGGATCCGCTGCTCGACGGCAGCCAGGCCATGACGCTGGTGGTGGTTGCCGCCGCCTGGAAGCAGATCAGCTACAATTTCCTGTTCTTCGTCGCCGGCCTGCAGGCGATCCCCAAATCGCTGCTGGAAGCCGCCGCAATCGACGGCGCCCGCGGCAGCCGCCGCTTCTGGACGATCGTCTTCCCGCTTCTGGCGCCGACGACCTTCTTCCTGCTCGTCGTCAACACGGTCTATGCGTTCTTCGACACGTTCGGCATCATCCACTCGGTCACCGGCGGCGGGCCTGCCAAGGCGACCGAGACGCTCGTCTACAAGGTCTATAACGACGGTTTCGTGAACCTGAACCTCGGCTCGTCGGCAGCGCAATCCGTGGTGCTGATGGTCATCGTCATCGCGCTCACCGCTTTCCAGTTCCGCTTCGTCGAGCGGCGCGTGCACTATGGTTGAGGTGATCCGATGATCGAAAACCGCCCGCTCGCCACGCTCATGGCGCATCTGATGCTGATCCTCGGCATCGTCATCGTCGCCTTCCCGATCTACTATACGTTCATCGCCTCGACGGCGACCTCGACCGCCATCATCCGTCCGCCGCTGTCGCTGCTGCCCGGCGGGCACATGATGGAAAACTACGGCGAATCCATTTCAGGCGGCGTCGAACGCGTCGTGGGCGTCAGCCTCGAAAGGCTGCTGTTCAACAGCTTCGTGGTGGCGATCGCGATTGCCGTCGGCAAGATCGTCATCTCCTTCCTGTCGGCCTTTGCGATCGTCTTTTTCCGCTTTCCCTTCCGGATGGGCTTCTTCTGGATGATCTTCATCACCCTGATGCTGCCGGTCGAAGTGCGCATCCTGCCGACCTACAAGGTGATCGTCGATCTCGGCCTGATCGATACCTATGCGGGCCTGACCCTGCCGCTGATGGCGTCGGCGACGGCCACCTTCCTCTTCCGGCAGTTCTTCCTGACGATCCCGGGCGAGATGGTCGAGGCTGCCCGCATCGACAATGCCGGGCCGTTCCGCTTCATGCGGGACATCCTGCTGCCGCTGTCGACGACCAATATCGCGGCGCTCTTCGTCATCCTGTTCATCTATGGCTGGACGCAATACCTGTGGCCGCTGCTGGTCACCAATGACGCGAAGATGAACACGATCATCATCGGCCTGCGCCGCATGGTGGATTTCGCCGACGCGTCGACCCCCTGGAACTACGTGATGGTCACCGCGATCCTGGCGATCATTCCCCCCGTCATCGTCGTGGTGCTGATGCAGCGCTGGTTCGTCAAAGGTTTGGTGGAGACCGAGAAGTAATGGCAAGGATTGAACTCAAGGATGTCCGCAAGGTCTATGGCGGCAACATCGAGGCGATCAAGGGCGTGTCGCTCGATATCGAGGACGGCGAGATGATCGTGCTGGTCGGCCCGTCGGGCTGCGGCAAATCCACCCTCCTGCGCATGGTGGCGGGTCTCGAAGGCATCTCCTCGGGCGAGGTTACGATTGCCGACAAGCGCGTCAACGAACTGGAACCCGCAGAGCGGGACATCGCCATGGTCTTCCAGAACTATGCGCTTTACCCGCATATGACGGTGCGCCAGAACCTCGCCTACGGCCTCAAGAACCGCAACACGCCGAAGGACGAGATCGACCGCCGCATCACCGAGGCCGCCCGTGCGCTGGAGATCGAGCCCTTCCTCGAACGCAAGCCGCGACAACTGTCCGGCGGCCAGCGCCAGCGCGTCGCCATGGGCCGCGCCATCGTCCGCAAGCCGGCAGCCTTCCTGTTCGACGAGCCGCTGTCCAACCTCGATGCCAAGCTGCGTGTCCAGATGCGGGTCGAAATCCGCCGCCTGCAGCGTTCGCTCGCCACGACCTCGATCTACGTCACCCACGACCAGATGGAGGCGATGACGCTGGCCGACCGGCTGGTCGTGCTGAATGCCGGCCGGATCGAGCAGGTCGGCACGCCGATCGAGCTTTATGAAAAGCCTGCTACCACTTTTGTCGCGACCTTCATCGGCTCGCCGTCCATGAATCTCATGAAACTCGGCAACGGCGCCGGCTGGCAGATGTCGCCGGACGCGCGGCTGCCGAGCAGTGCCGCCACGATCGGCATCCGCCCGGAGGATATCGTGATCGCGAACGGTCATGCTCCGGGGCCCGTCAGGGCCGATGTCCAGGTGGCGGCGGTCGAACTGGTGGGCGCCGAAAGCTATGTCCATGCCCTGACGGCCGACGCCAGTCCTGTCGTGTTCCGCGTCGCCGGCCGCTCCGGCATCCAGATCGGCGACAGCATGGGACTGACCGCCGATCCCAGCCGCTTCCATCTGTTCGACGCGGCCGGAAGAAGGGTTTGAACGGGAGTGGCATGAACGCCATTCCCAGGCTGCCCGATCGTCGTTGCCTGAGCATTGCCGCAATGAGGGTCTTCAAGACAAAGACCGAGGCCGACCACGCCTGTCGGTGGCTCTCGCCACCTGATGCCGGATCGGCCCGGCGGGCTTAAAACTCCTGCCAGTCGTTGCTGACCGCTGCGGCAGCCGCGCCGCCGGAGAAGGCGGTGGCGACCCTGCGGGCCAGATTGCGGGCCGGCGAGGCAGCCGGCGTATCGCGGCGGTCGGCAGGGCGCGGAGCGTAGCGTTGACCGCTCAGCTTGAACTGGGCCAGCAGCTGGTTGAGCGACGCGGCGTCACGAGCGAGACCGTGGCTTGCCGCGGTCGATTCCTCGACCATCGCCGAATTCTTCTGCGTGTCCTGGTCCATCTGGTTGACGGCGGTGTTGATCTGCTGAAGGCCGGAGGACTGTTCCTGTGCCGATTCAACGATGGCGTTGACGTGCCGGTTGATCTCCTGCACTTCCGCAACGATGGTCACCAGCGCCTGTCCCGTCTCACCGACCAGCTGCACACCTGCATTGACCTGCTCGTTCGATGTGGTGATCAGGGCTTTGATCTCCTTGGCAGCCTTGGCGGAGCGCTGGGCGAGTTCGCGGACTTCCTGGGCGACGACGGCAAAGCCCTTGCCGGCCTCACCCGCACGGGCGGCTTCGACGCCGGCGTTGAGCGCCAGAAGATTGGTCTGGAAGGCGATGTCGTCGATGACGCCGATAATGTTCGATATCTCGCCCGAGGACTTTTCGATCTGCTCCATGGCCTTGACGGCGCGCTGCACGACCTCGCCGGAATTTTCGGCGCCGCTGCGGGTGCGGGCAACGAGGGCGCCGGCTTCCTGGGCGCGCTTGGTGGCGTCCTTGACCGTCGTGGTGATTTCCTCGAGGGCGGCGGCGGTCTCCTCGACCGACGCTGCCTGCTGCTCGGTGCGCTTGGCCAGATCGTCGGCGGCCGCCTTGATTTCGGACGAGCCGGCTTCGATGCTGCGGGCGTTCTCGGCCACCTGCTCCAGCGCCGTCTGCAGCTTGCTGGCCGAGGCGTTGAAATCGTTGCGGACGCCGTCCAGCGTCGCGGTGAAGGGCTTTTCGATGCGGTAGGACACGTTGCCGTCGGAGAGATGGCTCAGGGCCTCCGCCAGGTTGTCCACGGCGAACTTGATCTCGGATGCTTCCCGCGCCTTCTGCGCTTCGCGTTCTATGCGGTCGCGCTCGGACAGGCCGCGATTGTCTTCGGCTTCCTGTTCCAGACGGGCGCGCTCCAGCGCGTTGTCGCGGAAGATGGCGACGGCCTTGGCCATCTCGCCGATTTCGTCCCTGCGGTCGAGACCGTCGATCGGAGCTTCCGTCTGGCTGGCGGCCAGCGAAGCCATGCGCTCGCGCAAGCGGACCATCGGCGCGGTGATGCCCTTATGGGCAATCGTCATCGACAGGACGGCGGCGATCGCGATGCCGAAAAGCATGCCGCAGATCGCATAGGTGATCGTGCTGGAGACCGACTCGCTCAGCTTCTTGCCGCCGTTGTTGAGGATTTCGGCCATGGCGCCGTTATTGGCGCCGAATTTCGGCGAGAGATCGACGATCGCTTGGTCAAGCTTTGCAGAGAGCGCGCGGACTTTTTCCTGGTCGCCGGCAGTGTGGGCCTTGAGAAGATCGTCGCCGATCGCCTTCAGCGCGTCGGCGCCGGCAAGCAGTTCGTCGATCGCAGACTTGCGGCTCGGCACCAGCGCGGGGATCTGGGTCAACCGGTCGCGGGCGCCGGCAAATTCCTTCGAAAACCGACCCGACAGATCCTGGAAAGCCGAGCTTGCGGGATCCTGGGCAAGCGCCCGGCTCAGCCATGTCGTCGCGGTCCACATGCCGGCCGCGCCGCGGGGTCCGAAGGTCGCCGCATTGCTTTCCTTCTGCAGAAACCCGGAATAGGCCTCGTTGGCGGCACTGAACCTGCTGGTGACATACATCAGGCCTGCCAGCGAAATAACGGCAAGAATGGCGATCGCCATCAGGAATTTCGTCTTAATCTTTAAATTCTTGAGCATCGGATACCTCAAAAAACGCTGAAGGAATGAAGGCGCACAGAAGGGAAAATGCAGGAGCCGTACCGGACGGTGCACATCATGCGCATGGCGATCAAATTCGATCCTTCGATTTTCATAGGCGGTTTTTCATAATAAAATCTTACTCTTGCCGCAGTGCATTAAAGACATCCATGCATCCCCGACTGCATTTCACCGGTGTTTAACCAAGGTGGCAGAAGACAATCTTGCCTTGTTGCAGCGCACAAAGGACTGCCTTTAACTGGCAGACGGACCGTGGTCTCGGTTCCCCGCCCCGTCGGGTAAATTGATATGAAATCGAAAATCATAATCGAAGGACTTCAACGTGCATCTTTCGCGCCGCAATATCATGACGCTTTCGGCCACCGCCCTGGCAACCGTTCTCCCGAAAATGGCCTCCGCGCAGGCGATCGGCTTCACCCCGAGCCCGATCTATCCTGATCCGGCCATCCAGATCCTCGATCCCAGTTTTGCGAAATATCGCGTCGCCAGCAGCTCGCTCGAACAGGTCGCGACCGGTGCCCGCTGGCTGGAAGGTCCGGTCTGGTTCGGCGACGGGCGTTATCTGCTCGTCAGCGACATTCCGAACAATCGCGTCATGCGTTACGACGAGGCCAACGAGAGCTGGAGCGTCTACAACGCCAATTCCAACTATGCGAACGGCCACGCCCGCGACCGCCAGGGCCGCCTTCTGTCCTGCGAACACCTGACGCGCCGGGTCACCCGCACGGAATACGACGGCTCGATCACGGTGCTCGCCGACAGCTACAACGGCAAGAAGCTCAACTCCCCGAACGACATCGTCTGCAAGTCGGACGGCTCCATCTGGTTCACCGATCCACCCTTCGGCATTGCCGGCGAATGGGAGGGCGACAAGGCAACGGCGGAGCTGCCGCACTCGGTCTATCGCATCTCGCCGGAGGGCAAGCTCGACCTCGTCACCGACGAACTGAAGGGCCCGAACGGCCTTGCGTTTTCCCCCGATGAAAAGAAGCTCTACATCGTCGAGGGCCGCGCCTCGCCATTCCGTATCGTCTGGAGCTACGACGTCGGCGCAGACGGCATAAAGCTTTCCAACAAGACGGCTTTGGTCACGGCCGACGACAATGGCGGCCTCGACGGCTTCAAGGTCGATATCGACGGCAATCTCTGGTGCGGCTGGGGATCGAACGGCGCGGCAGGGGCAAGGCCCGAGGACCTGAACGGCGTCAAGGTATTCAACCCGGCCGGCAAGGCCATCGGCTTCATCAAGCTACCGGAGCGCTGCCCCAACCTCGTCTTCGGCGGCCCGAAGAAGAACCGCCTCTACATGGCGAGCAGCCACTCGGTTTACGCCATCTACGTGGAAACCCGCGGCGCCGTCTAGGCGCCTCACGAGATCGCAAGCGGCCGAGCCCCCTGGGGCCGGCCGCGGCCTTCGCCCAACGGGCCGGGACAGCCTGACCCCGGTCCAGCCCTGCTGGCCTCAGTTCGAGGTGCGCGTCAGAAATTCGCGGATCGCAGCGATGACGACCTGATGCGCTTCGACATGGACCGCGTGGTTGGCGTTCGGGACTTCGAGGAGTTCGCCCCCGGGGATGCTTTCGGCGATCAGGCGCGAATGGTTCGGCGGGCAGATCCAGTCTTCGGCGCCGCAGACGACCAGCGTCGGGACCGGAATGTCCTTCAGCTTGTCGCGCAGGTCGTAGAGCCGTTCCTTGAACAGCGCGTTATGGGTCTCGGCATGCAGATGCATGGTGCGGGTGCGTTCCAGCGCCGCATCCGGATCGAATTTTTCGAAATAGAGCGGCTGCAGCGCCAGCCAGATCAGGCGCAGCTCGGTATCGTCCTTGACCCGGTCGGAGAACATCTTGTCGAGCATGTCGAGCGAGGCGCTGGTCGCCTTGTGGATGCGCTGCTTGAACACCACCATGGCATCGTCTTCGTGGTGGTAGCTGGCCGCCGTGCCGCGCAGGATCAGCCGCGACAGGTTGTGGCCGTATTTCACGGCATAGGTGAGCGCGATCATGCCGCCGAACGAACCGCCCTCGAGGATGATCTTGCGGCCTCCGCACAGATTGACGCGAAAGGCTTCGACGTCATCGGCCAGCTGCTCGAACGTGTAGGGCGGCGTCAGGCTGGTCTCGCCGCACCCGCGCTGGTCATAGGCGATCACCCGATACCGGTCCGACAGGACCTTGTAGGCGTTGAACTCTCCATGGCGGTCGCCGATGCCGCGCCCGCCATGCAGCGCGATGATGGTCTCTGCGTCGGGATTGCCGATGTCGTCGTAGACGAAGGTGGCGTTGTTGAGGGTCACTGTCGGCATGGGGGTATCCTATCCTGCTGAATATGGCGTCTGAGTGCGTGCTTGTGCCTGATTGCCAATCGTCCGGCCGGTGCTGCGTCCGACAACTGTCATGGGACAACCGAAGACCATCCCGCTTCGGCTGAAGCGGGATGGCGACATTTGGCGTATTGCCGCTCAGTTGGCCGCGGGCTTCATGTCGAAAGCGCGGACCCAGTCGTCGCCGCGGGCGGTCCAGGTGATACGCTTGGACAGGCCGTAGGTGGCGGGCTGGGTGTAGAGGAAGAGGGCCGGCGCCTCGTCGCACATCACCTCGGTCGCCTTCTTGTAGGCGGCCTGACGCTTGGCCACGTCCATGGTCGAGCGGCCGTCGGCGAGAGCCTTGCCGAACTCGGCATTGTCCCAGTAGGCGTACATGTTGCCCGGCGCGAACAGGGTCAGAAGACCGTCCGCATCGATCGTCGGCCAGGCCTGGCTGAGCAGGCTCATGCGGCCGAGATCCTTGGTCTTCAGATACTTGTCCATATAGGCGCTGAACTGCATCTCGACGATCCTGGTCTTGACGCCGATCTCTTCCAGCTGGCTGGCGACCGCCTGGACGACCTCCTCGCCATTGAGGTAGATGCCGGTCGGCACTTCGATCTCGATCGGCTCGGCCGGCGCGCCGCCGGCCTTCTTCAGAAGTTCGGCCGCCTTGTCCGGATCATAGGCATAGGGCTTCAGATCGGCGTTGAAGCCGAAATAGCTCTTCGACGTCACCTGGCATTTGGCGATCTCCGCCTGGTCGTTGAAGATCGCCTTGACGATGCCTTCCTTGTCGACGGCATAGTTCAGCGCCTGGCGAAGCAGCTTGTTATCGAGCGGCGGCTTCAGCGTGTTGAACTTGATGAACACGGTGCGGGTGCTGGGCACCGCGCCGGCCTGGGCGCTGCCGCTCGTCTTGATCCGGGTAATCTCGGTGGTCGGGATCGAGTTGATGAAATCGACCTCGCCGGCAAGCAGCGCGGCGACGCGGCTGGCCGCATCCGGGATGATGCGCACGACGACCTTGGCGAAATCCGGCTTGGGACCCCAATATTGCGGATTGGCGTCGAGGGTGATGCTTTCGCCGGGTTTGACCGAGGAGATGACATAGGCGCCGCCGGACGCGGTCTCGGTCGCCGGCTTGTGCTCGGCGGTCCATTTCGGCGGCAGCAGGAAGAACATCGACAGCTGGCCGATCATCGCCGGATAGGGCGAGCTGGTCTTGATCTCGATTTCGGTCGGGCTGATCACCTTCACGTCGGAAATCAGCGTGAACCAGGCCTTGATGCGGGCATTGAGGGCCGGGTCTCGCACGCGGTCGAAATTCCATTTGACCACTTCGGCATCGATCTTCTCGCCATCGTTGAACGTGGCATCCGAACGCAGCTTGATGCGCCAGGTCAGGTCGTCGACGCTCGTCCATTCGGTCGCGAGCGCCGGAGCGATCTTCATGTCGGGACCGCGCAGGACCAGCGACGGATAGATGTGGCTGAGCAGGCTGAGGTCGGTGCCGACCGATGCCGTCATATGCGGATCGAACGTGTTGATCGTGTTGGTGATCGCGATGGTCAGCGTCTTGTCCTGGGCAAGCGCCGATGTGGAGATCGCGGCGCCGAGTGACAGTGCGGCGATGGCCGCGGAGAGCGATTTTCTGGTCATGTCCATTCCCTTCTGATTGATTTCTATCGATTTTTCACTGGCTTGCATTGCATTCTCGAGAAACGGAGCTGGCGGTCACGCACCTCCACCACGCCGTTCATTTGGTTTCGACCGGGACCGAATGACCGAGCGTGTGCATCAGCCGGTTCGCCCAGCCGAAAATGGCGGCGGAGTGGATGAGATCGACGATCTCGGCCTTCGACATGCCATGGTCGCGAAGAGCCTGTACCTGCTCCCTCGTGGCATGCGACGGCGTCTCGGACAGCGCCTTGCAGAAATCGACGATCGCCTGGGTCCTGGCATCGAACGGCCCTTCGAGGCCGCGCACATAAATCTCCTCGACGACTTCTTCGCGGCCCGACAGTTCGACATAACGGCGGGCATGGACCGAGGCGCAATAAACGCAGCGGTTGACGGCGGAGGCGACGAGCGCGCCGAGTTCCCGTTCGGCCCTGTCCAGACCGCCCTTGGCATACATGATGGCATTGAACAGTTTCGTGCGGGCGACGTAGGATTCCGGATCATGCGCCAGCGTGCGCACATAGGCGGAAACCTTGGTATTGGACGGCGTCACCTGCATCGCCGCCAGCTGCTCTTCGGTCGCCGTCGCGACGTCGACCGGCTCGATATAGGGCGACCAGGAGAGCGCCTTGACCTTGAAGCGGGACGTGCTCATTCGACCTCCTCCAGCAGGCTGAGGCCGGCAAGGACCCGGGCCTCGTAATTGACGAAGGCGATCAGCTCCGACAGCGCGATGATCTGCGGGTTGGTGAGGCCGGCCTTTTCGAGGCGCTCGATATCCGTCCTGCTGTTGTCGCGCGGCGTTTTGGTGACGAGGTCGGCATGGCGGATGATCGCAGCGGTAAAGGCATCGACCGCCGCCGGCTCCGCGCCGGAAGCGATGGCGGCGAGGTCCGGGTCGCTGCCGGCCTCGTCCAGCATGAGGTCGTAGACTGCGGCCAGGTCTTCGCGGCCGATGAACCTGGCCATGCGGGAGGCGAGCGCGGCGCGCAGAGCATGACCAAGGCCGAAGCCGTGATGCGGGCTCAGCACCGTTTCGCGGCACAATTCCGTGCCCTCCACGAATTCCGGCCGCTCGCGGCGGATCGCATAAAGCTCGGAGCCCGGTTTCAGGCCGGAGAGGATGTCCATCTGGTCCAAGTCACTCGTTCCCATGGTAAGTTCCACCTGCGGATCCGGCCCATGGACGGATCGAGATCAGGCATGAATTGGGGGCGGTCCCCTGCGACAGATGCGAGGCGGGTGTGATCGTCGTCAGCGTGTTCGGATTGCCGCCATGATCGACGCCCTGCGCATCGGGACGGAACCAGCCGCCGGTCGCAAGCACGGCGACCCCGGGCATCAGGCCGCGATCGACAGTCAGCGCCGCGACGGTCCGGCCGCGATCGTTGTAAAGCTCGCAGAGGTCGTCCTGCTTCAGGGTAAGCCGCACGGCGTCGATCTCGCTCAGCGTGAACCGCTCGTAGCCACCGAGCTTCGCCGCCTGGCTGACCGGACCGTATTCCAGCTGGCCATGCAGACGGTGGGCGGGCTGCGGCGACAGGAGATGGAAAGGATGTTCCGCCGCAAGCGGGGCACCAAGCCATTCGTCGGGGGCCTGCCAGCGGGGATGACCGCCGATATCGGGATAACCGAAGCCGCCGACCGCCTTCGATCCGATCTCGATCCGCCCGCTCGGCGTATTCAAGGGAGCCGCATGAGGGTCTTTGACGAAATCGCGAAAATGGTTCGCCGGCGAAGGCGACGGTTCGCCTTCGTCGAGCGCAGCATACCCCCGAAGGCGAAACGCCTGGAAATCCGGCAGTTCCGGATAACGCTCCCGATAACCCTCGTAGATCCGGGCGAGCCAGTCGTCGATGCCAAGCCCCTCGTCGAACTGCTGCCGGCAGCCGAGTTCGTCGGCGATCAGGCAATAGGCTTCGTGATCGGTCACGACGCCGGCCGGCGGATCCATCACGCGACGGCTGTAGACCAGCCAGTTGTCGCGCGATGCTGCCGCGATATCGTCGCGCTCGAACGGAAATGCCGAGGGAAGGACGATATCCGCCATCCTGGCGGTGGCGGTCCACATGTTCTCCGTGACGATCACTGTTTCGGGGCGCCGGAAAGCCTCGGCCAGCCGGTTGAGGTCCTGATGATGATGGAAGGGATTGCCGCCGGCCCACCAGACGAGCCGGATATCCGGCAGATCGAGAACCTTGCCGTCATAATCGATCCGTCCGCCCGGATTTTCGAGCAGTTCGGTGATCCTCGCCACCGGGATGAAGGCGCGCACGGGGTTGGGACCCTGTTCGAATGCCGGCCCTTTCAGGCGCCGCACCGGCTGGCCGACGGCGTTGACGGCGGTCAGGCCGAAGGCAAAACCGCAGCCGCGCTTGCCGACATGACCCGCCATCGAGGCGAGCGCGATCGCAGCCCAGAACGGCTGTTCGCCAAACCGTGCCCGCTGCAGCGACCACGCGACGTTGACCAGGCTCGGCGCGTCATGCAGGTCTTCGGCAATCTCGACAATCGTCTCCGCCGGCACGCCGGAAATGGCCGAGGCCCATTCCGCATCCTTGGCGATGCCGTCCGCCTCGCCGACCAGATAGCTTTCGAAATCGCAATAGCCGGTCGTGCAGCGTTTCAGGAAATCGCGGTCGAACAGGCCTTGGGCGAGCAGCGTATGACACATGCCGAGCATGACCGCGGTATCCGTATTCGGGCGCAGCGGAACATGCCGGACGTTCGGACCGGAAGGCGCATCGCTCGCAGCGGGGCTGAACACGACGATGCGCACGCCCTTGTCCTGACAGCGCCGCAGCCATTCGACGGCGCGGTGGCTGCCGGTACCGCCCGCCTCGACCTGGGCATTGCTCAGCCGAAAGCCGCCGAAGCCGACCAGCAGCTGACAGCCATCGGCGATATCGTTCCACGACGGCGAAGTATCGCATGCGTCCTTGTAATCCGGTCCGAGGATGTGCGGCAGAAGCACCGCCGCCGCGCCATAGGAATAGCTGTTGACGGAAGAGGTGAAGCCGCCGGCGAGATTGAGCAGGCGCTTGAGCTGGCTTTGCGCATGATGGAAACGGCCGGCGCTGGCCCAGCCGTAGGAGCCGCCGAAGATCGCCTGGTTGCCGTGGCTCTCCCGCACGCGGCGAAGTTCACCGGCGATCAGGCTCGCGGCCCTGTCCCAGCTTATCTCGACGAAATCGTCGCTGCCGCGCGAAGCGCCTGTGGCGGCAAGCGGCCCCTGCTCCAGCCAGGACCTGCGGACCATCGGGGCGCGGATGCGCTGCGGATGGTTGGCCAGATCCAGGTAGCCGAGGCCCATTTCCGATGGGTCCGGATCGTGACGGAACGGCAGGAGCTTGCGCTTCCCGTTCGCATCCGTGCCGACTTCATAAGTGCCGAAATGGGTTGCGAACAGGTGCGTCATCGTTTCAAACCTCCAGCACGAAATGACGGTCGCCGACAGGCCGCAGCGTGGCGTCCTCGGGCGGCAGGTTGGCATCGACATCGAAGGCGAGCGGACGGCGGTTGCGTTCGACATCCGGATCGGGAACCGGGATCGCCGAAAGCAGCGCCCGCGTATAGGGATGCTGCGGATTCTCGAAAATGGCGTCGCAGGGGCCGATTTCGACGATCCGCCCGCGCAGCATCACCGCTACCCTGTGGCAGAGATAACGGATCATCGACAGGTCGTGGGCGATGAACAGGTAGGTCAGTCCAAGCTCGTCCTGCAGATCCTGGAACAGGTTGACGATCTGCGCCTGGATCGACACGTCGAGCGCGGTGATCGGCTCGTCGGCGACAATGAAGGCGGGATTGAGCGCAATCGCCCGGGCGATATTGACGCGCTGGCGCTGGCCGCCCGAAAACTCGTGCGGATAACGCTTCATGAAGGACGGATCGAGGCCGACTTTGGCAAACAGCGCGGCGACGCGATCCTCGCGTTCGCGGGCGGAGCCGGCCAGTCTGTGCACCTCCAGGGGCTCGCCGACGAATTCGCCCACCGTCATGCGCGGATTGAGCGAGGCATAGGGATCCTGGAAGATGATCTGCATGTCGCGCCGGTAAGGCTTCAGCCCCGCCTTTCCGAGACCGGTAATGTTCTCGCCCTTGTAAAAGATGTCGCCGCCGGTCGGCGCCTCGAGCTGCAGCAGCACGCGGCCGGTCGTGCTCTTGCCCGAGCCGGATTCCCCCACGAGGCCGAGCGTCTCGCCGGGCGCAATGTCGAAACTGACATTGTTGACGGCCTTGAGGGCCGGCGTCGGGGCGCCGAACAGGCGCTTTTCGCCGCCATAGGTCTTGCGGAGGTTCTGGACCGAAACGAGCGGCTTGACGTTGCTCCCGTTCATGGCTGCACCTGCGAGGCGGCAAGTGCCGCGCGAAGATCGTACCAGGCGGCCACCTTGTGGCCGGCGACGCTGCCCTCGACCTCGCCGAGCGGCGGCATCTCGATGCGGCAGCGCTCGGTCGCGAACGGATTGCGCGGCGCGAAGGGATCGCCGACCGGCGCGCGGGTGAGGTCCGGCGGGTTGCCGGGGATCTGGTAGAGCCGGGTCACGCCGCGGCGGCCGCCATGCGGCAGCGACTTCAGGAGACCCCATGTATAGGCGTTGCGGGGATCGTGGAACACGGCGCGGACCGGACCGCGCTCCATGATCCGGCCGCCATACATGACCTGGACGGTATCGGCGAGGCCGGCGACGACGCCCATGTCATGGGTGATCCAGATAACGGTGGTGCCGATCTTCTTCTTGAGATCGCGCACCAGATCGAGAATCTGCGCCTGGACCGTGACGTCGAGGGCCGTGGTCGCCTCGTCGGCGATCAGAAGCTTCGGATTGCACGAAATCCCGATCGCGATCATCACGCGCTGGCGCATGCCGCCCGAGAACTCGTGCGGATATTGTCCGGCACGGCGGGCGGCGTCGGGAATGCCGACCAGCTCGAGAAGTTCGACGACGCGCGCTCGTGCCTGGCTCGCCGACATGCCGAAATGCCGCCGCAACGGCTCGGCGATCTGCCGTTCGATGGTCAGGACCGGATTGAGCGAGGTCATCGGATCCTGGAAGACGAAACCGATTTCCTTGCCGCGCACTTCAAACAGCTCGCGCTGCGACAGCGCCAGCAGGTCGCGGCCGTTGAACAGGACCTCGCCCCGGACGATACGGCCGGGCGGCCTTGCGATCAGCCCGACCATCGACAGGGCATGAACGCTCTTGCCCGAGCCGGATTCGCCGACGATGCCGAGCGTCTCGCCCTCTTCCAGGCTGTAGGACACGTCGTTGACCGCATGCACGGTGCCATCAGGCGTGTCGAACGCGACGGTAAGATTGCGGACCTCGAGCAAGGGTGCCATCGGACGCTCAGACCTCCAGATAACCGCCGGCCGAGCGGGTCAGATATTCGCGGCCGGTCTCGGTGATGAGAACCGTGTCGGAGATCTGCGTCGCGCAAATGCCAGGGTTGCGGATATTCGGCTCGAACGTGAAGATCATGCCCGGCTCAAGGACGAGCGAGGACGATGCGTCGAGCGAGGAATGTTCGTGTGCGCCAAGCCCGATCCCGTGGCCGATGCGGCCCGGGATGTTGGCCCCGTAACCTCGCGCCTTCAGACCCTCGCGGGTCTTCTCGAAAAGGTCCTTGTAGGGCGTGCCAGGCCGGATCAGCGCATCGACCTCTTCGCGGATCTCGAAAATGGCGTCGAGCGCCCGCTTGTTGACCTCCGGCAGCGGACCCATCGCGATGGTGCGCTCGTTTTCGGCGTGGATGCCGTTGGCGATCGTCCAGATCAGTACCGAAACGGCCTCGCCGCGCTGGGGCTTGCGCTGTGTGGGGTTGTCGCAATTGTAGAACATGCGCGGCCCCGACAGCACCCAGGTCGCCATGCCGTTCTGCACCCCGCCTTCCAGTGAGCCGAAGTCGCAGACCTCGACATCGGGATATTCGGCCGCCCACAGCCTGTTCATCGCATGCATGGAGGCGATGGCGACCTCGCGCTCGTTGCCGCCGGCGGCAAGGGTCGCAACCGCGGTATCCATGCCGAGATCGGCCGCCCGCGCGGCGATGCGGGCATTGGCGATCTCGTCCGGGTCCTTGATCAGGCGGCAATGGTCGATCAGATGGCTGACATCGGCGAATGTCGCGTCCGGCAGCGCCTTGCGCAGCTGGCCGGCGCGCTGGATCGAGATGAATTCCTCCTCGATGCCGACGGTCTTGCCGGCCACTCCGAGATCGCCGAGGATCGAGGCCAGCGCATCCTGCCAGTTCGGCCCCATCGTGACCTTGGTCGACCAGGAACCGTAAAGCCGGATATCCGGCACCCAGGCGCTGGCGCGGCCGTGATCGTCGCGCAGCGCATGCACGAGCATGATCGGGTCGTGGTCCGGGGTCAGAATGGCGATCACCGGGTGGGAATAGATGATCGGATTGAAGCCGGTGAAATAGAAGCTGTTTTCCGGCTTGAACGAGACGATGACGTCGACGCCCTGTTTCGCCATTCCGGCCTTCAGGCGTGCGACGCGGGGCGGTAACGTGGAACGGGAAAGCTGGTTCATCGCGTGGTCCTCAATTTCGGATCGAAGTGATCGCGCAGCCAGTCACCCAGGAGGTTGACGCTGAGCACGGTCAGGAGAATGGCAATGCCGGGGAAGGTGACGATCCACCAGGCGGTCGAGATGTAGACGCGGCCGTCGGCCAGCATCCGGCCCCAGCTCGGATTGGGCGGCTGCACGCCGAGCCCGAGGAACGAGAGCGCCGCGTCCATGATGATGATGCGGGCAAGCTCCAGCGTGGCGATCACCAGCGCGGGCGTCATGACGTTCGGCAGCAGGTGCTTGAGCATGATGCGCCAGGTCCCTGCGCCGATCGCATGGGCCGACAGGATGAACTCCCGTTCGCGAAGGGCGAGCACCTGGCCGCGGATGATGCGGGCGTACCGCAGCCAGCTTGTCAGCGCGAGCACGATGACGAGGTTTCGGGTCGACGGACCGAGCGCCGCGACGACGAGAAGGGCAAGCAGCATCAGCGGCAGGGCGAGCTGGATATCGACGATGCGCATCAGGATGCGGTCGACCATGCCGCGATAATAACCGGCGACGATACCAAGCAGCGTGCCAACAATACCGCCGAGAATAACGGCCGCCGCAGCGATCGCGAGCGTGATCCGGCTGCCATGGACGATGCGCGACAGGATATCGCGGCCAAGCTCGTCGGTGCCGAGCGGATGCGCGCCGGGCGAAAACAGTCCCGTCCAGGTGGGGGCGACCATGCGGGCAAGCAGGTTGGACCGCGTCGGCACCGGCAGGCCGAGATAGGGCGCCAGAATCGCGGCCAGCACGAACACCGACACGAGCAGGAAACCGAACAGTCCGGAGCGGCTTTTCAGGAGGGCGAGGAAAAAAGCTTTCATGGCCGCACCTATCGCCGACGGATGCGCGGATCGAGCACGCCGTAAAGCAGATCGACCAACAGGTTGACGACGATGAAGATGGCGGCGACCAGCGCGACCCCGGCCTGGATGACCGGGAAATCCTGGGCCTGGATCGCCTGCATGATGATGCGCCCGACACCCGGCCAGGCGAATACGGTTTCGATGACCACCGAGCCGCCAAGAAGCTCGCCGGCGATGATGCCGATCATCGTGATCACCGGGATCAGCGCGTTTCGCGCGATATGCCAGAAGAACACGGTGCGCGGCAGCAGGCCCTTGGCCCGCGCGGTCCGCACATAGTCCTCCCGCATGATGTCGAGCAGCGACGAGCGCAGCAGGCGGGCGATCGACGCCGACACGAAGACCGACAGCGTCAGTCCCGGCAGCACCAGATGCGCGATCGTACCGGAGCCGCCCGTCGGGAACCAGCCGAGATCGACCGAGAACAACAGGATCAGCATGATGCCGAGCCAGAAAACCGGCGTCGCCTGGCCCAGAAGCGCCGCCACCATGACGATGAATTCCGAGATCGTGCCGCGCTTCAGCGCCGCGATGGCGCCGGCGACCGCACCGATCAGCGTTCCGAACAGGAGCGCGGTACCGGCGAGCGTGGCGGTGACCGGCATGCGTTCGAGAACGACATCCATGGCGGGACGCTGGTGCTGGAAGGAAATGCCGAAATCGCCCCGGACCATGGCCAGAACCGAAATCACGTATTGCTCGAGGATCGGGCGATCGAGACCAAGTGAGGCCCGAAGCGCATCCAGATCCTGCTGGCCGGCCCCGATCGGCAGCAGAAGCACGGCCGGGTCGCCGAGAACACGGCTCACGAAGAAAACGATCGTGACCACGCCCCATATGGCGAGCAGCGATTCTGCCAGCTTGCCGACAAGATAGCGGGTCACGGCCGGCACCTCGCGGGATCGGGAACGATGGCCGTCATTCCGCCGCTCCCTTGAGGATGGCCGGGATCGACGCGGCGGAATCCGTCCATTCGTCGCCGAGCAGTTCCGGTGTTTCGTAGGCGACAAGGTTGGCGAAATGAGTTTCGCGATCGGCGACGAAAAGGGCCCGGGCGATGCCGCGGGCAAGCCGCCGCCCGCCGTCGCTTACCGCCGGAATGTCGCCCGACAACTTGCCGTGGCTGAGCGAGGCCGGATAGTTGAAGCAATGCACCAGACGCAGCGAAGGGCAGCTGCCGGGCACCTTTTCGAGAAACTCGAAATCGGGACCGAGATAGGGAGAGGTGGCGAGCTCGCCGTTCTCCATGCCCTTTTCCGGCGAAAAGACGTCGTTCCAGAACTGGATATGCGGGGCGAAATGTTTCAGTTCCGGGCGACGGTCGAGATCCACCCGGAAGCCGGTGGCGAAGATCGCGAAATCATAGTCGAAATCGCCGCCGCTTGTTTCGATGACGATATGATCGCCGCTTTCCCGCAGGCCGGTCACCGCCGTGCCGAGCAAAAACCGGCTGTTTTCATGGCGCGACACCCGCAGAGTGGAATCGCGCGGCGGCGGCGTCTGGGCGCCGAGCACATAGTCGAGAAACTTCCATTTCCACGCATCGCTGAGGCCGGCAAAACCCTGGACGACACCCTGGCTGGCGATGCCGGTGAACTTGTTGATGCGGGGAAGTTCCTTGCGCCGGATGATCATGTCGACCTGGCCTGCACCCGCTTCGAGCGCGGTCGCCGCATTGTCCATGGCGGAAGCCCCCGCCCCGACGACCGCGACGCGCTTGCCCTTCAGGGCCGAAAAATCGATGTCGTCGGCGGAATGGGCCCAGAATTTTGGCTGCACGCGCTCGACGAATTCCGGCACGTAACCGCCGCCGAGGCCGTCGCGGCCGGTCGCCAGAACCACGTGCCGGGCATAAAGCCGCTCCTGCCTGCCGGTCCCCGCATCCGAAACGTCAAGGGCGATCAGATCCTGCGTGACCGGGGTCATCCCGGTGACGGTGACGAGATTGCGGACCGGCAGCTGAAGCACGCGGCGGTACCAGATCAGGTAGTCCATCCACTGCGACTTGGGGATCTTGCCGAGCGCGTCCCATGCCTGCGCGCCGAACTGCGAGACATACCATGCCCTGAATGTCAGCGCCGGCAGGCCGAGCGCCGGCCCCGGCAGCTGTTTGGGAGAGCGCAGCGTTTCCATGCGCGCGAACGTCACCCACGGTCCCTCCTGCCCTGCGGGCGAACGGTCGAGGCAGACGACATTGTGGATGCCGAGCATTTTAAGCGAGGCGGTCGCGACCAGGCCGCACATGCCGGCGCCGATTACGACGGCATCGAAAACTTCGACACCCTCATATTCGGTCGCCGGCACCCACTCCCTGGGAGGAAGTTCGAGAAGCGACAGGTCCTCGGCGAGCCGCTCTTCGAGCGCTTCGAGACCCTTGATCCGCTGTGCATCCTGCGCCTTCAAATCACTGCTCCTGTGCGTTCGCGTCGGCGCCGAAAGTCGCATCCGCCACGCGTTCGATATGGCCGGGATCATGCGCCACGAAGCCTGGCATGCGGGCGGCAGAAATCCTGATGATCAACTGGACGAGCTCCAGAACGCCTTCCGAAAGCGGCTTGGAGGCGGCCGAAAAAATGCCCCAGAGGAAGGGGATGTCGACATCGAGCGGGCGGATCTCGACGTTCTTGAGCTGCAGGCCGTAAGCGGTCGCCGGCTCCACGATCGAGACCCCGAAACCCGTGGAGGCAAGCTGCAAGGCATTCAGCGCCGTATTGGTATCGACGATGCGAGACGGCCGTACATCGGCCGCCTGCAGGGCCTGATTGACGCGGCGGCGCAGCCGGAAGGGATTGGCCATGGTGATCAGGCACCGGTCCGCCAGGTCGCGGACCGATATGACGTCCTTGTCCGCCAGGGGATCGTCCGCCGCCACCGCGGCGACGCAAGGCGCCTGGAACAGGCCATGCGCGTCGAGACCCGGATGCTCGACCGGCAGCGAGGCGACGCAGAAATCCGCGGTGCGGGCGAGTACCGACTGGACGGCCGCCTCGGCCGAAATGCTGCGCAGATGCAGGTTCCGCGGAACGAGTTCCATCGGCATTTCCGCAATCGCGAGCGGCACCAGACCGCTTGCGAAGGCGGGGATCGCCGCGATCTCGATCGGCGCCGGCTCTTGCGAAAGGATATTCCTGGCGCGCTCCTTGAGCTGGCCGATGCCGGTCAGGAAACGCTCGGCATCCGAATGAAAGGCGACCGCCTGCGACGTCGGCGTGATGCGGGGGCCATTGCGGTCAAAAAGCGAAAAGCCGACGGAGGCTTCGAGTTCCTGGATTAGCCGCGTCACCTGCGACTGCGACCGGTCCAGCAGGCGGGCGGCGGCGGTGATGCTGCCTGCCGACATGACTGCCAGGAACACTTCCAGCTGCTTGATTTCCATTGCCAACCTATAATGCACAAAATGCAGCATTGATCTGTATCAATTCAAATATTGCATGGTTCCGTTTTTAAGCAAACAAAATTTGTGCCCAATTCGCAGCCTTCCGGGATGTTTGATCCGCAGAAGACAGCACCTCAAGAATAATCCCCCGGAGTGCTGCGCATGCCGCCCGCAACCGCCGCGCCCCGGGCGGGATATTCCGCAAGCCGTCTAAAATCTGGCCAACACGCCATGGCCGCCTTGCACCATCCGGCCGCGCAGCTAATGTTGAACGTGAACGACAGCGGAAGTCCATGGCAGCAAAGACGACACTCAATGCCAAAAATCTGGAAGCGCTCGGCGCGCCGCGTCTGGCCGAACTGCTGATCGAGATCAGTACCGGCAGCGCAGCAAACAAACGACGGCTTCGCATGGAGCTTGCCGGCAATCACAGCAGCGCCGAGATAGCACGCGAAGTGCGCAAGCGGCTGGCGAGCATTGCCCGTTCGCGAACCGTCATAAACTGGCGCAAGGTGAAGGCGGTAACGTCGGACCTGGAAACGCAGCGGAAAACGATCGTCGATGTCGTCGCTCCCGACGATCCGAAAGAGGCCCTGGAACTCGTCTGGCAGTTCCTGGCCCTCGCCGATCCGATCTTCGCGAGGTCTGACGACGGCAGCGGCTCGATCATCGCAAGCTTCCATCAGGCATGTGCGGATGCGGGCGTGATCGCCACGTCGGCGGGTGTCGACGGGGACGCGCTTGTCGACAAGATTTTCGCGACGGTACAGAGCAACGATTATGGCCAGTATGATCCGCTGATTGCGACCATGGCTCCCGCACTCGGCAAAGACGGTCTTGATCGGCTCAAGGGCCTTTTCGTGCAATGGTCCAAGGAACCGGAGGACAAGGCCGCTCCAGGCGACCGTCAGATCATCGGCTGGAGCAGCCAGGGGCCGATCTACGAAGACCAGATCTACGGAAATCACCGGGAACTGACGATACGCATTGGCCTACAAGAGATCGCCGACGCCCAGGGCGACGTGGATGCGTATATCGCCCAGCAGCCGGATAAGACTCTCAAGGCGCCCCTGGTGGCCACAGACATCGCTCGGCGGCTCCTTTCCGCCGGACGAGCCGCCGAGGCACTCGAAACACTGGACGCGGCCGACACCCGGAGCCATCCCGATATGCCGATCGAATGGCAGCTCGCCCGCGCCGAGGTGCTCGAAGCCCTGGGGCGCGCGGACGAAGCTCAGGCCGATCGATGGACGTGGTTCGGGCAGTCGCTGAACGACATGCACCTGCGCGCTTTCCTTCGCCGGCTGCCGGACTTCGATGACATGGAGGCCGAGGAAAAGGCATTCGCTTATGCCCAGGCGTTTCCGGAGGTCCATCGAGCGCTCGCCTTTTTCCTGCGCTGGCCGGCGATGGCCGAGGCGGCCAAGCTGGTGCTGAAGCGAAAGACAGAACTCGATGGCGATCTCTACGAACTGATGACGCCAGCCTCAGAAGCGCTGGCCGAAAAACACCCGCTCGCGGCAACGATCGTATTGCGCTCGATGATCGACTTCACGCTCGAGAAGGCACGATCCAGCCGTTACAAGCATGCGGCACGGCATCTTGCAAGATGCGCATCGCTTGCCCCTCACGTCGAAGACTTCGGGGGCGCCGCTTCCCATGATACCTATGTGTCGGGGCTGACGTCCCGACACGATAAAAAGCATGGTTTCTGGAGCCTGGTGTCTTAATGCATTTCGGCGGCGTCCGGCCGGTGAGGAGATTCCCCTCCTCACCGGCCGGAAACGCGAGACCTGCGCTTCGACCAGGCCCGGATTTCACGGATAGGCGGTCGCGCCGTCCGGCTTGCGGGTGATCTTCCGCTCCCAGTGAATGTAGTCGTCGGTACCCAGCACTTTTTCGTCGATCTCGATACCCCAGCCGGGACGATCCGGGCGCAGGTCCATATATCCGTCCACCGGCATATAGGGATCGAGCGCCCAGGGCGCGTGCACGTGCGGCTTGAACTCCAGAATCTTGAAATTCGGCTGCGCGGCGCAGAAATGGATGTTCACGGCAGTCGCCAGCGGACCCATCGGGTTATGCGGCGCGACCGTCACGTAGTGCGCCTCGGCGATGGCCGCGATGCGGCGCATTTCGGTCACGCCGCCGACGACGCAGATGTCCGGCTGGATGATGTCGGCGCCGCGGGCGGACAGCAGCGACAGGAACTCGAAGCGGTTATAGAGGGATTCGCCGGTTGCCAAAGGCACCGTCACCTTCGACTTCAGCTCCGTCCATGCGGGAATATGTTCCGGCCGGATCGGCTCCTCGTAGAAGAGCGGGTCGTAGGGTGCGATCGCGGCGGCCAGCTGCACGGCCTGGTAAGGTTCGTAGATCTTCGCATGCGCGTCGAAGGCAAATTCGAAGTGCGAGGGAGTGATCTCGCGGATCTTTCCGAAATAGTCGCCGGTTTCCCTGACCAGTTCGCCCCAGCGGCTGTTGTGAAGATCGCGGCGGTAGGGGCTGAGCTTGAACGCGGTATAACCGTAGTCTTCGTTGAGCTTCAGCGTCTGCTCGAGCGCGTATTGCGGATCCGGGGCGGTATAGACGCCGCAATAGACGCGGACGCGGTCGCGGACATTGCCGCCCAGCAGCATGTAGACCGGCAGACCCGCGGCCTTGCCGGCGATGTCCCACAATGCATGATCGATTGCAGAGATCGCGGCAAGGCCAAGGGCTCCGGGAGGAAAGCGGCACTGCTGGTTGAGCTTGAGGACGAGGAATTCGACGCGGCGCGGATCCTCACCCTCGATCTGGTGGAAAAGGTAGTCGAGAAGCGGCGGCAGCGCCCAGTCGGGCCCGTGATTGTAGCATTCGCCCCAGCCGGAAATGCCTTCGCTGGTCTCGATCTTGAGCAACAGGCGCGGACGGTCGTCCACGCGCTGCATGTAGGTTTTTATTCCGGTGATATGCACTCTGGTTTCCTCCTCAGGCTGCCGGCGCTTCGTTTTTGACCCGATCGACAATGCCGCGCAGGATCCGCCGCTCGTCTTCGTTAAGGGCGACGACGCCCGGAACGCGCACCGGGCCGACATCGGTGCCGAGCATGCCGAGCGCTTCCTTCACGACCGTCACGTTGGCGCCGTTGTTGTATTTCGTGCGCAGCGTCTCGAAGCCGGCAATGCCGTCGATGAGGCCGCGCGCCGTCGCGTAGTCGCCGGCCTCCAGTGCCCGATGGATCGCATGCGAGCGCTCGGGAAACACGTTGACCAGACCCGACGTGAAACCCTTGGCGCCCATGGCGTAGAATGCCGGCGCCCAGCCTTCCGCCAGACCGCAGACCCAGATCGCCGGCGCGTCACGGGTGGCCCGAATGACTTCGGCCAGCAGCATCAGGTTCGACGAGGCGAACTTGATGCCGGCAATGTTCGGATGAAGGGCGAGTTTGCGGAAATCCTCGACCGAAAAGCTGTCGCTGCGCACATAGGCGATGACCGGCACCGTGCAGAAATCGGCCAGCTCCAGGAAATAACCGGCCTGGTAGGAGGGGCCGGCGAAGGGGTCCATGGGATGATGGCCCATGATCGCATCCGCGCCCTCGGCAATCGCGGCCCCGGCCAGCGCCTTCGCCTCGGTCAGCGATCGCCCGACGGCGGCGCTCACCAGCGACACGCCGTCGGCAGCCTTGATGGTCGCGGCATGCACCGTGCGGACCTCGTCCATGGTGAGCGTGAAGAACTCGCCGGTATTGCCGGCCGCCATCAGGTTGTGCACCTTGGCAGCCGCCAGACGCCTGATCAGCGCGTCAAGCTTTTCGACGTCGACAGTCCCGTCTTGCCGGTAAGGCGTCACCGGGACACCGGAAATGCCGGTCAGCGCCTTTCTTACAGTCTGCAGCCTGTCATTCACGTCAAATATCCTTTTTGTTGCCGAAAACGATGTTCAGATAGGTTTCCCCGGAACGGACGACGTGATTGCGCATCTGCCGCTCGGCAAGATCCGCATCGCCCGTGACGATGGCCCTGGCGATGGCGGTATGCTCTTCGAGCGCCTTCTGACGCTCGGCGGGATCCATATGGATGACCCGGCGGATGCTGGCGTCGTAGAATTGCTGCCGTTCGATCAATTTCGCCAGATAACCGCAGCGGGAGCTGCGGTGAATGTGCTCGTGGAACTGCTCATTGAGGGAAATAAGACTGTCGGCATCCGCCGAGATCGTCGCCTTGGCCATCAGGTCGGCGATCGCCGTCAGCTCCACCCCTGCGGGCTTGCCGATGCGCTTTGCGGCCAGGTGCGCGATCATCGATTCGAGCGCCGCGCGGGCGAGGATCATCTCCTCCGCCCAGCTCATGTCGAACCGGATGATGACGCCGCGCCGGGGCAGAGCCTCGACCAGGCCCTCCGTCTCGAGCTGGCGGAGCGCCTCCTTGACCGGTGTCGTGCTGACGCCGAACTGCTCGGCGAGGCCGCGCTCGTTGACCTTCTCCCCCGTCGCGAATCGGCCTGCGAGAATGGCAGCCCGCAGCGTGCGATGAACGTGATCGCGCACGGTCATCTGAAATTTGGGGTCGATCTTCGCAAACCCTTCGGACTGCTGGCTTTCAGTTGGCTCGGGAATCATTTTCGCGAAATCCGTTGACGAGGCAGTGAGATTGTGGGATCTGATATACCAGACTTCAGATCTATGTCGATACGAAAATCTGTCGTCGACGCGATTTGAGGAACCCGGAGGAGGATTTTTTTCATGCTCAGACGCCACGTCATTCTGCTCTCCAGCATTGCTGCCCTGTCCCTGGCCGTGCCGGGCCTTTCGATGGCTGCAACGCCGAAGGATCAATTGGTCATCGCCATGGACACCTCGTCCCTGCGCGGGCTCGACCCCAACGAGATCAACCAGCTGGAAGCCGCCGAGATTGTCGCCAATCTCTACGAGCGGCTGGTCGTCCTGCCTGCCGACAACATTTCCAAGCCGCAGCCGGGCCTCGCCGAGAGCTGGACGGTGTCCGCGGACGGCAAGACCTTCACGTTCAAGATCCGCTCGGGCGTGAAGTTTCACTCCGGCAATCCGCTGACGGCGAAGGATGTCGAATGGTCGCTGCGCCGGCTGGTGAAGCTCGGCCTCGCGCCCTCGACGGACCTGCGCCAGTGGGGCTTTACCGCCGACAACGTCGAAAAGCTCATTCGCGCGACGGATGGTTCGACCGTTGTTCTCGAGACGCCTGAGGTCTGGAATTCCAACCTCATCCTCTATTCGCTCGCCAGCTTCTCCACCTCGATCCTGGACAGCAAGTTCCTTGCCGAAAAGGACAAGGGCGGCGATATGGGCAGGGAATTCCTGCAGACCGCCGACGCGGGCTCCGGCCCCTATACGCTGCGCACATGGCGCGTCAACGAACTGATCATCGCCGAAGCGTTCAAGGACTACTGGCGGGGCGAGCCCAAGATGCGCCGCGTTCTGCTGCGGCATATCCCTGAATCGTCCGCCCAGCGCCTGCAGATCGATGCCGGCGATGCCGACGTGGCGACGCGGCTTTCGTCCACCGACCTCGGCGCGCTTGAAACCGGCGGCAAGGTGACGATCCAGAAGACCCCCGGCTTCGGCTTCTACTATCTGGCCCTGAACCAGAAGGACGAAATCCTTTCGAAGCCGAAGGTCCGCGAGGCATTCCGCTACCTGATCGATTATGACGGCCTGGCTGGTACCGTGATGAAATATTACGGTATCAAGCAGCAGACGATCGTCCCTGCCGGCCTGCCCGGCGCGATCGACAAGAACCCGTACAAGCTCGACATCGAGAAGGCCAAGCAGCTTCTCGCCGAGGCCGGTTATCCGAACGGCTTCTCCAAGGTCTATTACGCGACGCCGGTGACGCCCGAATACGAAGTCGCCCAGTCGCTTCAGGCCAATGCCGCAAAGGCCGGCATCAAGCTCGACCTGCAGGGCGGCGACCATATCGGCAAGTTCCGCAACCGTCAGTTCGAGATCTTTTCGGCCCGCTCCGGCGATCGCCTGCCGGATCCGCATGCGGTCCTGCAATCCTATGCGACCAACGCCAACAATTCCGACGAGGCAAAGCTCGTTGGCCTGAATGCCTGGCGGACCGCCTGGGATGTTCCCAAGGAAATCCAGCAGATGGTCACCGCCGCCGCGCATGAAACCGACCAGGCCAAGCGCGCCGATCTCTACACCAAGATCAACGAGGCCTATCTTGCTTCGTCGCCGGCCCTGGTCACCTCGTTCCTGCGCACCGACGCCAAGGCCGTTCGCAACGAGGTGAAGGGCTATATCGGCCATTCGACCTGGCTGACCCGCTGGGACACGGTCAACAAGGGCAATTGATCGCCTCTTCTAGGAACTGCACAAGTGAGCATTTCACAGACAACCGAAACGCGACGCGCGGGCAGCAGGAAGCTGCTGTCCGCCGGGCGTAAACTGGCCACGTCGCTCGCGGTGATCGCGACGACGTTGCTCGGTCTCCTGATCATCACCTTCGTCGTCGGCCGGATGATCCCGGCGGACCCGGTCATCGCCGTGGTCGGCGACCAGGCGGATCAGGCGACCTACGATCGCGTCTACAAGGAGATGGGGTTGGACAGGCCCATCTATGTGCAGTTCGGGTCCTATCTTGCCGATATCGTGCGGCTGGACTTCGGCCAGTCGCATGTCACCAAGAACCAGGTGGCGAGCGATCTCGCCCGGGTCTTCCCCGCAACGCTGGAACTCGCCACGCTCGCGACGATCATCGGCGCAGGACTGGGTGTGCCTCTCGGCATCCTGTCGGCCGTCCGCAAGGGCACGTGGGTCGATCATGTCGCCCGCATCGTCGGCCTGCTCGGGCATTCCACGCCGATCTTCTGGATCGGCACGACGGTGATCCTGATCTTCTATGCCAATCTCGGCGTCATTCCCGCCGGTGGCCGCATCGACATCTATAACGAGGGGCTGGTCGAAGGGCCGACCAATTCGCTGATCCTCGATGCGATCCTTGCCGGGGAATGGGACGTGTTCTGGAGCGCGCTCCACCACGTCATCGCGCCCGCGCTCATCCTCGGTTATGCGGCGATGGCCTATCTCAGCCGCATGAGCCGCAGCTTCATGCTCGAACAGCTCAGGCAGGAATATATCCTGACGGCGCGCGCGAAGGGCCTCGGCAAGCGGCCGATCATTTGGCGCCACGCTTTCCGCAACATCAGGGTGCAGCTGCTCACGGTCGTAGCGCTCGCCTATTGCGGGCTGCTCGACGGCACCGTGCTCATCGAGACGGTCTTCGCTTGGCCGGGCCTCGGCCAGTATCTCACCTCCGCATTGTTCTTCGCAGACATGAACGCGGTTCTCGGCAGCGTGCTCTTGATCGGCATCATCTCGATCGCCATCAACCTCCTGTCCGACATCGTCTACCGCTTCATCGATCCCCGAACCCGATGACCCAGGACCCCGGTACTCCCATGACCAAATCCGGTTACTTCGCCGACCTCCATAACTGGCTCATCAACGAGGATTTCACCTCCACGAAACAGGCCAGACTGCACAAGGCCTATGTGGCATGGCTCAGCCTGCTCGCGAACCCGCTGGCGTTCGCAGGGTTTGCGGTGATCATAGCCCTCATCGTCATTGCAGCGCTGGCGCCCGCGCTGACGGTCTACGACCCGTACAGCCAGGACCTGACGATGGCGCTGAAGGCGCCCTCGGCGAGCCACTGGTTCGGCACCGACGAGTTCGGCCGCGACGTCTACACCCGCGTCGTCTATGGTGCGCGTACCACGCTCTATATCAGCATCCTGGTGACCGTCATCGTCGCGCCGATCGGCTTTGTGATCGGAGCGAGCGCCGGTTATCTCGGCGGCTGGATCGATGTGGTGCTGATGCGCATAACGGATATCTTTCTTTCCTTCCCCAGCCTCGTCTTGGCGCTGGCGTTTTCGGCGGCGCTCGGGCCCGGCATCGAAAATGCGGTGATCGCCATCGCGCTGACGATCTGGCCGCCGATCGCCCGTCTGGCGCGGGCGGAAACGCTGACCTTCCGCCATGCCGACTTCGTCGTCGCCGCGGAACTGCAGGGCGCACGCATGGGCCGCATCCTGCTTCGCCATATCGTGCCGCTCTGTGCGCCGTCGATCATCGTCCGCCTGACCCTCAACATGTCGAGCATCATCCTCACCGCCGCCGGCCTCGGCTTCCTCGGCCTCGGCGCCCAGCCGCCCATGGCGGAATGGGGCGCGATGGCCGCCGCCGGGCGCAAGTATCTTCTCGATGCGTGGTGGCTGACGACGATCCCCGGCCTTGCAATCCTCGTCGTCAGCCTGGCGTTCAATCTCTTCGGCGACGGCCTGCGCGACATACTGGATCCCCGCAATGCTTAAACCGCCGGAAAACATCCTGACCGTTCAGAACATGTCGGTGGAATTCCCGACGCTGTCGGGCGTCGTCACCGCCGTGCGCAACGTCTCCTTCAGCGTCGGCCGCGAAAAGGTCGGCATCATCGGCGAGTCCGGCTCGGGCAAGAGCACCGTCGGGCGGTCGATCATGCGGCTGCAGCCGCCACAGGCGATCGTCAAGGCCGACAGGCTGCAGTTCGAGGACATCAACCTCTTGACCGCCCCCGAAGAGCAGATGCTTTCGGTTCGCGGAAGGCGGATCTCGATGATCCTGCAGGACCCGAAATATTCGCTCAATCCGGTCATGACCGTCGGGGAGCAGATCTCGGAAACCGTCATCCTGCATGAGCGGGTCTCGCGGAAGGAAGCGCGGCAGCGAACGCTCGCCATGCTGGAACGCGTCAACATCCGCGATCCGCAGCGCGTTTTCGACCTTTATCCGCACGAGGTTTCCGGCGGCATGGGGCAGCGCATCATGATCTCCATGATGCTGATCGCCTCGCCGTCGCTGATCATCGCCGACGAGCCGACCTCGGCGCTGGACGTGACCGTGCGCCAGCAGGTCCTGTCCATCCTCGACGACCTGGTGACGGAACGGAACCTCGGGCTGATCTTCATTTCCCACGATCTCAACCTGGTGCGCAGCTTCTGCGACCGCGTCATCATCATGTATGCCGGTCGTGTCGTGGAAACGATCGCGGCCGCCGATCTGGACGATGCGCAGCACCCCTATACCCGCGGCCTCTTGAACGCGCTGCCGAGCCTCGACCATCCGCGTGATCGGCTCGAGGTCCTGCGCCGCGATCCGGCCTGGTTGGAGAATTGAACCATGACCATGATCAAGGTCGATCATCTTGCGGTTTCTTATGGCCAGGGCGACAGTCTCGTCCGCGTCGTCAACGACGTGTCATTCGAGGTGTCGGAGGGCGAGACGTTCGGACTGGTCGGCGAAAGCGGCTGCGGCAAATCAACTGTTCTCGGAGCGCTCGCCGGCCGCAACAGGCAGTGGACCGGCTCCATCCGGATCGACGGCGAGACGATCGGCCAGAAGCGCTCGATATCGCAGCTCGCCAAGCAGCAGATGGTGTTTCAGGACCCGTTCGGCTCCATCCATCCCCGCCACACGATCGGGCGGACATTGCTGGAGCCTCTCGAAATCCACGGCAAGGACAACCGGCAGGAGCGCGTCGAAAAGGCGCTCAAGGATGTCGGCCTGCCCCTCAACTTCCGCTATCGCTTCCCGCACCAGCTTTCAGGCGGGCAGCGGCAGCGCGTGGCGATCGCCCGGGCCCTCATCCTGGAACCGCGGATCCTGCTGCTCGACGAGCCGACCTCGGCTTTGGACGTTTCCATCCAGGCGGAAATCCTCAACTTGCTCAAGGATCTGCGCGATCGGGAGACGCTGACCTACATCCTCGTCAGCCATGACCTGGCGGTCGTCGCACATCTCTGCGACCGCGTCGCCATCATGCAGAACGGCGGCTTCGTCGAGATCGCCACCAAGGCCCAGTTGCTCGCCGGCACCGTCGCGCATCCCTATACCCGCGTGCTGATGGATGGCAGCAGAGGCTATGTCGCGTCCAAGCGCCCGGCGGGTGTTGCAGCCTCCTGATCGCATGCAGCCATATCGCGGAGGATCGGGAAAATCGTCCCGCTCCTCCCTTAACCCTTCTCATCCCGCCGGACGCGTTGACGTGCACGGTCGCGGATGCCAGGTCATCGCGCGTTATGAATGGCCGGCGATAGGTTTCGGCAGGTAATGTTGTTCAAGCTCCGACACGTCCTCGACGCTGAGGCTGATCTCCAGCGCCTTTACGGCATCTTCGAATTGCTTTGGCTTCGAAATGCCGACGATCGGGGCGGTTATGGCCGGGCGGCTCGCGACCCAGGCATAAGCAACCTGCGCCATCGGCCGGCCGTGACGTTCCGCAACGGCCTTTAGAGACGCGACAATCGCGTCGTCGGTGGCCTTTGTCCGGTCGTAAAGTGCGCGGGCCGTGCCATCCGTTTGGCTTCTGGTGGTTTCTCCTTCAGCCTTGCCTGCCAACCGACCCCGAGCAAGGGGGCTCCAGGGAACGACGCCCACGCCCTCGCTGAGACATAGCGGCAGCATCTCTCGCTCCTCTTCCCGATATATCAGGTTGTAGTGGGGCTGCATCGAGACGAACTGCGCCCAGCCATTCTGCCGCTGGAGGCCGATGGCCTTCATGAACTGCCAGGCATGCATGGAAGACGCGCCGAGATAACGCACCTTCCCGGAACGCACCAAGTCGTTCAGTGCATCGAGCGTTTCTTCAAGAGGCGTCCCGTAGTCGAAGCGGTGCAGCTGGTAAAGGTCGATATAGTCGGTGCCCAGACGCTTGAGGCTACCATCGACAGCGTCGAAGATATGCTTGCGCGAGAGAGACCGGTCGTTGACGTCGGTGCTCATGGGATGAAAGAGCTTCGTGGCGATCACCAGCTTGTGGCGGGGAGCGAGATCCAGCAGCACCTTGCCGGTGATCTCCTCACTCTTGCCGAGAGAATACATGTCAGCCGTATCGAAGAAATTGATGCCGAGATCGACGGCCTGACGCAGGATTTGCGCGCTTTCTTCGAAGCCGAGAACCCAGGGCGCCCACTCGCTTGACCCGAAGGTCATGCAGCCCAACGCCAGTCGCGATACCTTCAGGCCCGTCCGGCCAAGATTGACATAATCCATTGATACACCTCGTGCAGCTTGAATGGCGTGGAACCGAATTCCTTGTCTCGAAAGAGGGTATAATTGGAGTTTTTGCAGGCACGCAACAGGGTTGCCGGGAAAATATGCAAAAAATCGCCGACCCTATTGCCAAATTGGAATCTGCTGTTACGGTCAGCGTACTAATCGGATAATACACATGTTTACGATCGACGCATCCAGCATTGACCGCTCGCTGCCCGTTCCCGTGGGCAAGCAGCTCTATGGGCTGCTGAGTTACATGCTGTCTTTCGGCGACATGCCGAAGGGCGTGAAGCTGCAGTCCGTGCGTCAGCTCGCAGCCGAACTCGACATAGCGCCGATGACGGTGGCCGAAGTTTACAAGCAACTCAGGGCCGATGGTCTCGTCGAGATCCGGCCCGGCCTCGGCGCCTTCACCGTCTACGAACCGCGTCGCCGGGATGGCGTTATCGCGCCGGCAAGCGTCCTCAGCGCGGATATTGATGCTCTGCTGGAAAAAGCCGAAGCGCTGGGCATTTCGCCGGTCACGCTCGCCTCGATGGTGCAGGCACAGGCAAGGTTGCGCAAGCCGCGCGTCCATCTCGATATCGTCTTCGTCGGCATATTCGAGGCCCCGGCGCGCGATTATGTCGAACAGATCCGTTCGACGCTCGCCGCCAACGACGTGATCTCGCTCCTGACCTTCGAGCAGCTCCACCAGAACGAGGAAGCGCGCGCAAAGTGCCGCAATGCGGATCTGGTGCTGACTTTCGTGCATCGGGAGGTGGAGATGCGAAGCCTCGTGCCGGAGGCCAACATCCTGTCGATCCGCTTCATTCCTTCGGAACGCACCCGCCAGTCGCTCGCACTTCTCGACCCGCGTACGCGCATCGCAGCCGTTACGCAGCTCAAGGACTATATCGCCATCATGCGCCCCAGCGTGCGCGAGTTTGCTCCCCATATTTCCGACATCACGGTGACATGGTCCTATGCGGACGATCTGGCCGACATCATCGCTCGCTGCGACGTGGTGATCTACGCTTCCGGTGCGGACCATGTCGTCAATCTCGCGGGCCCGAACAAGCGCTGCTTCGAGTACCGCCATTCGCCGGACCCGGGCGTGCTCGAAAACCTTCTTGCGCCAGCGCTATCAGAACTGCGCCACAACAAGATTGCCGATGTCGAGCGCCCTGAAAAGGTCGCCGATATCGCGTCGCGGAGGACCAAGACCCGCTGACCGCATAAGCCATGCTTTGAATGAACCAAACCAATAAGGGAACAGACATGAGCAAAGCACTCTCGATCACAGCAGCCGCCCTTTTTGCAGGGCTTTCCTTCACCGCTTTGTCCTCAGCTGAGGCGGCGGGCATCACCATCGGCACGGATGTCGATGCAGGTACGCTTGACCCGCGGCTTGCCCGCGATACGACCGCCTATCGTGTTGCCGACCTGATCTACTCCGGTCTCGTCCATCTGACGCCAGGCCTGGAAGCCAAGCCGGACCTCGCCGAAAGCTGGGAAAATCCGAACCCGACCACCTGGATCTTCAAGCTGCGGCCGAACCTTAAATTTTCCGATGGCAGCCCGCTCACCTCGGCTGACGTGGTGTTCACCTTCACCACGATCCTCAACAAGGATTTCAACGCGCCGCAACGCGCGCTTTATACGCCGATCTCGGCGGTGGAAGCCGTCGATGCCCAGACGGTCAAGTTCACGCTGTCTGCGCCCTATGCGCCCTTGCTGAGTTATCTGGACCTCGGCATCGTGCCGAAGGCCCTCGTCGAAGGCGGCACGGATATCGCGCTGAAGCCGGTCGGCGCCGGCCCGATGAAGTTCGCTTCCTGGACCCGCGGCAGCGCCATCGAACTTGCGCCCAACCCGAATTACTGGGGCGAAAAGCCGAAGGCGGACAAGGTGATCGTGAAGATCATCGGCGACGGTTCGGCCCGCGCCCAGGCCTTCGAGGCAGGCGATCTCGATATCATCCAGGCGCCGCTCGCGCCGCAGGACATCAAGCGCCTCCAGGCCGACAAGCGCTTCGGCTCGGTCGTCCAGCCGGGCCTCGGCGTAACCTACATCAACTTCAACACCAAGGACCCGTTGCTTTCGAGCCCGAAAATGCGGCAGGCCTTCTCGATGCTGATCGACCAGAAGACCATCGTCAACGACATCTACCAGGGTGTGGATGCGGTCGCATCTTCCGTGATCCTGCCGTCGTCCTGGGCCTATTCGAAGGATATCAAGCAACCGGGCTTCGATATCGAGGGTGCCAAGAAGCTTTTCAAGGAAGAAGGCTGGGCCGACACCAATAGCGACGGCATTCTCGACAAGGGCGGCAAGCCGCTGAGCGTCGTGCTGTCCACCCATAGCGAAGACAGCAACCGCGTCCAGACGATCGAGTTCATGCAGGCGAACTTCCAGGCCGCCGGCGTCGATGCCAAGACGCAGATCAGCGACTGGCCGTCCTTCTCCACCAACTATGTACAGAAGAGCCAGCACCAGATCGCCCTGCTTGGCTGGCTGAACATTGTCGATCCCGATCGGCTGCTGTTTGCCCAGCTCACCACCGGCGGTTCGACCAACTGGGGCGCCTATTCCAATCCGGCGGTCGACGACCTCCTGAAACAGGGGCGCTCGGCAACCATCCAGGCGGATCGCACCGCGGCATACCAGAAGGCGGCAACGATCCTGGCGAGCGATCTGCCTTATTACATCATCTCCTACCAGGGTTATCAGCTCTTCTATTCCAAGAAGCTGCCCTTCGAGGTGCAGGCGACCTCGCGCGGCAATATGCGGGGCCTGATCGGCCTCAAGGACTGACGGGCATCCGCTGAAACGCCGATGGCGGGCCGGTTCGCCGGCTCGCCCCTGATGTGACCGAAATTGCAGTTCCAGGATAAACCGATGGCTTTCTCACAGCGTCTCGGCGCGGACTTCTATGCCAAAATCCAGACCGAAATCCGCAGGCGGATGGCGGCCGCAGGCATCGATCTGCTGCTTCTCGATTCAAACGACGACGTCATCTACACCACGGGTTTTTCGCACTACACGACGGAGCGGCCGGTGGTCTTCGTGATCACCGCCACGGAGGCCTTCCTGCTGCTGCCGGAGCTGGAACGCACTCACGCGCACCACCAGCACATTGCCGCCGAACCGATCGTCTATTTCGAGTTCCCCGGCATCGATCCGTGGAACGCGGTGCTCGGCCGCAAGTTCGCCGGCTTCAAGGGAACGGTTGCCTACGGCCATGCGATCTCGCTTGCCCGCGTGAAGCCGATCGAAGGTGCATTTGCGAATGCCGAACGGGTGATCCCGAGCAATATCGTCCAGCAGATGCGGCTTCGTAAACACCCTGAGGAGATCGCGCTTCACCGCGAGGCCGCAAGGCTCTCTGACCGTATGGTCGAGGCCGGCGTCGAGATGATCCGCGAGGCGATGCGCAAGGGCGGCACGCTGCCGAGCGAGGTCGAGATCGAATCCTATGTCTCCCGTCATGCGATGCGCACCATGCATGAAGAGCATGAGGACGTCATGCTGGTGCAGGGTCTGGCGAGCGGGCTTGTCTATTCCGGCCCCCGATCGGCTTTCCCGCACGGCATGCCGACCGGCCACCCGGTGAAAATCGGCGAAAGCATCATCCTGTCGCTCGGTTGCCGGGTCGGCGCGCGTGCCTCGGAAAGCGAGCGCACCTTCTTCATCGGCGAGCCGTCCAAGGTGCAGCAACGGCACTATGCCGTTGCCTACGAGGCGCAACGCATGGCAACCGCGGCGCTGATCGCCGGGCATACCTGTGCTTCCGCCGACAACCTCGCGCTCGCCTATATCCGTGACAGCGGCATGAGCGAATACCTGCTGCATCGCGTCGGTCACGGCATGGGCATCATGTTCCACGAAGCGCCCTGGGTGGAAGGCGGCGACCAGACCATTCTGGAGCCCGGCATGATTACTTCCAGCGAACCGGCGATCTTCGTACCGGGCTTTGCCGGATACCGCATCGCCGACACCGTGCTGATCGCCGCCGAAGGGCCGGACAGCATGACGACCTACCCCCGCAAGCTCGACGACGTCGTTATCGCCTGAGGGAGGGAAAATGACTTTCAGCCAACGTCTCACACCGGAATTCTTTGAACGCCTGCATCGGGATATCCGCGCCCGCATGGCGGAAAAGGGCATCGGCCTGCTGATCCTGGATGCCGCCGACGATGTGCTCTACACCACCGGTTTCTCTTTCCGCCCGAACGAACGGCCGGTGGCGCTGGCGCTGACCGCGACGAATGCGATCCTGCTGATCCCCGAGCTGGAACGCGAACATGCCGACCGGCAGAACGTTGCGGCGGAGACCCTCGTCTATTTCGAATTTCCGGGTGTCGACCGCGCCTTTTCGCTGCTCGCCCGCACCGTTGGCGCGATCAAGGGCGACGTTGCCCATTCCTTCGGCCTTTCGGTGGGGCGCGCCGCGGAGCTCGCCGATCTCTTCCCGAACAACCGTGTCGCGCCGACGGATATCGTCGCGAAGATGCGGCAGGTGAAATATCCGGAAGAACTGCGCCTGCATCGCGAGGCGGCGCGGATTTCCGACGCGATGGTCCAGTCCGGCGTCGATCTCGTCACCGAAGCCTTCCGGACCGGAAAGCCGCTGCCGAGCGAGATAGCGCTTGAGGCCCATGTCGTGCGCCACGCGCTCGATATCATGGAAAACGAGCATGAGGACATCATGAATGTCCCGACGCTGGCGGGCGGGCTGGTTTATGGCGGACCGAACTCGGCCTATCCGCACGGGATCGTCTCCCATCGCCGCATCCGGCCGGGCGAGAGTTTCATCCTCTCCCTCGGCTGCCGCGTGGGTGGTCGCTCGGCGGAAAGCGAGCGCACGTTCGTGCTCGGCGAGCCTGGCAAGGACCACGAGAAATACTACGCCATCGCCCAGGAGGCGCAGCGGCTCGGCACGGCTGGCCTCGTTGCAGGACGCACCTGCGCCTCGGCGGATATCACGGCGCTCACCTATATTCGCGAACAAGGCATGACGCCTTTTCTCAAGCACCGCGTCGGCCATGGCATGGGTGTCGCCTTTCATGAATCCCCCTGGGTCGAGGCGGGCGACCAGACCGTTTTGCGTGAAGGCATGATCTGTTCGAGTGAGCCTGCGCTCTACGTGCCCGAGGTCGGCGGCTTTCGCCTTGCCGACACGGTTCTGGTCACCGGGCAGGGCCCGGATTCGCTGACGAAATTCCCCCGCCGCTTCGAGGAGATCGTGCTGTCATGACCCTCGCTTCGACGAACATCAGGGGGACCGCCCCATGGTAGCCTATATCGTTCGCCGCCTTCTGCTGCTCATCCCAATGGCGGTCGGCATGGTCGTCGTCACCTTCGGCCTGCTGTTGCTCATTCCCGGCGACCCGGCCTCGGTCCTGCTCGGCCAGGAGGCGTCGCCGGAAGCGATCAGCAACCTGCGCAACGCGCTCGGCCTCAACGATCCCTGGTATATCCGGCTCGGCACCTACTTTGCACATCTGCTGCAGGGCGATATGGGCCGCTCGATCTTCCAGAATCAGGCGGTCTCGGAAATCATCGCCGGCCGGCTCGGCGCGACGATCGAGCTTGCGGTCGTGGCTCTGGTGCTTGCCTGCCTGATCGGCATCACGCTCGGCGTCATTGCTGCGACCCGGCAGGGTTCGCTCGTCGATACGGTCTCGATGGTCTTCGCGCAGCTCGGCGTTTCTATGCCGGTCTATTGGCTCGGCCTGCTGCTGATGCTGCTGTTTGCCGTGACACTCGGATGGCTGCCGGCGATCGGCCGCGGCACGCCCTTCCCCGAAGCCGTCTGGGCGACCCTGACCGGCCGGCCGCAGGTGCTGCTCGACAGTTTTGCCCATATCCTCCTGCCCGCACTGGCGCTGGCGGCCAACTCGGCTGCGATCATTTCCCGGCTGGTACGCACGGCCATGCTCGAAGTGCTGCGCGAGGATTTCGTTCGCACAGCCTATGCCAAGGGCCTGCGCCGCCAGCGCGTCATCATCCGCCACGCGTTTCGAAACGCGCTCTTACCGGTCTTGAGCGTTGTCGGCCTTCGCTTCGGCGCCCTGCTCGGCGGCGCCGTGCTGACCGAAACCATCTTCGCCTGGCCGGGCCTCGGCCAGCTCACCATCACGGCGATCTCGCAGCGCGACCTGCCGCTGATCCAGGGCATCGTGCTCACCTTCGCGATCATCTTCGCGCTGGTGAATCTCGTCGTCGATCTTCTCTATGCGGCCGTCGATCCGCGCATCCGGTTGGGTTGAAGCTCATGATTTTACCCAGGCGTTTCCGCAATCTCTCGCTCCTCCTCGGCACCTTCATCGTGCTGGCGATCGTCATCTGCGCCGTCTTCGCCCCCTATCTATCGACGCATGGCATCGAGCAGATGGACATGCGCAACCGGTTCTCCGGTCCGACGCTCTCTCACTGGCTCGGCACCGACAACTTCGGCCGGGATCTCTGGTCGAGGCTGATCTTCGGGGCGCGCGTCTCGCTGACGATCGCCTGTATCTCGGTCGCCGTCTCTGCCGTCGTCGGTACGGCGGTCGGGCTGGCGGCCGGTTATTTCGGCGGCTGGACGGACCTGATCCTGATGCGGATCACCGACATCTTCCTCGGCTTCCCGGCAATCGTCCTGGCGCTCGCCATCGTCGCGGTGCTCGGTCCCGGCATGGTCAATGTCGCAATCGCCATCATCGTCGTCGCCTGGACGGAATATGCCCGGGTGGTACGCGCCACGACACTGATGCTGCGCGAGCAGAATTACGTGCAGGCTGCCCGGGCGCTCGGCGCCCATCCGGTCCGCATTCTCGTCAAGGAAATCCTGCCGAACGCCATGGGGCCGATCATCGTGCTCGCCTCACTCGGTTTCGGCACCGCGATCATCGCGGAATCGGCGCTCAGTTTCCTCGGTTTCGGCCTGCCGCCACCCACGCCGACCTGGGGCTGGACGCTCGCCTACGGCACCCGCTTCATGCGCGACGAGCCGTGGCTGGCGATCATTGCCGGCGCCACGATCATGGTGACCGTGCTCGGCTTCAACCTGCTCGGCGATGGCCTGCGCGACGCGCTCGATCCCCGCCATCTTTCCCGTTCGGCGGGCAGGAAAAAATAGGCAAACCTTCGGATCAAAACGACAAGACGCTGAAAGGAAACGTCCATGGTCAAGTCGATCAACAAGCTCCGCCACAAATTCACCACCCACGCGGACGGCAGCGACGCCATCATCTTCATGCACGAGCTGGTGGGCGAACAGGACGGGCCGACCGTCGGCATCTGCGCCTCGATCCACGGCAACGAGAACACCGGCTCGCAGGCGATCCTCGATCTCTTCCGGATCCTCAAGGACATGCCGATCAAGGGCCGCATCATCCTGCTGCCGGTTGCCAACCCGCGCTCATTCGCCGTCAACCACCGCCACAACCCGCTCGACCAGCTCAACCTCAACCGCGAATTCCCGGGCGATCCGCGCGGCACCTACAGCCAGCAGCTCGCCGATGCGCTGGCGCGTGAATTCTACGCCAAGATCGAATACAATCTCGACCTGCATTCCGGCACCGACCGGCCGACCGTCGACTACGTCTATATCTGGAACGACGAACCGCTGTCGCGCGCCTTCGGCTCGAAGATCCTTTACCGCCCGACCACGGGAAAGGCCGGCACGGTTTACCATGGTACCAGCAAGTCCGTGTCCATGGATCGCCACGGCACCAAGGTCGTGACGATCGAGCTCGGCGGCGGCATCGTCGATCAGACGCCCTATACGAAGCGCACCGTCGACGGCCTTTTGAACCAGCTGCGCCTGATCGGCTCGATCGAAGGCGAAGTGAAGCCGAACCCCAAGCAGATCGTCGTCACCGAACTCGTGGGCATCCGCCCGAAGCATGGCGGCTGGCTGGAGCCGTTGTCGCCGGCAAACGGCGAGATCATCAAGGGCGGCTCGCTGCTCGGCCGCGTCGTCAGCCCCTATGATTTCGAAACGATCGAGGAAATCCCGACGCCGTTCGAAACCGGCATCATGGTCATGCAGCACCTGACCCGCAACCTCGTGGAAGCCGGCGACTATGGCTTCATGGTCGGCAATATCGAAGGCTCGACCGACTGAGCCACCCACTGAGCCACCCACTGAGCCCCATGGCGAATGGATGAACGCATGCAAGATCGGGTTTTGGAAAAGACGATGGAACCGGCACTCGCCGTCAGCGACCTGAATGTGGAAATTCTCGGCGAGAACGGGGCTTTCCCCGTCGTGTCGGAGATGAGCCTTTCGGTCCGTCCCGGCGAGACGGTCTGCATCGTCGGCGAAAGCGGCTGCGGCAAGTCGATGACCGCGCTGTCGCTGCTGCGCCTCCTGCCCGACAGCGCCCGTATCGCATCCGGCTCGATCAGGATCCATGGCGAGGATTTTCTCGCCATGGGCGGGCGACAGGTGGAGGATTTTCGCGGCGACAAGATCGCCATGATCTTCCAGGAACCGCTGACGGCGCTGAACCCGGTGCTGACGATCGGCGAGCAGATCGCCGAATCCGTCCGCCAGCACCGAAAGCTCGGCAAGCGCGAGGCCTTTGCCCGGGCCGTCAAATGCCTGGAACTGGTGCAAATGCCTGACCCGGCCCGGCGCGCGCGGCAATATCCGCACGAACTTTCCGGCGGCATGCGGCAGCGGGCGATGATCGCGCTGGCGCTTGCCTGCGAACCGAAGATCATCATCGCCGACGAACCGACGACGGCCCTCGACGTCACCGTGCAGGCGCAGATCCTCGGCCTGATCTCCGACCTGCAGAAGCGGCTCGGCACGGCACAGGTCCTGATCACCCACGATCTCGGCGTGGTTGCCGAAATCGCCGACCGGGTGATCGTCATGTATGCCGGCCGGCGCGTCGAGGAATGCAGCGTCTACGAACTCTTCGACAACCCGATCCATCCCTATACGATCGGTCTGATGGGAGCGGTCCCGCGCGCCGCTTCCCATGACGGAGAGGCGCAGACCGCCCCCGAACGGCTGACCGACATTCCCGGCACCGTGCCGCCGCTCTGGGACCTGCCCAAGGGGTGCGCCTTTGCGCCCCGCTGTCCGGGTGCTTCCGCCCGTTGCCTTGAGGAGCGTCCGCCCTTCATCGAAAAGACGCCTGGCCATTTCGCCGCCTGCTGGGAGCATGACAATGTCCGATAACCTGGCGGCATCCCCCCTGCTTTCCGTTGAAAACCTCAAGGTCCATTTCGCCATCCGCGCCGGCGTCTTCCAGCGACAGGTGGGCGAAGTGAAGGCGGTCGACGGCGTGTCCTTCTCGATCGGTGCTGGCGAAACGCTCGGCCTTGTCGGCGAAAGCGGCTGCGGCAAATCGACGACGGGACTGGCCTTGATGGGGCTCGTGAAGGCGACGGACGGGCGGATCGCCATGCAGGGCGCCGAAGATGTCACGGCCATGCGCAGCGTGCCCCGCGCGCACCGCCGCCGCATGCAGATCATCTTCCAGGACCCGTTCTCCTCGCTCAACCCGCGCCAGAGGATACGCGACATCATCCGCGCGCCACTCGATATCCACGGCATCGGCACGACGGAGGAGCGGCGCGCGGAGGTGGCGAAGCTGATCTCGCTTGTCGGCCTGCGCCCCGACCAGGCCGACAATTTCCCGCACCAGTTTTCCGGCGGCCAGCGGCAGCGGATCGGCATTGCCCGGGCGCTGGCACTGAAGCCGGATATCATCGTCTGCGACGAGCCTGTATCGGCGCTCGACGTTTCGGTTCAGGCGCAGATCCTCAACCTGCTTGCCGACCTGCAGAGGGAACTCGGCCTTTCCTACCTGTTCATCTCGCATGATCTCGGCGTGGTCGAGCATGTCTCGCACCGCGTGGCGGTCATGTATCTCGGCAGGATCGTCGAGACGGGGCCGAAAAAGGCGATCTTCTCCAAACCGCTGCATCCCTATTCGGAACTGCTCCTGCGTTCCGCGCCGTCGCACGATCCGCATCGCCGGCACCAATTCAGCGCCGTCAGCGACGACATTCCGAGCGCGACGAAGAAGCCCTCCGGTTGTGCCTTCCACACCCGCTGCCCGCTGGCGACCGACATATGCCGGCGGATCGAACCGCAGCTCGAGGTAAAGGCGGACGGCCAGTTTGTCGCCTGCCATCATCGATAGGAGTTTTAGGATGATCGACGACCTGATCGAACTTCTGGCGGAAAAGGGCCAGCCGAACTTCTTCTTCGACGCGCTGGATACCGCGCTTGCCGCCCGCGTCGGGCACAGGCTTCTGACGCTGCTCTACACGGACGGCGACGAGGTGGCACGCGTCTATTCCAACATGCCGGATGTCTATCCCGTTTCCGGCCGCAAGCCGATGGGTGTCACGCCCTGGGGCGATCTGGTGCTGCGCGGCCAGCAGCCTTTCCTCGGTCGGGACTACGAGGCGCTCAAATGGGCGTTTTTCGATCATGAACTGATCGCCAGCCTCGGCCTCGGTTCCGCGATCAACATTCCGGTCGTCTATGACGGCGAGACGATCGGCACGATCAACCTGCTGCACGAGGAACATTTCTACGAGGAAAAGCATGTGGAGATCGCAAGGAAATTTGCGCCGCTGCTGATCCCCGCCTTCCTCGAAGCCCGCCGCATCAGCAGCGCATCCAGAGCCTGAAGGAACCGACCCGTGGCTACCATTCTCTTCGAAAACGCCCGTATCGTCGATGGGACGAGCCCGGAGGCGAGCGAACCGATGTCGGTTCTCGTCGAGGGCGATGTGATCCGCGAGGTCTCACCTTCGATCGCCAGCGCTTCGGCCGAGCGCATCGACCTTTCCGGCAAGGCGCTGATGCCGGGGCTGATCGACGCGCATGTCCACGTGATTGCCGGCATGGCGAACCTTGGCCAGAACGCCAGGCTTCCCGACCCGATCGTGACCGTGCGTGCCTTCAAGATCATGGGCGAGATGCTGATGCGCGGCTTTACCACCGTACGCGATCTCGGCGGTGCAACCTCCGCCCTTCTGGCAGCAACCCAGGAGGCGCCCTGGCCGACGCCGCGGCTCAATATCTGCGGCAAGGCGCTCTCGCAATCCGGCGGCCATACGGATTATCGCGGGCCCTACGACGACCAGCCGACGCCGAAGACCGGCCACGCGCTCGGCAATCTCGGCCGCATCTGCGACGGCGTGCCGGAAGTGCGCAAGGCAGCCCGCGAGGAGCTGAAATCGGGTGCGCATTTCATCAAGGTCATGGCAAACGGCGGCATCTCCTCGCCGACGGACCCGATCCATTTCCTCGGTTTTTCACGCGAGGAACTGATCGCAGCCGTCGAGGAGGCGGAAAATGCCGGCACCTATGTCGCGGCCCATCTCTACACCGACAAGGCGATCCGTCGGGCGATCGAATGCGGCATCCATTCGCTGGAACATTGCAACCTGATCACCCCGGAGACTGCCAGGTTCGCGGCCGAAAACGGCTGCGTCTCGGTGCCGACGCTCGTCACCTATGAAAAGCTCGGAGTGGAAGGGCCGGCACTTGGCCTGCCTCCCGCCTCCGTTGCGAAGGTGGATTCCGTGCGGCTCGCGGGCATGGATTCGCTTGCCGTCATGCGCGACGCCGGGCTGCCGATGGCATATGGCACCGATCTCCTGGGCGAGATGCATCGGCATCAATCCGAGGAATTCGTGATCCGCTCCCGTGTGCTTCCGGCTCACGAGGTGATCGCCTCGGCGACAGGGGTTGCCGCGAAACTGCTGCGGATGGAAGGCAAGATCGGCTGCATCGCCCCCGGCGCCTTTGCCGACCTCGTCGTGGTCGATGGCGACCCGCTGAAGGACATGTCTCTGCTGACACAACAGGGCGCCCATATGCCGATCATCATGAAGGGCGGCAATTTCATGAAAAACCGGAGTTAAGGGAATGGAACTGGGAGGAGAACTGGCGGCAATCACGGCCGGCCTCGACCTGCTTTACCGCAGCCGCAATCGCAATGCCGGCATTCTGGATGCCGAAGGGCTGATACCCGTCGCGGTCGCCGAGGTCGCCCCGCGGCATTTCGGCAGCTATGAAGAGGCGGAAGCGGCGATCCTGTCCCTGCGCGACAGGCTTGGAGAGGCCGAGTCCGCGTTGCGGCGCGACTGGCTCGACGAAATGTCGGACTCGCTGCTTGCCTTGATTGCCACGTTCCGCGGCGACCGCATCACATTCGCCGAGCGGCTGGAGCGGCAGATCCGCACCGATACGCGCGACATCCCCGACGAGATCATCGCCGGTTATCACAACGGCATTCGCCATGCGCTCGACGAATTGGGCTTTCGCGGCGGAGACCTTCTGGAGGATTTTACGCGCTGGGAGAAACAGGCGCGGATACCCGAAGACAGGGTACTCGACGTGCTTGCGGATTTTCAGCGGCAAGCGCGCGCCAGATGCGGCAGGCTGGCGCGCGTTTTGAAGGCCGACTGGCTGGGCGCGGAATGGATCAAGCCTGTTGCCCAGCGCGACGTGCCCTATTCGGCCTATTGCGATTTTCCCGGCAGGCAGGTGCTCTTGAATGTGGGATTTCCCTATACCGCATTCAGCCTCAAGCACCTGGCGGTGCACGAAGCCTTTCCCGGCCATCTCGTTCATCTGAAACTGCGGGAACGGCGGGTGGCGGAGGGACACATGCCGCTGGATGCCGCTCAGGTCGTCACGAGCTCGGCGAGTTCCGCGATTTTCGAGGGTATCGCGGACAACGGCCTGCAATTTCTCGACTGGGTCGAAACGACGGAAGATCATCTCGGTCATCTTCTGCAACGCCTTCGTTCCGCACTGAGGTGTCGGGCCGCCTGGCGCGCGCTTGGCGAAGGGAGGCCGCTCGACGAGATCCTGCCCGATATCGCGCGCGACTCCTTGCAGACACCCACAGTCACCCGATCCCGCCTGGCCTTTCTCGGCCATGACCTGCGCGCTCCATTTGTCTACGCTTACTGGTGCGGAGAAATGGCGGTCGATGCCGTCTGGTCCACGATCACGGAGGAAGAACGCGGTTCGTTCTGGGAATATCTTTATGGCAACATGCACACGCCAGCCACCTTGGCCAGGCATTGGAAGAATTGCGGGTCCTGAAAAATAAGAACCAAGGACCCGCGCAGGAAGATCGACCTCGCTATACTTGCTGCGGTAGCCGCTTTCTGAACACGGATATCAACGGCGATGTCCAGATCAGCAGCGTAATTGCTCCCAGAAACGCCGCGATCGGCCGGTCGAAGAACGCGATCAGCGACCCGCCGGACTTCATCATCGAGGTCAGGAAGTTCTGCTCGACGAGCGGACCAAGGACGATGCCGAGCACGAAGGGCGCGATCGGAATGCCGTTTTCTTCCATAAAATAGCCGAGGACACCGAATGTCAGAGCCACGCCGACTGCGGTGATCGTGTTTTCGACCGCGAACGAACCGACCATGCAGAACATCAGGATGATCGGCATGAGAATGGCGAGCTTCACCTTGAGGATCAGGCGGCCGCAGCGGATTGCCATCCAACCGAGCGGGATCATCAAAAGATTGGCGAGCACGAAGGCCATAAAGATGCCGTAGACCGTCGTGGGGTTGTTCAGGAAGATCGTCGGCCCCGGGTTGACGCCCTTCATGAACAGGACGCCGATGACAATCGCGGTGATCGCGTCGCCCGGGATACCGAAGACCAGCGCCGGCACGTAGGCCCCGCTGACCGCCGCGTTGTTGGCGGCGCCGGCGGCTGCAAGCCCCTCCTGCGATCCTCGGCCATATTCCTTCGGATTCTTGGAGAATTTCTTTGCCAGCGAATAGGACACCCATGCCGCGATATCCGCGCCGGCGCCCGGCACGATACCGATGATTGTCCCGAGGATATTGCCCTGCGCGATCGCCTTGCGTTGTCTCCAGAGAATACCTGCCTGGCCGGAGAATACGCCCTTCACCTCCACCTGCTCCAGCGCCAGCTTTGGATCACGGTGAGCATAGAAGCGGAAGATTTCTGCGACGGCGAAGACGCCAATCATCACCGGAACCAGCGATACGCCGCCGATCAGCGCGGAACTTCCGAGGGTGAAACGCGGCACGCCGCTCACCGGATCGATGCCGATGGTCGAAACCAGCAGGCCGAGCGCCAGCGAGATGATGCCTCTGATCGGCGAACCCTGCATGATGAAGGCGGATGTCGTCAGCCCAAGCAGGCAGAGCCAGAAATATTCGAAACTGCTGAACTTGAGGGCGATCGACGCGAGCGGCGGTGCAAAAACCGAGAGGACAAGCGCGCCGAAAATGCCGCCGATCGCCGAGGTGAGCAGGCAAATGCCGAGCGAGACATGCGCCAGCCCCTTCTTGGTCAGCGCATAGGCGTCGTCCGTATAGGCCGCCGAGGCGGGCGTTCCCGGCATGCGCAGCAAGGCCGAAGGAATATCGCCGGCAAACATCGCCATTGCCGACGCAGTCACCATTGCCGCAACGGCCGGGATCGGGTCCATGTAGAATGTCACCGGGACGAGCAGCGCCGTCGCCATCGTTGCGGTGAGGCCTGGAACAGCGCCGAGGAACAGGCCGAAGACGGCGCTGGCGACGATGACCATCAGGACGTAGGGAGAAAAGAGTTCGGCAGCCGCCGCGAGGAGATGAGCCGTCATAGCCAGATCGCCCAGGTTTGAAGCGGACCGCGCGGCAGGGGCACGAGCAGTCCCTTCGAGAACATGAAATAGATGGAAACGCTTGCGACGATCGAAAGGACGAGCGCCGGCAGGAGCCGCATGCCGCCGAAGACGAGAAGGATGGCCAACGTCGCCGCCGCGAGCGGAATGAAGCCGATCAGATCGCTCAGATAGACATAGGCGAGCATCGACAGCAGAACCAGGGCAGGCCCGGCAAACCGGGGCCGCCCGGCTTGGGACAAGCCGTCCGTGTCCTCCTCCCCGGGGATACCGGGCCGGACGATGGCCAGCGCCACACCCGCTATCGTGGCAACGATGCCGAGCAGGACCGGGAAGAACCCCGGCCCATAGGCGATGTGGGACCCGGCCATCGGTTCCGGCAATTGCAGCGCCATATAGATGACACCGATGCCGAATGCCGCGATCAGAAGGCCAAGCGCCCTGTCTCCGAGATTCGTCATGGAACCGCTCCCGGCTTTGGTTGTCACTTGTCCTTGAGAGCGCCGATGACCTTCGTCGTCTCGTCAAAATGTTTGCCGAGGAAGGTCGTGAAGTCGGCGTGGTTCAGCCAGGCGACACCGAAGCCGCGTGCTTCCATACCCTTCTTGAACTTGTCGCCTTCGACCACTTTGCGGATCGCGCCTTCGATACGCGACACGAGCGCCGGATCCATCTTGGCCGGGCCGCCGATGCCGCGCCAGGTTCCGCCCACATAGGACTTGCCGAGCTGTTCCTTCACCGTCGGCACATTCTTGTCGATGGCGATACGCTCCTCGCTCATGACGGCAACGGTGCGCACGACGCCGGCCTGGGCAAGCGAGGTGGTTTCAGGAATGGAGCACAGGACGATGTCCACGCCGCCGGCAGCAAGCTCCTGAAGCGCGGCAGCGGAGCCCGCACCCGGAATGAGGTTGAGCTTGGTGACATCGACGCCCTGATCGAGCAGCATGGCGACGAAGGGAATATCCCAGCTCGCGTTGCAGGCGCCGCCGCAATGGATCTTGAGCTTGCCGGGATCGGCCTTGATCGCTGCGACCAGTTCCTTCATGTCCTTGATCGGCGAGCCCTTTGCCACGTGGATGGCGGACGGATCGGCGTTGAACTGGGCAATAGCCGTAAAGGTCTCGGGCGTGAAATTGGCCTGTCCGAGCAGCTTGAACTGGGCGATCGGCGAGAGCTGGCCGAGCGTGTAGCCGTCTGTGGCGGCATTTGCATAGGTCGTGTAACCGACGATACCGGAGGCCTGCGCCTGGTTGACGATCGTGAAAGGCTTGCCGAGCGCGGCTTCCAGCTCCGCGCCGAGAAGGCGCATCGTGTAGTCGCTGCCCCCGCCGGCGCCTGCAACCACGATCAGCGTGACTGGGCGCTCCGGCCATTCCGCCATGGCGGCGGAGGCGGAAAGCGTGACGCCTGCGAGCATGAAGCCGCTCACGAGACGCGAAAATATTCTGGAATGAATGGTCATGAATTCCTCCCTTGGAAAGCGTGCGGTCGTCGTGCCGCGATAATTCTCCGACTGGGTTCCGGCGGCATACCTCCATGCCGCCGGGCCTGACCGATGGCTCAGGCCGCCATATTGAACGGTACGTTGAGAGCAGCGAATGCGTCTGCGATGCGGTTCTTGCGGGCCTGGTCGGGCATGCGCATGGGCGCGCGCGGCAGCGCCAGGGGCACGCCCTGCAGCGACTGGGCATATTTGATGCAGGCCGGCAGGTCGTCGCAGATCAGCGCGTTCCAGAAAGTCAGCAGCTTGCGGTGCAGCGCCAGC
>Ga0102590_1000436_pt1 | contig 94858 bp, 86 predicted proteins | sample AraplaMF_Col_mMF_FD_76859 | JGI IMG/M metagenome (GOLD analysis project Ga0102590, IMG submission 76859) | Arabidopsis root microbial communities from the University of North Carolina, USA - plate scrape MF_Col_mMF | ecosystem: Host-associated > Plants > Roots > Endosphere | place: USA... | reverse complement strand
CTGGTGATGCGGGGCTCGAACGGATCGGGTCGAACGGAGGTCGACGGCAAAGGCGGTCGCGTATACGACGCGAACGGAGTGTTACGTGTTCGCTGGGGAGTATGGGACTAATGCCATATGGAATGCAGGTGTGGGATGCCAATGGGTCTCCCGTATTTGATCTGACCGATAGGCTCACGCGCTTGGTCAGCGTCATCCAAGTACCCGTGGGAACCAGCGGTCAGTTACAGCTCCCCGAAGGCTCCGCCTGGTGGTACAGCACACCGAATGGATCAGCCTCTCGCGCCGGCTCTGCCTACTCACCGCTTATTACCGTGAATAGCAACAATCTGCTCAGTTATGGACCAAATGCAATCTATGGATCCGGGCAGGTGGATTGCACTTTAGTCGCGGGAGTGTACTGATGAGCGCGGGCATCGAAGTGCGCAACAACGGCGGCAACCTCGTTATTGACGGCACATACAAGAACTTGGTGCTCATAAACAAGGGAACAACGACCACTACCACCGTGATTGACCAGTTCTCGTATGTAACCATCAACCTCAATGGGCTAACAGGTTACCCGGTTGTCGCAGTGCAATCCGCCAGCGGCGCATGGGCCACAGTACAAGCATATGCCAACGGAGGCGCCACGATAGACATCGTTGCCCGCGGAGGCGCTGGAACAACTATCACCTACTTTGTGTTCGCGTTGCCGACCACTGCAGTCAATGCGGGTGGCTTCCAGATATTCGATGCGAGCGGTCTGCTGGTGTTCTCCGCAGGACATCACTACATGCGAGTAGCCGGCTCTCTTACCGCGCACGCTGGGCCGGGCTCACCCGATGCTTCTCTTACCCTTCCGGCCGGAAAGGCATATGCGGTATTTCAGACATCCCCCATGGCCTATTCGAAGAATGTCTCTAACCAGAACGACTGGTACCTCTATTCCATGCGGGGCTGCTTTGCCATAAACGGCAATTTGGTTACCAAAGTATGGGGCGAGTTCCAGATCTCACATTGGGGAAGCACTATTCCTCCTTTCTATGATCAAGCCGCGACCGGCTTTGTACTGGATGTAAGCGGATATTAGCTCCCTCGACAGCACGCTCAGAAAATCGATCTCACTCAAATCGCACAGGCACAGGGAACCATGGCACAGCAACTCATCAATCTCGGAACGCCACCCTCGGGTTCCGGCGGCGACACCATCCGCACCGCGCTCACGAAGTGCGACGCCAACTTTTCCGATATCTACGGGCAGGTCGGCAGCAAGATGGCGAGCACTGTCTTCACCACGAACGTCGATGCCAATGCAGCCATGCCTTGTGGAAGCTACGGGTCTTATGCGGAAGGCGCTGCCAATGCACCCGAAAAGAGCGGCGTGCTATTGCACTTCATCGGACCCACCGATGGTTGCCAGATCTGGCAGGGATTCGGCAGCGGTCGCATATATCATCGGCAGCGTTGGGGCGGCAACTGGTCGACTTGGTACCAGATCTGGACATCCGCCAGCACGACGGTCGATGCCAACAACTTCATCAAGAAGGCCTGATATGCAGACAATCGTCACTGCCGCATTCAATCTCCTGGAAGACGGGTCGATCCTTATGCAGGGTGATCACGCGCCTGGCGTAAGCGGACCGAAAAAATTCGGTGAGCTGTGCATCGAGACCTGTCGCATCGGCTGCGGGCACTACGAAGTGCGAGCGCCATCCATCGCGCTTCCGGACGGCTGGAAAGCCACCATCTACCGCGATGAGAATGACGAGCCGACGCTTCGCCTTCAACTACAGGAACGCGAAGGCGTCCTCACCGTATTGGCCACGGATCCCGTGGGTGGCGAACCCAAGGACATCGTGCATATGCTGACGCTGCGTGTCGCCGTACCGTCGGGCTGAGAAGCGCCCCATCGGCCCCACCCTTGCTCCCATTCGAGAGCGCGTTTTCCCAGAGCTCATAACATGACGCGCCCCAACCCACGAGCCGCCTGAATGGCGGCTCTATCTTTTTGGTATCTGCCAATGGCACAGCAGCACATCAGTCTCGGCAACCAGCCCGATGGAAACGATGGCGATACGAATCGCATCGCCTGGGGCAAGGCGGAATCGAACTTCAATGAGATCTATGGCAGCGCACTGAGCGCACCGTCGTTCAGAAATCTGCTCATCAACGGCAACTTCGACATCTGGCAGCGGGCCACCTCGTTGCCGTCGGCCGTCATCGGCCAGCGCTATTGCGCCGATCGCTGGCTGACGCAGTCTGGCGGCGGCTCGGCGAACAGCGTGGCTCAGCAGCTGGTGACTCTGGGCGACACCAGCTTCTCTTCCAATCCTCGTTATTACACGCGGGTTGGCGTGACGTCGGGTGGAACAACCGGCTCGTATGCAACCTTGTCGCAGAAGATCGAGGGCGCGCAGCGGCTTTCCGGCCGGCAGGCCATGCTGTCGTTCCTGTGTCGCACGGATGTACCCAAGAAACTGGGCATCGAAATCGAAGTCCAGTATGGCTCCAGCGGCTCGTCGCCCAACGACAGCTTTCCGCAGGGACCACTGCTGGATATCGGCACGGTGTTCCGCCGCTATGTCGTCCCCATCACTGTGCCCGCCCTGACCGGGAAGACGATTGGCAGCGGCAACGACTCGACAGCTCTGCATTTCTGGCTGGACTCTGGAGCCACTTACGCCGCGCGCAGCAGTGGCCTCCCCTACCAGAGCGGCTGGTTCGAGTTCGCCGAAGTGCAGTTCGAACTGGGCGCCATCGCGACCGCGTTCGATCCGCGCCCAGCCGTCCAGGAGCTCGCGCTGTGCCAGCGCTACTTCGAGCGCAGCTATGACCTCGGCGTCGCCACCGGCACCAGGAATGCCAATGGCTCCGTCGTTGCCTATATGACCGGTGTCCCAGCCGCACAATACAAGGTGGGGAGCATGGCCTACTTCAAGACCACGAAACGGGCTACGCCCCTGGTGACGCCGTATGGGTACGCCACAGGGACTCCCGGCATGATGACCGACGGCAGCGGCATCGACACATCCGCCTCACTGAGCGTTGTCGGCACCGGATCGTTCTATATCTTTGCTTCGACCAGCGGCAGTACTACCACGCCGAACACCAGCGCGCACTGGACCGCTGACGCGGAACTTTGATTGCTGTCCGCCATCATTTTTTGGCTACATCTCCCAGATCGCTTATGACCATCCAGATCATCAATCTAGGTACTCCTCCCAAGGGAGCGGACGGCGACACCAATCGCACCGCTCTGGACAAGTGCAACTACAACTTCACCGATCTCGACGGCCGCGTCACTACCGCTCAAACCACGGCCAACAGCGCAGGCCAGGCCGCGAATATCGCCAAGACGGCCGCCGACACCGCCAAGGCAACGGCGGATACCGCCAAGGCCACCGCCGACCTTGCTCTGACCAGCTCCAACCCGGTCTTCCTCGGCAGCATCGGCAAGACCGGGGTTTACCAACAGTTCTCTTACCGCGTATCGAATACCGGAACCGATCGCGGCATCGGCGGCTCCTGGCCCGAGTGGACGCAGAACCGCACGCCAGCCCTGCAGCTCGACGCGATGAACAACGTCTGCGCCTACATGCTGGCCCGCGCAACTCATTGGGGTGTACGCCATCTGGCGGCCATCGATGTCTATGAAGGCGGATCCGGAACCTCGGCACCGCAGCTGCATATGCATGTGGGCAGCACGCAAAACGCCTTCCAGTTCCTCGAAGGCGGCAACGCCGTCTTTGCTGGCACCTTGACGCAGAATTCCGACTATCGGATCAAGCGCGATGTCGTCGGCATCGACCCTGCGATGGCCGCATCGAGCCTGCGCTCCGTGCGCCCCGTCGAATACAGGGACGACCGGGAACCGGAGGACGCTGCGCGTCGTGCGGGCGTGATCGCCCATGAACTGGCGGAGCCTTTTCCCCTGCTCGTCGAAGGCGTCAAAGACGCGGTGCGCCGGTCTGTGCGCCTCGAAGGCGATACGACTCCCTATGAGCCCGGCACGGAACCCGTCGGCTACAAGCCGCCAACGCAAGTCGCCTACGACGAACCGGTGCTGCAGAACGTCAACTATGTCGGCCTGCTTCCCTACGTCATTGCCGCGTGGAAGCACACCGACGATCTTCTGCAGCGGGCCATGGCACGTATCGCCGTGCTCGAACAACGGCCATGACCCGGCCGGGGCCGAACGCACTGGCATTGCCGCCTCGCTCCCGCTAGCTTGTGCAACCTACTTGGCACCGGCTTCGTGCGGCGCCTATTGCACAAGGACGTCGCATGCTCCATCCCGCCCAGCGCTCCAATCTCCCCTGGCTCGCCGCCATCACCTCCATGCTGGTGGTGCTGGTCTGGCATTGCCTCACCTTCGGCATGATGGTGCTGCGCGCGCCGTCGGACAACGAGCAGATTCTCTCCTTCGTGGCGATGACGATCAGAACGGTCGGCGAAGGCGTGCTGGTGCATGGCGGGTTGGCATTCCTGGTCGCGCAGTGGCGCGGCGAGCGGAGTCAGGAATGGGCGTTCCGGCGGCCGCTGCTGCTGGCGGGGGTGTTCGCCGGCGGGCTGCTGGTGTGGAGCCTGTTGGCGATGTTCCTGTACCAGGGCCTGTTCCTGCTGATGGGGCCGGAGCAGATGGGCTCCTGGCTGCGGATCTGGATGTTCGTGCTGGGTCTGGTCATCGCCCCGCTGCAGGTGTGGTCGTCATGGCGCCTGGCCCTGCTGGTGTGCCGCGAGGATGCGATCGCGACGCCTCCGCAATCGGGCCTGCGCTTGCGGGCGGCGGGACTGGCGGCATGGATGCAGGCAGCGGGCACGGTGCTCGGCGTGTCGATGCTGTTGCCACTCGCCAATGCCTTCGACGCGTATTCGCCGGTGGTCTGGCTGAGCAGTTGGGCCGGGGCGTTGCTGGCCGGCGCGTTGGCTTTCGGCGGCGCGTGGCTGGCATTGCCGCGCCACCTGTCGCGCCTGCGCGCAGGCAGGCTGCTCGGCGCCGGCGTACTGACTTTCGTGTTCGCCTATGCGTTGGCAGTCGGTGTAGGCGTCGCGGCGCTGGTGTTGGCGCTGGGTGGCCAATCGATGGACCAGACTGCAGCCATCGTGCTGATGGTGATGCTGGGCGTGCTGCCGCTGCTGGGGATGTTCGGTTTCCAGTGGCTGTGGACGCGCGTGCTGTATTCGAAGATTCGGCGCGCACTGACGACCTGAGCGGCCTCGCCGACAGCATGGCCTGGTGGTTCCAGGCCAGCGTTACGTCCTTCCAAACCGCTTCACTATAGGCAAGTCCGGCGCGACGCAGCTTGCGTTAGCTACGGCTGCAGCCCAGACATTTGCTTTCTCGGCCTCCCGGCCTCTAGCCGGAACGCGGCCTCCTCGTCATGCCTCAAGCTCATGGCGATTCCACTGCACTCAACTCATTGGCTGCCTCATGAGCAGCATCACAGGAAGCGTTACCATGCCTCAGCAACACATCAACCTTGGCACCCAATCCGACGGCATAGACGGCGACACCAATCGCGTCGCCTGGCAGAAAGCCGAAGCCAACTTCAGCGAGCTGTATGCCTACACGCCCGATGTCAGCACCTTCAAGAACAGAATCATCAACGGCAGTTTCGATTATTGGCAGCGCGGCACCAGCTTCTCCTCCGGCGGATACAGCGCCGACCGTTTCCTGCTCCAGCAGACGGGAACCACGATCGGCGCCTCGAGGCAAACCTTTGCGACCGGCCAATCCGCGGTGCCGGACAATCCCTCCTGCTACATGCGCTGCGCCGTCACCTCCGTGGCAGGCGCAGGCAATTCTGGCTACTTGGCGCAGCGCATCGAAAGCGTGGCCGCGCTGGCCGGAAAGCGAGTCACCGTGTCGTTCTACGCCAAGGCGGATGCTGCAAGGAGGATCGCGCTCGAGGCCACGCAGATGTTCGGTAGTGGCGGCTCGGCTTCGGTCAATGGCATCGGCGTCACCAGTTTCAATCTGACCAGCGGCTGGCAGAAGTTCTATGCAACCTTTGACATACCGCCCCTGGGTAACAGCACGATCGGGCCAAACGGTGACGATTTTCTGCAGATTGCGCTGTGGATGGATGCCGGAAGCAACTTCAACGCGAGGACGAATTCGCTTGGCCAGCAATCCGGCACCTTCGACTTTGCTCAGATCCAGCTCGAGACCGGCGATGTAGCAACGTCCTTCGACGTGCGGCCACAGGCCATCGAACAACAGCTGTGCAACCGCTACTGCTATGCATTCAAGGCGGCCATTGGCACCGGCATTGGCGTGGGCACGCAGCACAGCTCCACTAATACATTCGTACCCCTGCCGCTCCCAACCGCCATGCGGACATCGCCCTCGATGAGGAGCCTGGGATCACCCATCCGCTGGAGCGGTGCGGCATCCAGCACGAGCGACCCCTCGCTGGGTGTGATCAATCCGGGACTCGTATGCCTTATTTTTTCAGTGTCCGGAGGCACGCAATGGTCCAGTGGCTATGCGGCATCGATTGGAGGTTCACTCAATCTGGTCATGGAAGCGGAGCTGTAAGGATCTTCGGCAGCTCAATCGGACGCATGCAGGCGCCGCTTCAGATCAACCTCTCCGCCTCCAACTCACTCTTCAAATAAGCGTAGTAAATCGGCGCCGCCACCAGCCCTGGCAACCCAAACGCTGCCTCCACCACCAGCATCGCCACCAGCAGCTCCCAGGCACGCGAGCGGATCTGCGTCCCCACGATGCGCGCGTTGAGGAAGTACTCCAGCTTGTGGATCAAGATGAGAAAACCCAGCGCCGCCACGCCCACGCCCAGCGATACCGACAGGCCGGCGATGGTGATGGCGGTGTTGGAGATCAGGTTGCCGATCACCGGCAGCAGGCCGACGATGAAGGTGATCACCACCAGGGTCTTGGCCAGCGGGATGTGGAAGCCCATCAGCGGCATCACGCCGAGCAGGAAGATGGCGGTGAATACCGTGTTGATCAGCGAGATCTTGATCTGCGCGAACACGATGTTGTGGAACGCCTCGGCCAGGCGCTGGCAGCGCAGGCCGAGCGCGGCGGCGAGCGGGCCGACCTGGTGCGCGGGGCGCGTGCGGCTGAGCGCGACGATGCCGCCCAGCACCATGCCGATGATGATGTGCACCAGCACGCGCGCGGTTTCCTTGCCCAGCGACTGCAGGCTCACCGAGTGCTTGTGGGTCAGTTCCAGCGCCATCACGCGCAGTTCGTCCACGCTGTCCGGCAGCCAGCCCACGATCGAGGCGGGCAGCTGCTGGCGGGCCTTCTCGACCAGCGGCATCAGCTGGTCCTGCCACAGCAGTTCGGGATTGCCCAGTTCGGTGCGGAAGAAGCTCAGTGCACCGAGGATCAGCAGGATCAGCAGGCCGACCACGATCGCCGCCAGCAGCGCCACCACCAGCACGCGTGCGCGGTCGCCGGGCACGCGCTTGCCGAGCAGGGGCGCGGTGGACTGCACGATCTCGTAGACCAGCAGGCCGGCGAACAACGCGGGCAGCAGGCGCAGGAGCATCACCAGCAGCAGGGCGGCGCCGGCCAGCACATAGGTGGTGATCCGGATCGGCAGGCTGGGCTGGCGGGGCTGGGGCAGGCTGGTTTCCATGCGGGGGCGGGTCAGTCCAGGGGGCCCTGAGTCTGTCAGCAGCGCATGGCGGTCGCCAGCCCGGAAAGGCATGGAGGCAGAACGACGCTTCAGAAAGCGTGGCCGCCACCAGGAGCCAGCCCGGTCTTCCCCGTGTCGTAAACTGCGGCGATTCTTCTGTCCGCTTTACCTACAGGGAAACCCATGCGTATTCGTCTGACGGCGTCCGTCGCCGCCCTCGTCCTGCTCGCCGGCTGCTCGGCGCAGCACACCGCCAAGCCCGCGACCTCCGCGCCGGTCGCGCAGGCATCCGACGCGGCCAAGCCCGCCGCTGACGACAACCTCAATGCCGTGGCCTGGACCCAGACCGCGATCGAGCACGACCTGATCTACCTGCAGACCTACCGCGACGCCCAGGCCCGCCTGCTGCCGGCGCTCAAGGACAAGAGCTGGGACGCGCTGACCAAGGAAGACCGCGCCGCCCCGGTCAAGGGCCTGAAGCCCGCGGTGGTGCTGGATATCGACGAGACCGTGCTGGACAACTCGCCCTACCAGGCACGCCTGGTCCGCAGCGGCGGCGAGTTCAACGAAGCCGACTGGGCCGCCTGGTGCAAGGAGCAGCGCGCCCGTGCCCTGCCCGGCGTGGTGGAGTTCACCCAGTTCGCGGCGAAGCACGGCATCGCGGTGCTCTATGTCTCCAACCGCGCCAAGGACCTGGACGAGGCCACCCTGGGCAATCTGCGCAAGGCCGGCCTGCCGGTGTCGGGCCCGGAGGCCTTCCTGGGCCTGGGTACCTTCGTGCAGGACTGCGAGCAGGTCGGTACCGAGAAGGGTTGCCGCCGCCAGCAGATCAGTCGCAAATACCGCGTGCTGATGCAGTTTGGCGACCAGATCGGCGATTTTGCCACCGTCCTGGCCAACAACGCCGAGGGCCGCGGCAAGGTCATGGCGCCCTATATGGCCTGGATCGGCACGCGCTGGTTCGTGCTGCCGAACCCGACCTACGGCTCCTGGGAGCCGGCCCTGTTCAACAACGACTGGGCGGCTCCCCGTGAAGAGCGGCATCGCTTGAAAGTCAATGCGTTGCGCGTGGATTGAGGTTTTCGCACACGAACAATCAATGACTTAGCGCATCAAACGAAAGTGTTGCCTTAGCTTTCAGGATGCGGTTAAGATCGCCGCGCCGACCCTGCTGCTGACCACAGATACTGCGGGCAAGGCCATTTCCCTTCCGGCTCTGCCGGATTACCCCGCGAGGCCCAACGCCCGCGGGGTTTTCTTTTGTCCGGCCCCCATCGTCCGTAATGAAGTTCACGGATCGTGGACGTGGCCCGGAACTGGGACGACCTGCCCTTGTCTCCCCAAAGCGGGCGCCCTTACGCTCCGCCGCTCATCGCCGGCCCAGCCGACTGGCGCTCCACTCCGCGAGATTGCTTCCCATGCGTCACCGACCGCTCCGTCACCTTCTGCTCGGGCTGCTCGCCCTTGCCGCACTGTCGGCCTGCCACGACAAAGACCAGCAGAAGGACGCCGAGCTCTCCGGGGGCGCTACGCCGGAGGAGGCGATCCAGGACGAGGTGAAGCTGATCCGCGCCGGCGACTTCGCCGGCTTCTGGAAGCACGCGCTGCCGCCGGCCGACTACGCCACCCTGCGTACCGACTGGCCGCGCGAACATCCCGGCCAGCTGCCCGGCGCCGAGGACCGCGCGCAGTTCGAAGCGAAGATGAAGGAGTTCACCGAGCCCGGCGCCGAAGACAAGCTCTATGCCGAGGCCAGGCCCAAGCTGGTCCAGATGCAGCAGCAGTACAGCGACCAGCTGCCCTTCATGATCGGCGTCATGCAAGGCATCGCGCGCAGCGCGATCGACCAGCGCAAGGACATGACGCAGACACAGAAGAAGCAGGCCAACGACGTGCTCGACGTGGTCGTGCCGTGGGCGCAGCAGCAAGCCTGGTTCGACCAGGCCAAGGCCAGGCAATCCATCGCCACCCTGGTCGCCACCGCGCGCAAGCTCGACATCAAGAGCGCCGACCAGCTGCAGGCGATGGATTTCGATACGGCGATGCGCAAGTACAGCGCCGGCTACCTCGGCATCAAGGACGTGCTCGCGACCTACGGCCTGTCGCTGGACCAGGCGCTGGACTCGGTCAAGGTCACCACGCTGGAGAACGCCTACGGCTACGCCCGCGTGAAGATCGACTACGTACTGCTGGGCAAGCCGCTCAGTACCGAATCCACCTTGATGCAACAGGATGGCCGCTGGTACAGCGAGGATCTGCTGAAGAATGTGCGCGATGCGCACCAGCGGCTCAGCATGCCCGCCGTCGTCGCCAGCGTGCCTGCGCCTGCCAGCAGTACACATCCGGCTTCGATTCAAACGCCCGCATCGGACAAGCGTTAAAAGCTCATTACCCTACACCGCTAGAATCCTTCTCCCGCCGGGAGAAGGTGCCGGCAGGCGGATGAGGGTGCGGGCGGAGCGGTGCGCATCACTCTTGCGCTCCGGCCGTACCCTCACCCCCACCCCTCTCCCGGTGGGAGAGGGGCTTCAAGCTCTTCACCCGGTACAATGCCTGGATGCTGAACATGTCGACCGCGGAACTTCCCGCCCGCAGCCGCGCGCCCTGGTGGTTCAACCTGGCCGGGCAACTGCTTGAACCCTGGTTGCGCCTGCGGCGCGACCCGGCCGAACCCGCGACCCTGCTCAAGGCCGGCCTGCCGGTGTGCTACGTGGTCGAGCGCGATGGTTTTTCCGACGCGCTGATCCTTGAGCGCGCCTGCCGCGAGGCCGGCCTGCCCAGCCCCATGCAACCGCTGCAGGGCACGCGCCGCCGGCGCTCGATGTTCGCGCTGGTGCGCCGCGACGGCTGGCTGTTCGGCCGCAATCGTCACCGCGCGCCCACCGAAACGCTGAGCCAGCTGGTGCGCACGCTCGAAGCCGACCCCGAGCGCGACATCCAGATCGTGCCCGTGTCCATCTATGTCGGCCGCGCGCCGAACCGCGAATCCGGCTGGTTCAGCGTGCTGTTCTCCGAGAACTGGGTGATGGTCGGCCGCTTCCGCCGCCTGCTCGCCCTGCTGCTCAACGGCCGCGACACCGTGGTGCATTTCTCCACACCCGTGTCGTTGCGCTCGGTGATGACCGAGGCGGGCGACATCCAGCAGCCCGAGCGCTTCGCACGCAAGATCGCCCGCGTGCTGCGCACGCATTTCCGGCGCATCCGCGCGGCGGTGATCGGTCCGGACCTCTCGCACCGCCGCACCGTGGTCGACTCCGTGCTCAACGCCGAGCCCGTGCGCGACGCCATCGCCGCCACCGCGGCGCGCGAGAACATCAGCCCGGCCAAGGCCTGGCGCAAGGCACACGACATGGCGATGGAAGTCGCCGCCGACTACTCGCACCCCGTGGTGCGCTCGGTGTCGTTCCTGCTTTCCAACTTCTGGAACAAGCTGTACGACGGCATCGCCATGCACCACTTCGACAAGGTCCGCGCCGCCGCGCCGGGCCATGAAGTGGTGTACGTGCCCTGCCACCGCAGCCATGCCGACTACCTGTTGCTCAGCTATCAATTGCACCAGGCCGGCGTGGTGGTGCCGCACATCGCCGCCGGCGTGAACCTCAACCTGCCGGTGATCGGCCCGGTGCTGCGCCGCGGCGGCGCGTTCTTTCTGCGCCGCAGCTTCAAGGGCAATGCGCTGTACTCGGTGGTGTTCAACGAATACCTGGCGCAGCTGATCGACCGCGGCGTGCCGATCGAATACTTCATCGAAGGCGGCCGCTCCCGCACCGGTCGCCTGCTGGCGCCGCGCGCCGGCATGCTGGTGATGACGGTGCGCGCCTTCCTGCGCGCGCCGCGCCGCCCGGTGCTGTTCCAGCCGGTATACATCGGCTACGAAAAGCTGATGGAAGGCAAGAGCTACGTCGGCGAGCTCTCCGGCAAGGCCAAGGAGAAAGAATCGCTGATCGGCCTGCTGCGCGGCCTTAAGGTTTTGCGCCAGCGCTACGGCCACGTCGCGCTCAACTTCGGCGAACCGATCGAACTCAACCCGCTGCTCGACGCCGCCAGCCCCGACTGGCGCGCCGCCAGCGCCGATCCCGATGCCAAGCCGGAATGGCTCAACGGCGTGGTCGACAACCTGGCCGAGCAGATCCAGGTCAATATCAACCGCGCCGCCGACGTCAATCCGATCAACCTGCTGGCGCTGGCCCTGCTGGCCACGCCCAAGCACGCGATGGCGGAAAGCGACCTGCTCGCCCAGCTCGAGCTGATGAAGGCGCTGCTGGAAGAGCTGCCCTACTCCGACCGCATGACGCTCACCCCGATGGACCCGGCCGGCATCATCGCCTACGGCGAGCAGATGGGCTGGATCAGCCGCGTGCGCCATCCGTTGGGCGACGTGCTGACCACGGACGGCGAGCAGGCGGTGCTGCTCAGCTACTTCCGCAACAACGTGCTGCACCTGCAGGCCACGGCTGCGTGGGTGGCCTGCTGCTTCCTCAACAACCGCCGCATGACGCGCGCTTCGGTGCTGCGCCTGGGCCGCATCATCTACCCCTTCATCCGCGGCGAGCTGTTCCTGCCGTGGGATACGGAGGGCTTCGGCCAGCAGGTGCAGGCCACCATCGACTTCTTCGTGCGCCGCGGCCTGCTGGAAGCCAGCGGCGAAGGCCGCGTGCTCGAGCGTGGCCCCGGCCAGGACGATGCCGCCTACCAGTTGCGCGTGATCGCGCGCAGCCTGATCCAGGCCTTCGAGCGCTACTACATCACCATTGCCGCGCTGGTGAAGAACGGCCCGCACGTGCTCACCCCGGCCGAGCTGGAGAACGCCTGCACGCTCACCGCGCAGCGCCTGGCCCTGCTCGACGAGCTGTCCGCGCCGGAGTTCTTCGACAAGGCGCTGTTCCGCGGCTTCATCCAGAAGCTGCGCGAGAGCCGCATCATCTGGACCGACGGGAACGGCAAGCTCGACTACGACGCCGCGCTGGAAGTGATGGTGCGCGATGCGCGCGTCATCCTCGCCCGCGAGGTGCGCCACTCGATCCTCAAGATCACTCCCGGCGGTGACAGCGACAAGGACGCCGGCGATAAGGACAGCGCGCCGGTCGTGGCCGCTGCGCCGGTCGCCGCGCCGGTGCCGGACGATGCCTCCGCCGAAGACCTGCATCGCCGCCATGTCGATGCCGAACATCACGCCCACGAACGCGAAACGGTGCGCCCGGTCGATACCGAAGCGCAGCGCGACCAGGAGCCGCACGCCTGAGCGCGGCCCATACATTTTCGAGTCCTTCCTCATGAGCGATCAGCAGACCACCCATTTCGGCTTCCGCGACGTCCCGCTCGGCGACAAGCAGAAGCTCGTCGGCCGCGTATTCACCTCGGTGGCCAGCAGCTACGACCTGATGAACGACCTGATGTCGTTCGGCGTGCACCGCCTGTGGAAACGCCACTTCGTCGCCATCAGCGGCGTGCGCAAGGGCGACCGCGTGCTGGACCTGGCCGGCGGCACCGGCGACATCGCCGCGCTGCTCAAGCCGGTGGTCGGCACCGAAGGCGAGGTGGTGGTGGGCGACATCAACGCCGCCATGCTCAACGTCGGCCGCGACCGCCTCACCGACCGCGGCCTGGTCGGCGGCCTGCGCTGGGCCCAGCTCAACGCCGAATGCCTGCCGTTCCCGGATAACAGCTTCGATGCGGTGACCATGGCCTTCGGCCTGCGCAACGTCACCGACAAGGACAAGGCGCTGGCCGATATCTGCCGCGTGCTCAAGCCCGGCGGCCGCGCGCTGGTGCTGGAGTTCTCCAAGGTGCAGAGCGAGCTGTTCGGCAAGCTGTACGACTTCCACTCCTTCAAGGTGCTGCCCAAGCTAGGCCAGCTGTTCGCCGGCGACGCCGACAGCTACCAGTACCTGGCCGAATCGATCCGCAAGCATCCGGACCAGGCAACGCTGAAGGGCATGATGGAACGCGCGGGTTTCGGCAAGGTGGAGGTGCGCAACCTCACCAACGGCATCGTGGCGATCCACAAGGCCTACAAACTGTAAGCGCACTTTGGCGTAGGTTGGGGTGAGCAAAGCGAACCCCAACATCGCGATACGGCAAAGGTCTGTTGGGGTTCGCTGCGCTCACCCCAACCTACGATGGTTTTCCTTGCGCGAGCGCTTGTCCGCATACATCGCCGCATCGGCCTGCGCGATCAACGCTTCCGCATCGCGCGCATCGCGCGCGGCGACGATCATGCCGATGCTCGGACCCGCGTAATCGATCGTCGCGCCAGCCAGGCCGAAATGCCCGGTAGTAGCGACCTGCAGGCGCGTGCGCATGGCCCTGGCGGCGACATCCGCATCGCTGTCATGCGGCGTATGCGACAGCACCACGAACTCGTCCCCGCCCAGCCGCGCCACGAAATCCCCCGCACGCAACGCGCCTTGCAGGCGACCGCCGATCGCGGCGAGGAACTGGTCGCCCACCTCGTGCCCATGGCGGTCGTTGATCGCCTTGAACTGGTCCAGGTCGACGAAGGCCACCGCCAATGCGCCGCCTTCGCGCTCCAGCGAGGCCAGGCGCCGGCGCAGCTCTTCCATCAGTGCGCGCCGGTTGGGCAGATGGGTGGTCGTATCCGTCAACGCGCTGATCGCCAGCGAATCGTTGGCCTGGCGCAGCGCATGCACCAGCCGCTCGCGCTCGATCTGCTGGCCGATCAGCCGCGAGAACATGTGCAGGATCTTCTCCGCCCCGTCGGCCAGCGGCTTTCGCTCGCCGCTGGCAGCGCACAACGTGCCGTACAGCGTTCCGTCCTCGACCCGCACCGGCGTACTGGTATAGGTGGCGATGCCCAGCGCCATCGCGGCTTCCGAATCGGCCCAGCAATTGGCCACGTCGTCGGTGTAGAGCCGCCCTTCCTCCAGCGCGCGCTTGCACAAGGTGCCTTCCCACGGCACTTCCAGGCCTTCCGGAATCTGCAGGCGCAAGCTGTTGCGCGCGTACAGCACGTGCTGGATGCCCGCCGCGTCGTCGATCCGCGTGAGATAGGTCGACTCCAGGCCGGTCACGGCCTGCAGCAGTTCCAGCAGCGGACGCACCAGTTCTTCCAGCGAGCGAGCGCCGGCGACGGAATCCGCGAGCAGACTGATGAAATCGGGAGATGCGTAGCCCATGGCGGCGGCCGGATCTTGCGAGGGTTAACCCGTCGCAAGATGTTTCAGCGATGGGGACTGGGGTCGTCGTTGACCATAAAACCCGCCGCCGTGTCTTGCAACGGCAGCGAGCGCGACGGAGCGCACATCGGCACGCGTTTCCCGCTTGAAACACCCCGGACCTATCCAGCCGCCACGGCCTTGCACCTTCCGATGCAAGACTGCGAAAGAACGCGTTACGAGTGGGCAGGCACCACGAGCACGCCGCGCACCTCGCGCCGCATCGCCAGCAGCGCCGCCGCCCACAACCCCACGCAAGCCGCGAGCGCGGCAAACGCATTGCCCACCGGCTGCGCCATGTACATGCCCAGGATCGAGGTAACGATCAGCGCCACGCCCAGCACATAGAACTGCCAGAACGGGATCCCATACGCCATCGGCAGGAAATGCAGGCCGACCACCAGCGCGACCGCGGCAAGCTTCAGTTCCGGATGGCCCAGGTTATTGGCCACGTTGATCGCGATCAGGATGCCGACGCCCTCGCCGATGCTGGCCCACCGCACGACCTTCTGCGCCCGCTCGGTAAGCTGATGCACCTGCCTTTCGCTGGAAACCGCGCGATGCACGCGCCGCGCATACAGCGCGAACGCCGCGAACACGACCACCGGTATCACGAGATACGGACTGCGCGCACCCTCCAGCTGGACGATGCTGGCGATGGCGAAAAACGTGCCGAAGAAACTCATGATCATCGCGCCCCAAAATCCCATGCCGCTTTCCCCTTCCTGGTGGTGTTCGATCGAACGATGAGCCGCCATCGCCTCTGTGCGGAGCCGCTCTGGCCCGCACATGCGATGGTTGCTTTGCAGTTGTCCCCTTGGTCTCCGACCCCGGCAGCCGTGGGGCCGCGATGGGGTGGAGGTGTGCAACTTCACCATGGCGTGGTGGCGGCCCACAAGTCCGGCGCGCTGGTGATAGTGCGTATATGACCATGCCGGCGGGAACCTCACCAATAGCCGGCGTCATCGCGACGATATGACATGCGTCAGGAGCAGCGATGCATGCCAATCCGAAGATGCAGGCGTTGTCCTACAGACAGCCAGAATTCGTTTTGATAGCTTGGTTGGCGTTGCTCGCGGTGTGTTTCGAATGCGCGTCGCGAGCAGCCATGGCAGCAATGCTGTGAGAGCGCGGGCCAAGGGTGTTAGAGCACCCCTGACCCGCTAACCATCACCAACTGTCTAAGGAGTTGATCATGGCTAAGCCAGATCATACGGCACTTCCTCGCTCGCCGATCCCCACGGCGACACCCCCACCGACCATCCGGGCCGTCCGACGACATCGCGGACACGGTTGAAGAACCGCGGTTTAAGGGTTTTCCGTAGGAAATTTTCCGAGCCGTCCTACCCGGCATGTCGCCGTGTGCGATGGGGAAATCCCTGATCCCGCCACCCACTTCCTCAATCAAGCCGCCCGGCGCCCAGTCTTTGGGCCACCGGTGAACCCTCGAGTCCGTGTGATCGCGGCACGCCGTGCTGTTGGCGGCGTGCCGTTTACGGAGCGAGGTTGCGGTGCTTAGCAAGGAGTTGCTTATGAACAACGCTTTCGGCGAACCCTGGATCATCCGCCACACCAACTACTTCTCCGACCCTGGCGCCGGTCCGGATGAGTTGCTCAACGACGCCACCGAATGGCTGCATTACGCCTACAACTCGCTGAAGCTGCTCGCCGAGCTGGTGGACGAGCGCGGCAGCATCGACGTCCACCGCCTGCCGATCATGCTGGAAGGCATTGCGGCGTTCGTCGACATGGGCACGCGCTGTGCGACGCAAGCACATATGCGGATGCAGTGGCAGCAAGTGCGCGCTGCGACGGGACATCGATCGGCGGACGCGGCTCCAACCGAGCCATAACCCACCAACCCCCTCTACATGCCCCCTCTCCCCCCGGGGAGAGGGTTGGGGTGAGGGGCCGGGCGGAGCGCGACGCCGAGACTCATACGGCGCCTCAGCGATCTATGTTCGAACGGCTCTGGCTCTGGAAATGTCGAGCCGCTTCAACTCGGCCGCCGTCAATCGCGGAAGGATTTTTTCATACAGTTCCACCACCTTCGAGTACTCCTTCCGCTTGAAAGCCGACTCGGCCATGGGCCGCAACTGTTCCGCGAGCACATCGAGCGCGTATTCATATGACCAGGTACGTTTTTTCTCGTCGAGAAGAGCAAAGAACTCGGCCTCGCCACGGAGAGCTCTTGGCGCGAATGTCTTGACCATTGCGCTTAACTGCTCAAGTCCCTCCCGCACCCCTTCCAAGGTGGTGGCCGCATACTTGCGATATGCATTCGCCGCAATGGGATCGGATACCCGCATGATTGTCTGTAGCGAATATCTCTCTCCACCAAACGAGATTTCAAAACTCAACTCGAACGATTTCCTGCCGCGATAGACATCGACTTCCATGCCGCTTTTCCCGTATCGAACAAGCGTGGCGTCAGCCTGCAGCCGCTCAAAACCGAACCTCCCGAGGAAATCGAACGACTTCGTTGCTTCGTTCGCAAAGTTGAGATCAATGGAAACCCGAACCACTTCGCCACTGGCCCGCTTAACCATCATTTCAGAGCCACCCATCAGCAGGTTTTTGCGTACGTTTTCACCGTCATTCCGGCGCAGGCCGGAATCCAGCAGCGACACGACTCAGCTGTGCCGCGCCCCATCCATCGCTTGCTTCCTGGACCGTACGAGCAAAGACGGGACACCTGAGCGATAGCGCTAAAACCGAGCACTTCAGTCACTGGATTCCGGCCTACGCCGGAATGACGGCAGCTTTCGATCGTCAGCTTGACTCGTCACCCTATCTATTTCAGCTCGAATTTATTGCATTCAAGCATCAGGACGAAAGGCTCGCTTCTATAGTCTCCGGGCGCGAATTCATGGCGAGTCAGCACCTCCACAGCAGCCAGACCAACGCCATCACCGACGCGGATGCATCTCGCTACTTGTCCAGCTTCCCCAAGACCTTCAAGAGATACATCGACATAAAAGTGACGACGCCCGAAAGAAAGAAAACGTAGAGAAGTATGCGAATGAGACGGTAGTCGAGGTACTGCAATAACACGAGACACAATGCCGATAGCAGCAGCAAGGCAACGAACAGTCGGAACAATCTCGAGAATTTCATGGTCAGAAGCGCCCTAGCCGTTCGCTCTACAGCTCGGCGTGCTCGAGTCGCGGATCAAGCAGCTAAAAATCGATGCACTTCCTGACTTGGCCAAAATTCACAACCTCAAACGAGATGGTTTGAAATCCTATTTCGATGGTCCGCACAACTGAATGATGCTTCGCCGTGCGTCGCCATCGTCGGCAAACTCTATCCAACCGGGATTACCTACTTGAGTTCGAATCTATTGTATTTAAGCATCAGGACGAAAAGCTTGTCCCCATAGTCTCCCGGCGTGAATTCATAACCCTTGAGTGCCTCCATCGCCGCTCGGCCAATACCTTGAGATGGGTGATACGAAGCGACCCTTACATCGTACGCACCGCCTGAGCCATCGATATGAAATGAAACTATCGCGCAGGCACGAGATTCAAAGCGGCCAAACATCTGCGACGGCACGCTGAATTTGCCCCGCCTCGCAATCAGACCATCCGCATGCGAGGGCATCGATTCATACCTGTGCTCCATCTCCGCACATGAGCCGGCATAAGCATCGGTGACGAACCCGAGCAATAGCGGCAGCAGCAGCAAGAGCGGACTCTTCATGCGCATCTTGATCGACTTGCTCATCTGCGCCCTCTCGAACTTGGGCACGGAAAGACACCAACCGGCGAAGTCAAAGCACTTGGACACAGCAAGGCTGAATTGACCTCATCCCGGTCCATAGAACTTTTTCCTGTTCAATGCGAAGGCCGAGATGACGGCATGGCAATTCCCGTCCCACGGAAATAGTCGGGCGACATTTTGTTCGCAACACCCTGGATGACCAGGCTGTAGGTTCGAAAGCTTCCCAGGAATTCCTGCCGGAAGCGGTACTGCCTGACCACGCGCATCGCAGCCATGGCGAAGGCCATGTCTCCGGACGATTCGGCAACGGCCAAGTCGATCGGTTCGCCACGTGCGTTGATGGAAAACGTGACCCGCGCGCACTCCCATGTCCCCTGCGGAGTGGGCATCTCCCCGATCACCGGCTCCATCGGTACATGGGATATCACCAGCGATTCCGTCCGATGCAGCAAGGCCTGCTGGGCGGTGGCGCCGCAGTCGGTGGCGTCCGTCGTGGTGGCGACGATGAGTGCGACTCCCATCAATAGTCGGCGGCGCCAATCTATTCCCCTGGTCGTTACGCTGGCCATAGCTAATCTAAGGCACGCAAACCTTCAATCGATTCGAGGTCACTTTCTTGTCATATCCATGGAAATCCCCAGCCCTCGAATCGAAGTAAGTAACGTCGATTGAGTAACAACCACCCGACATTCCATACATGGCCTGGAGTAAATCCGCATCAAAGAGGCCGCCAAAGTACTGTCCAGGAAGCAAGCTGACGTACGACTTCTCGGTGGCCATGCTAGCGTTGACGTCTCCTCGCATGCCAAGTTCCTCGGTTCGCTTGAAGACCCTGAACTGCAACTGCCCGATCACGGGAGCCATCGACATATCGTGATTGATCCTCACTATATCGTGTGAGGTATTGACGATCTCCACTGCGTAATGGGCGCCATGCCGACGAAGATGGATGGCGATGTCACTTGCCGAAGCAAGCCCGGCGGACGTCAACAAGGCAACGAACAGTGCGGCCCGGCCTCGGAGCGTTCGCATTCTCATGGCGGCCACCGCCTATGCCCCGACATACGCATGCCTGTCGTCCGACCAACGCAGGACCGTGCATGAAGGTGTGCACAAGCGCAGCGCCTCGCGCCCTCTGTCATCGAACGACATTGCCGGCGGCGTTCGCGATCCGCGGTCCAGGACTTTATGGACGCCCGCCTCGTCCAGGCGATAGACGACGATGCGATAAGCGCTGCCAGTGAGCCACACGCTCACGACCCGGTCGGCGCCGTCTTTGGGCTGCATGAGGTAAAGCGGCCTGTCGATAAAGTCCTCGCGATAAGCTGACCGGCCGGCGCAGCTCAGCTCGCACGTCACCTCAAGGCGCCTAACAGCCTGGTCGCCGTTACGCAGAACATCGAACCGATATTGCTGTTCTCCCACCCATGCGGTGGATCGAAACTCGACGCCGGACGCGTGCACGCAAGCCATCATTGGCAACAGCGCCATCAGCCACCTGATCCAGCGATTCATGGATCTATCCCGTCCTTTCCTGGAAGCTTCGCTGTCATTTAGCCATGACCGACTTCCAGGATTTCTCAGCCGCCTTGCACTGCTGCGAAAGACTCCCTTCATTCGGCTTGATACTCATCACGGCTGAGTAGAGCTCCCGAGCTCCCCACCTGTCGCCCAGTCCCAAGACCTTCTTCTTTTCCGAGTCATCAGGGACATAGCCCGACAGCATGAGCAGCACAGCCGCGTCGAAGTGGCGACCGCTTAGCGCCATCACCAAGTTGCCCACTCGATCATTCTTCAACGACACGTTGACCCCGTAGTCCAGCATCAAACACATTGAAGATACGTCGCCTTGTTTCGCGGCCTCCGCATAGGGGTACCACCCACCCTTGATTGGCTCATTCGGAGAAACCCCGGATGCGAGCAGCAATTGAGTTATCTCAAGCCGTCCCTGCTGCACGGACAAATTCAGTGCGTAAGGCCCCTCATTGCGAACCACAGCCGCGTCCCTGAGCATCAGAACGATCACGTCCGCGTACCCCATCGACACCGCTCTGGACAGAGGGCCTTGGAGCGGATCATCAGCCCCCTTCGCCAAAAGAAGATCGTTCTTTGTGATTGCATCTTCTGAGTATCTGAACCGCGCATGCAGCTCTTCACTGCGCGCGATATCGGGCTGAAGCAGAAGCGCGGCCACGGCAAACCGACACGCATACCGTAAAGCAGTCACTGAGTCTTCCTTAGCGTCTCTGAAAGCGCAGCTTGCCAGGCACCCCTGCCCCCTTGGACGCAGAGGAGAGGCACGATACCGACGTGGTAAACAGATTAACTGAGTTCCTCTGGGAAAGAGCTATTCACTCAACTGTATGTGTCGATAGCTTTTTGCCGAAAAATAGTAAAGAACTGACCCAGATTCGATGGCCTCATACATGATCGAGTCTAACTTTGTCTTAAGCTTCTTGCCTTGGATATCCGAATTGACACCAGGATCAATCTTCCAAATTACGGAAAGATAAGAAACTGTCGATGGCCCGTCGAGAATGATCACATTTCTTTTGGCATCAGCGACCTTTGGACTATAGACGACCAAAATCTGCTTTAAATCGCCCTCTTTTCTATAGAGCGTCACGGCATATGATTTTTCTCCCTTTCGTTCAAAGTTGCCCTCCGCCACACCTGGACAGTCCGCGCCAGGGCGCTCACGCAAAAGGCTTTGATCATCTTCTCGAAGATCTTGTAGCTCGACGAGCTTCCATCCGGGAAACCTGGTGGCTAACGCTGACCCCACATTGTCTGGAAGACAGGGGCTGGCTCTGACAGCTGCAATCGATGAACAGAGAAGAAGCATGAAAATGACTGCCTTCATTGTCGTGTCCTCAATGATTGGCTTCTGGAGGAGGCAAATCGCCTCGACCGCCATTAATTCCGGGCCCCAATTGAATATGGTCATGGGGGGCGGTGGCATGAGCAGATGGATGATCCCTCTCGTTCTGGCCATAACCAGCCCCGCAGTTAGAAGCACACTGCAAGACCTGCTGCTCATGGCCGGGAGTCACCCTAAGGTCCGCCGCTTCACTTCTTCCGTGCGCGCTATTGCTGGGATGCTGTGGTATAGGCTCGTTCGTTGACGTCACGGTTATTCGCTCGCCCGGGCATTGTTGCTGAACGCAGTTCAGAAGTTCCGCGAGCCGTCCAGTAGCTTGCGGAATCTTTGGCTTGTACTGCAATACTTGTTGTTGAGGTTGCTGTTGAGGTGGAGGGGGTTGTGGCGGTTGTTGGGGCGGCTGGGGCGGCTGGGGCGGAGGTGGTTGCGGAGGAGGAGGCGGCTGTCCTTGCTGCTCCTGTTGGTCGGCCTCTCTCCCATCCGGATCAATGAACATCAGCGGATTGTTATTCGCGTAACTGAATCTATTGAATGAGATCTGATTGCCAGATGTAGGATGAACAGGGTCGATGCTCAAAAACCTCATGCTTAGCGGATCGTAGTACCGAGCTTGCATGTACACGAGGCCGATGTCGGAATCATTGACATGGCCTGTGTACCCGGGTCCATCTGGCGAGTTACCTAGAGAAAGCGAACCATAAGGACGATAGTCGAATATCGCTTCGATAGTCCCATTCGCGTCGACTTCAGCCAGCGGCGTCCCTTGAGGATCGGTATAAATGTAGGTCACCGTTCCGGCGCTGGATACGCCACAGCCGCCAGCCAGAAGAACGACCATGATGAGAAGACTTCCGGGTTCAATCCCTCTCATTATCGTAGAGGTAAGCCTTAGATGGCCTGCTCGATAAAGCTTGTTCTTCATCGTTTTCGTCCTTGCATTCAATTGAGAGTGAACGGTTCAGTTGGAATCGATCGCGATGCTCAACCCCCCACTCCACGCCGAACACCCCGACGCATTGCAAGCCCTCACCTGCACCGTCACCGTTCCATTGACCCCGATATCCGTCGCACTCGCCTGCGTCGCCGTGCCGGTGTACGGCATGGTCACCGTGCTGTCGGGTAGCGTCTGCTGCATGTTGTAGCTGGTCGCGCCGCTCACCGCGGTCCACGCGACGGTGTACGAACCCTTGGTCGAATTCACCGTGACGGTATGCAGCCCCGTCGGTACTGCCGGGATCAGCGCGACGCTGACATTGGATACGCCGCTCCACGGCCCGCAACCTCCCGCATTGCACGCCTGCGCCATGTAGCCGTAGGTGCCGTTGCCCCTGCCGGACGCACCCCAACTGGTGGAGCTGTTGGCTTGCACCAGCGTCCAGCCGCCGCCGTTCAACTGTTCCTCCAGGTTGTAGGAGGTCGCTCCGCTGACCGCCGACCAACTCACCGTGTAGCTCCCGGAACTGTTGCTCGCGGGCACGCTGAGGGTTGGAGCGCTGCCTGGCGGAATCGTCACGGTGACCAGGGAGCTGTTATTGACTGCGCCGTTCCAGCCACTCGCGTTGTAGGCGGCGACGAAGAACTGATAGCCGCCGGAGGTAGTCGCCGTCACGGTGACGCTCGTGGCGGAAACGCTGGCCACCAGCGTCCAGCCGGCATTGTTGATGTTCTGGTAGAGGTCATAACGGGTCGCCGTCGGGCTGGCATTCCAGCTGACCGGAATGGGACCGTTGCTGGTCGCCGGCACGGTGATCCCCGTCGGCGTGGGTGGCGGCAGCAGCACCGTGGTCGTGCCCGTGCTGCTCCAGCCTGCGCAGCCACCCACATTGCAGGCCTGCACCCGATAGTTGTAGTTGCCATTGCTGCGGCCACTCGTCGGCCAGCTGGTGTTGCCATTGGCTTGCACCTGGGCCCAGGTACTTCCGCCGTCGACGCTCTCCTGCAAGGTATAGCTGGTGGCCGTACTCACCGCGGTCCAGCTGATGGTGAAGCTGCCGTTGGTGCTGTTGGCTGGTGCCGTGAGAGTCGGCGCCCCTGTCGGCGGGTGCGTCACCACCAGCGCATTGCCGCCCGCCTGCCATGGACTGCAGTTGTAGGCATTGCAGGCTTCCACCCGATACGTGTAGCTGCCATTGGCCAGGCCGCTGAGCGGCGCGCTGAGTGCCGCACCGTCATACACCTGCGTCCAGTTGGTGCCGCCATCGCTGCTCTGCTGCAAGGTGTAGTGCGTCACCTGTGCGACCGAGGCCCAGCTCACTGTCGCCGTGCCATCCGCGCTTGCGGCCGGCACGGTGACGCTGGCCGGCGCCGGCGGGACCACGCCCTACGTGGTGTCCACGGTCACGGCCGACGAGGTCGCCCAGCCGCGTGTGCCATAGGCGTTGCTGGCCTGGACCTGATAGGTATAGCTGCCGCTGCTGGTTCCCGGACGGCTGATCGAGGTGGCCGTAGTACCCGACGCGATGGTGGTCCATGCGCCGTTATTCACCGCCTCCTGCACGTCATAGCTCGTCGCCGAAACAGTGGCGCTCCAGCTCACCGAGTAATTGCCGTTGGTGGTGCCGGTAGGCACCGTGATGACCGGCTGCACCGGCGTGACGCCCAAGGCGGAGGAGACGGTCCAGGTGGTGCAGCCGGCCGAAGCACAGGCCTGCACTTCATACGTGTAGCTGCCGCCACTCTTGTTGATCAACGCAAGGCTGTTGGTGGTCAGCGTACCGCCGCCGGCCTGGGCCCAGGTCACGCCGCCATCGGTGCTCTCATTGAGGTTGTAACCGGTGGCGTCCGCCACGGCGGTCCAGCTCACCGTGTAGTTGCCATTGTTGGGGTTGGCGCTGAAGCTGATGCTGGCCGGCGCGGACAGCTGCAGCGATTCGTTGCGTGCGATCAGCTTCTTGCCCAGGTAGATGTAGTTGGTGGCCTTGGATGCGCTGGCGTCGAACGCGTACACCAGCTGGCCGGCCTGGGTATAGAAGTAGTACGTCGCGCCGGCGCCGCTGGAAGGCGCCTTCATCACGCGGCGGCCCGAGGCATCGTAGGCGTAGCTGTCGTAACCCTGCGCGCTGGTCAGCTGGTTCTTCTGGTCGAAGTTCAGCGTGGTGCCATTGCGGTTGTTGACGTTGCCGCGGCTGTCGTAGCCGAGCGTGACGACATTGCTGGCACCCTGGGTGATGCTGGCCAGGCGATTGGTCGCGTCGTAGTTGTAAGTGAAGGCCTGGCCGCCGCTGACTCGGCTGCGGATGTTGTTGAGCGGGTCGTAGCTGTAGGTTTCCGTACCCCACAGATTGTTGGCCTGCGCCTGCGTCAGGCGGTTGAGCGTGTCGTAACCGAAGCTCTTGGTGCGCGTGCCGCTGGTCAGATCGGTAATGGTGGAGATGTTGCCGTTCTTGTCGTAGGCGTAATCCTCGCTGAGCTTCAGCGTGCCGCCATTGCCGTAGGTGAAGTTGCTGAGCAGCTGCCGGACGTTCTTCTGCGCCGCGTACGAGTCGCCGCTGCCATAGGTAAAGGACGCGAGATCCCCATCGGGGTAGTAGGCAACGCCCGTGGCATAGCTGCCGACCTGCGTCGCGCGCCCGAGTGCATCCGGCGCGTAGCCCACCGCCTCGCCATTCGGATACTGGATCGTGCTCACCGAGCCATAGGCGTCATGGGCATAACCCATGCGCCACTGACTCTGGCCGCTGACCTGCAGCGATTCGCCGGTGAGCTGGCCAAGCTTGTTGCGGTACGCCGTCCAGTAAGTCAGCCCAGAAGTGGCCGTGGCGACGTTGCCGAGCGCGTCGTAGGCATAAGTGGTGCTCTGCGTGCCGGACGGCGGAACCAAAGTCAGCACGCGATTCATCGCGTCATAGGTACGCCCGGTCTGCGTCGCCGCGGGCACTTGTTCCTGCCCGCAACCGGTGCCGGTGATCGACATCCCCGACGCCGTCCACGCCACGTTGTTGGCCGCATCGTAGGCTGTCACCTCGCTGCCGCTCTCCGGTTCGGTAGTGCGGCACAAGCGGTGGTAACTGTCGTAGGTCAGCGTCTTGGATACGTTGTCGCTCTCGGTGCCGTAATTGCCCGACTGGGTGATCGTGAGCGGATTGCCATAGAGATCGCGCGCCACGGCCTGGCTGATGCCCTCCGGCGCCTGCACCTGGATGACCGCGTCATAACCGGGCTGGTCGAACACCTGGTAGCTGGTCGTGGTGACGTAGCCCTTCGGGTCGGTGACCTGCTTGCGCGCGCCGGACAGATACGCCGTCGCGGTGGTCAGCGTGCCCAGTTCGGAAGGCTGCTGGGTCTGCGTGAGCCGTCCCAGGGCATCGTAGACACTGGAAACGCCGCTGCCGATCGAACCGAGATCCGGTGCGCCGCTCACCGGATAGGACGCGAACGTCTTCTGTCCCTTCCAGTCGTAATCGGTGCGCGTGCTGATGTCGGAGTTTGCGGTGCCGCTGATGGAGGCATCGCTCAGGATCGGGTGCAGCATCACGTCGAAATACGTCGTGGTGACGGCATTGCCCTTGGTAGTGATACGGCGCCAATGGCCGCCGCCGATGCCGCGTTCGGCGCCAGTCACATAGGCATAGCTGAAGCTCTTCGGGTACCAGGCCACCTCGTCGCCGGTGGGATAGGTGATTCCCGTGATGCGCCCGATGCTGTCGTAGCTGTAGCTGGTGGTGCTTCCGGCCTGGTCGGTGATTGAAGATATCTGACCGAAGTCATCCACCGCGAGACTTTGCGAGGTGTTGTCGGGATAGCCAATGGTCTGCGGGATGCCACGCTTGTAATTGCTCAGCGTGGTGGTGTGGCTATTGGGATCGGTGAAGCTGGCGAGTTGGCCCTGGCCGTCGAACGCATAGCTCATCAGCGTCTGCCCGAATCTCGAGCGCGACTGCAAGGTGACATTGCTCAGGTCGTAGGTGTTGATGCTTTCGGTTTCGCCGGTCGTGAGGTTGTCGGTCTCCTGCGGAAGACCCAGCACCCAATGCGGCAGGTCGTTGAGGTAGCTGGTCTGCTCCTCGATCGCCGCCTGGCCGGCAATGCTGTTGTAGCGCTTGGTCTTGGTGACCTGCGCGTACGCGTTGAAAGCCTCCGCCAGCCAGACATAGGTATCGCCATCCTGCTGCAGCGTCTGCTGGCTGACCGGAATCAGTTCGCCAAGCTGCGCATCGTTGACCACGACCTGCGTGGACGAGCCGAGCATCGCCGGCCACGGCCCGCCCGTGGGGTTGGCATAGGCCGTGACGGCCGAGCGCAACAGCGTTCCGCCGACGGCGCCGGTGTAGTAGTCGGTCTGCTGCAGCAGGCTTTCGGTAGCGTCGTAGCGGTTGCTGAAGGTGTACCGCGTGCCGTTGCCCGAAGGGTCGACCACGTCCGTGGTGACGGTTGACGTACAGCCCGCCGAGCAGTCCTTGTTCCAGCTCTCGTTCGGCGCCGAATAGCTGTAGTTCCAGGTCTGGTTCGCCATGCCGGCGCCGGAGAACATCTTCTGCTGGATGGCCGATTCGGCATACACGCGTGGACGCCGGCCCGGCGTGGTGCCGTTGCAGACCTCCGGCACGTACGAGCGCCCCCTGACGATGGTCTTGATGGAGAACGTGCCCACCAGGCCGGACGGATGCGTCAGCGTCGCCGACCCGCTCAATCCGCTGTTGGGATAGAGGGTGTAGGAGCACGTATCCGCGCCGCCATAGTCGATGACCATGTCCGGCTCCGCCGCCGGCAACCCGCCCATGTTGAACGACCACGAGCTTCCGTCGGGCAGTTGCACGCCGGTCAGGCGCGGGATGGTGGGATCGCTGCTGTAGCTGTAGTTCCAGGTGCGGGGCGCGCCACTGGACGGCTGCAAGGTGATCGAGCTGATACGGAACGAGGTATAGGTGGTCGCCGGCGAGGCCGGGCCCGGATCGCTGGCCGGTGCCTGCCACTGCACGTAATTGAGCGTGACCTGGCGGCCGTCGTCGGCCTGGATCGAGGTCAGGTTGCCGTTGCTGTCATAGCTGTAGTTGACCGTATTGCCGAAGCGGTCCTGCACCTTCGACACCATCAGCATCAGCGTGCGGCGCTTCAAGGCGCCGCCAGGCTGGCCGAGCACCATGTCCGTGCTCTTGTAGATCAGCCAGTCCATCCAGTACCTGGTGCCGTCCGGGGCTACCGCCAGATAGCCTTCGCCCGGCTGCCCGTTGGCGGTCTGCGCGAGGCAGCCGATCGACCAATGCTGCCTAGTCACGATCGGGAACGACATCGCACCGCCACCCGGCGCCGTCATCTGGGGCGCCAGCGTGTTCGACGCATCGCGCCACAGCAGATCCTGCTTGCCGCCGCCGGGAATCACCAGTTGGTAGCCGTGCCACCAGTCCTCGGGGTTGTAGGTCACCACCGAGCCGGGAACCGACACGTACATGGTCGGACCAGCCGCCAGCTCGCTGCAGCGCTGGGTACCGTAGAAATCGTCGATATCGAACCAGGTGTAGCTCGTCACGCCATTGACGACGTTCTTGGTCGGCGCGGACAGCGTTTCGATGTGCGGGATTTCCAGCGCCCAATCCACGAAGGCGTTGGCGTGGTAATCGTGGAAGGCGGCATTGACGCCGACATTGGGAATGCCGAACGACCTGACGATGTCGATCGACGGACCGGTGCCGCTGGTGCTGACGTCCTTCTCTTCGAACGACAACGCTCCGTTGTACAGGCCGATCTGCTCGCCGAACGGATTCTCGCCCAGCGGCTGGATGTCTTCGCTAACCCGGATGCGTTTCTTGTATTCGTTCTCGGGCGTCACGTTGGCCGCCTGCGACCAAGCGTGGGAGGCCACCAGCAATGCGATCCACACGAACACCCACTGGCCTACCCAGCGCCTGCTTCCGAGCTTCATCCGCTTCCCCTGTGAGGTGCGCACGACGCGGCTCGGCCGTCCCAAAGTCGAACGTCCAGGCACCGCCCGGACCAGACCGCCACTCCATGAACGCGCGCTTGCGACCGATCATCAACCCTGTGTTTCCCCTTGCCCACGCGTTGCGCGCAGGTGCTGGAGAAGCTATCGGCTCGGGAGACTTCATGCAACGCGCAAGTTATTGCCTTATATGCCATTTCTTGCGGCGACGCTGATCCGTCCATCTTTACTTAGCGAACGATTCGCTCCAACCATATCCGCAGGCACATGAAGCTCACTCAGCTCAAGCGCGTAGCTCTAACGAACTCCTTTGAAATGGCGCGCAAATTGAGTTCGCTCCCGTACCAGCAGAAGATTCTTTCCACCGATGCAGCAGACTCTTCGTCACCAAGCAGGAAAGCCCTCAAATAATATTTGGCAGCATGACTCAGGTTTTTCTTTACACCCTCGCCCTGCTCATAGCAGATGGCCAGATCGAAGCAGGCATAGGCCACGTCGGCGTCCGCGGCCAACCGCAAAAGCCTTGCCGCCTCCCTGAGGTTCTTTTTCAGAAAAAATCCATGTAGACGCCAGGTACCCAACGCATAGATCGAAAACGCATCGCCATCGTCGGCTGCCGCAGCCAGCAGCGCGTGCGCCTTCGCTACATCGCCACCACGCTGCATCAGCTTCAGAGCGGTTTTATATCTCTGGTCGCGCCCTTTCATTAAATCACTTAGGGACTTCGGGTTTCGGGGGCCAGGGACCTCTATGGTTTGGCGGCCGCTTGTTCGACGGCCGTCTGCTGGAGTCGCCTTTTTCGTTGCCCGCATCCTGCTTTCTCCGTGAATTGCCTTTTTCATGGCGGCCTTTCGAACTGGGTCGAGCATTCTTCGTATGCTCCGCTGCCTGCTGTGTTGTCGCCGTTTGCTGTACAGCTTGAACGGTCTTGACCGCTATAGCCGTCGCGGTCGTGGCCGCCAGCGCGGTACACGTCGTGTTTGCCGCGCATTGCGCGGCCGTTTCCGCCAACGCTCCGGTGCCCAGGGTAGCACCGCTCGCGGTCGCGCCCGCAGTTACCGTGGCGCTGCTCGCAGCGGCGCCTTCCGCAGCAACAGCAACGGTTCCTTCCGCTGCGACAACTTCGCCCGCTTCCATACTGGCAATGAGGTATTCGATCCCTTCGAAAGCCAGAATGGCTTCACCGATGCAGAAGTCCTCGATGCAGCGCCCGGACGGATCGGTGTGCGACAAAGGAGCGTTCTGGGCATAAACATATCGATTGTGGCCATGTATCTCGCCGGGCCTCACCGGATCCGGATCTATGCTCAGGAAGCGCCCCACCACAGGATCGTAATAGCGAGCCTGCATATAGATGAGGTTGGTATCAGGGTCATTCACATGCCCCGTATATCCAGGGCCACTTTGAGCGGTGCCTAATATCTGAGAACCATAAGGACGGTAGTCGTAGCTGCCGATGATCTTGCCGGTGCTATCGGTCTCCAGCAGAGGTGTTCCCTGTGGGTCCGTGTATATGTAAGTCACGTCGCCTGCATTGACCGATGTGCAGATCAGCAGGATCAGCATGACGAGAAAGCTCTTCATCTTCACCAGCACTCTCCCTGGCTGATTGGCGACCGGCGCCAAAATCCGCTCCACGCTAGGCAACAAACGACCCCGCTTGCCTGATCATCGAAGCACATGGCGCATCCCTGTTCCCCTGGGCTCGCACCTGGCGTACCGCCCATCGCAAGCTAACAACTCAGGAGCACCCCAAGCAATGCGCAAGTTATTGCTGTGAAACGCAAAATATCTCACCCCAAGTCCAGTTCCCCCTCGTCGCCAATTTCCCCACTGGACAAGCCTTTACGCCTCCCGCAGCATCCCGCCCGATCCAGGGGAGCCCCACCGCATGAGCACCAGCGCCAACACCTCGCAACTCGAACGCCTCACCTTCTTCTCCGATGCCGTCTTCGCCATCGCGATCACCCTGCTGATCATCGAGGTGCATGTGCCGCATGTCAGCGGTGTCGATGACGCCTTGTACTGGCAGGCGCTGGCCGAGTTGCGTTCCAGCCTGTTCGGCTTCGCCCTGAGTTTTCTGGTGATCGGCATGCTGTGGATGGCGCATCACCGCGTGTTCGGCATGCTGAACGACTACAGCCCCAAGCTGATGTGGCCGAACCTGCTGTTGCTGATGACCGTGGCGTTCATGCCGTTCGCTACGGCATTGATGAGTTCCAATCCGTTGGCGCGAGTGCCGGAGCTGTTCTATTCGGGGACCCTGCTGGTGGCGGGGTTGCTGCAGAACCGGCTGTTTGCGATCGCCCTGCGCGCGCCCTATGTGCGCGTTGACGTGCCACCGGAAGAAATCACGGCGGCGCGCTGGCGCTCGTGGGGTTTGCCCACGGCCGCCACGCTGTCGCTGGTCGCCGCCTGGTTCGCGCCCGGCTGGAACGATTTCCTGCTGATCGGCATTCCGTTCCTGGTGCGGCTGTATGCTGCCGCGGGCCGACGCCACGCGCTTCGCGAGCAGGTGGCCGCCGGCGCCTGATCGCAACCCGGAGTCGGCATGTCCACACGCTTTCGCCTGTTCGCCGCCGCGGCCGCTGCGCTGGGGTGGTTCGCGCTGATCCTGCAATGGCTGCTGTCGATCCAGCTCACCATGGAGAAAGGCGAGGGCGCGCTGGCCGGTACGTGGATCTACTTCGGCTTCTACACGATCCTGACCAATATCCTGGTCGCGCTGGCTTTCACCGCCGGCGCGATCGGCCCGCGCGGCATGGTCACCCGCTTCTTCAATCGCCCCGGCACCTGCACGGCGGTGGCGATGAGCATCGTGGTGGTGAGCGCGGTCTACAACGTGATGCTGCGGCAGCTGTGGCACCCGCAAGGCTGGCAGCTGTTTGCCGACGCCACGCTGCATGACGCGATGCCGCTGGCGTTCCTGGCGTACTGGTGGATCGCGGTGCCGAAGGCGTCGCTGGCCTGGCGGCAGATTCCGGCCTGGCTCGGCTATCCGGCCGCCTACTTCGCCTATGCGCTGGCGCGCGGTGCGCTCAACGGCTGGTATCCCTACCCCTTCCTCGACGTGACCAATCTCGGCTACGTGCAGGTGGTGATCAACGCATTGCTGGTGCTGTTGTTCTTCATCGCCGTGGCGGTGGCGCTGATGGGCCTGGCGCGCTGGCAGGCGCGGCGTGCGGCGCAGGCGTCCACCCAGCCGGCCTGACGCTTCCGTCACGCACTTGCGGCAGAATGCGCGCACGCGCCAACCACCCCGGACCGCCATGCGTATCCTGCCGATCGGCCTTGCCCTGCTGCTCGCCGCCGCGCCCGCCCTTGCCCAGGACGGCGATGCCGCGGCGTTCTTCGTCAAGCTGTACGCGGAAAAGTGCATGAAGCACTACGCCAAGCCCGACGCACTGAAAGCGGAATTCGAAGCGGCGAAGACACCTGAGCTGCCGGCCGCCACCGCCGGATTCTTCCTCGGCGGCGCACCGGGCAAAGCTTGGCCGCAGAAAGGGCCGGGCGAGGGGCGTTTCGTGGTGTCGCTGCGCGACGACGGCATCTGCGCGGTGTTTGCGCAGCACGCCGACGATGTGAGCGTGGAAAAGCACTTCAAGGACCTGGTATCCACCAGCCCGCCGCCGCTCACCGCCGCCGCGGACAAGGACGAGCATGGGATGTCGCCGACCGGCCCGATCCACACGCTGAGCTACACCTGGTCGCGCCCCGGCGACGACAGCGAGTTGCTGTTCACCCTCACCACCGCCGTGTCGCCGGATGCGCCCGTGCAGGCGATGGCTTCGCTGGGGCGCACCAAGAAGTAAGCGACTCAACCGGCGGCGCGCAGGTCTTCCAGCCACTCGCCGGCGAGGTGGGTGTGGTCCTCGTGGTCGGTGTCGCGCCAGGGTTCGCGCAGTGATTCTTCGTACCAGCGATGACAGGAAGGCAGTGCGCGCAGGCGTGCCGCATAGGCAGCGGACGCGGCTTGCACCGGGAGATCGTAAGTCTGGATGCGATAGACCACCGGCGCGTAGAACGCATCGACCGCGGTGAAATGCGCGCCAGCGAGAAACGGACCGCCAAAGCGCTGCAGTCCCTCTCCCCACAGCTCGTCGAGCCGCGCCAGGTCCGCCTTCAGCGCCTCCGGCTGATGGAACAGCCGCACGCGGATGCCGCAGCTCATCGAGGCGTGCTCGCGCAGCGCGCCGAAGCCCGAGTGCATCTCCGCCGCGGCGCAGCGCGCCCAGGCACGCGCCGCAGGGTCTTCCGGCCACACGCCTGGATGCCGCTCCGCCAGGTATTCGGCGATGCCCAGGGAATCCCACACCACCGTGTCGCCATCGTGCAGGCACGGCACCTTGCCGTTCGGCGCGAAGCGGCGGAAGTTCGCCCAGTTATGGTTGCCTTCGAAGGGCACCATCACTTCGTCGAAGGGAATGCCCAGCTCGTGCAGCAACACCCAGGGCCGCATCGACCAGGATGAGTAGTTCTTGTTGGCGATGTAGAGGGTGTACATGCCGGCCTCTCTCCGTGCGGTGTGGAAATTGACGGCTAAGCGTAAGCCGACGCGGGGCTGGAATGCAGCCGTAAAAATCCACGCACTAATTCAGGGATGTCTGACAGACATCCCTGGCGGCGCTCCACTATGTTCCCGGTCTGTCGACATACACCGGAGCAACCGTGCGGTACGCAATCAAGCTCGCCCTTGCCGATGGTGCGTACATCGCTACATGCCGCGACCTGCCGGCGTTCAATAGCGTTGGAAATTCACCGGAAGAAGCGTTACGCGAATCGGTGGATGCCCTGGTCCTGTCGCTATGGGGATATATCGACGAGGGCCGCCCGATCCCTGAGCCCTCGGCGAAGCAAGGGGACGAACGCTGGGTGAGCGTCCCATCGGGCGACATGGCAGAGATCGGCTTGCGTCAAGCCAAGTAACACCGCCTTCGTCCAAACGGTCAGGTATCGAGAATCACCAACGTACCCCGGCTCCCCGCCGCCACCGCATGCGGCACCCCCGCCGGCACCACATAAAGCTCGCCAGCGCCAACCCGCACGACTTCGCCGCCGATCTCCAGCAGCATCTGCCCGTCGAGCACCAGCAAGCCTTCCGGGTAATCGTGGCACTCGTCCGGATATGCCGCCTCGTCCATCCGCAGCACTTTGAGCCTGGCATCGCCGAAGCGCGCCAGCACCTGCGACGTCCACGCCTGCGGCAAGGCGCCGGCGGCCTTGGCCAGGTCGATCAGCGCCATGCGCGTCTCAGCACTGCTTGGCCGGGGTCGCCGCGATCGATGCGGTGTTTGCCGGCGCGGCCGGGCGCTTGCGCGCATTGGCCAGGATCACGCCGCCGACAGTGACCGCGCCGCCCACCACGGTGAGCAGGGCCGGACGCTCGCCCAGCCAGACCCAGCCGATCAGCACCGCGATCGGCGGCGAGAAGTAGATGAAGCTGCTCACCTGCGAGGCGGAGGCGCGCTGCAGCGCCGCGTTCCACGCGATATAGCCGATGAAGGTAGGCGCGATGCCCAGCCACAGCAGCGAGCCGATATGCGCCATCGGCGCGTGGGCCAGCGCCTGCGGCAGGCCCAGGCCGAACGGCAGCGCGGCCAGCGCGCCGGCGAAGAAGGTGAAGCCGGTGACGCCGAGCATGCTGTTGCGCGCGAACAGCGGCTTCTGGCCGACGAACAGCACCGCCGAACAGACCACGCTTACCAGCACCAGCGCGGCCATCGGCTCGAACTTCACGCCCTTGCCGCTGGCCAGCACCACGACCACCACGCCGAGCAAGGCGATGCCGAGGCCGGTCAGCGTGCGCGCGGACAAGCGCTCGCGCAGCCACACCGCGGACAGCGCCGCGGTGGCGGCAGGAATCAGCGAGATGATGATCGCCGCGGTACCGCTGGCCACGCGTGTTTCGGCAGTGTTGAGGCACAGGTGATAGGCGGTCAGGCCCAGCACGCCGAGCACGGCCAGCTGCGGCCAGTCCTTGCGCGCCGGCAGCGGCACCCGCTTGACCAGCAGCAGCACGGCGAAGCAAAGCGCGCCAATGCCTAAGCGCGCGAAGGCAACTTCGCCCGGGGTGAACGAGCCCAGTGCGTGGGCGATCGCGGCATAGGCCGAGGACCAGGTAAGCAGGGCGATGCCGATATAGATCAAGGCGCGCCCGTCGAGGCGTTCCGGGGTGCTCATGGGGGTGATTCCTGGGGCGGAAACAGAGAGAAATCGTAGATCGGAGCCGGTCACCCCGGAATGATGAATCAGCGTAGGATGGGCATGTTTCGCCAACGATCGAACTATCCAATGAACGCTCTCACCTACGATTCGAAACCGTCCTGGGACGCCAAGGATTGGCAGATCCTGGAGGCCCTGCAGCACGACGCCCGCCTGGGCTACGCCGAGCTGGGTCGCAAGGTGCGCCTGTCCGCGCCGGCCGTGGCCGAGCGGGTCAAGCGCCTGGAAGAGGCCGGCGTGATCACCGGCTACCGTGCCCAGATCGACCCGCGCCGGCTGGGCTACGACATCGAGGCGATGATCCGCCTGCGCTGCGACGGCGGCACCTGCGCGCGCGTCGGCACCCTGGTGGCAGGCATTCCCGAAGTGCTGGACTGCCGCCGTCTGGCGGGCGAGGACTCCGCGCTGCTGCGCGTGGTGGCGATGTCGGTGCCGCACCTGGAGAACGTGCTGGACCGGCTGCTGAAGATCCACCCCAGCATCAGCACCACCACCCTGGTGGTGCTGCAGACCTCGCACGCCAACCGCCCGATCACGCAAGCCATGCGCAACACGGCCAACGCGCTGGGTTGAATGCCCACCGATCGCGCGGGTTATGCTCGCGCGATCGCCAAGGAGCCAAGCGCATGCGCGAGCTGTATCCCCAGATCGAGCCGTACAAGACCCAGCGCATCGCGGTGGATGGCCTGCACACCTTGTTCGTGGAGGAATGCGGCAATCCCGACGGACTGCCGGTGATCTTCCTGCACGGCGGCCCGGGCGCGGGCGTATCGCCGTATCACCGCCGCTTCTTCGATCCCCGGCGCTATCGCATCGTGCTGTTCGACCAGCGCGGCGCCGGCCGCTCCACACCGTTCGCCGAGTTGCGCGACAACACCACCTGGCACCTGGTGGCCGACATCGAAACCATCCGCGAGGCGCTCGGCATCGAGCGCTGGGTAGTATTCGGCGGCTCCTGGGGCTCGACGCTGGCGCTGGCCTATGCGCAGGCGCACCCGGAACGCGCGCTTGGATTGGTGTTGCGCGGCATCTGGCTGGTGCGCGACGAGGAACTGCGCTGGTTCAACGAACTGGGCGGCGGCGCGTCCTACGTGCGCCCGGTGGAATGGAGCCGCTATCTGGCGCATATCCCCGAAGCCGAGCGCGGCGACATGGTGGAAGCGTATTGGAAGCGCCTGGACGATGCGGATCCGCAGGTGCGCCTGGCCGCCGCGCTGGCGTGGGATGCGTGGGAAAGCAGTTGCATCGCGCTGGCCGACACGCCTTACGACCCCGCCGATGCGGGCACGCAGGAATCGGCGATCAGCAAGGCGCGCGCGGAGGTGCACTACTTCCGCCATCGCGCCTTCCTCGAACCCGGGCAGTTGCTGCGCGACGTCGCCAGGATCCGCCACATCCCCTCGACCATCGTGCATGGCCGCTATGACCTGATCTGCCCGGTGAAGAACGCCTATGACTTGGCCGCGGCGTGGCCGGAAGCGGATTTCCATGTGGTGACCGCGGGACATGCGGCGTATGAGACGGAGATTGTGGATGTGCTGGTCCGGGCCACCGACAGCCTCGCCGACCGCTACGCGTAAGCGGCGTCCGCGCAGCTACGGCAACCCGACGTAGCTGCGCCTGAAATTTACCGCCTGCCCCAACCCCGGCACCTTCCACTCACCCAGCACAGTGAGCTGCCTGCCATCCGGTGCAAGCTTCCAGTGCTGTTCGAGTTGCGAACCGTCGGCATACTGGATCGACACGCGCATGCCGTCCGCTTCGCGATAGCCGGCGACCATCGCGTTGCCGGCCAGCGATTGGCGGCGCTGGCCGTCGAGGCGGACGTCCATGTTCTGGCCGTCGGCGAAACGCACCTGGATCGACTGCGCGTCCTGCTGCACCAGCAGGACGTTATCGTGTTCGAGGGTGGGCGGCAGGGCGTAGTCGCCGCGGAAATCCTGGGCCTTGTCGTCCTTGTCGGTGTCGGCGGATGCGTTCTTGCCGCCGCGACCGCCATGGCCGCCGCCCATATGGCCGCCGCCGCCCATACCTCCGCCACCCATGCCCCCGGCGCCGGCGCCACGCCCCATGCCGCCACGATGACCGCCACTGCCATGCGCACCTTGCGGCGGCGTGCCGCTCGACGAAGCCGCTGCAGGTGCGGACGCATTGCGCCCCGCCTCGCGCAGCAGTCCTTTGACGGTATCGGCGGTATCGCTGTTGCGATCGTCCAGACGCCAGGCGCCCGCATAGGCGGGCGCCTGCTGCGCGTGCAGGTCGCTGGCGATCAGCGCCACCGCGCCGAGGATGGTCAGCTGCAGCAGCAGCAAGAGAAAGCCGTGGCGGCGGCGGGATCTCCGAGCCATAAGCACTACCGTTGGTCACCCCTGGATGGGCATACGGGTGATTGACGCGCGAACCAAGCCGCCGGTTGACATCGCGCTGACACATCGCAAGAACCGGAGGGCGCCGGCCGCGCCTTCGCGCCATCCTGTGCACCATCGCCAACCGGAATCGCCCCGATGCTCACCCTCTACGACTACCTGCCCTCGCAGAACGGCTGGAAAGTGCGCCAGCTGCTGCGCCACCTGGACCTGCCCTATCGCACCGTGCCGGTGAGCATCTTCGAGGGCGAAGGGCGCCAGCCCGGGTACCTGCGCATCAATCCCACCGGCACCGTGCCGGCGATCGCGCTGGAAGACGGCCGCACCCTGGCCGAATCCAACGCCATCCTGGCCTACCTCGCCGAGGGCACGTCCTACCTGCCCGGCGACGCCTACGGCCGCGCCAAGGTGCTGCAGTGGCTGAACTTCGAACAAGAGCGGGTGGAGTCGGTGATCGGCTCGTTGCGCTATTGGACCTTGACCGGGCAGTTGGCGAAGCGAGGGCCGGCGCTGGTGGAGCTGAAGCGCGAGGCAGGCTTGCGTGCGTTGTCCATGCTCGATGCGGAACTCGGTACGCGCCCGTTCGTCGCCAGCGAGAGCTACGGCATCGCCGACATCGCGCTGTTCGCCTACGCCAGCCGAGCCGACGAAGCGGGCTTCGATCTTGCGCCCTATTCCCGCTTCCAGGCCTGGATCGAACGCGTGCGAGCCCAACCCGGGCACCTGGCCGAGACGTTCCCATACTCGGTCGATCCGCACGCTCCACGCTGACGCCGCACCCGGTGCTGGCGTAGGTTGGGGTGAGCCGCAGGCGAACCCCAACGGGGCGGTACGAATCGAATCTCTGTTGGGGTTCGCCTGCGGCTTACCCCAACCTACGCCGCATGCCTATACCTGGCGTCTCTCAATACTCCCGCCACAGGTCGCCCCGCCGATGCGATGGCATACTCGGCGCTCCCGTTGACCGGAGCACCCTAATGCGCCTCCTTAGCGCCCTTGCCATCGGCGCCTTCAGCCTGCCGCTGGCCGCCTACGCCGCCGATCCCCATTCCTACGCCCAGCCCGACCAGGTGCGCGTCACCCACCTGGACCTGGACCTGAAGATCGACTTCCCGCACAAGCAGCTCGACGGCGTCGCCACGCTGAAGCTGGACTGGAAGGACCCGAAGGCGCAGGCGCTGGTGCTGGATACGCGCGACCTGAAGATCGCCAAGGTCGAAGCGGTCGACGGCGCAGGCAAGGCCACGGTACTGAAGTACGCGCTGGCGCCGGCCGACAAGCAGCTCGGCAGCAAGCTCACCATCCAGGCGCCGCAGCATCCGGCGCAGGTGCGCATCGCCTACGTCACCGCGCCGACGGCCTCGGGCCTGCAGTGGCTGACGCCGGAGCAGACGGCGGACAAGAAGGCGCCCTTCATGTTCTCGCAGTCAGAGTCGATCCACGCGCGCTCCTGGGTGCCGCTGCAGGATTCGCCGGCGATCCGCTTCACCTACAGCGCCCACGTCACCGCGCCGAAGAACGTGCGCGTGGCGATGAGCGCGCTCAACGACGCCAGGCATCCGCTGGATGGCGATTTCCGCTTCGACCAGCCGCATCCGATCCCGTCCTACCTGCTGGCCGTCGCCGCCGGCGATATCGCCGCGCAGGAAACCGGCCCGCGCTCGGCCGTGTATGCCGAGCCCAGCGTGGTCGGCAAGGCCGCCAAGGAATTCGAGGACACCGAGAAGCTGATCGCCGCCACCGAGCAGCTCTACGGTCCCTATGCGTGGGGCCGCTACGACCTGCTGGTGCTGCCACCCTCGTTTCCGTTCGGCGGCATGGAAAACCCGAACATGACCTTTGCCACGCCGACCGTGCTGGTGGGCGACAAGAGCCTGGTCTCGCTGGTCTCGCATGAACTGGCGCATTCCTGGTCGGGCAACCTGGTGACCAGCGCCGCGTGGCGCGACATCTGGCTCAACGAAGGCTTCACCACCTACGTGCAGGGCCGCATCACCGAGGCCGTGTACGGCAAGACGCTGGCCGACGAGGAAGCGCTGCTGTCCGCGCGCGACCTGCAGAAGCACATCGGCGAGATGCCGGAGAACTCGCAGAAGCTGGCGCCGGAGCCGCACGGCGTCGACGCCGACGACACCCTGTCCGACGTGGCCTACACCAAGGGCTCGTGGTTCCTGCGCACGCTGGAGCAGCGCTTCGGCCGCAGCACCTTCGATGCGTATCTGAAGGGCTATTTCGCGCACTTCGCCTTCCAGAGCATCGACACCGAGCAGATGCTCGACTACCTCAAGGCCAATCTGTTCGACAAGAACCCGGGCAAGATGGACTGGGCCGAAGTGAAGGAATGGGTGTACCAGCCCGGCATTCCGAAGAACGCGCCGCTGCCGGCTTCGCCGCGTTTCGAGGCGATCGACAAGGAACGCGCGGCTTTCCTCGCCGGCTCGCTGGCGGCGGAGAAGCTCGACGCCAAGGGCTGGAACACGCAGGAATGGATGTACTTCCTGGACGGCATGCCCGACGTCGCACCGCTGGAAAAAATGCAGCAGCTCGATGCCACCTGGCATCTGACCGGCACGCCCAATGCCGAGATCGGCATGCGCTGGTACAGCCATGCGATCGCCGCCGGCGACAAGGCCGTGTGGAACGCCGCTGCCGAGCACATGACCCGCATCGGCCGCCTATACCTGACCACGCCGCTGTACCGCGCCTTCGTCAAGACGCCGGAAGGCCTGGCCTACGCCGAGCAGGTGTATGCGAAAGCCAAGGCGGGCTATCACCCGATGACCCAGGACGCCGTCCAGCGGATCATCGACAAGGCCAGGCACCCGCAGGCGAAGAAGCCCGCCAAGTGATCGCCACCGTGCGGCGCGCCGGCCTTGATCGGCGCGCCGTGCGACCCGACATGTTCCTGTCCAACTTCCGCGGACCGCCCCGATGACCAAGTCCTCCCTTCCCGCCGCCGGCCAGGCCCATCCGCGGCCCTTGTGGCAGCGCCTGCTGATCCGCCGCCTGAAGTTCCTGGCCATCGTCGCGGCGGTGCTCGGCGTCGGCCTCGGCGGCTGCTATCTGTTCGCGCCGCAGTGGCTGCTGAGCGCCGAGATGGCGCGCAAGGCGATGGCCGCGCACGTGGAAACGCATTCGGTGCAGGTGGGCGACACCAAGTGGGTCTACTACGAAGGCGGCAAGGGCCCGACGCTGTTGCTGCTGCACGGCTTCGGCGCCGACAAGAACGTGTGGCTGGAGCAGCTGCGCCTGCTCACCCCGAACTTCCACGTGATCGCGCCGGACCTGCCGGGCTGGGGCGATTCCACCCGCATCGACGGCGCCAGCTACAACATCGATGCGCAGGCCGCGCGCCTGCAGGGCTTCATCGCCACGCTGCGCCTGCAGCGCGTGGTGCTGGTCGGCCATTCGATGGGCGGCGCGATCGCCGGCACGTATGCAGCCGATCATCCGGAGCACGTGGCGGCGCTGGCACTGATCGATGCGTTCGGCCTGAAAACCAACGAGAACGAATTCGTGCGCCAGTCGCTGGCCGGCACGAACCTGTTCAACTACGACGACCGCGCCGGCTTCGAGCGCGCCACCTTGCTCGCCTTCGAGAAGATGCCCAGCATCCCGGGCCGCTTCATCGACGTGATGATCAAGAAGAACCAGAGCGAACGGGCCTTTCACGACCGCACCTTCCACGAGCTGCTCGACCCTTCGCAGTACCTGTCCGTGCAGAATCGCCTGGATCGCCTGACCATGCCGGTGCTGGGGCTGTGGTGTCACGACGACAAGATCATCGATATCTCGGGACTGGACAGCCTGCGCAACGGGCTGTCGCACGCCAGCGCGATCAGCTCGTCCGTGCTCAGCGGCTGCAATCACATGCCGGTGCTGGAGAAGCCGGAAGAGACGGCGCGGATCCTCGGGGCATTCACGCTGCAGCACATGTCGCTGGGCGGTTGATCGAAAGTTTTCGCAACGCCACAAGTCGGAAGCCTTCTCCCTCCGGGAGCACGCGGGGAGGGCACATGGATGTGCCCTTCTTTGAGGAGCGAGGAAGGTGCCGGCAGGCGGATGAGGGTGCGGGCGGAGCAGTGCGCATCACTCTGGCGCTCCGCCCGCACCCTCACCCCACCCCCTCTCTCCCACAGGGACTATCTTCGGGTCGCCGGCGGGAGAGGGGCTCAAGAAGGAGACGCGCATGCTGATCGAAGGGCGCTGCCACTGCGGCAACATCATCTTCTCGCTGGATTGGCAACCCGACCCCGCGACGATCCCCGCACGCGCCTGCACCTGCACGTTCTGCACGCGCCACGGCGGCGTGTGGACTTCGTATCCCGACGGTCGGCTCACGGTGCGCGTGGCCGACCCGTCGCGCGTGTCGCGCTACGCCTTCGGCACGGAAACCGCCGCCTTCCAGATCTGCATGACCTGCGGCGTGGCGCCGCTGGTGACCAGCCGCATCGATGGGCGGCTGTACGCGGTGGTCAACGTCAACACGTTCGAGAACGTGGATCCGGCACTGCTGCAGCGCGGCTCCAGCACGCTCGACGGCGAAAGCGTCGACGACCGCCTGGCGCGCCGCCAGCGCAACTGGATCGGCCACGTGGATTTCCCGGCGGCGGACGGCTGATCGGCAGATTAAAATTTCTTTAGTCGCCGCAGCGATGCTGCTCTGCGACAATGGCCCGCGCCGCGCCCCGCCTGCTTCGCGGCCTGCCCGAAAGACATCCATGACTACCGCTACCCACGACGAGCCCCAGGGCCTGCGGCTGACCTGGCGCATCGTCCAGATCGTCAGCTTCACCTTCCTCGCCTATCTGGTGATCGGCCTGCAGCTGGCCGTGCTGCCGCCGTTCGTGCATGGCGACCTGGGCTACGGCGCGGTGCTCGCCGGCCTGGGTGTAAGCACGCAGTACGTCGCTACGTTTCTGAGCCGCGGCTTCGCCGGCCGCACCTCGGATACCGCCGGGCCGAAACGCGCGGCGATGATCGGCATGGCCGCCTGCGGTGTCAGCGCCGCGCTGATGATCGTCGCCGCCTTGCTGCGTCCGTGGCCGCTGGCCTCGTTCGCGCTGCTGCTGGCCGGGCGCCTCGCGCTCGGCGTGGGCGAGAGCTGCGTGGGCACGGGCTGCATCATGTGGGGCATCGGGCGGGTGGGGCCGGCGCATACGGCCAAGGTGATTTCGTGGAACGGCGTGGCGACCTACGGCGCGCTCGCCGCGGGCGCGCCGCTCGGCGTGCAGCTCGCCGGCACGTTCGGTTTCGTGGCGATCGGCATCGCCGGCGCGCTGCTGATGGTGGCGGGTCTGCTGCTGGGGTGGCGGCGCCCGGCCGCGAAAGTGGAAGCCGGCGAGCGCCTGCCGATGCATCACGTGTTCGGCCGCGTCTTCCCGTATGGCATGGGCCTGGCGCTGGGCGCGGTGGGCTTCGGCGCGCTTGCCACCTTTGTCACCCTGTACTACGCGGCGATGGGCTGGAGCGGCGCGGCGGCCACGCTGAGCGTGTTCGGCGCCTGCTTCGTCGGCGTGCGGCTGGTGCTGGGCGGGGCGATCTCGCGCTTCGGCGGCTATCGCGTGGCGCTGGTGTCGTTCACGGTGGAATGCGTGGGGCTGATCGTGCTCGCCGCCGCGGGCAGTTCGGCGATGGCGATGTTCGGCGGCGCGCTGACCGGCATCGGCTTCTCGCTGATCTTCCCCGCGCTCGGCGTCGAAGCCGTACAGCGGGTGACGCTGAGCAATCGAGGTTCCGCGCTGGGGGCGTATTCGGTGTTTACCGATCTGGCGCTGGGCGTGGCCGGCCCGCTGGGCGGATGGCTGGTGTCGGGCGGGCGTTATGGGCCGCTGTTTGCGACGGCGGCTTCGTTCTCGGTGATCGCGATGGCGCTCACAGCCTGGTTGTATCTAAACCACGGCAGACGCACGGCGTAGGTTGGGGTGAGCGCAGCAAACCCCACCGGACCCGGCATGCGCATCGCCACGTTGGGGTTCGCTGCGCTCACCCCAACCTACGCGGCTAATCGGCGACGTCGGCCACCAGCCTGTCCAGCTCCGCCTTAAGCACCGCGCCGTTCTGGCGCAGCCAATCACGCTGTTCGCGCCAGTCGGGAAACAGATGCTCCACCTGCGTCCAGAAGCGCGGCGAGTGGCTGCGCACTTTCAGATGGCACAGCTCGTGCGCAAGCACATAGCGCAGCGCGGTGGGCGGCGCCAGCGCAAGCGCGAGATCGAGGTTGATGCGGTCGCGCGTGTCCAGGCTGCCCCACAGGCTCTTCATCGGCCGGATGCGCAGCGCGGTGGGCGCGAGGCCGAGCTGCGGCACGTAGCTGGCCATCCAGCGCGCGACGTCGCGGCGCATCAGCGTTTCGAAATACGAGGCAAGCAGGCCGCGCGCCACCGGCAGCGCGCGCGTATGCGGACGCGGGATCACCAGGGTCAGGCCGCCTTCGTACGGCTCGACTTTCGGATACGGGCCTTCGGCCCAGTCCAGCAGGGTGGTCTCGCCGCGCAGTGGAAACTCGGTGGCATAGCCCAGGCGCAGCGCCGGCAGCGGCTTGGTCACCAGATTGAGCTCGTCGAGCTTCCTTTCCAACCAGTCGACGTGGCTGCGCAGGAAAGCGCTGACCTGCGCCGGATGCGTGCCGTGCGGATATGAAACACGCGCGCCTTTCGGCGTGACCGTGAGACGCAGGCGACGCGCGCGCGGATGCGCGGACTTGAGCACGCGGATGGTCCCGCCGCTCGTCGTCGACAATTCCAGCCAGTCGCCTTCCAGATGCTGCGTCATCGGTACTACCCCGCCTTGCTGCTAATGCTGCTCCTGGCTGCCCTGTCCCGCCATTCTCCGCCCGCCAATGTGGGGAGAGCATGCAGGCTATGCAAGACGGCCGGGTGACGCCCGGCGCAGGGGCGCCGGGAGCCAGGATAGATGGGGTCGGCAGGGGAAAAACCCAGCCAGGGCGCGGGTTTCGGAGCACAGGCCGCATAACCGCGCGGCCTGGCGGGCCGCACCTCGAAGCTTTCGAGGTGCGTTCAGCCCAGGGGACTCAGCCGTCGGCCGGGCGCGGCAGGCCGAACCACTCTTCCAGCTTGCCGAGCAGGCGCTCCAGCTCCAGCGTGAGCAGGGCAAAGCTGGCGTCCATCTCGGCCGCGGCGTCCTGGTGGCTGTCGCCCATCTCGTCCATCACCACGTCCAGGAACTTCAGCTTGCGGACCACCAGGTCCTCGCCCAGCACGAAGCTCATGCGGTCGTCGAACACCAGGCCCAGCTGGAACACCTGCTTGCCGTTGCGCAGGTGCTCCTTCACTTCCTCGCTGTCCAGCTCCTGGCGGCGGCAGCGGGCGATGGCGCCGGTGGCGGTGGCCGGGTCGCGCAGTTCGCATTCGTCGCCCAGGGTCAGGCCGCCAGGCAGGTTGCCGGTGGCCAGCCAGTCGGTCATCAGCACGCGCGGGCCTTCCTCCGGCGCCAGCGGCACTGCGGGGAAGCTGCCCAGGGCCTCGCGGATCTGGGTCAGGGCGTTTTCGGCGGATTTGCGGCTGGAGGTGTCCAGCACCAGCCAGCCGTGGCGCTTGTCGACATAGGAGGACAGGCGCGAGCTGCGCACGAAGGCGCGCGGCAGCAGTTCGGTCAGCAGGTCTTCCTTGATGCGCTTGCGCTCGCGGCCGCCGACCTTGCGACCTTCTTCCTCGGCGATCTTCTGCACCTTGCGCTGCAGCTCGTCGTTGACCACCGCGGCCGGCAGCAGCTTGTCCTCGCTGCCCACGGTGACCAGGGTACAGGCCTTCACGGCATGGGTGAGCGCCGCCTCCTCGCCCCGCCCGACCGGCGGCACGAAGCCCTTGGTGCCCATTTCCAGCGGGCCGCAGGGGCGCAGGCGGTGCTCGGCCAGGGCTTCGTCCAGGCGGTTGAGGTCTTCGGCAACGGCGGGGGAAAAGCGGAACAGCGTCAGATTGCGGAAAAACATAGCGGGGCTGGGTATCCGGGCGGTCTGGCGGCCCCGGACCGGGGCGCACGAAACAACCATCATACCGGATGAGCCCGCCCGGGCCCTCGCTCATGCCTCCCCGGGCATATCGACATGCCGGCCGCCGCCTTCCTGAAAAAAGCACGCCAGGCAAAGCAAGAACCCGCCCACGAATTCGTTTGGCCATCTATACATCCAAAAAACTTTTCGCTATAACGGACCAACATGCCGCATCGCAACATTCTGGGAGAAGGTTGCGCGGTCATGTCTCAAGCGAAAAGCACCGGCCGCGTCAGCGGCTTCCGGCAGCGTCGCTTTCGACCATCCACAGGACCGAACAGCAACACCTGGCACTGCGGGAACCGCAGGCTACGCCGTGGCGCGCCATGCCCGCGGGGAGCCCGTGCACCCGCTCAATGGGGAGCGTACGACGCGATGACGAACAGCAACTTGGGCAGCAAACGATTCCTCGCACTGGCCATCGGCCTGTGCGTGAGCGGCGGCGTACTGGCGCAGACCACCACCGGCGGACTGTTCGGCCAGGCCGCGGCGGGCCAGGGCGACAGCGTGCTGATCAAGAGCAGCACGGGCCTGAGCCGCGAAGTGCCGCTGGACGACAAGGGCCGCTACAGCATCGGACAACTGCCGCTGGGCACCTACACGGTGACGCTGCAGCGCCAGGGCCAGGCGGTGGAGACGCGCGACAACATCACGATCAAGGTCGGCGCGGGCACCGAGGTTTCCTTTACCGGCGCGGTGGCGGCGAAGAACCTCAGCGGCATCAGCGTCACCGCGAATGCGTTGCCGGCGATCGACGTATCCAGCGTCGATTCGCGCACCGTGGTCACCTCCGACCAGCTGGCCAAGGTGCCGCTGGGCCGCAGCTCCGAAGCGATCGCGCTGCTGGCGCCCGGCGTGGTGAACAACGGCGGCAGCTTCAGCGGACCCACCGGGCAATCGCTGGTCAGCTTCGGCGGCTCGTCGGCGAGCGAGAACGCGTATTACGTCAACGGCTTCAACACCACCGATCCGCTGCGCGGCTTCGGCGGACTCACCCTGCCCTACGGCGCGATCGACCAGCAGGAGGTCTACACCGGCGGCTACGGTGCGGCCTACGGCCGTTCCGACGGCGGCGTGATCAACGTGGTCGGCAAGCGCGGCACCAACCAGTGGCACTTCGGCACCCAGGTGTTGTGGGAACCGGCGTTTGCCCGCGCGCGCCAGCGCGACCGCTTCTACGAGAGCGGCCTGCCGGCCACGCCGGTCGCGGGCAACCTGTATGCGCCGGACAGCGCCGACCGCAGCTGGACCACCACGGTCAGCGCCTATGCCGGCGGTCCGCTGGTAAAGGACAAGCTGTTCCTGTTCGTCGCCGGCGAATACGAGCGGCAGGAAGGCAATACGGTCAATCCGGTCAGCGGCTTTCTTTCCGGCAAGCCTTACGTGGACTATCGCCAGAACGACCCGCGCTGGTACGCCAAGCTGGACTGGAACATCACCGACAACCACATCCTCGAAGTCACCGGCGCCTCCGACAAGTACAACAGCTCGGGCACCGTCTACCGCTACGACTACGTCAATCGCGCGCAGGGCACGCGCATCGGCGCGAACGACGACATCAAGTCCGGCGGCGACGTGTACACCGCCAAGTACACCGGCTACCTCACCGACGCGCTCACGCTCACCGCGCAGTACGGCCGCATGAAGACCTCCGACTACGACGTGCCGGGCGGCTACGACCCGTCGCTCACCTATGTCGACGGCGTGACCAACCAGAACCCCGCGCTCAACGGCGGCGTCGGCCGCGGCAACAGCCAGACCATCGTGTCGCTCTACGATCCCGGCCGCGGCAACCGCACCACTAACACGCGCATCGACCTGACCTACAAGCTGGGCGACCACACGCTCAGCGCCGGTATCGACAACCAGACCGCGAAGGCGCTCAACCAGGGCTCGAACACTTCCGGCCCCGGCTATTACTGGAGCTACGACCAGGCCGATCCGAATACGCCGCTCTCCACCGGCCTGGGCGTGCCGGCGACGGCCGGCTTTCCCAACGGCGCGCAGGGCTACTACGTGGTGAAGACCGTCGCCAACAGCCTGGCCACGGTGCGTTCCAGCCAGCGTGCGCAGTACATCGAGGACAAGTGGCAGGTGAGCGAGCGCTGGCTGCTCTCCATCGGCCTGCGCAACGACCAGTTCCGCAACTACAACGCCGATGGCCAGGCCTACATCACCCAGCACAAGCCGCAGTGGGCGCCGCGCCTGGGCTTCAGCTGGGACGTCAACGGCGACTCCAGCTTCAAGATCTACGGCAATGCGGGCCGCTACTACCTGGGCCTGCCGCTGAACCCCTCGCTCAACGCGGCGGGCGCCTACGTCAGCACCTCGCAGTACTACACCTACAGCGGCATCGCCGCCGACGGCACGCCGACCGGGCTCACCGCGATGTCTGGCCCGGTCTCGGCCAACAACGCGTTCGGCATCCTGCCGGACCCGAAGACGGTGAGCACGCAGAACCTCAAGTCCGAATACCAGGACGAGTTCATCCTCGGCTTCACCAAGACCGCGGGCAACGACTGGGTCTACGGCGCCAAGCTGACCCAGCGCGTGCTGCGCAGCGCGATCGACGACTACTGCGATATCGACCGCGTGCTGGCCAAGGCCACTTCGCTCGGCTACGACGTCACCACCTCGAGCAACCCGGTGAGCTGCTGGCTGTTCAATCCGGGACAGGCCAATACGTTCACGCTGGTCGATACCTCCGGCCGCTACGTCAGCGTGCCGCTCAGCAATGCGGAGTTCGGCTTTCCCACGCTCAAGCGCAAGTACTACGGCCTGGAGACCTTCCTGGAGCATCCGTTCGACGGTCGCTGGTACGGCAAGCTCACCTACGTGTTCTCGCGCAGCTACGGCAATACCGAGGGCCAGCTGCGTTCGGACCTGTACCGCGAGTCGCGCGGCACCGGCCAGACCGCGGTGTCGACCACCCAGGACTGGGACAACTCCTGGATCATGGACTACAGCAACGGCGCGCAGAACAACGATCACAAGCACCAGCTGAAGTTCTTCGGCTATTACCAGCTCACGCCCGAGTGGCTGGTCTCGGCCAACCTCAGCCTGATCGCCGGTGCGCCCAAGCCCTGCCTGGGCTACTACGGCCCCGACCGCGCCGACCCGGCCGGCTACGGCAACAGCTATCACTTCTGCTTCGGCGACCCCTCGCCGCCCGGCAGCCAGGGCCGCCTGCCGTGGATCCGCCAGCTGGACCTGGGCGTGAGCTATCGGCCCGCCTTCGCGGCCAACCGGCTGGCCTTCGGCGCGAATGTGTTCAACGTGCTCAACGAGCAGCGCGTGCTGGCGATCTTCCCGAACGGCGAGTCCTCGCCGAACAAGGCCAACCCGCTGTACGGCACCCCGACGGCGCGCCAGCAGCCACGCTATGTGCGCTTGAGCGTGAGTTACGACTACTAAGCAACGTTCGGCGTAGGTTGGGGTGAGCCGCAGGCGAACCCCAACAGGCGCTCCGTCCATGCCTCTGTTGGGGTTCGCCTGCGGCTCACCCCAACCTGCGCCGGCCCCATTGTCGCTCAATACAGTGGTGTACCCGCGTTATAGGCGCCCACAAACGATTGCCAATCCAGATTGACCTGATCCGCATAGCCGAAGGCAAACGTCGAGATCTCGCTGGCCAGCCCGCTCTTGCTGCTCACCGCATCCGTCACCTGCTTATCGATGCTGTAGGACACGATGGCACTGTTGTAGTCCTGATCGGAAATCGCATGCGCAGAGGCGAGCGCCTGGCCCAGGTAGGTGGCCGCCGTATTGAGCTTGCCGGCGCTGCTGAGCTGGGTGTAGTCGAAATCCTCGGCATACGGCGATTTCTCGTGCACGTAGTAAGCCGAGCCGTCGATGGTGGCGTAGCCGACCAGCACATCCGCATTCAAGGTCTGGGCCTTCGCCGTCATGGCGACGCGGTTGCCTTCGTGGTTGCCGTAGTCGGCGGCGGGCAGCTGGCCGTTGTCGACGATGGCGACGGCGCTGCCGATCTCCTGCTTTACTTCCAGGATCACATCGTCCGATGTAGACGTCGACGGACCCTCGACCAGCACGTAGTAACGCAACTTGCCCAGGCTGCCCACGCCGGAGCCGAGCTTCTGGCGGATGTCCTTCACCTGGTAATAGCTCGCGGCATAGCGCTTGGAGGAAGCGATGCTCCCGATATAGCCGCTCATCGCACCGGCGATCTGGTCGTAGGTCGTGCTGCCCACCGTGGCCAGCTTGCCGGCAATGGTCTGGAATGTGCGCGCACCGCCGCTGACCTGGGTGTACTTGGACAGCAGGTCCGAACGCGAATCGCCCTTGGCAGCGCCGATGGTGTCGCCCACCACGCCGGAAGTGTTGCCGCTCTTGAGCTGGAAGCTCAGCTCGGCGCTGCTGCCCTTGAAGTTGCTCATCTCATCGACGTAGGCGCCGACCATGGTCTTGATCGCGGTGCTGATATCGCTATCGGCCAGGCCGTTGGCGCGACCGGCCAGCACCATGCTGGTGGCGAGCCGGCGCAGGTCCCACACGTACTGGCCGAGATAGCCTTCATCGAAGTCATCGACGCTGAATACGGTATTGCCGCCGCTGTCCTGCCATGCACCGAAGTTGCCGATGTGCGTATCGCCGCCGATCCAGGTGTAGCCGGTCTGCGTGGTGGTGTAGGCGGATGCCGGCAGCGTCTTCATATCCTGGTAGAAGATATGCGCAGTGCCGCGATAGAAATCGAAGGCGCTGTTCGCCATGGTCGACATCTTGGTGGCGAGTTCCGCGCTGTCGGTGGCGGCGAACGGATGGTTGTAACCGTAGACCTGCGACACCACCCAGCTGGTGCGCGTGCTGGCGGCGTGCGCGGCGGAGGCGCACAGCAGGGCGGCGGACAGGACGATCCATGCTCTCTTTTTCACGGCTTTCCTCCAGGCAAGAAAAAGGCGCGGCAGAGCCGCGCCTTGGGTCAGACCGGAATTCAAGCGATCGTGCGTGACGCTGTCGTGACGTGCGTTCTTGCGCTTACGCCTTGCTCACCGCCGCCACCGCGGCAGCCACCGTGTCCAGGTTGGAGCGGTTGAGCGCCGCCACGCAGATGCGGCCGGTGCCGATCGCATAGATGGCGTACTCGTCGCGCAGGCGATCGACCTGGGCCTTGCTCAGGCCCGAGTAGGAGAACATGCCGGCCTGCTGCTGGATGAAGGCGAACTGCGGCGCGCCGTGCGCCGCCAGCTTCTCCACCATGCCGGCGCGCATCGCGTGGATGCGCTCGCGCATCTCGCCCAGCTCCTGCTCCCACATCGCACGCAGCTCGGGGCTGTTCAGCACGCCCGCGACCAGGGCGCCGCCATGGGTGGACGGGCTGGAGTAGATCGAGCGGATGGTGCGCTTGACCAGCGACTGCACGCGCAGCGCCTCGTCGCGGTCCGAGGCGACGAAGGTCAGCGCGCCCGCGCGCTCGCCATACAGCGAGAACGACTTGGCGTACGAGCTGGTCACCACGAAGGACTCGATACCGGAGGCGGCGAACAGGCGCACCGCGGTGGCATCCGCGTCGATGCCCTGGTCGAAGCCCTGGTAGGCCATGTCGATGAAGGGCAGCAGCTGGCGCTCCTTCACCACCTCCACCACCTGCTGCCACTGCGCGGCGTTGAGATCGACGCCGGTCGGGTTATGGCAGCAGGCATGCAGCAGCACCACGGTGCCCGGTTCCAGCTTGCCGAGATCCGCCAGCATGCCGGCGAAATCCAGGCCGTGGGTCTGCGGGTCGTAGTAGGTGTACTCCACCACCTCGAAGCCGGCGGCGATAAACACCACGCGATGGTTTTCCCAGCTCGGGTTGCTGATGGCGATCTTCGCCTTCGGCAGCGCTTTCTTCAGCACGTCCGCGCCCACGCGCAGCGCGCCACTACCGCCGATGGTCTGCGAGGTGGCGACGCGACCGGCGGCCAGCAGCGGCGATTCGGCGCCGAACACCAGCTTCTGCGTGCCCTGGGTATAGGCCGGCAGGCCGTCGATCGGCAGGTAGCCGCGCGGTTTCGCTTCCTGTGCCAGGCGCTGCTCCACTTCGTGCACGGCACGCAGCAGCGGGATCCGTCCCTGTTCGTCGTAGTAGATGCCTACGCCAAGGTTGACCTTGCCCGGGCGCGCGTCGGCCAGGTAGGCCTCGGTGAGTCCCAGGATCGGATCGCCCGGGGTCATTTCAACGGATGCAAAGTGCGACACGGCGTTACTCGCAGGTGAGAGGTGAGGGATCAGGCTTCGACGGTTTCTTCAGGCGTACCGGCAAGCCACTGGTGCGCATCGGCCCGGCCGGCGCCCTCACGCGCGCCGAGCGAAGCGAAATCGAACAGGTTGCGATCGGCCAGCTGCGAAGGAGCGACCGAACCGAGCGCGCGGAACATGGTCTCGCTGCGGCCGGGGTACTGCTTCTCCCAATCCTCCAGCATGCGCCTGACCACTTTGCGCTGCAGGTTTTCCTGCGAGCCGCACAGGTTGCACGGGATGATCGGGAACTGCTGCTGCCCGGCGTATTCGGCGATATCGCTTTCCTTGCAATACGCCAGCGGGCGGATCACCACGTGGCGGCCGTCGTCCGAGCGCAGCTTCGGCGGCATCGCCTTGAGGCTGGCCTGGTGGAACAGATTCAGGAAAAACGTGCCGAGGATGTCGTCGCGGTGATGGCCCAGCGCGATCTTGCTGATGCCGTTGGCCGCCGCCCAGGCGTACAGCGCGCCGCGCCGCAGGCGCGAGCACAGGCTGCACATGGTCTTGCCCTCGGGAATCACGCGGGTGACCGTGCTGTAGGTGTCCTGCTCGATGATATGGAACGGCACGCCGCGCGCGCTGAGGTATTGCGGCAGCACGTGCTCGGGAAAGCCCGGCTGCTTCTGATCGAGATTCACCGCGACCAGCTCGAAGCGCACCGGCGCCTTCGCCTGCAGCGAGAGCAGGATGTCCAGCAGCGTGTACGAATCCTTGCCCCCGGACAGGCACACCATCACCTTGTCGCCGTCTTCGATCATGTTGAAGTCGGCGATGGCCTGGCCGACCTGATGGCGCAGGCGCTTGGCCAGCTTGGCGGCCTCGTAGTGCTGCTTGCGGGTGGCTTCGGGCTGGGCGGACATGGGGCGTGGCATCGAGCGGAAGCGGAAAGGCCGCCCATTGTAGCGGTCCCGCCACCTCCTGGCCCTGCCTTCCGGCAACTCCACCGGCGCGGGTCCGGCGGAGTACACTCGGGCTTCGTCCTTTCGCCAGCCGCCAGCCGCCGCCCATGCAGGTCCAGGATCCCGCCGAGATTGCCCATCTGCTGGCCGAACTGCGCGTCGAGCACCGCGACCTGGACGTCGCCATCGAGGCCCTGGCCGTCGCGATGGGCCGCGACGAGCTGCAGCTGACGCGGATGAAGAAGCGCAAGCTGCTGCTGAAGGACACCATCGCGCGGCTCGAAAGCAGGCTGATTCCCGACCTCGACGCCTGAGGCCGGGCCGCCGCACCGCTTCTGGCCGTCGGAGAGCTCCCCGTTGCTCCGGCGCGCCAGCAGCGCGCCCGCATCGCTCCATTTCACCCAAGCAGAATCGCGGCCTCTTTCATGGAGCCGCCGATCGCATGGACATGCGCCTTTCCGCCGCACGCCGGACACACCCGACGTTTCGCCTCACTTTGCGCCTGGGCGCTCTCGGCCTGCTGCTCTGGCTGGTCGCCGCGCTGGCCGTCGCTTTCGCCGGGCTTGCGACGCAGCCCATCGCACCGGCCGACCTGGCGCTGGTGCTGGGCAACACCGTCGGCCCCGGCAACCGCCCCCTGCCACGCCTGCGCATCCGGCTGGAAGCCGCGCTCGCGCTGTACCGGCGCGGCGGCTGCCGCATGCTAATGGTTAGCGGCGGCGTCGAGGACGACGGGCGCGACGAGGCGGCGGGGATGAAGCAATGGCTGGTCGAGCACGGCGTGCCGGCCGAGGCGATCGTGGAAGACCGCCATGGCGACAACACCCGCGCCTCCGCCCGCAACGCGCGTGCCTGGCTGGACGCGCATGGGCAGCGCAGCGTGGTGGTGGTGTCGCAGTACTTCCATCTGCCGCGGGCGCGGCTGGCGATCCGGCAGGAGGGCTTGGTCGATGCCGGCGGGGATTACACGCAGCGCTTGTTCGTGTGGGATGTGTATTCGAGCATGCGCGAGGTGCTTGGCTATCTCGCGTATGGGGCGAGGCTGGCGTAGACAGCTCCTCTCCCTTCGGGGAAGGGCTTGGGTGAGGGTAAGGGCGAAGCGCAAGAGTGATGTGCACCGCTCCGGCCGTACCCTCATCCGGCTGCCGCCACCTTCTCCCGGAGGGAGAAGGATTCCAACTTGAAACGATGAGGGTGGACCCCTCTCCCTCCGGGAGAGGGGCTGGGGTGAGGGTACGGGCGGAGCGCAAGAGTGATATTCACCGCTCCGCCCGCACCCTCAATCCGCCTGCCGCCACCATCCCTCCCACAGGAACTACCCTCGGACCGCCAGAGGACAAGGGTTCGCTCTGGAACATGGCGATGTTTACTTGGCGGGCTGCTGCAGACCCAGCACATCGAGCCCTTGCTCGAACACGATATCGACCGGGATCTTCGCCTGTTCCAGCTTCTTCAGATCGCCCGCCAGCTCGGCATCGATGCTGCCCATGCTGTCGGTCAACTTCTTCGCCGTGTCGTAGTCGCCATCGCCCTGGATGGTCAGCAGCTTCGCCGACAGCGCGTTCATCGCCGCGGTCATCTTGTCGAAGTCGACGCGGTAGCGGCCCGTCGTCGCGTCGCGGCTGAAGGCGCCCTGCTGCTTGAAGAAGTTGAAGCGCACCATGTTCGCCTTCGCATGGGCGTCGCTGGCGCCGAAGCGCACCGAGCGCAGGATGCCGGCGAGGAAGGTGACGTAGTTGTCCATCAACCTGGCCTTGTCCAGCTCGCCCTTCTCGGCCAGCTTGGTGACCATGTACAGGCCCAGGATGTCGGCCTTGCCTTCCTCGAAGCTGGACGCCTGGTCCTTCAGTGCGGCGCGCACCAGGCCCTTGTCGGTGAGCGTGTTCTTGATGCCCAGGCCATGCGCCACCTCGTGGAACATGGTGTTCTCGAAGAACGCATCGAAGGTGAGATGCGACTGCTGGTCGGCCGCGATCAGCTCCCTGGCGATCGGCAGCATGATCTTGTCGAACTTCGCCTGCATCACGTTTTCCAGCTGCAGGCGGCGCGTGCCTTTCTTCAGCTGCACTTCCTCGTCGTTCGGCAGGTTGATCGCGATGGTCTTGGCGCCGACATTGGCGTCGCCGGCGTAATACACGGCGAAGTAGGCATTGAGGTCGGCGTCGGAGCCGGGCTTTTCCGCCTTGTATTTGGCCTCCACCGGCAGCTCGCGCTGCAGCTCCGGCAGGTATTTCACGAAGCGCGAGAGCTTCTCGCTCCAGGCCTGGTCCTTCACCAGCACGTAGCTCTCGTAGCTGGCCTTGTAGCCGAACAGCTGGTCTTCGTAGGTCTCGATCGGGCCGATCACGATGTCGACCGGGTTCTTCTTCATCGCCATCCAGGCGAAATCGCTCTTGCGGTATTCGTCGCTGAGCAATGCGTCGGCGCGCAGCTTGAGGTAGTTGGCGAAGTCCTTGTCGGCGGACAGTTCGGCCGCCTCGCGCAGCAGGCCGGCGGCCTTGTCGAGATCCGCCTTGTAGGCCTCGTGGAATGGCACGGTGACCAGCTTGCCCTGCGCATCGCGGCGCAGCAGGGTGTAGAGCGAGGTCTTGTCCTTGAGATCGGCCTGCTCGAATTCTTCCTTGCCCATGTCGGCCGGATAGAACTGCACGCCGGCCGGGCGCGGGCCGACGCCGGCGACGAAGGGCTGGTCCTCGTGCAGGCGGTCCCACGGGCCGTAGTTGATCTCGGCGTAGCGGCGCGTGTCCTCGTCGGGAATGCGCTGCATCAGCGCCGCCTTGTCACCCCAGGACTGCTGCCAGTACAGGCTGTTGGTGACATCGGCCGCCTGCACCAGCAGGGCCAGCATGCGCTTGTGCTTGTCGTCGAAGCCGGACAGGTCCGCGCTCAGCTTCACCGTGGCGTAGTCGCCCATGCGCTGCTTGGCGAGGTCGGCATCGGTGGACGGCGGCGCCGGCTGGGACGGCGCGGTGGAAGCGGGCGAAGCCGGCTTCGGTTCGGCGGGAGCGGCAGCGTCCTGGTGGGAGGAACTGCAGCCGGCCAGGGCGGCGGCGAGACTCAGGGCGAGCAGGCGATAACGCATGGGGTCTTCCTCGCGGAACGGAAAACGCCATGTTATATGCCCCGGGGCGGGATGGCCCCGGGGCCATGCAACAAACGCGTCAGCCGGAGATCGCCAACCGCTCCGAGCGATACAGATGCGCCGTGATCAGCGTGGCGACCACCGCCGCCGCGAGCGTCCCGCCCAGGCAATACAGCACCTGCTGCAGGCTGACGCCGTCACCGCGCAGCGCACCCATCACGCCCAGGTGCTGGCCCAGCAGCGGCACCGCGTACATCCACGCCTTGGCCTTGATCGGAAACACCGCCATCAGCAGGCTCGGCACGATCGGCACGAACATCAGCAACGACACGTACATCTGCGCCTCGCGGTAGCTCTTGGCGAAGGCCGCCACCAGGGTCTGCAGCGCGGCGATCAGCATCACCAGCGGCAGCATCAGCAGGAACACCGTGCCGGCGAAATGCGCGCCGAGATTCAGCTCCATGCCCAGCTTGTCCACCGGCACGAACGGCCCCAGCACCGCGAACGCCGCCAGCGTGATCAACAGGCTGATACAGGAGAAGGTGCAGATCGCGGCCAGCTTGCCGGCCAGGATCTTCCAGCGCGGCACCGGGTTGGCGAACAGCGGCTCCAGCGACTGCCGCTCGCGCTCGCCGGCGGTAAGGTCGATGGCCAGATACATGCCGCCGAGAAAGATGGTGATCACGAAGAAGTACGGCAGCATGTTGAACATCAGCACGCCGCGCGCCTGCGCCGTGGCCTGGTCGCGGCGCGCCACGCTGATCGGCCACGCGGTGCCTGGCGACAGGCCGCGCGCCACCAGGCGCATCGCGCCCTGCTGCCGCGCATAGCCTTCGACCAGCCGGCTGACGCGTTCCACCGACGTGTTGGCATCGCGCTGCGAGGAATCGAAGATCACCTCGACCTGCACCGGCTCGCCCTTGCGCCAGGACTCGGCGTAGTTGCCGCCGATGCGCACCACCACGTCGGTGTCCTGCCGGCGCACGGCCTGCTCGGGGTTGGCAATCGCCGCTTGCGGCACGATGCCGCCGGCCTTCAAGGCATCGATCAGATTCGGCGCGCGTTCGGCGCCGATCACCGGCACGTGCAGCGGCTGCTCGGCCTTGTCCAGCTCGCGGCTGAGCATGGAACCGAGCAGCAGGGCGAAGATCATCGGCCCCACCAGCGGCCCGGTGACCAGGGCCGTGATGATGGTGCGGCGATCGCGCAGGTTCTCGCGCACCTCTTTGAGGAATACGGTGAGGAAGGCGCTGGCGCGCTTCGCGTTGGCAGTGACGGCGTTCATGCGGCGAGGCCCTCCTCGCTGCCGATGATCTTCACGAAGGCGTCCTCCAGGTTCGTCTCGCCGGTCTGCTCGCGCAGCGCCTGCGGGGTTTCATCGGCCACGACGCGGCCGTGCGCGATGACTACGATGCGATCGCACAGCGCTGCGACCTCTTGCATGATGTGGCTGGAAAACAGCACGCAACGGCCTTCCGCCTTCAGTTTCAGCATGAACTGGCGCAGCGCGCGGGTGGCCATCACGTCCAGGCCGTTGGTGGGTTCGTCCAGGATCACATTGCGCGGGTCATGGATCAGCGCGCGGGCGATCGCGGTTTTCACACGCTGCCCCTGCGAGAAGCCCTCGGTACGCCGGTCGGCGATCTCTTCCATTTCCAGCGCCTTGACCAGCGCTTCGCGGCGCGACGCCAGTTCGTTCTCCGGCAGGCCGTGCAGGCGTGCGAAGTAGTCGATGTTCTCGCGCGCCGTCAGGCGCTTGTACAGGCCGCGCGCATCGGGCAGCACGCCGAGCTGGCGACGCACCGCCAGCGGATCGGCGGCGGCATCGATGCCGTCGACCAGGATCTGGCCGCGATCCGGCTTCATCAGCGTGTACAGCATGCGCAGCGTGGTGGTCTTGCCGGCGCCGTTGGGTCCGAGCAGGCCGGTGATCTGGCCGTCGCGGGCGCTGAAGCCCACGCCGTCGACGGCCTTGATCGCGCCGAATGCCTTGTGCAGGTCCTTCACCTCGATCATGGCGCGGCTCCGTTGAAATCGATGAATTGCGGGGTGGCGTGCAGGCGGTCCAGGCACTTGGCGTCGAGCTTCGCGGGCGCGAGGTCTTCGACGAAATGCTTGACCAGCTCCGGCGCGCAGCCGGCGGCGATCACGTTGTGGCCCTGGCCTTTGAGCACGAAGTGGCGGCCGTTGGCGAAGCCCTTGAGCACCTCCTCGCCATAGGCCGGCGGCGTCACCGGGTCGTACTCGCCGGAGAACAGCAGCGCGGGCTTGTCGCTCTTCACCGGCTGGTGGAAGTCGGCCGGGCGTGTGCCCTTGGGCCATACCGCGCACACCGCCTGCAAGGTGTCGAGCATGCGCGTGCCGAGCATCGAGTGCGCATCCTGCGGGCGCGGCGTGAACAGGTCGGCGTCTTCGCTGCAGATCACCGACGACTGCATGCCGCCGTTCATGGTGTCCGACAGATCGCCCGACAGCAGCTTGGCCTGGCCCAGCAGCGGACCGACGTCGCCGTGCGCAGCCGCGTCGATCGACACCGGCAGCAGCGCGGCGGTGATCGGCGAGTAGGCGAACATGCGCACCACGCTGGCCAGCGAGTATTCGCTCAGCACGCGCTGCACGGTCTGGTAGTTCTGCGGATCGCGGAAGCTGACCTGGTGCGGGTTGGCGCGCAGCGCGTCGCGCAGCTGGTACAGCGTCTGGTAGGGATCGCCGAAGCGCTCGTGGCAGGCCTTGTCGGCGACGCAGCGGGCGAACTGCAGCTTCAGCGCGCTTTCCAGGTTCTGCGCGAAGTCCTCGCCCAGCACCAGGCCGTTCGGCACCACGCCGTCGAGCACCACTGCGCGCACCGCGTCCGGATGGCGCATCAGATATTGCTGCGCCATGCGCGTGCCGTAGGAGACGCCGACCAGGTCCAGGCTCGGCACGCCGAGCGCACGGCGCAGGTCATCCAGGTCCTGCACCGCCACCGTGGTGGTGTAGTAGCGCGGGTCGGCCTTGCCGTCGAGCTGCTTGAGGCACACCTGCGCCTCGGTGCGCAGCTTCGCGGCGTCGAAGGCGACGTCCTCCAGGCCGTTGGCCTTGGTCTCGCCTTTGGCATCGCCCTTGGCGTCGGCCGGCGGCTTGCAGGTGAGCGGATTGGAGCCGCCGGTGCCGCGCTGGTCCAGCAGCAGCACGTGGCGATGCGCCAGCAGCGGCTGCAGCGCGCCGGCCACGCCGGGCCAGGTCTCGGTGGCCGCCTGGCCGGGGCCGCCGGCCAGCAGCACCACCATGTCGTCGCTGACGACCTGGGCGTTGCTGCGGATCACGCCGAACTTCAGCTTGATCTTGCGGCTGTGCGGATCGTCGCGGTTTTCCGGCACGTCAAACGGCGCGCACCAGGCAGCCGTGGTCAGGCCGCTGTTGGGCTGGCCCAGCTCGCATGGCGTGAGCGTGAGCGCACCGAGCCGCCAGGTTTCCGGCTTGGCCGGTGCAGTGGGCGTCGCCGCGGCGGCCGGCGCGGTGTCTTCCGCGGCGCCGCCGCCGCGCGGATGGAACTGGTTCCACGCCAGCGCACCCAATCCCAGCGCGACGGCGGCGATGCGCACCACGGTGCGTCCCTTGATGGCCATTGCTTGTATTCCCCTCGCTCAGGCGGCCATGCGGCCGCTTCCATCCCAGTGAATTCTCAGGTCCCCGTTGCGCCGTCCGGCTGGAAGATCGCCTCGATCGGCTGCTCGAACAGCCGCGCGATCTTGAAGGCCAGCGGCAGGCTGGGGTCGTACTTGCCGGTTTCCACGGCGTTGACTGTCTGGCGCGACACGTCCAGCCGCGTGGCCAGATCGGCCTGCGACCAGCCGCGCTCCGCGCGCAATTCCCGCACCCGGTTCTCCATCGCGTCAGTCGCGGTAGCGGCGCTTGGCCCAGGCCAGCGTCGGGCCGTAGACCAGCATCAGTCCCGGGAACACCAGCAGCAGCACGCTGCCGTCCAGGCTGACGACCTTGGCCGCGGCGAGAAAGCCGACAGCCATGCTGACGACGGCCACGACGCCCGCGGCCAGCGCCAGGGCCTGCAGATGCAGGCGCTGCATGAACTCGTCGCTGGCAGTCACGTAGCGGAACAGGGAGAACGCGATGGCGGCCACCGGCAGCGCGGGCGACAGAGCGATCAGCGCTCTCAGCCAGGTCGCGTCGGTGGTCTTGTGCAGCGGCCAGACGAACAACATCAGCGCGAAGTACACGGCCATGGCCGGAACGAACTCGGCGATGTAGCGGCGGTCCTCGCGGCGAATCTCGCCTTCCGCCTCGGAGCAGGCGGCAGCGCGGGACACATACGCCAGTACCAAGGTCAGCCCGACCAGCAGGGCCAGGGTCAGCGCGCGCCCACCGGTCCCGTGCAATCGAGTCATCAGCGCCATGACCACGAAATACCCGGCCATGATCAGGCTCAACAGGAGCCCCCGGCCCCAGGCCGGCCATGCCGCGATGCGCTTGGTCAGACTCTCCACCGTCCCCTCCATAACCCTCGATCCCCTGCGGTCGGACGCTTGCCATGTCAAGCAAGCTTGACAGCATGCTAGATACGGACATGGCTACTGTCAAGCATGCTTGACACGACGGGTGTAACACCTTTATCCGGGCAATATTTTGCGAAGCCAGGCAAGCACTTGGCCCCCAAAGGTCACATTTTGACCCGGAATGACCTCGACGGATTTTTGACGTTGCTTAACGTGGCGACGGCAAATTCCGTGAGACACTTCTCAAATTCGAATGCGCACTACATCACGTTTTTTGGCATGGCTTCTGCATGAGGCCGATGCCATCGAGGCAAGCGCCGGCAGCGCGTCCCCTCGAAGACAAGACGCAGGGGGACGAGACACAAGCCCGCGTCCGCAACGCACCAACTGCCGTACCCAACCAAAAAACCCGTTAAGGACAAAGGCATACCCATGAAGAACGCTCTCGCCATCGCCCTGATCGCCGCTGTGGGCTTCGTCGCCCTGGCGCCCAATCAGGCCTCGGCCGTCGACGGCACCATCAACGTCACCGGCACCATCAACAGCTCCACCTGCAAGATCAATGGCGGCAACAGCCCGGCCACGGTCAATGTGACCCTGCCGACCGTGTCGACCACCTCGCTGACCGCCGCCGGCCAGACCGCCGGCCGCACCGCGTTCAACCTGGCCCTGAGCGGCTGCGGCGCGCTGACCAAGGCCCAGACCTACTTCGAGCCGGGTCCGACCATCATGGCCGACGGCAACCTGAAGAACTCCTCGGGCACCGCCACCGGCGTCGAAGTGCAGCTGCTCAACGGCGACTTCAGCTCGATCAACCTGGCCGGCGCCGCCGGTTCGCAGGCTTCGCAGCAGGCCACCCTGGCCAGCGGTGCCGGCACCCTGAACTACTACGCGCAGTACTTCGCGACCGCCGCCGCTGGCGCCGGCACCGTGAGCACCACCGTGCAGTTCACCATGCTGTACCAGTAAGACCCGCCCGGCTGAGGCGGTTGTTGTAAGAGGCAAGTCAGCGCCGGAGCCCTACGCGGCTCCGGCGCACTCTCCGCCGCCAGGCGGCGGAATCCAAGTTCGTTGCGAGGGAAATCCATGAGGAAGTTTGTCTGCGCCCTGGGCGCGGGCCTGCTGGCCCTGTGTCTCGGCGCTCCGGCCGCGCACGCCAATGTCCTGATCGGCGGCACCCGCGTGGTCTTCCCTGCGAAGGACGGCGAAGTCACCGTGCGCCTGACCAACGACAACGACCACCCCGTGCTGGTCGAATCGTGGATCGACCGCGGCGACGTCCATTCCACCCCCGAATCCGTCGATGTGCCGTTCCTGCTCACCCCTCCGCTGTTCCGCATGGAAGCGAAGAAGGAGCAGAGCCTGCGCATCGTCTACACGCACGAGCAGCTGCCGGCCGACCGCGAGTCGCTGTTCTGGCTCAACGTGCTCGAAGTGCCGCCCAAGCCGACCGGCCCGCAGGCCGAAGGCCAGAACCTGCTGCAGCTGGCGCTGCGCTCGCGGCTGAAGCTGTTCTACCGTCCGGCCGGCCTGCCGGGCGATCCGCTGAAGGCGCCGGCCCAGCTGACCTGGAAGGTCGATGCCGACGGCAAGGCGCTGGTGGCGCACAACCCCACGCCGTTCCACGTCACCATTTCCGAGATCAGCGTCAGCGCCGGCGGCAAGTCGGTGGCGGTGGATCTGGGCATGGTCGCGCCGCTGTCGGACCTGCGCCTGGCGCTGCATGACGGCGCGCCGAAGCCGGCCGCCGGCAGCGTGGTGAAGTTCACCGCGATCAACGATTTCGGCGCCGCCGACAGCTTCACGGGCGCCGTCGCGCCGTGATCCTTTCGCGCGCCAGCTACGGCGACCGCACCGGCGGCCACCGCAGCCGGCGCGCGTTGCTGTGCCTGGCGATCGCCGGCGTGCTGGGCAGCTGGCATGCCGCCGCGGCCGCCGTCGATGCCTCGGCTGCGGCGGCGCCGGGCGGCGCTTCCGCCTCCGCCGCGGTCGACGCCAGCTTCGACCGCAACCTGCTCTCCGGCGCGGGCCGCAATACCGGCGACATCAGCCGCTTCGAGCGCGGCCCGATGATCGTGCCGGGCACGTACCGCACCGACCTGTTCCTCAACGGCGCCTGGGTCGGCCGCAGCGACGTGCGCTTCGCCGCGCCCAAGCCCGACGCCAGCGCGATGCCCTGCCTGAGCCGCGCACTGTTCGACCAGCTCGGCCTGCCGCTGCAGAAGCTTTCCGCCGAGCAGCAGGCGCAGCTGGCCGCCGACGGCTGCGTGGACATCGGCACGCTGATCCCCAGCGCCGCGATGACCTTCGACCAGCCCAACCTGCGCCTGGACGTGAGCATCCCGCAGGCCTGGCTGGGCACGCGGGCGCGCGGCTACGTCAGTCCGGAAAACTGGGACCGCGGCGTCGACGCGGCCCTGCTCAACTACAACTTCAACAGTTACCGCAGCAGCAGCCGCGGCGTCAGCCAGACCTCGTCCTTCCTCGGCCTCAATGCCGGCCTGAACCTGGGCGGCTGGCAGCTGCGCCACGACTCGACCCTGCTGATGCAGTCCGGCTCTGCCGGCCTGCCCTCGCGCCGCCAATGGCAGAACCTGGACACCTACCTGCGCCGCGACCTGCCCGCCTGGCGCGCGCAGATGGTGATCGGCGATTCGTATACCGGCGGGGAGCTGTTCGACAGCGTGAGCCTGCGCGGCGTGCGCATCGCCACCGACGACCGCATGCTGCCGGACTCGATGCGCGGCTACGCGCCGACCGTGCGCGGCGTGGCGGAGACCAATGCCAGGATCACCGTGCGCCAGAACGGCGTGGTGCTGTACGAAGCCACCGTCGCGCCGGGCCCGTTCACCATCTCTGACCTGTACGCCACCGGCTACGGCGGCGACCTCAACGTGACGGTGACCGAGGCCGACGGCCGCGTACGCACTTTCGCCGTGCCGTATGCCTCGGTGCCGCAGCTGATGCGCCCGGGCGTCACGCGCTTCTCGGTGGCTGCCGGCGAACTGCACGATGCCTCGATCCACGCGCATCCGGCGCTGGCCCAGGCCACCATCCAGCGCGGCTTCACCAACCTGCTCACCGGCTATGCCGGCATCGTGGCCTCCAGCGGCTACGGCGCGGCCCTGCTCGGCGGCGCGCTCAACACGCGCTACGGCGCGTTCGCCATGGACATCACCACGGCGCACGCCGAGATCCCCGGCCAGAGCGCGCAGAACGGGCAGAGCGTGCGCCTGAGCTACAGCAAGATCCTGCCGGAGAGCGACACCTCGTTCTCGCTGGCCACCTACCGCTATTCCACCAGCGGCTACCTCGGCCTGCGCGATGCGATGCTGGCGCGCGACATCGCGCGCGGCTACCGCTACGTCGATCCCACCACGGTCAGCACTATCGACGGCGTCACCGTGGGCAACCTGCTGACGCCGGAGCAGCGCAAGGCGCTGTCGGGCGACACCAGTAACAATTTCAGCGCCTATAGCAGCCAGCTCGACCGCCAGCGCAGCCGCTTCGACGTCAACGTCAGCCAGCGCCTGGGCCAGCACGGCGGCTCGCTGTACGTCACCGGCTCCGCTGCCGACTACTGGAACCGCCAGGGCACCGACGTGCAGTTCCAGCTGGGCTACAGCAACACCTTCCGCCGCATCAGCTACAACTTGTCGGCCACGCGCCTGCGCGACAGCAGCGGCCGCTACAGCAACCAGTATTTCGCCAGCTTCACCCTGCCGCTGGGCGACAGCCTGCACGCGCCGATGTTCGGCGCCAGCCTCAACCGCGACAGCAGCGGCCGCATGGTGGAACAGGCCACGCTGAGCGGCACGGCTGGTCAGGACAGCCAGTTCAGCTACGGCGCCACCGCCTCGCACGACCACGGCGGCGGCAGCACCGACACCGGTAGCTCCGGCACGGTGTACGGCGGCTATCGCGCGCCGTATGCGCAGTTCAACGCCAGCTACGGCAGCGGCAAGGGCTATTCGCAGGGCTCGGTGAGCGTCGCCGGCTCGATCGTGGCGCACTCCGGCGGCGTGGTGTTCGGCCAGCCGATGGGCGACACCGTGGCGATCGTGGCCGCGCCGGACGCCGCCGGTGCACGCGTGATCAATGCCTCCGGCGTGCGCATAAATCGCGGCGGCTACGCGCTGGTGCCGTACCTGACGCCGTACAACCTCAACACCGTGCAGATCGATCCGCGCGGCCTGCCGCTGTCGGTGCAGCTGGACAGCACCAGCAGCCAGGTCGCCCCGCACGCCGGCGCCGTGGTGCTGGTGCATTTCAAGACCAGCAGCGGCCGCTCGATGATCGTCCGCTTGCGCCAGAGCGACGGCAAGCCGGTGCCGTTCGGCGCCGAGGTGGTCGACGAGCAGGCGCGCAGCGTGGGCGTGGTGGGCCAGGCCGGACGCATCCTGGTGCGCGGCGCGAACGAGAGCGGTCGGCTGACCGTGCAGTGGACCGTCGGCGACGAGCAGCCGGTGCGCTGCAGCTTCCCCTATCAGTTGCCGGCGGCCGCCAAGGGCCGCGGCGACGCCTACGAACAGATCGAGGCGACTTGCGCGCCGGGAGGCAAGTCGTGATGCGCCGGGTTCTGCTGTTGCTGGTCACGCTCGTGCTGGGGTTGCCGCTTGCGGTGCAGGCCAGGTGCAATTTCACTAGCGGCGGCACGGCGAACGTCAACATCTCGTTCGGCGCGTCGACCATCGTGATCGATCCCAACCTGCCGGTGGGTGCGGTGCTGGCGACGTCAGCCCAGTTCACGCCTTCGCCGGTCTCGCAGATTTCGTGCACCAACACCACCACGATCGGCGTGCAGAATGTGGCCGGCAGCCAGCCGTCGTCGGGCTCGGTGATCTTCCCCACCGGCGTGGCCGGCATCGGCTACCGGGTGACCCATCCCGATACCTCCAACTACCTGGTGGCTTATCCGGGCGATTCGATCGCCTCGGGCAGCTACCAGATGTCGGTGACCTCGGGCCTGGAGTTCGTCAAGACCGGCACCATCGCCAATGGCGCGACGGTCAACAGCGGCACCATGGGCTATTGGCGGTATGACAGCCAGACCAATACGCGCATGGAGAACTTCAATCTCAGCACGACGCTGACCTTCGTCTATCCCTCGTGCTCGGTGAATACCAGCACGATCAACGTGGTCCTGCCGACGGTGTCCAACACGGCGTTCAACGGCGTGGGCACGGTCGCCGGTGCGACGGTGGTGCCGATCTCGCTGCAGTGCGCCTCGGGCAGCCAGCTCTATATCGAGTTCGACACGGCCAACCCGGTCAGCGGCGCCACCGGCGTGATCGCACCGGCTACGGGCACGGGACGCGCCAAGAACGTCGGCGTGCAGCTGATCAACCAGGCCTTCACCCCGGTGACCTTCGGTACCCCGACCCTGGTGGGCGCCACGCCGAACGGCCCGTTGAACCTCACCTACTACGCGCGCTACTACCAGACCGCCACGCCGGTAGCGGCGGGCACGGTGAGCGCGACGGCGACCTTCACCCTGTCGTACCAGTGACGCTTCAGTCGTAGGTCTGCGTGACCAGTTTCGGCTGCGCGCTCAAGTATTGGGCCAAATAGACGATTAAGGGGTCTGAGGCGAGCGGCGTACCGATGGTGTCGCTCACCGACAGCGCGTAAGACTGCGCACGCTGGCCGGGGCTGGCACTGACGCTCTCGGAGCAGCGGTAGCGAACCGGCGCCGGCGCGCCCCGCGCATCATCGATGCGTTGAGCCCCCACCGAGCACGTCGGCTCGACGATCGCTCCGGAAAACACGATCGTCCCGCCATCGGCCATCGCCGCGGCCGGCACCAGGGCCATCGCGACCAGGCCAGCCACCCGCATCTTGCGTATCCAGATCCGCATTCCGACCTCCTCCGCGCCCCTCGAAACGGATGGGCGCTTTTCCGGTCTGTCGGCTGTCGGAGACCGGGCTTTAATCCGAAAACTGTTGCGGCTTCGGATTTGTGATGTGCATCACAATGCGGGGGCGTATGTCGTAAGACCTATGGCGATAAGTCTTAGGTAAATCAGAGATTTATGATTATTTCGTTCGACCGGAGTGCGGAATGGCCGGTAGTGGGCGGTGCATGCAGGACTTTTTCAAAGCGGGCAAAACTGCCCGCTCAAGACGGCTTCCCGGATGAATCGGCCGGCCGGCCGGAAACTTCAGCGCGAGGAGATGTACTTCTCGCGGCGGATCTGCGGCACCGGCAGGCCGTATTCCTTCAGCGCATTGAAGGCGCCGTCGACCATGTTGGGGTTGCCGCACAGGTAGGCGATATCGCGGTCGGCGCTGGGCGACAGCTCCGCCAGCACGCCCTGCACATGGCCGCTGCGGTCGTTCGGGCGCGGTTCGGCGCGTGCCTGGCGGCTGAGGCAGGCGTGGAAGGAGAAGCCGGGGTTTTCGCGTTCGAAGGCTTCGAATTCGGCGCCGTACAGCAGCTCGGTCTCGTTGCGTGCGCCGTACAGCAGCGCCACTTCGCGCCCGCCCTGGGCCAGCAGCTCGCGCAGCAGCGGCAGCATGGCGCGATACGGCGTGACGCCGGTGCCGGTGGCCAGCAGCAGGTAGCGCGGATGCGCGTCGCCCGGCTGCAGGCAGAAGCGGCCGTAGGGACCGCTGGCTTCGATGGTCTGGCCCGCTTCGAGGCTGCCCAGCAGCTTGGTGGCGGCGCCGCCGTCCACGTAGCTCACCGCGATCTCGATGCGCTGCGCGGGCGAGCGGCCGTCGCCGACGGTGGCGACCGAATAGCTGCGCTTGGTCGGCGTGCCGTCGTCGTAGTGGAAATGCACCTGCAGGAACTGCCCGGGAACAAAGGCGAGCGCCTGTCCGTCGACGCGCTCGAACACCAGGTGGCGCACGGTGGGCGCGAGCATGTAGCTGTCGACGAGGCGGAGGGTGAAATGATCGGCCATGGGAATCCGGAAACAGTGAGTGCGCCCCGCGGAACCGGCCGGCGGGAACCAGCCCGCTATAATAGGAGGCTGGCCCCTTCGGTGCAGCCCATGCCCACCCAGCCATCCTCATCCGCTCCCGCTCTCGTCGTCGACAACCTGCGCAAGACCTACGCCAACGGGGTGGAAGCCCTCAAGGGCGTCAGCCTGACCGTGGAACCGGGCGACTTCTTCGCCCTGCTCGGCCCCAACGGCGCCGGCAAGTCCACCCTGATCGGCATCCTGTCCTCGCTGGTCAACGCCAGCGGCGGCGACGCGCGCATCTTCGGCGTCTCGGTCAACCGGCAGCGCGGCGACGCCATGCAGCTGATCGGCCTGGTGCCGCAGGAAATCAACTTCAACCTGTTCGAGAAGCCGTTCGACATCTGCGTCAACGAGGCCGGCTTCTACGGCATCCCGCGGCGCATCGCCACCGAACGCGCCGAGAAATACCTGCGCGAGCTGCGCCTGTGGGACAAGGCCCAGGACCAGGCGCGCACGCTGTCCGGCGGCATGAAGCGCCGCCTGATGATCGCCCGCGCCATGATGAACGAGCCCAAGCTGCTGATCCTCGACGAGCCCACCGCGGGCGTCGACATCGAGATCCGCCGCTCGATGTGGCAGTTCGTCAGCGGCATCAACGCGGCCGGCACCACGGTGATCCTCACCACGCATTACCTGGAGGAAGCCGAGCAGCTGTGCCGCAACATCGCCATCATCGACCGCGGCACCATCGTGGAAAACACCACGATGAAGCGCCTGCTGGCGACGCTGGATTCGGAAACCTTCGTGCTCGACATCGCCGGGGCGCCCGGCGAACTGCCCGCCCTGCCCGGCGTCAACCTGCGCCGCGTGGACGACCACACGCTGGAAGCGGAGATGTCGCGCGCCCACGATCTCAATTCCATGTTCACCGCGCTGTCCTCGCACGGCGTCACCGTCACCTCGATGCGCAACAAGACCAACCGCCTGGAAGAGCTCTTCGTCCGCCTGGTGGAACAGGGCCGCAACGCCAAGTCCGCGCAGGAGCAGGCCGCATGAACGCCTCCGGCAATCTCGTCGCGCTGGGCACCATCGTCCGCCGCGAAATCGTGCGCATCCTGCGCATCTGGACGCAGACGCTGATCCCGCCCGCGATCACCATGACGCTGTACTTCGTGATCTTCGGCAAGCTGATCGGCAGCCGCATCGGTACCATCGAAGGCGGCTTCAGCTACATGCAGTACATCGTGCCGGGCCTGGTGATGATGAGCATCATCACCAACAGCTACGGCAACATCTCCAGCTCGTTCTTCGGCGCCAAGTTCAGCCGCGCGGTGGAGGAGATGCTGGTATCGCCGATGCCGAACTGGGTGATCCTGCTGGGCTACGTCACCGGCGCGGTGACGCGCGGCATGATCGTCGGCGCGCTGGTGCTGGTGATCGCGCTGTTCTTCACCCACCTGCAGGTGGCGCATCCGCTGATTACCTTCGCCTCGGTGCTGCTGGGCGCGACGATCTTCTCGCTGGCCGGTTTCGTCAATGCGGTGTATGCGAAGAAGTTCGACGACATCGCGCTGGTGCCGACCTTCGTGCTTACCCCGCTCACCTATCTCGGCGGCGTGTTCTATTCGGTGAACATGCTGGCCGAGCCGTGGCAGAGCATCTCGCGGGTCAATCCGATCCTGTACATGGTCAACGCGTTCCGCTTCGGCGTGCTGGGCGTGAGCGACGTCAATGTCGCCGGTGCCTTCGTGGTGATGCTGCTGTTCGTGGCGGGGCTGTCGGGGGTGGCGTTGCACCTGCTCAAGCGCGGCGTCGGCCTGCGTTCGTAATCGGGCATGCGCGTCAACAAGTACATCAGCGAGGCCGGCCTGTGCTCCCGCCGCGAGGCGGACGAGCTGCTGCTGGCCGGGCGCGTCACCATCAATGGCGAGGTGGTGAGCACCGGCGCCAAGGCGCTGGAAGGCGACGAAGTGCGCGTGGACGGCGAGATCGTCAAGGCGCGCGTCCTGGCCTCCACGCCGGCGGCTAAGCGTGCCATCTATATCGCGTTGAACAAGCCGGTGGGCATCACCTGCACCACCGACCGGACCGTCTCCGGCAACATCGTCGACTTCGTCGACCACCAGCAGCGCGTGTTTCCGATCGGCCGGCTGGACAAGGATTCGGAAGGCCTGATCCTGCTCACCAGCAACGGCGACATCGTCAACGAAATCCTGCGCGCCGAGAACGATCACGAGAAGGAATACCTGGTGGCGGTGAACAAGCCCGTCACCGACGCCTTCCTCGCCGGCATGGCCAGGGGCGTGCGCATCCATGGGCAGCTGACCAAGCCCTGCCGCACGCGCAAGATCGCCAAGTTCGGCTTCGCCATCGTGCTGACCCAGGGCCTCAACCGGCAGATCCGCCTGATGGCCGCCGAGTTCGGCTACCGCGTCACCCAGCTGCGCCGCGTGCGCATCATCAACGTGAAGCTGGGGCACCTGAAGCCGGGGCAATGGCGCAACCTGACCGAGGCGGAACTGAAGGGCCTGCTGCCCAACCGCACGCAGTGGTGACGGCGCGCTCCTGAGGGCGCGCGACCGGCGCTTGACGCGGTGCCATCCCACGGCTATATATTTAGCAACTTCGTTAATTGCTTAAGAGCTGATGGCCGTCGACTCGTTCTTCGAAGCCCTGGCATCCCGCCCCCGCCGCGAAATCCTGGCCTATCTGTCCGCCCAGGAGCTGACCGCGGGCGAGATCGCCAGCCGCTTCGCGATGAGCGCGCCGGCCATTTCGCGCCACCTGTCCGTGCTGGAAGGCGCGGGGCTGGTGAGCAGCGAACGGCGCGGCCAGTACGTGGTGTACCGACTCAACAAGGACAACCTGGTGAATACGCTCACCGGGTTCGCCTTCGAGATCTGTCCCAAGGCCGGGCCGCTCAAGCGCGAATCGCGCCGTCTCGCGCGCAAGGAAAGCTGACGCGGCGAAAGCGGCGGCCAGGGGAATTCAATCGAGCTGTTCGTACCGGTGGTGCCAGGCGCACCGCCACGGAGGAGTGCGTCATGGCGAAGCAGGCACGCAGCACCGGCAGTTTTCCGCACGCGGCGATTCCTTCCCCGCATGGCGGCCTGCCGGTGGAAGTCACGCTGATTGCCCAGCTCGGACACGGCGTCGGCGACCAGATGCATGCCGGCGCTTCGGCGTTGCAACGCGCGCATCCGGCCTTTATCGATGCGCTGGACGAGCCTTCCACCCGGCTGGGCGGCACCGATCTCGCCAAAGGCGACGCCACGGCGCTGTACACCTTCGCGGTGGGCGCCAAGGGGCATCCGTTCCATCGGCACGCCGGGCACCGCGTGTTTACCGCGGTCTCCGGTAGCAGCGGCGCGCAGTTGCGCTTCTCCACCGCGACGGTCGCGCAGCTGGCCGACGACCCGGCGCATTTCGCGCGCCACCTGCACTACGTGAACATCGCGCCGGATTGTTTGTTCACCGTGCGCTTCAACGGTGCGACCTGGCACCAGTTCGCGCCGCTCGATGCCGCGCATCCGGCGCTGTTCGCCATCTCCTGCCATACCAACGAACTCGGCGGCGAGCTGGACGAGGCGCTGCGCACGCAGGTGCTCGCGGGCGAGGCCTCGATTCCTGCGCTGACTGAAACGCTGCCTGATGCGGTCATGCAATGGCTGGCCGCCAACCCGCCCGCAGCAGACGACGTGCCCACCATCGCACTCGCGCTGGATGCCGCGCCCGGTTCGCTGCAAAGCCACTTGTGCCGCTTTGCTCGCGGCATGCTCGGCCGTCTGCGCGCCCTGTGCGCCACCTGCCGCCGCGCCGGCGGATTCCTGTGGGAATCGCCAGGCCGCCTGCCGGTGCAGGCGATCGAGCCGCCGGCGGATTCCCTGTTGCGCGCTCAACTGGAACACACGCACCAGCACGAGGACATGGTCCGCATCCGGTTGCACGATCCGGCCCTGGCCAGGGCCGGCGCACCGCGCCTGCTCGCCGACCTGCTCGACGGCTTTCTGCGCAACCCGCCGTCGAGCGTGTCGCGCATGATGGCCATGCGCAACACGCTGGTGCGGCCGCTGGGCTTGCGCACCTCGACGCTGGGCTGCCCCGTGTCCTCGCTGCTCTCGCACCGGGCCAGCGAGACCTTCGACGGCCGCTTCCCAGTGCTCGCACAGGCGGCGGACGCGCGGCATGCGCAGGTGATCCTCGGCGCCGACGACAAGCATCTGCGCTTCCGCTCCTGCGTGGCCGTGCGCATCGTCGATGGCGCCGGCATCGAGCTCAGCCTCGGCACCCGCGTGCACTGCAAGAACCTGTTCGGACACATCTACATCGCGCTGATCGAGCGCGTGCACCGGCACCACGTCAGTCCGGCGATGCTGCGCCTCGCTGCGGAACATGCGTTCATGCGCAAGGCGGCGCACAGCATGCCGCTGCGCGTGTTGCCGCTATAGCGATTGAATGTAGGCGGCGAGTGCCTGGATATCGGCCTCGTCGAGGTTCTGCGCCACGCCCTGCATCACCTTGCCGTTGCTGACGCCGACACGCTTGCCGTGGTGGTAATCGCCCAATTCCTGGCCGATATACAACGCCGACTGGCCCGCCAGGCGCGGAAAGGTATGCCACGCCGTATCTGGTGCGCCCTGCCATGCACTCGTCGGCCCCTGCCCCGCCGGACCATGACAACCCTGGCACGGCGGCACGCCCTTGGCCGGATCGCCGGCATGGAACAACTGCGCGCCGCGCGAGGCGGCATCCGGCATGCCCGCCGGCTTGGCCGGCAAGGCGGCGAAATGCGCCGCTAGGTTGCGCATGTCCTGGTCGCTCAAGGCCGCGGCCTGCCCGGTCATGACCGGATCGCTGCGCTGGCCGTCCTTGAAAGCCTTCAGTTGCAGGTAGAGATACGTCGCCGACTGGCCCGCCAGGTTCGGGAAGTTCGGCGCGATGGCGATGCCCTGCGGGCCATGGCAGGCGCCGCACACCGCGGCCTTGGCGGCTCCCGCGCTGGCATCGCCGTGGATCGGCGGCTGCGCACGCACATCGAGCATCGGTACCGGTTTCGGCGCCGCGCTGGCCGCCGGCGCCGGCACGTCCTGTGCGACAGCGGCACACGACAGCGCCAGCGCGAAGGCCGCAAGCGAAAGTTGGCGGATCATCGCTGCCCTCCTCACAGCTTCACGTTGAACATGGCGCCCAGCATCGTCACGCCGTAGTGGTGCTGCGGCCCCTTGTCGGTATAGATGCGCTGCCCGTAGCTCAGCGTCTGGTCGAAGCCCAGGTAATGCCAGTCGGTAAAACTGCCGGTCTCGCGCCGGCCGAACAGGCGCATGCCGAAGCGGCGGGTGAAGTCGACGTTGAAGCCCAGCTCCAGCGTATGGCTGCGGTACTTGTTGTCCGGGAACGCATTGCCCGCCGCGGCCGCGGCATCGGCCTCGCGATAGGCGAGCGCGCCGATCGTGGCGTAGCTGTAGCCGACATGGCCGAACGAGCCGCTGTAGTTGTAGTTGAGATCGGCGCGCACGCGGCCGAAGTCATGCGTGAGGGTGAAGCCCGCATTGCTGTTGCGCTCGCGGTCGAACTCCCACCACTGATTGCCATACGGATACAACGGCCCGCCGAGCTTGGGATTGGTCTGTCCCGGCGTGCCCAGGGCTGCGCCCGCCGCGCCACCGTCGGAATCGCCCACGTTAGACACGCCCATATGCGAGGTCTCGATGCCCAGATACGCGCTGGCCGTGGTACGCGCGCTCGGCTGCCAATCCCATTGCAGCGTGGCGCCGGTGCTGCGCGTGTCCTGGCGGCCGATCGGCGTGGCGTACCGGTCGCGGTTGCCGTAGAGCGTCGCCGACACGGTGGTGGCGTCGCCGAACGGATAGGTGACGATCAGGCGCGCCTTGCTCTCGTCGCGATCCGACAGGTCGTACTTGCGCATGTCGGCCACCGTATGTGCCGGCAAGCCATTGACCGGATCGACGAAGCCCGGCAGCGCTTCGGAGAAAAACTGTGCGTACGGGTCGTAGTTGTAGGGGCCGCCGCGCCGCCGCGCATACTCGTAGCTGGCGCGCAGCGTGGCCTCGCCGAGCGAGCGCGACACCCACGAGATCTTTATCCGATGCTCGTCCACCCGCTTGCGTTCGCGGTACTTCGGCTCGTTATGGTCGAAGGTGTAGACCACGCCAAGACTGTCGCGCCGCCCCAGCTGCCAGTCGCCGCCGAGCTCGAACAGCGTGTCGTCGTAGCCATAGGGCACGTTGCGCACGGTGACGTTGGACGACCAGTACAACGGATTGCGCGGATCGAAGATGCCCACCTCGCCCGGCACGATGCTGCCCTGCGAGCCGTTCTCCGAGATGTAGCCGTATTGCCCGGTCTGCGGGTTGTAGGCGAGATAGCGGGTCTTGTTGTCTTCGCGGTACCAGCGCAGGCCGGCATGCCAGCCGAAGCTGGAGGAGGGATGGAAGTTCACCCGCGCGTCGAACAAGCCCGTATCGATACGCGCATTGGCATTGCGCTGCGACAGCGCCGCCGGTGTGTTCCAGTCGGCGCAGGGCAAGGTGTAGTTGGGGCCGCCGATCGGCGTCATGTCGACGCCGAGCAGGCCGGTGCAGGTGACCGGCGGACGCAGCGCCGCGTTCTGGCGCATGGTGCCCCACGCGGCGGCGACGCTGAACTGGCCGTTGCCCTTCAGCTCGCGCGACAGGTCCAGGCGCAGGTTGTGATAGTCGTTGTCCGGCTCCAGCGAGAACTCGCCCTGGTAGATGTTCGCCACCTGCGGCACGCCCACCACGTTCTGCAGCTGGAACGGACTCTGGTAATCCAGGTAATCCTTGTGGTTGCGGAAGAACGAGCCGGTATAGGTGCCGACGAAGCGCCACACCTTGCCCACCTTGCGCAAGGAGAGGTTGACATCGGTGGTGGAGAAATCGATCGGCCGTACCGTTTCGTTGATACCGCCCTGCAGCTGGTTGAAGGCGAAGAACATCGGCCCGCCCCACAGGCGCGTGCCCTTGCGCTCCTCGTTGCTGATCGCGGCGCTGCCGATCCAGCCGCGGTAGAGCTCGCCTTCCAATGACAAGCCGCTGCGCGTGCGGGTCAGGCCGATGGTCCGGCGCGGCGCCGCGGCCGAAGCCGCCGCGATCTGCGCAGGCGTGCTGCCACCGGGCGTGAGCGAAGCAGGCAAGGTGAGCTGGTTGCTGCCGATGCCGTTCCAGATCGGGAACGCGTTGGTCGACACCGTATGCGGCATATCGCGATAGAACGCTTCCACGCGATAGCTGCCGTACTTGCCGGCACGCAGCCGGTAGTACTGGTCGTCGGCGCTGAGCCGGCTGCCGCGGAACTCCACGTACTCGCCCGTGCGCCGGTTGTCGAACATCAGTCCGAGATAGCCGGGCGCGAAACCGTTCTTCCAGTCGCTGTACTGGCGGAAGAACTCCGCATTGCGATCGCCGTTGAGATGGATGTAGCCAAGCTGCAGCAGGCCGCGATACGTCCAGTCGCTGCCGGGCGCCAGCGGCGTGCCGTCATCGGCCTGTGGCGGATACGGATACGGCACGCCGGTCGGCGTGCGCTTCATGCCGGCATGCAACCAGGAGAAGCCTTCTTGTATCCCCGCCATCATGGGCGTCCAGCCGCGCGGATCGAGCGCATTGCCGTATTGCATGTCGCCCACGCGCATGGTGTCGCTGCCGTCGGCGACCTGCGCCGCGGCCGATCCCGCCGCCAGGCCGGGCAGCGCGAGGAGAAGGAGCTGGAGCTTGCGCATCGTCCGCCTCCCTCACTTGTGGAACTTCGGGCCGGACGGGTTGTTCGACCCGTGGATATTGGTGTGGCAGGTCAGGCAGCCGCGACCCATGATCCGCTCGTCCGGCGACACGCCCTTGCCCAGGCCGGCCGCGCTCTGCAGGTCGTTCGGGTGCTGCGTCATGGTGTGGCACTGCTGGCACAGCATCGGGATCGGCGCGACCAGCAGGGTCTGCTGGTTGGAGCCGTGCACGTCGTGGCAGTTGAGGCAGTTCTGCCGCACCGGCGCGTGCTCGAACAGGAACGGCCCGCGCTTTTCGGCGTGGCAGGCGTAGCAGGTCTCGTTGACCGTGTCGGTCTTGAGCAGCGGCTTGGTGATGGTGCCGTGCGGGTTGTGGCAATCGGTGCAGGCCATCTGCCCTTCCGGCAGCGGCATGTGCGAGCGGCGGTTGAACTTGGCGCGGATGTCCTGGTGGCAGCTGCTGCACACCTCGTTGATCGACGGCTTGGCCAGCACGCCTTCCGGCGACAGGCGCGCCATCGGGTTGTGGCAGTCGCTGCAGGACAGTCCGCGGTTCTCGTGCACGGAGCCGAGCCAATGCTGCCGCGCACCGCCTGCATGGCAACCGAGGCAGACCTGGGTCTGCGCTTGCACCGGCGTGCCGCCGTCGTGGGTGAAGGCGATGATCGTGCCCTTCGCCGCGGGGTTCTTCGCATGCAGCGAACCCGGTCCATGGCAGGTCTCGCAGGCCGCCTGCGGTCCGGAATGCGCCGCGCCGACGCGGAACGACGCCACGTGCAGCGAATGCGAAGCCTGCACGTTCTCCAGCGCGTGGCAGGCAATGCAGGTCTTGGCGCCGACGGCATCGGCGTCGGGCGCAAGCGGATTCTTCGGGATCGGCGCGGCGTCGAACGGCGTGGCCGGCGAATCGCTGACCGGGCGCAGGTGGGGGTCGCGGTTGCGCGCGTCGTTGGCACCCATGTCGGTGGCCGGCAGCATCCGCGCGATGTCGCCCTGGCTCAGGCCCGAGGATCCGGCCGGCGCCGCCTGCTGGGCGAGGACGCCGGGCATCGGCAAGGCCGCCAGCAGCCCGATGACCGCGCATAACCTGGCCGCGCAAAGCAACGTCCCTGGCCGAAACGGGAACACACGCATGGCGTAACCCCTTGGCTAGCGTGATGCGCCGGCGGTCCGTCCCCGAAGCGGGCCATGGCCGACGCGGCAGGCAGTATTCACCCTCGCCAGGACAGGCATAAGCCCTTGTGTCGAAAATGATTGTCCAAGCCGCGAGAACAATCGCGAGTTGTCGCGACGCATCAATGCGTCCCCGGAACACTGGGGTAGCCTGGCCAGCGGGGGCTCATCCCGCGACGGGAGCCGAGACATGCAGGACCTCAACGACATCCTCTATTTCGTGCAGGTGGTCGAGCACGGCAGCTTCACCGGCGCCAGCCGCGCGCTGGGCATGGCCAAGTCGCAGTTGAGCTTCCGCGTCGCACGCCTGGAGGAACACCTGGGCGTGCGCCTGATCCAGCGCACTACGCGGCGCTCCCACGTCACCGAGATCGGCCGCCGCTACTACGACCAGTGCCGGCTGATGCTGGCCGCCGCCGAGCGTGCGCAGGAAGTGATCGACGATGCGCAGGCGCTGCCGCGCGGACGGCTGCGCGTGGCCTGTCCGGTGATGTTCGCGCAGCTGCTGCTGGCGCCGGTGCTGGTCGGTTTCCTGCGGCGGCATCCGGACGTGCAGGTGGACCTGGACATCTGCCACCACCAGGTGGACGTGGTGGCCAATGGCTACGACATCGCCTTCCGCGTGCGCGCCTCGGTGCAGGATTCCAGCCTGATCGTGCGCAGCTTCGGCATGGATCCGCAGATGCTGGTGGCCAGCGCCGATCTCCTGCAGCGCATCGAACCGGCGCAGCAGCCGGCCGACCTGCGCCACCTGCCGAGCGTGAGCACGATCTCCGCCGAAGGCCGGCATTTCTGGACCCTGCTCGATGCCGCCGGCCATGCGCAGCGTGTCGAACACCATCCGTCGCTGGTCAGCGACGACCTGCAGGTGCTGTTCCAGGCGGTGACCGGCGGCCTGGGCATCGCGCAGCTGCCGCGCTTCATCTGCCGCGAGCCGGTCGCGCGCGGCCAGCTGGTGCCGGTACTGCCCGCCTGGAGCCTGCCGCCGGGCAACGTGCATGCCGTCTACCCCTCCCGCCACGGCCATACGCCGGCCATGCGCTGCTTTATCGACTACATGGCAGAGCACCTGCCCGACATGCTGGCGCAGGCGCAGCGCGGTGCGCCGGGCGGGGACGTGAAACCGCTGCTGGCGGTGGCCTGAGGCCGTCCGCCGGACTGGCTAAGCCCGCTCCTCCCTGCAAGAATTCACGAACCATCGCGCCAGAGGGGGAGCGATGGACTCGCGCCCGCACCGGACGCACCGACATCAACGGACGATATCCAGGGACTTCACCCATGAAAATCAAGCTCCTGCCGGCGCTCGGCCTGCTGGCCGCATTCGCCTGCACCGCGCCGCTGCTGGCCATGCCGGCCGACGAACCGGCCGCCGCCGACGACATTTCCGCCGAGACGCAGACCTTCCTGAAGTCGCTGCACCCGGCCACCGGCAACGTGACCGTGCCCGGCGCGCAGGCCACGCTGAAGCTCGACCCGGGCTACAGCTTCCTGCCCGCCAGCGAGGCGCAGGACGTGCTCACCCGGCTGTGGAACAACCCGCCGGACAAGGACGTGCTGGGCATGATCCTGCCCAGCGACGACATGAAGGTGCTGCTGGACGAGAAGGCCTGGGCCGTGGTGGTGACCTTCGTCGACGAGGGCTACGTGTCCGACGAGGACGCGGCCAAGCTCGACTACAACGCCATGCTCAAGGACATGCAGGACGCCAGCAAGGACGACAACGCCGACCGCCTCAAGCAGGGCTATCCGGCGATCGAGCTGGTCGGCTGGGCCGAGCCGCCGCACTACGACGCGGCGTCGCACAAGCTGTACTGGGCGCGCAACCTGAAGTTCAAGAAGGCCGACGGTTCCTCCGACGGCGCGTCGCTGAACTACGACATCCGCGTGCTCGGCCGCCGCGGCTATCTCTCGCTCAATGCGGTGGCGCCGATCGACCAGCTGGCCCAGGTGCGCGCGGACATGCCCAAGGTGCTGGAGATGACCGAGTTCAACGACGGCGAGCGCTACACCGACTACAACTCCAAGACCGACAAGACCGCCGCCTACGGCATCGGCGCGCTGGTCGCCGGCGGCATCGCCGCGAAGGCCGGCCTGTTCGCCAAGCTCGGCGCGCTGCTGCTGGGACTCAAGAAGCTGATCATGGTCGGCATCGTGGCGATCGGCGGTTTCTTCGCCCGCCTGTTCGGTCGCAAGAAGGCGCAGTAAAAAACGACGGCCGGCGCAAGTTGGGGGGAGCCGCAGGCGAACCCCAACCATGCGCAGCGTCATGGCGTAGCGATGTTGGGGTTCGCCTGCGGCTCACCCCAACCTACGCCGGTCTGTCGAGCCTCACGCCCAGTCCGGCCAGCCGCCGCAGCCCGTCGGCGCTGGGCACCAGCGCGCGTCCCTGCGTAGCGCGGCGCAGCCAGCCCGCATCGAGCATGGCCGAGGTCATCGCCACGCCGAGCGGACCGCCGACGTGCAGGCGGCGCTCGGTCCAGTCCAGGCAGCCGCGGCCATGCAGGTGCAACAGGCGATGGGTGGTTTCGGGTTCGAGTCCGGCACCGGCGAGCGCCTCCGCACCGGCGGGCAGCAGGCGCAGGCCTTCGCTGGCCGCTTCCAGGTAATCGTGCGCGAGCAGGCTCTCGCAGAACGCCACGCCAAGCTGGCCGGCAAGGTGCCGGTAACAGCTGCGCGCGCGCCGTACCGCCGGGTCGCCGGCAGGCGTGGGCACGGCGGTGCGCACGCGCGGCATGGCCAGCGCCTCGAGCATCGCCGAGACCTCGTCGTCGGCCAGCCGGTAATAACGATGGCGTCCCTGTGCATGCAGCGCGAGCAGGCCGCCATCGAGCAGGCGCTTCAGATGGGCGCTCGCCGTCGCCGCTCCCACGCCGGCCACCCGCGCCAGCTCGCCCGCCGGGCGCGCGGTGCCGTCGGACAGCGCCAGCAGCATCGCCGCGCGCGCCGGCTCGGCGAGCAGCGCACCGACTTCGGCGAGCTGGTAGCGGGTCATGGTGGGGGCGTCGGTCACACCCGGCAGTCTAGTCGGAGGCAGCGGCGCGATGGTTCGTCCGGTAGCGAAGCAAGTTCAGCCGTTTGTCCATATTTTATTATTGTCCAAGCGGCATGGACAGATAAAATTTATGGACAAAACCTTTCTAAGTGTCTGTAATAATTTGTTGTCCAATATTGACTTTTGTCCATGCGGCATGGACAGTCCTCATCTATGGACAAAGCATTTCATCCACGAGAGCGCAGGGTCCTGGCGGCTGCCATGCGGGCAGGTCAGGCGTGGGGGCTGGCCTGGACCGAGACCGGCACCCCGCCCGCAACTCGCGGCAACCACCATCCGGACGCCTGGCTGCAGGTCCAATACGGCGGCCGGACCGCGGACTACGTGGCCGAGATCAAGACGCGCCTCCGGCCGGCCAACCTGGGCCTGGCTATCCATCAGGTGGGCCAATGCGGCCCACGCGGCCTGCTGGTGGCCGACTACGTCACGCCTCCCATGGCCGAAGAACTGCAGCGCCAGGGCGTGCCCTTCATCGACACAGCCGGCAATGCCTATCTTCCCGCGCCAGCCTTCCTGATCTGGGTCAAGGGGCAGCGTCCGGCCGCGGAAGCCGAGGCGCAGAAACCGGGCGGCCGGGCTTTCACCGCGGCGGGCCTGCAGGTGCTGTTCGCCCTGCTGTGCGAACCGGCCTGGATTGAATTGCCTTATCGCGAACTGGCCGCCCGCGCCGGTGTGGCGCACGGAACCATCGGCGGCGTGCTGGCCGAACTGCCCGCGCTCGGCTTCGCCATCACCGTCGGCAAGCGTCGCCGGCTGACGCATGGCGATGCCTTGCTGCAGCAATGGATCGACGCCTATATCCGCACCCTGCGCCCGAAGCTGGTACGGCAGCGCTATCGCGCGCAGGCGCTGACCTGGGCCACGGCCGACGATGCGCAAGCCCACCAACTGCTGCTGGGCGGAGAAGCCGCCGCCGCACAGCTCACCGGTTACCTGCGCCCACAGACCGTCACGTTCTACGGCGAAAAGCCCGATGCGCGCTTCCTCGCCGAGCATCGCCTGCTGCCCGATCCCGACGGCAATGTGGAACTGCTCGGACGCTTCTGGAATTTCCCCACCGAGCCGGCCGGATTGGCGCCCGACGTGCTGATCTATGCCGATCTGATGACCCTTGGCGACGCGCGCGCCACCGAAACCGCGAATCTGCTGCATGAGCGCATCATCGATCGACTTAAGTAAGGACGCACGGCTGAACTTCCTCGCCGCAGTCATGCGCGCCATCGAGCCACATGCACGCGACGTCCCGCTGCTGCTGGTGGGCGCGATGGCGCGCGACCTGCTGCTGCACTACACGCACGGCATACCGATGGCCCGCGCCACGGAAGACCTGGATATCGCCGTCGGCATGGAAAATTGGGAGCAGTTCAAACGACTGCGCCAGCACCTTATCGATGCGGGCGGCTTCGTCGCGGAACCCGGCAGACTGCATCGATTGCGCTATGGCACCCGGCTTATCATCGACCTGATTCCCTTCGGTGGCCTGGAAGAAAACGATCGAAGCATCGTGTGGCCACCCGAAGGCGCGCAAGTGATGACCGTGCTCGGCTACCGTGAAGCGGCGCATTCGGCCTGGGATGTCGCCCTGCCAGAGAGGCAAGCCGTCCGCGTCGTATCGCTGCCCATGCTGGCGGCGATGAAACTGGTGGCCTGGCGCGAACGACGCCTGACGGCTCCCGGCAAGGACGCTGCCGATCTGTGGCTGCTGCTCACCAAGTATCTGGATGCTGGCCAGCAGGATCGCTTGTACGGCGATGCCAGCCATCTGCTCGATGCGGACGACTACGACTTCGAAGCCGTCGGTGCCTGGCTGCTTGGCGCCGACGCTCACGAAGTGATGCATCAGGATCAGCATGCGCTGGACAGCTTACTGGATATCCTTCGACCGGAACTGGATCGCAATGGTCCGCTGCGGCTGATCGCCGACATGCCACGCTCGACCAACGCCGACAGGGCCTTGCGCTTGCTCGATGCCTTTCATGCACGGCTGTCCGGCAAGCCGTCGCCGTTCGCCAGTCACTGAGCTCAATCCCGTCAAAATGACAGGATACTGACGGGATACCCGAATATCCCGTCATGGTGACGGGATACTTCCGATATGCGGATTCGTAAAAAGGGCGCCATGAAGGCGCCCTTTTTTCATACCGGCGACTGGCGCTTACTTCGCCAACCCATCCACCGCCGCATTGAACGTCGCGCTCGGCCGCATTGCCTTGCTCAGCAACGCGATGTCCGGGTGGTAATAGCCGTGGATATCCACCGCCTTGCCCTGCGCGCCGTTGAGCTCGCCGATGATCTTCTCCTCGTTCTCGGTGAGCGCCTTGGCCACCGGTGCGAACGTCGCCTTGAGCTCGGCGTCGTCGTCCTGACCGGCCAGCGCCTGCGCCCAATACATGGCCAGGTAGAAGTGGCTGCCACGGTTGTCCAGTTCGCCGACCTTGCGCGCGGGCGACTTGTTGTTGTCGAGGATCTTGCCGTTGGCCTGGTCCAGCGCCTTGGCCAGCACGCCGGCCTTGGCGTTGCCATAGCGGTTGCCCAGGTGCTCGAACGAAGCGGCCAGGGCCAGGAACTCGCCCAGCGAATCCCAGCGCAGGTAGTCCTCTTCCAGGAACTGCTGCACGTGCTTGGGCGCCGAACCGCCGGCGCCGGTCTCGAACAGGCCGCCGCCCGCCATCAGCGGCACGATCGACAGCATCTTGGCGCTGGTGCCCAGCTCCATGATCGGGAACAGGTCGGTGAGGTAGTCGCGCAGCACGTTGCCGGTGACCGAGATGGTGTCCTGGCCCTTGCGGATGCGCTCCAGCGAGAAGCGGGTGGCGTCGACCGGCGACATCACGCGGATGTCCAGGCCGCCGGTGTCGTGGTCCCTCAGATAACGCTCGACCTTCTGGATCAGTTGCGCATCGTGCGCACGCTTCGGGTCCAGCCAGAACACCGCCGGCGTGCCGCTCAGGCGCGCGCGGGTGACGGCGAGCTTGACCCAGTCCTGGATCGGCGCGTCCTTGGTCTGGCACATGCGCCAGATGTCGCCCGCTTCCACGGCGTGTTCCAGCAGCACGTTGCCGGCGTCGTCGACCACGCGCACCACGCCGTCGGCGGCGATCTGGAAGGTCTTGTTGTGCGAGCCGTATTCCTCGGCCGCCTGCGCCATCAGGCCGACGTTCGGCACGCTGCCCATGCTGGCCGGATCGAAGGCGCCGTGCGCCTTGCAGTCCTCGATCACCACCTGGTACACGCCGGCGTAGCTGCGGTCGGGGATCACCGCCTTGGTGTCCTGCAGCTTGCCTTCGGCATTCCACATCTTGCCGGAGTCGCGGATCATCGCCGGCATCGAGGCGTCGACGATCACGTCGCTGGGCACGTGCAGGTTGGTGATGCCCTTGTCGGAATTGACCATCGCCAGCGCCGGGCGGCGCGCATACTCGGCCTTGATGTCGGCGGTGATCTCCGCCTGCTTGTCGGTCGGCAGCGCGTTGAGGCGCGCGTACAGGTCGCCGATGCCGTTGTTGGGGTCGAAGCCGATCTGCTTGAGCGTGTCGGCGTGCTTGGCCAGCACATCCTTGTAGAACTCGCCGACCACGATGCCGAACATGATCGGGTCGGAGACCTTCATCATGGTGGCCTTCAGGTGCAGCGAGAACAGCACGCCCTGCTGCTTGGCGTCGGCCACCTGCGCGTCGACGAAGGCGGCCAGCGCCTTGCGGCTCATCACCGCGGCGTCGATGATCTCGCCCGCGCTGATCGCGGTCTTGTCTTTCAGCACCGTGCTCTTGCCATCCGTGCCGGTCCATTCGATCTTCACCGAGGTAGCCTGCGCGACGGTGGCGGACTTCTCGCTGCCGTAGAAATCGCCGCCGTCCATGTGCGCCACGTGCGACTGCGAATCCTTGCTCCAGGCGCCCATCTTGTGCGGATGCTTGCGCGCATAGTTCTTCACCGAGAGCGGCGCGCGGCGATCGGAATTGCCTTCGCGCAGCACCGGGTTCACCGCGCTGCCCTTGGTGCGGTCGTAGCGCGCCTTGGCGTCCTTCTCCTGCTCGTTCTTCGGCTCGTCCGGGTAGTCCGGCAGCGCGTAGCCCTGCTGCTGCAGTTCCTTGATCGCGGCCTTCAGCTGCGGCACCGAGGCGCTGATATTGGGCAGCTTGATGATGTTGGCGTCCGGCGTAGTGGCCAGCTGGCCCAGCTCGGCGAGGTCGTCGGCGATCTTCTGTTCGGGCTTCAGCAGGTCCGGGAACTGCGCCAGGATGCGGCCGGCCAGCGAGATGTCGCGCGTTTCCACCGCGATGCCGGCGGCACCGGCGAAGGCTTTGACGATCGGCAGCAGCGACTGCGTTGCAAGGAACGGCGCTTCGTCCGTAAGGGTGTAGATGATCTTCGGCGTGTTGGACATGTCTGGCCTCTTGCAACGACGTTGACAGGAAGGGGACCGCCGGGCGGCGGGCGGAACCGGTCACATGGCGGCGGGGTCCGCGAAAGCCAAGCATTGTCGCGTTTTCGCCGGGGCGACGGAACCGGCGCGGGGCGCTTTTGCCCAATACTCCGAGAGAGGGCGTACGGCGAGGTATGGGACCGGCGCATGGATACGTCACGCGAAACGTCCCACCATGATCGAGTCGCCTCCTCCCTTTCCGGACCCGCAAGGACACGCCATGCACCGCTGCGCCAAGGCCCTTCCCGCCCTCTTCGCGCTGATCGCCGCCGCCCCCGCGGCCCATGCCGCGGAAAGCACCACCCTGCTCAAGACCACGCGCTCCTGGGACGGCACGCCTTATCCCGCCTACCCGTCCGGGCAGCCGCAGATCACCGTGCTGCGCATCGTCATTCCGCCGCACAGCACGCTGGCCTGGCACCACCATCCGGTGATCAATGCGGCCTACGTGCTGAAAGGCGCCCTGACGGTCGAGAAGCGCGCGGAAGGTCCGGGCTCGTCCTGCTCGCTGGCGGAAGGCGAGGTGCTGCCCGAGCTGGTGGGCCAGGTGCACCGCGGCTACACCGGCGAGCAAGGCACGACCTTGATCGTGTTCTATGCCGGCACCGATGGCGAGGACATCACCGTGCCGGACGTGCTGCCCGAACGCCGCCCGCCGTCGAATCCGGCGCCGCCATGCCGGACCCTGCCCAGGCAGGATTGAGCGGATCCCGCATACGACGAAGGGCGCGGCATGCCGCGCCCTTCGCCATGACGGGAAAACCCGGCGCGCTTACTTCACCGAGAAATCCTTGGTTCCCGCGGGCTGCCCATTCAGGGTGACATCCAACTTGTAGTTGCCCGCCGGCCAGCCGTCCGGCTTGCTGATCTCGAACGAGGTGGTGGCCGGGCCGGTGGGAGCGATGGTCTTGCTGTCTTCCTTCACCGTCTGGCCGTCCTGGTAGCTCCACTTCACCGCGATGGTGGCATTGCCGCTGCCGGTGGTGCTGACCGCGACATAGATGCTGTCCTTCGGATGGAAGGTGGTGGTCGCGGTGGTGACCTTCTGGTCGGCGCCGACGGCGCTGCCCAGGTCGATCGAGGCCAGGCTCACCGCTTCGGCAGGCGCCGGGGCGGCGGCGGGCGGCGTTGCCGGTTGCGCGGCGGTGGCGCTGGCGGCGGGCGGCGCGGCGGTGGGTGTGGCGGCGTCTTCCTTCTTGCCGCAGGCGGCCAGGCTCAGGGTGGCAGCGAGCGCGAAGGCGAGCAGATAAGGGGTACGGGCGATCGTCGAATGAAGGTTCTTCATGCGTGTCTCCTCTCTCAGTCCTTGGCGGGGATCTTCAGCACCTGACCGGGTTTGATCAGGTCCGGGTTGCTCAGCTGGTCACGGTTGGCGTCGAAGATGCGTTTCCAGTCGGCGTTGCCGTAGAAATGCCTGGCGATCTTCGAGAGATTGTCGCCGGCGACCACCGTATAAGTCTGGTCGCCGTCCGGTGCGGTCGAAACGACCTTGCTCTCCACGTTGCTGAAATCCGCCTTGGGCGCATCGGACGCCGTCGACTTGACCTCGCTTTGTACGTTGGAGAAATCGGGTTTTCCTGTTTCATTGCCCATCGAACACTCCTCCTTCCCGAAAGGAGCGGCCAGTGTTCCGACATGGGAGTTAACGCACCGTTATCGCGCGGCGGGCGTATTCAGCCCGCGCGCGATGCGAACCTCAGGATGCTCGCGCCTCGATGCGGCGCACGCTGCGCTCGCGGCGCCGGGCGCGCCAGGTCTTCCAGTGGCCGGCCAGGCAGCTGAAGATCACGTACAGCGCCGGCGTGCTCAGCAGGGTGAGGCTCTGCGAGAACAGCAGGCCGCCGATCATCGCAATACCCAGCGGCCGGCGCAGCTCCGAGCCTTCGCCCAGGCCGATCGCGATCGGCAGCGCGGCGAGGATCGCCACCATGGTGGTCATCATGATCGGCCGGAAGCGCACCACGCAGGCTTCGCGCACCGCTTCCAGCGGCGGCTTGCCGTGCTCGCGCTGCGCCACCAGCGCGAAGTCGATCATCATGATCGCGTTCTTCTTCACGATGCCGATCAGGAGCACCAGCGCGATCTGCGCGATGATCGACAGCTCCGTGTTGGTAAGCCACAACGCGAGCAAGGCACCCACGCCGGCGGCTGGCAAGGTGGAAAGAATGGTCACCGGGTGGATCAGGCTTTCGTACAGCATGCCCAGCACGATATAGACCACCACCACCGCGCCCAGCAGCAGCAGGAGCATGCCGCTCTGCGATTGCTGGAAGCGGCGGAAGTCGCCGCCGAGATTGATGCGGATGTCGCCCGGCAGGCGCATCGACGACGCCGTGGCCTGGATGATCGGCAAGGCCTCGCCCATGCTGATGCCCGGCGCCAGATTGAAGCTAAGGCTCATGATGCTGTACTGGTTTTCGTGCTGCACCTGGGTCGGCGCCACGCCCGCTTCCTGCCGCGCGAACGCGGTCAGCGGGATCATCGCGCCGGAGTTGCTGGCCACGTAGATGCGGTTGATCGCTTCGGGGGTCGCGGTCTGGTTGGCGACCGCGTTGATCACGACGCGGTATTGATTGAGGTCGGAATAGATCACGCCGACCGAGCGCTGCCCGAACGAATCGTAGAGCGCGCCGTCGATGTTGCCGATGCCCACGCCCAGGCGCGCGGCCTTGTCGCGGTCGATCACGATGTTCTGCTGCAGGCCGGCGTCGTCGATGTCGCTGCCGACGTCGCGCAGCTTGGGGTTTTTCTTCAGCTCGGCCACCAGCTTGGGCAGCCACTCCTGCAGTTCGTCGGAGCTGTCGCCCTGCAGCGAGACCTGATACTGCGCACCCTGGCTGGTGCCGCCGCCGCCGAAGCTGGGCAGGTCCTGGATCGGTCGCAGGCGCACGTTGAGGTCGGGATAGCGCGCGGCCTTGGCGCTCAGGCGCGCCAGCACGGTGACGGTGTCCTGCTTGCGGCCTTCGGCATGCGTGCGCAGCTGGATGTCGAACGTACCTGCGGCGCCCTGGCGGCTGCTGCCCAGGCGCGAGCCGACCGTGGCCACGTCCGGATCTTTCAGCAGCATGTCGATCAGCCGCTGCTGGCGCGCCACCGAATCCTGGAAGGACACGGTGGAACCGGAGGTGGCGCGGCCGCGGATAAGCCCGGTGTCCTGCATCGGGAACAGACTGGTCTTCACCGCGCCGAACAGCAGCACGGTCACCACGATCAACGCCAGCGGCGACAGCGCGAAGATCAGCACGTGGCGCAGCGAGAAATCCAGCGCCTTGGTGTAGATCCGCAGCATGCCGTCCTGGAAGCCTTCCAGCGCGCGGCCCAGCCGCGAGACGGGCCGGTCGTGCTCGTGGCCATTGAGGAAATGCCCACACAGCGACGTGGTCAGCGTCAGCGACACCACGGCCGAGACCGCGATGGCGGCCACCAGGGTGAGCGTGAATTCCTTGAAGAACATGCCGGTGATGCCGCCCATGAACAGCAGCGGGATGAACACTGCCACCAGCGAGGCGGTGATGGAGACGATGGTGAAGCCGATCTCCCGCGCACCGGCCAGCGCGGCCTCGAAGCGCGTCATGCCCTGGTCGATGTGGCGCACGATGTTCTCGATCACCACGATGGCATCGTCCACCACGAACCCGATCGAGATCACCAGGGCCAGCAGGGTGAGGTTGTTGAGCGTAAAGCCCATTACGTACATGGCCACCGCCGCACCGGCCAGAGACAACGGCACAGCCGCGGTGGCGATCAATGTAGGCGCCAGGCGGCGCAGGAACAGCGCCATGGTGAGCATCACCATCAGCAGGCTGATCAGCAGCGTGGCCTGCACCTCGTGCAGCGAGGCGCGGATGGTCGGCGTGCCGTCGAAGTAGGGAATGAGCTTGGTGCCCGGCTGCAGATAGGCCTGCAGCAACGGCACCTCCGCCTTCACCCGGTCCACCGTGGCGATGATGTTGGCATTGGACTGCCGGTACACGTACATCAGGATCGCCGGCTTGCCGTTGAACCAGGCGGCCTGGTACGCGTCCTGGGTGCCGTCGTAGACCTTGGCCACGTCCGACAGGTGCACCGGCGTGCCGTTGTGCGAGGCGATCACCAGCTGGGCGAATTCGTCGGCGTTGTGCAGGGAGTCGTTGGCGGTGACGGTGGTGGTCGTCACGCCGTCGGAGAGGAAACCCTGCGGCGAGGTGACGTTGGCGGCGGTGAGCGCGTTGCGCAGCTGGTCGGCGGTCAGGCCCATGGCGCTGAGCGCGCGCAGGTTCACGTCGACGCGGATGGCCGGCGTGGCGGCACCCTGGATGTCCACCGACGACACGCCCTCGAGCTGGCGCAGCCGCTGCGCCAGCAGCGAATCGGCCACGTCGAACAGCTCGCGCTTGGACTGCGTCTGCGAGGTCAGCGCGAAGGCGATGATCGGGTCGTCGTTGGGATTGGCCTTCTGGTAGCTCGGCGGACTGTTGAGGCCCGTCGGCAAGTCGTTCTGCGCCGCGTTGATCGCCGCCTGTACATCGCGCGCCGCCGCGTCCAGGTCGCGGCCGACATTGAACATCATGAACACCTGGGTCTGGCCCAGCGAGCTGTTGGAACGCAGCGTGTCGATGCCGGTCACCTGGCCCAGGTGGCGTTCCAGCGGCGCGGCCACGGTGGAGGCCATGGTGCCGGCGCTGGCGCCGGACTGGCTGGCCTGCACGAAGATCACCGGGAACTGCATGTTGGGCAGCGCGGCGACGCCCAGCAGCGAATAACAGATCAGGCCCAGCACGAACACGCCGATGGCGAGCAGCGAAGTGCCGATGGGGCGGCGGATGAACGGGCCGGAGATGTTCATGCGGTCAGCGTAGCGGGTGAACGGCCGGCGCAGCACAGGCGACGGATGAGGCGGGGTATCCAGAGCGGAACGCACCGGGGGCGGATCGGTTGAACAAGCGGGCCGGGGCCTTTTGGCACTGGTGGGATTGGGCAACCCCAGTACGCCGAAAGGGGCGGAGCCTTTCGGCCCCACCCCTTGATCGCGTCACCGCGTCGTCCCGCCCCCGGTGGCCTCACGCCGCCGCGCTTCCGCCGGTAGCCGCGCGTTCGAGCGCGCGGCGTTCGCGGCGCACCCTCAGCCAGTCGGAGAAGCGTTCCATGTACAGGTAGATCACCGGCGTGGTGTACAGGGTCACCAGCTGCGACAACAGCAGGCCGCCGACGATCGACACGCCCAGCGGCCGGCGCAGTTCCGCGCCGATGCCGTTGCCCAGTGCCAGCGGCAGGGCGCCGAGCATGGCCGCGGCAGTGGTCATCATGATCGGGCGGAAGCGCAGCAGGCAGGCGCGGCGGATCGCCTCGGCCGCACTCATGCCGGTGCGCTGCGCCTCGATGGCGAAGTCGATCATCATGATCGCGTTCTTCTTCACGATGCCGATCAGCAGCACGATGCCCACGATGCCATCCACCGACAGGCTCATGCCGCACAGGATCAGCGCCAGCAGCGCGCCCACGCCGGCCGGCGGCAGGGTGGAGATGATGGTCAGCGGGTGGATGTAGCTCTCATAGAGCACGCCCAGCACGATGTAGATGACCACGATCGCGGCGAGCAGCAGCAGCACTTCGTCGCCCAGCGAGGAGGAGAACTCCGCCGCCTTGCCGATGAACTGGCCGCGCACCTGGGGCGGGAAATTCAGCTGCTGCTCCAGCTCGTGGATCGCCTTGACCGCATCGGACAGCGAATAGCCCGGCGCCACGTTGAACGACAGCGTCACCGCCGGCAGCTGCTGCTGGTGGCTGACCACCAGCGGCGCGCTGGTGACCTCGGCGTTGGCCAGCGAGGCGATCGGGATGGTGCCGCCGGCGCCGACCTGGAAGCCGATGTTGCCGGTGTTGCCGATGCCCGCCGGGGTGGCCGAGTTGCTCGAGGTCACCTGGCCGAAGGTGGTGGCATTGCTGCCGGTCAGCGCGCCGTTGCCGTTGCCGCGCACGGTGAGCTTGTTGAGCAGGTCCTGGCTGGTGCGGAATTCCGGCGCCACTTCCATGACCACGCGGTACTGGTTGAGCTGGGTGAAGATGGTCGAGATCTGGCGCTGGCCGAACGAGTCGTACAGCGTGTCGTCGATGGTCTGCACCGGCACGCCCAGGCGGCTGGCCTTCTCGCGGTCGATGGTGAGCTTGAGCGCGTTGCCGCTGTCGGCCAGGTTGTTGTCCACGTCCGACAGTTCGGGACGCTGGCGCATGGCCTGGGTCATCTGGTTGGCATAGCCGGCCAGCTCGGTCGAGTTCACCGCCGACATCGAGTACTGGTATTCGGTGGCGGCCACGCGGCTGTCCAGGGTCACGTCCTGCACCGGCTTGAGGTACAGCGCCACGCCGGGGATGCCGGACACAGCCTTCTGCAGCCGCGGCAGGATGTCGTCCAGGCCGCCGCGCTCGCCGCGCTCCTTCAGCACGATGCTGAGCTGGCCCTGGTTGAGCGTGGGGTTGATCGAGCCGGCACCGATGAAGGCGGCCACGCCGCTCACCGCCGGATCGCTGCGCAGCGCCTCGGCCACGGCCTGGGTGCGCTGCTCCATCTGCGGGAAGGCGACGTTCTGGTCCGCCTGCACCACGCCGGTGATCAGGCCGGTGTCCTGCTCGGGCAGCAGGCCCTTCGGGATCACCACGTACAGGAACACGGTGACCACCACCGTGACCAGCGCGATGAACATGGTGAAGCGCTGGTGGTCGAGCACCCAGCCCAGGGTGCGGTCGTACAGGTCGACCGTGCGCGACCACACCGTGCGCTTGCCGGCGGCGGCGTGGCGCTCGTGCGCGTCGTCGCCTTCCGGCAACGCGTCGGGCTTGAGCAGGTAGGCGCACATCATCGGCGTCAGGGTCAACGACACCAGCATCGAGATCGCCACCGCGATGGTCAGCACCCAGGCGAACTCGTGGAACAGGCGGCCGGTGACGCCGGGCATCAGCAGCAGCGGCAGGAACACCGCGATCAGCGATACGGTCAGCGACAGCACGGTAAAGCCGATTTCCTTCGCGCCGTACTCGGCCGCTTCCTTGCCGCTCTTGCCCTGCTCGATGTAGCGGACGATGTTCTCGATCATCACGATCGCGTCGTCCACCACGAAGCCGGTGGCCACGGTCAGCGCCATCAGCGAAAGGTTGTCCAGCGACATGCCGGCGAAGGCCATCACACCGAAGGTGCCCATCAGCGACAGCGGCACCGCCACCGAAGGAATGATGGTGGCCCACAGGCGGCGCAGGAACACGAAGATCACCGCCACCACCAGGAACACGGTGAGGATCAGGGTGAACTGCACGTCCTCCACCGAGGCGCGGATGGTCACGGTACGGTCGGCGAACACGTCCAGGTGCACGTCGGCCGGCAGCACGCTGCGCAGCTCCGGCATGATCGAGCGGATGTGCTCCACCGTCTGCACGATGTTGGCGCCCGGCTGGCGGCGGATATCCAGCAGCACCGCCGGCTTGCCGTTGGCCCAGGCGGCGAGCTGGTCGTTCTCGACGCCGTCGATCACGCGCGCCACGTCGGACAGGCGCACCGGCGCACCGTTCTTGTAGCTGATGATGGTGTTCTTGTACTCGGCCGCATCGACCAGCTGGTCGTTGGTGCCGATGCTGTAGCTCTGCGTCTTGCCGTTGAGCGTGCCCTTGGGCGCGTTCACGTTGGCCTGGGTGAGCGCGCTGCGCACGTCCTCCATGGTCAGGCCGAGGTTGGACAGCTGCGCCGGATTCACCTGGATGCGCACGGCCGGACGCACGTTGCCGGCGATCGAGACCAGGCCCACGCCCTGCACCTGCGAGAGCTTCTGCGCCAGGATCGAATCGGCGATGTTGTTGATCTCGCGCAGCTCATGCGAATCGGAAGTGAGCTTGAGCGTGAGGATCGGCGCGTCGGCCGGGTTCACACGGTTGTACACCGGCGGATACGGCAGGTTGTTCGGCAGCGTGCCCTTGGCCTGGTTGATCGCGGCCTGCACGTCCTGCGCGGCGATGTCGATGTCGCGGTCCATGGCGAACTGCAGCACGATGGTCGACAGGCCCGCGGAGGAGTCCGAAGTCATCATGCTCAGGCCGGAGATCTGGCCGAAGTTGCGTTCCAGCGGCGTGGTGATCAGCGCCGCCATGGTGGACGCGCTGGCGCCCGGATACTGGGTGGTGACCACCAGGCTGGGCGCGTCGATTTCAGGCAGCGCCGAGACCGGCAGCTGGCGATAGCCCAGGATGCCGAGCAGCATCACCGCCACCATCAACAGCGAGGTGGCGATCGGCCGGCGAATGAAGAGCGTCGAGAATCCCATGATTACCTGGATGGCCGTCCGTTGTGGACTTCAGGGCGCGGCGCGTCGATGCGCCGCGCGTGGCGCCGGGCGTCGCGCTGCGAGCGCGCGCCCGGCCGGTTTGGCTCAGCCGCCGCGGCGGCCGCCGCCGTTGCGCTGACCCTTCTTGCTCTGCTGCTGCAGCTCTTCGGCGGTCGGCGCGGCCGGCACTTCGCCCGGCTTGAGCCCCTTCACCTTGCTGCCCGGCTTCAGGCGGAACTGGCCCTCGGTGACGATCTGGTCGCCTTCCTTGAGGCCCGAGCCGATCATCACGTGGCTGTCGCCGACTTCACCGGCAATCTTCACCGGCTGCATCTTGACCGTGCTGTCGCCCTGCACCTGGTAGACATAGTCGCCGTCCGGGCCGCGCTGCACCGCCTGCGACGGGATCACCAGGCCACCGGCCACGGTGCGCACCTGCAGCCGCACGTTGACGAACTGGCCGGGCCACAGGTCGTTCTTCTCGTTGGCGAACTGCGAGCGCAGGCGGAAGGTGCCGGTGGTGGTGTCAATCTGGTTGTCGATCACCTTCAGCTCGCCGCCGTCGGCGATCGGATGCGCGTCGACGCGGTCCAGCGCGGTCACCTGCAGCGGATCGGTGCTGCCGCGCACGGCGTTGCGCACCATCTCCAGGTTCTGCTCCGGCAGCGTGAACATCACGTAGATCGGATGCAGCTGGGTGATGGTGACGATGGTGCTGGTGGTGGTGACCAGGTTGCCCGGGTCCACGCCGCGGATGCCGGTGACGCCGTCGATCGGCGAGATCACCTTGGTGAAGCCCAGCTGCACCTGCGCGCTGGCGATCGCCGCCACGTCGGCCTCGACCGCCGCCTGGTACTGCGACACCTGGTTGCGCTGGGTGTCGAGATCCTGCTTGGAGATGTAGCCCTGCGGCGCCAGGTTCTGGCTGCGCTCCAGGTTGGCGCGCGCGGTGGCCAGCAGCGCCTGGTCCTGCGCCCGCTTGCCCACGGCCTGCTGATAGTTGGCCTGGAAGGTGCGCGGATCGATCTCGGCGAGCACGTCGCCCTGCTTCACTTCCTGGCCTTCCTTGAACTTCAGGCTCATCAGCTGGCCGGCGACCTGCGGATTGATCGTCACGGTATTGAGCGCCTGCACGGTGCCCAGCGCCGTCAGGTAGACCGGCACGTCACGCTTGACCACCGGCTCCACGGTCACCGGGACCGGGGTGTCCTTGTCCTTGCCATCGCCGCCCTTGCCCGGACCGCCCTGGCCGTCGCCGGATGCCTGCCCGGCTCCGCCCGGCTTGTGCATCAGACGGAAACCGATCCCACCAACGATGATCACCGCGATGACGATCAGCGCGATCTTCCAAAAACGCGACATGAAAAAAGCTCCTGGATGAAAGGCGGGCCACCCGACCCCGCCGCGCGCGGATGCGCGCCTGTTTTGGTACGACGGCGAAAGGATAGGGGCAGTTCAACGAAAAGGGACAATGCCAGTTGACAGGGGGGGCGCATGACCGATGGCAGGGATGAGCCGCGCCACTATGCGGTCCGACGATGTCCGTCCGGTGTCGGCATGAGGGACCGGACCGGCCCGCATCCGGTTCCCTCGCCGCCCATGGTGCCATGGCTGGAAGACAGGCCGGTCCGTTCGTCTATAATCCGGGACTTCATTGCCTGAACCCGCGGTCCGGCCAGGCCCGATGGTTCGCCCACCGAAAACGGGAGTATTGCGTGAGCGGTTCCATGACCAAATCCGACCAGAGCTTCATGCGCAGCTTCTCGTTGCTGATCGCTGGCCTGGGTGTGCTGACGCTGCTGCTGATCGGCGGCGCTTGGATGATCTACGACGCCGAACCCAAGGAAACCAATCCGGACGCGGCCAAGAAGGTGGCCGAGCGCATCGCTCCGGCGGGCGCCGTCTACGCCGGCGACACCGGCCGCGCCGCCATGCAGGCCGCCGCCGACGCCGCCGCCAAGGCCGCCGCGTCGCAGGTCGCCTACGGCGGCAGCACCGACGGCAAGACCATCTACGACAACCTCTGCCACAGCTGCCACACCGCCGGCGTGGCCGGCGCGCCGAAGCTGGGCGACAAGGGCGCCTGGGGCTCGCGCATCGCGCAGGGAGTCGACACCCTGGTCAAGCACGCCATCGAGGGCTACCACGGCCCGGACGGCAACTTCATGCCGGCCAAGGGCGGCAACCCGGCGCTCACCGACGAGCAGGTGAAGAACGCCGTGCATTGGATTGTGGATCAGGCGAAGTAAGCCAGCTTCAATCGGATCAAAGCAAAACGCCGCCCACAGGGCGGCGTTTTTCGTTCGCCCCTTCTCCCCGCCGGGAAGAAGCTTGGGATGAGGGGGGCTCGCGAAGACGCCCGTCAGCTCCCATCTCAGTGGTAGTCGTCCTCACGCTGATGCCTCACCGCGAGCACATGCACCTCGCTCTCGCGGATCTCGAACAGCGCCACATAGCCCGCATCGCCGAAGCTGATCAGCAGCTCGCGCAGGAACGGGTCGGACTCGTCCGCCTTGCGGCAGGCGTAGGGAAAATCCTTAAGCAGCTCGGTCGCCTTGGCGACAGCGGCAAGCGCGCGCCCGGCCGCACGACGGTCGCGGCTGAGCAGGATGTCGAAGCAGCGCAGCAGGTCGTCGCGGGCTTCTTCCGTGAAGCGGACGCGACAAGTCACTCATCGCCCTCGTGCCCGGGCGCCGCCCCAAGCCGGGCAGCGAGCTGGCCCAGCATGTCGTCGGCCTCGACGTAACGGCCACTGCGCTGCGCCTTCTCCGCCGATGCCCGCCCGCGCTCGATGAACTCGCGCTGGGCGGTGCGCCGGTGGATCTCGGCACGCAGCGAGGCTTCGGTGAAGGCCGACAGGCTTTCGCCCTGGTGGAGCACGCCCAGCACCTGTTCGCGGAATTCGGGGTCGACGCGCAAGGGAGGAATGACCGCTGTCTTCATGGATGGAGCGCCATGTATAGCAATTGCTATGCAGCTTAGCACAGCCTTTTCAGCGCAATCCGGAGACTTCCCCATGGGCGATCCAGTCCGCCGCAAAGTCCCGCAGCTGCGGAAAGAACGCCTCGAAGCGCTCGCGCAGTTGCGGCTCCAGCTCCACCAGCACGGGCATCGCCTCGCCCACTGGGTTGGCCCGGCTCAGGCGTGCGGACACACCGTGCAGCGCGCGCTCGATCTCGGTGCGTTCGGCGTAGCCGGCGGGGAGATCGTGGGCTTCCATATAGATAAGGAAGCGCTTCAGTCCGTCCGGCAGCAGGCCGTGGTGCCGGTGCAGCAGCGCGCGCAGTCCTGCGGAATACGTATCCAGCGGCTGGCCGCTCCAACTCGCGAAATCCCGCGCCAGCTCATGGTCGAACCACATGTCCAGCAGGATCCCGCCGAAGCGGCGGTAGGGCGAAGGCAGCAGGCGCCGCGCTTCGGCCACCTCCGGATGGGCGTCGGTGTACACGTCGATCGCGCGGTGCAGGCGGATGCCGTCGATCACCCGCGCCGGAAACCGCTGCGGATCGGGCGTCCCATGCACGAAGTCGCCCAGCATGCCGCCCAGGCGCAGCTCCTCGTCATCACCCGCCAGCAGGGCATGCGCAAGATGGTTCATGTCCGAGCTTTCCGCACGAGCGGGCGGCGGACCGGCCCGGCGGTTATCATTCCGCGTATGACTCCCATCGCCTTCCCCAACGATCCGGAT
>Ga0102590_1000435_pt1 | contig 94871 bp, 85 predicted proteins | sample AraplaMF_Col_mMF_FD_76859 | JGI IMG/M metagenome (GOLD analysis project Ga0102590, IMG submission 76859) | Arabidopsis root microbial communities from the University of North Carolina, USA - plate scrape MF_Col_mMF | ecosystem: Host-associated > Plants > Roots > Endosphere | place: USA... | reverse complement strand
GGAAAGTTCGGCTCCCGGGAGAGCACGGCATAAGCCGTCCGACCATCGCGCAGGGAAGGCCGAGTGATTGGCACCACCTGTATGCTGCTGTGCGGTTCTTTTGCGCTACCTTTCGCGCAGCGGACCGTGGGTGCGAGGTCGGCACCCGGCCTTCCCTGCGCCCTCTTGGCTTGGAGAGGGGGAATGACCAGGCAAAGCTCGGGCGAATTGCGCCGCGAGAGTGCGAAGCCGTGTCCCCGTACTGCATCGCGACGATCGTACGGTCGAACCAGCGCGGTGCGATCGGCCGGCCCTTCGCTTGTGTGGTCCGGACCGATCGACACCGTGCATGCTGCTTAGCTGCAGCTCAGCGGCAGAGGCTGGTAGGGATGATAGGCGTACCAGTCATAGCAATCCGGATAGGCGCCGTAGAATCCATACCCGGCGTGGTTGTGGCCGAAGCTGTGAAAGGCGTGCTGGCGCAGGCCGCCGACATGACCGCCGAACCCGAGATGCTCGCCGCCGAAATGCTCACCGCCGAAATGCGCGCCACCGAAGTGCGCACCGCCGAACCCGCCGGCATGGCCCATGCCGCCGAAATGGCCGCCGCCGGCAAAGCCCATATGGCCGCCACCGCCGAAGCCGCCGCCATGGCCGCCACCACCGCCGCCATGCGCCTCCGCCGTTCCGACAGCCAGTGTGGATGCCAGCGCCGCTGTCGCCAGAATGATCAATGCTCGTTTCATGAGGGGACTCCTTTCGTGTCCGGATGCGCGGCGGCCGATGCGTTCGCTTGCGTCTCGTGCCGTCGGCAAGCCCTATCGTGAAAACAGATAGGAAGCGCGCGCATCATGCCCACTGAATTCGATGTCAGGCGCGAGACGACAGCGCATCGGCGACATGATCCGGCCGCTCGCCGGCGCACGTCCCCAAACGCAAGCGGGCCCGTACAAACGGGCCCGCCTGGGTCACTTGAATTGCAGCGGCCGGGCGAGGCACCCGCCCGGCCGCGACGTCTTGGGGATCAGAAGCTGCCGGTGCCCGGCTCGCAAGGAACGTTGTTGCCGGTCCACGGCGCCGTCGCGAACGCGCCGACACGCGGGGCCGGAACGCAGGCGCGTTCGCCCTGATAGCCGTAGCCCTCGGATGCGGCCGGTTGGGCCTGCATGGCGGACGAATGCGTAACGGCATGGCTGGTGCGCGCCATGACGGGTCCCCCGAGCATGGCGACAGCGACGAGTCCGGTCGACAACAGCTTGAGAGTGGTCATTGGAAGTCTCCTTGTGTGACAGCAGCCAGTCCAGGCCGGCCTGCACGACAGGTGCGAACGACCCTGCAGGAACCAAACGCACGAAACGCTCACCCGCCTTCAACGGCGCGTGATCCCTTCATTGCCGGCAAGCACGATCGTGCAATCAGGCAACCCATGCGAGGCCGGCGCGTAACGGCGGCGTGCCCCGGGACATATATGCGAGAACGTCCTGCTGATGGAGATGAAAGATGACCACGGCGACAGCCCATTCGATGTCCCGCACGCCGTCGCCGGCCGTGGCCGCGCGCATGGATTCCCTGACATGCTATTTAATGGTGATCGGTCCGCTGCGGGATTATCTCCGTGGTGAGCCGGCGGCGCGTCGCATGACGGTGCTGCCCCGCATGTTCGGTCCGGACGGGCGTTGAACATGTCGTCGCGGACCAGTGCCCCCATGCCTCGCCGCCGGCCCCAACGTCTCGCAGCACGTGGGACCAGCACCATGACGCGCATTCTCCTGATCGAGGACGATACCGAGACCGCGGACGCGATCGTGTCCGAGCTCACCGAGCGCGGCTTCGAGGTGCGATGGGCGCCCGACGGCATCGGTGGCCTCGACCGCGCGCGCGAATCCTCGCCCGATGCGCTGATCGTCGATCGCATGCTGCCCGGCATGGACGGGCTCACCGTCATCGAGGCCCTGCGCAAGGACCAGGTCAGGACGCCGGTGCTGGTGCTGAGTGCGCTCGGCGCGGTCGATGACCGGGTGCGTGGCCTGCGCGTCGGTGGTGACGACTATCTCACAAAACCGTTCGCGCTGGTCGAGCTCGTCGCGCGGGTCGAGGCGCTGCTGCGCCGCCCGTTCGACAGCCGCGAGACCACGCTGCAAGCCGGCCCGCTCGAGCTCGACCTGATCGAGCGCACCGCGCGGCGCGGCGAGCGCGAGATCGACCTCTTGCCGCGCGAATTCCGCCTGCTCGAATACATGATGCGCCGGAGCGACCAGCTGCTGACGCGCGCGATGCTGCTCGAGGAGGTCTGGAACTACAAATTCGTGCCGGCGACCACCAATCTCATCGACGTGCACATGGGCCGCCTCCGTCACAAGGTCGACGGTCCCGGCGAGACCCAGCTCATCCACAATGTTCGCGGCTCGGGATTCATCCTGCGCGTTCGCTGAACAAGGCGGCCGGATCGATGCGCCAGATCGAGTTCATTCGTTCCAACACGTTCCTGTGGACCGCCGCGGTCGCGGCCACGCTGGCGCTGTTCGTCGCCGGCCTGTTCGCCTTCATCTACTGGAAGATCGACGACTATCTGATCATGCGGTCCGACCGCATGATCGCAACCCAGCTCAACTTCCTGGCCGAGCTGCCGCCCGGCCGCCTCAACGACGCGATCTCCGATCATCTCAAGCAGGATTCAAGGGGCGTGCAATATGCCGGCCTGTTCGACGCCGCAGGCGCCCGGCTTGCCGGCAACATCGCGCGGTTGCCGCCGCAGCTCGATCCTGGCGGACCGGTGCGCAGCGTGCGGCTCGCCCGGATCGCGGAGCCAACGGCTCACGAGGCGATCGTCAAGGCCGCGGCGAGGCGCCTCGGCGACGGCCATATCCTCGTGATGGGCAGGCACGTCGACGAGACGCGCGAGATATCCACCGTCGTCGGACAGGCACTGCTGCTCGGCCTGCTGCCGGCCTTCTGCCTGTGCCTGCTGGCCGGAGCCTGGCTCAGCATTCGCGCCGAGCGCCGCGTCGAGCAGGTGAACCAGCGCGTTCAGCGCATCGTGGCCGGGGATCTGCGCGAGCGATTGCCGCAGAGCGATGCGGACGATCCGTTCGCGCGGCTGGCCGGTATCGTCAACGGCATGCTCGACGAGATGGAGACCACGATCAATGCGCTCGCCGGTGTCGGCAACGACATCGCCCACGATCTCCGGACGCCGCTGACGCGCGTTCGCCTGGCGCTGGAGCGCGGGCGCACGCACGCGGCCACGCTCGAGGACCTCCAGGAGGTCGCGGACAAGGCCATCGGCGGCATCGACCAGGCGCTCGCGATCATCACCGCGCTGCTGCGCCTCGCCGAAATCGAGAGCAGCAGCCGCACCGCCGGTTTCGGCGACGTCGCGCTCGACGAGATCCTGCGGCAGGTGTGCGACGTCTATGAGCCCATCGCCGAGGACAAGGACGTCGCGCTGCGCGTCGCCATCGACCGCAAGGCGGAGGTGAGGGGCGACCGCGACCTGCTGTTCGAGGCGATCGCCAATCTCGTCGACAATGCCGTCAAGTTCACGCCCGTGGGCGGACGGGTGACGCTCGAGCTGATGTCGGACGGCAAGGCCGTGCGCGTGCGGGTGAGCGATACCGGGCCCGGCATCGGCGAGAGCGAGCGCGAGGCGGTGCTGCGGCGCTTCTACCGCTCCGACAAGATGCGCAACACGCCGGGCGTGGGACTGGGGCTGAGCCTCGTCGCCGCCATCGTCAAACTGCATGGCTTCCGCCTGACCATCTGCCCCGGGCCCGGCGGCCGCGTGGAAATTCTCGCCGCCGCGCGAGCAGCCTCGTGCGACGCCGCGCCATCCGATCCCGCCCGCGCGCGTCACGGATCCCTCGCGCCGATGTGACCGCGGGCTCCGCGCGCGCTTGCGTGCGAAGCGGAAATAAGGCCGCGATCTCTGAAAGCTAATTCAGGCTTGTTAAGTGCAATTTACTGGTGCCGTCAGTCGGAGGCCTCTTACGCTCCGTTCGCCGGTTCGAATGTGGGAGCAAGAGATGTCAACGCGCCACGCAAGTATGAGCAGGACCGATATCGCCGTGCCGGCCAGCCGAACGGCAGCCGGTGCGGTGAGTGCCTATTCCTCGATCATCGGCCGCTACGACATGCTCGAGCGCGAGCAGGAGCAGCAGCTGGCGCGCCGCTGGCAGGAGACGCGCGACGGCGAGGCCGCCAACACGCTGGTGACAAGCCATCTCCGCCTCGCCGCCAAGGTCGCGCGCAGCTACAGGGGATACGGGCTGCCGTTCGCCGATCTCATGGCCGAGGCCAATCTCGGGCTCGTGATCGCAGCGTCACGGTTCGAGCCCGGTCACAATTCGCGGTTCTCCACCTATGCGACCTGGTGGATCAAGGCCGCCATCCACGAATACATCCTGCGCTCCTGGTCGCTGGTCCGGATCGGCACGACGGCGGCCCAGAAGAAGCTGTTTTTTCGCCTCCGCGGCGAGATGAGAAAGACCGCCGGCGGCGCAATGGCGGCGCTCACGCCCGATGTCGCCGAGGCGATCGCCGTCAAGCTCGAGGTTTCCGCGCGCGACGTGATCGAGATGGATTGCCGCCTGCGCGGCGACCTGTCGCTGAATGCACGGGTGGGCGGCGACGAGCAGGGCGCCGAGTGGGAGGCCCTGCTCGTGGACGAGGCGAGCGACGCCGAGACCGTCCTTGCCGATCAGGATCAGACGGAGCACCGGAGCGGTGCCTTGCGTGCGGCGCTCAAGGTCCTCACCGGGCGCGAACGGCGCGTGTTCGAGGCGAGGCGGCTCGCCGAGAATCCGCCGACACTCGATCAGCTCGCCCGCGAGCTGTCGATCTCCAGCGAGCGCGTCCGGCAGATCGAGATCCGCGCCTTTGCGAAGGTCCGTCGGGCCGCGATCCGGGCGACGCAGGAGCGCGCGGTCGCCTGCGAGGACCAGCGTCGCCTCTCGTCGCCGTTGCGAGGCGAGCCGTCGGCTCGCAGCGAGGCTGAACTCGTTTTCAGTTGAACGCTCGCGCAGCACCGCCACCTGACCAGAGATCTCGCGCAACCTGCTCCAGGCAGTCGTCATCATGGGAATTGTCCGCTTCGCGCTCCGCTTTCCGCACACGTTCTATGTGCTCGCGGCGCTGATCATGTTTCTCGGCGGCATCGCGATCTGGTCGATGCCCACGGACATCTTTCCCGAGATCCGCATCCCCGTCGTCACGGTGATCTGGAGCTATACCGGCCTGTCGACGCCGGAGATGGAGCAGCGCGTCAGCACGTACAGCCAGTACTCGATCAGCGCCAATGTCAGCGGCATCAAGAATATCGAGGCGCAGACGCTCAACGGCCTGTCGGTTCAGAAGATCTACTTCCAGCCGGACGTCAATCTCGACCTCGCGATCTCGCAGATCGTCTCGGCAACGAACGCCATCCGCGCGCTGATGCCGCCGGGCATCCAGCCGCCCGTCATCGTGCAGTTCAATGCCTCGAGCGTGCCGGTGCTGCAGCTCAGCCTCGAGTCCAACAAGCTGAACGAGCAGCAATTGTACGATTTCGGCATCTACCGGATCCGGCAGCAGCTGGCCCCCGTTCCCGGCGTGACGCTGCCGACGCCCGCGGGCGGCAAGTACCGGCAGATCATGGTGGACATCGATCCCAACAAGCTGCTGTCGCGCGGATTGACGCCGCTCGACATCGTCAATGCCGTGAACACCCAGAACCTGACGCTGCCGACCGGCACGGCGAAGATCGGCGACACCCAGTACACCATCCGGACCAACGCGACGCCAGCCACGATCAAGGATCTCAATAATATCCCGGTCAAGTTCGCCAACGGCGCGACCATCCAGCTGAAGGATGTCGCCCAGGTCCGCGACGGATCGCAGGTCCAGCAGAACATCGTGCGCGAGGACGGCCACCGCGCGGTGCTGCTCAGCGTGATCAAGAACGGCAACGCCTCGACGCTCGCCGTCGTCAACGGCGTCAAGCATGCGCTGGCATCGATCCGGGCGTCGGCCCCTGCCGGGCTGAAGATCTCGGAGCTGTTCGACCAGTCGGTCTTCGTCACCCATTCGGTCGACGGCGTGCTGCGCGAGGGCGCGATCGCGGCGGGCCTCACGGCGCTGATGATCCTGGTCTTCCTGGGATCGTGGCGCTCGACGCTCGTGGTGCTGATCTCGATCCCGCTCGCGATGCTGTCCTCGCTCATCGTCCTGCATTTCCTCGGCGAGACCCTCAACACGATGACGCTGGGCGGGTTGGCACTGGCGGTCGGCATCCTGGTCGACGATTCCACGGTGACGATCGAGAACACGCACCGGCTCTGGACCGAGGAGGGGATGCCGCTGTCGGAGGCGACGCTGCACGGCGCGGCCGAGATCGCGGTGCCGACGCTGGTCTCGACGCTCGCGATCAGCTGCGTCTTCACCTCCGTGGTGTTCCTGCAAGGTCCGGCCAAATATCTGTTCACGCCGCTCGGCCTTGCCGTGGTGTTCGCGATGCTGGCCTCCTACGTGCTGTCGCGAACCCTCACGCCGATCACGATCGGCCTGCTGCTGAAGGGCGAGCGGCGCTATGGCGAGGGCGGGGCTCCGACCGGCATGTTTTCGCGCGCCTCCGCCGCGTTCGAGCGCGCCTTCGAGCGCCTGCGCAACGGCTATTCCAGGCTCCTGGTGCTTCTGCTCCGGCGGCGCAGCATCGTGCCGGTCGTGGCCGTGCTGGTGCTGGCTCTCGGTGGCGTCATGTTCCACTATGTGGGCCGGGACTTCTATCCCTTGATCGACGGCGGCGAGATCCAGCTTCATGTTCGCGCGCCCGCCGGCACCCGCATCGAGCGCACCGAGGCGATCTTCCAGGCGGTCGAGGACAAGATCCGCGAGGTCATTCCGCACCGCGATCGCGGGCTGATCGTCGACAATATCGGACTGCCCGCGCGCCCCTACAATCTGGCGTTCACCGACGGTTCGACGATCGGCGTGAACGACGGCACGATCCTTGTCTCGCTCAAGGACGGCCACAAGCCGACCGCGGACTACGTCAAGAAGCTGCGCGAGGTCCTGCCGAAGGCCTTCCCCGAGGACACCTTCTACTTCCAGGCGGCCGATATCGTCACCCAGATCCTGAATTTCGGCCTGCCGGCGCAGATCGATGTGCGGACCGTCGGCTACGGCACCAACAATCTGTCGGTGGCGAAGGAGCTGCAGACGAAACTGGCGGCCATCCCGGGGGTTGTCGATGCGCATCTCCAGCAGGAGGTCGACGCGCCGGCCTTCTACGCCGACATCGACCGGACCCGGGCTGCGCAACTCGGACTGAATGCCAGCACGGTAGCGACCAACATCAATGTCAGCCTCAGCTCGTCAGCCCAGGTCTCGCCGAACTTCTGGACCGATCCGACGTCGGGCATTCCCTATTACCTCGCCGTGCAGACGCCGGAGTACCGCGCCAATTCGCTGAACGCACTGGGGAACACGCCGGTGTCGGCTTCGCTGGCCGCAAGCGGGCAGACCGTGCCAGGCCTGCTCAGCAATGTCGCGACCTTCAAGCGTGGGACCGTGCCGACCAATCTGAACCAGGCCAACGTCCAGCCGGTGTATGACGTCTATGCGAGCGTGCAGGGGCGCGATCTCGGCGGCGTCGCGGCGGATATCGAGAAGGTGACCTCGACGCTTCAGAAGCAGCTTCAGCCGGGCAATTCGATCCGGGTCCTGGGACAGATCCAGAGCATGCATCAATCGTTCCGCGATCTCGGGATCGGGCTGCTGTTTGCCGCCATCCTGGTCTACATGCTGATGGTCGTGAACTACCAGAACTTCGGCGACCCCTTCGTCGTCATCATGGCGCTGCCGGCCACCTTCTGCGGCATCGTGACGATGCTGTTCATCACCGGGACGACGCTGAACGTGCCGTCGCTGATGGGCGCGATCATGGCGATAGGCGTTGCGTCGGCCAATTCCATCCTGCTCGTGACCTTCGCGCGCGAGGCCCAGCTGAAGGGACAGTCGGCGTTCGAGGCTGCGCTGAACGCCGGCCGCACGCGCATCCGTCCCGTGCTCATGACGGCCGCCGCGATGATCGTCGGCATGATCCCGATGGCGATCGGAGGCCCGGGCGAGGAGCAGAACGCGGCGCTCGCCCGCGCCGTCATCGGCGGGCTGCTGTTCGCGACGCCGACGACCTTGCTGATCGTGCCTTATCTGTTCGCCTGGCTGCGCAAGGGCAATGACGGCAAGGCTCACCACGGCGTATTCGAGGAGCAACCGGAATGAGCGATGTTCGCGTGCGGACCAACAGCGACGGCGTGAGCGAGCGGCCCGATGCGGAAAGCTGCCGTATCGTCGAGCTCCCCGGCAAGGAGGCGCGGCCACGACGCCGGCACGGCGGTGCCTGGCTCGGCGGCGCGGTGCTCCTGATCCTTGCCGGCGGGCTCGGCATCGGCGTCTGGCGGCACTATCAGGCTGCCCGCGATCTGGCCGTCACGGCGCAAGAGATCAGGACCGCCATTCCGGAGGTCCGCGTAGCGACGGTCCATCCCAGCAGCGACGTCATCAAGGTCACCCTGCCGGCGACCACCACGGCATTCGAGGCGGCGAACATCTTCGCCCGCGCCAGCGGCTACATCGAGAAGCGTTATGTCGATATCGGCGATCGCGTCAAGAAGGGCGATCTCCTCGCCGAGATCACCGCGCCGGAGCTCGACCAGCAGATCGCGCAGGCGCAGGCAACGCTGGCGCAGAACCAGGCTGCGTTGCAGCAGGCGCAGGCGAGCAAGGAGCTTGCCGACGTCACCAATTCGCGGGACAGCAATCTGGTCAAGCAGGGCTGGTTGACGGCCCAGCAGGGCGACAACGACCGTCTCACCCTGCGCGCGCAGCAGGCCGCCGTGAACGTGGCGCAGTCGAACATCACGGCGCAGGAAGCGCAGATTCGCGTGCTGCAGCAGGAAAAGGCCTACCAGCGCGTGGTGGCGCCGTTCGATGGCGTGATCACGCAGCGCAACGTGGACAATGGCAGCCTGGTCTCGGCCGGATCGACCTTCATGTTCACGCTGATGCATTCGAACGTGATCCGAACGCAGGTCTTCGTGCCGCAGGACGAGGCCTTCGGCGTCGCGCCGGGCGTCGATGCCGACATTCGCGTCCCTGAGATCCCGGGCCGGACCTTTCCAGGAAAGGTCACGCGCATCGCCACCGCGCTGCAGCCGGGAAGCCGGACGTTGCTGACCGAGATCGACGTTCCCAACCCCGACGGCGCCTTGAATCCGGGCATCTACTGCACGGTCGAGCTGTCGATCCCGCGCAAGACGCCGTCGGTGTCGGTACCGGCCGACGCGCTGGTCTTCAACCAGCACGGCCTTCACGTCGCGGTCGTGCGCAATGGCATCGTTCATTTGCAGCAGGTCTCGATCGCGCGGGATTTCGGCACGTCGATCGAGGTTCGCGAGGGTGTGCAGGCGGGCGACCAAGTCGTGCTCAATCCGCCGGTCAATCTGGTCGAGGGCAGCAAGGTCACCATCCGCAAGCAGGATACGAGCCCGGGGACGCAGACATGATCCGGACCGCGTGTGCCGCGCTCGCTGTGCTGATGCTCGGATGCTCTGCGGGCAATGCCCAGGTGGCGACGACCGGCAGCACGGCGATGGACCTTCCGACCGTGCCGGGCGCAATCGTCACGTCGCCGCTCAACAGCCCGGGACCGTTTTCCGCAACGACAGTGCCGGGCGCGCCCGATACCACGCTGGCGCCTGTCCCGCTCGCCCTGAACCCGACGACGCCGGGCACGGTGGTCGTCTGCGCGCCGCCATTGACGTCTCCGACGCCGGTGCCGGCGACCCCGATCGTGTCGAGCATGGGTTCGCCAGCTTCAGGAAGTGTGGCCCCGTTCACGCCGCCGATCGGGCAAAACACCAGCTCGATCGGGACCGTTCCCGCGGCCGCGCCGGCGGGGACGGCGGCGACCACCGCGTGCAGTTCAACGCCGGGCGGAGTGGTGCCGAGCGCTGCAACCTTGCCGCTCTCGATCGCGGACGTGCCGGCCGCATCCTCGCCCGGTACGATCCCGCAGGTCATCACCGATGGCGGCGGCACGGGCATCGATCCGAACGCTGCGGTCGCACCGACCCCCAACACGTCGGCCTGCGCGGAAAGCGTCACGATGAATCTGGCGTCGCCTGCGACAATGATGCCTGCGAACGCAACAGGCGCCGCGTCAACGCCCGGCGTCTCGCCGGTCTTGCCGCCGGGCTGCTGAGGAGCAAGCCGTGCGGCGCGATGGCCTCATCGGGCCGTGGACATATCCGCAGACGGAACTTCAGTCCGCGCTGCTCCAGAGTCCCGCGATCCGGCGGCCGATGCGTGCAGCCGCCGATATTCGCTCGGTGTCGTGCCGGTCGCCCGTCCGAAGCTGGTCGAGAAGTGCGCGGAGCTCGCATAGCCGCAGGCATAGGCGATGTCGGTCAATGTGAGATTCCGATCGTCCAATAATCGCTTGGCCCGTTCGATCCGTTGCAGCATCTGCCAGCGATGCGGCGGAAAGCCGGTTGCGGCGCGAAAGCGCTTGCAGAAGCGATCCTGGCTCATGCCGACCAGCGCCGCCAGGGCGTCCAGCGTCCATGACGTCTCGGTGGATTCGACCGCCGCCCTGATGCGCCGCATCTGCCACTCTTCAAGACCCGGCCGGACCAGGCCGCGCGCGCCTGGCTCATGGCGTGCGTTGTCAGGTGCTTGATCACGCGAATCCGGCTCGGGAATCATCTGCAGCGCCCAGCATCGTAGTCAGGGCGGCACTATGATCCAAACGCCTGCGCATTTCCTTGTCGTCGCCGTGAAGATTCCTGAAGCGGCACGAAAGGTGCGGGGATCGCCAGTTCGTTCAGGTCGACGGACGCAATTTGTGAACCTCGGCATCCGGTGGGAGCATGGTTCCGCCGTCCCGGAACGTCCAGTCGACCATGACACCCTTGTCACCCTTGACGGCGGTGCGGCCGACGAATGTGCCCATCGTGCTCTGGTGATCGATGGAACGCCAGCTTGCCGGCCCGAACGGCGTCGCGAAGCCGACACCGCCAAAGCCGTCGGCCATCGTTTCGGTGTCGACGCTGCCGAGCCGCTCGATCGGCGCCTTGATCGAGCTGATCATGGCGTGGCCGACAACGGAGCCCATCGTCGGAGCCTCGCCATATCGCTTCGAATAGGCCGCAACGAACTCACTATTGGTCTCGCCCAGAGCCTCCGTCACGGGATAGCCGGTCACGATCCATCCTTTCGGTGCGTCCGGCCCGAGGGGATGCAGATATTCGGGCTCGCCGGTGGTGAAGGACACGACGTCCCGCCCCTCGAACAGGCCGCGATCATTGCCCTGACGGACGAACCTCGCGAGGTCGGGTCCGAAGGTCACGTTGAGGATCGCCTCGGGGTTCTGCTGGGCGAGCGCGTTGACGACCGCCCCCGCATCGATCGCGCCAAGCGGAGGCCATTGATTGCCGACGAACTGGACGTCGGGACGCCGGCGGCTGAGAAGTTCCGTGAACCATTTGACGGCCGAATGCCCATACTCGTAGTTCGGCGCGATCGTTACCCATCGCGTCGCCTTCAGTTTCGCCGCCTCTTCCACCAGCATGGCCGCCAGCATGTAGGTCGAGGGGCGCAGCCGGTAACAATACCGGTGTCCGCGATCCCAAACGAGTGCGTCCGTCAGCGGCTCGCTTGCCACGAACAGGGTCCGGTTCTGCCGCGCGAAGTCGCTGATCGCCAGTCCGACATTCGACAGATATGTCCCCGCCAGGAGATCGACGCCGTTCCGGCGTACGAGCTCCTCGGCGGCACGAATGGCCACGCTCGGCTTGCCTTCATCGTCGCGGCTGATGACCTGCAGCTCGCGGCCGAGAAGGCCTCCACTGGCGTTCACCTGCTCGACCGCCAGCTGCCAGCCGCGTCGATAGGGCAGCGTGAACGCAGGCGCGCTGCTGTAGGAGTTGATTTCGCCGATCCTGATCGGTCGCGTGCCCTGTGCCTTGACGATGGCCGGCGAAAACAATGACGCGCCGGCGGCGCCCAAAACCTGTCGTCTGGAGATGCTCATCAGTGTGGTCCGGAGAGTGGATTTAAGAGGTGTTGCCGATTTTGCGGGGCAGGCTGCCTTGGCACGTTGCCTGGACACGTCGCCTTGGCTGAGCCTCAAGGTCTAGTGGCAAGTGGGAGAACCGGGGTGCTCGCCTGATGATGCCGAGACCTGGATGCCCGATCTTGCGGCGAGGGCGCGCGCGAAGGCGAGGGCGGGAAGATCGACTTCGGGATCGAACAGCGCGCTGAGCGGACCGACGAGGTCGAGTGCCGCTTGGCCACGTTTCGATCCCGCCATGATCCTTGCCCAGGTCGCCGCGACCTTCAGCTCGTAGAAGCGGCATTGCTGCTCCCTGGCGACGGATAGTCCTTCCGAGAACAGCAACTCCGCGCGGGACGTGTCGGATGTGCCGTCGGCCAGCAGAAGCTCGCCCTTGATCCTCAGCAGATCCGCCACGCACCACAGCTGCCGGCCTTGCCGGGACATGCTCAGAGCGTCCTCGATGGTGGCCAAGGCCTCTGCGTTCTCGCCGATCGCGAACAAGCCCTCGGCGAGCGATCCCAGGAACTCGGGATTGCGCATCAGCCATCCGTTCTCGGCGCGCGCCTTCAATCCGTCGCCCAGCAGCGCGATCCCGTCGCGATGCTCGCCCTGCAGGACGAGCAACTGCCCCTTCAGGCACGATGTCCAGCTCGCCCAGAATGCGATCCCCTCGCGCGTGACGAGCTTCGAGAGCGACGCTATCGCGCGCTCGGCGGCGTCGAGATCGTGCGTCATCAATGCGATCGGACAGACGGCGTTGCGCAGGGCGTAGGCCATCGCGAGCTTGTCGTTCTCGCTCTCCGCTTCCTGGAGGCATTCGGCGGCAAGGGACCTGCTCTGGGCGATCTTTCCCTGCAGCAGCAGGACGCGCGCCAGCATGGCCTTGGCCAGAACGCTCTGGTTCAGCAGGAACCACATCTGGTTGGTGCCGTCCTTCAACCCATGCGCCGAGCGATCCAGAGACAGGGTCAGCTCACGTCGCGCATCCTCCTGCGCTCCGCAAAAGTGCGTCGCGGCGCCGATCAGACGCCGGCCCACGGTCTCGTTGGCCGAATTCCCGGTACGAAGCGCGATATCGAGGTATCGCTCACCGACATCCTTGGCCGCACCATACTGGCCGGAATTGAGATTGTAGCTCCACAGCGTCCAGACGGCCTTGAGCTGAAGCTCGAGGTCGCGCAGCTCCTCGGCGAGCACGAGCCCGATACTCAGCGCCGCCTTCATGCGATCCGCCGAGCCCGTCGTGTTGAGAAGCGCAAACCCCAGGGCGACATAAAGGTGTGCCTTGAGCCCGGGATCACATGTCAGTTCGGAGTTGAAATGTGCAAGCGCGTGCTCGATCCGGGTCGAGCATTCCGCGAAGGACAGTAGCTGCATCCAGATCGGGACGAATCTCGCCGTCAATGCGATCCCGAGTGCGGCATCTCCGCCTGGCGAGAAGGCCCAATCCAGCGCCGCATGCACGTTTCCGATCTCCTGGGCGAGCCGGGAGAAATCGTCGGAGGTCGCGGGGCTGCTGCCGGGCCGCTGTACGAGTTGTATGAGAAAGTCCGCCTGCTGCCGGGCGGCCTGCTCGACCAGCCCTGCCTCCGCCAGCTTCTCCAGTGCGTAGGCGCGGGTGCTCTCGAGCAGGCGCCATCGTCCGTCGAAGGACAGGTCCAGGGAGACAAGGGACTTGCCGACCAGATTGGACAGGGTCTCGATGACGTCCGGCCGCGATGCGTCTTCGTCCATCATTGCACTGGCCGCATCCAGCGTGAAGCCGGCGGGAAACATCGCAAGGCGACAAAGCAGTCTCTGCTCTTCCGCAGGCAACAGATCGTAGCTCCAGTCCAGCGTCGCGCGCAGCGTCTGGTGCCGTGGCAACTGGTCGCGACGTCCGCCGCTCAGGAGCTCGAAGCGCTTGTCGAGGCGAAGCAATACGGTATCCACCCCGAGATTTGCGGCCCGGGCGGCCGCAAACTCGAGCGCGAGTGGAATCCCGTCGAGCCGGCGGCAAATCGCGGCGATCTTGGCGAGGTCCCCCGCGTCCGGCGCGAAGCTCGTGCGCAGCGCCCGCGTGCGAGCGACGAACAACTGCACGGCGCTTTCCTGCAGAAGCAAGTCCGGCTCGCACACCTCCGGACGGGGGACCGACAATGGCGGGATCGCCGCGACGTATTCGCCCTCGATACGGAGCGCCTCCCGGCTGGTTGCGAGAACGGTGACGTTCGGACAATAGCGCAGCGCGGCGCTCGCGATCTGCGCGGCGACGTCGATCACGTGTTCGCAATTGTCGAGGACGAGAAGCAGATGGCGCGAGCCAATGGCCTGGGCAACGCCCGCGGCCGAGACTTCCTTGTCGTTCAAGGCGAGCCTCAATGCACGGGCTGTCGCGGATGTTGCAAGTGCCGGATCCTGCAAGGTCGCGAACTCGACCAGCGCGACGGACTCCGCGAACGAGGATGCGACCCGGTGCGCGAGCTCGACCGCAAGCTTGGTCTTTCCGATGCCTCCGGGGCCGACCAGGGTCACTGTCCGGAATGCGGACAACACGTCGACCAGCTCGTTCAGACAATCCTCGCGGCCGATGAGCGGCGCGTGCGTGTTCGGCAGGTTGCTTGCGAACGCGGAGTCCGTCGGGACGGACACCGGTGAAGCCGTGAAGCGCTCCGGCTGCCCGCTTTGCCAGGCTCCCGCAAGCGTGTATCCGCGGCCGGAGACCGTCTTGAGGAGATCGCGATCCTTGCCGAGCGCCTTGCGGACCGCGGAAATATGGACCTGCAGCGTGTTCTCTTCGACGGAGAGGCCCGACCAGACGCTTCCGATCAGATCATCCTTCGTCACCAGATGTCCGGCGGAACTTGCCAACCTCTCGAGGATCTCGAATGCGCGGCTTCCGATCGGTACAGCGACGCTGTCGTACCTCAGCTCCCTGCGCTGGCAATCGATGAGCCAGTTTTTGAAAGAGTAGGTTCGACCGGCCTGCGAGGGCGACATAAGGGGGTCCGTGGATCAGCTTCACTGCCGTGACCCGGGGAAAGGCATCAAACCCATCCGGAAATCACCGACCCTGGCAAGAATTTGAAAGCGCAAATGTTCTTCGGTGTCGTACAGGGAAGCTCGTTGCCGTGTCAAGACGACCATCTCAGTAGTCGACGATCCATCATTGCGTGATGGACGCATCGGCGCGCTGATCGTTTTGCTACACGAATTCGTGACGGCAATCGGAGATGACGGAAGTGGGAGGGGCGGTTGAAATAACCGGGAAGCGCAGTCAGAAGGGCGCGCAGGGCAGGGGATTTCGTGTTCCAACCGTACAGAAGCTCGGCAGCCTGCTCCAACTCTTCATTCCCGATGCCGTCGATGAAAGCGCTTGCAGGATTTGCAAGCTGCAGGACATCGCGCGTCATCTTGGTTGGGATGACGGGACGACGCATCGCTTCCTGGTCTCCCTGACCGAAATCGGCATGCTCGAGCGGACCAGCGATGATGGCTACCGCATCGGTGTGCTCGCGGTGCAGCTCGCCTCGGTCTATGTTGCGGGCAGCCGGCTTCGCGGTGTCGTCCTTCGGAAGATCGAAGAGCTTAGCGCTGCGACGCGCCTCACGGCGGATATCGCTGCGTTACAATGCGGCGCCATGGTCGTCATTGCCAGCAGGCAAGGATCGACGCCGCTGACCTCAAGGTGCATGCTGGGCGAGAAGGTGCCGCTTCACGCGACGGCGGGTGGAAAGGCGATCCTGTCGCAGCTTGCCGATGACGAGGTGGAAGATCTGTGCGGCGGCAAGCTGGTCGCTCTGGCGTCAAACACCCGCACGACGATGTCATCCTTGATGCGCGACATCGCGGCGGCCCGCGAAAGCCGTTTCGTGAGCACTCTCTCCGAATATGCCGAAGGCCTGCGCAGCGTTGCGATTCCGCTTCCGGCCGGCTGCTTCGGAGTCCGTTCGGCCGCCTTGGCCTGCTCGGGCCCGGCGATCCTGTCCGGGCCAGGATGGGAGATCGCCGAAGAGGAGCTCAGGGGTTTTGCCGCCCAGCTCCATGGCGGCGCATTCTAGGACGCCGTCACTCCCGACACGGCCGGGCCCTTCATTCACGCGTATTGAGAGATGATCGGTATCGCCAATCGATCGATTGGGCGAGCCGATCAGACGGTTGCTCTGCTCCCGCGCCTTGCCGCGCCCGTCCTCGATCCCCGCGGTTGTGGCGCGGATTGGAGCACCTGAAGATTCCTGATTTTGCGTCTCTTAACTGGCGAGTGGTGCCTACCTTGCTACCTTCATCGCAAGACTGTGCCCCCCTCAGTATCACAGCAAGAGTCGTAACCATGCCCCAACCATTGCGACGATCGAATGATGCGTACGTGCCGGCAGCGACCGTTGCGGATGAGGGAGGCGCTGCGATCGGTGACATGGCCCAAGCGCATGATGATGGTGTGCCAGTCCGGGACGCGGGGGCAATTGCCTTTGAGCAACTCGCCTTGGTCGTTGCCGTCGAGGCGCAGCCGCAACGCCATCTCACGATGCCGGCGCGCCGGTCCGTGCGTGATAGCGGCCGGCTGCGCGTTGAAATCCCGCCGCAGTCCGGATCCGGGATCAGATTGAGTTCGGCCAGGCTGGCGCTCATCCAGGATGAAAAGGCAGGGCTCGGCATTCTCGATCTGCCTTCCGACGATCCCGTGCTTCAAGGCCTGTCCGAAGCTCTCCTTGCCGTCGAGAGAATGCAGGAGGATCACACGGCCCTCTGCGCCGATGCGCTGCGGCTTGCGGTTCTCGCAAGGTTGTTCGCATTGCGGTCCGAGGAGCAGTCGAAATCCGGCGAGCAACGAGAGAGGCCGATCCAGGGTCTGCAGAAATGGCGGCTGAAGCGCGTGCTCGACTACATCGACAATCATTTCGGCCGGAAGATCGTGCTTGCGGATCTGGCGGCAGCCGCGGGCTTGAGCCGCATGCATTTCGCGGCCCAGTTCCGGGCGGCGACGGGCTGCAGGCCGCACGAATTCATCCTGCGCCATCGGATACGACGGGCCAAGGATCTGCTGCGTGACTGCGAGATGTCGATTGTCGAAATTGCGCTCGCGGTGGGGTTTCAGAGCCAGGCCCACTTCACGACGACGTTCCGCCGCTTCACCGGCGACACGCCGAGCCGATGGCGAAACGCGGCCGCGGCTGGTTTCGAGACAACGGGGACATTGCCCTACGATATCGTCCTGCCGGGCGGCGACACTCTTTCCTGACGGGAGGCCTCGGTCCTCCGCGCGGTGACGGACATGGATGGGGCGATCCGGCATTGCCCGATCGGAATCGGAGGAATGACAGCATCACGAGGAGCTGCCATTCCTCTTTCCTGACGAAAGCCTCGAGACCGTGCGACAGTCCGCTTCGGCCCGGCGCACGCAATGGCGTCGCGCCGAAGGAGCCTCGTCGGCTCGACCGCTCAATAGCCGGAGGTCGGCTCGCAGGGCGGACGGCGCCACGGGGCGGTCGCATAGGCGCCGACGTCCGGAGCCCGCGCGCAGCTGCGCTTGGACGCGGCCGGAACGCGCTGCGCCGATGCGTAGGCGTCGACATTCATCTTGCGCGCATTCGTATTGGCTTCGCGCGCCATCGCCGGGGAAGCAACCATCGCCGCGGCGATCAGTCCGGCCGAGAACAGTTTCAGAGTAGTCATCGTACGTCTCCTTGACAAAGCGACGCCGGGAACGCCTCGGCTCGCTTGCCAGACATGTGCATGCATATGCTGGATCCGCAGTGCCAAACGAACGATCATTTTCGTCATTGCACGGAGTCATGCGCGCGGATCTTTCGTGGTGATTGCGCGCGCATGTCGCTCTGTTTGATCCCGCATGCGCCGGCCGTTCGTACCTGCGGCTGGCATCATGTGCTCACCGCACCTGGTCATCGGCGCCAGTGATAGCCGTGAATGTGGCCGGCGCCGAACACGGGAGCGGCGCCGCCGGCGCGCTCGAGTCCGAGGCGTCCTGCCGGTGTCAACGCGCCGCCGTTCAGGACGTCGCGGTTGGGATACATCGAGGCATAGGTTGCGGGCTCCTGGTCGGCGAAGGACCAGGCGGCGGAAGCCGACGACACTGTCGCTGTTGAGATCAGTGCGGTGGCGATCAGGATCTTGAATGCAGTCATGGCGAATCTCCATTGTTGCCTTGTGCGGAGAGTCGCTTGGCGATATCGCTGCTCGGCTGGTGGCGTTTCCGAAAAATCATCTTCTCTGCCGGGATATATAGGTCGCTTGTCCGGCAAAGCCCGCGCGCGTGCATCACGCTCGCGCGAAAATGGCCGTGCGCAGGACATGGAGCCCCGGCTATCGACGAATACTTTGTGCGGTGTCGCAGGGAATCCTGTCAGCGATGTCAGAAGCCATCGCGCGTTCGTGCATGGTAAAAATCGCGCGCGGCGCCCAGTTCTGGATTCAGGTCCTATCGTATTTGGAGTGCAGCCATGAAGGCGGTCCTGCTTCTCTGCGTTGTCACCAGTCTCGCGCTCGCGGGCGCGGCATATGCCCGCGGCGGCGCCGGCTCTTCCATGTCGATGGCGCGCGGCGGCGCGCTCGGCACCAGTGCCGGCAGGCCCGGGACGAACTCGCTCGGCACCGCGCTTCCGTCGTCCGAGAGCGGCGGTCATGCGATGGGCGGGCCATTGATCGGCACCGACCAGGCTATCGCCAAGGAGGACGCGCGGCTCGAGAAGATGCTCGAGGGATCGATCTGTCGCGGCTGCTGAAACGTCCGGATCGAGGTGTGATGAGGGTGCTTCAAACCGGGATTGGCTTCCGGGCCAGCTGTGTCTTTCGGAAAGGTTGGTGATAGGCTGAGCACGAGATCCAGGAACCGCTTGGGGCTGTCGAGGATGGCTGAGCCAGGCCAGCGACCCGTGTATGTCTGCGGGGAATGGGAGGTCGACCTTGCCCGACGCGAGTTGCGCTCGACGGGGGAGCTTGTCCCGTTGGGAGGACGCGCCTTTGAGATTCTTGCCGAATTGGCGCAGGCGCAGGGCGAACTGGTCACCAGGAACGATCTGACGGAGCGGGTCTGGCAGGGCGTCTTCGTCGAGGACAGCGCACTTCGCGTGCACATCGCCGCGATCCGCAAGGCCCTCGGGTCGGAGCGCGACATGCTCGTCACCAACGTTGGCCGCGGCTATCGCCTGGCCGGCGTGTGGCAAATCCGGCAGGCGGAGGCCCCGCTACAATCCGCCGCACCTGCGCTGGTGCCGTCGACGAATATCCCCAACGCCTCATTCGATCTCATCGGCCGCTCGGCTGCGGCCACGCATCTGTGGGAGCTGCTCTCGGCCTATCGTGTGGTGAGCCTTGTCGGACCCGGCGGCATCGGCAAGACGGCGCTTGCGCTGGACGCCGCCAGACGGCCGCCGGCGGGCTTTGCCGCAGATCGGTTGCTGGTCGAGCTGGCCGCTTTGTCCGATCCCAAGTTGGTCTGCTCCGCGGTTGCGAGCGTGCTCGGCATCAAGCTCGAGGGTGTGGAGATTTCGCCTGACTCCATCGCACGCGCGATCGGCGCCAGGAAATTGCTGCTGGTTCTCGACAATTGCGAGCATGTGGTCGACACCGTGGCCCAGGTCGCGGAGACGATCGTCAGCCGCTGTCCCGGGACCACGATCATGGCGACGAGCCGCGAAGCACTGCGCATCGACGGTGAGCATGTCTATCGCGTCGCGCCCCTCGGCGTGCCGCCGCAGGCCCGGCTCGATCCCGGTGCTGCATCGACCTATGCCGCCATGGAGCTGTTCACGACGCGCGCCAGGGCGCTGGGCTCCAGCTTCGCGTCCGACGACGAGAACATCGACGCCGTCGCCGCGATCTGCCGGCGGCTCGACGGCATTCCGCTCGCGATCGAGTTCGCGGCAGCCCGGGCGGCGATGCTCAGCCCGCCGAAGATCGCCGCGCTGCTCGACGACAGGTTCAGATTCCTGACCACCGGCCGGCGCACGGCGCTGCCGCGGCAGCAGACGCTGCGCGCGACGCTCGACTGGAGTTACGACCTGCTGCCGGAGACCGAAGCCCGCCTGCTGCGGCAGCTCGGCATATTCGCCGGAGAATTCCTGCTCGAAGCGGTGATCGCGGTTGCCTGCAAGAGCATCGGCGACGTCACCGCGCAGCTCGCCAATCTGGTGGCGAAGTCGCTCGTCCTCGCCGACATTCGCGGCGACCGTCCCTATTATCGCCTGCTGGACACCACGCGCGCCTACGCGATGGAAAAGCTTCATGCCGGTGGCGAGGCCGCCGACGTAGCCCGCCGCCAGGCGAGATACTATTGCGGCTTCTTCGCGAGCGCCGAGGCCGACAGCGAGGTCAAGCCGCAGTCGGAATGGCTTGCCTTCTACGGCCGCCACATCGACAGCGTTCGTGCGTGCCTCGATTGGGCCTTCTCGCCCGGCGGAGATGCGCAGATCGGCGCGGCGCTGACCGCAGCGGCAGTCCCGCTGTGGGTGCAGTTCTCGCTCCTGTCCGAATGCCGCGAGCGGACCGAGCTGGCCTTGGCCAGCCTTGACGACAGTGCCGCCAACGCATCTCGGCTGCGCATGCAATTGTCGGCCGCGCGCGGTTGGGCATTGATGTACGGCGTCGGGAGAGCCCGGGAGGCCGGGCCTGCCTGGACCGCGGCCCTGCAGCTTGCAGAACAGCTCGGCGACAGGGATTACATGCTGCGGGCGCTCTGGGGACTGTCCATCGATCAGTTCAACAATGGCGAGTTCCGCAAGGCGCTCGAATTCGCGCACCGTTTCGCCGAGGCCGCGGCCGATTGCAGCAATCCCGTCGACCGGATGACGGCCGACCGGTTGCTCGCCACCTCGCTGCATTATCTCGGTGACCAGCGGCTCGCGCACGATCACATTCAGCGAACCTTGTCCCGCCTGTCGGATCTCGCCGCGAGGCCGCAGGTCATCCGCTTCCGCTTCGACCTCAGAGCCTCGGCGCATTATTTCCAGGCGCGCATCCTGTGGCTGCTCGGTCTGCAGGACCAGGCATTGCGTGTGGTCGAACGTAACGTCGAGGAGGGGCGGGAGAGCGGCCACGCCCTGACATTCTGCAGCATCCTCGGCCAGGGCGCCTGCCCGGTCGCTTTCCTCGCCGGTGATCTCGATGCGGCCGAGCGCTATTGCACGATGCTGATCGAGCACACCGAGCGTCATCCGATCCGCCTGTGGAACGTCTGGGCGCGTGCCTTCCGCGGCGTGGTGATGGCGAAGAACGGCGACATCGCCACCGGGCTGCCGCTGCTGCAGAAGGCGCTCGAGCTGGCGGGCGAGGCGCGTTTACTGCCGCGTTTCCTGCTGCCGCTCGGTGAGCTGGCGGCATGCCTCGGTGCGGCCGGCGAAGTGTCCGAGGGCCTTGAGACCGTCGAGCAGGCGCTCGCCAGGTGCGAGGCGAGGGAGGAGCGCTGGTATGCAGCCGAGCTCTGGCGCATCAAGGGCGAATTGTTGCTGCATCCGGGCGAGTGCCGCTCGGTGGCCGCGGCCGAGCAGGCCTTCGACGAGGCGTCTCTGGTGGCACAGGAGCAGGGTGCGTTATCCTGGGAGCTGCGAGCGGCGATCAGCGTGGCGAAGCTCCGGATGAGTCAGAACCGCGCCGCGGAGGCGCACGGCATTCTTGCCGCCGTCTGCGGCAAATTCACCGAAGGCTTCGAGACCTCGGACATGAGGCTCGCGCAAGCCATGATGGCCGAACTCCTGGCCACGTAGATTGGCGTCGCAGGGGACGCGCGGGGCGTCGTCCGATCCATCGATCGGACGCGTTGCGGCCTCGGCGAGCGCCGCATCCCCCGTGCTCCAGAACATTCCACAACCTGTTGCGGGGTCAGCATGCCCCGATGGATCGAGGCGATCTTCCGGTTCCGCGCGCTTGTATCCGGATTGCACGCGCCCATGGAGGCGTAAGACCTTGTCAAAATGCCCGATCGGCTTCGAACGCCTGCGGCAACGACGCGGTCAGGCGTGCTTTCGCGAAATCCACGGTGCGTTTCGGAAGATAGCGTCTGCGTCAGCCCGCTAAGGACACCAAATGTCATTCGAGCGGAAAGCTGCGCGTCCGATCGCCCGGCGCCTTTCGCCTTGCAAGGAGACCTGATGAACCTGCCGGGTAGACCGGAGCGATCCAGCCTCGGAGCGCTCATCCTGATTGCAGCCGTCCTTGGCTGCAGCGCCGCAGCCTTTGCCTTCACCGCGGGGTGGCTCTCGCCCGCGCGTCTCACCCCGGATCGGATGATCGCGGCGTTGACGCCGCCGAGCGGCCCGCCGCTCGGACACCGGCGCAATCATGCCAAGGGGATCTGCTTCACCGGCACGTTCGAAGCGAACGGAAACGGTGTGGAGTTGTCCCGCGCCAAGGTGTTCGTGCAGGGCAGCTATCCCGCCCTCGGTCGTTTCAATCTCGGCACCGCCGATCCGAACGCGGTCGATGCGACCGTCCGCGTGCGCGGCCTCGGGCTGCAGATATCGGCGGCGGACGGCGAGGCATGGCGAATGGCGATGATCAATCCGCCGGTCTTTGCAGTCTCGACGCCCGAGGCGTTTCACGACCTCCTGGTTGCGGCCGGCAAGAAGGATCCGGAGGCGATGGCGGCGTTCAGCCGGGCCAATCCGGAGTTCGCCGCCTTCGCGGCCTGGGCCAAGTCGGCGCCGTGGACCGCAAGCTATGCGGAGGAGCCCTACAACAGTCTCAACAGCTTCGTCTTCACGAATGCGAAGGGCGATGAGCACGCCGTGCGCTGGTCGCTGGTTCCCGCGGCAACGCCTGCTCCCATCACGCAGGCGGAGCTCGACAAGCGCGGCCCGGATTTCCTCGAGCAGGACATCACGGCCCGGGTGCGCTCCGCCCCGCAACGATGGACCATGGTCACCACCGTCGCCGATCCCGGCGATCCGACTGCGGATCCAAGCAGGGTCTGGCCGGAGAGCCGGCGCAAGGTGCAGGTCGGAACACTGGTCGTGCAGCGTATCGACCCCGAGCGGGACGGGCCTTGCCGCGACATCAATTTCGATCCGACCGTATTGCCGCAGGGAGTGCACGTCTCCGACGATCCATTCCCGGCGGCGCGCTCGTCGGTCTACCGCAAATCCTACGACCTGCGCGCGTCCGAAGCCGCAGACTATCCGAGAAGCGGGGCCGCCAAGCCATGACCGGTGCTCCACATCGCTTCACTCCGATCCAGCGGCTGCTGCACTGGCTGATGGCATTCTGCATCATCGCCATGCTGTTCATCGGCGTCGGCATGGTGTCCACGGTGGCGCCGAAATACCTGCCGCTGATCCTGATCCACAAGACGCTCGGCGTTGCGCTCCTCATCCTCGTCCTCGCCAGGCTGGCGCTGCGGCTTCATTTCGCCGCGCCGCCCTTGCCGGCCGATCTCCCGCCGGCGATCAAGCTGGGCGCGAGATTGTCGCATCTGCTGCTCTACGGCTTCATGATCGTGATGCCGTTGCTGGGTCTCGGCATGCTCTGGGCCGCCGCCTATCCGGTCGTCCTGTTCGGCGGGATCGAAATTCCGGCGCTGCTGCCGCAGAGCGACCGTGCGCATACGCTGCTCTGGAACGCCCATGTTTATCTGGGGCTCGCGTTCTTCGCGCTCGTGCTGCTGCATGTGGCGGCGGCGCTGTTCCACGCCTTGGTCCGTCGCGACGGCGTGTTCGCGACGATCTCGCCGCTGCCGCAAAAGGAGCGGATGAAGCCCGCCGAATGAGCGCGCAGGCCGGCGTGCGATCCGGGAATGATCCTTCGCGACGGAAAGACCGGTCGTCCACCACCTCGCTAGAAATCTTCCACCTCCAACAAGGATACCGACCATGAGCAAAGCCGACCTGCAAGTCCCGACGGATCTCGGAGCCAATGCGAACCGGGACGTTCCCGCCGCGCTGCGCGCATTGCTGGCCGACGTTTTCGCGCTTTATCTCAAGACGAAGAACTTCCATTGGCATGTGTCGGGCCGTCACTTCCGCGACTACCATCTCCTGCTCGACGAGCAGGCCGAGCAGATCTTTGCCATGACCGACGATATCGCCGAGCGCGCGCGCAAGATCGGCGGCACGACGTTGCGCTCGATCGGCCAGATCGCGCGCGAGCAGCGCATTCTCGACAACGATGCGGATTATGTCGATCCGCTGGACATGCTGGCCGAGCTGCGCAGCGACAACCAGCAGCTGACGCGGGAGATGCGCCGCGTCCACGAGCTTTGCGACGAATATGGCGATATCGCCACTGCGAGCCTGCTGGAAAACTGGATCGACGAGACCGAGCGCCGGATCTGGTTCCTGTACGAGACCGGTCGAAGCGGCCCGAATTCGTAAGAAGGCGAACCGTGCGGCCGGAGGCGGGCGAAAGATGAGCGGTCTCCCGGATCTCCTGCCGGATAACGGCGCCAGTGCCGAGCGATTGCTGCTGCGCGAGCTCGCGCAGCAGATCGACGACGAGCTCGTGTCCGTGATCGACATGGTGTCGGAAGCCGCCAACAGCTGCGATGGCACGGAGGCGCGGACGGCCCTCGCAACCGTGCAGGACCGGCTGGAAAACCATGTGCGGCTTCACCACGCGCTGCAGATGCCGCAATTTGCCACGACCGTTGATCTGGCGGCCTATCTCCAGCAATTGGGCAGGTCGATCAGCCGCTCACGGCTCGAGCCTGAAGGCATCGCGCTGTCCCTCCGGCTGCAGCCGCTGACGATCAGCTCCGAGCGCTGCTGGCTGCTCGGGATGATCGTCTTCGAATTGATCACCGCATCGGCGCGTCATGTCTGCTCCGGCGCCGGCAGCATCCGGCTCGAGGTCCGGGGGACGGCCAATTCGGTGACGTGCTGCGTGATGGACAATGGGCCACCGGACGAAGTCAGGTCCCGGGGGGCCCATCCCACGGTCGAGATGCTCGTCGCACGTCTGAACGGGTCGATCGACGTCCGCGTCGGACCCGGCGCGACGAGAACCGTCGTCGAGATCCCGCACCGGGCCTGATTGGCGCCGTTGCAGAGCTTGCCGTCCGTGCCGGCAACCGCACACAGCGCGCCGCATCGTGCAGATCAACAATACCGTCACCTCTGCGAAAGATGGGTCGCGCGCTCGCATGTACGCTTGTTCCCATCCAAGGCCGGAAGACCGGCCGCACGTGCAAGGGTCAAGCCATGACGGACATGTCGAACTCGAAGGCGTCGCTCGGAGGAGCCATCCATGCGATCAGCGGAAAATGGGGCTGGTTCGTTGCGCTTGGCGCAGGTGAATTGATCCTCGGCGGCGTCGCGTCCGCAAACCTGATGGCCGCCAGCCTCGCCTCCGTGCTGCTGATCGGCGCCACCATGGTCGCCGCGGGCATCTTCCAGATCGTGCATGCCTTCTCGGTGCGCGGCATGCGGGGATTCCTGTTCTGGCTGATTGCGGGCATCGTCTATGGCGCGGCCGGGATCATCATCCTCCGCGATCCGCTGCTGGCCTCGTTCACGCTGTCGCTTGTCGCTTGCGCCTTCCTGGTCGCCGCCGGGGCGATCCGGATCTGGGCGGGCTTTCATATGCGGCCGGCTCCGGGCTGGCGCTGGATTGTCGCCGCCGGCGTTCTGACATTCTGCGTCGGCGTCCTGCTGGTTGCGGCCTGGCCCGCGATCGGCCTCTGGCTGCTGGGCGCGATGCTGGTCGTCGACCTGATCTTCCAGGGCTGGGGCTTCATTGCATTCGGGCTCGCGCTCAGAAGCCGGGCGTCGCGCCACTCGGCCGAGCCGGCGGCGGTGTAAGCCATGATGACGGGTTCGACATTCACGCGGCATTGGGAGATTGCCTGGCGCGGCGGACAGACGCGGTCCACCTCGCGGCTGATCGCCGAGGAAACGGCCATCGCGCTCACCTATAACGGCTCGACCCATGCCGTGATGATGGGGACACCGGCTGATCTGGAGGATTTCGGCATCGGCTTCAGCCTCACGGAAGCCATCGTCGAACGGCGGAACGAGATCAGGAGCATTGATCTGATCCCGAACGAGCTCGGCATCGAGGTGCGGATGTGGCTCGACGGCGACCGTGCCGCGTCCATGGCGGCCCGCCGCCGCGCCATCAGCGGTCCGGTCGGATGCGGGCTCTGCGGCATCGAAAGCCTCGAACAGGCGCGCCGCACCCCCTCGCGGGTGGAAGGTCGCGGCGTTGCCTTTCGGGCTGAGGACCTATCGAGCGCGATGCGGGCGCTGTCTCCCCTGCAGACGTTGAATCAGCACACACGATCCGTTCACGCGGCGGCGTTCTGGAGCCCGCGCACCGGCATCGGCCCGGTCAGGGAAGATGTCGGCCGCCACAATGCGCTGGACAAGCTTGCGGGTGCGATCATGCGCGACGGCAGCCCGGTCGGTGATGGCGCCGTGCTGCTGACCAGCCGCGTCTCGGTCGAGATGGTGCAGAAGGCGGCGATGATGGGCGTACCGGTCGTCGTGGCCGTGTCCGCCCCGACCGCGCTCGCGATCCAGACCGCGAAGGAAGCGGGCATCACGCTGGTGGCGATTGCCCGGGATGACGGGTACGGCGTGTTCACGCACCCGCGACGCGTGCTGCTGCCCGCCGAGGCTGCGCCGCGCGCGGAGTGTTGACGCAGGCCGATCGGCATGGCGATGCAGGCCGCAACCCCGGAGCCGGCAGCCGAGCTGCGGGTTGCCGCTTTCGCACCGGAGCGCTCGCTGCCGGTCGCGGCCCTGCTGACCCTGTCGGGCGGCTTCATCGATGCCTTCACCTGGCTCTCGCTCGGCGGTGTGTTTGCGAGCTCGCAGACCGGCAATGTCGTCTTCCTCGGCATCGACGTCCTGTCGGGGCAATGGCAGAGCGCGGCACACCACCTGCTTCCGTTCGCCGTCTTCCTTCTCGGCGCATGGGTGGCGATCCGCATCCAGGCGCCGCAGCGCTGCCTCATGGCGCAGATCGTCTGTCTCGCGGTCGTGATGCTGCTGCTGCACCGGATTCCCGAGCCGCTCGCCATTCTCGGGATCTCCTTCGGTGTCGCGCTGCAGTCGGCCAGCTTCAGGCGGGTCGAGCGCTGGAGCTACCTCTCGGTCACCGTCACCGGCAACATGCTGCGCGCGATCGATCAGTTCGTATCGGTCACCGATCGCGATGCCTCGCGTGGCGGCGGCGTCATGCTCGTGCTCTGCCTGATGTTCCTGTGCGGCGCGGCCATCGGCGGCCTTGCGACGACGCGGCTCGGCGCGGCCAGCCTCACAGTGCCGATCGCATTGTCGGCGTGCGCGCTGCTGTGGTGCCGTCTGAACCGCACGGGCCACGACCATGCTTGAGCGATCTCTCGCGGCATGATCGCCGTCGCACCATGCCATTCGGCAAAGCGACGTTCGTTCGCGGAAGCAGGTGAGGCGGTGCGCAACGTATCATTTCCAGCGAGTGCCGGGATGGCGCTTTTCGAGATCAACCGCTGCGAGAGGCCAGGATGAACGAGTTCCGCAAAGAGACAGACAGCCTCGGCGAAGTGTCCGTTCCCGCGGACAAGCTCTGGGGCGCGCAGACGCAACGCTCGCTGCAACATTTTAGCATCGGCAAGGACCTCATGCCGCGCGAGATGATCCACTCCTACGCCGTCCTGAAAAAGGCCGCGGCGATCACGAACCATGCCGGCGGCCGTCTCGAGGACAGGCCTCACAAGCTGATCGTCCAGGTCTGCGACGAGATCCTCGCCGGTCAGCACCACGACATGTTCCCGCTTCACGTCTGGATGACCGGAAGCGGAACGCAGTTCAACATGAACGTGAACGAGGTGATCTCGAACCGGTGCTGCCAGATCGCGGGCACGCCGCTCGGCAGCAAGCATCCGGTCCATCCGAACGATCACGTCAACATGTCGCAATCGTCGAACGACAGCTTCCCGTCGGCGATGTACATCGCGGCGGCGACGAACGTGACCGAGCGCCTCGTTCCCGCAGTCGAGGCGCTGCACGACGCGATCGCCGAGAAGTCGGACAAGTGGGACGACGTGGTCAAGATCGGCCGCACCCACATGCAGGATGCAACGCCCCTGACCCTTGGGCAGGAATGGTCCGGCTACGCCGGCATGCTCGCGGACGACCTGACGCGCATCGACGACGCGCTCAAGGGCGTCTACCGGCTTGCGCTCGGCGGCACGGCCGTCGGCACCGGTATCAATGCGGCACCGGGTTTCGCGGAGGCCGTCGCGGCCGAGATCGCGCGGCTGACGGGCCTTCCCTTCGTCAGCGCCCCCAACAAGTTCGCCGTGCAGGGTGCACACGATGCGCTGGTGCAGCTGTCGGGCACGCTGCGCACGCTCGCCGGCTCGCTCTACAAGATCGCCAACGACATCCGCCTGATGTCCTGCGGCCCGCGCGCGGGCTTTGCGGAATTGCTGATCCCGGAGAACGAGCCGGGCTCGTCGATCATGCCCGGCAAGGTCAATCCGACGCAGGCCGAGGCGCTGACGATGATCGCCGTGCAGGTGATGGCGAACGACGTCGCCGTCGGCTTCGGGGGCGCCGGTGGCTATCTCGAAATGAACGTCTACAAGCCGTTGATCATCCACAACATCGCGCAATCCGTCACGATCCTCGCAGATGGCTGCACGAACTTCCGCACCTTCCTGGTCGAAGGCACCGAGCCGAACCACAAGAAGATCCAGGAATACGTCGAGAGGTCATTGATGCTGGTGACGGCGCTGGCGCCGGTGATCGGCTACGACAAGGCATCGCGGATCGCGCATTACGCGATGGACAACGATCTCACGCTGAAATCGGCGGCGCTGAAGCTCGGCTTCGTGACCGAGCCGGAATTCGACCGCATCGTCGATCCCGCCAAGATGGTCAAGCCCTACGTCGCCGAGATCAAGGTGCCGCTCGCGATCGGCGCCAAGGCGGTCTGAAACAAGGCGGTCTGAAACACGGCTGTCTGAAACAGCCCGGCTGAAAGGAGAGAACGATGATCCGTTGCGTACGTCTATGGACGGGACAGGACAACAACTCGCATTTCGAGGAAGGCGTCATCGAGCTGGATCCCGGCCAGCGCGGCGACTTCCTCACCGGCAAGATCGATGCCGTCAGCGTCTCCTTCCAGGAGACCGAGTCCGGCGGGGCCTTCTCCTGGCACACCGCGCCGGTTCGCCAGCTCGTGATCACGCTCAGCGGAACGCTCGATTTCCAGACGCGTGACGGCCACCACTTCCTCATTCATCCCGGCAATATCCTGCTGGCCGAGGACACCGCGGGCTCGGGCCACAGCTGGAAATTGACCGACGATTCGTCCTGGCGCCGCGCCTATGTGGTGCTGCGGCCCGGAGCCGACGTGCCGTACCGCGCCAAGGCGCGTCAGCCGGCGCGAGCCTGACCGAGCCATCCCGAGCACAACATCGTCCCTCTCAAACCAAACGAAGAGAACTGCCATGCAAGGAACTTCCGAATCCGACGTTGTCCTCATTGGCGCAGGCATCATGAGCGCCACACTCGGTGTCCTTCTCAAGGAGCTGGAGCCGTCGCTCACGATCCAGATGCTCGAGGTTCTCGAGGATTGCGGGCTCGAAAGCTCGGATGCGTGGAACAATGCGGGCACCGGCCATGCGGCCAATTGCGAGATGAACTACACGCCGCAGCGGCCGGACGGCAGCGTCGATATCTCGAAGGCGCTCCAGGTCAATGTCGAGTTCGACCTGTCGCGGCAGTTCTGGTCTTATCTCGTCGGGCGCGGCGCGATCGCCGATCCCCGGTCCTTCATTCATCCCGTGCCCCACATGAGCTTCGTGCACGGCACCGACAACGTCGACTTCCTCAAGAAGCGGTTCAAGGCGATGTCGGCCCATCATTGCTATGAGGGCATGGAATACACCGAGGAACCGGCCAAAATCGCCGAGTGGGCGCCGCTGGTGATGGAGGGCCGCGCCGGTGGCGATCCCGTTGCCGCCACGCGCATCATCACGGGGACCGACGTCGATTACGGCTCGCTGACCCATCTCCTGGTCCATCATCTCGTCGGCCAGCCGGGCTGCGCGACGCAGTACAAGAGCTGCGTTACCAATCTCACCCGGGAGCAGGACGGTCGCTGGCGCATCGAGGTGCGCGACACCGACAGCGGCGAGACGCGGTCGGTTCGTGCCAAGTTCGTGTTCATCGGCGCCGGCGGCGGCGCGCTGCCGCTGCTGGAGAAGTCGGGCATTCCGGAAGGACGCGGCTATGGCGGCTTCCCGGTCAGCGGGATCTGGCTGCGTTGCGACGATCCGGAGATCAACAAACGTCATCATGCCAAGGTCTATGGCAAGGCCGCGGTCGGCTCGCCGCCGATGTCGGTGCCTCACCTCGACACGCGCGTGATCGGCGGCAAGCACTCGCTGTTATTCGGCCCCTATGCCGGCTTCTCGAGCAAGTTCCTCAAGCACGGCTCGCTGCTCGATCTGTTCGAGTCTATTCGTCCCGCCAACGTCAAGCCGTTGCTTGCTGTGGCGCGCGACAATTTCGATCTCACCGAGTATCTGGTCGGACAGGTGCTGCAGTCCGAGAGCCACCGTCTGGCGTCGCTCGACGAATATTTCCCGAAAGCCGATCCGAAGGATTGGCGATTGCAGGTCGCGGGGCAGCGCGTGCAGATCATCAAGCCCGACGTCAAGCGCGGCGGATTGCTCGAGTTCGGCACCGAGCTCGTCGGCGCCGACGATCACTCGCTCGTCGCCCTTCTCGGCGCTTCGCCGGGCGCTTCGACTGCGGCGTTCATCGCCATCAGCGTGCTGGAGAAGTGCTTTGCCGGTGAGCTGACGGCGAGCGCCTGGCTGCCGAAGCTGAAGCAGATCATCCCGTCCTATGGCGTCTCGCTGATCGAGGATGCGGATTTCTGCCGCCAGATCCGCGCTGCGACGGCGGAGGTGCTCAAGGTCGACAACATCCCGCAACCGGCCGCGCGCGCGCCGGCGGTCGCGAAGCGGGCGTGAGAAGAAAGGGGGCTTGCCATGGACCCGACAGCGCTACTCCTTTCGCGGCTGCAGTTCGCCTTCACCATCTCGTTCCACATCATCTTCCCGGCGTTCACCATCGGGCTTGCCGCCTGGCTCACCGTTCTCGAAGCGATGCACCAGTACACCGGCAGGCCCGTCTACCGGACCCTGTTCGAGTTCTGGCTGAAGATCTTCGGCGTCGCCTTCGGCATGGGCGTCGTCTCCGGCGTGGTGATGGCGTTCCAGTTTGGAACGAACTGGAGCGTGCTCTCGAAGATGTCGGGGCCGATCCAGGGGCCGCTATTGTCCTACGAGACGTTCACCGCTTTCATGCTCGAGGCGGGCTTCTTCGGTATCCTCATCTTCGGTCGGCCGCGGGTGCCGCCCTGGTTCTACCTGTTCTCCACGGCGATGGTCGCGCTCGGAACGACGCTGTCGGCGTTCTGGATCATGGTCAACAACAGCTGGATGCAGGTACCGACCGGCTACGTGCTGGAGAATGGCCAGTTCGTGCCGAACGACTGGGCGCAGATCATCTTCAACCGGGTGGTCTGGGTCCGCTTTCCGCACATGCTGCTCGCCTCCTATCTCACCGGCGCGTTCTGCGTGGCGGCGACCGGCGCGTGGTACCTGCTGCGGCGGACCTATCGGCCCGAGGCGCATGTGATGCTGCGCATGGGCCTTGCTCTTGCGGCCGTGCTGCTTCCGGTCCAGCTCTTCATCGGGCATCTCGTCGGCGACTACGTCCACGACTTCCAGCCGGCCAAGTTCGCCGCGATCGAGGCGCGCTGGCATGACGAGCAGCCGGCCTCGGAGGTGCTGATCGCGATCCCGGATTCGAGCACCGAATCGAACAAGTACGCGATCTCGATTCCGGTGCTCGGCAGCATCATCGGCAGCATGAGCCTGACCTCGAAGGAGGTCGGCCTCACCAGCTTTCCGCCGCAGGACCGGCCGCCGGTGGTGATCCCGTTCTTTGCGTTCCGCATCATGGTCGGCTGCGGCTTCGTGATGCTGGGGCTGGCCTGGTTCGGGTCCTGGCTCGGCCTCAAGCACCGGCTCGAGCGCAGCCGCCTGCTGCTGTGGGGAATCTTCCTCAGCTTTCCGCTGCCGTGGATCGCGATCCTGACCGGCTGGTACACCGCGGAGGTCGGCCGCCAGCCGTGGACCATCTACGGCGTGTTGCGGACCGCGGATGCCGTGACGCCGTTCCTCACGGCGTCCGCCGCGCTGACCTCGCTGATCCTGTTCGTCGCCGTCTACGCCTTCATCTTCTCGTTCGGGACCTATTACATCTATCGGCTGCTGCGCGCCGGCCCCGCGGGACTCGGCGGCAAGCCGCTGCACGTTCCCGTGCCCAACCGGCCGATGTCGCTGGCCGACAAAACGCCGGCCATCGCCGAACCGGGAGAATAGCCATGGTGACGTACTGGGTTGCGCTGCTTGCCATCAGCATCCTGATTTACCTGCTTCTCGACGGGTTCGACCTCGGCGTCGGCATGCTGTTCGGCCTTGCGGACAGCGAATCGAAGCGGCAGGCGATGTTGCGCACGATCGCTCCCGTCTGGGACGGCAACGAGACCTGGCTGGTCGTCACCGGCGTGATCATGTGGGGCGCGTTTCCCGCGGTCTACTCCATGCTGCTGTCCGCGCTCTACATCCCGGTCCTGGTCATGCTCCTCGGGCTGATCCTGCGCGGTGTCGCGTTCGAGTTTCGCGGCAAGGCGTCGCGCTCGCGCTGGATCTGGGACGCCAGCTTCAGCGCGGGATCGTTTGCCGCGAGCTTCATGCAGGGCGTGATGGTGGGCGCGCTGGTCGAGGGACTTCAATTCTCGAACGGCGAATATGTCGGAGGCACCTTTGGTTGGCTGACGACCTTTTCGGTGCTGTGCGGGATCGGCCTGTGCTTCGGTTATGCGCTGCTCGGCGCCTGCTGGCTCGTGAGGAAGTGTGAGGACCCCGTCCGTGACACCACGCGGCGGCAGATCCCGTTTCTTGCGGTTGCCGTGCTGGCTTTCCTCGTCGTCGTCTTCACGCATGCCTTGATCGAGCATCTGCCGATCCTGCGCCGATGGACCGAGCGGCCCTATCTGTTCGTGTTTCCCCTCATCGGCGCGGGTGCGGCGGCAACGCTCGCCACGAGCATCCTGCGTCACGACGATTACTGGCCGTTCTACATGGTGTCGGTGATCTTCGCGGCGGCGTTCGGCACGCTCGCTTTGTCGTTCTGGCCCTACATGATCCCGTTCGTCATCACGATCGATGAGGCCGCGGCGCCGCATTCAAGCCTCGCGTTCATGTTCTGGGGCGCCGGCCTGTTCGTCTTCCCGCTGATGCTGCTCTATGTCGCGATCGGCTATCGCGTCTTCCGCGGCAAGTCTGCGCCGGCGGCCGATCACTACTGACGGCCGCCCGGCTCGGGCTGGCTGAGGCCCTGCAAACAGGCAAGAGAAAAGGCGCCGTTTCCGGCGCCTTTTTCGTTTGTGGTGATTTCGTTCAGGATTTCGGCATGATCCCCGGGCTGTTGTCCGGCCATTGCGCGATCAGCTTCTCGTCGATGTTGAAGTGCTGGGCGACCAGCTTCGGCGGGGTGTGCGTCAGCCAGTTCGTGAGCGAGACCTCCTCGTAGCGCGGGGCACGGAACACGCCGATGAACTGCAGCTCGGTGTCGCCGGTGTTCTCGACATAGTGGCCGAGATTGCGCCGGACATAGCCGATGTCGCCGGCCGTGAAATCCGTCGTCCGTGCGTTGGGGCCGGTGTCGAACACCGTCATACGGGCCTTGCCCTTGATGTAGTACTGCCACTCGTCGGCGTTCGGATGCCAGTGCATCTCCCGCACCGCGCCCGGCGGCATCGTCACCAGGGCCGCCGCGACGGTGGTCGCCACCTTGAAGTTGCTGCTGTCGGCAACGCGGATGCTGCCTGCGGCGCTCTCCTTGACCGGGGTCGAGCTGCCGAGCGAATGGATGAACGGATAGGGCGGGGCTTCCGAATGCCGTGCCACCGCGGCGCGATCGGCGGCGAGATCGCCGGGCACGGTGCCCTGGAAGATCCAGAGATTGTGCAGCGGAATCTTGGCGAAGGCGTCGGCCGGCACGCCGAAGTTCTTCGCCAGCACCTCGGGCGGCGTATGGGCGAGCCAGTCCGTCACCAGCAGGGTGTTGAACTCGTTGGCGTGGCCGTCGTCGAAGCAGATCACGAATTCGCAGCCGTCGGGACCGAGGCCCTGCAGCGTGTGCGGCGCGCCCGGCGGGAAATACCAGAGGTCGCCGGCCTTGAGGTCGCCGACATAGGGGCGTCCCTGCGTGTCGAGCACGGTGATGCGGCAGCTTCCGTAGGTCATGATCGCCCATTCGGCGGCCTGGTGCCAATGCAGCTCGCGGATGCCGCCCGCGGACAGGCGCATGTTGACGCCGGAGATTTCCTTCGAGATGGCGAAGTCCTCGACGGTGACCTGGCGGGCCCAGCCGCCGTCCTGGATGCGCCGCGGCGCGTTGTTGAACGAGGCCCAGTCCATAGGTAGGCCGCCGACATCGGTCGCCGGCGGCGTTTGCGCGGAGGGGAATTGCTTGGCCAGCGCCGGATTCTGCGGACCGGGATCGCTCAGGCTGCTCGGGCTTTTGGCATTCACGGCGCCCTGCGGCGGCTCGTCCGGATTGCCGAAGGTTGCGGCCTGCGCACTGGAGCCGACCATGGCGGCGCCTGCCGCGGACATGGCCAGCAGATCACGTCTTGAAAACATCTTGGGTCGCTCCTGAAAATGGTCGAAAGCCCTCCATTGCAATGGGGCTCCAACCCCCAAACCTAGTTTCCGCCTGGGGTTTCAGCTTCCGGGAACGGCGCTGTTTTTGCCGGAATGCACTGGCCGCTACGGCAGGGCGGGGCGAGCGAACCTGTGCGTTTGAGAAATTGCGCTTCGTTTCGAGAAGACGGCCCTGCCTGCGCGATCCCAAGCTGGCCGGCGAATTGCAGGATCGAGAGACATCGAAATGACCACGAAATCGGTTCGTCCCTACCGTGAACCGGCCGGCGGCTGGGGTGCGCTCAAGGCGCTCAGCGAGGCCCTGCTGGTGCAGCGCGTGCCGCTGAAGGGCGCGGCGACGTTGCGCCGGATGAACCAGCCGGAGGGGTTCGATTGCCCCGGCTGCGCCTGGCCCGATCCGAAGCACACCTCCTCGTTCGAATTCTGCGAGAACGGCGGCAAGGCGATCGCCTGGGAGGCGACGTCGAAGCGCTGCACGCCCGAATTCTTCGCCCAGCATACCGTCACCGAGCTTGCGAGCTGGAGCGACTACGATCTCGAAATGGTCGGGCGGCTCACGCATCCGATGGCCTATGATGCGGCATCCGACCGCTATCTTCCGGTGCAATGGAGCGAGGCGTTCGACATGATCGGGCGCGAGCTTGCGGCGCTGCCGGATCCGAACATGGCGGAATTCTACACGTCCGGACGCACGTCGAACGAGGCGGCGTTCCTCTACCAGCTGTTCGTGCGCGAATACGGCACCAACAATTTCCCCGACTGCTCGAACATGTGCCACGAGGCGACCAGCGTCGGCCTGCCGCACTCGCTCGGGGTCGGCAAGGGCACCGTGTTGCTGGAAGATTTCGACAAGGCCGATTGCATTTTCATCTTCGGCCAGAATCCGGGCACCAACAGCCCGCGAATGATGACCAGCCTGCGCAATGCTTCGCGCCGCGGCGCCTCCATCATCTCCTTCAACCCGTTCCGCGAGCGCGCGCTGGAGCGTTTCCAGGCGCCGCAGAGCCCGGTCGAGATGATCACGCTGTCGTCGACGACGATCAGCTCGAAACTCTTCCAGGTGCGGGTCGGCGGCGACGTCGCCGTCCTCAAGGGGATCATGAAGGTCTTGGTGGAGACCGACGAGGCCGCCCGCGCCGCCGAGCAGCCGGAGATCCTGGACTGGGATTTCATTCGCGGACACACCGCCGGCATCGAGGCGCTGATCGACGATCTCAAGCGCACGCAATGGCCCGACATCGAACGCCAGTCCGGCCTGACGCGCGAGGATATGGAATATGCCGCCGGCGCCTATATGAAGGCCGAGCGCGCCATCCTCGTCTACGGCATGGGCATCACCCAGCACTGGCGCGGCGCGAATAACGTGCAGCAGATCGCCAATCTCGCGCTGCTGCGGGGCAACGTCGGGCGCGAAGGCGCCGGCGTCTGCCCGGTTCGTGGTCATTCCAACGTGCAGGGCGATCGCACCGTCGGGATCACGGAGGTCCCCAAGGCGGACTTCCTCGAGCGCCTGGAGCAGCACTTCGGCTTCAAGCCTCCGTCCGCGCCCGGGCACAACGTGGTGACCGCGCTCGAAGCCATGATCCGCGGCGAGGTGAAGGCCTTCTTCGCGATGGGCGGCAATTTCGCCGCCGCCATTCCGGACTGGCAGGCGACGCAGGCGGCCCTTGCCAGGCTCGATCTGACCGTCCACGTCTCGACCAAGCTCAACCGCAGTCACCTGATCCACGGCCGTGCCGCGCTGATCCTGCCGTGTCTCGGCCGCACCGAGATCGATGTCCAGGCCTCGGGACCGCAGTCGGTCACGGTGGAGGACTCGATGTCGATGGTGCATGCCTCCGGCGGCCGCAACAAGCCGGCATCGGAGCATCTGCTCAGCGAGGTCGCGATCATTGCCGGCGTCGCCAAGGCGACGCTGGGCACGCGCACCGTGGTCGACTGGAACGGCTTCGTTGCCGATTACGACCGCATCCGCGATGCCGTCGAGGCCGTCTTCCCGATCTTCCAGGGCTACAATGCCCGCATCCGCGTTCCCGGCGGCTTCCATCTCACCTCGACGGCGCGCGAACGCATCTGGGCGACGCCGTCCGGCAAGGCCAACTTCCTGGTCTTCCCGGGCTGCGGCGAGGATCCGCCACAGAGCGATGACGATTACCTGTGGCTCACCACGATACGCAGCCACGACCAGTACAACACTACGCTCTACTCGATGTCCGACCGCTACCGCGGCGTGTTCGGCCAGCGCGACGTCGTGTTCCTCAACGAATACGAGCTGAAGCGGCGGGGACTTGCCGACGGCGATCGCGTCGACCTCGTCACCGCCTCGACCGACGGCGCCGAGCGGATCGTGCGCAATTTTCGCGTCGTGGCCTATTCCTTCCCGACCGGCTGCTGTGCGGCGTACTACCCGGAGACCAATCCGCTGGTGCCGCTCTATGCCCGCGATCCCCTCAGCTTCACGCCCTCATACAAGGGCGTGCCGATCCGCCTGGTACGTTCGGCCAGCCCGGAGCAATCGGAGTAGCCGCACCGCGGTCAGGCCTCGACACCGATATCCGGCCGCGGCGCTCCCGCGGCTATCGACGCCGGCAGGGTGAACCAGAAGCGGGCGCCGCCATGCGCGGCGCTGCACTCGGCGCCGATCCGGCCTCCATGTGCCTCGACGATCGACCGGCAGATGGGGAGTCCCATGCCCATGCCGCTCTCCTTGGTCGTGAAGAAGCTGTCAAACAGCCGGCCGGCATGTTCGGCGGCGATGCCGGGACCATTGTCCTCGACGGAGCAGCACAGCGTGGATGCGTCCTGCGTGACCGTGCTGATGACGATCCTGCTGTCGTCATGCGGCGCTTGCGTCATCGCCTGCACGGCGTTGATGGCGAGATTGACGATGATCTGCTGCAGCTGGGTGCGGTCGCCGACCACCTGCGGCGTCGCCGGGCAAGGCCGGTGCTCGATCGTCACGCCGCGGGCTTCGAGCTCGTGCCGCAGGAACAGAAGCGCCTCGCGAACGATCTCGTCGAACGTCAGGCATGCCTGCTCGGGGACTTTTCGCGAGGCCATGCCGTGAACACGGGCCACGATGCTGGCGGCGCGCTTGGTGTCGACGACGATGTTTTCGATGGTCTTGCGGATCTCGCCGATGTCGGGCACCGGCCTATTCAGCCAGCGCAGCCCGGCGGCGCCGTTGGTGGCGATGGCGGCGAGGGGCTGGTTGACTTCGTGCGCGATCGAGGCGGTGAGCTCGCCGAGCATCGAGACGCGTGCGGCATGCGCGAACTCGGCCTGGACCTGCTGCAGCTCCTGCTGGGCGCGAATCCGCTGCGAGATGTCGATGGTGCCGACCAGGCTGACCTCGAGATCGTTGATGGGGCCGACGCGGGCGGTCGTGAACAGAACGTCGACGACGCGGCCGTCCCAGGTGACCATCCTGGTCTCTTCCTCGAAATTCGTCTCGCCGCGATAGCGGGACTCCATCGCCCGCCGGAACGTATCGGGCCGCTCCCTCCAGGTGTCGGACATGGCACGTCCGACATAGCCGTTTGGCCCGCCGCCGAACATCTGGATGGCCCGCTCGTTGGCCTCCTCGAACGACAGCGCGTCCATGCAGGTCCGGAGGAACTCGGGATGGCTGTCGAAATAGGGGCCGAGATCCTTGACGCCCTCGGCTTTCAATTTTCGAAAAAGCACGACGAGCCTGCTGGCGTCGAGCTGCCGGAGCGCGATCGGCATGCGGGTGAACAGATGGCGGTAACGCTGCTCGCTCCGCTCCAGCTCGACATGGGCCTTCTTCAGGGCCGTGATATCCATGATCGCGCCGGCGAGCGTCAGCGAAGAGGCCAGGAAGGCGGCGAAGGCGATCACCGTGAAATTGTCCCCGAGCAGGGAGCAGGCAAAGGACAGCAGGGTCAGAACCAGGCTGCCCCAGGCCCACAGCAGAATGCGGTCCTGTATCGTCTGGATCGGCCGCACGCGGTGCCACCACCGCCGGGGCTGTACGGGGTTGGAGCCATCCAGGCGTTCGACTGTCATGCGAAACGTCTACCGCGCCGCGGAAAGCCGGTCTTTTGCGTTTTCGCAGGCGTCTTGCCAAAATGCACGGAGCCGCGGCCGGGCCGCGTGCGACTTTAGGCCAGCTCGGCCACGGGCCTTGTCACGCCGAATCGCTTTTCGAACTCGGCGACATCGACGACGCCGCGCCGGTGGGTGCCGTCACCGATCTTGCGGTCGCCGTCCCAGGCCTCGACCTCGAACAGAATGCTCCTGGCCTCGACTGCGGCGACCCGGGCGATCGCACGCACCGTGCGGCCGACCGGGGTTGCCGCCAGATGGCGGATATTGACCATCATCCCGACGCTGACATGGCCCTTCGGCAGGAACGGCTGGACCGCCGATCCCGCGGCCATCTCCATGTGCAGGATCATCATCGGCGTGCCGTAGACCTCGGGCATGCCCGGCACCACATGGCCGACCGTCATCTCCGGTGTGACAGTGACGAGCTTCTCTGCCGTCATGCCGGCGGTCACCTGCTCAAGTGGATTCATGGCTCAGTCCCGTCTTTGACTCGGTCGTGGGTGGGGTGGGTGTTTCGGCCCGCGGCTTGCGCCCGGTGAGCCAGTTGCCGAGCCGGTCGAGATAGAGATAGACGACGGGCGTGGTGTAGAGCGTCAGGACCTGCGACAGCATCAGGCCGCCGACGATCGTATAGCCGAGCGGCTGACGCAGCTCGGCGCCGGTGCCAGAGCCGATCATCAACGGCACGCCGCCGAGCAGCGCGGCCATCGTCGTCATCAGGATCGGACGAAAGCGCAGCGTGCAGGCCTGGTAGATCGCCTCTTCCGGGCTGAGCCCGTGCTGGCGCTCCACCTCGAGGGCGAAGTCGACCAGCATGATGCCGTTCTTCTTGACGATGCCGATCAGGAGGATAATGCCGATGATCGCGATCACGCTGAGATCCATATGGACCGCCAGCAGCAGCAGCAGCGCGCCGATGCCGGCCGACGGCAGCGTCGACAGGATCGTGATGGGGTGGATCAGGCTCTCATAGAGCACGCCGAGGATGATGTAGATCACGATCAGCGCCGCCCCGATCAGCAGCGGCGTGCCGCGCAGGGAGGACTGGAACGCCTGCGCATTGCCCTGGAACGAGGCCGTGAGCGATGCGGGCTTGCCGGTGTCGTTCTCGATCTTCTGGATCGCCGTCACCGCATCGCCGAGCGCAACGCCCGGACGAAGGTTGAAGGAGATCGTGACCGAGGGAAACAGGCTCTGATGATTGATCAGGATGGGCGCAGGCTTGATGACGGCGTGGACCAGCGTGCTGAGGGGGACCTGCTGGCCGGTGGACGAGTTCAGGTAGATGTCCTTGAGCGCCTCGGGCCCGTACTGGAAGCGCGGGTCGACCTCCATCACGACGTGGTACTGGTTCAGCGAGGTGAACATGGTGGAGACGATGCGCTGGCCGAACGCGTCGTCCAGGGCATTGTCGATCGTCGTCGGCAGGATGCCGAAGCTGGAGGCGACCTCGCGGTTGACCGTGACCTCCAGCCGCGGGCCGGCATTGGCCTGGTCGCTGGCGACGTCGGTGATGAGGTCGAGCGCGCGGAGCTTGTCCAGGAAGATCGCCGACCAATGCGTCAGCTCGTTGGAATCGGCATCCGTCAGCGTGTACTGATACTGCGTCTTCGACAGCCGTGCGCCGATCGTGATGTCCTGCGCGGCCTGCATGTAGAGCCTGATGCCCTGGATGTGGGCTAGCCGGGGCCCAAGCCGCTCGATCACCTGATCGGCGCTGGCCTTGCGCTCGGGCTTCGGCTTCAGGACGATGAAGATGCGTCCCTGATTGAGCGTCGCGGTCGGGCCGCCGGGGCCGATATAGCTCGCCACCGACTGCACCGCCGGGTCCTTCGAGAGGATGTCGACGATCGCCTGCTGGCGCTCGGACATGGCGGGGAAGGAGATGTCCTGCGCGGCCTCGGTGATGCCGACGATCTGCCCGGTATCCTGCTGCGGGAAAAAGCCCTTGGGGATGATCACATAGAGATAGCCCGTCAGCGCGATGGTCGAGAGCATCACGAGCAGCGTCACGAAGCGATGACGCAGCACGACGCGGAGGCCTTTTGCATAGAGCGCCAGCAGGCCATCGAAGCCGCGCTCGAAGGCGAGATAGAGCCGGCCGTGCTTCTTGTGCGAATCATCCTTCAGCAGCCGCGCACACATCATCGGCGTCAGCGTCAGCGAGATGATCAGTGACAGCAGCAGCGAGGCGGTGATCGTGACGGCGAATTCCTGGAACAGCTTGCCGACATAGCCCCCCATCAGGAACAGCGGGATGAACACCGCGATCAGCGACAGCGTGATGGAGACGATCGTGAAGCCGATTTCGCTGGAGCCCTTGAGCGCGGCCTCCATCGGCGTCATGCCCTGCTCGAGATGGCGCACGATGTTCTCGATGACGACGACGGCATCGTCGACCACGAACCCGACCGCGATCGACAGCGCCATCAGCGAGAGATTGTCCAGGCTGTAGCCGAGCACGTAGAGCACCGCGAACGTGCCGACCAGCGCCAACGGAACCGTGATCGCCGGAATGATGGTGGCCCAGAAATTCCGCAGGAACAGGAAGATGACCATCACCACCAGGGCGACCGTCAGCATCAGCGTGAATTGGACGTCGGAGACCGCGGCGCGGATGGTGGCGGTGCGATCGGCCGCGATCGTCACCTTGATCGCCGGCGGAACGGAGGCCTGCAGCTGAGGCAGCAGCGTCTTGATGCGGTCGACGGTCTCGATCACGTTGGCGCCGGGAACACGCTGGACCGCCAGGATGATGGCGGGCTCCTTGCCATACCAGCCGGCCAGCAGGTCGTTCTCGGGTCCCTCGATCGCCATGCCGACATCGCGTATCCGCACCGGCGAGCCGTTGCGATAGGCGATGATGAGGTCGTCATAGGCGGAGGGCTTGAGCAACTGGTCGTTGGTGTTCAGCGTGTAGGTGACGCGCGGGCTGTTGAGCGTACCCTTGGGCAGGTCGACATTGGCGCCGGCGATGACGTTGCGGACGTCCTCGAGGCCGATGCCGCGGGCGGCGAGCGCCTGCGGATTGACGCGGACACGGATCGCCGGCTTCTGCTGGCCGCCGATGCCGACGAGGCCCACGCCGGGCACCTGCGAGATCTTCGGCAGCAGGATGTTTTCGGCATAGGCGTCCACCGTGGTCAGCGGCAGCGAGTCCGACGTCAGCGCGATCAGCATGATCGGCGTCTCCGCCGGATTCACCTTCCTGATCGTAGGCGGGTAGGGGATGTTCGGCGGCAGGAAAGGGCTCGCGGCATTGATCGCGGCCAGCACGTCCACCGCCGCGCTATCCACCGTGCGCGACAGCTCGAACTGCACCGTGAGCTGGGCGACGCCGAGCGCGCTGGACGAGGTGAGCTGCGTGACGCCCGGGATCTGGCTGAGCTGCTGCTCGAGCGGCGTGGCGAGCGACGAGGCGATGGTGCCGGGATCGGCGCCGGGCAATTGCGCGGAGATCTGGATCGTCGGGTAGTTGACGTTCGGCAGCGCGCCGACCGGCAGCAGCGGATAGGCCGCAAGACCGCACAGCAACAGGCCGGCCATCAGCAGCGCGGTTGCGATCGGCCGCAGGATGAAGGGAGCGGAGAGGTTCACGGGATCGCATCCTGCACGGCGCTCTGCAGATCGGCTTCCTGTGCGGCCTTGCCATGCAGCTCGCGGACGCGGCTGCCTTCCGTCAACCGATACTGGCCATCCACCACGACGACTTCGCCGGATTTCAGACCCTTGTCGATCAGGGCCTGGCCATCGCTGATCTGCGCGACGTGAACGGGACGCAAGGCCGCCGTCTGGCCTTCGGTCACGACGTAGACATAGCTGCCGTTCGGCCCCTGCTGCACGGCCGAGCCGGCGACGGTGAGCGCGTCCTTCTGAATCTCGAGCAGCAGGCGCGCGTTCACCAGTTGTCCCGGCCACAGCCGGTGCTCACGGTTCGGGAACACGGCCTTGAGCTGGACGGTGCCGGTGGTGCCGGCGATCTCGTTGTTGACCAGCAGCAGCGTGCCCTCGTCGAGCTTCACCTTGTTGTCCTGGCTGTAGGCGATGACCTTCAGCGGGCCTTTCGCCGCGTGCTCCTGGATCACCGGCAGGTCGGTCTGCGGCAGGGTGAACAGCATCGAGATCGGCTCGATCTGGGTGACGACGACGAGACCGTTGGGGTCGGTCGGATGGATCACGTTGCCGACGTCGATCTGGCGCACGCCGGTGATGCCGGGGATCGCCGATGTCAGGCGCGTGTAGCTGAGCTGGACATTGGCCTCGTCGATCTGGGCCTGGTCCGCCTTCACCGCGGCCTTTAGCTGCGCCACCTGCGCGGTCTGCGTCTCGATCAGTTGCGGGGTCGCATAACCCTTGTCGCCGAGCTGATTGTAGCGCGAGAGATTGGCCTCGGCATTCGCGAGCTGCGCCTGGTCGCGGTCGCGATTGGCGGTGAGCTGCTCGATCTGTGCTTCGTAGGGCCGCGGATCGATCTGGGCGAGCAAGTCTCCGGTCTTGACGGTCTGTCCTTCGGTGAAGGCGATCTTGACGATCTGCCCTTGAATTTGGCTGCGCACGACGTCGGTGTTGTAGGCGATCACCGTGCCGATGCCGCGCAGATAGATCGGGACGTCCTTGCCGGTGACGGTGGCGGCGATGATCGGCACGACGGCCGGCACCGGCGCTGCCGCGACGGCCGGCTTCCGGTCGTCGCCGAAGAACCACAGGCTTCCGCCAATCAGGATCGCGGCGACCGCCGCGAATGCAATGGTAAGGTTCCGCTTCACGGTGAGGGTCCTTGTTGATCTCAGGGATTGCCGGAGCCGTTGATGGGTGTCGTGCCGCTCAGGGACATGGGACCGGGCACCGGCACGGTCGGACTGATTCCGGCGCCGCCGATCTCGGTCGATCCGAGCGGAATGCCGACCCGGCCGACCGTCGATGTCTGGGGAAGCAGGCCGGCGGCCGCCGTCGTGCCGTTGGGGCAGGCGGTTGACGAGCTTCCGGAGAGGCCGCCGCCGTCGAACAGGGCGCCTGACGATCCGGCACTGCCTGCCGCGGGGCAGTTGGTCATGTCCTGCGAAGGATCGATGGGTGATACGCCGGGCGTTGCGATTTCGGTCGAGCCCAGCGGAATGCCTTCAGGCCGCGTCGCGCCGAGGTTGAGCGGCGACGTGGCGGTCATGCCGACGGGGGCCTGCGTGGGAAGCTGCGTCGTCGGCAGCGCCATTTGTGCATGTGCCACGGCCGGGGTCAGGCATATCAGGCCGGCTGCGAATGCCGCCCGCAGATGTACCGATGCAAACCGGCGGGATCCAGACTTGTTCAATGAGAGCTGTACTCGCATGGCTCGCTCCGGAGTCTTCATTTACGCGGGACGATAGAGAGCGGCCGGTGAGGCGGTATTCCCTGAACGCACGTCCCGCTGTCTGGCCGCACGATCGGAACGGCATCCCCTCATTGTGGATGCTTCTGAAGCAGCGTTGTTGCCTCGGACAGCTCCCGGCGGCACCCGGCGATGTCGCTGGAACGGTTCGCGGCGCGCGCGCGATCGAGGGCATCGAGCGCCAGGACAAACTGAGCACCGCTCGCGCCTTCCGCCCGCGCCAGCGATCGCGGCGTGGGCTGATGACTGCGCAGCGCGGCGAGGCTCTCGGTGCCCCAGCCATGTGCGCCGGCATTCTTCTCGATCGCAGCGTCCAGTCGTGCCTGGACACGGTCGATCGAAGCCTGGCAGGACGCTGCATGAGCCGGGGATGCCGCATACACGAGGATTATAGTGGCGGCGGCAATCCGGATGAGTGAATTCGATGTCATTGTCGATCCTCTCCTGTCGGTGATTGAATGTCTGTCTCCGATGACAGAATCGACCCGCACGCGTCTTTCGCTTACGAACGCAAGCTGATCCGCACGAGCACAGCGGCGTGCCTTCAGGAAAACGGACGCGAGCTGGATCAAGGCTGCACCTGCCGGCGTGCGAAGTGGCAATGGCCGTTATTTGCCGAAATACGCAAGAAGGCGTCGAACCTAGTGTTGCGTCATTCCAACCCGGAGTGATCTCGACATGAAACCCCTCAACGCTGGCCTCGCCTTCGCTGCCGCTCTTTCCCTGTTCGCGACCGTCACCCCGGCGCGCGCCGAACCCCTGAAGAACATCGTCCTCGTGCACGGCGCCTGGGTCGATGCCTCGGGCTGGAAGCCCGTCTACGAGATCCTGACCAAGGAAGGCTTCCGCGTGACGATGGTGCAGGAGCCCGAGACCTCGTTCGCCGACGACGTCACGGCGGCGAAGCGGATCCTCGATCTGCAGGACGGTCCGACGCTCCTCGTCGGTCACAGCTATGGCGGCTCGATCATCACCGAGGCCGGTGTTCATCCCAACGTCGTCGGCCTCGTCTATGTCGCCGCACACGCGCCCGACGTCGGCGAGGATGAATCGGCGCTGGGCAAGAAGACGCCGAGCGTGCTCGGCAAGACCGAGGGCGTCATCAAGGTCACGCCCGACAAGTTCACCTATCTCGATCCCGTGCAGTTCCCGAAACTGTTCGCGCCCGATCTGCCGCGCGAACGGGCCGAGTTCGTTGCGCGCTCGCAGGTCCTGGCCGCGACGCAGGTGTTCAGCACGCCACTCACCGCGGCAGCGTGGAAGACAAAGCCGAGCTGGGGCATCGTTGCCGGCGCCGACCAGATCATCAACCCCGATCTCGAGCGCTGGTACTACGAGCGTGCCAAGAGCCAGACGACCGTGATCCCGGGCGCCAGCCATTCCGTCTACGAGTCGCATCCGAAGGAAGTGGCGGCCGTGATCACCCGCGCCGCGCGCAGTGCCCAGCAGCCGGCCACGCGCTGAAATCCCTTCTGCCGGCCCTGACGCACGGCCGGCAGAAGGACGGTCGGCGGGAGAGACAGCACTCCCGCCGACCTGACTGTCCACCCCGGAGCATTCCATGAGCGTGATCGAGAACAGCAGTGCCGTCCTGACCTGGAAGGTGATGACGGTGAAGCGGGCCGGACTGAGCCGCGAGCTGCCGTCCGGCAATAAGGACCTGATGTGGGTCGCGAATTCGTCGACGCTGATCTGCGGCGAGCGGGATGCGATCCTCGTCGATACGTTCCTCACCGCAAGCCAGTCGAAGACGCTGCTGGACTGGGTCGTTTCGCACGGGCGCAATCTCACGACGATCTATGTCACGCATGGCCACGGCGATCATTTCTTCGGTCTCGTGCCGCTGCTCGACCGTTTTCCGAATGCCAGGGCGGTAGCCGCTCCCGACGTCGTCGGCGAGATGAAGGCCCAGCTTTCGCCGGCCTCGCTTGATGGGTTCTGGCGCAAGCGCTTCCCGGGCGAGATCGCCGAGCGCCTGGTCGCGGCCGAGCCGCTGGCCGGAGAGCTCACGCTGGAAGGACACGAGCTCGCCGTCATCGACATGGGCCGCACCGATACGACGAGGTCCACGGCGCTGCACGTTCCGTCTCTCGACCTGATCGTTGCCGGCGATACCGTCTACAACGGCATTCATCCGTATCTTGCCGAGACCGACACCGCGAGCCGGCTGGAATGGATCGCCGCGCTCGACCGGCTCGAGGCACTCAAGCCGCGCTTCGTGATTGCCGGACACAAGAAGCCTGACAATGACGACGATCCGCGCAATATCGCGGAAACCCGGCAATATCTGCTCGACTTCAACCGCCTCGACCAGGCGACGGCATCGCCGCGCGAACTCTATGAAGCCATGTTGGCGCTCTATCCCGATCGCGCCAATCCCGGGTCGCTCTGGAGCGGGGCCAATGCCGCGAAGGAGTCGAAGCCATGACCGGCTGGCAGAACAACCGCGCCGCGCGCGATGCGCGCATCGCGGCCGGCGCCGGCTTCGCGCGCGGCAAGGTCGTTGAGGCGCAGGACGCCACGCGCCTGCTGGAGGCCGTGATCAGGCCGGGCGACCGGGTTTGCCTCGAGGGCGACAACCAGAAGCAGGCCGATCTGCTCAGCCGCGCGCTTCTCGCCGTCGATCTCGCGAAGGTCAGCGATCTGCACATGGTGCAGTCGGGCGTCGTGCTTCCCGAGCACCTCGACCTGTTCGACCGCGGCGTCGCCAAGCGCCTTGACTATGCCTATTCCGGGCCGCAATCGGCGCGCATCGCCCGCATGCTGTTCGGCGGCAAGATCGAGCTCGGCGCGGTTCATACCTATCTCGAACTGTTCGCCCGCTACTTCATCGACCTGACGCCGCACGTCGCCTTGATCGCCGCCGTCAGCGCCGATCGCGAAGGCAATCTCTACACCGGCCCGAACACCGAGGACACGCCGACCGTGGTGGAGGCGACGGCGTTCAAGGACGGCGTCGTGATTGCCCAGGTCAACGAGATCGTCGACACGGTGCCGCGCGTCGATATCCCGGCGGACCGCGTCCATTTTATCGTCAAGTCCGACAAGCCGTTCTTCGTCGAGCCGCTGTTCACGCGCGATCCGGCCGCGATCACCGAGGGCCAGATCCTGACCGCGATGCTCGCGATCAAGGGCATCTATGCGCCCTATGCCGTGCAGCGGCTCAATCACGGCATCGGCTTCAGCACGGCCGCGATCGAGCTTCTGCTGCCGACCTTCGGCGAGCGGTTGGGGCTGAAGGGCCATATCGCGACCCATTTCGCGTTGAACCCGCATCCGGCGCTGATTCCGGCGATCGAGTCCGGCTGGGTGCGCCAGATCCATTCGTTCGGCTCGGAGGTCGGGATGGATGACTACATCCGCGCCCGGTCCGACGTGTATTTCACCGGCCCCGACGGCTCGCTACGCTCCAATCGCGCCTTCTGCCAGACCGCCGGTCTCTACGCCTGCGACATGTTCATCGGCTCCACCTTGCAGATCGACCTGCAGGGGAATTCGTCCACTGTCACGGCATCCCGCATCGCCGGGTTCGGCGGCGCGCCGAACATGGGAGCGGATGCCCGCGGGCGGCGTCATCCGAGCGAGCCGTGGCTGAAGGCGGGAGCCGAAGCCGATCCCGACGGCTCTGCCTTGATGCGCCGCGGCCGCAAGCTGGTCGTGCAGATCGGCGAGACGTTCGGGGACAAGAACGTGCCGCTGTTCGTCGAGAAGCTCGACGCCATCGAGCTGGCGGAGAAGCTGAACCTCGATCTCGCGCCGATCATGATCTATGGCGACGACGTCACGCACATCGTCACCGAGGAGGGCGTAGCCAACCTCCTGCTGTGTCGCACCGCGCAGGAGCGCGAGCAGGCCATCCGCGGCGTCGCGGGCTACACCGATGTCGGCCGCCGGCGGGACCACGGCATGGTCGCGCGGCTGCGCGAGCGCGGTGTGATCCGCCGCCCCGAGGATCTCGGCATCAATCCGCTCGATGCGGACCGCAGCATGCTGGCGGCGCGCTCGATCAAGGATCTCGTGCGCTGGTCGGGCGGACTCTATTCGCCGCCGTCGAAATTCAGGAATTGGTGAGGACGGGCCATGGAAGATCTCAGGTTTCAGCACAGCGTCCGCGAACGGGCCGGTGGCAGCAGGACGAGCGCGATCGTCGGCGTGGTCGCCTCGGGCAATCTGGAAGTCCTGGTCGAGCGCGTCCTGCCGGATGCCGAATGCGCCATCGACATCAAGACCGCGGCGGTCGGCTTCGGCGAGGTGTGGCGTGCGGTGATCGGCGATTTCGTCGAGCGCCACTCGCCCGGCGGGCTGCGCTTCTCGATCAACGACGGCGGTGCGCGCCCCGATACGGTCTCGCTGCGGCTGGCCCAGGCGGTGCGACTGATTGCGGAGAACGGCCAATGACCGCACCGCTCAAGGAGATCACGCCGGCCGAGCGCGCCCGCAGCACCAGCTTCTACGAGGCGTCGGCCCGCACCCGGCTGGAGCTGCTGCTCGATGCCGGCAGCTTTGTCGAGTTCATCGGCCCGGAGCAGCGCGAGGTCAGTCCGCATTTGAAGATTTTCGATCTGCCCGAGCAGTTCGACGACGGTATCGTCGTCGGTCATGGTCGCCTCGACGGATCGCCCGTGTTCGTCGCGGCCCAGGAGGGCCGCTTCATGGGCGGCGCCTTCGGCGAGGTGCACGGCGCCAAGCTGACCGGGTTGCTCCGCGCGGCACGCGAGATCGGCACGGTCCCCGTTCTGATCCTGTTCGACACTGGCGGTGTCCGGCTGCAGGAAGCCAATGCCGGCGAGCTCGCCATCGCCGAGATCATGCGGGCGGTGATGGAAGCGCGTGCCGCCGGCGTGAAGGTGATCGGCCTGATCGGCGGCAGATCCGGATGCTATGGCGGCGGCGGCCTGATCGCAGGCTGCTGCTCGGCTCTCGCCGTCTCGGAGCCCGGGCGCATCGCGGTGTCGGGCCCCGAAGTGATCGAGACCAATCGCGGCGTCGAGGAGTTCGACTCGCGCGACCGTGCGCTGGTCTGGCGCACCATGGGCGGCAAGCATCGCCGGCTGCTTGGTGCCGCCGACGTCTTTGCCGACGACAATGTGCAGGATTTCCGCGAGGCCGCGCTGGAGCTGATCGGTCTGGTCGGACCTTTCGGTCTCGAGCGCCTGAAGGCGGAGCAGGAGCGGCTTGCCGACAGGTTGCGCCGCTTCGGCGCCTGCGAGGATGCCGTCGACATCTGGACGGCGGAAGGCATCGCACATGCTGAAACGGTCCCGGAGCTGCCGGCCGATCAGTTCATTGCGCTCGCCGACAGGATCGGGAGGACCAGCCGTGACGCTCGATGAGATTCTCCCTTCGCTCTTCCCCGATGGGCATGAGATCAGGAACGACAGAGGCGTCCTGCTCGGCTCGGCGACGCTGCGATCGGGCGACAACATGCTTGTCCTCGGTGTCGCTGGTCGAACCGCGCTCGGCGTCGACGAGGCGCTCCTTTTGTCCGGCCATGTCCTGAGGTCGATCGGCCGCGACAGCGGCCCGATCCTGGTGCTCGTCGACAGCGACAGCCAGCGCATGAGCAAGCGCGACGAGCTGCTCGGGCTCAACGAATTCCTCGCGCATCTGGCCAAGGTGCTGATTCACGCGGACCTGAACGGCCGCCCAACCATCGGCCTGCTCTACGGTCACTCGGCCGCGGGCGCGCTGCTGGCGACGGGCCTTGCCACCAGCGTCCTGGTCGGACTGCCCGGCGCCGATCCCGCGGTGATGGACCTGCCGTCGATGGCCAAGGTCACCAAGCTGTCGATGGAAGCGCTGGAGGAGAAGGCGAAGTCGACGCCGGTGTTCGCTCCGGGCCTGTCCAATCTCGCGCAGATGGGCGCCGTCCACATGACATGGAGCCACGGCGGCTCACTCGCCGATCAGCTCGAGGCGCTATTGGCCGGCATGCCGGCCGTGCGGGACGGAAGGGATGCGCTCGGCAAGGCGCGTGGTGGCCGGCTGAAGGCCGCCGATATCGCGGAGCGCGTTCGTGACCTCGCCATGCAAGCACGTTGAGCGGCCCGCCGGCCGTCACGATCTCGTCTTTGTCCGTCCGGAAGGATGGCGCGCGATGCTCGATCCGCATGGTGATCTCGCCTGCGATCCGCTCGTGCTGCACTGGGCGGAGCTGGGTTGGCCGACGGTCAGGCGGCGCCCGCTGCCATCCGAGGCAACCGGCTTCGCGTTGGGCCTCCCGTTGCCTCCCTCCGCCGGCAAGAAGCGGCTTTCCCTTCTCGCCGGCCTCGACGACATCGTCAGGGTTGCGAGGCCGCCGTCGCTGAGACAGGCGCGTGCGTGTGCTCCGCCAAGCTGGCGGCCGACGCTCGACCGGCTCGACGAGCTCGCGCTTCGCCATTCGGTGCAGGTGCGCGTGTTCGGCAGCCTCGCATGGGAAGCGCTGACCGGGCTTGGCTACGTCACGGCGGCCTCCGATCTCGACCTCCTGTTCGAGACGCGTCTCGAAACCGATCTGGATCGTCTCGTCGCCGACCTTGCCGCGATCGAGAGCGATGCGCCGATGCGGCTCGATGGCGAGCTGATGCGTGCCGACGGTGCCGCGGTGAACTGGCGCGAATTCCACGGCGGCGCGAGCGAGCTGCTGGTCAAGAGCATCGAGAGCGTGGTCCTGCTCGACCGGGATCTTTTCATTGCGGGAGCGAAGGGATCATGACCGCCGCGGCTGCACGAAGGTTCGAACGGCCTGTTCAGCGCCGCGTGGACGTTGCGCGAGACGTCTCCGCGATCGGCGCCATCGCCGCCGGTTGCCTCGTCGAGGAGCTGGAAACCTGGCCGAAGCCGGGGCTCGTGAGCCATATCGACAATGGCAGCCACGACGACATGGATGCCGGCACATTCCGCCGCAGCGCGGCTTCCATTTCCCCTTATCTTCAGAGTCTTGCGGATGCGGGCGCGCTCGGCTGCGGCATGGGACGGCTGCGGATCATCGGCCTCGAGGCAGAGCGCGCGATGCTGGCGGCGACCTCGGGTGTCAACACGCATCGCGGCGCGATCTTCGGGCTCGGCCTGCTGTGCGCGGCGGCCGGTGCGAAAGCCGGCGGGCTGGCCGATCCCAAATTGTCCCTCGGCGGTGTCGTGATGCGCCTGTGGGGCGAGAGTATCCTCGACGGGCCGGTGCTGCTGCACAGCCATGGCAGCGCGGCGCGCCGGCGCTTTCGTGCCGGGGGCGCGCGTCTCGAGGCTGCGAGCGGCTTTCCGAGTGTCTACCGGATCGGTCTGCCGGCCTTGCGGCGCGCGGCGCTTGTCGTGCCGGAAGATGCGGAAGCCGCACGGGTCGAGGCGTGCTTCGCCCTGATCGGCTCCGTCGAAGACACCAATCTCCTGCATCGCGGTGGGCTCGATGGTCTTTGCTTTGCGCGTGATGCGGCGCGCGGCTTCATCGCGTCGGGCGGCGTCCGCGCATCCGGCTGGCGTGCCCGCGCGCAGTCGATCCATGACGGCTTCGTAGCCCGCCGTCTCAGCCCGGGCGGATCGGCCGATTTGCTGGCGATGACGCTCTTCGTCGATGCCTGTGAAAGTCCGGGCCCATGACGTCCGGCGTGATCCTGATGGCGCTGGTGCCGGTCTTTTTCGTCCTGCTGCTCGGGTTCGCGGCAGGCAAGGCCCGCATCGTCGACAACAATCACGTCGAAGGTCTCAATGCCCTCGTGATGGATTTCGCGCTGCCGGCCTCGCTGTTCGCGGCGACTGCATCGGCCCCGCGCGACGGGATCACCGGACAGGCTCCAGTGTTCCTGGTGTTCGGCGTGACGATGGTGGTCATCTATCTGGGCTGGTACTGGTTCGAGCGCAGCTTCTTTGCGGTGACGCGGTCCGATGCATCGGTGCAGGCTCTGACGGTCGGTTTTCCAAATCTCGCCGGCGTCGGGCTGCCGATCTTGTCGACCGTGCTCGGGCCGGCCGGCGTCGTCCCGGTCGCCGTCGCGCTCGCCACCGGCTCGATCCTGGTCAGCCCCCTGACCCTCGTGATCGTGGAGATGAGCATCGCCAAGCTCCGCGGCGCCGATGCACCGTCGCAGCCGGTTCTGACGGCGGTGCGGCGCGCGCTCGTCAAGCCGGTGGTGTGGGCGCCCGCGCTCGGCGTCGCCTTCTCGCTGTTCGACCTGCACCTCAACGCGCTTGTCCATGCCTGTCTCACCCTGATCGGGAACGCGGCGGCAGGCGTCGCCCTGTTCCTCACCGGTCTCGTCCTGTCGGCCCAGTCGCTCCGCCTGGATTGGCGCGTGGTTGCCGCAACGGCTGCAGCCGACGTCATGCGTCCGCTGCTGGCCGCTGCGATCGTCTACGCCTTTCACCTCACGCCCGATGTCGCGAAGACGGCCATCCTGCTCGCGGCCTTGCCCTCGGGGTTCTTCGGCATCCTGTTTGCCGTCAATTACCGGCTGGACTCGGCGACGGTCGGCTCCATGGTCATCGCCAGCACCGGATTCAGCATCGTGCCGCTCGCGATTGCGATCGCGACGCTCTTTCCCCATTAGGCCGCGACCATGACGCTTGCGATTCTGTGCTCGGGACAGGGCAGGCAGCACCGGGAGATGTTCGCCCTGACCGGCGATGCGCCGGAAGCTGCGCCCCTGTTTGCGCATGCTGCGACATTGCTCGGCAAGGACCCGCGCGAGTTCGTCCGTGCAGAGCCGGACGAGGCCCTGCATCGCAACCGCGCCGGCCAGATCCTCTGCACGCTTGAGGCGCTCGCTGCTGCGGCCGCGCTCGGCGATGTCATTCCAGGTGGCGTCATCGTTGCCGGCTACAGCGTCGGAGAGGTCGCGTCCTGGGGCGTCGGCGGCCTGTTCGACGCAATCGCCGCGCTCGACCTCGTCGCGCGCCGCGCAGAGATCATGGATGCGGCGACACACGCCGGCGACGGGTTGATCTTCGTTCGCGGCCTTGCGCGGGAACAGGTCGCTCGCCTTTGCGAGCGCTACGGCGCCGCGATCGCCATCGTCAATCCCGGCGATGCCTTCGTCGTCGGCGGCGGCCGTGAGGCGCTGGACAGCATCGCAGCCGACGCGCGCGCAATGCACGCCGCAAGGATCGTCGCCCTGCCGGTCGAAGTTGCCTCCCACACGCCGCGGCTTGCCGCAGCGTCTGCCGCATTTCGCGAAGCCCTGAACCAGGTGCCGGTGTCCTTCCCGCCGCGGACCGGTGCGCGCATCCTGAGTGGCATTGATGCGGCTTCTGTCCTCTCGCGCGAGACCGGGCTTGACAAGCTCGCCGCACAGATCTCGCAGACCGTGCAGTGGGCCGATTGCCTGCAAGCCTGTGTCGAAGCGGATGCAACCGGGTTTCTCGAGCTTGGGCCGGGACCTGCACTGAGCGGCATGGCCGCCCACATCGCGCCCAAGCTTCCAGCGCACTCCATGGACGATTTCAGAAGTCTTCAGGGCGTCCGCGCCTGGCTCACGCGTCAGTTCAGTTCCTAGAGCCGGATAGTTCCCAAGGCGACGCTACGGTCGATCGCATCGTTGCGGTCAAAAAAAGGGGGCCGTCCTTTGGGGAAGGACGGCCCCTGAAATGCTCGTATGCCCAGGGAGGAGGAAGGCACGAGCCGTGACTTGGGGGTCTCAGTCACGTAACACGCACACCATCGCCGATTCCGCAGCCGGAGTATTTCACGAAGCCCTGCTGTTTCTCATTTCGCATGATTCACGAGAGGTCCGCGCCCAACACGCGCGACAGGCCTTGCGTCTCGGCGCGAGGATCGCCGTCGGCGACACCGGACGAAGCCGACGCGTTCCGCATGGCGCTCCGCCAGCGCGCGGGCGTGTCGCCCGTCATCCGTTTGAAGACGGTCGAGAAATGCGCCTGCGTGCAGAAGCCGACGGCCAGCGCTACCTCGGCCAGCGGCGTGTCCGAACCCGACAGCAGCGATTTCGCGCGCTCGACGCGCTCGTGCAGCAGGTACTCGCGCGGCCGGTAGCCCGTCGCGACGCGAAACTGCGCCGCGAAGTGCATCCGCGACAGTCCCGCGACCTTGGCCAGTTGGGACAGGCTGATGCAGCGCTCGAAATGCGTCCCGACATAGTCCTCGACGCGCCGCAGCCGCCATTTCGCCAGCGCATTGACCTTGGTGTGCGGACGCTCGTGGCGGGCAACGTGCATCGCCAGCGTCCGGCCGATGCAGCGGGCAAATTCCCGATCGGCGAGTTGGCCGTGCTCGGTGAGCGCTTTCGCGAGCTGCTCGGCGAAGGGGTCGCGGAGCAGGATGAGGTCGTTGAGGCGTTCGGACGCGGCAAAATCCATTCCCGGCCGCGCGCTTGGAAAATAGATGCTCGCGGAGGGATGGAAGTGCAGGAAATCGTACGGTGCGCAAAACCGCGCACTGAGCTGCTGCGACGGCGCACCGACATACAGCGTGCCTGCCGGCATGATGCCGTCGTAGATGATGTGCCGGCCTCTGCTCAGCTTGAGGCGGGTCGTCTTCAAGGCGATGGCGAGGAAGTAGCGGTCGGCAGGCGTCGTCGCTTCGTCCTGCCGTATGCCTGCTTGCGTGCAGATCCAGCGCGACATCGTGATGTCCTCGGCGATCCCGGCCATCTGGCCGGGCTGACGCCATCTTCGTTCGCAGGGAAGTGCGCGCGCTTCCCTCGGAGCATCGACTTCGTGACGGGTGGGGTGAGAGGGCGACCAGGCGCCGGCCGCTTGCAGATCAGTGAACATCGTTCGTCCCGTATCCTGGATTCTGCTGCCGTCATTGGCGTGCAGAATGCAATTGGCTGATGTTCGAACGATAAGTCTGAAGCTGTCGCAAGGCTCGTTACGGATGCTTAAAGGGTGTTAGATGTTGCAAGCGCAACATGGTGCGACCGGGTGTCGCAAACGCTTCGATTGGACCAAGGCGATCAAGCACTTGGAGCAAGCGTGCGTGTTAGCGCGCGACGCGGACCGGCGAGACACGAGATGTCTCTCGCCGCGGTCAGGTGGATTGGCCGGCTTCAGGGAAGGCGCGGCGAAGCATCGATGCCGGGCGTGAGGCCGGGTGCGATCTTCTCTGCCGGCGGAACCGCGGGCACGCGTGTATAGGGAAGCGTTTCAACTTCCGGGCGCTGTTGCGACGTCGCCTGCAGGCAATCCGGACGAGGCGGACGTCCCGCACCGAACAGATCGGAGACGGGATCGACGAAGATGGCGCGGAACCGGTCGAACAAGGTCTGGCCACCGCCTTCGGACGGCTGCCGGATCGTCACCGTCGCCGTCATGCCGGAGACGAGCGGCACATCGGGCGGCACGGTATCGATGGCGAGGCGCACCGGCACGCGCTGTGCCAGCCGCACCCAGGTGTAGATCGGGTCGACATTGGGCAGGCCCTGCGTGCCGGCCGCAGCGTTCGACACGCTGATGCCGCGCGTCACGGTCTTCACATGCCCGAGGATTGGCCTGGGATAGCCGACCAGTTGCGCTTCGGCACGATCGCCGACGCAGACACGCGCCATCTTGGTCTCCTCGAAATAGCCGTCGATCCAGAAGCTGTCGGAGTCGATGACGGAGAGGTTGCTGACGCCGGTGACGGCATAGTCGCCTGCGCGCAGCAGCAGGTTGGTGACGTAGCCGTCGACCGGACTGACCACGCTGGTGCGCTTCAGGTTCAGCTCCGCCTGCGCGAGCTGATGCGTCGCTGCCTCATAGGCGGCTTTGGCCTGCGCCGCATTGCCCGCAAAGATCTGCTGCTCTTCGGGTGTCGTCGCAAGATCCGACAGGTGCTGGCGCCGGTCGAACTCGGCCTGCTTGACCACGACGTCCGCGGCCCGCTGCGCGACCTGCGCCTTGTCGACGCGGACGGCGACCTCGAAGTCGAACGGATCGATCACGTAGAGGACGTCGCCCTTGTGGACGAACTGGTTGTCGGCCACGCGCAGCTCCACGATCTTGCCCGCAACCTGCGGCGCGACGTTGGCGACCTGCACACGCACGCTGCCGTTCCGCGTCCAGGGCGAGGTGACGTAATGCTGCCAGGTCGCGAGCGCGATCAGCACCGCGATTAGGGCGATGCCGAGGGTCGCAAGATGCTTGCCGGCCGCGCCGATGAAACGGGTGAACACTTCGCGTCGCGGTCTCGAGGAATATGTGGCCGGTCCCTGGGGCCTGATGTTGTCCGTCACGCGATCGCCGGTGTCGCGCGCCACGGTGTCGGGTATGCCTTGGCCGGTCTCGTTCTCGGCGGCATCGGCCTGGGTTTCGGTCGGCGGTTCGTTGCGGGGCAGGGCGGCGTCCATGACTCTTTCTCCCTAGACCAGCAATGCGAGCAGGCCGAACATCGCGACGTAGAGGCTGAGTTCGGCCAGCGACGGGTTGCTGAACAATTTTGCGAATCCGACGAAGCGCAGCAGCGGACGGAGCAGCAGGAACGCGACCAGCGCAATCGCCGCATAGGTGATGATGGGGGCGATGAGCACGCCGCCAATGACGAGCTCCCGATAGGTGTTCGTCATGGCCGTTCGCTCTCGCCCGAAGACTGTGACGGCGCGAATGCGCTGCTCGCTGGAATCAGCATGGCGATGGCGGCATCGGCGGACAGTCTGCTTCGCGCCGCCGCCAGGCGTAGCGCCTCGGCAGCCGCCAGGATGACGCTGCCGTTCCGCTGCGCGAGAGCCTTTTCTGCCTCCTGCGCCGCTCCGGCGAGCGGACCGCGTTGCAGCTGCTCCAGCTCGGCGTGGCAACGCCGCAAGGCTTCAGCCTGGTCGAAATAGCGCATCGCTTCGGCTGTGATCTTGCCATCGACAGGCGAGGCGCCATTTGCGGTCAGCATCTGCTCGATCCGCGCCGCGTCGCGAAACGCGGCTTCTTCCGGCGCGAGGTGTCGGGTTCGTCCGCTGTCGAGGTGGTCCAGCTCGCGCCGCGCCTCTCCCAGCAGGAACCGGATCTTGCGGTCTCCCGGAAGTGGAGGCAGCAGCAACTGCGCGGCGAAGACGAGCACCGCCGACAGGCAGGCGAAGAAGCTCGTCACCACGAACACCTGGGGGTCGTAGCTCTGCGGATTGGTCGGTGAGAGGACGGCGATCGCGAACACCAGGACGAGGCGGCCGAGGGATGCCAGCATCGGGTTCGGCAACGAGATCAGCAGCGCGAGACCGATGACGACCGGCGCAAGGCCGAGCGCCAGCAATTGAAATTCCGAGACGCCGTTGAAGACGAAATATTTCAGGATACCTGCCAGCGCGCAGGCGATCGGCATCGACATCAGCGTCACCATCGCGAAGCTGCGCGGCGAAGGTGTCGTGGAGCCGAGGCCGATGATCGCCGCCACGAGCGTGAGACAGAGATCGGTGGAGGGCCAGCCCGTCAGCACGAAGAAAAGCGCGATCAGCATGAACGAGATTGCGGCTCTTGCGGCGGCTTCCGCCGCGATGCGGCGGGAGCGATAGAGCGGTGCATGCCATGCATGCGAAGGCCGGGTCCCTTCACGCAGCGCATTGAGGCTGTCGCGGACCTCCGCGTTTAGTCGGCCGATTTCGGTACGGAGCCAGGATCGGGATATCGTGACCAGCCGGGCTGCATCCGGGGAGGCCGCGGGGAGCGCTGCAAGCATGCGGCCGAGCGAGAGCGCATTGACGATCTCGACCAGCGCGGAGCGCGCGGCCTCGGTTCTTGCCACGCCGATGCTCGATTCCGTCGCCAGGCTGCGAATCTCCGGACGCAGTGCCGCGATATCGTGCAACAGGCTCGCCGCGGCCGGCGCCGAAACAGGCCCGGCACCTGGTGCGAGGTCCGTGACCCGGCGATGCAGCGTCTCGATGCGATTGGCCAGCACCGGATGGTAGTTCGGCGCAGCCAGAACTTCGTTCACGAGCGCCACCGCAAGAACACCGATTCCGATGGCGGCGCCGCGGGCGACGCCGGCCGTGAACACCTGCAACGGCGTGTCGATCTGCTCGATGGCGACCAGGGCGACGGTGATGCAGCCGAGCGCCGCCGCATAGGCACGGTTGCCGTCCAGCAACCCCGCGACATAGACGCAGAGCCCGATCCAGATGCTGAGCACCGCGAGCAGGAGACCATCGGTCTGGGAGAACATGCCCGCGATCGCGATGGATGCCACGACGCCGATGATGGTCGCGAGCAGCCGGTAGCCGGCTTTCTCCATGCCCTGGGCGCGTGTCGGAAGTGCAAGGACGGCCACGGTGAGCGCAGACGAGGACGGCGAGTCAAGTTCGAGCCAGAAGCTGACATAGAGCGCGAGCATCATCGCCAGCCATAGGCGCAACGCGAAGGCCCAGGAACTCGCAGGGAATCCGGCGAAGACCAGCGGGCGCGGCGCGGCAGCACTGGCGGCGTTCACTGGCATCGTCCCTCATCCGTTTCGGCGGGAGCGTGCCGCCCTGCCGGTGTCGATAAAATCGACGCGGACTATGAGGTTTGCCTGGGGTTCCGGTATTTCCCGTCCACCAACACTGTTGCCGGAATGCACGGCTGGTTGGAAAACAAAGTTGCCGCGCAAGCGGCGGGCGGAGGGATCAGGATGGGCCGTGGCCGGCCAGCGCGGCCTCGAGATAGCGGATGATCTCGTCGCCGCTGGAGGGCTTGCCGAGATAGCAATGCGCACCGGCCGCCATCACGCGCTGGCGCACGATTTCGCTTGGAAATGCGGTCATGAAGATGATCGGGAAGCGGCGGCCGGAGGCGATCAGCTGTGCCTGCAATTCATCGCCGGTGATCACGGGCATCTGGATGTCGGCGATCATGCATGCCGGATCGTCGCCCGGCGCATGCTCCAGGAAGTCGACGCCGGACTCGTAGGCCTGGGCCTCGTAGCCGAGCGAGCGGACCAGGCTCGCAAGCGAGGTGCGAACGCCTTCGTCGTCGTCCACGATCGCAATCACGGGGTTCTGGGCCATTTCGCGCACAATCCTGACCGCGGTGTTCCGCAAGGCAGGGAGGACATCTCCCGTTTGCGCGGCCGATGATGCCATATGCACCCGGGGGCGGGCCCACCGAAATTATACTCAGGTTTGGTCCGTAGTCCTTCGGGTTTGGGAGACCCCGAGGGCCTCGGCCTTGCGGACCAGGTCGGCCAGCGACCTGACCCCCATCTTGCGCATGACGTTCCCGCGGTGGATCTTGACCGTGATCTCGCTGAGGCCGATCAGGGCGGCGACCTGCTTGTTCATCAACCCGGCGGTGACATGGCCCATGACCTCGCGCTCGCGGGCCGTCAGGGTCTCGTACTGGGCCCGGATGTCGTCCTTGGTCGCGGCTTCGGCGCGGTGCAGCGCATCGCGCTCGAGCGCCGCCGTGACGGCATCGAGCATGTCCTGGTCGCGGAACGGCTTGGAGAGGAAATCGACGGCGCCGGCCTTCATGGCGCGCACCGACATCGGAATGTCGCCGTGGCCGGTCATGAAGATGATCGGATAGCTGATGCCCTGGCGGACGAGTTGGCCCTGCAGATCGAGCCCGCTCACGCCCGGGAGGCGGACGTCCAGCACGATGCAGCCGGGACCGTCGGGCAGCGAGCCGCCGAGCAGTTCGGCCGGCGAGCCGAACAGCCGCGTTTCGAGGCCTACGGACCGGAACAGGCTGTCGAGCGAGGCGCGGATGCCGGCATCGTCGTCGACGATGATGACGGTCGCGCTGGAGGGTTGCGCCGGCGGTTGGGCCTGGTTTGGTCGTGTCATGGCAAAGCGTGTTCTTGGCTGTGTGGCAGTGTCAGGTGGAATGTCGCTCCCGAGCCCGGGGTGCTCGCCACCGACAACCGGCCGCCGTGAGCTTCCACCGTCGATCGGCAGATCGCAAGTCCCATGCCCATTCCGCCATCCTTTGTCGTGAAGAACGGGTCGAACAGGCGCGGCAGGTCATCCGCCTGGATGCCCGGGCCGCTGTCCTGCACCGTGATCCCCAGCATGTCGCCGTCCAGGGTGGCGCGCAGCGTGACGGTGCGGGGGCCGGGCCGGCCCGACATGGCCTGGCCGGCATTGATCAGAAGATTGACCAGGACCTGCTGCAGCTGAATCCGGTCGCCGCGAACCGGCGGCAGGTCAGGCTCCGTCTCGACGACCAGCGCGACGTCGTCCCTGGCGAGCTCGCGCGCGACCAGTTCGGTTGCCTCCTCGATGACCTCGCCGATGTGCAGCACGCCCTGCTGCGGCGGGGCCTTCTTCAGGAAGGTGCGGATGCGGGTGACGATCTCGCTGGCGCGGCGGCCCTGGGCAACGACATGGCCGATCGTCGTCGCAACCTCCTTGAGATCGGGGATGTCGCGCCGCAGCCAGCGCAGGCCGGCTTCGCCGCTGGTGACGATCGCGGCCAGCGGCTGGTTCACCTCGTGCGCGATGGACGCGCTGAGCTCGCCGAGCGTGGCGACGCGCGCCGCATGGGCGAGCTCGGCCTGCGCGGCCAGCAGCGCGTCCTGCGCCTGCCTGCGCTCGGTGATGTCGATGACGAAGACGAGCACATCATGATCTTCGTCGGAGCGCGGCGAAAAGGTGATCGTGAACAGCACGGGCACCTTGCGTCCGTCGAGACGCACCAGCTCGGTCTCGCCTTCATGGAAGCGCTCGCCTTGCGCGAATGCGACCAGTGCGTCGAGGAAACTGCGGTCGTTCTCGCCCAGCAGCTTGTCCACATTCTCGATGAAGGCGGCAGCGCTTGTTGCTCCCGCCATCTTCTGCAGTGCCGGATTGACGTCCAAGATCCTGGCGAGCCCGCGGGCCTGCCGGACGAAATCGGGATGCCGCGCAATATGATCGCGCAGCTCCGCCCCGCGCGCCGGCAGCGCATCCAGCGCCGCCCGCAGTCCGCTCCAGTCTTCCTCGACGACGCCGATCCGGCTGGCGTCGAACATCCGGCGGTATCGCTGCTCGCTCTGCACCAGCGCGTTGTGTGCTGCGACGCGGTCGGTCACGTCGGTGTGCGTTTCGAGCACCCCGACGGGCTTGCCGAGATGGTTGTGCTGGAGGGCCCACCGGGCATCCACGGTGAGCACGGCGCCGGCCTTCGTCCGCTGCTCCACCCTGCCTTCCCATCGCCCGGTTTCGAGCAGGCTGGATTCGATGGCCTCGCGCCGTTCGGAATAGCTGGTTCGCAGCAGCCTGTCGGCGAGTTGCCCGACGGCCTCGTCGGTCGACCAGCCGTAGGTCTGTTCCGCGGTCTTGTTCCAGAACGTGATCACGCCGCCGCGATCCCTAACGAAGATCATATCATGCGAGAGATTGAGCAGGCGCGCCTGCGCCGCAAGACGCGTCGTCGCCGCGTGGTTCTGCAGGACCAGCAGCGTCGTGATTCCGATGGCCGCAAGGCTCACCAGCGCGCGAAGGGCAGGCGAGGCAATCGTCTGCAGATCGTGCGATGTCAGATAGGCGACCACGGTCAGGACGATGCAGCCTGTTGCGGCGACGACGATGTCGTTGCGCCGGTTCGTTCTCGCTGCGAGCAGGATCGCGACGACATAGAGAACCGCGACCGCGCCCTCGAGCGGCGTCAGCACATCGACCATGAAGACCGCGAAGGCGAGGACGGCGGACCAGAACCGCAAGCCGGCGCGGCTCATGGATGAGCCCGTGGGCCGATCAAGATTCGTCATCGTCGCAGGCGGTGTTTCGTCTCATCGCAGCGCGTTGATGCCGCGATTTCGTCGCGTCCACAATATCCGGCCAGGTGATTTTCGTGCTCTCGTGGAAGAACTCGTGGGAAGTTGGATTCGGCGCGGGGCCGACGGCAGGATTCTCCGGCCGATCCGGGCTATTCGGTGATCTTGCCGGTCACGGGCGCGTCAACTTACCGCAGGTGCGCCGTGCCGCCGTGCTCACGCGTTCGTGCATGCGGGCGAGGCGTTCGGCCCGCGCTCCGGCCCGGCGGCCGCGCGGCGATCATACCTAGGTATGACGCGGTCAACCCGAGACCTTATGCGCGCACCCCCGTGTAGAATGGAGCGCGCTGGTCGCCGAATTACTCTGCTCCCATCGCATCCGGACAAGCCAGCCAGGCATTGCCGGTGCGAACTGGGACAAGGAGGTTCGACGATGTCGCTGCTGATGTCATACCCGCAAAACGTCAACGATCATGTCGCCGCCGCAATCGACGCCTCGTCGATCGCCGGCCCGCAGCTGCGGTCATCGCGGCGAGCGCCGCGCTCCGGCGAGGAGGCGGTCACGGTCTCCCTGGTGCATCTGGATGTCGCGCTGGCCATCGAGCCGCCCGCACGCGACGTGCGGGGATCTGCCGATATCGAGCCGAGCTTCAGGGTGTCCGCAAAGCGTCTTGCCTGCGCGTCCGCCAAGCCCGACCAGGGCACGGATGCCGAGGAGATCACGGACCCCGTGATGCGGCGCCTGTCGGACGCGCTCGCGGCCACCAAGGCCATGCACAATCCCCATTCCGCCATTCTTGTCGACGCGCTGCGTCTGGCCATGCTGACCCGCAAGGCCAGCCGCCGGGCGGTGGCCGGCCCGGGCGAGGTCGAGCCGGTCGAGGGCGACCGCGAAGCGCAGACCGGCCGCGCGGTGCGATCGCTGCAGAAATGGCGCCTCAAGCGTGTCATGCAGTACATCGACGACAATCTGGATGCGAAGGTCACCCTGCAGCATCTGGCCGCCGTCGCCGGCCTCAGCCGGATGCACTTTGCCGCGCAGTTCCGGGCGGCCGTCGGCATGCGGCCGCACGATTATCTGCTGAAGCGGCGGATCGAGCGTGCCCAGGAATTGCTGCAGCGGGCCGACGCCTCGCTCGTCGACGTCGCCCTGACCGTCGGATTCCAGACCCAGGCTCATTTCACGACGGTGTTCAAGCGCTTCGCCGGCGACACGCCCTATCAGTGGAGAAGCGCCCATCTCGCGCAGTTCCTGCCGCTGCCGCGCCCCGAGGCGAGGCCGTCGTGACCAGCGTCGGAATTCCAGCCCTTTTAATGTCGCTGCTCGGCATTCACTCGGCGCTGACGCAGTACGAGGTCATGGGCGTGTTCGAGATCGCCCGCGGTCTCGGTACATCCTACCGCTTCGCATCCTCGGAACCCGGGTCAGGCGCTCTCTACGGCCGCCTCACCCTGAACTTCTGCAGGATCGTCGCGGCAGGCGCAGCGCACTATGCATCGATGGACCGGTTCCCAGGGGAAACGGTCTCGCAGACCTGAAAGGGGCCGGACGGCCGCCGTCCGCCCCTCGGGGTCAATGATGAGCGAGCGTTCGTCGCGCCCTGTCCTCAAACCCGATACCAGCTCGCCAGATTCCACGTGATGGTGTCCCAGCCCGAGATGTCGATCATCAGGCTGTTGACGCTCGCGTTGACGATGTGGCGCGAGAGCAGCGGCAGGAACACGTGGGCGTCGCAGAAGGTTTCGTCGACCTTGATCAGCAACGCGGCGCGCTTGACCGGGTCGAGCTCGTTCTGGGCGGCCTTGTAGGCCTTGTCGGCCTCGGGATCGGAATAGCGCGAATTGTTGCGGCCGAGCCATTTGTTGTCCTTGGTCGCGATCTCCCAGGACACGCACTGGTTCAATAGACGCTCCGGATCGGGCTGCGGCTGCGTCGTGTTGTACATCTCCATGTCGGCGTAGAACTTCGAATAGGTGTCGGGATTGCCGACATCGGAGGAGAAGAACACCGACGCGGTGACCGCCTTGATTTCGATGTCGATGCCGGCCTTCTGGCAGGCCTGCTTGATGATCGCCTGGGTCTTCTGCCGCGGGGCGTTGGTCGAGGTCTGGAACACGTATTTGAGCTTCTTGCCGTCCTTCTCGCGGAAACCCTCCGCGTTCCTGGTCCAGCCGGCCTCGTCGAGGATCTTGTTGGCCTTGTCGATGTCGAACTCGTATTTCAGCTTCGGGGACTTGAACTGCTTCGGCGCGTTGACGAAGCTCGCAGTCGCGATGGCGCCACGCCCGTAGATGAACTTCTGGATCGAATCGCGGTCGATCAGGAGATTGATGGCGCGGCGAACGGCGGGATCGGACAGCGTCGGATGCTTGGTCTTGGCGCTCGAACGCTCGCCGTCGACCTCGGTCCAGGGGTCCGTCGTGTTGAGGATGATGAACTCGACATTTCCGGAAGGCGTGATGTCGAGCTTGCCCTTGCCGCCCGCCTCCATGCGCTTGAGGACCTCTTCTTCCACCTGCATGTTCCACGCGAAGTCGTATTCGCCGGTCTGCAGCACGGCGCGCGCCGCAGAGACCGCGTCGCCGCCGCCCTTGACCTCGATCATGTCGAAATGCGGCTGGTTCTTGATGTGGTAGTCGGTGTTGCGGTCGGCCTTGATCAGGTCGCCCGGCTTGAACTCGACGAATTTGTAGGGGCCGGTGCCGACCGGCTTCAGGTTGCCGGGAGCTTCGCGTGACTTTGCGCCGACATAGTCGCCGAAATGATGCTTCGGCAGGATCTGGCCGACCGAGCCGACGAACGGGTCGGCCCAGAACGGCGTCGGCGCCTTGAAGATCACCTTGACCGTATGGTCGTCGATCTTCTCGACCTTGAGGTCCTTGTAGGAGCCCGTGGTGTAGGCGGCCGTTGCGAGATCCGCGGCGTATTGCCAGGTGAAGACGACGTCGTCGGCGGTGAAGGGCTTGCCGTCATGCCACCTGACGCCCTGCTTCAGCTTCCAGATCACGCTCATGCCGTCGGCGGCGAGGCCGCCGTTCGCCTTGGTTGGAACCTCTGCGGCAAGGCAGGGGATGAGGTTTCCCTCCTTGTCCCAGCCGGCGAGCGGCTCGAAGAAGATGCGCGAGGCGATCTGGTCCTTGGTGCCGAGTGCGAAATGCGGATTGAGCAGCGTGGGCGCCTGCCAGAGCAGCATCTTGAGCGTGCCGCCGCCGCCGGCCTTGGTCGGCTTGTAGGAAAGCGTGGCGTCCGCCATGGCCGCGTCGTTCCAGAGCAGGATCTGGCTCGCGACCGGGGCTGCGATCCCGACCGCGGCCATGGTCCGGATGAACGCGCGCCGCGACAGCGTGCCGTCCTTCACCTCCGCCACCAGGTTGCGGATGTCGTGCTCGTTCATCGGGGCCTCCACCTTCACACGGAAACGTCGTCACCAGCATGCAAGTTGCGTGCACCCTAGCTCAGGACGTCTGATGTCGTGGAGTCAAGGAGGAAGCCTGCGGCGAAATGGCGAAGGTCGCGCCTCTCGATGCCGGCCGCCGCCGGTCAAGACTTCGAGGCGCCGCTCTTTGCCTCCCCCTGGTCGTTCCGCACGTAGCGCCAGAGCAGGTCTGCGATCTCGACCCGCCGCTGTGCCTTGGCCTTCTGCGAGGACATGTCGGCTGCGAATTGGGCTTCGAACGTATGCCGGTTCGCGACCGAGAAGAAGCATAGTGCGTTCAGCGACATGTGCAGTTCGACCGGATCGATGCCGGGCCTGATCACGCCGGCGCCGACGCCCCTGTCCAGCACCGCGGCGATCTGGCTGATGATCGGCCGCGTCATCTCCTTGAGTTTCTTGCTGGCGCGGATATGCCGGCCGCGATGGATGTTCTCGATCGTGACCAGCCGGACATATTCCGGGTTGGCCTGGTCGAAATCGAAGGTGAACTCGGCCAGCCTGCGGATCGCGGCCTCGGGCGCGAGCGCTTCGAGGTGGAGGTCCTGCTCGGCGATGCGCATCTTCGCATAGGCCATTTCGAGTACGGCCGTGAACAGCTCTTCCTTGGTATTGAAGTAATAGAAGATCAGCCGCTTGGTGACGTTGGCACGTGCGGCGATGGCGTCGGTATTGCCGCCCGCGAGGCCGTTCTCGGCGAATTCCGCGAACGCGATCTCCAGGATCTCGCGCCTGGTGCGCTCCTTGTCGCGCCGCCGCACCGGCGGCTGCTTCGTGTCCTCGGCGGCTCGCTTTTCCTTGGTTCTCATCCGGCGGTTCGGTCCTCTGCGTCCGGCCAGGCCTGCTGTCCCTTATCCATAGCGCAATCGGCGCAGCTTGACAGCAATTATCCTGTGGGTTAATTGTAATTATCCTACCGGGTAATTAATCGTGATTGACCTCGGTCTTGCTCATCTGACGGCATTGGACCTCGCGCCCGGAGCGCTCGTGCCCGAGGCCGTGCGCGCCGGCTTCCGCTCCGTCGGCCTGCGCGTGATCCCGGCGACCGTCGGCGGGCCGGCCTATCCGACGCGGGCGGGAACCGACGCACACCGCTCGCTCAAACGACTGCTCGCCGGCGAGGGGATGCGACTGAACGAGATCGAGTTCGTCCAGCTCGTGCCCGGCGTCGACATTCCGGCGCTTGCGGGGATCTTCGAAGCGGCGGCCGATCTCGGCGCGGTGGCCGTCACGGCATCGGGGGACGATAACGACCCCGCGCGCCTGATCGCGAATTTCGCCGAACTTTGCGACCTCGCGGGGCAGTTCAGTCTGCGTGTCGATCTGGAATTCATGCGCTGGCGTGCCATCGGCTCGCTGCCGCAGGCCGAAGCGATCGTGCGCGGGGCCGGGAGGGCGAACGGCGCCATTCTCGTCGATGCGCTGCATCTCCATCGCTCCGGCGGCCAGCCGGACGACTTGATCCCGATCCCGGCGCACCATCTGCGCGCCGTGCAGATTTGCGACGCTGTTGCACAGGTGCCCGTGGACGATGCGGCAATCATCGCGGAGGCGCGCGAAGGGCGGTTGCCGCCGGGCGAGGGTGCCTTGCCGCTCGGCGAGTTGCTGGACGCGCTACCGGCGGACGCGACGATCAGCGTCGAGATGCCGCTGCCGGCTCTGCCGGTGCGAGCGCGGCTCGCGACGGCGTTCAATGCCGCAAGACGCCTGCTCGATCATCGTTCGCGAGGTTCGTCGAGGCCAAATCATCGCCCCCAGACCGGCGGCGTAATCCAGACACGGAATGCCTGAGATGAAGAACATCACCATCGGCGTCATCGGCGCGGGACTGATCGGGCGAAAGCATCTCGCCAAGCTGGCCGAGCGATCCGACTACGACCTCGTGGGCATCGCGGACGTGAACGTCGAGCGGGCCGTCGCCGACTATCCCAAAACCCCCGTCTTCGCCGACTACCGGAAACTGCTCGACGAGGCGCGGCCGGAAGCCGTGATCATCGCTTCGCCCAACCAGCTTCATGCCGAGCAGGGCATCGCCTGCGCCAGGCGCGGCATTCACATCCTGATCGAGAAGCCGGTCACCGACACGCTGGAGACCGCGGCGGACCTGATCGGCGAAGTGCGCAAGGCGGGCATCCGGTCGCTGGTCGGGCATCACCGCCGCCACCATCAGCAGGTCAGGACGCTCCGCGCAGTGCTGGGAGAACGGCGGATCGGCGATGTCGTCGGGGTGTCGGCGATCTGGGCCACGCACAAGCCGGCCGCCTATTTCGAGATTGCGCCATGGCGCTCGCAGGCCGGCGGCGGTCCGATCCTGATCAACCTCATCCACGAGATCGATTTCCTGCGCTTCACCGTGGGCGAGATCGTCGCGGTGGAAGCGATCGCGTCGAACCGCCAGCGCGGCTTTGCGGTCGAGGATACCGCCGCGGCGCTGATCGAGTTCGACAGCGGTGCGCTCGGCACTTTTTTCATCAGCGACAGCGCCGTCTCGCCCTGGACGTCCGAGCAGGGGCTCGGCGAAGCGCCCGAATTTCCGTTCAGCGGCGAGAGCAGCTACCGCTTCCTCGGCCGCCGCGGTTCGATCGAGTTTCCGGCCCTCGTGCAATGGTCGCAAACAGGAGATGTACAGAGCTGGAACGAGCCGATCCAGGCGCAGCGCATTCATGCCAATTCGCTCGATCCCTATGTCGCCCAGCTCGATCATTTCCGCGACGTCATCCGCAGCAAGGCGCAGTCCCTGCAGCCGGTCGAGGACGGCGCACACAGCCTGATCGCGACCCTCGCCGTCGCCGAGGCCGCCGCCGGCGGACGACGCGTCGATCTGCGCAGTCGCTACGAAACGCTCGCAAGTCCGGTCAAGTAGACGGCGCAACAGAAGCAAGGAGCTTCCCGAGCGCAGACGATTCACCGCCGCAGGCGGAACAGAATGGGCAGAGCCACGGCGCGACTTCAACGACGCCGGCAAGAGGGCCGCCCGGAGGGAGGAGCAAGGTGAACTACACGTTCGATTTTGGCCCTGTGCTGGACGGACTGCCGGACCTGCTATGGGGCTGTGTCGGGACACTTCAGCTCGCGCTGTCGGGCATGGGGTTGGCTCTCGCGATCGGGATCGGCGGCGTCGTGCTTCGTCAGTCCCGCATCGCTGCGCTGCGTTGGCTCGTCATCGCCTTTGTCGAGGCGATCCGCAACACGCCGTTCCTCGGGCAGATCTATTTCATCTTCTTCGCGCTGCCGCTGGTCGGCGTTCGCCTCGACCCGACCCTGACCGCGATCATCGCGCTCGGCGTCAACGGCGGCGCCTATGCGATCGAGATCATTCGCGGCGGCGTGCAGTCGATCAACAAGGGGCAGGTGGAGGCCGGGCTCGCGCTCAGCCTCAGCCGTGCGCAGGTGTTCCGGCTGATCGTGCTGAAGCCGGCGCTGCGCGCGGTCTATCCGTCGCTGACCAGCCAGTTCATCATGCTGACGCTGACGACGAGCATCGCGTCCGCGATCTCGGCCTATGAGCTCACCTCGGTCGGGCAGACGATCGAGACCAACACCTTTCGCAGCTTCGAGGTCTACGGCGTCGTCACGCTGCTCTATCTCGCGATGTCATGGATGCTGATGCGGATGTTCGCGCTGATCGACGCGCGCTGCTTCCCGTGAAGTGAGGGCGCCATGGACCGGAATCAGTTCCTGTTCCTGATCGGCGGCCTCAAATGGACGCTTGCGCTGTCCGCGATCGGCTTCGTGGTCGGCTCGGTCGCCGGCCTCGGCGTGGCGCTGGCGCGCACGTCCGGCCACCGCGGGCTGGAGCGCTGCATGGCGGCCTACATCGCGCTGTTCCAGGGCACGCCCCTCCTGATGCAATTGTTCGTCGTCTACTATGGGCTTGCGCTGGCCGGCCTCAAGCTGGACGCCTGGGTTTCGGTCTCCATCGGCTTCACGCTGCACGCCGGTGCCTTCCTCGGCGAGATATGGCGCGGTGCGATCGAGGCGGTGCCGAAAGGCCAGGTCGAGGCCGCGAAGGCCCTGAGCCTCGACTACGTGTCGCGGATGAGGGATGTCGTCCTGCCGCAGGCGCTCCGCATCTCGCTGCCTGCGACGATCGGGTTCCTGGTCCAGCTGATCAAGGGAACGTCGCTGGCGGCGATCGTCGGCTTCACCGAATTGATGCGCGCAGGGACCATCGTTTCCAACCAGAACTTCAAGCCGCTGCTCGTCCTCGGCTTGGTGTGTGCGCTCTATTTCGCGATCTGCTGGCCGCTGTCGCTCTATGGCGCGCAGCTCGAGCGCCGGATGGCCGTCGCCGCGCGATGACGAGGCAGCAAAGATAACAGGACGACAACTGAGGAGGGAATGATGACCAACGGCAAGACTTATCCATTCAATCGGCGCCGTGTCCTGGCGCTCGGCGCCGCGACCATCGCCGCGCCGCTCCTGCTGCCGCGCTCCGCCTACGCCGTGACGCCGTCCGAGATCAAGGCGAGGGGCAAGGTCCTGATCGGCATCCAGGGTGACAATCCGCCCTGGGGCTGTGTCGATGCGACGGGAAAGCAGGACGGCTACGACGCGGAGATCTCGGCGCTGTTCGCCAGGGAGCTCGGCGTGCCGGCCGAGTTCACGCAACTGGCCGTGGCCAATCGCATCCCGGCCTTGACCTCGGGGCGGGTCGATATCCTGTTCGCGACGATGGCCATGCTGCCGGAGCGCGCCAAGGCGGTGCAGTTCTCGAAGCCCTATGGCGCGAACATCATCACCTTCATCGCGCCGAAGGATGTGGAAATCAAATCGCCTGCCGACATGGGCAAATACGTCATCGGCGTCGCGCGCGGCAGCGTGCAGGACAGCGACGTGACCAAGGCCGCCCCGGCGGGCACCACCATCCGCCGCTTCGATGGCGACGCACCGACCATGCAGGCGTTGCTGTCCGGTCAGGTCCAGGCCGTCGGCGGCAATATCTTCTACGTTCCGCGCCTCAATGAATCCAGGCCCGGCCACTACGAGAACAAGCTCGAATTCACCAAGCTCTACAACGGCGCCTGCACCCGGCTCGGAGAGAAGGAGATCAACGCCTTCGCCAACGGCTTCATCGAGAAGATCAGGGCCAATGGCGAGCTGGCGAAGATCTATCAGAAATGGATGAACAATCCGCTGCCGGCGTTCCCCGACAGCATTGCCGGCATTCCCTTTGATGTCAGCTAGGCACGGAGAGAACGTCATGTCGGACCACGGCGCGATGCAATCCGTTCCCGAGCCGATGATCGCCATGCGCGGCGTCTGCAAATGGTATGGGACCTATCAGGTCCTGACGGATGTCGACCTGGCGGTCCGTCCGGGCGAGAAGATCGTCCTGTGCGGGCCGTCAGGTTCGGGCAAGTCCACTCTCATTCGCTGCATCAACGCGCTGGAACCCTATCAGCGCGGTGAAGTGGTCGTCGCCGGCACGCGGCTGCACGATGCCGCGGGCGCGGTCGAGGCCGTGCGCCGCGAGGTCGGCATGGTGTTCCAGCAATTCAACCTGTTTCCGCACATGACCGTGCTGGAGAACTGCATGCTGGCCCCGATGCGCTCCCGCGGCGTGCCGCGGGCAAGAGCCGAAGAGACGGCGCGCCGTCTGCTCGAGCGGGTCAGGATAGCGGACCAGGCCGAAAAATATCCGGCCCAGCTGTCCGGCGGCCAGCAGCAGCGCGTCGCAATTGCGCGCGCGCTCTGCATGGAGCCCAAGGTCATGCTGTTCGACGAGCCGACCTCCGCCCTCGACCCCGAAATGGTCAAGGAGGTGCTCGACACCATGATCGCGCTTGCGACCGATGGCATGACCATGATCTGCGTCACCCATGAAATGGGATTTGCGCGGCAGGTCGCCGATCGCGTCATCTTCATGGCCGAAGGCAGAATCGTGGAGGAGGCCGCGCCGGAAAGCTTCTTCACCAATCCGCGGCACGATCGCACCAGGAAGTTCCTGGGAGAGATCCTGGCCGCCCATTGAGGCCGCCGGGCGGCTTGTTGAGCTGCGCGTTCCCGGCCCACCGGCTGCGTCGGGCGAACATGGCCCGGCTCTTGCCCGCCAGTATGATGGATTGTTATGATCCTCATACTTGGAGGGTGGCGTGGTTCGGTCAGGTCAAGTCGAAGGGCAGGCGTTCGAGCCCGGCTCGGTCGTTCTGTTCGGGGGGCTGATCGCCGCCAACGTCGCGGCATGGGCCTTCGCCTTCGCAGCGTTCGGCGACCGGCCGACCGTGATGGCGACGGCGCTGCTGGCCTGGGTGTTTGGCCTGCGACACGCCGTCGATGCCGACCACATCGCCGCCATCGACAATGTCGTGCGCAAGCTGATGCAGGCGGGCGGTACGCCGCGCAGCGTCGGCCTCTATTTTGCGCTGGGACATTCGACCGTCGTGCTGGTCGCGACCATGCTGCTCGCGCTCGGCGTCGTCACCCTCGGCGGCGACAGCCTGCTCAAGGAGATCGGCTCCCTGATCGGCACCTCGGTGTCTGCGCTGTTCCTGCTGGTGATCGCGGCCATCAATCTCGCCATCTTCGCCGGGCTGTGGCGGATCCTGCGCGAGGTGCGCGAACAGGGCATCAATGACGCCGCGCAGCTCGAGACGCTGCTCGCCGCGCGCGGATTCATGGCTCGCTTGCTCGGTCCGATGTTTCGCCTGGTCACAAAACCCTGGCACATGTATCCGCTTGGGCTGCTGTTCGGGCTCGGCTTCGACACCGCGACCGAGATCGGCCTGCTTGGCCTCTCCGCCACTGAGGCCGCGCGCGGCGTCTCGCTGCTGCATGTGCTGGTCTTCCCCGCGCTGTTCGCCGCCGGCATGGCGCTGGTCGACACCGCCGATTCCGCGCTGATGGTGAGCGCCTATCGCTGGGCCTTTGTCGACCCCTATCGCAAGCTCTGGTACAACCTCACCATCACCGGCGCCTCCGTCGCGGTCGCGCTGCTCATCGGCGGCATCGAGGCGCTCGGCCTGATCGCGGACCGGCTCGGCCTGTCGGGCGGGCCATGGTCGCTGGTCGAGGCTCTCAACGATTCGCTCGCCCATGTCGGCTTCGCCGTGATCGCACTGTTCGTGATCGCATGGCTGGTCTCGGTCGTGGTCCATCGCCGCATGGCGCCCCGGCAGCGCATACCCGTGACGTTCCGCGATCTGCGGCGGGATCGGAATTCCGCGCGCCTCGTGGATGGCGATCCAGCTCGAACATAGCAGTCAGGCCGGTCCTGCGATGACCGTGAGGCCTGAACGCGCTATCAGTCGTACTGATCTGGCCCCATCGCCCACGACGTCTGGTCGTGGCCGAACGCGTAGTTGCGGTTGTTGACGACGGGATTGCGGTTGACCATCGGCCGCATGAACATCGGATGGGTCGCGCTGCGCACCTCGTGCTCGACCGTGAACAGCGGCTTGCCGCTGTCGAGATCGACGATGTCGCAGAACCGGTACTGATATTGATTGTCCTCGCGCGAGACCAGATTGCGCGCGAGCAGCTTGCGGTATGGGCCGGAGAAGTCGGTGATGTACATCTGCACGTGGTGCCCGTCATATTCGCCGGGCGGCCGGTCGGTCTCGCGAAACAGCAGATGCTGGTCGCGGCCGGTCTGCACCGCCGCAACGGTGCCGTCGCCGTTCCGCAGACTAGCGGGCATGCCCATGACCTCCGGATAGAAGGCGCAGATCGCCGGCGCCGTTCCCATGGGCACGTCGAACTCGACATAGGGAATGCCGAGCGTGATGCGGCCGAAGCGCGCCGCGTCCGGCTCGTAAACGCGCATGCGGTTGCCCCACGGGCAGACGGCTTCGACATGGTCGTTGTGCTCGGCGAAGGTGAAGGCCGTGCCTTCGAGCTTTTTCGCGACCGATGCCAGCCGCGTCAGCAGCGCCTCGCGCCCTTCGATGACGAGGCCGGTATGGCCGCGCAGCACCTGCGGCCTGCCGCTCGGCAGGTGGAACTGGCTCCGTCCGGCGTTGATCCACATGTTGGTGTCGGACACCATCAGATAGGGATCGCGGGTGAGCCCCAGTCCCGTGACGTAGAATAATGTCGCCAGGCGCTGGTCCGGGACCTGGATGTTGACGTGCTCGAAATGAATCGCGTTGCCGAGATCTTCTGCGGATCGATCGAATTGTTGCGGCATGGCTGTGCGCTTCTCGTTTTGGGGGGACGGACGAGCCATACTAGAGCAGAATTTCCGTCCGCCGAAACAGTCCGGCGATCACATCTTGAGGGCGGGCATTGCACCCTTCGCCACCTTGCCGCGGCAACCAGTCCCTGTAATCTGGGCAAAAGACATCAAGGGAAGGACCTATGGGAGGAGTTCTGGAAGGCGTGCGCGTCCTCGATTTCGGGCGCTACATCGCGGGGCCCTATTGCGCGACCCTGCTGGCCGAATTCGGCGCCGAGGTCATTCGCGTGGAGAAGCGCGACGGCAGCGAGGACCGCTTCGTGGCGCCGGTGGGTGAGGGCGGCGAAGGCGCGCTGTTCCTGCAGATCAATCGCAACAAGAAGTGCATCACGCTCGATCCGATGACGCCGGAAGGGCAGGAGGTGATGCGCCGCCTGATCGCCACCGCGGACGTCGTCGTCGCCAATCTGCCGCCGCAGACCCTGCGCGCGATGAAGCTCGACTACGATTCACTGAAGGCGGTCAAGCCGGACATCATCCTGACGACCGCCACCGCATTCGGCGGGCCGGGGCCCTGGTCCGACCGCGTCGGCTTCGACGGCGTCGGCCAGGTCATGTCGGGCTCGGTCTACATGACGGGCGCCGGCGATCCGCCTTACCGCGCCGCGGTGAACTGGGTCGATTTCGGCACCGCGCTGCATTGCGCGTTCGGGACGCTCGCCGCGCTGATCGAGCGCGGCAAGTCCGGTCGCGGGCAGATCGTCGAGGGTGCGCTGCTCGCAACCGCCTTGTCCTTCACCAATGCCACGCTGATCGAGCAGGCCGTCATCAACGTCAACCGCGTTCCAACCGGCAATCTCGGCCAGACCGCGGCGCCGGCGGACATCTACCGCACCAGAGACGGCTGGGTGCTATGCCAGGTCACGGGCCATCCGCTGTTCAAGCGCTGGGCCAGGCTGATGGGTGAAGAAAACAAATGGCTGAACGATCCGCGCTTCGCCGATGACATCAGCCGCGGCAACAACGGCCCCGTCATCAGCGAGCGGATGGCGCGCTGGTGCGCCGAGCGCACCACGCAGGAAGCCGTCGATACGCTGGGCAAGGCGATGATCCCGACCGGGCCCGTGCTGAGCCCGCAACAGGCGCTCGATCATCCGCACATCCGCGCCGCCGGCTTCATGCAGGACATCGACTATCCGGGCCTGCCCAAGCCTGCGCCGGTGATGCGCGCCGCCGTGCGGCTGTCGGAAACGCCGGGTGAAATCGCATCGCGCCCGCCGACGCTCGGCGAGCATACCGATCGCGTCCTCGCCGAACTCGGCTATGACAACGCTGCGATCGCGGCGCTTCGGCAGAACGGCATCGTCTAAAGCATGATCCGGAAAAGTGCCCGGCGGTTTTCGGAAAGGATCATGCTCGAACCATGCCCGGCGGCTGGACTGGACCGCCGGCCGAAACCTTCGGACGGCGGTCCAGTGCGATCTAGACGAACTTGGGGAAGTTGTAAGGCCGCGAGGCAACGCTAACCCGGCCGGCGCGAAAGCATCAAGTTTCCTGATGTTGCTCCGGCGACAGATTCATTGCCGTGGCCTGGAAATGGCCACACTTGAAATGGCCGCACGTGGTCGGCCGTAAGATGTCCGGGGCCGCCCGCACGCATCACGCCCCCTTCGCAAGCGTGAGCGCAGCCTCGACCGCGTTCTCCAGAATCTCCTCCGACAATTGCCTGTCGCTCACGGCGCGCGACAATTGCAGCGCGCCGATCATGGTCGCATAGGCGGACATCGCGCGCCGTCGGCGTTCGGCGGCCGATCCGTTCGGCATCTGCGCCGCCATCAGCGCGAGAATATCGGACATCTTTCCGGTGAAGGCCTCGCGCGTCGATTTGGGATGCCGCGCGATCTCGGACGCCAGCGCCGCGGTCGGGCAACCGGTCGCCGCATGGTCGCGATGACGCGGCGAGAGATAGTCGCGGATCGTGGTCTCCAGTGCGACGCCGTTCTCGAGATTGTCCTTGTGCCGCTGCTCGCGCCGTTCCAGCGCATCCAGCAGCACCGCGCGCACCAGATCCTCCTTGGATTCGAAATGCGTGTAGAAGGCGCCGTTGGTCAGGCCGGCCGCCGACATGATGCCGGCAAGACCGACGCCGGCGATGCCGCTCTCGCGGAACTGCGCGGAGGCGACGTCGAGAATGTGCCGCCGCGTTGTATCGCGGTGTCCCTTGTCGTAGCGCGCCAATTCCGCCTCCGTGCCGTCGGTTCGGCACCCCCGGTCAACAAAATCGTGAGCAGGGGCCTATTGCATTACGATCATAATAATACATTATGGTCATCATGCAAAGAGGGCTGCCGGTGGGCATCGCCCTCAGGGAACCGCGGGGCCGTACCCATGTCAGTTGAAGATGCTACCGCACCGGCTCCGTCGGCCGCGTCGATCATGGCCCGCACCGCCGCTCCGCTCCGCCAGGTGGCGCCGGCCGCCCCGAGCGCGGCCGAACAGAGGCGGACCGCGCTGCTGACTGCGCCGATCCTGCCGACATTGCTTCGGCTTGCGGCCCCGACGGTCACTGTCCTGGTGGCGCAGACCGCGGTCAATATTGCCGAGGCCTATTACGTCGGCTTTCTCGGCACCGATGCCCTGGCGGGCGCCGCGCTGGTGTTCCCGATCTTCATGCTGATGACCATGATGTCGAATGGCGGGTTCGGCTCCGGCGTTGCGTCCTCGGTGGCGCGCGCGGTGGGGGCCGGCCGCCGGGACGACGCCGAGGCGGCGCTGCTTCACGCCGTGGTGCTGGCAATCATCGCCGGCGGCGTCTTTACGGTGGGCGTGATTTTCGGCGGCCCGCTTCTCTATCGCGCCCTCGGCGGCACCGACGGCGCGCTCGCGGCCGCGACCACCTATTCGAACTATCTGTTCGCCGGCGCCATTCCGGTGTGGATCGTCAACCTCCAGGCGGCGGCGCTGCGCGGCTCCGGCAATGTCAGGGTGCCCGCGCTGGTGACGCTGGTCGGCGCAATCGTGACCATCCCGGTCTCGCCCGCGCTGATCTTCGGGTTCGGGCCGATCCCGCGGCTCGGCATCGGCGGCGCCGGTGTCGCCTTCGGCCTCTATTACGGCGCGGCGATGCTGTTCCTGCTGCGCTACATGGCGTCGGGCGCGACCGGCCTGAAGCTGCATCTCGTGCCGCTCCGCGCCAGGATATTCGGCGATATGCTGAAGGTCGGCATTCCCACCGCGTTCAACGCGGTGCTCACCAATCTCACCGTTATCCTCGTCACCGGCGCGGTCGGCCTGTTCGGCACCGCCGCGCTCGCCGGCTATGGCATCGCCTCACGGCTCGACTACATCATGATCCCGCTGCTGTTTGGCATCAGCACGGCGACATTGACCATGGTCGGCGTCAACATGGGAGCCGGGCAGACGGCGCGGGCGCGCAAAATCGGCTGGATCAGCGGTGTCGTCGGCATGGTCATGACCGGGGCGATCGGGCTCTTCGTCGCGATCTTTCCGACCGCCTGGCTCAATCTGTTCAGCCACGACAGCGAGGTGGTGGGCGAGGGCGTGACCTATTTGCGCATCGTTGCGCCGGCCTATGCTGCGCTCGGCTTCGGTTTTGTCAGCTCCTTCGCCGTGCAAGGCACCGGCCGTGCCATGGGCCCGCTCGCGTCCTCCTTCGCACGCATCCTGATCGCGGCCGGCGGCGGCTGGATTGCGGTGGCGAGCTTTGGCGCGGGCATGGCGGGGCTCGCCGCGATGGTCACGGTGTCGCTGGCCGCTTATGCAGCGATCTGCATTCTGATCATGCTGTCGCCGTCGACGTGGCGGACCGAGTAGTCACCTGATGCTGGCGACACCGATCGCCAGCACGGACATCAGCATCACGTTCGTCAGCAGCTCCACCGCCGTCTTCGGCTCAGCCAGCCAGCGCGAGACCTTTTCGGTGAAGGACAGCGTGGCATCGCCGAAGGCGGGCGCGTTGTTGTGCCGGAAGAAGCGCGGGAATTTCGGCGCAAGCCAGATCATCGCCAGCCCGTGGAACGTCGCCGCGAGCACGATGAAGATGGCGGCGCCATAGCGTTCGCCGACGATTTCAGAGGCTGCCACGAGCTTCATCATCAGGACGACGCTGGAATAGAGCGGCACGCCCTGGAACATGGCGTAGAGCGCAAAGCATTCGAGGCGGTTCCGGGCTGCGAGCTTCGGCGCGGTGAGGGCGGTCATGGCTGCTCTCCTGGCTGATGGTGCCGCCAATTTCGCTCCCGGCGCGCCGCCATGCCGTGATACACCTCACGCTTGGCCGGGGCGCAGTCTCCGCCGCGAATTCGTTTCCCGTTTCAAGCCGAACGGAGAAAGGCTCGCTTGCCCGGGCAGCCAATATGGATTTCCATTTCATTGATTTCGCCCGGCAGAGAAGCGAATACGGTTCCATTCATCGTTGCAGACCCGTGGAGACCAAGATGTCGTTTCGCCTCCCCCTGATCCTCTCGGCCGTGCTCGCCGCATGGTCCGCCGCAGCCGCGGCCGAGACCATCAAGATCGGCGTGACCCCGGGGCCGCATGCGCAGATCCTGGAAGCGGTGAAGCCGATCGCCGCCAGGCAGGGGCTCGACCTCCAGCTCCTCGAGTTCTCCGACTACGTGGTGCCGAATGCCGCGCTCGACGCCGGCGAGATCCAGGCCAATTCGTTCCAGAACCAGCCCTATCTCGACAACCAGAAGGCCGACCGCGGTTACAAGATCGAGGCCGTCGGCCTGACCGTGAACTTCCCGATCGGCGTCTATTCGAAGAAGCACAAGGCCTTTGCCGACGTCCCCGAAGGCGGCAAGGTCTCGATCCCCAACGATCCGACCAATGGCGGTCGCGTTCTGCTGCTGCTGCGCGACAAGGGCGTGATCAAGCTGAAGGACGGCACCGGCTTCAAGCCGACGGTGCTCGACATCACCGAGAATCCCAAAAAGCTGAAGTTCATCGAGGTCGATGCGGCGCAGGCCCCGCGTGCGCTCGATGATGTCGACGCAGCCGCGATCAACACCAATTATGCAACCCAGGCGGGCCTCGATCCGGTCAAGGACCCGATCCTGCGCGAGGACCCGAAGGGCCCCTACGTCAACCTGATCGCGGTGCGCACGGCCGACAAGGACAAGCCCTGGGTCAAGATCCTGGTCGACAGCTATCACACGCCGGAGGTCAAGGAGTTCGTCCTGACCAAGTTCAAGGGCGCGGTGCTGCCGAGCTGGTAGGCAGCCTGCCTGCCTGACGTCCAGGGCGATCCGGCGGGCGGCCGTGCGCATGAGCCTTGCGCAATGCCCGCTTGTCTGGAGCTGCGGCAACCGACATCATCGCCGGCGTGGCCATCCTCGCCCGACAGGGGTCGTATGAAACGCTTTGCAAACCTGAAACGCCTGGGCTTCTTCACGCGGCTTCTCGACGAAGCGCCGCCGGCGGACCGCTATCGCTTCGCCGCCGAGCAGATCGTGCGCGCCGAGAAGGCCGGGCTCGATTCCGCATGGATCGCGCAGCATCATTTCCATGAGCGCGAGGGCGGCCTGCCGTCGCCCTTCACCTTCCTCGGCTATGTCGCCGCCCAGACCTCGCGCATCCGCCTCGGCACCGGCATCGTCACGCTGCCGCTGGAGAGTGCGGTGAGGGTGGCCGAGGACGCCGCGGTGCTCGATCTGCTCTGCAACGGCCGGTTCGAGCTCGGCGTCGGCACCGGCGGCAATCCGTCGGCCTTCGCCGCCTTCGGCCTCGACGGCGCCCAGCGCAACGAGATCTTTGCCCGCAATCTGGACATCGTCCGCAAGGCGCTGACCGGCAAGCAGCTCGACGGCGGCGACACGCTCTATCCGCAGCGGCCGCAACTGGACAAGCGCATCTGGCAGGCGACATTCTCCGTCGCCGGCGGCGCCCGCGCCGGCAAGGCCGGTGACGGTCTCCTGCTTTCGCGCACGCAGCCGCGTGCCAAGGATGCACCGAACGCCACGCTCGCCGAGATCCAGAATCCGATCATCGACGCCTATCTCGAGGCGCTGCCGCCGGGCTGCGAGCCGCGCATCATGGCCTCGCGGAGCGTCTTCGTCGCCGACGACCATCGCGAGGCGTTGCGTCTTGCCGACAATGGACTGCGCCGCGCGCTGCCGCAATTCATGAAGGGCGGTCACCTGCCGCCCGGCGAGACGCTGGAGGAGATGATCACCGCGTTCGACACCCATGTCGGTGGGACCGACGAGGTGATCGCCTCGCTCCGCTCGGATGCAACGCTGGAGCGGGTGACCGATCTCGTCTTCCAGGTCCATTCGGTCGATGCGCCGCATCCCTATGTCCTGCGCTCGATCGAGCTGGTCGCGGAGAAGGTCGCGCCGGCGCTGGGCTGGACGCGGACGGCGCCGGCCGTGGCGCTGGCGGGCTAGCCGGAATGAAAGTGCACGAGGCTGAATGATGGCAACACAGGATATCATCGACACGCTTGCCGGCATCGCGCCGGGATCGGCTCTGGACGGCATCCGCGCGCGGCGCCTGCAGGCGCGCGAGAACGCGCAGAAGAGCTACCTCTCCTTGTTCGAACCGATCGACGCGAGTGATTTTGCGCTGGTCGAGCGCGCAGCGGTTGCGGCCTTCGTCACCGGGCTCCATGGCGAGTCGCCCGTTGCGACGTTCTATCGCGACAAGCTCGCGGCGAGTTCAGGTGGTGCGGCGCTGCTCGAGGCGATCGACGCGGAGATCGCGCGGGGCAGGACCTCGGGTCCGTATGGCTCCTTTCCGGCTGGGCCGTTGTCGGTCGAGAACACCGCCGGCCTGATCTATCGCGTGAGTGGGGCGAGCAAATCCATTCTCGGTGCCAGGCTCGTCGCGGCGCTGGAGCATGCGCATCTCCTTGTCTTCCGCCCGCGCGACGCCGCATCCGCCGACATGAAGGCACTGCTGGCCGCCGGCTGGTCGGCGACCGGCATCGTCACGTTCTCCCAGCTCGTGGCGTTCCTGTCGTTTCAGGTCCGCGTCGTCAGCGGCTTGCGCACGCTCGCAGCGGCAAGCGCTTAGGAGGCAGCAATCATGAGCACCATCAATCCGCCCGTCGTCTTCACCCAGGACGAGCTCGGCTGGGTCTCGTGGATCGACCCGCTGCCCGAGGCCGAGCTGACCGAGCGGCATTTCAATGGCCTGGTCGACCGCGCCCGCGCCAAGTCGGAATATTTCCGCCTGCTCGTGCGCGACCCCGAGGTGCTCGAAGCCCGCACCAAGACCGACAAGGACATCTTCTACAACGTCGCCGACGGCCTGCCGCGCGCCGAGCGCGAGCTCGCGGCCGCCGCGACCTCGCGCTACAACGGCTGCATCTATTGCGCCTCCGTGCATGCGCGTTTCGCCAGCACCTATTCCAAGCGCCGCGACGACGTGCAGAAGCTGCTCGACGAGGGCGTGAAGGCCGATCTCGGCGAACGCTGGAATGCCGTGGTCAAGGCCTCCGTGGCATTGGCCGCGACGCCGATCGCCTTCGGACCCGACAATATCAAGGAGCTGCGGAGCGCCGGCCTCGACGATGCCGAGATCGTCGACGTCATCAACGGCGCCTCGTTCTTCAACTGGGCGAACCGGCTGATGCTGTCGCTCGGCGAGCCCTCGAAATAGGCATTCTCACCGGCACAAGATTTGCTGCTTTGTTTCAACACCTGAGTGGATGGAGCCTTTCATGAGCAACATCGATCGCCGTACCCTGGTCAAGGGCTCGCTCGCCGCCATGATGGCGGGCGCGGCCTTCTCGCGCGGCGCCTTCGCGCAATCCTCCGAGCCGATCCTGCTCGGCGTCAGCGGCCCCCTGACGGGACCGAACGCACAATATGGCACGCAGTGGAAGCAGGGCTTTGACCTCGCGCTCGACGAGATCATGGCTGCCGGCGGCATCAACGGCCGCAAGCTCGCCTACCAGTTCGAGGACAGCCAGAGCGACCCGCGCCAGTCGGTGGCGATCGCGCAGAAATTCGTCTCCAATCCCGCCATCGTGCTGGAGCTTGGCGACTTCTCCAGCCCGGCCTCGATGGCGGCCTCGCCGATCTACCAGCGTGCGGGCCTCGTGCAGTTCGGCTTCACCAACTCGCACCCTGATTTCACCAAGGGTGGCGACTTCATGTGGAGCACCTCGGTCAGCCAGGCCGACGAGCAGCCGCTGCTGGCGTCCTACGCTGTGAGGCGGCTCGGCCTGAAGAAGCTCGCGGTGCTGCATCTCAACACCGATTGGGGCCGCACCAGCCGCGACTATTTCGTCAACGCGGCCAAGGAATATGGCGCGGAGATCGTGGTCACCGAGGGCTATATTGCGGAAGAGCGCGATTTTCGCTCGACCCTGGTGCGCGTCCGCGATGCCAATCCGGACGGGCTGATCCTGATCTCCTACTATTCCGACGGCGCGCTGATCGCGCGCCAGGCGCGCCAGGTCGGGCTCAAGCAGGTGATCTGCGCCGCAAGCTCGGTCTACTCGCCGAAATTCCTGGAGCTCGGCGGCGAGGCCGTCGAGGATGTTCACGTCGGCACGCGCTACTTCCCGGAAGATCCGCGGCCCGAGGTGCAGAAATTCATCTCCGGCTTCAAGAAGAAGTACAATGGGCTGGAGCCCGACGCCTTCAACGCCTACGCCTACGACGCCATGAACATGGCGGCCGCGGTGGTGAGGATCGGCGGCACCGATCGCAAGGCGATCCGCGAGGCCTTCACCAAGGTCAAGGACGTGCCGAGCGTCATCTTCGGCACGGCGACGTTCGACGTCGCGACCCGCCGCGTGAAGGGCGCCATGAACGCCGAGCTGGTCGTGCGCAAGGGCCAGTTCGCGCTCTGGGACGGCAAGCCGACCTGATCCGACGGCCGGAGCGGGGGCTCCGGCCGCTTTCCTCTCGACGCGGGGCTCAAGCGTGTCTTCCTGGCTCGACTACACCATCAACGGGCTGATCGTCGGCAATGTCTACGCGCTCGTTGCGGTCGGGCTTGCGCTGATCTTCGGCGTCAGCCGGCTGATCAACTTCGCGCAGGGCTCGATCTACCTGGTCGGCGCCTATATCGGCTGGGTCGCGGTGGTGCAGCTGCACACGCCGCTGCCGCTCACCATCATCGTGGTCGCGGCCGCCGCGGCGATCGTCGGGCTGATCATCGAGCGGTTCGGGCTGCGTCCGCTGCAGAACTCGGTGCGCATCGCGCCGCTGCTGGCGACGATCGGCATCAGCTTCGTGCTCGACCAGCTGGTGATGCTGACCTTCTCGCCCAATCCACGCGCGCTGCCGAGCCAGTTGCCCGATGTGCGCTTCCAGGTCGGCGGCGGCACCATCGGCCCGCTCGATCTCCTGATCGCCGGTGTCGGCCTCACCAGCGCGCTGCTGCTGTTCGTGTTCCTGCGCTACAGCAAGCTCGGCTGGGCGGTGCGCGCGGCCTCGCAGGATCGCGATGCTGCCATGCAGATGGGCGTCGACGTCAACCGGGTCAATCAGGCGGTGTTCGGCATCGCCGCCGCGCTCGGCGGTGTCTCCGGCATGCTGGTCGGCATGTACTACAACCAGATCGACACCGCGATGAGCCTGCAGGCGACGCTGAAAGGCGTCGTCGCCGAAGTCGTCGGCGGCGCCGGCAACGTGCCCGGCGCGGTGATCGGCAGCCTGCTGCTGGGCCTCGTCGAGAGCTATGGCGTGGCCGTGTTCGGCACCAGCTACCGCAACCTGTTCGCTTTCCTGCTGCTGGTCGTCGTGCTCGTGCTGCGGCCGAACGGCCTGTTCGCCAGCGCAAGGCAAGCGCCGCCCGAGCCGCTCACCGGCACTTTCATTGCGCCAAGCCGTCCCGTCCGTATTCCGCGCTGGGCTCTTGCGGTCGCCGCTGCAGCCTTTGCCGTCCTGCCGTTCTTCCCGGTGTCGTTCTACGTGCTCCAGACCCTGATCAATGCCTGGCTGCTCGGCATGCTCGCCCTCAGCTTGACGCTGGTCGCGGGCACCATGGGGCAGGTCTCGCTCGGACACGCCGCCTTGCTCGCGATCGGTGCCTATACGTCGGCGCTGCTGTCGCTTACCCTCAACGTCCCGGTCGGCCTTGCCGTGATCGGCGGCGGCCTGATGAGCGCTGCGCTTGGCACGCTGCTGATCTCGCCGTCCTTCCGCCTCCGCGGGCACTATGTCTCGATCGCCACGCTGGCGATCGGCGAGATCGTGTCGCTGGTGATCCTGAACTGGGAAAGCGTGACGCGCGGCCCGATCGGCATCTCCGGCATCCCGCCGCTGTCGCTGTTCGGTTACGACCTGATCAGCCCGTCCTCGATCTACTGGTTCAGCCTTGCGGTGATGGCCGTGCTGGCGCTGCTGCAGGGGCGGTTGCTCAATTCGCATCTCGGCCGCAGCTTTCGCGCGATCCGCGACGACGACATCGCCGCGCGCGCCTATGGACTCAGCCTGAACCGCTACAAGTCGCTCGCCTTCATCTTCGGCGGCTTCGCGGCCGGTATCAGCGGCGGCATCGCCGCGCATCTCTATTCCTACATCAACCACGAGACCTTCAACACGCAGCAATCCATCCTGGCGCTGACGGTCGTCATCCTCGGCGGTCTCGGCAACGTGGTCGGTGCGATCGTCGGGGCGGTGGCGCTGGTCGGCCTGCCCGAGATGTTCCGGATCGCGGCGGAGTACCGCATCCTGATCTACGGCATCGTGCTCTTGCTGCTCGTGCGGTTCAGGCCGCAGGGCCTGCTGGGGACGATCTGATGGCGGAGCAGCCCACATCCATGCTGTCGCTGCGCGCCCTGACGCGCCGTTTCGGCGGCCTCACAGCGGTCGATGCCATCGACCTCGATCTCGCCAGGGGAGAGCTGATCAGCATCATCGGCCCGAACGGCGCCGGCAAGACCACGCTGTTCAACCTCGTGACCGGGCTCGACCGGCCCGATGCCGGCACGGTCCACTTCGAAGGCCGGGACATCACCGGCCTGTCGCCGGAGCGTCTTGCGGCCGAAGGCATCGCGCGCACGTTCCAGCTCGGTCGCGTCTTCGGCAATCTCAGCGTCATGGACAACGTCCTGATCGGCGCCCACACGCGGCTGCGCGCGGTGAAGCCGTCCGTGCCGTTGATCGGCCCGCTGCTCGAACTGGGCCTCGCGCTGCTGCGCCCGGCCAGCGTCAAGGCCGAGGAAGAGCGGCTGCGCGAGCAGGTGAAGGTCATCCTCGCCCGTTTCGGCGAGCGGCTGCTGCCGCGCATCGACCAGCCGGCCTATAGCCTGTCCTACGCCAACCGCCGCCGCGTCGAGATCGCGCGCGCGCTCGCGCTCAAGCCGCGCCTGTTGCTGCTCGACGAGCCCACCGCCGGCATGAACCCGACCGAGACCGCGGAGATGCAGGCGCTCGTCGCCGAATTGAAGGCCGAAGGGCTGACCATCCTGCTGATCGAGCACAAGCTGGAGATGGTGATGCGCCTGTCCGACCGCGTCATCGTCATGGACGAGGGCAAGAAGATCGCGGAAGGGCCGGGCGAGGAGGTTCGCACCGATCCCAAGGTGATCGAGGCCTATCTCGGTCACGGTCTATCAGGCACGGCGGAGCAGGAGAGCGCGGCATGACGGCGAGCACACCCGAACCGCTGCTGGCGCTATCCGGCGTCAACACCTTCTACGGCCAGGCCCAGGTGCATTTCGACCTGTCGATCACCGTCGCGCGCGGCCACATCGTCTGCCTGCTCGGCGGCAATGCCAGCGGCAAGTCGACGACGATGAAGATCATTTTGGGACTCGTGAAACCGCGTTCCGGCGAAGTCACCTTCGACGGCGCCTCGCTGATTGGCCTCTCGACGCCGCAGATCGTCCGCCGCGGCATCGCTTCTGTACCGGAAGCGCGGCGGCTGTTCGCCGACATGAGCGTGCGCGAGAATATCCTGATGGGCGCGTTCGTGCGCAACGACCGCGATGCCGTGGCTCAGGATCTCGACAGGATGCTGACGCTGTTCCCGAAGCTCGGCCAGCGGCTGTCGCAGCGCGCCGGCTCGCTCTCCGGCGGCGAGCAGCAGATGGTGGCGATGGCGCGCGCGCTGATGAGCCGTCCCCGGATGATCGTGATGGACGAGCCGACCATGGGCCTGTCGCCGCTCTATGTCGACCGCGTGCTGGAGCTGATCCGCACCATCAACCAGGAGGGCGTCTCGGTGTTCATGGTCGAGCAGAACGCCAGCCTCGCGCTCGAGATCGCGCACGAAGCCTATGTGCTGCAGACCGGCAAGATCGTGCTGTCGGGTTCGGCGCGCGCGTTGAAGGACGATCCGCGCGTGCGCGACGCCTATCTCGGCGGCTCTGAAGCCGCCTGACGCAGTGCGCTGACCTCTCCACGTCATGGCCGGGCTTGACCCGGCCATCCACGTATTACGCCGAAGCCGCGCTCGCCGCCGGCTCGGCCGGCTGCTCGTCGCCATTGGGATCGCCCGGCGCGGTCGCCCAGGCCAGCTCCACCAGCGTCACGAACCGGCGGCCGCCGCCGTCGAGCTGGACCACGATCAGGCCCTGCTCCTCCATGTAGCCGAGCAGGCGCTGCGCGCGGCGCAGCGAGTGCGAACCGTAGGCGCGGGCGATCGCGGCGTCGCCGGGGCAGGGCCAGCCTTCCTTGGCCGCGCGCGCGATCATCATGAACACGCCCTGCATGTCGTCGGGCAGGATCGAGGCGCGCAGCGACACCTCCTGCCAGGCGTCGTCATCGGCGAGATCAGTGCCGAGCCCGGCGCGCGCATGCGTCAGCATGCGGCGGAATTCGTTGAGATCGGGCACCGCGGAGCCGAGCCCCTCGATGCGGCAGCGGACCACGAATTCCTGGTAGAGCACGCCGATGGCGCGGAAGCCGGCATCGGGCTCGGCGAGCACGGCGCGCAGCGTACGATCGACGCGTTCGCGCCGCTCGGCGAGCTCCTCGGCACTGACTTGTATCTCGACCACTTCGGGCCGAACCTCCGGTACCGCGGCCGCCTTGGCGGCGCGGAGCTGTTCGAGCAAATCCGGCGCCGGCCGGCGCTGCGGGCGGCTGGCGTCGGGCGGCGGCGCGGCCAGGATCACGGCGCGCATGTCCTCCGTCGCTGCTTCCGGCAGCGGCATCAGCCGCGGCGTGGAGTTGCGCGGGGAGGTGTCGGTCGGGCCGATGTTCAGGCGCAGCGGCCGGCGCGACAGTGCAGGCCCGAGCGCCATGAACTGGCCGCGCTCGAGATCGCGGAACGCTTCGGCCTGCCGCCGCTCCATGCCGAGCAGATCGGCGGCGCGCGCCATGTCGATGTCGAGGAAGGTGCGGCCCATCAGGAAGTTCGAGGCTTCCGCCGCGACGTTCTTGGCGAGCTTGGCAAGGCGCTGGGTCGCGATGATGCCGGCAAGGCCGCGCTTGCGGCCGCGGCACATCAGATTGGTCATGGCGCCGAGCGAGAGCTTTCGCGCCTCGTCCGAGACTTCGCCGGCGACCGCCGGCGCGAACAGCTGCGCCTCGTCCACCACCACCAGCATCGGGTACCAATGGTCGCGGTCGATGTCGAACATTCCGCCGAGGAACGCCGCGGCGCGCCGCATCTGGTTCTCGGCGTCGAGGCCTTCGAGATTGAGCACCGTGGAGACGCGATGCAGCCGCGCGCGCTCGCCGGCAACCTGGAGGCCGCGCTCGGTGTGATCCTCGGCGTCGATCACGAGATGGCCGAACCGCTCGGCCAGCGTGACGAAGTCGCCTTCGGGGTCGATGATGGCCTGCTGCACCCAGGGCGCGCTCTGCTCCAGCAGGCGGCGCAGCAGATGCGACTTGCCGGAGCCGGAATTGCCCTGCACCAGGAGACGGGTCGCCAGGAGTTCCTCGAGGTCCATGGCGGCCGCGGCGCCTGCCGTGGTCTGCCCCATCTCGATCGCAACCGTCATGTCCCCGACTCAAGCCCTTCCATTCGCGGACAGCGGCTTACCAACCCGGCCGGGGCGCGTCGAGCGCTCCGGCGCGAATCAGGCGGCGTTGCCCACGGCGGCGTTCAGGCGTGACCGGACAACCGTAGAAGTGCGGGCCGGTAGGGGGCCTGCGGATCGTCATCCTCGTTCGCAGGGACGGCGCACGAGCCGAATTCCTGCCGGATGCGCTCGATCTCGGCGATGCGCTCGTGCAGACGCTGCAGATGCTCCGGCGATCTCGCCCGCCAGAAGGAGAAGGTGTCGGCGGTGAGGGGCAGGAACGCGGTGCCGAACGACGTCGGCTCGGGGACGACGGTGCGTCCGAGCAGCAGGAATCGCTCGCTGCCGGAGACGATCAGGGTCGCATAGCCACGATTTCCGATCCGCCTGATCCCGTTCAGCGACCATTCGGCGAGCTTGCTGAAGTAAAGCTCCTCGCGCCAGCGATCGGGGCAATCGTCGTCGACCGTGACGTTGACGGCATCCTGGCTGAAATGCACCACGATGCCTGACTTCGCGGGGAACCAGTCGTCGTCGAGATGGCCCTGCAGCCAGGCGCACACAAAGGACCGGCACATCTGCGGACGGCGCTCGTAGATGGTGCATCCGGTCCCTGTCTGCCAATGCCGGCAGAGCTGGTTCACCGGCTTGTCGACGCCGGCGACTTCGAGGATATCGCAGCAGGCATTGCACGATCCGCATTCCCGGGCGGGCCGCGCGGTCTTCGGCAGGCCGGTGGCCCGAAAACCCTGGCCGTCGCGGACCAGCAGCTTCTGCTTCTCGAGCGCGGTCAGCGCGCGTTCGATCTTGAGACGGGAGAGGCCGGTGGCGTCGATGACGCCCTTCATCGTCGTCGCGCCCGCCTCCACCGCGCGGACGACGCTCAGCATCGCCTGGTCCATCGCTTCTTCTCTTGTTCTTGGAAGCCAAACGCAGGCATCGGAAATGCCTGAAAAATTGTCTAAAAATACCTGATCTGAAAAACTATCTTGCTCACGCCAATACGCGAGGCAAGGCGAGGCGCCCGCTGCGCGTGCATGCGGCTTTGCGCAAATGAAGGATCACACGGCGGCAGCGGAGCGTGTCCGCGCGGGCAACGGGAGAAGAATTCTCCGCACTTTCGTCGTGTTCGCGCGGAAACACCGCGTTTTCAGCCGCCTCGCGCCGCGATGCGACGCGGCCGTGTGCGTTTCTCTCACGCACACGTGATATTTGCAGCTGGGCGCCGGGGCGGCGCCACAGCGACACGATCGCGTGATCGAGCCGCGGGTGCTGTGAACGCCACACCCGGAACAGCGCCGGGCGAGGGAAGGTCGGTATCGGCGCCGATCGGGCTCGGGCGGTTAGATCCGCTCCCCGCGCCGGCGCGCGGCTGCACGCGGCGCGCTACTGCGCGCCGGATCCGCCCTGCACGATCTTCTCGTTCAGCTTCTGATCCACGGTGTCGACCGTGCGATCGATCTCGGGATTGGGCACGCCAAGCTGATGCGAGATCAGCTTCACCAGCAGATCGACGCGCTCGATGAAGGGCGCGCCGCTCGCGACCGCGCGCGCGGCCGATGACGGCTTCAGCAGGCTTTCGGCGGCCTTGGCGTATTTCGCGAACGGCACCTGGTCCTGCGGATCGGCGCCGAGGCGGCGGGCGATCGCGTCGACATGGTCGTAGATCGTCTGCGAGCGATTGAGATCGCCGTGCACGGCGTCGCGGATCGACTGCGGATCGTGCGGCGTGATGCAGCGGTAATTGCCTGTGAGCAGCATCGACCATTTCGCCAGCGGCACGAACAGGGAATCGAACACCTTCAGCTTCACCGGCACGTCATGGCCGTCGAGCGTCACCGCGTCGATGTCGGCCTCCAGCTCGCGCAGCACCTTGTTGTGCTTCTCGTCGGCGAAGGCCGATGCCTTGAAATTGGTGGGCAACCCGACATGAAGCACGTTGGCGGCTTCCTCCGGCGGACGGAAGGCCTGCGGATCGGGCGAGCACAGCGTCACGAGGCCCGGCTCGAACCGCTCCCACACCTGCGCATTGGTGTAGGCCTCTTCCAGATCCATGTCCGCCAGCGCCGGAATGCGCTTCAGATAGGGCAGCGGCGGCATGTTCATGATCGACAGGCACGGCAGCTTCGCCGCGGCGATCTTGACCATGAGCACGCGCACGGTGTGGTTGGTGTATTGCGGCTCCTGCATCGCAAGGCCGACCAGATCGTAGCGCTTGAGATCGACATCGCCCGGCGTCACCGCGTCGAGCTTGCCGGGCAGGTCGCGCGAGAAGATCGCCCGGTGCACCGCCTCGTCGCGCAACTTGATGCGGACCTCGGTGCCGTCGCGGTTGATGAGCTCGGCGGTCTTGGCACGGCAGACCAGGGTTACGTTGTGCCCGGCCATCAGCAGCTTCGTGCCGAGCAGGGAACCGTAGGAAGCCCCGAGAATCAATATGTTACGTGCCATGTTTCGTCCCTTGGAGATGTCGGTGATTTTTGCGCCCCGGCCGCGGTTCCAGGGGCGGGTTGCCGGGCATGTAAGGCGAAGTCGCCACGGATGGCAACTGGGATAATGCATACAAGGAACGGCGGGTTCCGAGCGGGCCGGTTGGCAGAATTGTGACGCCAAGGGTCTGCGAAAAACTGTCGTTGCCTAAAGCAAGTTAATTCGCCGACGCCTGCAATGTCGTATGCACACATTGATCCAGGCTCAACGGGGAGCGCTTGCACGTCCTCGCGTCTTGCGTGCGACGAACGGAGAATCGTGTTCTCAATTCTCCCGAACTTCTGCTGTTCGCATCGGTCGAGCGGCAATCCGCCGCATCGTTCAGCATGATCGTGATTGGCGGCGCACTTCAGTGGGTCATAAGAAAATCATGATCGAGATCGAGATGGTCATGCCTGTTCTGTCATCAAACGGCATCCAAACTTTGGTCATTGATCGCAACAAAAAAATACAAATGAAGGACCGCAAAAATGGCAGAGTGGCGCGGGGTCTTAAGACTATGTATCAGCACCGGAGCTGAGACGTGACGATTGAGTTGGAGCCGGCGTGGAATTTATGTTGAGGCCGACTCGTCTTGGGGACATGACGTTTGGACCCGTGTCGTCTCGAACCATGCCTTCGCCTGCGCGAAGTGAAAAAGGAATCATCATCGGATGGGGTCCCGACGCGGACTGCATCCTCGCACGTAAGCCCGGTGGATTCGATCAGGTACGCTTGCGACCGCATCGAGCTGACGTGCACGGCGCCGCGCTGAACAATCGCTGACGGCGCCTTTCGGGGAATAAAATGGAAGGTGATCATTGGCCTCACGGCTCCTGCGATGGCGCCGGTGGAAGTCTGGCACGCTTGCGGAAACGCGCATCCGAATTCTTCGAGAGCCTGTCCGTCGCAGAGCTTGCGCGTGAGACGCACAGGCAGCTGTGGCTTTCGGATTGGTTGAGGGTGGCGGAAGATTATTGGACTTCCGCCGAGTTCGCGCGTGCAAATGGTGCCGACCGGATCGCACGCGAAGCCTGGATGTGTTCGCTGACTGCATTCGAGGTCGCACGCAATCTATCTTGCCCGGAAGATCTTGCGACTGGCGACCTCACTGACAAGGTTGAGCTGAGTGTGAGGAGCTTCTCGGACGAGGCAGACCCGGCGATCGAGCGCGTGGAGCTCGACGGCTTCGATCATGCTGCGCTGACCGGCTACTTCCTGCCGGCGCTCAGTCATGGCCCTTCCGCGCCTGCGGTCATCTGCATCGCCGACGAGAACATCGCGCTGGCCTCGATGATGAGCAGGCTTCTGCCTGCCTCATTGCGCCGGAATATGTCGCTCCTGCTCGTCGATGCCGAGAGCTCGCCCGCTCCTCGCCAGCTGAGGCCGCAGCATATCCTCCAGTGCTGGATGGACTATCTGGATGCGCGTCCTGACGTCGATTCGCAGCGGATCGCGATCTACGGCGAGGGGACGGGCGCCCGGCATGCCTCGCGCCTTGCGCTGCTGGATCGCAGGATATCGGCCGCCGTGTGCGACGGCGGCCTTGTGACGCCGGTCATGCGCCAGGCGGCGGTTCGCTGGATGACCGGGGCCAGCCAGTCCGTCCACGACACAAGCTCCGAAGATTCGCCGTTGCCGCCGCGCCGGATCGCCTGTCCGCTTCTCGTCGTCGTTGGCGATCGCTCGATGGTGCGGGAACGGGAGGCGCTCGATCTGCACGCCGGTTATCGGGAGGCCGGAGCGGATTGTTCGGTCGTCGTGCCGAACCGCATCGCTTACCCCGGGGGCGACGTCGACAACTTCATCGCGGTGGATGATTTCATTTTCGAATGGCTCGATAGCAAGCTCGGCGCCGGCCATCGGCTCGATTCCATAACTTATCTCTAGACCGCGCGGGGATTGTGCCGAAGCGCATCCTGGATGCGCGCCCGCAATTCTTCATCGTCCGTCGCGCTCGGCCCGTGTCGGAAAGACCTGCGGATCACGAGACGTCGATAGCCAGCAATCGCGCGGCGAGCCGGGCATTCTTGGCAATCGTCGCAAGCGCGGCATTCAGATCGGCGAGGGTCTTCTCGTCGAGCTCGTTGAACATGGTCGAGTTCAGCGCGAGCCTTCTCTTGGAAAGCTTCTCGATTTCCGTCGTCGCCTTTTCGGTCAGAGCCATCAGGACGAAACGGGCATCGTCTGCTGCCGGTCGCCGCGACAGGAACCCGGCCTTCTCGAGGGTCTTGGTCTGGTTGGTCACGAACGCGGGGTGGATCCGCAGCTTGTTCGCGATGTCGATTCCGGCCACGCCGCGCCCTTCGTCGAGTTCCGTGATGGCCATCAGGATCAGCCATTGTGGCTCGGTGATGCCCAACAGCGCGGCCCAGCTCGTGTGGATGTCCTCGAGCTGGGAGTGAATCTCGACGACGTTCCAGATGAAGTCCGTAATCGCTCTGTCGAGCCGCTTCTCGCTCATGTGGTCCCGGAATCAGCAAGCAATGGAAAATCAGGCAGGTGCGTCAAAGTAGCTCTTTTACCGGGATATGGTGCGGGTGTCTCGCAGATAACGCGCTGAAGTTGCAGAGCGATCGAGACTCGATATCGCGTCGATGAAATCGCCTGGCGGTTTATCACTTGCAGAAATCAATTAATTGAGTTACGTCTTATCGCACTCAAAGTTTGCGGCTCTTGAGCAACTCGACAGCTGGCAATGTGAGACCTCCAAGAAAGCCCTCGGGATGCCCCCTGAGGGCTTTTTCTTTTTAAGTTCAACGATTTCACGGCCGTCGAACGGCCCTGTTGCTTGCGGGCAACATCTTCCGTCGAAACGGTTGCTTCATCCCATCAATGAATTGAGACGATTGTTTTTATAAACTATACGTGAAGCACGACGGAGGGGGGGCACCTCGCTGTCGTTTCAGTCCGGACCTTCAGTGCGGATCTGAATTGAACGGAAATTGATGTGGGTAACGCGGCCTCCAGCGAGGAGCCGAGCCCCCTGAACCGACCTGGAGGTTTAACTAATGAAGTTTACGAAGACGCTTCTTCTCGGATCGGCAGCCGGCCTGATGGCTGCCTCCGGTGCGTTCGCAGCCGACCTTCCCGTGAAGGCCAAGGCTGTCGAATACGTGAAGATCTGCTCGCTGTACGGCGCCGGCTTCTACTACATCCCGGGCACCGACACCTGCATCAAGCTGGGTGGTTACCTCCGCGCCGAAGTCGCGCTGAACACCAACTCGGTCTACAACGGTCAGTTCTCCAGCAACAACGGTTCCCGCAACCGTCTGACCAACTACTACACCATGCGCGCTCGTGAAGATCTCAACATCGACACGCGCACCGCGACCGAGTACGGCGTCGTCCGTACCTTCTTCGACGGCGTGTTCTCCTGGACCACCGGCAACTACGCCGGCACCGGTTCGGCCACCGGCACCACCGCCTACAGCAGCACCTTGGCGCTCAACACCTCGGGTGCGACCCCGTCGCTCGTCGGTTCGTCGATCAACCCGACTGACGGCGGCACCTCGGGCGGTTCGCTCGGCGTGTACTACGCCTTCATCCAGTTCGCCGGCTTCACGATGGGTAAGGCCGTGTCGCAGTTCGACGCGCCCTGGACCAACTATCCCGGCAACAACTACGACGGTCTCGTCGGCGGCAGCGGCACGGTTACCGGTGTCACCCAGTTCACCTACACCGCTGACTTCGGTCAGGGCGTGACGGCGGCGTTCTCGGCGGAAGACGCCACGGCCTACTATCAGGCTGGCAACCTCAACATGACGGGCGCGTCTGCGGCCGGCATCATCGGCGGCTCCTATGGCTCCAACGCCATCGGCGGCTCGCGTTCGCCGAACCTCGTCGGTATGGTGCGTGTCGACCAGGCTTGGGGTCTGTTCCAGGCGTCGGTTGCGGCGCATGACAACCACGTTGCCTACTACGGTGCCAACGAGGCGACCGGCCACCCCGACGACAAGTGGGGTTGGGCTGTTCAGCTCGCTCTGTCGATCAAGAACATCCCGACCGGTGCGGGTGACGTGATCAACATTTCGGGCGTCTACACCGACGGTGCCACCCGCTACAACTTCCAGAACCTGGCGGGCAGCTCCTATTCGATGTTCGGCAGCTCGGGTCTCGCGGGTGCCTACGGCAGCATCGGCTTCGCCAGCGCGCCTGACACGGTGTTCATCACCGGCTCTTCGCAGGAGACGGTCAAGACCTGGGGCTTCCGTGGCGCCTACACCCACAACTGGGATCCGTACTGGAACACGGCGATCTACGGTGCTTACGCTCAGGCGCAGTACGGCTCGCTCGCCAAGACCGCGATCTGCGGCGCAGGCGGTGCCGGCGGTGTCTTCGGCGGTCTGGCTGGCGTCACCGGCTGTAACCCCGACTTCGCCGTCGCCCAGGCGGGTATCATCACCCGCTGGACTCCGGTCAAGAACCTGACGTTCTCGGCTGACCTCACCTGGACCCATCTGGACCAGAAGTACTCCGGTGCGGTTGCTCTTGCGCCCTCGGGCACGACTGCGAAGCCGGCTGCGGTTTACGAGCTCAAGGACCAGGACACCGTCACCCTGCTCCTCCGCGCTCAGCGCAATTGGTAAGATCGGTCGAAAGACTGAAACGAGCACCCGGCGGGAAACCGCCGGGTGTTTTTTTGTTTGCGCGGATGGCGGCAGCGGCCGTAGCCCGGATGGAGCCAACGGGTCGTGCGCATGCGCGCCCGATGGCAGGCTGTGCGAAAGCCGGGGCTGCTCCGTCAGCGGCGGGCACCTCGTAGCCCGGGTGAGCGCAGCGATACCCGGGACGTCGCTCGGAGAGATCCCGGATGTCGCTTCCGCCTTCGCTCTTCGAGCTGCGGCGGACAAGTCGCTCATCCGGGCTACGGGACCGGGCTGTGTCGCGCCCCAGTCAACCCGCTCCGCCAAAAATATTCCACTTTACCGAAATTCGGAAATAGCGTACGCATCGCCCATCCCGGCTCATCCTTGAGGGGCGATCATGTGGTCGTCATTGTCGCGAGCCGGGCTTGCGGTGGACGCGGCAGCGTCGGGCGCGAATGGCCGGGGCAGGGCGGATTGCTCTCTGTGAGCCCAGGGCATCGCGCGGACGAACGGCGCTGACAGGTTCGTCTCGCCAAGGGGTAGGCGGCAACGTGCACAACGTCGTCGAACTCTCTGGCGAACATGGCGAGCCGCGCGTATGGCAAAACCGTGTGGTCCTGGCCGTCGT
>Ga0102590_1000433_pt1 | contig 95088 bp, 73 predicted proteins | sample AraplaMF_Col_mMF_FD_76859 | JGI IMG/M metagenome (GOLD analysis project Ga0102590, IMG submission 76859) | Arabidopsis root microbial communities from the University of North Carolina, USA - plate scrape MF_Col_mMF | ecosystem: Host-associated > Plants > Roots > Endosphere | place: USA... | reverse complement strand
GTGCGTTGAATGAGAATCCAGAGTCGGTGTTCTCATTGCTAGTTTCTGAAAGTGAACAATAAGCGATCGTGTGCCTGTTCGCGCCACCTCCTACACACAACTTGGATTGAAATACGGAAAAACTGCATACGCGCTTTTTCCGTATAGTTGGTTCGTCGGTCCAAAAAAGTGGTCGGCGCGCATGTCCAAATCTATCTTCGACGGTGCGCATGCTCAGCTCATCGAGATCATGTTGGCGGCGCGGAGGCGATCGGGCCTCACTCAGGCCGAGGTGGCCGCTAAAGTCGGCAAAGATCAAACCTTCATATCGCTGATCGAGCGATCTCAGCGTCGCGTTGACGTGTTGGAGTTCATCGCGTTGGCGCGGGCGATGGGGGAGGACCCCCAACGCCTATTCGCTGAAGTGATCGCTACGATCCCCAACTCGTTCAAAATCTGACACCAGATTTGGCGTCTCGCCCGCTGCGCGCGCGACCGCGCTCTACGGCGCCGGCTGCGGCAAGCCGCGCCGGACGCCGCCGAGCCCTCTTCGAGGTCTCGGCCCATTCGGGTTGCGATCGCTGACGCGGTCATCGTTGGTGGCGGGTCCTCCGCTGGGGGAATTTTGCGGCGGACCGACCGATTGATAGATCGAATCGGCGAGGCGGCAGATAATCCACCGTCTCAGACGAGCCAGGAGAGCGTGCATGCGGCTCTACAAGTACGTCGGCATGGGCGCCCTCAAGGCGATCTTGCGCACAAGCACGCTCGGCTTCTCGAAACCCCATCTCCTGAACGATCCGTTCGATGGCCCAAATAGCCCCGACGTGCCGGATTACGGTGTGTTCGGATCGATTACCGCGCAGATCAAGAACCTTGCCTGGAGCGATAACACGGCTATCTGCAGTCTGACGCGGACGATGAAGAACGCGCTGATGTGGGCTCACTATGGGGATAGTCATAAGGGCGCGGCGATCGAGATCGACGCCGCTGCATGCGGGTTCTTCGATCCTGCCACCAATCTGGTGCCGGCCCATCTAGGCAGCGTCGTCTATGTTCAAGAGCCCGACATGGACCAATATGTGACGCGCCCCAGTCGGGCGACGACGGTGGGGCGCGAGACAGAGTTTCGTCTCGACCGCTACGAGATGCTGCAAAGGATGTTCCTGACCAAGCCTTTGTGCTGGGCCTATGAGGAGGAGGTCCGTGTCGTCAAAGGCATTCACGATCTCTCTAAGGCCGGTGAAAGTCTCAGCGGCCGGTTCGAAGTCGTCCAAGCAGGAGGCCGCGACCTCCATGCTCTGCATATTCCCGCCCAAGCAATAAAGGGCGTCTACTTGGGGATTCGAGCCGAGCCAGCTGAAATTCGTTCAATCCGCGATCTCGTCCCGGCGGAGCGTCTGTTCCAGTGCTTCAGGCAACGCGGATCGTTCGACATTGGCAGCAAGCCCCTGCCTCCGCCTTCCCCAAAATCGCGATATCGCATCACGATCAAGGCGGCCGACTAGAAGATCGGTAACTTCCCGCCGCTGTCGCTGTGGTGCGCGCTGAACACGTCACTCCAGGCTCGAGCGAAAAGCGGTGCTCCTTCACCCGGACCTGTGAATCCTCCGCTGACCGGATAGGCTCGAAATCGGATGAGATTCTAGTGGGTGGGCAATGACGGCGATTACGGATCCGGCGCGTGAACTGGCCGACCTGTGTCTGCGGCTGCAGGAGACGGGCCGGACCGACCCGGCCGGCGCCGAATTCTTGGCGAGGAAGCTCAAGGTTCCGGAGTGGTCGGCGGAGTTCTACGCTCTCATCTTCGCGATCGCCCGCCGGGTCGAGGACCTCCGCGCCATCGTGGAGACACTGGACATTGACGACGACGTCCGCGCCGAGACCCTGGCCGATCTTGACCAGATCGCTCAGGCCTTCACGCGCAACGGCCTGAACAACAACTGGAGCCATTCGCTCAAGAATTATCTTAGCCCGACGCAGGTCAAACCGCTGCGCACTCTGTCCCAGTTCCTCCGCAACCAATACCCGACGCCGCGCTTGGAGGATGCGGAGCGAGAAGAGCTGCTGAGCGAGGTCGATAAGCTGCTCGGCTGGCTGAACGACCAGCAGCTGGCGGACCAGGACTTCGTCCGACAAGCGTTGGTCGAAGGCCTCACCCAGTTCCGTCATCGGCTCGAACGGCTGGAGTGGGTCGGCTGGGGCTACACGCTGCAGTCGATGCGCGATGTGATCGGTGCCTATCTAGCGCTGGAGCGTGGGCTGCCGCCCCAGGATCTGGAGCCGACGGCCACCGTGATCGTCAAGCGCGTCGGCGCGCTGATCGCCAAGGTCTATGAGAAGGTCCACCTAGCCAAGGGCGTCCTAGAAGCCGGTGATACAGTTTTACGGCTTTACGGCATGGCAGCTCTGATGACCCAGGGGCCGAGCGCGATTGTCGCGCTTCTGCCCCAGGCGGGCCACGGTCAGTAAGCAGTCGAGGCGGGCGAGTGACATGTCCACCAGGAAGAAGATGAAGGTCCTCGCCGCCGAGCCCGCGCACTACGCGGCGAGATAGCCCAGCTCAAGGTTAGCTGGGCAGCAGTCCCTCGATCGCTCCGATGTGTGCCTCTAGCCAAATCATGCGCGAGCTCCTCCGGTCACGGGCAGGTGGATGAAACCCTGGAGGGCCATTGGCCAAACCAACGCCGCCAGAGAGCAGACACTCAGCACATGGGCCACGCTATACCTTAGGAGCGCTGAACGATACTTTCTGAGGCCGGCGCCGGGAAGGATGTACCGGCGATACTCAAGACCATCGTCTGGGTGGACGATTCCTTGGCTCCAGCCGGACGCCAGCTCTGGCCGGGGATGGTCGAACCCGTTGGCCAACCCCGGTCAGAATTTTGGCTATATGCAAATCGGTCGGGCGGGATCAAATCTCCGACATGGCCGCAAAGAACCGGGTTCAGCTCAAGAAGTACATCCGCTTCCAACTCTCCCAAATGAGCGCTCAGAACGAGCAGCACCAATGGGAAAGCGCCGCGTTCGAGTTGGCGCGCCAGACCATTTCGTCCAACATTCTGCCGGCCACGGGTCCGGTCCAGGCCGGTGGTGATCAAGGCCGCGATTTCGAGAGCTACCGGACCTATCTAGGCCAGACGTTCGGCAAGCGGGCCTGGGCGGGTCATGGCGATGGCGACGTGCTGGTCTTCGCCTGCACCCTCGACAAAAGCCTGCCCAGCAAGATCAAGAACGATCTGAAATCCATCTTCGGCGCGGGCGACAAGCCGGCCGCCGTCTACTACTACGCCGAGCAGGACCTACCGGTCGCAAAGCGTCATCAACTTCAGAAATTTTGCCTGGAAACCTACGGGGCAAGGTTGGAGGTCTTCGATGGGCAAGCCGTCGCCGACCAACTGGCCGACAGCGCGACCTTTTGGATCGCTGAACAATTTCTATCGGTGCCCTCGGAGATGTTTCCCCCTGTCGAAGGAGACGCCGCCTACACGGCGTTGCGGGATAGGTGGTTCGAGGGCGGGGAGGCCCCGTCATCCTACGCGGACTTTGTCGACGTGAAGCGAGGCCTTCGGACAGCGGCCGTCAGTGATGAGCATCGCGCTGACCTGACGGGCTGGCTTGGCTTGATGCGCCAAATGACCGTCGATGGTGGCGACACCAGTCTTGAGCGAAAGGCGCTGTATGAGCTGCTGATCGGTCAAATGAAGGGGCGGGGCAATCTCGACCCGGAGGCGACCGCCGTCGCCACGTTCTTCGAGACCCTGCCCGCAGTTGCGAGCGCAGATGAGCTCGAGGACGCCGCCGTCGTATTGTCGTTCGCGACGACCGCCGCGCGTACCGGATCCTTCGAAGTCGAAGCGGCTACGCTGCGAGGCTGGCGTGACAGGGTCGCAGCGGCGATCGACAAGGCCCTGACGGGGGCCGGCAAGAAGACGGCCGAGCGATACGTTCTGCTGTTGTCTCGGGCCCAACTCGCGTTGATCGCCATGTTCGGGTCTTCCGAACCGTTCAATTTCGATCAGGGGATCGTGGATTGGCGCGCCGCCCTTGAGATCGCCAAGGAAAACCCGTTTTGCGACGTGTCGCACTTCAGCGACCTGATCGATCTGTTCGTTCCGATCGGCGGCGGCAATACAAAGTTTCAAGCCTTTGTCGACCAGTTCGACGCGCTGATCGCGGCGCGTGACGGCGCCGCCGCAGCCGGCGAACGCAGTCGCAATCGCGCCATGGCCCTTTTCAAAGCCGATCAACGCTTGGCGGCCATCGATCAATTGCAGCGGACCAAGGAGGAGTGGTTCGCCGCCGAAACCATGGCGGGGTCGGTCCTGGCCATGATCTTGCTGTCCAACGCCTACGGCGAGCTGCACTTGCCCTGGGCCGCCCGCCTCTATGCCGGCGCCGCCCAGATGGTCGCCATGCGAGCTGGCGACGACCAATGCAAGCGGCTGGTCGGCCGCGCCGCTTTCCAGATCGCGGTCAGCTTCTTCGAAGCGGGGGAGAGCTTGAGCTACGTCGCGGCCTTGCGCCGGGCTCTCATTCTACACTTGGAGCTGGCGTCAGACCCCAACGACCTTGAGCGTCACAAGCACATCGTCGAATCCTTCTCCCACGTCGCCAACCTGCGCGGCCTCCTTGTTCAGGCTGAGCCGCAGATCGCGACCAAGTTCGACGAAATCCTGGAAACCTGGCCTGTATCGGCCGAGGACCGAGCGCGACTGATCAAGGCGTCCGCTGCGATCGCGCTAAGCCCGGAAGAAGCTCGCGCGGTCATGGGGCAAGACATCGGCCAATCGTTGACCAATGACCTCGGCGCCGAAGCCCGCCTGGCCTGGCGCGCGCTCGGCGTGCATTGGGCGATCGTCGCCCAAGCTGGAGAGCGGCTTCTCGCCGAACAATTGGCGGCGGTCCTGCAGATCATCCAGGCCGATCTTGGCGAAGTCGATCTGTTAATCGTCCCCTCGAACGTCGAACTCCAGCTTTCTCGCCACAGCGGGCCTTATCCCCGAATCCAACCCACGCCGGACAACAAGCGAACCCATTGGACCATTGGGCTCCCTGACGCCTTCGAAGACGATGAGGCGCAGGTCATGATCGCCTTGACCATTGTCCTCGCCGTCCTTGAGCATGCCTCGGCGCTTTCGCCGTCCGAACTTCGGCGTATCGTCGAACGGCGAACAGAGCGCGGCCTGATGAACCGGGCCTTCTGGGCCGCGCCTCCTGGCGTGCTCTTGAAGCATGCACGAAGCGAGGCGGATACAGGGCTTGATCTACAAGCGCTCGGCCCCGCTACATACTTCGCACCGGAGCCTCTCGAAGCGCGGGAGCTCGCTTGGCGTGATGAGCCCGCGCCAACCTACACCAAGGCACGAGCGGAGGAATACATCGCCAACCGCTACAGGCGAATGGGTCCGTTCGGGCGCATCTATGTCCCCCAGATCATGCAGGACCCGGACGCGGCCGCCGCGATCAGGACCCTTCATGACGAGGGTCAAAAGGATTGGTCCATTCTTGGGATCCTTTTCAACATCGCCCTGCAGCGCGAGATGGAAGCGATGGGCGGGCTGGACAATGTCCCCGGCCCGGAAAGTGACAAAATCTTCTTCGCCTTGGGCTCTAGGGTCGAGAAGGACGGGCATTTGGATCACTTTGACCTCACAGCTTTTACGCCGCAGGCCATCTCGGTCCAGCGTCGGATCATGATCCTCGCGGTGACAAAGACCTGGGATTTATCGATTTCGGGTCAGACGCCAGACTTTGAAGCTATCGAACGGCTGCTTGACGTCCGATTTGGCCAAGCAGGCGATGACATCGAGCATGAAGACTTTTTCGGATGGTAAGCCAGGCTTTGCGCCCTCTATTGAGCGCGACTTCCGGCTCCGGCCAGGAAAACCCTGCACCTCCTCTTATTGATGTTTGGGATGTCGCCACCTTCGACGCGGAATTGATGGCGCGCCTTGAGGCCCATGGAGGGATGATCGCCGACTACATGACGACCAATCGCCGTCAGTGGCTCGAGCGGGAGAGATCGGACCGCACCCAGCCCTATCCTGAAAATCCGCATGCAGGCGACTACCTGCGGTTTGTGGACGACCTTCATATCGACATCGGCTCACGCACCATCAGAGCTTGGCACTACACCCGCCAGACGGACGAGGAGGTCGAGCGCCTGGTCGCCGAAGGAATCCACCTGTCGGATCTGGCCGCCATTCGACGCCGGTTTGATGCTCAGGTCGCCGCCGGCGTTTTCTCGGCCAAGGAGGCTGACGCCCTGTTCGAGGCCAGTCCGTTCCAGAGCGATCAGCGCGCCTCACGGTCGGGCAAGTTCTGGATGAGCTCCCATCCGATCGATATCGACGATGGAGGCGTCAGCCTCCTGCTGGAGAACTGGGGCGGCGAGGCGGCCTATTTCTGGCTGCGGGATGAGGCGCTTCAGGCCCTCGTGGCCAGCATCGGACGACCGCGGGTGATCGAGGTGGCCGCGCCACTGGCCGCGACACGACACCAACATAGCGCCGCCGAGGCGATGGTCGCCGCCTATGGCAAGGCTCTGGGGCTGCGATGGGAGGCCAAGATGTTCGACCTCTATGTCATCCAGCCCTTGCCGCCGCAGGCCGTCCTGGCCGTTCATTCTGAGGGGGATCCAGCCTTCGCCGCGATCGGCGCGTCATACCCTGAACGCTTTGTCCCACCCGCGAGCGACGAGTTTTAGATCCGGACCGGCGGAAACGCGCAAAGCCATCTCTACGGCTTGGCGGGCGGGTCTCCGTCGGATGACTCCGGAGAGGGCCTCAAGGCCATCATCTCCAGGTCATGAGGACCGATGTCGCACACCGATTTTACCGAGAGCTGCCGCTTGACGATCGCTAGGTCCCAATGGGGTGAGAGCCCCATCTGAGGGGTGATGCTCGCCGGCATGAGCAAGTAGCAGCCATCGGCCTCGAGACGATGCAAAAAGCGCTCCAGATGCTCGTTGTCGTTGGGCGTCATCAGATTGCTGCGCGAGCTTACCACGAGTTTTTCGGACGGCTCGTCCAGGTCTGGGCCGTCGAGCCGGGCCGATATCATCACGCGATAGTGGGTCGAGGGCTCGCCTGGCAGTTTACGGATGATCGCCAAAAACAGCGCGTCGTCCTCGTCGACCTCGCCAAACCGCTCGCGCCAGCGCTCGAAAATCCTGCGACCAGCCGCGCCGTCGACGAAGGGCAGTGCGATTGCCGGGGGAACCATCGGCCCCGCGTCGATATACGCCGTGCCCCGCCAAGCCGCCTTATCCCAAAGACGAATGTCGATCACCGATCTAACCGCCATTTCCGTATGGCGTTTGATCGCCTCCGTGGGGCCGTCGTCCTTCTCCTCCGACTGCGGTGCCTTTGGCTTTGGCGGTCGCGGCGCCGGGGTGATCGAGGGCCGGTCGGGCCGGATGGGATAGTCGGTGACCTCCAAGGTTGTCCAATCACCAAGTCGCGCAACCTTGCGCCCAAACACCCGGCTATGGCTGTTGCCGTTGATGGTGATCAAGGCGATCCGGTCAACGGCGGCCTCTTCGTCAGCCAGCCGGGCCAGGGCGCGCTCAAGGTTTTCGCCCATGCAGGTGGCCGCATAGATGGTCGCGGCGAGGGTCATGAAGGTGTTGGTGGCCTGGGTTTGGACCTGACTTCCAGCGGGTTCGAGACCCTCGGGCCAGCGCACCTGGGCCGACATGGCCTCGACATCGAAAGTGAAGTCCGGGGCGGCCAGTCCCGCGACCTCTTGAACCGAGACCACGAAGCGCTCGACGTGGGGGGCGACCTTGACGTCGAGAAGGGTGGCAAACAACGCCTCGATCGCGGCGATCGTCGCTTCGGCCACCAGGATCGACACCTGGCTCGCTTCGAAATCCACATCGATCCGGATGCCTAGAACGCGCGTCGTATAGCGGCCCGGACCCGGATCGTCGGCGATCAGTCCTACGCCCAAGCGCTTCTTCGACAGGATCGCCGCCGCGATCGCGAAATGTTCCTGGACCCCTTGGTCGGTCTCCTCGGCCGGGATCCAGCCGTCCGTGCGCAGCTCTTTGAGGTATCCTAGGGCGTACATAAGGGCCGAGCGCGATTGGAAGAGCTCCAAACGCTCCAAGATATCGGGCAGCTTCTGACAGGCCGCCAACTGCGCCTGGTCAAAATTGGCGATGCGGGTGGTCAGCATCATGTCCAGCTCGGAAACCCGGGCGCGCAGCTCCTTGAAAGACTCATCGGCGACGGGATGCAGGGCCACACATCCGCGCAATAGGCTCATTGCCTCAAGAAATTGCGGCAAATGACCCAGATCAAGCGCGGTCCAGGCCAGCATGATCAATGACGGCGCCAGGTTGGGCGTCAGGCTGTGGTCTTCCTCAGCCTCGATCACCATGCTGGCGTTGGCGAAGACGAAGCTGGCGCGGGCGACCCAGAACAGACCGACGTTCTTGTAGGCCAGGCCGAGCAAGCGCTGGGCGCTGATCAGGTCGTCGGCATATTCCTTCTTGATCAGCTTTGGCGCGGCCTTGCCCAACAGACGGATGATCTCGAATGAGTGGTCCAAATCCAGCTGCTGCGCTCGGCGCAACAGGATCAGCGCGCCTTGCGCCTCTCCCGTGCGGCGGGCCACGAACTCTGCGGTCTGATCCACCAGGTCAGCGTAAGCCTGATCGCCATTCGCTTTCGCACCGAGCGCCTCGATTAGCTTTAGGAGGGTTGAGACGTCGAACTCGCCCATACCGTCGGCGTCTCGGAGGATCTCTGAAAAGCGCGGCCACAAAGTGCCAAGGGAAGCGGGTTCCTCGTCAATCCTGGTCTGGTTCAGCTCCAGAATGAGCAGGCTGGTTCGGGCTTCCAGCGCATTGTTGGGGCGGTCGGTGTCGGCCGCCATCGCCTCCAGGTGAACCTTCAACCGAGCGATCCGTGGCGACAGCTGCGCCTCCTCCTCGCTCATGAGGTCGTGGATCACCGCGTTGAAAAGGTTCTGCGCCAGATTGCAGAGGAAGCCGACGTTCTTGGCGTGATCGGTCTGCAGCGCCATGGTCCCGAACGCGTCATAGCCGCTATTGAACGTGGCGATGTCGTCGAAATACCAGAAGGCCGACCACAGCCATTCGTACTCCGCCTCCAGATGCTGGCGGTAGGTCCCGTCGGCCTTGGCCAGGCGGATGGCGCGCATGAAGCGGCCTTCGGTCTCGACGCGCGGTCGTTCGAGATTGCGCGAAGCCTTGGCCGCGACCAGAGCGTCCATCGCGCGCTGGCGTTCGGCGCCGACGAAACTGTCCGGATCGCTCAGCGCCTTTTCAATGTCCTCCAGCTGGTGGGTCCGGGAATAGTCGTCGGGGCCCAACCGTCCCGCCGCGACTTCCTGACCGACATGCAGATAGTTGAACGCCAGATCTTTGCGATCCCCGTCGATCACCTGCTCGATGATCCAGCTGCGGTCCAAGATGGTGACCTGAAAGCCGTATTGCCGGGAAAGTTCATCCTCGATGCGGGCCCGATCCTTGGCCCTCGCAAATCGCGAGGTGACGAAAAAAACTTTTGTGTAGCCCCGGTCGGTATCGGCGATGCCGGCGACGTCGCGCCGAACCTTTTCGGACCAAGTTTGCTTGGCGCTGAAGGCGAAAGCCCAGCGCTCCCTCCCGGCATTGGCCAAGCCGACATAGACCAGTGTCGCCAACTCGTCGGCCAATGGCACCGTCTCGGTGTCTGCCTTGCTATCTCCACCGCCTTCCGGCCCGGTCGCGGGCTTCAGGTTTGGGCAGATCGTCCGCTGGCAGAGTTTGCGGCAGAAGATCTCGAACTCATGGGTGAGGTTCAGCTTGGTGATGTTGTCGAGTTGGTAGCCCAGCAGGGGCGCATCGAGCTGATAGGCGGTTCGATCGGCGCTGTCGGAATAGTATTCGGGCCGCAAACGGCGCATGAACGCCGACGGCGAGATTTTGGAATTTCTTTGACCGCTGTCGTCGGACATGGGGCGCCGATCACGAATAAGCCCGCAGAATGGGTTGAGTCGCTAGTCTTGCCATCGTCAATGCCGGGGCCGGTAAGCCCCTCGGTCTCGTCGGCCACGGGGTTCGCCGATCTCTTTCGCGCTCGGCTTCACCCAAATCGGTGAGCGGGCGGCGGTCACGCTCGGTCCCGCGGCTTTTGCCGCTCCTACGGGCGCGACCCTCGTGGGCGATCTTGGTCGCCGCCGGCCGCTCGACGCCGCCCCCCGGCCACGCGCCATGCGCGGGCTCCTGTGCAGGCTTCTCTCTGTGTCAGGGGCGGGCGCCGCGGCGCCCGGACGCGCGGATGCGGTCGGTGATGGGCCGCAACACGGGTATGGTCGCCAGGTCGAACACATCGCTGACCACCAAGGTCAATGGATCGCGATCGGCCGTTAGCTCCGACCAGTCCTTTGGAAACGGCCGCGCGTCGGTCTTCAGATTGATGTCGAGGCGACCGATCACGAAATGCCATGTGTTGAACTCGGCGATCTTCTGGCGGTGGGGCTCCAGCGCATAGGAAGTCAGTCCGTTCGCTGTCGCGGCCCCACTAACAGACGCCAGAACCTGCAGATCCAGCGCCCCGCCATCGAACAAGGCGGCCCTCAGACGCATCTCGTAGGGACCAAGATCGAGCTTCAGCTTGGCGTTTGTTGGCGCCATCACATGCCGCCACACGCTGGCATAGGCAAAACGCGTCAGCAGGTCGGGGCGCGGATTGTCGACCTGTACGGACTTGGGTCCCCAGGGCGGCGGCTGGATGTCGGCGATCTTGCGCGCGAGCCGGACGGCGTAATCGTCGGCCGGGCCCAGCATCTTTTCATGGGCGGCGCAGAGGAAACGGTCATCCCATCGGCCATTCTGGCTTTCGAGGTATCCGTCGCGATGGCGGCTCCCCGCGCGGAGCGCTTTGGCGTCGCCTCTCATGTCGAGCATCAGGGCGCGAGGAAACAGGTGGGCCTTGACCGTTTCGCCTTCGCCGCACACCGCACAAACACCCTTGCCCAAGACTCCCCTCCCACACATTTGAAGAAGTAGATCATCAATCGAGCGGCGCGTCGGCGCCTCGACCCTTGCTCTTCACAATGAGCGGACCTTTCCGCGACTGGCGGCAATACTCCCATGACCCCAAAATCCAAGCCGTCGCGTGTCCATCATTTTGTGCCGCGATCGGCGCTGCGGCGGTTCGCCGCCGACGCCGACCGCTCGTTCGTGATGGTCTTCGACAAGCAGACGGGGCGCGCTTACCAGGGCGGCATGACGCCGACCGGCTCAGGCAAGGATTACAACGTTCTTCGGCGCCCGGACGGATCGGTGCTTCATTTTGAGAACGATTTCGATCAGATCGACGCGGACTACGCGCTCGTTGGCGACGAGTTGGCGCGGCGCCGCAGCTTGGCGGGTTTGGACGACGCTTTCCTGCATCGCCTAGCCGACGTGGCGGCGGTTCAATTGCTGCGTACCCCTTTGATCCGATCGACCCTGGAAAAGCTCCCACGCGATTTCTTCGAAGACCTCGCCGCCCATGGTTTCGAAGCGCCCACCGAGGACGAACTTCCCGACGACAACGCCGTGCGTCAGTCGACCCGCGAGACCATCGCCAAGCGCGATCGCCAGAGGATGGCGCTCCTGGCCAAGGACATTGTGCTGTTTGAGCCCACGGGCGCCGGAAGGTTCTGGATTTCCGACCATCCGGTGGTGACCCACTCGCTCGCCCCGCTCGGCCAGACCGGATTAGAGAGCCTGGGCGTCGAAATCTACCTGCCGATTGCCTCTGATCTCTTGGTCGGGTTCCTATGCCCCAGCCTCAGGGACACTCAAGTTATTCATCACGACGCGGCCGGCGAGCACAAGGTTCGGATGGAGCGGTTCGTGACGAGCGGCGCTCCGCTGGGCCTGACCGACGCCCGAGTGAACTTCTTCAACAGCCTGCAGGTCATGTTCAGCCAGCGCTTTCTCTATGCCTCGCGGGATGCCTTTGACTTGGCGCGCAAAATGATCGCGCGATGGCCTGAACTGGCGTCGAACGACACGCTGATCCATGTCGGCAAAATGGGCCAAGCGCCGCCGCGGTCGCGCAATATTCCGCCCGGCGACTGGCTCTATCTGGAAACCAACCACGACTATCTGATGATCCCGATCCGCGACTACGACGGTGAGGGATTCACGCGTCAGATGTCGACCGATCGGCTGGACCTCCTCGCAGAAGCGCTCGATCGGGGTGAGTTCCTAGAGGCCCAGGTCTTCACTGAGCAATATGGGTCCATGACGCGAGGGGTCAAACTCGAGCGCGTGGAGGGCGCCGACCCAGGGCGGTTCCGCATTTGCTGCATCGATCCATTCATGCGGAGTCTCGACGAACAGCACGCCCTGAAAAAGGGCGACGGCTAAATTCCATTCCATGCCTGGCCGAGCTACGTCACACGCCGCGCGGCGGCGACGACGTTGAGCTCCCGAGTTCGCGGTCTGGCGCCTGGCTCAGTGAGTGCGCCGTTGAGGCTTGCGGGGCAGCAGATTCAAGGCGGCGCGCAGGCCAGCATCGGTCTCCGCCGCCTTCTTGGGCGCGACGCCGCCCAACTTGGGCTGACTGGTGTTCATGAAGACCCCGCCATGCAGGTCGTCATAGACCTGAAAAATGCGGCGTTTCAGTTCGGTGAGGTTCAAGGCGTACTTGCGCGCCCGCTTGGCTTGGGCCTCGACCTCCCGCGCGTGCTGCCACACAGCTTGAATTCCACGCGACAAGCCTTGGGCGCTCTCGGCGGCGAGATCTTTCGCGGGGCGTCCGTCCAAAAGCAGGCCGTCGAGCCAAGCCGCGCCCTCATCGCCAAGTTCGGCGACGGCCTCGCGTTTCAAGTGGTTCACGCGGTCCCCGGCCGCCTTGGCCTCAGCTTCGGCCTTGTAGCGCGCCGCGGCCGCGGCCTCTTGGCGCTGACGCTCTTCCGCCGCCTCGCGCATGGGTTCGAGCGGCAGACCCATGAGGTTCCTTGTCGGTCGCCATCCCGCCGCCATTTGCTCTATGGCCTGCAGGGCACCATCGAACGCCTGCCATGCCTCCTCTCCACCGCCCATCGACTGGTAGGGCGAGCGTCCGTCCAAGCCGGGGCGCCGCAACCAAGCCGCCACGTCGAATTCGACCGGCGCGGCCAATCGCTCCAGGAGCGCTTCTATCCGTTTGGTGACGTGCTCGCTCCGATCCAGGACGCGGCGAAGCTGGTTGATCCGGCGCTGAAGCACGAGGGCGCGATCGTGGGCCAAACACCAGTCGGGGAAATCACGAGCGATCAGGACGCGGGCTTGGGTGAGCGCCTTGATATATTGGTGGATCGCCTCCTGAGGCGCGACGAACCCTGGATCAATCTCGCGCGCGGCGCGCAGGACGTCGCTGGGCACGAAGTCGCGTAGCGGCGGGGGCAAACAGTCGGCCAATGCCCTAAGGGCGTTGATCGGTTTGAGTATCGGCGTCGGCTGCTCCGCCTCCATTCGGAGAACGACCCAGCGGTCCCAAAGCGCGGCCTGCCAGTAGTGCGACGAGACCACAAATCCCGACGGCGCCGTGGGAAGACCGATCACGTCACCCAGATCGAACGCCTCGATCTTCGCGCGGATCGATTGCAGAGAGGGGGGAGGGGTGGAGAGAGCCACACCGCGCGACGCCGACACGAGCCGTTCAGCCGTGCGTCGAATCTTGGCGGCCTCGCGGTCGCGCTCCTGAGCCGCGAGCGCTTCGCGGGCCACAAGATCGTCCTCGATGGCCTTGTGGTGCAACCAAGCCCGATTCAAGCCTTCAAGCAGCGCCCTCCGGATGGCGGCGACGTCGTGTGAGGTGCGATAGGCCGATAGGTCGATCTCGATTGTCGTTTGCGATCGAGCGCGGATCTTATCGATCTTGGCCGGCTTGCAGGGGTTGGTGACGTGGATTTCGATCCAGAGTTCGTGGAGCTTGCCCTTGCTGTTGACCACCTGGACCGCGAGGTCGGGACGAAGGTCGCCGCGGGTTGGTTCTAACTCGACGTCGGCGAGTGTAACCCACTGAGCCGCCTTGAGCTCCTGATCGACGCCGGGAAAGGATGACATGACCGGCGGCAGCCATACCGTCCTGGCTGCCTGCAACTGGTCCTTGGCCCAGATGTGAGCGTTGGTTTCAGGCCCGCCGCAGCCGGGAGCGCCGGTGGTGTGCCGGAAGAAAAGCTGAGCGCCTGTACGGCGAACCGCGTGGACGTCTTTGCGACAAACCGGGCAGATCAAGGTCGGCTTCGATCGAGGCGCCAGACGATCGACACGCACCAGGCTGCCGTCGGCGAGTTCCCCATAGACGAGCTTCACGCCCCTGGCGCCGTAGTCGGAATGGTCAGCATAGCCAAGCGGCGTGATCGCCACGCGGGCTCGGCCAGTCAGGGGGGCGCTGCTTCTCGTGTCCAGGCCGCTTCTCCATGAAGGATGCTTGAACCTCGATCGCCGGAACGACAGATCGGGACGTAGCGTCCACTAGAGAATAGTGGCGTAGCGTCACGCCGCGACAAGCCCGGCGACAACATATTTTCCCTACAAGGTGCGTTAAGCCTGCCAGATCACCGCCATCCAAAGCCCCTGTTCGTGGCGTGCGATCCGACCGACTGTGATGGACCAAAGCCGCGAGACCGTCGTGTCCCCTCGATCCATTCCCCAATGCGCCCTGTGCCCCAACAAGCTGACGGGCGAGCACAAGTCGGGCGAACACGTGATCGCCAACGCAATTGGTGGGCGTCTGATCATTGAGAACTTCATCTGCAAGACCTGCAACGATCGCACCGGCCATGCCTGGGACGCGCCGCTGGCCGCCCAGCTCAACGGTCTGAGCATGCTCTGCGACATCGTCCGCGACCGAGGATCGCTACAGCCGCACAAGATCATCACGACCGAGGGCGAGGAGCTGGAAATCCGCGCCGAAGGCGTCATGCGTCCGGCGCGAACCACCTTCAATCAGACCGCGAACGAAAGCGGCGTGTTCGTGGAGTTCACCACGCGCACACCACAAGAAGCCCGTAGGATTCTTCGCGGCCTCGTCGCCAAATATCCGCACTTGGACATTCAGGCGTTGGAAGACCAGGTGAAGGTGGAGACCGTCTACCCCAAGGGATGGTTGAAAGAGTCGTTCTCGGTCGGCGGACCAGCGGCCGGGCGCGCGATCGTCAAGAGCGCCCTGGCCATGGCGGTCCACGCGGGCCTTTCACCCGCCGACTGTCCCGAAGCCCTCGACTACCTTCTGCGGCCCGATGCTGAGGCGTGCTTTGGCTACGACTACCAGGTCGACCCGGTCGAAGGTCGCCAAGAGGGCGTGCCGCTCCATTGTGTGAGTGTTCGGGCCGATCCGGGAAGCGGCCTAGTGCTCGCCTATGTTGAGATGTTCGGCTTCTACCGGATCGTGGTTTGTCTCGCGCGGGCCTATCAAGGGGCGGCTGTCCAGCAGACCTATGCGGTTGATCCACGCACCGGGGAGACGCTTGATCTGGTTGTCGACCTGGATCTAGCTCCCGCCGACATAGCGCCGCTCTATGCTTACGAGCGCATTCCGACTGGGAGCTTGGAGGCGGCGCTCAAGCCTGTCCTGGCCCTAGCGCTCCTACGTCGAGATGAACGCGCGCGCCTTCAGGCGATCGAGGCGGCCGTCAGGCATGGGTTCGCCAACTGCGGCGCCCAGATGGGCGATGAACTGAGCGACGACCAGGCCGCGCGTCTCGGCGAGCTGGTCAGCCAGCATCTGACGCCGTACCTGGAGCACATGCTGTCTAGGCGCGCGCGCAATCCATCGACCCAATAGGTCGAAGGAGCGGGGCTCGACGGCCTTGGCGACTAGGTTAGGACTTGGGAAACGCGGTCGGCCGGGCGTCGAAGGCGCGGGCCGCCGCGTAGGCTTCGGGCACGGTCTCGTAGATCCCCAGAGTCCGCAGGGCCTGCGCCACGGTGGTCGGCGCGCGGTCACCGATCCGGGCCTGGCTCTCGGGCCGGACTTCGTCGAAGAGGTTACTGGCCTGCGCATAGATGGCGGCGGCCTCGGCGATTTCGTGCGCGATGCTGAGCTGGTTTGGACCTGCGGCGTCCTTGCCAAGTTTAGAGCGAAAGTACCGCCAGCGCGCCGCGTGGGTCTGCAGGTCCGACAACAGCTCCACATAGCCAGTCACGGCGCCGGCGTTGGGGGAGGCTTCAATCATGTCGCGCAGACCCGCGGCGACGGCCGGGTCCAACTCGGGCAGCTCGATCTCGGCGAAGCGCTCGCGGGTCAAATCCTGGCCACTGACCTTGAGGCCATAGGCGTAGTGGTAGGCCTCGACGCTCTTTTCGACATAGTCGCAGACCGAGCTTAGGACCAAGGGCATCACCGCCCTTTGCGCCCGAAAGCGCCGATCGATGCGCGCAGCTTCCTGCTGATCGGTCAGCGAAATCTGCGCCAGCACATACCAACCGGCGAATGCCGCCGCCATCAGGGCGAACCCGCCGGTCAGCAGGGTTTGCCAAGGCTCGAAGGCCTCGGCGAACGCGGTGACGCCCGCGCAGGCGCCAGTCGCTCCCGTGGCCCGGCAGCCCACATCGGCGCCGACCAGCGCCATCACCGCGACCGCGACTGCGCCCATCGCGATCAAGGATCCCTTGAAGCCCCTGCCCATCTTCATCTCGTGGCCTCGCTGACCATTCCAATCCGCTGACGGATCATTTCCGACTTTCTGGACTTTCTCGCGGCCTTCCGGCCGCCGCGGCTTGAGCGCCGCCTGGGTTTCAAGCCTAGCCGCCAGCAGCTGGGACCCTGTATTCCTACTACGGGAGTTTTCCGGAATTGCGCGCGGTGCGCCGAGGAATACCCTTCTCCTCGGCAATTCGAGCCAAGGTCGTTTTCAAATACGGCCGCGACTACGATGCGCCCGGCCGGCGGCCCCCATGCCGCCGGCCGTCACAGCGTCGAGGAGTGGACGTCGGCCAGTTGCTTGGCATTGACCGGGGCGATCGCCGCCGCATGCGCCTCGATCAATTTGCGGAACCGACCGAAGGCGATATGACAAGCATCGCGCTGGCCGGCGAGCAGGTCGGCGACCTGATTGAGGTCGAAGGGTTGTGCCCCGCCGAACGCATACATCACGCCGCCGAGCGGGCTTGGTCTGCGCGTGACGATGTCGGTCATTCCAATCACGAACCGCCGTGAAAAGCGGTGGTTATAGGCGTTGCGAAAGTCGGCCGTAGCGTCGCGATAGGTCGCGTTGCCGATCTTCTGCAGGGCGAGCCGCAGCTTCTTGGCTGGATTGCCCCAAGGAGCTAGCGCGGTGTCGAAGGCGTCCTGGTAGATTTGGTGATCGAGGGGCAGGTCATCGACCCAAGCCTCACCCATCAGGGCCTGATTGGCCTGGTGTGAGAGATGAGCGCCGGCGAAGTAGAACCGTGACCGGACGACGTAAGGCAGATTCAAGCTGATCGTGGCCAGATCATCGATGGCGATCTGGCACGCCTCAAGCTTCTCAACGTCGCTAAGCTCCGCTGCCACTACGGCCCAGGCCCGGAGGCGTTCGACGTGGCCGGTCAGCTTGTTGATGATGTTGGCCAACTCGCGGATGAACTCTTCGTGCATCTGCGAATAGGGCATCCAGACCATGAACAGCGGATCGGGCAGGGGGCTGGCCTCGGAGCGCAAAAAGCAAGGCTCGGCCTTGCTCGCCTTCAGCGCTTCGTCAAAACGGCCGAAGAGCTCGACGCTCATGGCGTCGCCCGTGGCGACAAAGGAGCGATCGGTCGATCCACGGCCAGGCGGCTAGTCAAATTGATGCGCTGCATAGGCCGGCCGCTCGACCATGACTGTTGGATCGGCCAGATAGGCCAGGCCCGCCAGGACGCCGATATAGGTCACCTGGTCGGGAAGCTCCCCAGTCACCAGCGCCAGGTACCGTGAAGGGCGGGCCTGCCGATCTTGCGCGGTCATGTAGCCGTGATGGGTGTTGCGCAGGGACCGCAGCACATTGGCCGTGAAGACTTCATAGGTTTCCAAGACCTCGCTGGTCAGGGCGCTATTTCGGACCAATACGCCGGCGCCGGTGTTCTTGTCGGGCATCGTGATCGAACCGATCACCGTGTCTCGCAGCGCCGAATAGACCGCGTCGGCGCCTTGCTCGAGGAGATCCCGCCAGGGCCCCGGCGCCGTCGCCAACGCGCGCTTCAAGAGGTCCAAGCCATCGATCGGGTTGAACAAGGTCTTGAACCTTTCACTATTTCTAGTCTCCGTCCAATAGTTGGTCAGTTCCTCGATGATGTCGGCGACCTCGAACGTCGCGCCTATCCTGAGAGCCCGCTGCGCGGCGGTGTTGGACGCGATCGCCTTGCGCAGAAGCCGGTCGATGGTGAGACCGTGCTCGAAGCAGGTCACAAAATCGATCAGGTCGTCCTTGAGATAACCGGTGGGATCGGTGTTCCAGGAAATGTGCCCACCGCACCGTTCGATCAGCCAGTCCAGCCATTGGCAAATCTCGTCAACGCTGAGTTTAGGATCCTGCAGATAGCGCTGATGGCCGCCGAAGGATTGAGTCTGGTCGTTGACCTTCGCGGCCGTCGGCCGGCGCCCGCCTTTGGTGAAATCGGCGCGTGACGCATAAACCCCGAGCCAGTCGACCGGAAAATCCGGATGGATCTGCTCGATCTTCTCGCCGGGCACGAAGACGATCGTCAGACCGGCGCGGTAGGTCGGAAAGTACGGCACGACAGGGTACATCGCGAGCGCGCCCAGATCGAGCGTCAGCCGAATTTGCTCGTTCGGCGCTAGGATACTCCATCGCGAAAGGGTCTTCAGGTTGACCTCGTCGGTCAGCGATTCCACGCCGTACTGCGCAGCGACATAGCCGCCCCGCACGCATCCTTGACGGCGCTCGTACTCATAGGGTGAGCGAACCAGTGCGATCCGTCCCTGAGGGAAGGCCTGAAAGAAGGCCGGCGCGATCTTGTCACGCAAATGAGCTTCGAAGCCTTCATTGCGGTGCAGCGAAACGGCGAGTGATAATTCGTAGACGCCCTTGGCCGTTTTTGGCTCAGCCGAGAACGCATCGATCTTGGGCTGCAAGTCCAGCGAAGTGGCCTCGGTGGGATTGAAATCGCCGTAGTCCGTCTTGGTGACGAACGCGACGTCCTTGTACAGCTTGGCGTCTTGAAAATTGCCGATGTCCAGATAGGTCGCGCTGGACACCGGGGCGGGGCGAGCGCTGCCCTTGACCCGACCTGGGTCCCGCATCCAGACCGCGTCGGTTTCGATCTTAACCCCGTATTTCGCGCGGTCCTGAAACCGTCGCGCCAACGCCGAAGCGCTGGCATGATCTTCCCGAGGCGTACTGCTTCCGGGAGCCGTCACCTTGGCGGGGTCGAACAGGCGCGCCCAGCCCATGTCCTTCCAACTGACTTGATCGATCAAAGCCGTCTCCCGCGTGCCGAAGCGCCGACGGTCGCGCTCGGCGGCCCCGACACCCCACAACCATTCGTCGTACAGGCGTCGCGTTGGCCGTGGCAAGACGTCGATGGCAGGTTGAATCCCAAGATCGCTTGCCCGGTTTGACCTACCGACCATCCTGGATGCCGAGACGCTAGTGATGACCAGGACTCTTATTTGCCGACCTGCTAACCGGGGCGCTAGGCCGTCCTCATGCCTATTGGATCCATAACGCGGATCCTGGCCGCAAGGTCGGGCCTTCTTTTGCCTTCGACCAGCAAAGCGTCCATCGTGCGCGGCGAAGCTTGCGAGTCGCGCGGCGGAGGCGCCTGACGCCGCTGGGACGAAGAGGCCGAACTCGTTGGAAACTGCCGAACCGCAGGTCGAACCGGCGATCGATGGGCGCATCTGGTACCTGATCCCGGTGGCGGATTGGAAGCCCGATCAGTCCACGCCTCTTGCCGGTTTTTCGCTGTCGCTGTGTGAGAACCACCAGCTCGTGCGAACTGCCGGATTCCTACCGTCTACGATTTTTTGGCCCAGTGAAGAGGCGCGCTCGACCCGCCTTGCGCGCCGCATGTCTGGCCTGGATGCGATCGAGTGGCACCCCCAATCGCCGCGAGCCATCCGCTCCGAGCCCGTTCCCCCGGCCGCCCCCTTCCAAGTGGTCTTGCTGCCGGACAATGAGGACGCCGCTGATTACGCCGCCTGGGCCGCGTCCGGTCCGATCAGACCGATCTTGGTCGGTCGAAACGGTCCCGATATTCGGATGGCGGACCTTAACGAGGAGAGCTTGCGTCGGCAGCTGCTGCGGATCTGCGACGAACTGGATGGCAAGGTCGAGCGTCACGCCATCATCGAAGCCCGCCAAGCGCTGGACGGCTGGACGACGCGAACGTCGCAAACCTTGCCCTATAGCGTTTTTGGCCACGGCTCGGTGGTGCCAAACCTGATGGCCTTGGGCGTGGCCGGTTGGGATGCGCCTGGCACGGAGACGCCAGCTCCGCTTGGTGAGGGGACCTCGCCCCTGGTCGAACAAATGGTTCGGACCAGCCGAACCATCCTGGAAATTCGCGACGGCACGCCCGCCTCGGTCGGTTCGGCCAATTTCGCGCGCCGCCCGTCGCTCACACTTTTTACGCCCGCCATGTACGATCTGACGGACGTAAGGATGAAGCCGGGTGTGGGGACCCCCACCGAGCGTAGAGCGTTTGATACGGTCAAACAGCAGTTGGCGCGCCAACGCGGCTACAGTTTCATGGGTACGACGCCGGCCCAAATGCGCGCGTCTATGGGCGTTGACCCCGACAGTCTCAAGCAGGGCGCGCGACCGACCTTGCATTGGCTTGCTCAGCTTCGGCAACGGGAAGTCGCCCTCGCCAACGAAGCTGTCGCCAGTCTGGCCGGATCGGAGATTTCCGCCGTTTTGCGCTTGCCGTTCGACATCAACCGCACCGGCGGGGCGGTGCGTCAGTTCGTCAATCACTTCCGGGGCAAGGGCCGCAGCGCGCGGCGGTGCGCGCGTGAGTTTCGCGAGGTGCAGGCGGCGATCGGTGCGGCGATCCCGACGCCGTTTCAGGCCTTGATCGCCGAAATCCCCGGCGAAATTCGGATCGTCTCCGATGCGCAGGTCGGGTGGTTGGACTGCTCGGGCCTACCCCTGTGCATCCGTCGTGACCTTGCTCATGTCCCGGCCACGCCCGGCAATTTGCTCGTGGGCCAACTGACCGCAAAGCCGATCTTGCGTCTGACCTCAGAGGATTTCAGCAAGATCCTGGTGATCAGCGCGATCAAGCGCGACGACCCAATCCGCGCGATGTTCGAGTTGGCCTTCGATACTTATGGCCAACGCTGGAAGGACAGGATTCAGGTCGATTTCGTTGAGGCGCACAACGCGGACGAACTGGTGGCGGCTTTAAACGCCTTCGAGGGTCACATGGTCATTTTCGATGGCCATGGATCTCACAAGGACGGCGGACCTGGCGTGCTGCATCTGCACGACGAGACGATCGACGTTTGGACCCTGAATGGCCGCGTCGCGCATATGCCGGCGATCGTCCTGCTCAGCGCCTGCGACACCCATGCGGCCGATCGCAATCACGCCACCACGGCAAGCGGCTTCCTCGGCCTGGGCGCCCGCGCCGTCCTGGCGTCGGTGCTGCCGCTCGACGCCATGTCTGCGGCGGTGTTCGCTGCCCGGCTAGTCTATCGGATCGCTGACTACCTGCCCGTGGCCGTTGCGGCGCAGGGGCGGCCGTTCACCTGGACGGAGGTGGTCGGCGGCATGATCCGCTTGCAGCTGATGAGCGACTACCTGCTCGGCTTCCTGGCCGCAGGGGAAATCACGAACGATCAGTTCGAGGTCATCTCCTTGGCGGGCCACGAGGCCATCAATCAGGGCGACGACAAGGCTTTCGAGGGCGCAGTGCGCGGACTGGTCGCCGTTGGCGTCGAGCGCGAGGTCGCCGCTCGGAGATTGCGTGAAGCGATCGCAACGTCGAGCGGCATCAGCTATCGCAACATTGGTCGACCCGAGACTATTCTCTTCGACTCCTCGCATCGTCAGGCCGCGCTCGCACGGGAACTGGAAACGACTCAACTGGAAGCGCTTGGCTCGGAGGGCTTTGGGTAGATCGCGAACCAGACCAGCTTGGCCTTACAGCCGGCTTGGCCGTGCCCGCGATTGGCAGAGGGTTCCGCCATACGGGCTGATCTCGACCGGCTTTTTACGCGGGAGAAGGCGTTGGTGTCGTTGGAAGAGCATCTGCGTCATCCGGAGATTTCGATGACCGCGCACATCGCGCGGCGACGGGCGGAACTGGCCGCCAGGCTCGCCGGTCGCCGGGCGATTTATCTGGACCTGCGCTATTGGGTGATCATTCGCGAGGTTCGTGCGGGCCTGCGTACCAGCGCCGAGGATCGCAAGCTCGTCCATCATCTCGAGGCTGTCGTCACTCAGGACCGTGCGTTCTGTCCCATCACGGACGCCACCTTTATGGAGTTGATGAAGATCGGAAATCCCGACTGGCGGATGGCGACTGCGCGGTTGGTCGACGAGTTCAGTTGCGGCGTGAGCTTAATCCCTGAAGAGGAGCGCATCGCTGAGGAGGCGGACGCATTCATGCGCACGGCCATCGTGCAGCGAACGCCGGGCCTGAAGCCGTCGCCCTGGACGTCACTCAGCTATGTCCTTGGCCCTCTCCATCCAACCGGCATGACAAGATTGGGCGAAGCCGACCAACTTGCTGTGCAGAAAGCATTCTTCGACTACCTCTGGACACTGCCCCTCGCCGAAATGGCCGGTGCCTTGAACTTCGAAAATTTTGAGGATCTCAGCGACTTCCAAGCTGCAGCCGATCAGGTCAACGCGGGCAATGCGGCCCACGCCGGCCAGATGACGTCGTTTGAGGCGGTTTTGGAGCAGGAGTTTCAAGGGATGGCGGAGTTGTGCGCGCCCTTCGTTGACGCGGCCGTGCTCAGCCTCATGCCGCTCGCCTCTACCCCATCGGCCGAACGGCGGAAATACTGGTGCAACGCTATTCGCTTGAGCCTGCAAAATCCCGAGCACGCGCGGCGCCTGCCGACCGCCCACGTTCAGGCCGTGCTCCACGCGCTGCTGCGTTGGGAGTTTCGTCAGAAGAAGATCGAGCCCAACGATTTCTTTGACTACATGCATGGCGCTGCCGCCCTAGGCTATTGTTGCGCCTATTTGGGGGAAAAGGGCCTGGCTGGAGCGCTGCGCCACCAGCGTCTCAAGCTCGCTGAAATTCACGATTGCTACGTGACCAATCGCGTCTCTGAAGCGGGTGAGTTTGTTCGGAAGCTAAGGCGGCCACGCGTAGCTTGAAGCGTTTGGCCCATTGGGCAGCGGACGCTTGGACTTGGCGGATCCGAACGCAAAACACGATGAGGACCGGCAGATGAATGTCAGGTCTGCGCGCGAGGTGTCTATCTAGGACCTGGACCCGGCGGTCATCACAGGCGCTCCATGGCCGCGGCCGCTGTCGAGGTCAGCAGGAAAAGCCGGTTCGGCTGCGAGGGGAAGGCCCGAAAGCCGAAGCTCTCATAGAAGGCGACGGCCTTGTCGTCCTTGGCGTCGACTAGGATGGCGAACACCGCCAGGGTCCGACTGGCGCCGAGGATGCGCTTGATCGCGTCGACCAGCAGAAGCTCGCCCAGGCCCTGGCCCTTGACCCGCTCGTCGCGCGCCAGACGGCCGATCAAGGCGGTGGGAATGGCGTCGTAGCGCGGCAGCTTCTTGCCGACATCATCCGGAACATCGGCCACGGCGAGCGTGAAGGCGCCCAGGCTGTAGAAGCCGACAACGCTGCCCGTCTCGTCCAGGGCCACGAAAACGCGCGCGACGTTGCGGCGATCGTCTTGGCCGGCGCGCTTGGCGAACCAGTCGTCGAGAGCGGGTTGGCCACAGCGAAAGGCCGACCGGTCGTGGGCCTTGTCGAGCGCAGCGATGGTGATCGTCAAACCCTAGCCCACCGTGGCTTTGTAGCGACGGGCGGCGGCGACCAGCTTGTCGTTCGGGGCCGGCGGATCGATGAGGGCGTCGAGGAAGGCTCGGGCGTCGGCGCCCGTCAGCACCATCCGCTCGTGCTCATCAAGCACGCGACGCGCGCCCTCATAGGCCAGGTCCCCGGCCGTCAGGCCGCTGACCGCCATCGCCCGCTGGATCAGGTCTTTGGCCGAGGCGGCCACCCGCAACTCGATCCGTTCCTTTTTGGGTTCCCGCGGCGCGGCGGCGGGGGATGCGGCGATCGCCATGGCCATGTCCTCTGGTTCTCCAAAAATGTACGGCGGATCACCGTGCGTTTCAAGGCGTGCATCGTCAGCATCCGCCTGGTCGGCGGATATTGTGGCTATATTCGACGTATAGAGTGGCAAGGCGTGGACTGACGGTCTTGCCTGCGGCGGCGGTCGCCGGTGGCCGCGTAGGGATGCCGCGCCGCCGTGACCGCTTCCGCCGTCCGCTCCCTTGCCATCGACCCTGCGGCCGGTCAGGCGACGGCCTGGGCCGGCCTTCGTCTTCACCAGGTGCGATACGTCCTGGCGGCGGCCGAATGCGGCGGGTTTCGACGCGCGGCGCGGCGGCTGGGCGTTCAGCAATCGGCTGTCTCGCGCCGCATCCAGGAACTGGAAGACCGGCTGGGCGCGCGAATCTTTGAGCGCGGTCCGTCTGGCGTGCTGTTGACGTCGGCGGGGCGCGACTTCGTCGAAGGCGCGCACGGGGCGATGGTCGAACTCGATAGAGCGGTCGATCAGGTCGCCGACCTGGCCCGCGGCGATCAGGAGACCTTGCGCATCGGCATCTTGGCGCCGCTGGGGCCGGGTCCTCTTGATGATCTGCTTCGCCGCCTGCTGGCTGCGGTCCCGGGCGCTATGCTTGAGATGGCCGAAGGCGACGCGCGCGAGCACCTCGACGCCCTGGCGCGTGGCCGACTGGATGTGGCCTTTGTTGCAGGCCAAGCGGCCGGTCAGCGTTTCGACCTCCATAAGGCCTGGCGTGAGCATCTGTTGGCGGGCTTGCCGGCGGATGACGCCCTGGTCGCACAACACAGCGTGCGCTGGAGAGAGATCATCGAGCGGAGGCTGTTGCTGCCCGCCGAGGGGCGGCGGGATCTCGAAGCCTTGATCGCGCGGCGTGTTCGACGTCTTGGCGGGGCGGCCAGGATGGCGCCGCAACTGGCTGGCCACGCCACGGTCTTGCGCCTGGCAGCCCTGGGCCAGGGCGTGGCCCTGGTCCCGGAAAGCTGCGCGCCACGCGTCAACGGCCTCGTCTATCGGCCCATCCATCGCGAGATCCTGGCCTACAACGCCGTCATCGGCCGGCGACCGTCAAAACCGATCTTGCGCCGTCTGCTGGGTCTGATCGTCGGGGCCTGAGCCGACGTCATCGCGTGGCGGCGGCCGGTTCGAGCACCATGTCTCGGGTCACCAGGATCGTCAGCGGCAGACCGGTGCGCAGGGTCAGGGTCGGCTGCACATCGAGTTGGCGGCGAACGACCTGCTGTCCGGTCTGGTTGACGGTGTCCTGGACGCCGCGCCGCAGAGCGCGGGCCACATCGCCGTCGTCATCGGAACCCAGTTCGGCGCCGATCCCCAGCACGCTCGACAGCACGGCCGCCTTGACCATCGCGCCCCAATGAGCGTCGACCCCGTCTTCGAGCCCGGAGCGCCCGCCCGCGTCCGCGCCCACCAGCCGGTCCAGCAGCAGGGAGCGGCCGTCGGGCAGGATCAGCCGATCCCAGGCCAGCAGCACGCGCTTCTGTCCGAAGCTGACCTGGGCGTCATAGGTCCCGATCAGTCTTGACCCTTGGGGGATCAACAGGATCCGCCCGCTCAAGCTGTCGTAGACATTGCGCGTGACCTGCGCCGACACCGGACCTGGAAGGTCGGAGCGCACGCTGGTGACCAGGGCGGCGGTGATGGTCGAGCCAGCCTGCAGCAGGTAGGGCGAGGCGGGCAGCGATAGCCTGTGGGCGCTGACGGTCTGGCGATCGCCCGGTCGATCCAGGAACGCCTGTCTGGACGCTGGCGGGCTCGTGGGCTGCGCATCGGGCGTCGCCGAGAGCGCGGTTGGTGCTGCGGCGGCTTCGAGCCTTGCGGCGGCTGGCGCCGTGCGCGCGGCGCCGGTGAAGAGGGCGCTGGCGCGGGCCGCGTCGAGGGCTTGGCGTCGCGCCTCGGCACGTTGCATGGCGGTTGGGTCTGCGTTTGGCGCTGGGCCGCCGATAGCCGGCGGGTCGATGACGGCGCCCCGCTGTTGGGCCGCGACAATGGGTCGACCCAGATCACCGGGCAGGGGCGGACCGAGCTTTGGGACGTCGCCATAGGTTTTCGGGGCGCCCGAGACGGCCGCGGCTGGTGGTCCCGCGCTGGCCTCGGCTTGAGGGGCGGGCGGCTTCGGGGTGCGGGGCTGGAGGGCCAGGACCAGGGCGCCGCCGATCGCCACGGCGCCGAGGCCTGACAGCACGGCGATCATCGGCCGCGACAGCTGCGCCACGCGCGGCGGGTCGGCGCGCAGTCGTAGCGCCTCGACGGGCGGCGGCGCCGAAGCCTCGTTGCTGGTCTGGGGATCGTCGCTCATCGACCCGCGGCGCCCATGCGGGTGATCGTCACACGCCGTGGCTTGCGCTTGTCGCCAAGCCGAAGCTCGGCGCGTTCGAACAGGCGGTCGACCACCATCTGTCGTCCCGCGACACGATAGGCGACGAGTTCGGGCTTGCCGGCGGGGTCGAGCACGAACAGCGGCGGTAGGTCCGTCTGCGCGATCTGCGCGGGGAAGACGATGACCACCTTGGCGCCATTGTCGAAGACCTGGGTGGGTCGCCAGGCCGGCCGGTCGCCCGAGATCTTGTAGTCGAAGTTCAAGGCGGGGAGATCGGCCGCTGGCGTGGGCGTCGGCGTCGGAGCTGGCGGTGGTGTCGGCAGGGCGCGCGCCCTCACGGCGATCAGGGCGTCCTGCGGGTAGGTCCAGGCGACCGAGGCCATGTAGACGGTCGGGTCGGCTCTCAGCTCCACATAATAGGTGCGGCGGTCTGTGTTGATCACCAGGTTCGTCATCAGCTTGGCGGCCGTGGGCTTGACCAGGACATGGACACGGCGGGTCTCGCCGGTCCCGCTTTCGGTGTCGCCGAGGATCCACCGGGTGGTGTCGCCCGCCGCGACGGGGCCGGGTCCGATCAGCTGTTCGCCCGGCTGCAGGACGAGATCGGTCACCCGGCCGGGCGCGGCATAGACCTGGTAGAGGCCGCCCTCGCTCCAGGCGTAGCGCTGCACCGCGCCTTGGAAGGTGTCGCCGGCCGGCTGGACCCGAGCGGCGGCATTGGCCGCCACGACGGGGCGCTTGGGATCGCCCGAGGCCGGGAGGCGAGGGACATAAGGCCTGGGCTCGGCCTGGACCACGGTCGCCGGAAAGGCGGAAATCAGTAAAGCCGCGAGCACGGCTTTGTGCGGTTGCGGAAGCCTCATGCGGCCAGCTCCTTGGACCAATCGATGGCGTGGACGAAAACCCCGAGCGGGTTCTTCTTCAGCTGCTCGGCGTTGCGGGCGGGGCGGACGACCAGGGTGAGGATCGCCGACCAGCGCTCGGTGCTGGCCAGGGCCCCGTCCTGGTAGCGCCGCTCGACCCAGGCGACCCGGAAACTGGTGGGCGAAGCGCGGATGACGCTGGAGATCTCGACCGAGACCTGGACCTTGCCGACCATGGCGAAGGGATCCTGGCGCCGCGCCTCGTCATTGAGCGCCAGGGCGCCCTTCTCGCTGGCGAAGTCGTAGGCCCGCAGCCAGTTCTGCCGCAGCACGATGGGGTCGGCGGGGATGGCGCGCACGTCCTCGATGAAGCGGGCCAGGTGGAAGGCCACCTGCGGATCGGTCGGCTTGTAGTCGGCCACGGCCGGCGACACCGTGCGCGCCTCGCCGAGCCTGTCGACCTCGACGACCCACGGGGTGACCGTTCCGCGCGCGCCTTGCCAGACCAGGGCGCAGGCCAGCACGGTGATCACCCCGGCCTCGACCAGGGCCAGGGTCCAGACCCGGCGGCCGGTGACGGCGACCTGGCCGACCCGATCGTCCCAGGCTTGCCGCGCGCGGCGATAGGGCGTGTCAGGTTCGGGCGTGCGGCCGTAGCGAACCTCGGGGCGCTTGAACAGGCTCATCAGGATCCTTCCGAAAGGTCGACAGAGGCGCCGCCGCCGCTCTGGCTGGAGGAGGCCGCGTGGCTCGCCGCCGAGGCGCCATGGCTGATCGTCTGGGCGCGCTTCATCCGCTTGACCCAGGCGGGCGGCGCGGCGCCCTGGCCGCCGCTGGACGGCCCTTCGCCGCCAGGCGTGCCTGAGCCCTGGCCGGCTTGCTGTTGACGGGCGGCCTCGAAACGCGCGCCGAGCGATTGGGCCGCGCGTCGCAGCGGACTGGCCGCCGCCGTCCCGGCCGCCTTGGCCACGCCGGCCAGGCCGCCGCTCTGCATCGCGCCGGTCGCCCCGCCGGCCAGGGCCGCCGCGCCGCGCGCCGTCCCCGCGGCCAGGCCGGCCAGGCCGCCCATCGCCAAGCCCGCCGCCGCGCCGCCCGCCAGGAGCGCGCCGCCGGCCGCCGCGCCCGCGCCCACCGCCGCCCCGGCGCTCAGTTGCGGTCCGCCCGACACCAGGCCGTTGGCGAGACCGGGAGCGAACAGCCCAAGGCCCAGCAGGCACAGCGAGGCCAGGACGACGGCCAGGGCCTCTTCAATGGTGGGCTGGGCGCTGGCGAAGCTGGTGGTGAACTGTTCGAACAGCGTCGAGCCGATGCCGACCACGACAGCCAGCACCATGACCTTGATGCCCGAGGCCACGACGTTGCCCAGCACGCGTTCGGCCAGGAAGGCGGTCTTGCCAAACAGGCCAAACGGCATCAGCACGAAGCCGCAGAGCGTCGTCAGCTTGAACTCGATGAGCGTCACGAACAGCTGCACCGCCAGCACGAAGAAGCTCAGCACGACGATCAGCCAGGCGATCAGCAGGACCGCGATCTGGATGAAGTTTTCGAAGAAGGCGACATAGCCCATCAGGCCGGAGATCGCTTCAAGCAGGGGGCGGCCCGCATCGATGCCGGCCTGGCCCACGCGGCCGGGACGCAGCAGGTCGGCGGCGGTGAAGCCCGTGCCCGAGGCCTTCAGGCCTAGCCCCGCGAAGCTCTCGAAGATGATGCGGGCCAGGCCGTTCCAGTTGCCGATCAGATAGGCGAAGGCCCCGATGAACAGGGTCTTGCGGATCAGGCGGGCGATGACGTCCTCGCCCTCGCCCAGGCTCCAGAACAGAGCCGCCAGGGTCACGTCGATGACAATCAGGGTGGTGGCGATGAAGGCCACTTCGCCGCCGAGCAGGCCAAAGCCGGAGTCGATATAGGCCGTGAAGACGCCCAGGAAGCGGTCGACGACGCCGGGACCTTCCATGGTCAGCGCTCCGGCGTCTGGGAGAGGCCGAGGAACCGGCGGCGCTGATCGGCCCAGGCGCGCAGGCAGGCCGGTTCACGCGCGCCGCCCTCGCCCAGGGCCTGACAGCGCTCGAGTTCGGCGCGTGCTGGATCGACGGCGCTGGTCGCCGGCGCCGTGGCGACAGGCGCGGGCGCCGGCGCCGGGTGGCGTGTCTGCAAGGCTGCCACGAGGAGCGCCAGCAGGGCGAAGCCGATCGCGGCCAGCCGGAAGGTGAGGGCCGAGGTCATGGCCGCGTCGGTGAGCCATTGAACATCTGGGCCGAGCCCGGCCGATAGCCCGCGCCCGGCGTCAGGAAGCGGCGCAGCTGCTCGCGGGCCTGATCCTGGGCCGCCGCGCGTTGGGCCGCTTCCAGGGTCTGGGCGCGGCCTTGCGCGGCCAGCAGGGTGGTGAGGTCCGAGAGCTGCTGGGATTGCAGGGCCAGGAGCTGGTTGCCGGCTTGCGCCGCCTGCAGCGCGCCGCTGGCCGATTGGCTGGCCGACACCAGGGCGCTCATCTCCTGGCGCGCGTCATCGAGGTTGCCGACCACGCCGGCCTGGATCTTCAGGGCGTCCTTGAACGCGCCGACGCTGTTGGCCCATCGCGACTGGGCTCCGGCGACCAGCGCCTGGTCGCTGGCGGTGAGGTCGGCGGGGCGATAGGCCGCCTTGAACGCGTCCTCGATGGCCGAGACGTTGAACGCCAGCTGCTGGGCCTGGTCGATCAGGGCCCGGGTCCGCTGAAGTTGGCTCTGGAGCGAGGCCAGGGCGGAATAGGGCAGGGTCGTCAGGTTGCGCGCCTGGTTGACCAGCGACTGGGCCTGGTTCTGCAGCGCGGTGATCTGGTTGTTGATCGACTGCAGCGTCCGGGCCGCCGTCAGCACGTTCTGGGCGTAGTTCGACGGGTCAAAGACCGTCAACTGCGCCTGGACGGGGGCGGCGATCGTCAGGGCGGGCGCGGCCAGCAGGACAGCCAGCAGCGCCCGCCGGCAGGGGCGGGGGCTCATGATTGTGACTCCAGGGTGGTGGGCTCGGGGAGCGGAGAGGCCGACGGGCGGGGCGCCAGCGGCAGGGACGCCAGCAGGTCGGCGGCCCAGTCGAGGTCGCGGGCGCGCAGCCAGGCCTCCGCGAAGCCGTCCTTGCCGCTTTCCGCCAGAACGCGGGTGATCAGGGCCTGATCGGTCTTGGAGGAGGCGGCCGCGAAGGCCAGGGCCACCTCGCCAAGCCCCAGGTCGAACAGGCGGTCGCCGTCGGGGGATTGGCAGTAGTAGTCGCGCTTGGGCGTCGCGCGGCCGAGGATCTCGATCTGGCGGGCGTTGAGGCCAAAGCCCGCATAGATCTGGGCGATCTGCGGTTCGAGGGCCCGGGCGTTGGGAAGGAACACCCGGGTCGGGCAGCTTTCGATGATCGCCGGCGCGATCGCATTGTCCTTGATGTCGGCCAGCGACTGGGTGGCGAAGATGACGCTGGCGTTCTTCTTGCGCAGCGTCTTGAGCCACTCGCGCAGCTGCTGGGCAAAGCCGGGATCGTCCAGGGCGAGCCAACCCTCATCGACGATGACCAGGGTGGGGCGTCCATCCAGGCGGCGCTCAAGGCGATGGAAGAGGTAGGCCAGCACGGCGGGCGCGCCGGGCGAACCGATCAGACCCTCGGTCTCGAACGCCTGGACGTCTCCGCGCCCCAGGCTCTCGCCTTCGGCGTCGAGCAGCCGGCCCGACGCCCCGCCCACGCAGTAGGGCCGCAGGGCGAGCTTGAGGGCGTTGTCTTGCAACAAGGCGGCCAGGCCGCTGAGCGTGCGCTCCTCGACCGGCGCGGAGGCCAGGGCGCCCAGCGCCGACCACAGGTGGTCGCGGACCTGCGGCGTGATCGGCGCGCCCTCGCGCGCTAGCAGGGCCGCCAGCCAGTTGGTGGCCCAGGCCCGCTCCTCCAGATCGTCGATCGCCGCCAGGGGCTGGAGGGCGGGCGCGCCACCGGTCTGGCCGGCCTGGCCGCCCAGATCATGCCAGTCGCCGCCCATGCCCAGGGCGGCGGCGCGGATCGAGCCGCCGAAATCGAAGGCGAAGACCTGGGCGCCGGCATAGCGGCGGAAGGACAGGGCCATCATCGCCAGCAGCACCGACTTGCCCGCACCGGTCGGTCCCACCACCAGGGTGTGGCCGACATCGCCGACGTGCAGGCTGAAGCGAAACGGCGTGGCGCCATCGGTGCGGGCGTGCAGCAGGGGCGGCGCGGCCAGGTGGTCGTCGCGCGCCGGTCCGGCCCACACCGCCGACAGCGGCATCATGTGCGCCAGGTTGATCGTCGAGATCGGCGGCTGGCGGACATTGGCGTAGACCTGCCCCGGCAGGCTGCCAAACCACGCCTCGACGGCGTTGACGGTCTCGGCGATCACCGTGAAGTCGCGACCCTGGATCGCCTTCTCGACCAGCCGCGCCTTCTCGGCGGCCGCCTGCGGGTCGCGGTCGGAGACGACCACGGTGGCGGTGACAAAGGCCTGGCCGATATCGTCGGCCCCAAGGTCCTGCAGCGCCGCGTCGGCGTCGGCCGCCTTATTGGCGGCGTCGGAGTCGACCAGGGCCGAGGCCTCGTTGGTCATCACCTCCTTGAGGATCGCGCCGATCGACTTGCGCTTGGCGAACCACTGGCGGCGGATGCGCGACAGCAGGCGCACCGCGTCGATCTTGTCGAGCATCAGCGCCCGGGTCGTCCACCGGTAGGGAAAGGCCAGGCGGTTGAGGTCGTCGAGGATCCCTGGAAAGGTCGCGCTCGGGAAACCGACGATGGTCAGGACCCGCAGATACTGGTCGCCAAGCCGGGGCTCCAGGCCGCCGCTGAGCGGCTGGGTGGCCAGCAGGACATCCAGGTGCATCGGCGTCTCGGGCACCCGCACGCTCTGGCGGGTGTCGGTGATCGCCCCGTGCAGGAACGACAGCGTCTCCGGGTCATCCAGCCACGCCGCCTGAGGCATGAAGGTCTCGACCAGCTGCAACACGCGGTCGGTACGCTGGATGAACCCTTTGGCCTGTTCCCAGGCGTCGACGCCGCGACGGGCCCGGCCTTCGATCATCAGGCCCTCGACCCGGGCGGCGTCCTCGGCGGGCGGTCGCCAGACAAAGGTCAGGTAGTAGCGGCTCTCGAAATGGCTGCCGGCCTCGGCGAACTGCTCGCGCCGTTCCAGGTCGACCAGCGCCGAGGCGGCGTCGGGGAACAGGCCTTCGGGATAGCCGTCGGCCCGGTCGCGGCGGGCCTCGATGAACAGCGCCCAGCCCGACCCCAACCGGCGCAAGGCGTTGTTGAGGCGGGCGGTGGCGGCGACCAGTTCCGACGGCGTGGCGCTGTCGAGGTCCGGCCCCCGAAACCGCGCCGTCCGCTGCAGGCTGCCGTCCTTGTTGAGGACCACGCCCTTGGCCACCAGAGCCGCCCACGGCAGGTAATCGGCGAGCAGGGGCGTCGGCGCGCCATAGGCGGACAGGGGCATCATCGCCGTCAGGTCCGCAGGTAGGGCGGATAGCGCAGGTGTCGACGCGCCACCTCGACGAACTGCGCGTCGCGCCGCGCCGCCCACACGGCGGCCAGGTGACCGATCGCCCAGATGACCAGCCCCGCCAGCCAGAGCCGCAGCCCAAGACCCAGGGCCGCGGCCAGGGTGCCGTTGGCGATGGCCACCGTGCGCGGCGCGCCGCCCAGCAGAATCGGCTCGACCAGGGCCCGATGCACCGGCGCGAAATAGCCGCTCGGAAGGCTGAGGTCAGGGGCGGCGCTCACGCGATCAGCGCTCCGCCGCCGAACGAGAAGAAGCTGAGGAAGAAGCTGGAGGCGGCGAAGGCGATCGACAGGCCAAAGACGATCTGAATCAGCCGGCGAAAGCCCCCGGAGGTGTCGCCAAACGCCAGGGCCAGGCCGGTGGTGATGATGACGATCACCGCGATGATCTTGGCCACCGGACCTTCGATCGACTCCAGGATCGACTGCAGGGGCGCTTCCCAAGGCATCGAGGAGCCGGCCGCGCGGGCGGGGGCGGCATAGACCAGGCTCAGAGCCGTGATCGCCGCGAAGCCGAGGCGGTCAAGCATCGCGCTGGCCAGCGGGTGGCGGTTATGGCGTGCGGCCGCGTGTCCGGCGGGCGCGTTGGTCGGGATCATGTCGGATCTCCAAGCGGGGTGAGGGCGTAGTCGCCGTCGGCCAGGCCCTGGACGGCGGAGAGCTCGGTCAGGCGGCGCTGGGCGCCACGGCCGACGAGCACGGCGACGAGGTCGATGGTCTCGGCGATCAGGGCGCGCGGGACGGTGACGACGGCTTCTTGGATCAGCTGCTCAAGCCGGCGCAGCGCGCCCAGGGCCGAGCCGGCGTGGAGCGTGGCGACGCCGCCCGGATGGCCGGTGCCCCAGGCCTTGATCAGGTCCAGCGCCTCGGGCCCGCGAACCTCGCCGATGATGATGCGGTCGGGGCGCAGTCGCAGGGTCGAGCGCAGCAGCTCCGTCAGGGAGGCGACGCCGTCCTTGCTGCGCAGGGTCACCCGGTTGGCGACCGCGCACTGCAGTTCGGCGGTGTCTTCGATCAGGGCGATCCGCTGGCCGCCGTCTTCGAGCTCGGCCAGCAGGGCGTTGGTCAGGGTGGTCTTGCCGCTCGACGTGCCGCCGGCGATCAGGATGTTGCGGCGCTCGGCGACCGCCGCGCGCAGGAGCGCGGCCTGGCCTGGCCGCATGATCCCGGCGGCGACATAGGCGTCCAGGCCGATGATCTGGCCGGCGGGCTTGCGAATGGCGAAGGTCGGCGCGGCGACGACCGGCGGGAGCAGGCCCTCGAACCGCTCACCGCTTTCGGGCAATTCGGCCGAGACCCGCGGGGAGGTCGCATGGACCTCGGCGCCGACATGGTGGGCGACCAGGCGGATGATCCGCTCGCCGTCCTCGAAGCCCAGGCGCCGGCCGGTGTCGGCCAGGCCCGACCCCAACCGGTCCAGCCAGAGCCGGCCGTCCGGGTTCAGCATGATCTCGACGACGTCGTCGGCGGCGAGCCAGGCGCCGATCTCCGGACCCAGGGCCGTGCGCAGCATGCGGGCGCTGCGGACGGCGGATTCGCTTCGGATCGGGTGCAGCGTCACGGTCAGCCTCGAGGCGGTCCGGCGATGGCCGGGGTTCGGGGCTAGACAGAAAGCGCCGTGAATCCGGCGCGGCAACAAGGGTTTAGGGGCTGTCGTGGGCTGGCGTGCAAAGACAGGCGCTAGCGAAAACGGCGGATTCGGCGCGGCTCGCTCAGCCGTGGCGCTTGTCGCAAAAGGCGCCGGCTCTTAGCCTGCCGCGAGGAGGCGCCGATGGACTTCGCCGACAAGATGCGCGTGCTGGTCAGCGTTGAACTGGCCGCGGCCAATCGTAATCCCGAACGCCTGACGCAGGTGATCGACCACCTGGCCGAACTGCTGGGCATGGCTCTGGTGGTGGCCTATCGCGATGACCGCGTGGCCCTCGACCGCGCCGCGACGGCTCTGGAGGGGATCATCCATGGCCATGCGGTGCTTAAGCTCGAAGCGCTAAAGGCCCTGGGCCTGGATGATCTGCGCGAATGATCTAGGACGTGACCCGCACGCCGCTGAAATGGGCCAGCGTGCCAGGGCCGATCCAAAGCGCCACGGCGCCCTTAGCGTCGGCGCCGTGCTTGAGGTCGCCGACGATCAGGGTCGGCTGCTCGGCGCCGTCGATATGGAGCCGGGCCTTGGAGCCGTCCACCACGATCCGCACGTGCGCCCATCGACCAGGTTCAAGATCGACATAGGTCTCGTACTTGGCCGGGGCTTCGGCGCGCAGCCGCTCCCAGGGGTAGTCGGGGTGCGAGATGTACTGGACGGCATGGTTGCGGCGTAATTGGTCGTCGGCCCGGCCGTTGGTCGGCCGCAGATAGATAGCTTCCAGCTTGGCGTCGTCATGCACCCGGAAGGCCAAGCCCACGAAGCCTCGCGCCGTGGCGCTGGCCGTGGCGGTGGGGGCGCCGCTGATCCAGGCTTCGATGACGCCGTCGCCGAAGGCGGGCGTGTCCAGCACCACCAGCCGGTCGAGACCCGGGGCGTTTTCCAACGCCGTGGCGCGCAGAGAGGGACGGCCCCGGTAGTTCGTCCGCACCGTCTCAACGCCCTTGGCCCGGATCGCTCCGCTCTCCAGTCCGGTCCCAACGGCGACACGTGGCGCGGCGAGGGCCGCCAGGGAACTGGCCGAGGCCATCGTCAGCGCGGCGCCGCCGATCGCGGCCCGACGGGTTTGAGCGTTGCCGGACATTGGAGACTCTTCGTGGGTGGGGTTACGTGACTTTCACCGTGGCGCATGGCCGGATCAAGGCCACGCTTGGCGGGGCTCTAGGTCATGTCGGGGTCCGGCGGCGCGGCCGTGGCGGCGATGTCGTCCGACAGTGTCTTGCCCTTGGCGATCCGCCGGCCCAGCGCCGTCAGGTAGTTCTCGTAGCGCTCCCGCCCCTTGATCTGCTGGGCGGCGAGCGCCGCTTCGGGCAGGGCCAGGGTGTTGGCCAGCCAGAACCGCACGAAGAGGCCCAGCGCCTCGTTGGAGATCGTAGCCTGGTGTTCGATGCGATCGGCTTGGCGCGACAGGCGATCGAGCCGCCGGCTCAAGGCCGCCTCCAACTGCTCGCCGTTGTCGGGCGACAGGAAGGACGCCAGGGCGGTCTCGACGACCAGGGCTTGCGAGACCCGCTTGCGGATCGCGTATTCGGCCAGACGTCCGGCCAGGCTCGGCGGCAGGCGGAAGGTGTGCTTGGTCCTCATCGGGGTTCAGAGCTCCAGGCCGTCATCGGGATCCAGCGAAGCCTGCCGCGCTAGGAGGCCCAGCCGGTGGTCCAGCCGCCGGGCGCGCGCCGCAGCCTCCTCGGCGTCGGTCTCTCCGTCATCGAAACTGAACTCGGCGACAGGCTTGGTCGGCTCCGTGAGGTCGGGTTCCAGGCTCAGCGCGCGCGGGTTGGGCCCTTCGGTGTCCGGACTGTCCGATGACGGATCAAGGGGCGAGGAGGCGATCGAGGGCGCGGCGACCAGGACCCGCCCCGTCCAGTCGTCGGTCGGTGTGGTGGCCGGCCGCCAGGGCGCTGGGGGTTTGAGGACCCGGGCGACTAGGCGTGGGTCCTTGAAGTAGCGCGCCTTGCGGGCCCGGATCGGCGGCGCGCCCGACACCATCACCACCTCCTCGTCCGGCGGCAACTGCATGACCTCGCCAGGCGTCAGGAGCGGCCGGGGCGACTCGGCCTTGGAGACCATCAGGTGGCCGAGCCACGGGGAGAGGCGATGGCCCGCATAGTTGCGCATCGCCCGTTCTTCCGTCGCCGTGCCCAGGGCCTCGGACACCCGCTTGGCCGTGCGTTCGTCGTTGGTCGCGAAACTGACCCGGACGTGACAGTTGTCGAGGATGGCGTTGTTGGGCCCGTAGGCTTTCTCAATCTGATTGAGCGATTGGGCGATCAAAAAGGCCTTCAAGCCATAGCCGGCCATGAAGGCCAGGGCGCTCTCGAAGAAGTCCAGCCGCCCTAGCGCTGGAAATTCGTCGAGCATCAGCAGTACGCGCTGGCGACCGGCGCTGCCCTCCAGCTGTTCGGTCAAGCGACGGCCGATCTGGTTGAGCAGCAGGCGCACCAGCGGTTTGGTCCGGCTGATGTCCGAGGGCGGCACCACCAGATAGAGGGTGCAAGGCCCGCCTTCGACAAGATCGGTGATCCGCCAGTCGCAGCGCCGCGTCACCTGGGCCACCGTCGGGTCACGATAGAGACCCAGGAACGTCATCGCCGTGCTGAGCACCCCTGAGCGTTCGTTGTCGCTCTTGTTTTTGAGTTCACGCGCCGCGCTGGCGACGACAGGATGCGGCCCAGCCGCCCCCAGATGCGGGGTGGACATCATCGCATCAAGTGTCTGCTTGATAGTCCGCTGCGGATCGGACAGGAAGGCTGCGACCCCCGCCAGGGTCTTGTCAGGCTCCGCATAGAGAACGTGGAGAATGGTCCCGACCAGCAGCGAATGGCTGGTTTTTTCCCAATGGTTGCGCTTGTCGAGCGAACCTTCCGGATCGACGAGAATATCGGCCACGTTCTGAACGTCGCGCACCTCGAAGACACCGCGCCGGATCTCGAGGAGGGGATTGTAGGCCGATGAGTCCGGGTTGGTCGGATCAAACAGCAGGACCTTGCCGAACCCGGCGCGAAAGCCGGCCGTCAGGGTCCAGTTCTCCCCCTTGATGTCATGGACGATCGCCGAGCCCGGCCAGGTCAGCAGGCTGGGCACCACGAGCCCGACCCCCTTGCCCGAGCGTGTGGGCGCAAAGCACAGCACATGCTCTGGACCGTCATGACGCAGATAGGCCTTGTCGATCTGCCCCAGGATCACCCCATCGGGGCCGAGCAGGCCGGCGGCTCGGACCTCACGTGGTATCGCCCACCGCGCCGTGCCAAACGCGCTGGACTTGCCGGTTTCCCGGGCCCGCCAAACCGCCATGGCGATGGCCGCGACGATCGACAGCAGGCCGCCCGAAACAGCGATGGCCGCGCCCTTCAGGAAGATGCGCGGTGCATAGGCGTCGTAGGCGAACCACCACCAGAAGAAGGCAGGCGGCGGGTAGAGCCGCCGCTCGCCGATGACGAACCAGGGCGCGCCAAGTTCGGGCTGGTAGTCTAGGGCGTGGGCCGTCCACTGGGTCGCGCCCCAAGTGGTCGCCAGGACCAGGGCGAAGACGACGATCAGCGGCGCCCACAGGATGCGTGTCGCCGACATGCGAACCCTCGGCCGAAAACGGCCAGCATCGGGGCCGAGGAACCAGGCGCAAGGGCGCGGATCGGCGCCGGGGGAAGACGGCGGTCCTGGCGTGCAAAGACAGGTGCTGGCGTCGTTTGGCTCGTGGAGAGGTCGCCGCGTTTTTGACGCCGGCGGCCCATGGCGTTAGGTCAGGCGCAGCAAATCCTGGTCGGAAGAGCCCTGCGGCATGTCCAAGCGCTCGCGCCAAAACCCTGGGGGGCCTCTCAAGACTTTCCAACGCCCCGACTGCCCACGCTTGCGTCCAGCGCGGCCTATCAAGGCCGCGGCGACGACCCGGCGCGCCACTGGCCTCGCTGCGCCGTTCGCGCCTGGACCTCAGCCTCGGCGTAGGCGCCCTTGCTGTAGCGGCGATATTCCGTGGCCAAGCCTGACCGGATCAGGGCCGCGTTGAGGTCAGGACTGACGTCTGACCAGCACCGGCCCACGAAGCGGCCGTAGCGGTCGCGATCGACGACGCGGCAGCCGACCCGGCCCCGGGTCAGGCGCACCAGTTCGTCGCGCGCTTCATAGGCGAAGGGCTCGGCAGGCGTCTGACCGCGTCGAACCTCCGGCGCATCGACCCCAAACAGCCTCACGCGGTCAGCGCCGCACCGAAGGGTGTCGCCGTCATGCACCTTGGGCGCGGTGCAGGCGATGATGGCGGCGGTGATGAGCGCTGCGGGCATGGGCGACGTCTAGCCGATGGCCGCCAGCAGCGCCTCACATCGGGTCTTGAGGGCTGACGGCGGCGGACGCGACGCCAGCCATTCGCCAAAGGCCGCGATCAAGGCTTGATGCGCAGGGGTCCATCCCTTGGCGCGGGCCAGTTCAGCGAAAATGGTCTGAGCGCGAATTTGCGGCGCCGGCGCGCTCATCAGAGTGCGGCAAAGCTTCCTTGCGGAAGCGAGGGCCTCGGTGCGGCTGACGGTCATGGAACTCTCAAGCGGGCGGTCGCCTTCGTGACGTATGGAGCGCCCATCGTCAAAGGGATCTTGCATTGGCGCAAGCCGGAGACCTCAAGCTCGGTCGTGGCCCGGCGCGGGTCCAGCGCTGACCGACAACCAAGGTGTTGCCTATGCCGCGGTCCAGCACCGAGAGGGTCTCGGTGGCCAGGCCAGCGGCTTGCAGGATTCGGCAGACGCGGCGTACCGCCAAAGAGCCAGCAGTGTCGGCCGGGTTCCAGATCACACGGCCCGTGGGAGCCGGGGCGTTATGGCGATGCGAGAAGCGGTGGCGAGACGGACTCAGTCGGTGTCCCGCCAAGCCGGCCCGCCCGCGGACAGATCAGCAGAGTTGGTCCTGTTTCGGGGACCTTGCCGAGGTCAGCCGGTGGATGGTTTCGATCAGGTCGCCGACCACGATCGGCTTCGTCAGGAAGGCGTCGGCGCCGGCGGATAGTCCGGCCACCCGGTGTTCCGGCAGGGCGTTGGCCGTGAGCATCACGATTGGCGTCGCCGGCGCCTCAGCGTCGCGCTCGGCTCGGCGAATGGAGGCGATGGCCTCAAGGCCGCCCATGACCGGCATCTGCATGTCCATCAGAATGAGATCGTAACCGGCGGGGAGGAAGCAGTCGACCGCGTCCCGACCGTCGACGGCCATGGTCATCTCGACATCCATGCCCTCCAGCATCAGGGCCACGACCCGGCGATTGATCTCGTGGTCCTCGGCCAGCATGACTCTCAAGGGGCGTCCTGCGTCCGTCGAGGGGTTGGTGGGAGGCGGCGAGACCGCGGCCGAGTCGTTCGTGGTCGCGACAGCCAGCGTCAGGCGCACCGTGAAGCGCGAGCCTTCGCCCGGCGTGGACGCAACCTCGATCTCGCCGTTCATCAGGCGGGCTAGGGCTCGTGAGATGGACAGGCCAAGGCCCGTGCCGCCGAACCGCCGGGTGATCGAGCCGTCGGCCTGGGCAAAGCGTGCGAAAAGGCGTTGCCCCGTCTCGGTGTCGAAGCCGATGCCGGTGTCGATGACCGCCAGAGCCAGCGCCTGCGCGCCGTCGACCTCGGGGCCTGCGTCGACGCTGACCTCGACGCGGCCGCGCTCGGTGAACTTGATGGCGTTCGAGACAAGATTGCCCAGAACCTGTCTCAAGCGTGCGGCGTCGCCGACGTGCTGCTCGGCGATCTGGGGCGCGATCCGCAGCCCTAGGATCAGGCCCTTCTCCTCCGCCTTGGCGCGGAACAGTTCGACCATGGCGCGGCAGGTCGCCCGCAGATCGAAGGGCTCGGGGTGGATCGCCAGTTCGCCCGCCTCGACCCGCGCCATGTCCAGCACGTCGTTGAGCAGGACTTGCAGGGAGTCGGCGCTAGTCTCGACCAGATGAACCATGTCGCGCTGCTTCGCGTCCAGGTCGGTTCGCGCCAGAGCCCCGACGACGCCGATAATGCCGTTCATGGGCGTGCGGATCTCGTGGCTCATATTGGCCAGAAACTCCGTTTTCGAACGGCTGGCCGACTCGGCCTTGTCCTTGGCCTGACGCACCGCGGCGAACGCGCGCTCCAGCCGCCGAGCGCTTCGGTTGTGCGCGCCGAGCGCGGCGGTGGCGGGCACGGTCGTGGCGAAGATCGAGGCGATGAAGAGTTGGACCATGAACTCCTGACGGTAGGGGGCCATGGGGGCGATGAAGGCGATCGGCCCATGACCATTGGCCGTCAGGGACATGGCGAGGATGCTCGTCGCCAGCACCGACACGTAGACCCAGCCTGGTCCGGCCCTGAACGCGGTCAGCACCAGGAGCGGCACGACGAGCGTCAAGGCGATGAACTGGTCTAGGGCGAACGAGGTGGCCGTCACCACGACGGTGAGGGCCAGCAGCAAGGGGCGTTCAAGACCGCCGCCATCGGCGCGGAAAAGCCGTTCTTGCTTGAACGGCAGAAGCGCCGCCGGCGTGGCGATGAGAAGGCCTAAGCCGTCCTCGAGCATCCATTGCAGCCAAGCGTGGAAGAAGTCGTTGAACGATCCGTCGATCAAACCGAGCAGGACTTGGCCAATCAGGGCCTCAGTCGCGGCGGCGCCGAGGGCGATGAGCGTGAAAATGAACAAGCGCCTGGGCCGCGACAGGTCGAGCGCGGCGCCGCAAAAGGTGCGGGTCAGCGCCGCGCCGGCAAAGGCCAGGGCCTGGTTGAGGCTACTGAACAGGATCGCATGCGTCAGGTCGATCCGGCCGATCCAGTTGTGGACCAGATCGACACTGAAGCAAGCCAGGCAAAAGGCCAGACCCAAGCGAGGCGACAGCATCAGGATCGCGGCGAGCAGGATGCCATTGGAAGGAAAGAACGCGACCGCGTCGCTGATGTCTCTGCAGAAGAGCCAAATGCAGAGTTCGACGGCCACATAGGCGACGAACAACGCCGCGGCGACGGCGAGGCCGTGCCGGTGGGCGGAGGCGCGATAGAGCTGAGGGCGAGAAGTCATGCCTAGCCCACCCCGGTTCGGGAGACGGCGACAGGACCGGCGCGCGGCGGAGTCTTCAGACCGATGGCGCGGATTGTTCACGGCATCTCCCACAAGCCTGTCCGTCGCGGCAGAAGAGCTGGTCTGACTCAACGAACGGTAAAATTCGAAAGTGCAGTTTGTCGCACCCCTTAGAGCCAAGGGCGCTGGACGCGTGGAGGAGGCGCCACGCGGCGGCCGCTTGCTGCGCTGTTCGTGTCGCGGGTATTCAAGCGGAAATCTCTTCGGGGACCCCGGTCGCACTTGAGAAGATGTATGGCCCCAGCGCGGGCACGGGGAAGTAGGGGGCGAAACTGCTGTTGGCGTTAGAAAACTCGCGATGCCGCGTGTTGGTGGCGCGGCATTGGCCGTCGGGCTGGTTTGGGGCTGGCGTTACACTGCTTCGCCGACGGACCGCCAAGTTATGGGCCTAGGCCGTTCAGCGATTTGGGATGAATCAGGATTTTTCTAAGAATTTTTCAGCCGAATTTTGTATTCGCTAGGCGTCTCTCCAAAACACTCTGCGAAATACTTGTTAAACCGCGCCGCGCTGGAAAAGCCGGCTTTCCGAGCGATGGACTTTAGGGGTTGCAAGGTGTCAGCCTCGATCGCCTCCTTGGCGTAGGCCAGCTTTCTTGATCGCATATAGGCTGCGGGGCTGGTTCCAACGAACTCCCGAAATCCGTACTGCAACGCGCGAACGCTAACCCCGCAGTGGTTGGCCAGATCGCTGATCGAGATCGGGCAATTCACACCGGCCGTGTTGATGTATTGAACGGCCTTCTTGACGTACCAGGGGGCGATCTTGCCCGTGCCCCGCGCGAGATATTCCGAATGATTGTGCGGAAGTTCCTGAAGTATCAGGTCGATCACGAGCGAAGAGAGATCCATCGCCAGACTATTGGACGCCGCCAAACTCCCTGAAAGGCCGTCACTCAAGATGGCGCTGATCAGTTCAATGAGTCCGGACGGTTGTCCGGGCGCGGCCTCGAAGCAGGGCAAGAACTCCAGCCTTTGAGTGAGGGGGGCGTCTAGGCGCTCAGACAGCCGACGCGCCAGGGCGCGCCGGCTGACTGACAGTCCAATCCCGCTGCGCTCGGTCTCGAAGACCAGCGACTGGATGTCCATCACCTCTAGGCTAATCCCGTGGCTTTCGTCGCAGGTCACTAGGCCTTGGCGCCCATGCGCCGTCAGCCGCCCGGCGGCGGGAAAGTAGATGATCTGCCGATTGGCCGTCGATGGCACAAGGAGACGGAGCGGCGCGCGCACCTCTGAGCGCCACAGGTGAAGGTGGACCAACTGGGCGTGGGCGATCGTGACATCGATCCGCCCATCCGGCGCAGCCGGCGCGATCGTCGTCGCAGCGCGACGCGCTACGGACAAGCGTTCGGCGGTCGCCGCATCGCCGATCAGATCGCAGGTCGCGAACCGTTCAAATGCCTGCGGCCTACGCCCCCTCAAGACGACCACCCTACGTCCGCCCCGGCTATCCGAGATTTCGCCTCCGGCCACCGACGGCAGCCTAGGCGCCAGATGACATCAGACACCTGTCCGATCGATGTCCCATCGGACAAATTGAAGCAGTTCGCGCATCAAGGTGGCGGTTCACGCAAGATTCCGAAAGCGGTTAACCTTTGGAAATCAAGCCTCGGTGCTGGATGGAACGGTCGCGAAATTGTGTCGCGAGCATCCATAAGGCTGGACCGATGGCTCCTGGATTTCTCAAAGCCCAAACCTCCTCCGCTCACCACGCCTCATTCGTTCTCAAGGCGTTGGAACGTTCATTGGCCATCATCGAGTTCGATGCCAGCGGCAAGATCTTGTCGGCCAACGCCAATTTCTGCGCCGCCATGGGCTACGAGCCGACGGAGATCATCGGTCGTCACCATAGTCTGTTCATCGAGCCAGCCGTCGCCTCCAGCGCTGAGTACCGCGATTTTTGGACCAAGCTCGGAAAGGGGCAATTTGACGCCCGGGAATATAAGCGGATCGGCAAGGGCGGGCGCGAGGTCTGGATCCAAGCCTCCTACAACCCGGTGCTCGATCGCCGTGGGCGAGTGATCAAGGTGGTCAAGGTGGCCACCGACATCACCAGCGAAAAGCTGAGGAACGCCGAGTTCGAGGGCAAGATCAACGCCATTTCCCGTGTCCAGGCGATCATCGAGTTCTCGCCCGACGGTCAGGTCCTGGCCGCCAACGAAAACTTCCTCAAGACGCTTGGCTACAGCCTGTCGGACATTCAAGGCCAGCATCACAGGATGTTCGTCGAGGCCGGCTACGCCCGTTCGCCGGAGTACCAGGACTTCTGGCGTAGGTTGAACACCGGCGAGTTCGTCGCCGCCGAGTTCAAGCGCATCGGCAAGGGCGGCAAGGCGGTTTGGATTCAAGCCTCATACAATCCGATCTTCGACCAGAGCGGCCGAATCCTGAAGATCGTCAAGTTCGCCACCGACGTAACCGGACGGGTCGAGGCGGTCGAAGAGATCGCCGTTGGCCTTGAGCAGCTCTCGCACAACAATCTGACCTATCGCATCGAGCGGCCGATCGAGGCGGCCTACGAGAAGGTGCGTAGCGACTTCAACGCCGCCTCCAGAACGCTTGAAGAGACAATGACGGCGATCTCGGCCTCGACGAACGGCGTCAGCGGCGGCGCCCATGAAATCGCCACCGCCTCCAACGATCTATCGCGCCGCACCGAGCAGCAGGCGGCTTCGTTGGAGGAAACCGCGGCGGCCCTGGACGAGATCACCGCCACCGTGCGGCGCAGCGCCGAGGGAGCCAAACAGGCCTTCGTCGCCGCGTCCCAAGCGCGCGCCGACGCCAACAAGTCAGGCGAGGTGGTCCGCGAGGCCGTGTCGGCCATGGGGGCCATTGAAGGCTCCTCGCGTCAGATCACCCAGATCATCGGTGTCATCGACGAAATCGCCTTCCAGACCAATCTTCTGGCCCTCAATGCAGGCGTCGAAGCGGCCCGAGCCGGTGAGGCGGGCAGAGGCTTTGCCGTGGTCGCATCGGAGGTGCGGGCGCTGGCGCAACGCTCCGCCGAAGCCGCCAAGGAGATCAAGACCCTGATCGCGACCTCGACCGCTCAGGTCGAGCGCGGCGTCAAACTCGTCGACGAGACCGGTGAGGCTCTGAGCGGTATCGTGACCAAGGTCACCGAGATCGACAGCCTGATCTCGGAGATCGCCTCTTCGTCGAACGAACAGGCCACGGGCCTGGCCGAGGTCAACATCGCCATGAATCAGATGGACCAGGTGACCCAGCAAAACGCCGCCATGGTCGAGGAGGCCACCGCCGCCGCGACCAGTCTAAGCACCGAAGCCCATGAGTTGACCCGATTGGTCGGTCAGTTCCGGGTGGGCGGCGCGGTGCGCGCCGTAACGCCGCGCCGGGTCGCCTAGACGGCGCCGCTAGCGAGCGAGATCACGAACCGCGCACCGATCCAGAAACTTTTCGGCGGCGATCGTAGCCCACCCGGCCGTCGTATCGACGGTGGACCTCGGAATGGCGGCAGGACTCGGGTGGGAACGTCCGCTATCGGCAGAACCGTCCGTAACGCGAAGCGCTGTGGAGTATTCTGGGCGTGGTCTCCGAGCCGCGACAATCTCTTCAAGCCCAAATGGCCTCCCTGCCTAAGTGATGCTTCGGGCCTTGAACCCGCCTCATCGTCCATTAAATGTACGCTTGCACATTAATGGACGGCGATATGACAACCGGACTCGTCTCAAGGTCACGTGGACGCCCCACGAAGGACCGCACCGATGGCCGGGAGGCGCTGCTAAGCGTCGCCGTAGGCGCCTTCGCACGGCACGGCTTCGCTGGCGCCGATCTGCGCGGTATAGCCTCGGCGGCAGGGGTCAGCCCCAACCTCGTTCGCGTTCATTTCGGCAACAAGAATGGACTGTGGACGGCCTGTGTCGAGCGGCTGGCCGAAGCCATGGCGCCGAGCTTGACGGCCGCCGCACGGTTATTCAACGACGACAGCCGCCCGCTCGCCGAACGGCTGCGCGATGCGGTCTCGATCACGAATGCATTTTACGAGGCCTTTCCGGACGTACGCGACTTTGTCCTGCGGATCGCCTCGGAAGACGATGAGCGGGCGGCGATTGTCACGAAGAAAATCCTCCGCCCCGCCTATGAGGCTGCCCAGCCGCTCATTACGGCCGGCATCGCCGCGGGGATCATCAGGGGGACGCATCCTGCGCTTGTCTATGTGGTGCTCAACAGCATGCTCAGCCAGCCCCCCCGATTTCCGGAGCTTCTCGCACAGCTAGCGCCCGACATCGCGCCCGCGGTGTCTCGCGCGCAGTTGATCGAGACGGTCGTATCCACGCTTCTCCACGAGCCCCTAGCGACTGCGGCCGGGATCCTCGCGGACAGTTCGCAGGAAAACCAGTCATGACCGCAAACACGATGGATTTGATCCCGCAGCCGCGGAGTCTGCCCGTGATCGGCAATCTCAATCTTATAGATGGCGACGCGCCGGTTCAGAGCCTGATCCGACTGGCGGAGATTCACGGCCCGATATTCCGCATGTCGGGCTTCGGCCAATCGATCATTGTGCTGGGCTCGCAGGCTTTGGTGAATGAGGTTTGCGACGAGACGCGGTTTTCCAAGACGCTCCACCGGCCGCTGCGGGTTCTGCGGGATCTCGGCGGCGACGGCCTGTTCACCGCCTATAACGACGAACCGAACTGGACGAAGGCCCACCGTCTGTTGATGCCCGCGTTCGGTCCGATTGGCGTCCGCGCGATGTTCGATCGCATGGAAGAGATCGCCGACCAGATGCTGCTGCGCTGGGAGCGGTTTGGCCCGGACGCGGACATCGACGTCGCTGACAACATGACCCGTCTGACCCTGGACACCATCGCGCTGTGCGCCTTCGACTACCGGTTCAACAGCTTCTATCAGAATGAGATGCACCCGTTCGTCGCGGCCATGGCCGGGGCCTTGGCCGAGGCGGGCGCGCGGGCGCGGCGCCCGGATTTCACCAACGGCCTGCTGCTGACCTCTCGCCGCCGTTATGAGGCGGACTTGGCGCTGATGAAGCGCGTGGCCGAGACGATCATCCAGGAGCGCCGGGCGGAAGGCAGGATCGGGACGCGTGGCGACCTGCTCGACATCATGCTCTCGGGCCAGGACCCGGAGACCGGCGAACGACTGTCGGACACCAACATCCGCCATCAGCTCGTGACGTTCCTGATCGCCGGGCATGAAACCACCAGCGGCCTGCTGTCCTTTGCCCTCTATTTTCTCATGCGCAATCCCCAGGTCATGGCGCGGGCGCGCGACGCTGTCGACACAGTGCTGAACGGGAAAGCCCCGCGGGTCGAGGATCTGGCGAAGCTGCGCTATATCGAGCAAATTCTCCAGGAAGCCTTGCGTCTGTGGCCGACCGCGCCGGCGTTCGCCGTTACCCCCCACGAACCGACCCTGCTGGCGGGACGGTATCCGGTGACGCCCGACGATACGCTCCTCGTGTTGATCCCCGCCCTGCACCGCGACCAGGCGGTGTGGGACGTTCCCGAAGCCTTCCGGCCCGAGCGGTTCGCCCCGGAAACCGCCGAGCATTTGCCGCCCAACGCCTGGAAGCCGTTCGGCAATGGCGGGCGCGCCTGCATCGGTCGGGGCTTCGCCATGCAGGAGGCGCAGATGGTGCTGACGATGATCCTGCAGCGCTTCACCCTGACCGAGGTCGATCCGGGCTACCAGCTCAGGATCGCCGAAACCCTGACCCTGAAGGCCGACGGCTTCCGCATCCACGCTCGGCGGCGCGATGGCATTGCGGTCCGGGCGCGCAGCAAAATCCCGGCCTCCGCCTCCAGGCCGCTGGCGCTGGCGCCGGCGCCCGCCTCCGCTGAAGTGGTGGGCGGGGCGACCACGCCCTTGCTGATCCTCTACGGCAGCAATTCCGGCTCGTGCGAAGCGTTCGCCGGACGGATCGCGCAGGAGGCCGCCGCGCAAGGCTATGCCGCCCTGACCGCCCCTCTGGACGATCACGTTGAGCGGCTGCCACGGGACGGCGCCGTAATCATCGTCACCGCCTCCTATGAGGGCCAGCCGCCCGACAATGCCCGGCGCTTCGTGCCCTGGGTCGAAGGGCTCGGCGCGGATGCGCTCAAGGGTGTTTGCTTCACCGTGTTCGGTTGCGGCAATCGCCAGTGGGCCCGGACCTATCAGGCGATCCCCAAACGGGTCGACGCCGCAATGGAACACGCCGGCGCGACCCGCATCAAGCCGCGGGGCGAGACCGACGCCGCGGGTGATTTCTTCGGCGGCTTCGACGCCTGGTATGGCGATCTCTGGCATGATCTTGGCGCCGCGCTGGGCAAGCAGGCGTTGGAGCCGACGGAGGCCGGCCTTGACGTCGAGATCGTCGGATCGGACCGGCTTGAGGCGCTGCGCCTGCCCGACCTCGACCAGGGGCGGATTCTTGAAAACCGCGAACTCGTGGACATGACCTCTCCGCTCGCGCGGTCCAAGCGGCATATCGAGATCTCGCTCCCGCCCGGCATGCGCTACCGCACCGGGGATTATCTCGCGGTGCTGCCGCGCAACCCGCAAGTCGATGTCGACAGGGTGCTGCGCCGCTTCGGCCTGGCCGCCGATACCCAGGTCGTTATCGGCGGCCAGGCCAGTGCTGTCTCCCTGCCGAGCGGCTACCCCGTGGCCCTGGCCCAGGTTCTCGCCGAGTACGTCGAACTGGGGCAGCCGGCGACGCGTGCGCAGATCGGCCGGCTGGCCGCCGCCACGCGATGTCCGCCCGACCGCGCGGCGTTGGAGGCGCTTGGCCAAGAGGCGGCATACGTGCGGGATGTCCTGGCCAGGCGAGTCAGTCTGCTCGACCTGCTGGAGCGTTTCCCCGCGTGTGAACTGTCGCTGGCGCAGTTTTTGTCCGCACTGCCGCCTATGCGGGCGCGGCAATACTCCATCTCGTCGTCGCCACTGCGCGATCCCGGCCGTTGCTCGCTTACTGTCGCGGTGCTTGACGCGCCCGCGTTTGCCGGCGAGCGGCGGCATCTCGGCGTCACCTCGACATACCTCGCCGGATTACCGGAGAGCGCGGCGGTGTCGGTCGCGGTGCGGCCGTCGCAGGCAGACTTCCACCCGCCAGAAGATCCCGCCGCGCCGATCATCCTGGTCTGCGCCGGCAGCGGCATCGCGCCCTTCCACGGCTTCCTGCAGGAACGCGCGATCCAGAAGTCAGGCGGACGCGAGGTGGGAGAAGCGCTGCTGTTCTTCGGCATCGATCATCCCGATGTCGATTATCTCTACCGCGAAGAACTGGAGCAGTGGCAGGCCTCGGGCATAGTCGATGTCCGTCCCGCCTTCTCCCAGGCGCCCGAGGACGAGGTAATGTACGTCCAGCATCGGGTCTGGCGGGATCGCGAGCGGATTGCCGACCTGTTCCGGCGCGGCGCGACGGTATTCGTTTGCGGCGACGGCGAGCGCATGGCCCCGGCCGTGCGTGAAACCTTCATCCGCATCTATCGCGAGGCGATGCAGGTCAGCGAGGAAGCGGCCAACGCCTGGGCCGACGAAATCGAACGCGAGCACGGCCGATACGTCGCCGACGTCTTCTCATGACACAGCGGACGCAAACACGATCGGGCCCGCCGGAGTACAGGGGTGGGCCTTGCCAGGGGCGCCGAGACGACCTTCAGAACGACGTGTTTGGGGGGAGACGGCGAGTCCGGTTTTGACGCTGGTCTGACTTGCCATGGTGTGTCGGCGGACGGATTCTCTTCGTCTTAGCGCATCTCCGCAAACATATAGCTGCTGGGCTCCTCGCGGATCCGGCCGTATAGGCCGGCGACGCCGAGCCATCGACGGCGCGCCGCTCAAGCAGGCAGACGCCCGTCGCCGTCACCGTCTTTCGGCTTACCTCTACGGACAATATCGCTCAGGCGGCCGGCGCAGATTCAGACCGCTCGGACCGCATCAAGGCCTCGAGCTGTCGGCGGGCGATGTTTCCGCCCAAGTCGGTGCCGATGTCGACAAGCGGGGCCATCGGGTTTTCGTCGAGGCGCATTTGCTGCTGTTCGAGCACCGCTTGATCCTCCTTGAAGGTTCGGGCGGTCTGCTCGAATACCGTGTCGACGACGCCCGACGTGAGGATGTTGGTGGCCATTGACCAGAAATAGTGCGTGGTCTTTTCGGTTTCGGGCGTGATCCCGTGGAAGCCCATCATCGAGAACCCGTGCTCGCGGCGACCTTCGTAGGCGCCCGTTCCGACATCGCACGCGCCAGTGTGAATACGCAGCATCACCGGCATGAACTCGATCTCCTGCCAGCGGTCGACCAGGCCTGTGAAACCCTTGGCGGTGACGTAGGTCGGCGGAGGAGGGGAGCTTGGCATGTGTCGACGCACGATAACGCCGTTGGCGGACCGCTCGGCCACCGTCTTGGCGCGGAAATGGGTATCGGGATCGCCGCCGATCGTGTGCGGGTGAATGTAGGGCAGGTGGGACAGATCCATCAGGTTGTCGATCAGCAACTGCCAGTTGCCGGCCACCATGAAGTGCTCGCTGCGCCAACCCCAGGCCGGGTCGTTGTGCATCGGATGGCGGGGAATCTCAGCCGGATCGGCGCGCTCTGCGTCACCCATCCAGATCCAGATCGCCGCGTCCTGCTCCTGGACGGGATAGCGGCGCACACGGGCCTTGGAGGGGATGCGTTCCTGAGAGGGAATGCGCGTGCAGACCCCTGAGCGATCATATTCGAGCCCGTGATAGGCGCACCGGATCATCTCGCCGGTCATATGGCCTTGGCTGAGCGGCATGGCGCGATGGCTGCACCGGTCTTCAAGCGCACCCAGAGCGCCGCCTTGGGTCCTAAACAGCACGACCGACTGGCCTAGGAACTTACGGCCGATCGTCTGGCCGGGCTGCAGCTCGCTCGCCCAGCCGGCGACGTACCAAGCATTGTTCAAGAACATGCCAACCTCCCGTTCGCCCATCTTGGCGATTGGCGTGATCGTATCGCCGGATCGCATCATTGCTGAACGTAATTATTTGAATTATCACTATTACGATTATGGATTTGCGTCGGCTCGATCTGAACCTACTTTTGGTGCTGGACGCGCTGTTCGACGAGCAGAGCGTCACCGGCGCGGCCCGACGCCTGAAGCTCAGCCAACCGACGGTCAGCGTGTCACTCGCCAAACTGCGCGCGGCCCTCGACGACGAACTGTTCATTCGCAGCGCCAATGGCATGACGCCGACGCCCAGGGCGCTTCGACTGCGCGAGCCTGTGCGGCGCATCATCGAGACGGTCATCGGCGAAATCTTGCCGGCTGAGCGCTTTGATCCGCTGACGGTCCAGAGACCGTTCACGCTCTGCCTCTCCGACATCGGGGAAATGATCTTCCTGCCCAAGCTGATCAACCATCTGCGCCAGGTCAGCCCGCACGCCCAGGTCACGTCGGTGTCCCTGCGCCCGGAAGAGCTGGCCCGCGCCCTCGAAGCCGGCCAGGTGGACTTGGCGCTGGGATATTTCCCCGACCTGAAGGCGGGCATCCACCAGCAGGGCCTGTTCGACCACGCCTTCACCTGCCTGGTGCGGCGCGATCACCCGCGCATCCGGGACGGCCGGCTCGATTGGGAGACGTTCCTGGAACTGGACCACATGGTGGTCAGCGCCGACGGGCGCAGCCAGGAGATTTTCGAACGGGCCATGCAGGCCCAGAACGCCACGCGTCGCGTCGCGCTTCGTACGCCTCATTTCATGAGCGCGCCTCTGATCATCGCCAAGAGCGAGATGGTCATCACCGTGCCCAAGGCTGTCGGCTTGGTCTGGGCCGAGCGCGCGGACCTGCAGTTGCTCGAACCGCCGATCGCGATCCCGCCCATCCCGCTCAAACAGTTCTGGCATCGACGCTTCAACGAGGACGGTCGCCTGACATGGCTACGCGCCGTCGTCGCCGAGCTCTTCCTGGGTCGCGATCCCTCCAGCGAGCCCGGTTTCGCGCGTTTCTGACCCTCGGGTCTCGGCGGGCTGTCTTGACTTGCCATGGTGCTCGATGGACGGCGGACAGGCCTCGTCGTCTCAGGGCGCCTCGGCGAATGTATAGCTGCGGGGCTCTTCGCGAATAACAAGACCTCGCCGGCCTGGGCTGTCAGCGACCTCGAACTCATAGCCGTCGGCGCCGGGGGTGATCGTTACAAGCGTGACGCTCCCGTCGTCGTTTTTGCGACTGGCCACCTCGCTGGCCCAGCCGCCGAAGTCGAACACCGTCCTGTCGCCTTCGCGCCGGACGACAAGATCGCCCAGGTTAGGGTTGGCGTAGCGCGCTGCGAGCTTGTCGATGACCGCGGGGTCGATCGGCGCGGTCAGGGTCTGTCGACCTTCGCCGCGGTTGGCCTTGAAGGCCTTGCCATAGTTGGCCAGGTCGGCCGCCGCCTTGGGTTCACCGTCGAACAGGACCTCGAGAAGCCGTCGCCGGAACGCCGAGCGCAGCGCCGCGCCCGAGTCGGAGTTGGTCAGGATGACCGCGCCGACGCCCTGGTCGGGCAGCCAGATCATGTCGGCGCGATAGCCATACTGCGAGCCGCCGTGGTGGATGACCGGCACGCCCCAGATGCGGTCGATCTTCAGGCCCATGCCGTAGTATTCGTCGCTGCCTTCTGTGACCTGGGGAATGCGACGCGCCAGCAGCGGGCCCTCGGCGATGTAGCGCTGGCCGCTCGGCAGCCGCCCCTTGGCCAATTCCATCCGCACATAGGCCAGCATGTCGCGCGCCGTGCTCCATTCGCCGCCGTCCGGGCGAGACGGGATACCCGCCGCGTTGAGGCCCATGACCGCGACCTGCTGGCGGCCGTCGATGTCCAGGGCGTGCGGCGCGGCGTGGTTGCCCGCCAGGGCCTTGGCGTAGTCGAAGGTGGTGCGGGACATGCCCAGCGGATCGAACACCAGCGCCTGCATGGCCGCGTCATAGGCCGCGCCCAACTCGCGATCGGGCTCGCGGACATGGGCGCCCAGATAGCCGCCCGAGGCCGCGAGCAGATTGGAGTACTGGTAGAGGTCGCCGAAGTCGCTGGTCGGCTTCATCGTCGACAGCCAGGTCAGGACGGTGGAAGCCTGGGCCTGGTCGCCCTGGAAGATCCAGGGCAGGTCTTGGCGCGGCAGTCCCGTGCAGGCGCAGACCAGATGCTTGACCCGCACCTTGGCCGTCGTGGCCGCGTCGCCCAGCCGGAACGCTGGCCAGAGCGACGAGACAGGCGTCTCCCAGTTCATCTTCCCCTGCTCGACCAGCTTGGCCAGCATCAGGGTGGTCAGGGCCTTGCCGTTGGAGCCGATCATGAAGGCGGTGTCGGCGTCGACGGGCTCGGGCTTGCCCAGTTCGCGTACGCCAAAGCCGCCTTCGAACAGGATCTTGTCGTCCTGGATTAGACCAAAGCCGACGCCGGGAATGTCGAGGTCGGTCCGCGCGGTTTCGATCAGGTCCGTCAGGGCGGCCAGGCGAGCCGCATCGATCTTGTGCGCCGTCCGCCCGGCGAAGGTCTCGCGCGCATAGCCGGCGGGCAGCAGCTTGTTGAGGATCACCTCGACCTGGGAATCGCGCTTTTCCAGAACGTCGTCGGCCATGTCCTGGAGCACCACGGTCCAGCGGTCGCCCTTGCGCAGCGCCCGGGCCCAGATCGTGCGCGCCTCCCCGGCTGGCGCTCTGTAGCTGTAGACGCGGATCTGGTCCCACCCGTCGCGGACGGGACGATCCTTCGCGCCCGTCGAGGTCGGCGCGGCTTCGGCGCGATAGGCCGCCCACGCCGCCGCCACCGCCGCGTCCGCGTCGCCGCCGGTCGTATCGGCGAACAGGATCGAAGACCCGCCTTCCGGCGCATCCAGACGGATCACGCCGGCTGCCTTTCGGATGGACCATCCTCGCGGCGCGACAAGCCCTGTCCCGTTCAAGGTCTTGAGCGGCGCATCGACGCCCAGCGGCGCGGCGGCCGCGACGGCGCTCGGTGACGGCTGCGCGGCCGCGACGCCGGGCGTGGCGACCAAGAGTCCCAAGGCGACCACCAAGGCCGTGCGACGCCATGTGGTGTGGCGAGCGCCTAGCCTGAAACGCGGAGCGATTGGGGATTGCTGCACGATGGGCTCGCATGGCTTGGGGTTGTCGACCGCCCGCGCGACAGGCGCGCTGGAAAGCCCGCTCCTCGAAGATCAGGCCACGCAAGCTGCGTCGACCGACGACGGCCGATCAAGTTACAAGCTTGAAAGGTACAGCTGCGGGGAACGCGTGGCCGCGATTGACCAAACGCCGACCACCCGCTCGTCCTCAAGCCCGGTCGTCGAGCGACGGCGCGACCGCGTCGAAGTAGTGATTGCCGCCCTCGTCGATATAGTCACCCGCCAGGCGAAGTCCGGCCCTATCCAACGCGCGCCGATACTCCGCCTCGCCTAGCGATAGCGAAGGGCGCGCCGTCAGCCTGTCCGCCCATTCGCAAGCCTGGCGCGGGGCGCTGAACAGGAAGCGCCCGCCGGGCTTCAGCGCCCGCGCCACGCGACCGATCACCTTGCGTTGATCTTCCGCCGGCAACAGGAACAGGAGCCCGACGGCGACCGCGCCATCGAAGCTTCGCTGGAATAGGCTGCTGGTCTCCGCCGCTTCGCAGACGACCTGGGCGAGGGGAAGCCGACGGCGGAATTCGGCGACAAGAACGGGAGACGCATCGATGCCGAACAGTTGGAACCCGTCCGCCGCGAGCGCGGTGGAAATCGGCGCTCCGGAGCCACACCCCACGTCCAGGATGTCGCCGCCCGTCGGCAGTTGTCCGGCCCATTTGCGCACGGTGTCGGCGCCGATGTTGGATCGCGCCTGAATGAACCTTTGCGCGACGGTGTTCCAGCCGTGGGAAGGATCTGTGGCCATCTCTTCACAGTCGAAGGGGTGGGGAGGGGTGGTGGCGACGGAACCGAGGCTGGCGGCCTCCGACGTTTGACCCGAGGATATCGAACGCGCCAGCCGTTGTCCTGGCGTCCCATCGCGCTCAGTCCCGCACAAAGGTTTCCCCCTCGAAGACCAAGCTGCCGGCGCCATCGAACTGGATCGTCTGGCCTTGCAGTGGCACAAGCTCCACCCGGACGGTCTCGGGCTTGGTGAAGGCTTCGGCCAGGTCCGACATCACCCCGACCCGAACTCCCATCCGTTCACCCTCTTGCGTGATCTCGATCCGTCCCATGGCCGGGTTGGCATAGGTTCCGACATAGCGGCCTATCGGACGCGAAAGCGACCAAGGCCGGGCGGCGCGTTCTGCCCGCGCCGCCGCCAGGCCGGCGAGCCGTTTGTCGCGCCGGGCCGCGAGGGCGGACAGTTCCGCGTCGTAATGGGCTTCCAGATCCGGGCGACCCGCGAACCGGTCGTAGACATAATCCGCCACCAGATCCGCAAGCTCCCCGGCGACGAGATCCTCGTTGGCCATCACCGCGACGCCCAGCCGGCGATCCGGCATGAACGAGACATGGGCGCGCGACCCGGCGAAATTGCCGAAATGGTGGATCAGGACGTCGTCGCCGTAGCGCCCCGTCTGCCAGCCCAGGCCGTAGCCGTCGCGGGTGTAGGGGCCGAAGACGACCTTCTGGGAGACGACTGGATGGTGGGTCGAGTTCACCAGTCCGGCGGGGAACACGCGCCGACCGTCCAGGACGCCGTCATTGATCTGCAGTTCCAGCCAGCGGGCCATGTCGCTGGCGGTGGAGACCAAGCCACCCGCCGACTGCAGGGTGGCGTCGGTCTTCTGGAGCGGGCTCGGCGCCATGACGCCGGTCGGGCCGGGCACGTGGCCGGCCGCGACGACACCGTCCTTCAGCGCCTGGGACATCCAGGCCGTCGTGTGGGTCATGCCGGCCGGCGCCAAGACCTCGTCGGTGACCAGGGCGCGCCAATCGCGGCCGAACCGCGCTTCGATCAGGGTCGTGGCCAGATTGTAGCCGGTGTTGGTGTAGCGGAACGTCCCATAGGGCGTTGTGGCGCTCTTGACGGTTCGTGACAGCAGCGCCTGCATCACCGCCGGCGTCTGGTCGCCCGACAGCGCCGCCCGAAAAGCGATGGGCGCGTTCTCGACACCCGACCGGTGGCTGAGCAGGTCGGTCAAGGTGACCGAACTGGCGATGTCAGAGGGCAGGGCGGTCGCGCCGATCCAATCCGCCAAGGGGGCGTCGAGGTCGATCTGGCGTCGCGCGGCCATGCGCGCGATGGCCAGGGCGGTGAACGACTTGGTCGCCGAGGCGATGTAGAACCGGGTGTCGGCGTCGACGGCGACCCTGGTGTCCACGTCCGCGACGCCATAGCCGGCCGTGATCACCACCTTGTCGTTCTGGACGACCGTCAGGGCCAGGCCGGGCACGACGCCGATCGTCGCCATCGCCTTGCGCGTGAACGCGTCGATGTCCTGGGCTTGCGGACTGGCGCGCGGCGCGGCCAAGACCGTGGAACTCCATAGGGCGGCGACGGCCAGCAGGAGCGCGATCGGCTTTTGAGAACGGGACATGCAGTCTTCCAAGGATGCGAGATCGCCTAGCCAAGCCCTGCGGCTTCGCCGATGTCTTGAACCGACGAAACCGCCGGCTTCATTTGTCGAACAGTCGTCGCAGCGCGCCGGGAGGCCAGCCAGACGCGGCCGAGATGGCGCGCGTCATGTGAGCTTGGTCGGCGAACCCCGCCGCGCTGGCGATCTCGGCCAGGGAGAGATCGGAGCGAACGATGCGGTCGATCGCGCTGGCCACCCGCCAATCCTGACGGAACTGGGCGGGCGGGCGGCCGAAGGCTCGCCTGAAGGTTCTCGCGAAGGCGATCGGATGACGTCCCAGGGTCCGGGCCAGGGTCGCGACAGGCGCCCGAGGGCTGGCGATCAGCCGACGCCGCGCCTCTTCCAGCCAAGCCGGGTTGGAGGCGGGCTGATCGACCAGTTTCAGCGCTTGCCCGGCCGCTCCCAAGCCTTGGCTGTCGCCGGCCGCCGCCCGGTCCAAAAGCCTCTGTCCCGTCTCCCGGGTGTCGCAGGTCTCGATCTGATAACGATCAGGGCCCGTCGTGCCGGCGCCGCCGTGCATCGAAAGGATGAGTGCTCCGGCCCCGCCAAATAGGTTTTGGTGCTCAAAACCGCTGGGCTTGCGGCTCAGGCTGATCCTGTCGACGCTCAGCGAGCCGTCGAGACTGTCCTCGACATAGCTCCCGGCGATCAGCAGCGAGACTTGGGAGCAGCCATGCCGATGGGCCGCGCATTCCTCTCCGGGCTCGTAGTGGCTTAGCACCAACCGATGATCGGACGACGCGGACAGGACAGTGCTGATCGGCATGGGAACGGCCTCCACGGACTAGAGGCGTGAGAGGGCCGCTTTGGAGGCGCGGGCTTGCTGTTTTTTTCCGGGGGCTTGGCGCGGAGAACGGCCGTGACGGGGCGGCCTTCTGCGGCCATTGGCGCACTGGACGCCGTATGTCCGGAACGATCGAGAGCCTGTTCATGCCTTGCGGACCGGCCAGTTCCGCGTCGTAGTGGGCTTCCAGATCCAGGCGCCCCGCGAACCGGTCGTAGACATAGTCTGCCACCAGTTCCGCAAGCTCCCCGGCGACGAAATCCTCGTTGGCCATCACCGCGACGCCCAGCCGGCGACCCGGCATGAACGAGACATGGGCGCGCGAGCCGGCGAAGTTGCCGAAATGATGGATCAGGCCTCGTCGACGATGGTGTTCTTCAAGAGGCCTACGCCGGTGATCTCGACCTCGACGACGTCGCCCGCCTTCATCCACACCGGCGGTTCGCGCTTGGCGCCCACGCCGCCCGGCGTGCCGGTCAGGATCAGGTCGCCCGGCGACAGCGGCGTGAAGGCCGACAGGTAGGCGATGATGGTCGGCAGCGGGAAGATCAGATCGACCAGCGAGGCGTGCTGCATCACCTGGCCGTTGAGGCGTGTGGTGACGGTGACGGTCTCGAGATTGGCGATCTCGTCGGGCGTCACGAGCCAAGGCCCAAGGCCGCCGGTCGACGGGAAGTTCTTCCCGGGCGTGAATTGCTGGGTGTGCCACTGCCAGTCGCGGACCGAGGCGTCGTTGGCGCAGGCGAAACCGGCCACGTGGTCCATGGCGTCGGCCTCGGCGATATGGCGGCCGCCCTTGCCGATGACGATGGCCAGTTCGCCTTCGTAGTCGAGGCTGGTCGAGACCTTGGGCCGGATGATCGGGCCGTCGTGCGGGGTCAGGGTGTCGGCGAAACGCGTGAAGATCGACGGATGGCCGACCTTCGCGCGGCCGGTCTCCTGGCGGTGGGTCTCGTAGTTATGGCCCACGCAGAAGATCTTTCCCGGGGTGGTCACCACCGGCAGCAACTTGACCTGGGCCAGCGGCACGTCGAACAGGGCCTCGGCCGCCAGGGCCGGGATCGCGCCCAGGCGCAGGGCCACGACCAGGTCATGTTCGTCGGGACCGGCTATGGCGCCGAAGTCGGCGACTCTGTCGCCCTGGATCGCGCCGTAGCTGGGCGCGCCGTCGCGCAGGAAGCTGATCAGTTTCATGGGGAATCTCGCGAAAGGGTGGAGGGCGCTCAGGCGCCGAGCGGCAGGTACTTGAAGGTGCGTTCGGCCGCGCCCAGCGCCGTGAGGTCCTTGTCGGACACGCCCCACTGGTCGATGCGCTTCTCGGGCCAGGTCCAGTCCTCCGGCGCGCCGACCTTGTAGTCGTCGGGCACGATCTCCACGGCGGTGGAGAACTCCACGACCGCCCCGAACGGGGCGACGTAGTAGGCGAAGGCGTTGTCGCCGGGACCGTGACGCCCGGGACCCCAGGCCGGGGCCGATCCGTGGTCGCGAAGGCGGCCGATGCCGCGCATGACCGCATCCAGGTCAGCCATCTCGAAGGCGATGTGGTTGAGGGAGGAGAACCCCGCCCGGGCGAAGGCCACCGAGTGGTGGGAGGTGTTGCAGCGCACGAACACCATGCCCTTGGTGCGGTCCGAGACCTTGAAGCCCAACACCGCCTCGGCGAAGTCGGCCGTGGCCTCGGCGTTCGCCGAGTTCATCACCACGTGGGTCAGCTTGACCGGCAGGTCGCGGCCCTCGATCGGCTCGACCAGGGCGTCGCCATGCAGGAAACGCAGCACCTCGCCCTCGGGCAACTGGACCAGCACGCCCTGGCCGCCGCCGGGATCGGTCGAGACGGTGTCGCGGACCGGTGCGCCGACGGCGCGCGCCCGCACGGCGATGTCGGCGATTTCCTCGGCCGTGCCGACGAAGGTGGCGCATCGGATCGAAGGCGTGTCGGCCTCGGTCAGGGCGACCAGATAGGGGAAGGGCCCCGAGCCGCGCAGGTAGCTGGTCTTGTCGATCGCGCCGGCGTCGGCCAGACCCCAGATCTGGGTGAAGAAATACCGCGCGGCGATCGCCTTGGGCACGTTCAGTTCGATGCTGCGAAGACGCATGGCGGGAGCCTCTAGGCTTGCGGGGCGCGCGCGCCGCCCGGATCGGGGGTAAGACCGGCGGCCAGCACGCCGGTGATGGCGCAGGCTTCGTCGGCGTCGCCGGTGTCGCCGCTGATCCCCACGGCGCCGATCACCAGACCGTCGGCGTTGCGGATCAGCACGCCGCCGGGCGAGGGGGCCATGGCGCCGCCGCTGATCGCGAACAGCGCCGAGTAGAACACCGGCGCGGCGTTGGCCCGCTTGGCCAGCTCGCGGCTGCCGTAGCCCATGCCCAGGGCGCCGGAGGCCTTGGCCATCGCGATTTGGGGTCGCATCAGGCTGGCCTCGTCCTCGCGCTTGAAGGCGATCAGGTGGGCCCCGGCGTCGAGCACCGCCACGGCGAGGGGGGAGAAGCCGCGCTGGCGGGCCTCGGTCAGGGCCGTATCGACGATGGTCGCGGCGGCGTCGAGGGTCAGGCGGTGCATAGGCTGTCCTGGGAAGCGTCGGCGGCGACCATGTGCAGGTCGGCGGCCAGGTGGTCGATCAGGGCGGAAACGTCGGCGGCGGTCGGGGCCAGGCCGTAGACATAGGCGTCAGGACGCAGCAGCACGGCGTGGGCCGGCTTGGCGTTCAGCCAGGCGCCGAGAGCGCCTTCGGGATCGTTGAGGGCCTCCAGGCCGAAGGCTCGGCCACCGAGTGCGTTCCAGATGGCCTGTTGCGCGGGGCTCAGGACGGCCAGCGGGGCGGGGTCATGCGACAGCAGCACGAAGCCGCCGCCCGTCACGTCGTCCAGCAGGGCTGATCGGCCGGCCTCCGCGGCCAGGGTGGGCTGGATGAAGCGCTCGCCGCCCCCGGGGCGTACGACGCCGGCCTGGTAGCGCGGTATCAGGTCGGCCGCCGTGACGCCGGGCTTGGCGGCGGCCATGGCGGCGCGCAGTTCGGTGTCGCGCTGGGTGGCGAGGGTCGGATCCAGCTGGCAGATGTAGCGTCCAGCCCCGACGGCGGCGCCCACCACGGCGCGTACGTGCGGATCGCGCTCCGGCTGGTAGGTCTCGAGCAAGGTTGGCTCGGCTTTGCCGCCGAGCACCAGGTCCAGCTTCCAGGCCAGGTTGGAAACGTCCCGCAGGCCGTGACACATGCCCTGGCCGAAGAACGGCGGGGTCTGGTGGGCCGCGTCGCCGGCCAGGAAGACCCGCCCGACCTGCCAGCGCTCGGCGACCAGGCCGTGGAAACGATAGGTGGCGGCACGGACCAGGCGGTAGGTCCGGCCCTCGACCCAAGGCGCGATCAGGGCCTCGACGGTCTCGGGGCGCATCATCGCCTGGTCGTCCTCGCCGGGCAGCAGCATGAACTCCCAGCGACGGTGATCGCCGCGGCCGGGCACGATGGTGGCGGGCCGGCGCGGATCGCACAGCATCACCGAAAGCTGCTGCAGGTCGGCGCCGTCGGGCACGCCTTCGAAGATGGGAAATACGATGGGCCCGTCGACCTCGGCGTCGATCACCAGCCACGGCTCCTCGAAGTCCAGATCGTCCAGCTTGACGCCCAGGCTCTTGCGCACGGCGCTGCGGGCGCCGTCGCAGGCGATCACGTAGCGCGCGCGGACCTGCCCGCCGCCTTCAAGAGTCAGGGTGGCGCCTTCGCGGTCCTGGTCCAGGCTCTCCAGCCGCGCGCCCAGCCGCAGTTCCACGGTCGCATAGGCCGCCAAGGCCGCGCGCAGCTCGGTTTCCAGTTCGGGTTGGTAGAAGAAATAGTCGTTGGCCCAGCCGAAGCGCTTGGCGCGGCCGGCCGTGCCCAGATAGCGGATCACGCCGCCGTCGGCGCCGATATGAAGGTGGCCCTCGGTCTCGCGCATCAGCGGCGTCAGGCGTTCGACCAGCCCCGCGTTCTGGAACAGGCGCATCATCTCGTGGTCGAGGTGCACGGCGCGAGGCAGGGGATGGGGCGCCACCTCCTGTTCGAGCACCAGGACCGACAGGCCCGCCCGACCCAGCAGATTGGCGGCCAGGGCGCCGACGGGGCCGCAGCCGACGATGGCGACGTCGTAAGGCATGTCCGTCACGCCAGGTGCTGCTTGAGGAAGGCGACGATGCCCGGCGCGACCTTGCCGGTTGCGCTGTTCGGCGCGTCGATCGGCTCTTCGCTGAACCAGAAGTGTCCGGCGCCCGGGACGGCGATGGCGCGCACGAAGAACCGGGCCTGGCGCAGCGCGCGGACGAACATCTCCGACTGGCGCGGCGAGACGTCGCCGTCGTCCGCGCCCCAGATCACCAGGGCTTTCAGGGTGTTGTTCGCGTAGCTGACGTGACGGATCGGCGAGGCGTCGAAATAGAGCTTCTGGTCGTCATAGGGCGTCGCGCCCAGCATTCGCACGGCGTGGTCCTGGCCGGGCTCGGAGTTCTTGTCGAGATCGACCTGCCAGTGGGCGACGAGGTCGTAGACGCCATAAGCGACGACCAGGGTCTTGAACGGCACGGTCGGGCCGTCCAGCCAGGGCTCGCCCTCGGCCAGGGCGAGCAGCGCCGTCAGGTGCGCCCCGGCCGAGGCGCCGAGCAGGCCGATGCGGGCCGGGTCGAGCGACAGGGCGGCGGCCTGGTCGTGGACGAAGCGGGCCGCGGCCATCACGTCCTGGACGTTCTTCGGAAAGATCTTGCCCGCGGTGGCCCGGCGATAGTCGACCGCGAACACCGCGAAGCCGTTGGCCGCCAAGTGACGTCCCCAGTGACCCAATTGCCTTTTGTCGCCGCGCAGCCAGGCCCCGCCGGGCGCGGCGACCAGCACCGGGTGCGGACCGAGGCCCTCGGGCAGATACAGGTCACCCTTGAGGTCCACGCCGTCGGCGACGGCGAAGGTCAGGGTCTGGACGGGCGCCATGGTCACGCGGCCTGCTCGGCGCGGGCTGGCGGCGCCTTGTGCATCTGGCCGCCCTTCATGATCATCAGCAGCTTGGCGCGGTCCTGCAGGATCGAGACATCCCGGGTCGGATCGCCGTCGACCAGAAGCAGATCGGCCAGGTAGCCCGGCTTGATCAGGCCAAGCTCGTGCTCACGCCCCATCAGCTCGCCGCCCAGCTTGGTGGCGGCGACCAGCGCCTCGGTCGGCGTGTAGCCGAACAGGTCGACGAAGTGCTGCAGGTCGCGGGCGTTGTTACCGTTCGGATTGAACGGGAAGCCGTAGTCGCCGCCGGGCAGGACGCGAACGCCGCGTCGCTTGAGTTCGGGGATCAGAGTCTTTGACAGCTCGATCACCGGCTTGGCCGCCGCCTTCATGCCGCTCATGTCGATGTGCGGCGGCGGGGTGGCCTCCAGGGTGGCGACGATGACGCCGATGGCCGGGGCGACGAAGATTTCGTCCTTCTTGGCCTCCAGCATGTCCAGCGCTTCGGCGTCGGCATAGGTGCAGTGATAGAGAACCCGCACGCCGGCCCGCAGGGCCATCTTGATCGACTCGCTGGCCTGGGTGTGGGCCGACAGCCAGATGTCGCTCTCGCGGGCCTGCTCGCCGGCCGCCTGGGCTTCTTCTTCCGTGTACAGAATGTGCTGCGAGCTGCCGGGCAGCAGGGCGTCCTCGCCGCTGATCTGCAGCTTGACCTGGTCGATGCCGATCTCCTTGCAGAACTTGACGAAGGCTTTCATCGCCTCGGGGCCGCGGCCGTGATGGATGTCGCCGGTGGCGTTCGGGTCGCCCTCGGGGCTGCGCTCGATGGTCGAGGCGCGCAGCCGCGGGCCCGGGGTCCAGCCGCCGTCGATCTCGTTGCGGACCACCACCTCGATCCGCTCGCCCAGGGCGCCGGCGGAATAGGCGCTGGTGAAGCCGCTTTCCAGCAGCACCCGGGCGTTGCGCACCGTGGCCAGAAGTTGCTCCTCGGGCGGTAGCACGAACTGAGGGATGAAGCGCTCGATCGACGAGGGCCAGGACAGGTGGGCGTGGGCCTCGACCATGCCCGGCATCAGGGTGGCCCCGCCGCCGGAGACAACGCGGGCGCCCGCCGAGGCGATAGACGATTGGCCGGAGCGCGCGACCTGGACGATGCGATCGTCCTCGATCAGGACCTCACCGTCGAACGGCGCCTGGCCCGTGCCGTCGAAGATGCTGATGTTGGTAAGCAGCGTGCGCGGCACTTGGTTTCCACCCTCTGATTTCTCGTTGGGCGGCGTTCGAGACGCGGAACCTGTGCGACGACGCCACCTGATTGCCATTTACGAACGGCGTGGCGCAGGGCGGAAATTCAATCGCGGAATGGCAGGCATCACGGCCGATGATGCGCCTGGGAAGCGGTGTGCGCGCTTAGAGCGTCCGGGCGTGCTCGACCAGGAAGTCGCGCATCCATAGGGTGCCGGCGTCGGCCTCCTTGTTCTTGTGCCACTGAAGGTTCTCGGTGAACGTGGCGATCTCCACCGGCGGCGCGAAGACCTTGATCGGCAGGCGCTCGGCGAACTGGGCCGCATGGCGAGCGTGGACGGTGGCGATCATGTTGGTGCCGACCACCGCCTCGGCCACGGACCCGAAGGTCGGGGCGTGGACGACGATGTTGCGCACCACGCCCTGGTCGTCGAGCGACTGCTGCTCGATATGCGGCGGGTTGTGCGGGCCCAGCGTCACCGACACATGCTCCAGCTCCAGGTACTTCTCCAGGCTGATGGTGTTGCCGATCAACCGATTGCCCGTCCAGGCGATGCAGGCGAAGCGGTCCGCGAACAGCGCCGCGCGCGGGTGGGAGGGGTCGCACTTGCGATCGGGGACGACCATGAAGTCGACCTTGCCTTCGCCCAGGAGCGGGGCGCTCTGGTCGGAGGTCAGCAGGCCGATGATCTTGAGGCGCGGCGCGGTGGTCGCCAGCTTACGGATCACCCCCGTCATCAGGACATTGAACACATAGTCCGAGCAGACGAAGGTGAAGGTGCGCTCGGCGGCGGCCGGATCGAATTCCGAGCGGGTCACCACGATCCGGCGCAAGCCCTCCAGCGATTGGCGCACCGGCTCGGCCAGGGTCTCGGCGAAAGGCGTGGGCACCATCTTGCGGCCCACCTGCACCAACAGATCGTCCTCGAAGTGCAGGCGCAGGCGCGAGAGGGCGTTGCTGATCGCCGGCTGGGTCAGGCGCAGGGCTTGCGCAGTCTGGCTGACGCTGCGTTCCTGCAGCAGGGAATCCAGCACGACCAGGAGATTGAGGTCCAGATTGTGGAAACGCATGGCCCCTCCTCCGTCGCGTGGCGCGTCCGGCCCTTCGTGGGACCGGCCTTGTCGCCAGGTTCAATAGGCCCCCGACCCGCCGCGACGCAACAACGCCGCCGCGCGCATCACCGCTGATGATAGCTGGTGTTCAGGGATTGAATTCGTCATCGCTTCCCCCGCGTCCTAGCCTCACGGTCGAGATCGGAAGAGCCGCGCTCCAACCGATCCGACCCTGAAGGTTTTCGATCTAGGGAGGATCGATATGCTTAAGCTCCTGGGCCTGGTCGTGGGTCTGGTCGCGGTCGCCGCGACCCGAAGCGAACCGCCGCCGATCGCGGGCGGCGCGCCTGCCTCCGCCGTCGAGATCGCCGGCGCTCCGCCCGTCTATGCGACCCGCGACGTCCTCAACGCCCTGAACGCGGCCCGTCCCTGAACAGGGGCCGCCCGCCTCGCCGGACAGGCTCATGGGCGAACGCCGGCCGTATCGGCCGGCCCTTTCCGTGCGGCTTGCGCGCCGCCTCCCGGGGCGTGGCCGTCGCTCAGGCCCCATGGGTCCGATCGTCATGACTTCGATCGCGCCGGCCCCGGCGCGGCCTCGGAGCTTCCGCCCTCGCCCGGCGTCGCGTCGGACCCGAGGGGGGCGCATGTGGGGCGATGAAGCCGAAGCTTTCGCCAGCGCCGGGCTAGGCTGGTTGTGGGCGGTCTCCCCGGCCGATCAACGGCGCGGTCCCGCCGTCCAGCGCCCCGACCACCGTCCTCGCCACCGCCAAGGACAACCCCGCCGTTCGGCCGCGCCGACCACGGCCGGGACCTGATCCGCGGGTGTCGCGGGTCGCATAATCGGCGATGATACCTTGTGTTCAACGATTGAATTCGTCTCGCCCGACCGACCTCGCTAGCGTGACCGTCAACAACAATGGCGCCGGATGGAACACCGAGCGCCGCAGGGTGGAAACAGAACCGGCCCGGCGATCTTCGTCTCCGTCCGGTCGCCAGGAACGGGGATAGGATGAACAGCTACAAGTCACGTCTGCTGACCGCGACCAGCATTGTCCTGGGGCTTTGCGGCGTCGCGCACGCCCAGACCGCGCCGACGACGGCTTCCGCCCAGGCGGAAGCCGTCGCTCTGGACGAGGTGGTCGTCACCGCGACCCGGCGCTCCGAGCGCCTGCAGGACGTGCCCCTAGCCGTGGCCGCCGTCAGCGGCGACCAGCTGAAGTCGGCGGGCTTCAAGGGCGTCGCCGACCTGCAATATTCGGTCAGCGGCGTGCAGTTCGGCACGACGCCGAACGACTCCGGTTTCCGTTTGCGGGGCGTCGGCTCGGCCGGCGGCTTCACCAGCGCCTCGGAGTCGCCGGTCGGCCTGGTCGTCGACGGCGTGGTCATCGGCTTCGGCAGCCCGATCGACAGCCTCGGCGACCTGGAACGAGTCGAAGTGCTCAAAGGCCCGCAAGGCACGCAGTTCGGCAAGAACGCCTCCAGCGGCGTGATCTCCATCACCACCCGCAAGCCCAGCCTCGGCGCGGCCAGCGGCGACGTCTTCGCCTCCTACGGCTCGCTGAACGAGCGCGACATCCATGGCGGCGTCACCGCGCCGCTATCAGACGAACTGGCCGTGGGACTCTTCCTGTTCGACAAGGCCTATGACGGCTATGTCCGCAACGTGGTGCGCAACGAGGATTGGGGCGGCATCCACAACAGCGGCGGGCGGGCCAAGCTCTTCTGGCGTCCCGACGACAGGTTCAACGCCTATCTGATCGGCGACTATTCGCGCCAGAAACAGAAGGGCCCCGGGCAGCTGTGGACCCTGAACAAGGTCCCCGGCGGCGACTCGAACTTCAACCCGCCCTTCACCAACCTGGCCGCCCTGGGCGTGGTCGCCGGTCCGGAGAACGACGCGTCGATCGAGGACGGCGGCGGGACGACGGGTTCGAAGAACTACGGGGCGTCCCTCGAACTGAACTGGAATCTGGGTGAGTACACCCTGACCTCGCTCAGCGCCTATCGCGGCTACAAGGACGATCCCTACGATTATGCGATCGACGCCTCACCCTACGCCAAGTTCACCGCCCAGGCGCGAGGACTGGTCAAGAGCCTGCAGTCGCAGGAGTTCCGCCTGACCTCGCCGGGCGACGAGCGCCTGTCCTACGTGGCGGGCGTCTATGTCTCGCGCCTGGAAAGCGAAAACACCGGCGAAAGCGCCCAACTGCGTCCAGCCATGCCGTTCAGCGCCGCCCCGATCGTCTCGATCACCGCCGGCCTCAACCACAGCAAGACCACCACCGATAGCGCCGCGGTCTTCGCCGACGGCCGCTTCAAGCTGACCGACACCTTGAGCCTGCTGGGCGGGGCTCGCCTGACCAAGGACAAGGTCGAGGCGTCCAACTGGTCCGAGGTCGATCCGTCCCTGCCGCCCTTCCTGACGGTCGGCGGCAGCACCGCGCCCTATGCGCCACGGCCCCTGCAGGTCGGCTCGACCTCCAAGAGCAGCCCGTCGGGCCGCATCGGCCTGGACTACAAGCCCAATGACGACGTGCTGATCTTCGCCACCCTGGCGCGCGGCTATCTGGGGCCGACGGTGACGTTCTCGGCGCTGAGCGGCACCAAGACCAACGTCGCGCCCCAGACGGTCGACGACATCACGATCGGCGCCAAGACCCAATTTTTGGACCGCCGCCTGACGCTGAACGTCAACGCCTTCCGCGACAAGTACACCGACCTGCAAACCGCGGTGCTGCGCAACAACGAGTTCGTCACCGAAAACGCCGGCGGGCTGAAGGCCGCCGGCTTCGAGATCGAGACCGTCCTGCGCGTCAGTCCCTCGCTGAGGATCAACGCCTCGACGACCTATTCCGACGCTCAGTACACCGACTACCTCACCAGCTGCCCCAACAGCATCGTGACCGCCGGCGCGGCCGCCGTGGCCGCCCAGTGCAACGCCCCAGGCTCGACCACGGCCAACCCGCTCTATCAAGCCAAGGGCCAGCCGCTGGCCGGCGCGCCCAAGGTCACCGCAGTGATCGGGGCCAGCTTCGAACATCCGCTGAGCGCGGCCCTGACCCTGGACGCCTCGGCCAACTACGCCTACCGCACCAAGACCCAGAACAGCGTCGGCGACGCCAACACCGTCCAGAAGGGCTACGGGCTGCTGAACGTGTCGGTGGGCGTGGGACCCAAGGAGGGCCAGTGGCGCGTGGGCCTGTTCGCCCGCAACCTGCTGGACCAGAGCTACAACGCCGCCATCATCACCTTGCCGTTCCAGAGCGGTTCGGACGGCTACGTCAATTGGCGCGCGCGCGACGCCCAGCGCACCGTGGGCGTCAGCCTGGAAGGCCACTTCTAGCCTCTGGGCCCCTCCCGAGGCCTGGGCGGTCGCTTCGGCGGCCGCCCGCCTGTTCCAACCTTCCAGGAGTTTCGATGCCTCGACCGTTCACCCCGGCCCGCGGAGCCCTGATCGTCGACGCCGGACGCCGTCGCTCGCCCCCGCGGGATCTGAAATCATGAAGAAGGCGGTGGTCGCCGGCCTCATCGGCGGGTTGATCGGGGCGGTGATCAGCGCCCTGGTCGGCTATCTTGTCCCCGTGCCGTCGCAGGCCCTGGCCAACGCCGTCGGCAACGGCCTCAGCGGCCTGTTCAGCGGCTTTTTCGGCGGCTTCATGGCCTTGGTGATCGAAGGCCGGAGCGCCCGCTCCACCGGGCCATCGTGTGATTGTTCGCTGGACACTGGCCGTCCGGCTCGGAGTAGACGCCCATGACCCTCGCTCGTCGCCTGATCGCCGGAGTCGCCTTGGCGGCCATGCTCGCTGGAGCAGGACCGGGCTTGGCCCGTCAGGCCGCCGACCCGAAGGGCGACGCGCTGGCGAGCGGCTTTGCTCGTCCGCCGCAGACGGCGCGGCCACGCGTCTGGTGGCATTGGATGAATGGCAATATCACCCAGGAGGGGATCGACAAGGACCTGGCCTGGATGAAGCGCGTCGGCGTGGCCGGGGTCCAAAACTTCGACGCGGCCTTCAGCGACCCGGCCGGACCGTTCAATACGCCCCAGATCGTCGACGAGCGGCTGGTGTTCATGACGCCGCAATGGCGCGCGGCCTTCAAGCACGCGGTGGAGACGGCCGACGCTCAGGGTTTCGAATTTTCCATCGCCGGTTCGCCCGGCTGGAGCGAGACCGGCGGCCCCTGGGTGAGGCCAGAACAGGCCATGAAGAAACTGGTCTGGAGCGAACTGGCCGTCGAGGGCGGGCGCAAGGGCGTGATCCAGGCGCCCAGGCCGCCATCGGTGACCGGACCCTTCCAGGACATTCCCGGCGGCGGCGCGGCCATGGCCAAGGTCATAGGCGAGGCGCCGACCTATTATCGCGACGCGGCGGTCGTGGCCTATCGGGTCCCCGCCGCCGAGCCCGCCTTGCGCCCACGCGCCACCATCACCGCCAGCAACCCGGTGGACACCGCCCTGCTGGACGACCACGATCTGGTTCGGTCCGTCGATCTGTCGTTCACGCCCGACAGGGAAAGCTGGGTTCAATACGACTATGGCCGGCCATGGACCCTGCGCGCCCTGCGCTTGGTGGCGGCCCATGCGGGGGGCTTCGGCGAATTCGGCGCCACCGCGCCCGAGGGGAGGATCGAGGCCAGCGACGATGGCCGGACCTTCCGCACGCTGGTCACGCTGCCCGTGCACGGCGCGCCGGAACAGACCGTCGCCTTCGCGGCGACCACGGCGCGTTATTTCCGCGTCGTCTTCCTGCCGCGCCGACCCGATCCGGCCTCGGCCATGTTCGGCGTCCCGCCGCCCACCAGCCACAAGATCAGCGAACTGGCCTTCGAGGCTGGGGCGCGTGTTCATCGGTTCGAGGACAAGGCCGGATGGGCCGCCGCACAGGGGCTGGCCGGCGAACCCACCCCCGAAATCGCCGCCGACGCCGTCGTGCGACGGGCCGACGTCGTCGATCTCACAAATCGCCTGAGGGCGGACGGGAGCCTGGCCTGGTCGCCGCCAAAGGGACGCTGGATCGTGCTGCGGTTCGGCTACTCGCTGACGGGCCGCCAGAACAATCCAGCCTCGCCGGAGAGTACCGGACTGGAGGTCGACAAGCTCAATCGTGAGCATGTCGCCGCCTATGCGAACGACTATCTCGACGCCTATCAGCAGGCGGTCGGGCCTGAACTGATGGGCGCGCGCGGCGTCCAGGCGATGGTCACCGACAGCTGGGAGGCGGGCGCGCAGAACTGGACCGAGGACATGATCGGACGATTCCAGCGCCGTCGCGGCTACGACCCCACGCCCTGGCTGCCGGTCCTGGCCGGGCGGGTCGTGGATAGCGCCCAGGTCAGCGACGCCTTCCTCTGGGATTTCCGCAAGACCATCGGCGACCTGATCGCCGACGAGCACTACGGCGCGCTGACCGACGCCCTGCATGCGCGCGGCATGAAGCGCTACGGCGAGTCCCACGAAACCGGGCGCGCCTTCGTCGGCGACGGCATGCAGGTCAAGAAGAGCGCCGACGTGCCGATGGGCGCGACCTGGGCCGAAGTGCCGATCACCAACGACAGGTTCAGCTACGACGCCGACATTCGCGAGTCCGCCTCGGTCGCCCACATCTACGGGCAGAACCTGGTGGCGGCCGAGGCGTTCACCACGGCGGGCAAGCCGTTCGGCGAGGATCCGGCCGCGCTCAAGCCGGTGGCCGACGCGATGATGGCCAACGGCCTCAACCGCTTCATGATCCACACCTCCGTGCATCAGCCCAACGACACGCCCGGACCGGGCCTGACCCTGGCGATCTTCGGCCAATGGTTCACGCGTAAGGAGACCTGGGCCGAACAGGCCGGGCCGTGGATCGACTATCTGGCGCGCAGCTCGTACCTGCTGCAACAGGGCCGGTTCACTGCCGACATCGCCTATTTCTACGGCGAGGACGGCAACATCACCGAGCTGTTCGGCAAGGCGCTGCCGCAGATCCCGGCCGGCTATGGCTACGACTTCCTCAACGCCGACGCGCTGTTGAACCAGGTCAGCGCCCGCGATGGGCGGCTGACCACGCCATCGGGCCTGAACTACCGCCTGCTGGTCATCGATCCGTCGGTCACGCGCATGACCTTGCCGGTGCTGCGCAAACTGAGCGCCCTGTCCAAGGCCGGCGTGACGATCGTCGGGGCGCGCCCCCTTGCGACCCCCAGCCTGTCGGATGACGCCGCGGAATTCCGGCGCCTGGCCCAGGAGACGTTCACGCAGGGCCGGGGCGACCTCGCGGCGGCGTTGGCGGGACTGAGGCTGGATCCGGACATGGACGACGGGGGCGCTGGTCTGCGCTACGTGCACCGGACCCTGGACGACGGCGACATCTATTTCGTCTCCAATCCCGACGCCAAGTCCAAGGCTGTTTCGGTGAGCTTCCGGACGGCGGGGCGCGCGGCGGAACTCTGGCGGGCGGACACCGGCGCCATTGTTCCAACCAGCTATCACACGCAGGACGGCCGCACGATCGTGCCCCTGGAGTTGGCTCCCCACGATGCGGCGTTCGTCGTCTTTCGCAAGCCCGGCCCGCCAGGAAGGCAACTTGCTTCTCCTGTCGGCAAGACGATCGTGGCCGTCGAGGGGGCTTGGACCCTCAGCTTCCCGCAAGGCCCGACGGTCTCGGCGGCGACACTGGCCTCCTGGACGGAGAGCCCGGATGCATCGATCCGCTACTTTTCAGGCACGGCCCTCTACGCCAACAGCTTCCAGCTTCCCAAGACCTGGAAGAAGGGCCAGGGACGCGTGGTGTTGAACCTGGGCGAGGTGAAGAACCTGGCAAGCGTCAGCCTCAACGGCCAACCGATCGGTGTCGCCTGGAAGGCGCCTTACGAACTCGACGTGACGGACGCGCTCAAGTCCGGGGCGAACACGCTAGAAGTCCAGGTGACCAACCTGTGGCCCAACCGTCTGATCGGCGACCATCAGCCGGGCGCTGGCGCGCCCAAGGCCTGGACGAGCTTCAATCCGTTTCCACCCAACGCGCCGCTTCTGCCGTCCGGCCTGATGGGACCCGTCACCTTGATCGAACGACGCTAGGACCGCATGGCCAATCCGCTTCTGGGACTGCTGTTTCACTGGCTGGGCGGGCTGTCGTCCGCCAGCTTCTATGTGCCCTACAAGGGCGTACGGCGCTGGTCATGGGAGATCTTCTGGCTGACCGGCGGGATCTTCAGCTGGCTGATCGCGCCGTGGTTCTTCGCCGGGGTCCAGACCCGCGACCTGCTGACGGTCCTAAGCGCCACGCCGCGCGAGACCCTATTCTGGTGTTGGTTTTTCGGCGCCTTGTGGGGTCTTGGCGGCCTGACTTTCGGACTGACCATGCGCTATCTGGGCCTGTCGCTGGGCATGGCCATCGCGTTGGGGCTGACGACCGCCTTCGGCACCCTGGTCCCGCCATTGTTTGACGGCAGCTTCGCGGCCAAGCTGCTGGTCTCGGCCAGCGGCCACGTGATCCTGGCCGGGATCGTCGTCACCTTGATCGGCATCGGGGTCGTGGCCCTAGCAGGCCGCGCCAAGGAGGCCGAGATGTCGGTTTCCGAAAGCCAGGCGACGATCGGCGAGTTCGACCTGAAAAAGGGCGTCGCGATCGCGGTGTTTTCGGGCGTGATGAGCAGTTGCTTCGCCTTTGGCCTAGCGGCGGGCGAGCCGATCCGGCAGTTGAGCCTCGCCCACGGCACGAACCCTCTGTGGCAAGGTTTGCCCGTGCTGTGCGTGGTGCTGCTCGGCGGCCTGACGACCAACCTGATCTGGTGCGCGGGCCTGATCGCCAAGAACCGCAGCGCAGGCCAATGGTTTGGCCGGGGGATGGGCAGGGGCGAGGCCGCCGCACCGCTGCTGCGCAACTATCTGCTGTGCGCTTTGGCCGGGCTGGCCTGGTACTTCCAGTTCTTCTTCTACACGATGGGCGAGAGCCAGATGGGACGCTACGGCTTTTCCAGTTGGACCCTTCATATGGCCAGCATCATCATCTTCTCGACGCTGTGGGGTTTCGCGCTGAAGGAATGGAAGGGGGTGCGCGCCAAGACCCGCGGTCTGGTGGTCGGCGGCATCGCGCTGCTCGTGTTCTCGACCGTGATCATCGGGGTGGGCAATGCCCTTGCCTGAAGTGTTACCGGGTCAGACGACCGAGCGCTCCAGCCGAACCCTGGCGCGGGCCATCGACGTGCTGGACGCCCTGCGCGACGGCCCGCTCGACCTGAAAGGACTGCAAGGCCGGATCGGCCTGACGCGCAGCACCGCCCATCGCCTAGCCCAACTCCTCGTCGAACGCGATTTCGTCGCCTTTCAAAACCGGCGCTATCGCCTTGGTCCCAGGCTGATCGCGCTGGGAGCTCGGGCCGCCGAGCGCCAAGACCTGATAGCGGTCGCCCGGCCGATCATCGACGCACTGGCGGCGCTAACCGAAGAGGCCGTGAACCTGGCTATTCGCGATGGCGACGAAATCACCTATGTCGCCCAAGCGCCTTCGCGTCGACGCATCGCCGTCCGTCACCGGGTTGGGGACCGCAACCTCGTCTCGGCCACGGCCCTGGGCCGGGCGCTCATGATCGACGCCGACCAGCCGACCTGGAACCGTTTCTTTCCCGGTGAGGCGCGCAGCACCGGCGAAACCGGCGGCTGCGTCTTCCACTTCGAGGACGGCGGGGATCTTGTTCGCTGCATCGCCGCGCCGATCCGCGACGCCAGCGGTGTCATCGTCGCGGCCCTCAGCCTGTCCAGCATTCCCCAATACATGGACGAGGCGCGTATGATCGCCCTGGCGCCGTGCGTGCTGTCGAAAGCCGAGCAGATCAGCGCGCGACTTGGCCATGTGCGGCGATCCTGAGCGCTTGGATCTCATCGGACCAGACGATGGTCCAATAGAAGTCTGGCGGACGTCCAGATGAAGCGCGTCCCGGGGGCGCCCGCATTTCGCAAACGGCAAGCTTGTTGACGGCGGACGCGAAGAGTTCGACATCGACACAGGCGCGGCCAGTTTCTTGGCCAGGCGCTTCGAGCCAAAAAGGGCACCACGCGTGGCTCCTGATCAATTGGACCTCAATCTGCTGATCGTGCTCGACCGTCTTGGCATCGAGGGGAGCGTCAGCAAGACCGCGGTCGCTCTGGGCGTGTCACAGTCGGCGGTGAGCAATTCCCTTCGCCGCCTTCGGGCTCACTTCGACGATGAGCTCTTCGCGCCGGTCGGCGGGCGCATGAGGCCCACGGCCCTGGCGGAGTCGCTGTTGGCCCGCGTTCGGGTCATTCGCGAGGAGCTGGATGATCTGGCCGAGAGCCGGGCGACGTTCACGCCGTCCACGTCCACGCGGATGTTCTCCATAATCGCTTCCGACTATGTTTATTCGCTCCTTCTGACGCGGCTTATTCAGAGGGTGCGCCAGCTCGCGCCCAATATTCGGGTGCGAACCATGCCGATCGGCGAAAGAACGCCGGAGTTCATGCGACAGGGTCGCGCCGATTTCCTGATCACGCCCACCCAACTCTTGGTCGATGATCATCCGTCCGTGCCGCTTTTCGATGATGGATATGTCTGCATCGCCTGGTCCGGGAACCGAAAGATCGGCGACCAACTGACGCTGGCTCAGTATCTGACATTGGATCACGTCTGCACCGCGATGGGCGGCGCGCACGTGGTGCATCTCCAGGGCGATGTCGTCGAGGCCTCAGGCATGGATCGGCGGATCGTCGCCTACGCGCCAAATTTCATGGCTGTCGCGGATACGATTCTCGAGACCGACATGATCGCGACCGTGCACGCGCGCGCCGCGATGATGCAGGCGCGGCATCTGCCCTTGCGTATCTTTCCCATGCCGCTGCCGTCTCGCCGGTTCACGGAGAGCCTGCAGTGGCACCGGCGAAAATCGGACGATCCGGGGCTGGTTTGGATGCGGCAGCTCATTGTCGAGACCGCCGCATCCATGGCCAAGGAAACCTCAGGGTTTGATCACCTGCCCCTGGAGCGTGGTCTGGACTGACAGGGGCAGGTCGGCGGACGACGCGCCGGCGGCGACGCGATAGACGCCCTGGGCGACGACCCACTTGTGCAGCTTGGCGTCGAAGCGGGCGACAAGGCGGGGATCGACGTTCACGCGCACCGTCTTGGTCTGGCCCGGGGCCAAATCCACCTTGGACCAGGCCAGGAGCCGGGTCTTGGGCCCGTCGGGCCCCGCGGTCATATAGACCTGCGCCGTCTCCTTGCCCGCGCGGCGTCCGACATTGGTCACCTTGAACGTCACGGTGGGGGCGTGGCCGTTTTGAACGCTCAAGCCGCTATAGGCGAAGCGCGTGTAGGACAGGCCAAAGCCGAACGGGAAGAGCGGCTTGGCGCCCGGCGTTCGGGCGAGCCAGCGATAGCCGATGTCGGAGCCTTCGATATCATAGTTCACGACGAAAGGCTCGGGCGGGGGGCCGCCGAAACCTTGGTCCTTGGTCGGGGTTCGCGGCATGACCGGACGCGGGAGTTGGTCGACGCTGGCGGGAAAGGTCACCGCCGTCTTGCCCGATGGATTAACCTTGCCGGTCAGGATGTTGGCGATGGCTTCGCCGCCGCGTTGACCTGGATACCAAGCCTGCAGCACCGCCGGAACCCGATCGAGCCAAGGCATGGAGACGGGGTTGTCCGTCTCCAACACGACGATGGTGTTGGCGTTGGCGCTCGCCACGGCCTCGATGAGGGCGTCCTGGTCGTCCGGAAGGCCCAAGGACTGGTGGTCCATGCCTTCGCTGGCGTGGCGCACCGCGAAAACAATCGCCACATCCGCCGCCTTGGCGGCCCGCACGGCTGCGTCCCGATCCGCGCCCGTTTCGAAGGTGACCTTGGATCCGGGCAACTGGGCGGCCAGCGCCTTGAGCGGCGAGGACGGGTGGTAAATCTGCCGCTCAATCACGCCCGTTCCGAAGACAATCGATCCGCCATAGGGAACGACCTGCGAGGATCCTCCGCCGGAAAGCACGCCGACATCGGCGTGGCCGCCGATCACGGCGATCGTCTTGGCCATGGAGGCCAGGGGAAGGATGTCGCGCTCGTTGCGCAACAGTATGACGCCTTCCTCGGCGATCTTGCGGGTGATCGTGGCATGGGCCTCGCGATCAATGACACCGCCCGGCTTGACCGGAAAATCGACGAGCCCATTGGCGAACATCGAACGCAGGATCCGGCGGACCATGTCGTCGAGCCTGGCGGGGCTGACCTGCCCGTCGTCGATGGCCTTGGCCAAGGCCTGGCCAAAATAGTCTCCGCCCTTGTCGAAGGTATAGGCCGAATCCTGATCCAATCCGTTGTTGGCCGAGGCCACCGTGCTGTGCACGGCGCCCCAATCGGACATGACGAAGCCCTTCCATCCAAAATCGTCCCTGAGCGCGCGGTTCTGCAAGGCCGCGCTCTCGCAGGCCGGCGCGCCATTGACCTTGTTGTAGGAGCACATCACCGAGCCGGGGTTTCCCTGTTCGATGGCGATCTGGAACGCCAGGAGGTCCGACTCGCGCATCGCCGCTTCGGAAATTTGGGCGTCCATGACTTCGGCCGCGTAGCTCTGGTCGTACATCAGCAGATGCTTGGCCGTGGCGATGATCTTCGCGCTCTGCAGGCCCTTGATCGCCGATCCGGCCAAAACGCCGGCTAGCAGCGGATCCTCACCGCCAAGATACTCGAAATTGCGTCCGCTGCGCGGGTCGCGCGCCAAGTTGAAGCCCGGCCCGAGCAGGACGTTGAAGCCCTTGGCGCGAACTTCCTGACCCACCAGAGCGCCTGCCGCCCGCACCAGGTCGCTGTTCCAGGTCGAGGTCATGGTCGGCCCCGACGGCAGGGCGGTGGCCTCGTCGCCAGGGCGGACGGCGAAGCCGGCAAAGCCGTTGGTCACGCCCAGGCTGGCGTCGGCTTCATGGAGATCGGGAATGCCCAGGCGAGCCACACCGCGCACATATCCGGACGTTCCCCGTAGATCGGCGTCGACCTCCGGATCGATCTTTTGGCCAAACTGCAATTCCTTGGGCAAGGTTCGCGGCGACACGCCTGAATAGCCTCGAACCAGCCGCAGCTTTTCTTCGCGGGACATCACCTTCAAGACAAGCTCGGCGCGTTGATCCGCGCTCAGCTTGGTGTTCATCCAGGGCGTGGCGGCGGGCGGGCGGGCGCTGTCGAGGGCAAAGCTGGGCGAAACCATGGTGGCCCAAAGGCTCGAAGCGGCCAGCAGCGCTGCGCGCCGTGCGCGACGGCGAGGCGTCGTCATGAAGCAAGTCTCCCAAATGCTGAATAACTATTTGTTGGCTTGTCGTTGGCTTGGTCACGCCTTGGATCGCCGCTGGCTGCAAGCTGGGCTGACGACTAGCGGCAAAAGCGGCACGACGCACGAGCGTGCCGGAAATAGACGACATTTCGAATATAAATATTCTTTAAAAAACAATCTGTTGTGGCTTTTTCGGCAAGGCGCCGGCCGTTGACCCGCGGCAAGCGCGGCCTTCTAAGCACCGATGAGGCCTTCGGGTCAGAACAAGAACGCCAACAGCGCTCAATGGCGCGGCCCAGGGGAGGGCGAAATGAAGCTCAAGTCAAAGATTGCAGTTCTGCTGTTCGCGCACAGCGCCATCGTGGGTCTTGCCGTTTCGGCCCACGCCCAGACCACATCGCCGACATCTTCCGCCGCCGAATCCGGAGCGGCACAAGGTGAGGTCGTGACCGAGGTGGTCGTGACCGCGACGCGCCGCTCCGAGCGGCTTCAGGACGTCCCGTTGGCGGTCTCGGTGGTCTCCGCCGAACAGCTGGCGGCCACCGGGTTCAAGAACCTCAGCGATGTGCAGTATCAGTCCCCGGGCGTGACGATCCTGCCGGCCAGCTCGACGACCGACAATGGCATCCGCCTGCGCGGGGTCGGCACCGCCGCCACCTTCTCCAGTTCGTCGGAGCAGAACGTCGGTCTGGTGGTCGACAATGTCGTCGTGCCGTTCGGGTCGCCGGTGGGCAGCCTTGGCGATGTCGACCGCGTCGAGATCCTCAAGGGGCCGCAGGGCACCCAGTTTGGCAAGAACGCCTCGAGCGGCGTGGTCTCGGTGACGACGTCCAAGCCGAAGATGGACCGGTTCTCCGGCTTCGGGTTCGCGTCCTACGGCTCGCTCAACGAGCACGACGTCAATGGGGGGGTGAACCTGCCGTTCAGCGACACCCTGGCCGCTCAGGTCTTCGCCTTCGACCGCGGCTACGACGGCTTCATTCACAACAAGGTCCAGGGCCGCGACTGGGGCGGCAACCACACCTCGGGCGCGCGCGGCAAGCTGCTTTGGACGCCGACCTCGGCGTTCAGCGCCTATCTGATCGCCGACTACACCCATTCGGACACCAAGGGGACCAACCCCTGGACCCTCAACAGCCTGCCCCCGACCGGCAGCTTCGCCAGCGCCTCGGCCCTGTCGGGCGTGACGCCGGGCCGCGACAACGACGTCTCGATCGAGAACTACGGCGGAGACACCATCAACGCCAACTACGGGGCGTCTCTGGAGCTGAACTACGAGCTCGGCGACTACACCCTCACCTCGATCAGCGCCTGGCGCGAATATCGCGTCAGCGCGTCGGACTATTCGATCGACGCCAGTGATTGGAACACCTTCACCGCTCAGTCCGGGGCCAACAAGGACCGGTTCTATTCCCAGGAAGTTCGCCTGACCTCGCCCTCGGGGCGGCCGCTGCAATATATCGCCGGCGTCTACGCCTCGCGCCTGCAGGTGGGCCTGGGATCGGTGTCCAGCGCCCAATACCGTCCGCTGTTCGCGGTCGACCCGAGCCTGATCCTTTCGATCAGCAACGGCATCGGAACGGTGGAAACCACCAGCAAGAGCGTCGCGGCCTTCGTCGACGGCACGTTCGCGCTGAACGACGCCGTTAAGCTGATCGGCGGCCTGCGGGTCAATCACGACAAGGTCGACGCCCACTCCTTTTCGGTCGCCGATCCGGCCTATCCCAGCGGCCCCAGCGCCGCCGGCTTCGTGGTCCCCTATACCCCCAACGCCCTGGCCACGTCGTCCGTCAGCGGCTCCGATTGGTCCGGCCGTCTGGGCCTCGAATACCGGCCCAAGACCGACGTCATGGTCTATGGAACGCTGGCGCGCGGCTATCTGGGCCCGACGACGACCTTCTCGATCCTCAGCAACACCAAGAGCGAGGTTCGGCCCCAGACGGTCACCGATGTCACCCTCGGCGCCAAGACCCAGTTCCTCGACCGCCGGCTGACGCTCAACGGCAACGTCTTCTACGACAAGTACAAGAACCTGCAGACCAGCGTGTTCAAGAACGCGGAGTTCATCACCGGCAACGCCGGCGGCCTGAAGAGCCGGGGCTTCGAGGTCGAGGCCAGCCTGAGGGCCACGCGCGAGGTGACGCTGTCGGCCGGCTACAGCTACGTCAAGGCCACCTACACCGACTATCTGACGGACTGCCCGATCAGCATCCTGCTGGGGGCCGGCGGCGCCAGCGATCCGCGTTGCTTGACCGGACCGGCGGGCACGCAATACCAGGCCAAGGGCCAGGATCTCGTCGGCGCGCCGCGCAACACCCTGAACCTGGCGGCCAGCTTCGACCATCCTCTGGCCAACGGGTTCGCGATCGACGGCGCGGTCAACTACTACTATCGCGACAAGACCTACTCGACGGCCGGCGACGAGGCCACGCGCTTGCCAGCCTATGACCTGGTCAACCTCAACCTGGGCTTCGGCGCGGCCGACGGCGCCTGGCGGGTGGGCGTCTTCGCCCGCAACCTCTTCGACAAGCATTTCAACCTGGGCATGCTCGGCGCGGCTTTCGCACCGACGGGCACGCTGCTCAACACCGTCAATCGCGAAGGTCGGCGCACCGCCGGGGTTTCGCTTTCGGCGCGCTTCTAGTCGGCGTGACGCCAGGCGACGGACACCGGCGGCGCCGGTGTCCGTCTCGCTCGCGGCAAGGAAAGACCATGACCATCAAATCGTTCTATTGCGGGTTGCTCGCCGCCCTGGCCGTGGCGGGCTCGGCCTGCGCCCAGCAGCCCGGTCCGCCGCCGGGCTTCTACATCAAATCCATCGCACCGCCGCCGGCCCCCGGCGCGGTGGCGCTCTATCCGGGCCTCGCGCCAGGCTCGGAAACCGCCCCCCAGGTCGAGCAATGGAACGACATCATGGGCCAGAAGGCCGTGCGCAACGTCACGCGCCCGACCCTGACGCCCTATCTGCCCAAGCCGGGCGCGGCCACGGGCGCGGCCGTGATCGTGGCCCCCGGCGGGGCCTATCTCATGCTGTCGATGGACAATGAGGGCGAGCCCGTGGCGCGCTGGCTGGCCGACCATGGAGTGGCTGCCTTCGTCCTGAAGTATCGCACCGATCCGACGCCAGCCGACGACAAGGGGTTCATGGACGCCTTGGGCGAGCGCTTTGGCGCCGCCGCCCGGGCAAGCGCGGACAAGCGCCCGGCGATCACCCAGCCCTTGGCCGTCGCCGACGCCCAGCAGGCGCTGCGGGTGGTGCGGGCTCAAGCCGAGTCGTGGGGCGTCGATCCTCGGCGCGTGGGCCTGCTCGGCTTTTCGGCCGGCGCGATGACGGCGCTGGAGGTCACGTTGAAAGACGATCCCTCGGCGCGGCCCGATTTCGTCGGATCGATCTATGGTCCCATGACCGCGGTGGTTCCGCCGGCCAAGGGGCCGCCCCTGTTCGTGGCGCTGGCCGCCGACGACGGCATCTTCGGCGGCCTGGGCGCCGGCGTCGTCGAGGCCTGGTCGGCCGCCAAACTGCCGGTGGAATTTCATCTCTACGAGAAGGGCGGACACGGCTTTGGCATGCTTGGCCCCAGGGACACCAGCCAGCATTGGATCGACGAATTTTATTGGTGGATGCAAGCCCGCGGCTTGCTGCAGTCCAGCGCCGGTCCCGCCCCCAAGGCGCCTTGAGCGCGGTTAGCCGTCAAGCGTCGGCGCGTCCAAGGCGTTCGCGAGCTTGGCATGTCCCGATCCTGTCCTTCTTTGGAACTCCCCATGCCCTCAGCCTTCCTAGGACCTTCTCGTCGCGCCGTCCTGGCCACGGGCGCCGCGATCGCCGCCGTTCCCGCGCAAGCGGCGACGCCGCTGTCTTTCCCCAAGGGGTTTGTCTGGGGCGTGGCCACGGCCGGTCACCAAGTCGAAGGCGGCAACGTCAATAGCGACATCTGGCTGCTGGAGCACCTCAAGCCCAGCCCCTTCAGCGAGCCGTCCGGTGACGCTTGCGATCACTACCATCGCTACGAGGCCGACATCGCGTTGGTGGCGAAGCTGGGATTTGGCGCCTATCGCTTCTCGCTAGAATGGTCACGGATCGAGCCGGAGAAGGGACAGTTCTCGCGCGCTGAACTGGACCACTACATCCGCATGGCCGAGACCTGCCACCGTCACGGCCTGACCCCCATTCTAACGTTCAACCACTTCACGACGCCGCGATGGTTCGCCGCCCAAGGCGGTTGGGAAAACGCTGAAGCGCCCGCGCTCTTTGGGCGCTATTGCGCCTACGCCGTCGCGGGGTTGGGGGACCTGACGGGGTTGGCCAGCACCCTGAATGAACCGAACATCGGTCTGCTGCTCGGATGGATCCTGCCGCCTCAAGTCCTGAGCGGTCTGCGGGAGTCCATGGCGGCGGCGGCCAAGGCGGCCGGCAGCGACAGGTTCTCGAGTCTGATGTTCGGTCGCCAGGACGCCATGCTGCCCAATCTGATCGCCGCGCACGAGCAGGGCTATGCGGCGATCAAGGCCGGCCCGGGTGACTTTCCCGTCGGGGCCAGCCTGGCCATCATCGACGACCAAGCGGTCGGCGAGGGAAGTCGCCGAGATGCAAAGCGCGCCGAGTGCTATCGGCCCTGGCTGGACGCCATGCGGCGCACGGCCGATTTCGTCGGCGTGCAAACCTACGGCCGCGCAAGGATCGATGCGAAGGGGCAGATGGAACCGCCCGCCGGCGCCGAACTCACCCAGATGGGCGAAGAATATTATCCCCAAGCCCTCGAACAGACGATCCGCTACGCCCACGCGGCCACGGGCAAGCCGATCTATGTCACGGAAAACGGCATCGCGACCGAAGATGATACGCGCCGGGTCGCCTATATCAGCGAGGCGCTCAGGGGGGTGAAGGCTTGCCTGGACGATGGCCTGCCGGTGCGCGGCTATGTCCATTGGTCGCTGATGGACAACTTCGAATGGGTATTTGGCTATCGCCCGAAGTTTGGACTGGTCGCCATTGATCGCGACACCCAGTCACGACGACCAAAACCGAGCGCGTTGTACCTCGGGGCGATCGCGCGCGGCGACCGGGTCGACACCGGTCGGGCTGGATAGGCAGCGCGGACGTTCGACCTCCTCCCGACCTTTCGTGCCCCGGTCACGGAAGGATCCTACGGCGGCGCGGGCCCGATAGGCCCCGCCGCCGGCATTTTGTCGAGGCCGCGTCCTGTTCCTGGAGCACGAGGTTTCTTACAGGCCCTCGCTCGCCATTCGCGGTCAACGGCCTGTGGATCTCGCCGCCGCGTCTTCTGCTCCTCTTGGCCTTGGCCCTGGCCTTCGCAGATCGGGCAGAAGAAAAAGCGGCCTGGGCCGGCGTGTCGACGGCGGCGCCGACACCTCAGCCCTCCATCCGCATCCGCATCTCGTCGCCCACGATGGCGGCCAGGGCCGGGCGCGCCAGCAGGGTCTGCTGGAAGCGGTCGAGGTTGGGAAGGGCGGGCAGCTGGCCGGCGAGGGCGGGCGCGGCGCGCCAAAGCGCGAAGACCAGAAGATAGAGATCGCAGACGCTGAGACGCTCCAGGAGATGGTCGCGGCCGGCCAGGTGGGCGTCGACATCCTGGAATTTGGCGGTGAGCTTGGCAAGCCGGGCGGCCCGGACCTCGTCGGTGTCGTTGGGAGCCGGGAACATGACCGCGGCGATGGCGGCGTGCAGGCCGCTGGACAGGAACGACAACCAGGCCTGGGCCTTGGCGCGGGCAAAAGTCCCGCAGGGTGGGAACAAGGCCTTGGCGGGGGCAAGGTCGGCGATGAACGGCAGGATGGCGCTCGACTCGGTGAGAACGCCCTCGTCGGTCTCAAGCGCCGGCACCTGGCCGCGCGGATTGATCCGCCGATAGGCTTCGGTGTTCTGCTCGCCGCGCGAGGTGCGCACGATGGCCACCTCGTGCTCGAGCCCGGCCTCGGCGAGGGCGAAACGGCTGGCCAGCGAGCAGGCCACGGGGGCGTGGTGAAGTCGGAGCATCGGGATTTTCCTCTGGATTGATCTGGCCGCAGCCTGGATGGGGTGTTGGGTCTCAATCGGCTGAAACCGCTAGTCGATGACCCCGTAGAAGAAGTTCCGCAGCGGAATCTCCTCAAGGAACGGCGCGCCTTCGACGACATGGGCCGGGGCGTCGATATGGGTGCTGGCTGTTGCGGTCAGCAGGAGTCGGCCCGCTCGCTATCGTTCCGCCTCCTTGGCCAGAAGGTCCGCCAGTTTGCGCCTGGCGAGCAGCTGGGGCGCGTCCGCTTGGAGGCGGACCTCGGGATAGTCGTGTCCACGGGAATCGCGCCGCGTGATCTCATGGATGGCTTCGATCATGGTTCTGTCTTCGTCGAAGACCGCCGCGGCGCCTGCGGCGAGCATCTCACCGGCTCCCGGCGGCTTCAGGACATCCCAGCCCAGGACGAAATAGTACCTGCACCGGTCGGCGTCGATCGGCGTCACGGCATGGGCGATCCTGAAGGTGAAGCTCGAGCGGCCGCCGGGCGTCGGGGTGTCGAACTCAAACTGTTCGATGCCGGCGTGCAGTGCGGGCGACAACCACGATCCGCGATTGACCGCTCGATCGGCGAGCTGTCCGGGGGCCGTCTCCATCATCATCGCGAAGAACGGCGCCAACTTTCGGCGCTCGAACCGCTGCTCGAAGGTCACCGTGGTTTCCGTCGACGCCACGGAGGGCGGCGTGATCCAGTCCTCGAGTTGCAGAGACTCGGCATGGACGAAGGCGAAGTGCGTGAGGTCCATCAGGTTGTCGTGCAGGAGCATGTAGTTGCTCGCGACCTCCATGGACCCGCCACCGACGGTCCATTGAGGGTCTGTCGCCCAGGACAGGTCGGCCGGCGCATCGTACTCGTCGATGCGAGAGGGATCGCCCATCCAGATCCACACGTACGGCGCAGACTCCCGGACGGGATAGACATTGATCCTCGTGGCGCCGATCGCGTCCTGAGAGGGAATATGGGCGCAGCGCCCATCCGGGCCGAACCGCATGCCGTGGTATGGGCACTGGATCAGGTCCCCCACGAGCTTGCCCTCGGAAAGCGGCGCCCAACGGTGCGGGCAGCGATTCTCCATCGCCACGACCTCGCCAGTCTCCCGTCGATACAGGAGCACGTTCCGATCGAGAATCCAGCGCGCCATGGGTTCTCGCCCGACCTCATCGCCGCGCGCCGCGACCCACCAGGTATTGCGCGGGTAGTTGCACGTTGCGGCAGGCGCTTCTTGAATGACCTGGACGTTCACCCGGGTGTCTCCTCATTGTTTGAAGAAACCCTCGCAGAGTGTGTGTGGCGCACGGAAACAAATACTTGGCGATCCCACTACAACTGCCGGAAATAGGTTGTCACGCTAGGCCGCGCGAGCGGACGCGACGCTATTGCGGATTCCATGGGTTGGGTCCTGGTGATTTGGGGTGGCGAGTTGCCAGGCGCCGCGGCAAGCCAGACCCTCGCTAAGGCAAAGGCTCGCCCCTGGTTCAGGCGCCGTAACTTGGGTGCGCTCCGGCCGCGGCGCTCGTTGACCGCAAGCGGGCCGCCGCGCAGACGCCTGGGCCTCGTCTGCATTCATGGGCCGATGGCGATAAATCGTCGGGCGTGGCGAGCTTGCCAGTCCAGCGCGGCGCGGCCAAGGGCTCCTCCCCTCGACACCCCAAACGACGCCTTTTAGGTCCGTCGTGCCGAAAGCGATCCACCTAGGCGACCAAAGGTCTAGACGGCTTTAGACGGCGCCAGACTCACATCCTGCAAGGCCTTGACGATCAGCTGGCGCATCCAGCGATGCACCGGATCGAAGGTGTGCACGGTGCTCCAGGCCATGCGGATTTCCTGACGCCAGGGCTTGCCCGGCAGTTCGCGGATTTGGACCGGTAGGAGGTCGGCGAACTGTTGAGCCGCCATTAGCGTGGTGATGGCGATGGTATTGGTCTTGGCGGCCAGCACGGGTAACAGCGAGAGTTGCTGAAGATGAGCTGCGATGGGCGTGCCGGGATGCTGGCCTGAGATCGAATAACGCTGCGCGTTGCTCCATTCGAGGAGGCCCTCCTGGAACGTTACCTGCGCGTGGCGCGCCAAATCCTCGACAGTGAGCTCGTCGTGAGCCGCCAGCGGATGGGTGGCCGGCACCACAACGACCATTTGCTCCCAATAGAGCGGTTCGGTTGCGACCGAAGGTGACTGGAGGTCGAGCGCTCGCGCCGGCGTGATCGCAATATCGGCGTCGCCGCTCCTCAGGACTTCCTCCGCTGACGGCGGCCAGGCGTGGACAAACTGAAGCGTCACGCCGGGCGCCGTTTCCGCGAGCTCCGGAAGCAGCCGGGTCGCGATCTGCAGGGCCGAGAAGTCAACGGTCCAGATTTTAAACGTCCGCTTGAGCGAGGCGGGCTCGCATTCGACTGGACGCAAGAGTTGTTCCAGGGACAGGAACATCTGCTCCAAGGGCTCGACGAGATCCTGGGCGCGCCGGGTCAACTCCATACGCTGGCCCACCTGGACAAGCAGGGGATCATCGAAGACCAGGCGCAGGCGCCGCAAGGCGGCGCTGGCGCCCGATTGGGTCAGGCCCAGGGCGTCGGCGGCCTTCGAGACGCTCCGCTCGCGCAGCAGCGCCCGCAACGCCGGCGCCAGATTGAGATTTATGCGTCGCATGGGCAAGGCGGCCTCCCGGATCCGCTGAATTCGCCGTGGATCGCGACCGGTAGCGCGCCTTCCTCGACGCTGGATATCCAATAGCCGAAGGCTGCCATTCATTCGCGACCTAGACGAAGGTGTGGCCCCCAGAAAAGAGCTCCGGCGAGATCCGACGCGCTCAGTCATGATCGGCGCCCAGGCGGTGGCTGGACCGGGTCAGGAGCATGCTTGTCGCCCAGTCAGGCCATGAGTTCGAGAGCTCCGCCGATCGCCCCGCCGCCTGGCGGCGAGGCGAGGAACGTCAGAAGTGAACGCCCAGGCTGGCGCCGAACATGCGCGGGGCCTGCGGTGTGGCGCTGTCGCCGGTCGTGGACCGGGAGATCGTCGCGTAGATCTTCTCGTTGGTCAGGTTGTTGCCCCAGACCTTCACGTCCAGGTCGCCCTTCGGCGAGGTCCAGGTCAGCGAGCCGTTGACCTGGGTGTAGCCGTCCTGCTGGGTTCCGTTTTGCGGGTCGAAGAAGTACTTGGAACGGTACTGCGCCACGGCGAACAGGGAGATGTCGCCCCCGTCGCGGAACCAGGTGTATTGGGTGCTGAAATTCAGCGTCCGCTTGGAGGTGTAGGTCAGCTGCTTGCCCGACAGATCCGTCGGAGCCATCGTGAAGCCGCCCATGCCGCCGTTGGGATTGACGCTGGTGATCGGCACGGCGGTGTAGCCCGGCCCGCCCGGGAAGTCCTTGTAGGTCGGATCGAGCAGAGCGCCCGAGAACTGCAAGGTCAGGCCGCGCACGGGCAGGGCGGTCAGGTCGAAATCCAGGCCCTTGATCTCGGCCCGGGCGGCGTTGCTCAGGGTGTAGAAACCGTTGACGAACTGCTGAACCTGCAGGTTCTTGTAGTTGTAGTAGTAGGCCGCCAGGTTCACCCGCAGGCGCCGATCCAGCCAGTCGCTCTTCAGGCCCGTCTCGAAGGCGTCGATGGTCTCCGGCTCGACCGCGGCGGTGTTCAGCGAGACGGTGTTGAAGACGCCGGCCTTGAAGCCGCGGCTCCAGCTGACATAGCCCAGCGCGTCGGGCGTGAAATTGTGGTCCAGCGACAGCTTGAAGGTCGGTTTGGAGAATTTGGCGCTGCGGGCCGAGGCGACGGTGCTGCCTGGCTGAGTGGTCTTCGCCAACACCACCGGCGGATTGAGGCGCAGGGTCTGGGTGCCTTGCGTCTCGCGATAGTCGCTCGTGTCGCGCAGCCCCACCGTCAGACGCGTGTCGTCGCGCAGGGCGTAGGTCGCCTGGCCGAAGGCCGAATAGGACGTGGTGGTCTGGTAGACATAGATGTCGACCGGGGCCAGCGTGCTGTAACCATAGCCCAGGAAGCTGATCGGGTTGTCGGTGGCCTTGTCGTGATAGAAGAAGCCCCCGACGATCCACTTCAGCTTTGAATCGCTGTTTGACGAGGACAGCAGCTGCACCTCCTGGCTGAAGGTCTCCGACGCCGGATAGGTGTCGAGCGCCTTCCAGTCGGCGGGTGTGCCGTCGCTATCGATCGGCCCGTGCACCTCGGCCTTGTGATAGGCGGTGATGCTGACCACCTCGGCCGCGCCCAGGTCGTGCCAGGCCTTCAGGCTCACCCCGTATTGCTTGCTGTGTGACGAGGCGGGCCGGTTGAGGTTGACGTTGTAGAAGCCGATATAGTTGGCCAAGTAGGGACCCGGATTGCCGGCGGGCCCCGGCGGCCGAAACTCTGCGCCCTCGGGCGCATTGCGCGCCGTACCCACGTCCTGCCGGTCCTTGCTGTAGTCGGCGATGAAGGTCAGCTTGGTGTCGTCACGGGGCGCCCAGAGCCACTTGGACCGCAAGGCCAGGTTCTTGTTGGTGAACACGTCCTTGCCCGTGAACAGGTTGGCGCCCCAGCCATCCTTCTGATTGTGGTAGAAGATGGCGAGGTCGGCGGCCAGATTATCGGTCAGGCCCGTCGTGCCATAGGCCGAGGCCTCCAGGGTGTTGTAGTTGCCATAGCCGATCCGCGCGTCCCCGTGTGGGTCGTGGCTGGGATCCTTGGTGGTGATCTGGATGACGCCGCCGGTGGCGTTGCGCCCGAACAGCGTGCCCTGGGGCCCCTTGTCGACTTCGATCGACGCGATGTTGTTGAACGAGAAGATGCTCGCGTACTGGGAGCCGACATAGACGTTGTCGACATAGGTCGAGACGGCGGCCTCGGAGCCTGGGCTGGTGATATTGGAGCCCACGCCACGCAGGAACGGGGTGCCGGCGCCGGGACCCACCCGGCCGAAGGTCAGGCCCGGTGTGACGACCGCGAGATTGTCGACGTTGTTGATGCCCTGGCGTTGCAGCGTCTCCCCGCTGAAGGCGAGGATCGACACGGGTACGGTCTGGGCGGACTCGCTGCGCTTCTGCGCCGTGACGATGACTTCCTCGATCTGATCGGCCGTCGCGGCGCCCTTCGCCGGGGCCTGCGCGTCCTGGGCCAGAGCCGGCGTTCCTGCGACGACCGCGAGCAGGCACACGACCGCGCCTCCGGCCAAGAGCCGTGATTTCAACATCAGCGTTTCCCCATCGTGTTTGTTATGTGGCCGATCGCTGCGGCCAACCAATGCTTGACCGGTTTGGTTTCGGTCGTCCAGTTAAATTGTACAAACTGGTCTAAATAGCGAGAGGCGTCACCGAGTGGCGGCTGAAAACACCTTCCACACGTATTCCTGGCCCGTTTCTCGGGACGCGACTTGTCGTCTCTGGGTCAAACCAATATGGTTTTAATCGGTTTTGGGAATCGCCATGAACGACGCGGACAAGCTGCTCACGACGGTAAGGGACTGGATGGGCGCGGTGCGGCTCGGACCGGACGGGCGCCTGCCGCCGGAGCGCGAGCTGGCCGCGGTCTTCTCGGTGGGGCGCAGCGAACTGCGGCGGGTTCTGGCCGTCTTGGAAACCGAGGGCGTCATCTGGCGGCGCGTCGGCAAGGGGACGTTCCTGACGCGCGGTGACGACGCTCAAGACCTGGCCGTCGAGGATATCGCCGCCCGGACAAGCCCAGTGGCGGCCATGCAGGCCCGTATCGCCGTGGAGCCGGAACTGGCGCGGCTGGCCGCGCTCAACGTCACCTCAGAGCAGATCGGCCAGCTACGGCAACTGTGCGACGAGATGCGTGTCGCCGACTCCTGGGACGCCTATGCCGAGTTGGACTGGCGTTTTCACAATCTGATCGCCGAGGCGACCGGCAACGTCTTGCTGGTCCAAATCCAACGGCTGCTCAACGGCGTGCGGCGGTTCGTGGTCTGGGGCAACCTGATCAAGCGGCCGTTGCGGCCGCCGAACGACTATCACTCCTTCGCCGAGCACGCCGAGATCATCGATGCCTTGGAGGCGCGCGACGCCGAACGGGCCGTGTCGGCCATGCGCGGGCATCTGGGCGAGACCAACGCCCATCTGGCGGACCTGCGAGCCGCCCGCGGCGCGGCGGGGGCCTGAGGGCGGCGGCAGACGCCGCGCCGCGCTACGGGAGCGATGCGTCGTTCATGGATCGGATGGGTCGCGCCAGCCGATCGGCGACCCAGTCGGCCATGAGATTGTTGCGATCCTCAAGGTGGTTGTAGACGCAGTGGTCGCCGTCGGAATAGGTCACCATGCGCTTGTCGGCCGAGGCGGCCCAGTCGAAGAGCGCCGTGGCGTCCTCGGTGCTCACCAGAGGATCCTGGCCGCCATGCACCACCAGCAGCGGGCAATCGATCCGGGCGTTCGGCGCCATCGGGTCGACGGTCAGCCAGATCGCGGTCGCCGCCGCCTCGTCGACCTCGCCGCAATGGGCCGTCATCTTGACGAAGAAGCTCTTGTTGCTGCGCGGACGGACCGGTCGGCGCGGTCCGCCGTTCTGACACAAGGCGACGATGCGCCTGTCCAAGGCGGCAAGACACATGGCCACGGTTCCGCCCATCGAGTTGCCGATGAAGGCCAGCGGCGCGCCGCCCGCCCGCGCGATCACCTCGTCGAAGACGGCGGCGTAGGCGCGGGGCCAGTCGGCGGTCAGATAGTGACGGTGGGTCATACGGCTCTCGCCTTGCCCCGGACCGTCCAGGCAAAGCGCCATCACCCCGCGCCGCGCCAGGGTCAGGCCGAGCGAGGCGAAGTCCATGCCCCAACCCTCGACGCCTCCGATGATCACCGCGCATCCCTGGGTCGGCTGGCCGATCACAGGAAACAGCCATCCATCCAGCTCGCCCCCGGGCGTGGCGATCGCCACCTTCTCGCGATCACGGCCCAGGCGCGCGGCCTGGCCGTAGAGTTCGGCCGCCTTGGCGAAGATGTCCCGCCGCTCGTCGCTGTCGGTCAGCATCATCATTTGGCTCATGCGCCAGAGCGCCGAGGCGCGATAGAGACGGTTGATCCGCGTGGGCAAGGAGGCGGGAGCCAGGGCGTCCTCGGGAGGCCGCAGGCAGGTCTGGGCCAGATCGGCGGCGACATCTTGCCAGCGCTCGCCGCCGGCGGTTCGCCCGCGAAGCTCGACGGCGTCGGCGTGGGCGACGCCATAGCCCATGAGGCGCTCAAGCGAGAACTGGCGAAGCGCTGCGGCGCCTTCGGAGTCCTCGACCTGGGTCGCATCGGTCAAGGCCTGGCGGCCCAGGAACGCACGCGTGACGTCCCTGGCCTCGCCCTTCGGCGCCGGTGTCTCGAGCATGGCCACGTCTCCCTGCGCCAACGCCTAGTTATATTGACCGTATTGGTCAATATCCATGTGCGAAGGCGATCGGGCGCAGGTTCGCGGCGGTGGGGTCCGCCGCGCGATGACTGGCGTGTATTGTCGGCTCCACCTCACGAGGCGCAGGACGGGAAGATCAGGTCGGCGCGGGATCCGGACGGAAGAACAGGCGCTCGCACAGCGCGATATGGGCCTCGATCGTCGCCTCCACGTCCGGGCGCTGACCGGTCAGAAGCTCGAGCTCCCGGGCCGAGCGATAGGGGCTCGTGGCGGCCCCGAGGAAAAGATAGAGCAGGGTCAGCGCATCGCCTTCGACGAATGCGCCCCGCGCCTGGACGCGGCGGATGAGTTCGGTGGTGCGCGCCACGGTCGGGCCCACATGGTGGGTGACGAACCAGCTCAGGCGCTCGGACGCCAGAACGTTCTCATGGGTCAGCAGCCGGAAAAAGTCGGGATTTTCCGCACAGAACCGGATGTATTGGACGAAATCGCGTTTCAGGCGAGCGATCGGGTCGCGGGCTCGCGATCCCTGGCCGCCACCGATGCCGCGGCGGGTGTACCAGCTGACCACCTCCTTGACCGTCTCGTACCAAAGCTCCTCCTTGTTGCGGAAATGGTAGATAACCAGAGAGTGGGGGACCTGGGCGGCGTCGGCGATGCCGCGTGTGCTGGCGCCCTCGAAGCTGCGTAAGGCGAACTCCGACAAGGCCGCGCGTACGATCTTCAGGCGCGTGTCGACGGTGCGTTGCTGCTTGCCGCGTCTGACCGGCGCCTTGGCCGTCGTCTTGGTCGCCTCCAAGGGCCTTGTCTCCACGCCAAATACCGCGCCACCAGGGCGAGCGCCCAGGTTGCACGGGTTCGCTGATCAGGCAAAGCCGAAGCGTTTTCACGGGGACGCCCTCGCCGGCCGGGATGCGGCGCGACGCCGCGTCGAGCCCAATCGTGTTGACTCAAGTTCATTTTGGCTACACCGTATCCGAAATGAACGACGGACGGATTTCCAGTCTGGTCGTAACGCAAGGGAGCGTGGCGTGAGCGCAGGGATTATCGACGTGCTGATCGTCGGGGCCGGACCCGTCGGGACCGTCCTGGCGGTGGACCTGGTGCGACGCGGGCTGGCTGTTCGCATCATCGACAAGGCCGGGGCGAGCTTCCCAGGCTCGCGAGCCAAGGGGGTGCAGCCGCGCACGCTCGAGGTCTTCCAGGACCTGGGCGTTGTCGAAGACATTCAGCGGGCGGGCAGCGACTATCCCTTGCTGGGCTTGCACCTGGGACCCGTGACCCTGCCCTGGCGGATGATGGCCCACCAGGCGCGCACCTCCGACGTGCCGTTCCCCAATACCCTGCTCATTCCGCAGTTTCGCACCGACAAGATCCTGCAGACGCGCCTGGCGGCGCTCGGCGGGGCGGTTGAGCATGGCCGGCAGTTCCTCGACCTGACCCAGGACGCCGACGGCGTGACCGCCCGGGTTTCGGGACCAGGGGGCGAGATCGAGACCATCACCGCGCGCTATCTGGTCGGCGCCGACGGCGGGGCCAGCGCCGTGCGTCATGGCCTGGGCATCGACTTCATCGGCTCCACCCAGGAAGAAGACCGCATGGTCATCGTCGACGCGGTGACCAGCGGCCTGTCGCGCGAGCGCTGGCATGTCTGGCCGGGCAAGTCCGGCCAATTCATCGCCGCCTGCCCGCTGCCGCATAGCGATCTCTTCCAATGGATGATCCGCCTGGCGCCGGACGAGAAGCCGCCCACCGATCTCGCCGCGATCAATCAGCGCATCCAAAAACGGATCTCCAAGCGCGCCGTGGTCTTGCGCGACGCCGGCTGGACCTCGGTGTTCCGGCCCAATATCCGCCTGGCCAAGACCTATCGCCTCGGTCGGATCTTCCTGGCCGGCGACGCGGCCCACGCCCACACCCCGGCCGGGGCCCAGGGCCTCAACACCGGCGTCCAGGACGCCTACAATCTCGGCTGGAAGCTCGGCCAGGTCCTGGCCGGGGCCGACCCTGGCCTGCTCGACAGCTATCAGGCCGAGCGCCAGCCCATCGCCGCGGCGGTCCTCAATCTGTCGACCCAGAAGTACGAAGGGATCGCCAAGCTCGATCCCTCGTCGATCCGGCGCGGCAAGGATGAAAAGCAACTGGCCTTGAGCTACCTGGACGGGCCGCTGGCCCCCGGCTCGGCCATGACCGGCACGCTGCGGGTCGGCGACCGCGCGCCCGACGCCGACCTGCGGGCGGCCAATGGCGCGATCGTTCGCCTGTTCGACCAGTTGGCTGGCCCCCATTTCACCGCCATCGCCTATGGCGACAAGGCCGCGCTCGAACTGGAGCGCTTGACCTGGCCGGTCGCCGGCGCGCCGCTCAAGCGCCTGGTGATAGACGCCAAACGCCAGGCCGGCGGCGAGCACGGGTTCAAGGACGTCGCGGGCTGCTTCCGGCGCGCCTACGGCATGGCCGGTCCGGCGTTGCTGCTGATCCGGCCCGACGGCTATATCGGCCATATCGCCTCTAGCGACATGCTGGCCAGCACCCGGGCGGTCCTGGCGAGATTCGCCCCCGCGCCAGGGCCGGCCGAGGCCCCGCCCGGCGTCTCTCGTCCGTTGAGGGCGGTCCGATGAGGCCGGTTCTCCTGCGCGGCGCGACGATCGTCACGATGGCGACCGCCCGTCCCGACGCCGAGCGCGCCGACATCCTGGTCGAGGGCGATCGCATCGCCGCGATCGGCCTTGGTCTGGAGCGGCCCGACGCGGAGGTCATCGACTTCTCCGGGCGTATCCTGATCCCGGGCCTGATCAACGCCCATATCCACAGCTGGCAATCGGGACTTCGCAGCATTGGGGCCGACTGGACGCTGCTGGAATATCTCAGCAAGGTCCATGGCGGGCTGGCCGCGCAGTTCACCCCCGACGACATGTGGATCGCTGCGCTCGCCTGCGCGCTCAATCAGATCAATTGCGGCGTGACCACGATCGGCGACTGGTGCCACAACGCCCGCACGCCCGATCATGCCGACGCGACGATCGAGGGCCTGATGCAGGCGGGCGTTCGCGCCGTCTACCTGCATGGCGGATCGCACAAGGTCCGCGAAACCGCCCAGCCCCCTCAGGATATAGACCGTCTCTTGAACGGACCGGCCGCGCGCCACGCCCTTCTGGACGTGGGCATGGCGATCCCGGGCCCGCAATATTCCGCCGCGGCGGTCGCGCTTGCCGATTTCCGCACGGCGCGCGAGCGCGACCTGATCGTCTCGATGCACCAGAGCGGCGGCCGGCCGGGGCCGGCGTGGGAAAAGGTGCGCGACGCCGGCCTGATCAGCCCCCGAACCAACATCGTGCATGGCAACGACATTCCCGACGACTGGATCCAGACCCTGGTCGAGGCCGGGGCCAGCTTCACCTCCACGCCGGAGAATGAATTGGGTCAGGGCCACGGCATGCCGATCACGGGCCGCTTGATGCGCCTGGGCGCGGCGCCGTCCCTGGGCACGGATATTGACACCTGCGTGTCCGGCGAGATCCTGATCGCCGCGCGGATCGCCATGGCTCAGCAGCGAGGCCTCGATCACGCCGAGCATCGCCAGCGGACCGGTCTGTTCTCGCCGACGCCGACCATCACCAGCAAGCAAGCCTTGTCCTGGGTCGGCGTCCAGGGCGCTCGCGCCCTGGGCTTGGCCGACCGCGTCGGGCGGCTGGAGCCGGGGCTTCAGGCCGATATCGTCGCCATCGACGCGCGGGCCCTAAACCTGTGGCCCGCCCACGATCCGATCGCGGCGGTGCTGCATGCCAGCATCGCCAACATCGAAGCGGTGATGATCGCCGGGCGCTGGCGCAAGCGCGACCATGCCCTGGTCGACGTCAAACTCGACGAGATCCGATCGCGGCTGGCGGAGTCGGGAAACCGTTTGACCGGCGCCCTGCAGGCCGATGGCATGGTCGCGCGCCTACGGCGCAAGGTGGTGCGCCATGTCGTCCACGGCTCGCTGAAGAAACAGAGCCGGGCTTGAGGCCGGTCTTGCCGTGACTCGTACGCGATCCAGCGACGATGCTGTAAAGGGCGGGGACGGTCGGCCTCGCGGGCGATCGCTCACCCCGAACGCCCCGCCCCGCCCAAGAGAATCCCAAGTGCCCGGTAAAGCCGCTCCAGGTCGCCCGCCTGTTCCTTTGGACCGCATCCTGGCCGTGGCGTTGCAGCTTCTTGACGAGCACGGCGCCGAAGCCCTGACCATGCGGCGGCTGGCCGAGGCCTTGAGTTCTGGCACCGCGACCCTCTATCGCCATTTCGCCAGCCGCGAGGATCTCGTGGCCCAGGTCGTCGACCAGGTGTTCGCCGAGATGCGCGACGAGCCGTCCGGCGAGCTGCTCGGCGGCGGCGAGCTGAGATGGCAGAACGCCTGCCGGGATATGGCCCACCACATGTTCGTCGTCTTGGGCCGCCACCCCGGCGCGGCGAGACTGCTGATCGACGTCCCGCCCACGGGTCCCAACGCCATGAACCAGCGCGAGCGCAGTCTGGCGATCCTGCTGGCCAGCGGCTTCGAGCCGCGGATGGCGGCCAGGACCTATGCAACCTTGGCCCGCTACGTGCTGGGGTTTGCGATGCAACTGACCAGCGCGCCCGGCGAAGAGCAGCATCTCTTCGCTGGCCTCGACGCGGCGCGCTTTCCGGCCACCCACGCCCTGGCCTCGGCGCTGCCCGTGTCGCTCGAGGAAGAATTCTTCTTTGGCCTGGAGCTGATGCTCAAGGGTCTCGGAGCCCTGCGGGCCAGGCCGGGCCCCAGCCCGCCCGATGATCCTTCGCCGCTGTAGCGCATGCGACGATCTGTCTCGCGGCCTCGACCTGGCCGGCGGTGGCGCGTTAGCACGGACTTACCGGTCCCTAAGGCAGGACTGGGGGATGCAGGTTCCCACCGTCCGCCGTCTTGAAGACCTCTCCGACGCGGCCGCCGGCAAGCGACGGGGTGTGGTCGTGCGCTTGGTGGGGATGGGCCTGGTCGCCGTCGCCTACCTTCCATTGCTGCCCTTGTGGTTCCTGGCGCTCGCCATCGGACTGTCCTGGGCGATCGAACTGGTGGAATGGCGTCTGGACGATCCGGCGACCTGGCGCGCGGCGCCGAGGCTTCACGCCGTTTGCAGCCTGGCGACGATCGCGGCCCAATCGGCCCTGTTCGGAGGGGTCGGCGCCTATGCCGTCGCCCGTGGCGGGGCCTTCGGCATCAGCATCGGCGTCGTGCAGATCATCGGCGGCATCTTCGTTTCGGCCATGCTCAGTCATCGATCGGCGCTCTCGATGGTCATGGGCGCGGTTCCCAAGACGCTCATTGTCGCCATCGCGATCGGCCTGCACGTCGTCGAAGGCCCGAAGATCCCCGCCGCCTGGACGTGGGCCT